>Ga0315294_10000001_pt1 | contig 532701 bp, 543 predicted proteins | sample YL17G13_40_MG_FD_203626 | JGI IMG/M metagenome (GOLD analysis project Ga0315294, IMG submission 203626) | Sediment microbial communities from Yellowstone Lake, YNP, Wyoming, USA - YL17G13_40 | ecosystem: Environmental > Aquatic > Freshwater > Lake > Sediment | place: USA: Wyoming | collected...
CCATTGCCTCATCCATATTCTGCCATTGGCCGTCAATTAATTCCTGCGGTTGGATTTTGCCGGTCGCCACCAATTTCGCGCCATCAAACAAACTCATATCGTTACCGAGAATAAGAATATCTTGATAGCCGGCGGTAGTGCCGGATTTGGTGCGGATGCGGAGGCCTTTATCATCATCGCTGACTTTCTGCCAAAGTTGATCGCATTTACCCGTATCGGACTTGAAAAAGAACTTGCAGGGCGTCTTTTCCGGATTTTGCTCGGTAACCACCAATTTTGGCGGCTGATTAGCCCGCGTCGGTGTCGGAATGCCGGCGGCAATCGCCATCCCTACTATTAATATCACTGCCCCAATACTGGTAAAAAGCGATGCCCAATGGACTTTGCCGGCGTAAGGCAAAAGATGCCAATTATAGTACCAGCGATATTTCATTCTAAATTTATTATGGAGCCTGATAAACTGCGGCAAGGTTGTCCGCGTGCTTTTTTGGATAATAAATGTTTCCAGTTCCCAGCGAACTCTTTCTTTTTCCTCACGAAAAAACTCTCGGTCAGTCTCGTGTTTGGCGCCAATCATTTGTTTTTCCAAAACCACTTCTTCTTCGGTTAATTCGGCGATTTTCTTTCTTTCATTCTGATGAATTTCCTTTTTTCGAGTACTGCAAAACCGCCTCCACAACGAGAACAATGGCACTTTTGAGATAAAACGCAAAAATTTCTCGATAAACCCTCCTGTTTTGTGCCTACAGTTACATCATAGTAGAAACAAATTTAAAATACAAGACAAGAGTCCGATTTTATAGATAGTTCAGCGGGTTCTGCGGGGAGCCGTTAACCCTAATTTCGAAATGCAAATGTACGCCCGTGGACCAACCGGTTGAACCCATAATACCGATTTGTTGACCCTGATTGACCAATTGTCCTCCGGAAACAGAAAAGCTAGCTAAATGCCCATACAAGGTGGTAAAACCTTTGCCATGATCAATGACAATGTGATTGCCGTATCCTCCGCCCCAACCACGCGAGATCGAAGCCACCCGGCCGGATGCCGAGGCTAAAATTGCCGTCCCCGAACGGGAATCCAAATCAATGCCAGTATGCCATCTTTCAAAGCTTGTGCGTCCGAATCCCTGCGATAAGGACCATCCCCTGGTTGGCCGGCCGAACTTGCCTGAAAAAGGAATGGTTATCCCAGCCACTCTCTTTTTTTGTAAATTAGCTAAAGCCTTCGGATCCAGATCTTGAGGAGGAATTTTTAATTGCTGACCAGCTTTTATCGTGTCGCCAGATAAACTGTTGGTAGTTTTTATCGTGGCAATTTTTAAACCATATTTCCAACCAATCGAAGAAATCGTATCCCCCTCATCCACCGTATAAGTTATGGTTTTGGTCCTTTTTTGCTCGCCAGGTTGTGTTTCCGTAATCTGGGTATCGGCGAGGACTGGTTTTCCTAAAAATTCGCTCTTATCCATGGCTAAGGCCACGGTGACAGGATCAACTTCGACGAGATTAGTGTAGGGCGAGACAACTGAAGCAACATCAGCTACTTCGGCGGGCGAAATATCCATAATTTCATCCGAAGGTTGGTAATAATAACTATTTTCGGCTGCTTTGGCATAATCAGCCACAAATGAAAAAGAAGCAACGACCATTATCGCGGTATAGGGCAGGAGGTACTTTTTTGAAAAAATCAAAAAAGACTCTGGAATACGGTTTCTAAGCCTGAGCCTTGCCAGCCTCCAGCGACTGGCAGCCTTTTGATAAACTATTAAAAAATATTTGAAATTTCTTATGAAGCCTTTTTCGATGCGGGCCTCCTTATGACGAGTAAAACACGAGACTAATCCAATTTAGCAGATAGTCTCTAAATGTCAACTAATGGTATAATTAAAGCAAAGATGAAGAAAATTTTTGTCATAATTTTGGTGTTAATCGGCATTGGGCTTATTGCCTACTTTTCGTTTAATCCTTTAAAAAACCTAATTAAAAATTATATCCAACCTAATAAATCGGGTAATTTCCATGTCAGCTTACCCGGAAAATTAATCGGTAATTTTGAACTGAAAAGACCAGAGAATTTAGATCCGGAAAAAATAATCTATTGGACAAATAAATATCGAGCTGATAATGGCCTTCCGGCACTCGCGCGGAATAATTTACTTGAGGAGGCCGCAACGAAAAAAGTCGATGATATGTTTGGCAGGCAATATTTCGAGCACGTTTCGCCGACCGGCGTCGGTCCATCCGATTTAGTTTTATCGGTCGGTTATAACTACCGATATACCGGTGAAAATTTGGCGATGGGTGATTTTGCTGACGAAAAGGCTCTTGTTGATGCTTGGATGGGAAGCCCCGGTCACCGCGCCAATATTTTAAATAAAAACTATAGCGAAATCGGGGTGAGCTCTGATTCAAATAATATTTTGAACCATTATACTTGGCTTTCGGTCCAAGAATTCGGTAGCCCAGCGCCCAATTGTACCGGGCCATCGAAAATTCTTTCGAGCGAAATTGAATCGGAAAAGACCGAGTACGATAATCTAAAACAGCAATATAACAATCTGATTAACCAATATAATACTTTAATATCAGAGGGGAATGCCTTAATTAAACAGGGCAACGACGTCTTAAAAACGACGAAAAATCTAACCCTTGCTCAATCTTACTGGGATCAAGGGAAGGTAAAACAAACCGAGGCTGAGCAAGTTTTAGAAGAAACGCGCAACCTGGAAACACAAATGCTCGCGCTCCAGGCGGAGATCAATTTAGATGTCGCCGAGTACAATTCCCGAGTAAACAGCTATAACCGGTGTATAAAATAAACCCACATACACCTTCGAGGTATAATAGGCGAGGCGGAGGTGTATTGGGAGCTAATTTAAGAACCTAATTTGCGAGTCCGTTCCTCTTTTTTGTAAGCCTCTAAAATATCGCCGATTAAAATTTTTGTCGGGGTTATAACCTTTAGTCCACATTCAAAACCTTCGGACACCTCCGAGGTATCTTTTTTGTTCTGCTGAAGGTTGGTAATTTTTCCTTCGCCGATGGTGTCTTTGCTGCGGTTGATTCTTACTCCAGCGTTGTTCTCAATTTTGCCGGTCGTGACTTTGCCGCCAATAATTTTTTCATCGCGCTTGACTTTAAAAACCGCTAAAACTTCCATCCGACCGATCTCAGTTTCCACAATTTCTGGCTCTAACAATCCCGATAAAGCAGCTGATAAATCGTCGATCAATTGATAGATAATATCGTATATCGAGATCTTAATATTTTCGCGCTTGGCTAAATTCATAACATCGGTATCGGCTTTAACGCGGAAGCCAATTACTAAGGCTGAGGAAGCGACAGCCATGTTAATATCTGACTCGGAAATATCCCCTACCCCTTCGTGGATTACATTAATTTTTACTTCTTTTGTCGAAATATTTTTGAGTGAATTCTTAATTGCTTCGAGTGAACCAGCAACATCAGCCTTAAGAACAATTTTTAGCTCTTTCACCTTGCCCTCTTTAATATCATTGGACAATTCGGTAATAGAAATAACTTTTCTGGTGATTGATTTTGCTTTTGTCATTTCACGCGCTTCTTTTTCGTTTGCAACAACAATGAAGCGGGCGCCAAAATTAGGCAAGTCTTGTAAGCCAGCGATCCTCACCGGCGTTGATGGCAAGGCGGCAAGCACTTTTTTACCCAAATAGTTTTCCATGATTCTGACTTTTCCATAAGTGCGGCCGATCACAATCGGGTCGTTTAATTTCAAAGTTCCTTCCTGAACCAAAACCGTGGCAATTGGTCCTCGACCGGCCTGCATATGCGACTCAATTACTACGCCTGATGCCGGAAGATCCGGATCTGCCTTGAGCTCTGCCAAATCGGCCACGAGGATAATCATCTCTAACAAAGTTTCGATGTTTTTTCTTTCCTTGGCGCTGACTTGCACCATCGGCGTTTTGCCGCCCCATTCTTCGGGGATTAATTTGATATCGGAAAGTTGTCGTTTTGTTCTTTCAACATCAGCGTCCGGTAAATCAACCTTATTGATTGCCACGACGATTGAGACATTAGATTCCTTGGCGTGATTGGCAGCTTCAATTGTCTGTGGTTTAACGCCATCGTTGGCAGCGACCACCAAAACGACGACATCGGTGATGTTGGCGCCGTGCGCCCGCATGGCCGAAAAAGCTTCATGGCCGGGAGTATCTAAAAAAGTGATTTTGCGTGATTTGGACGCAAAATCATCCCGAGTACGCCTGCCCTGAGTATTCTCGAAGGATCGAGGGATCCCTCGATCGGCCTTGCTTCCTCGGGATTTCGGTTCGTCCTTTAGACGAACCTCAACCTGATACGCGCCGATATGCTGGGTGATGCCACCCGATTCAGTCGCAGCAACATCGGTTTCACGAATAGCATCAAGTAATTTAGTCTTTCCGTGATCAACATGGCCCATCACTGTTACCACTGGGGCACGAGGAACTAAATGTTTTTTGGTTTTAACTCGAGCTCCAGGCTCTTTTTCTTCTTCTTTTGCCAGTGGTTTGATCTCAAAGCCAAGTTCATCACCAATAATTGCCATGGTATCAAAGTCAATCGACTCATTGATTGTGGCCATGACGCCATTCTTTATTAATGTCCCGATCACTTCGGTTACCGGTAAATTTAGATTCTTGGCGAATTCGCGCACCGTTAAAACCGACGGAACCTCCGCGGTTATTTTCGTAATGTCCGGATTTGAGGCAACGGCAATCTTTTGCGCGGCTTGATTCTGCATTATTACATCTTGATGCGTTTTTGCCTTGGCCTCTTTTTTGCTTAATTTTCTCTGTCGTCTTTTTGCCATATTTCCTTTTGCTTCTTATTATATTAACACTTTAAGGAGAAAATAGCAATAAGGACCGGTTTCTCCTTGACAAACCATTTATTTATAGACAAAACGATCAAAATAGACTAATATTTCAATCAAGCAGGTGGGAAAATCCATCGAGCAGGAGGTATGGATCATGCTGCCGATTGTGGTGGTTGTGGGCAAAGAGCTCCCAGATTGGGCGATTAAACTCCGCGTGTTGGATGCAATCACCCTGATCTGGGCGCCGGGGTTTGACGAAGCCTTCGAGGCTTTGATCCGTCAAAAGGCCGACTCTGAACGCCCGTTATGGGCTGATCTCATCAGCCCGAACTAGCCAAGACTCTACTTCTCGACGCGGGCCCGCCCTGGCGGGCCCGCGCACTAACTATTTACTATTTTTCAATAATATTGACCTCTTCGATCGTTAACGCTAATCTCTAATCACGACGATACCAGGGAGTAAGCAAAAGACATTGAGGGCAAAAGACATTGAGGGGACGGTTCTCTTTCCCTCCTGAAATTGATATTTTTTAAAATTTGATAATTTATACTCAATCAATATCTAGCTACTGTAATTAAAATGTAAAGAAATATCAATCTTACCTTAAAAAGAGAACCGTCCCCTATCCTCGCAATTAGCCAAGAAGACTCAGATGATATTGCCAGAGAACTTAACAATCGGCCAAGAGAAATATTGGGGTTCCTAACTCCACAAGAAATGATAGAGTCTGAATATAAAAAATTAACTAACGTTGTGGCATTTGATTATTGAGAGTGGCTCTCTATCTTGAAAAAATTCCGTGGTTGGAGAAGGAAATTAGGTTGTAGAGGGTTTTTTAGATTCATTAGCAAATAACAGATTTAAAATCCTACCTCTTTTTCGCGACCGCGATATTTAGGTAGATTTTCAAGAGCGAAAGCTCTTTTTTGGTTCTCCTCAGCCAACGGCTCAGGCCTTGAGCCGTTGAAAAAATCCCCAGAAGTGAGTAAGGTGAGGATGGGAGGAGCATGGCGAAAAGAGTATTTAGCCAAACTTTCGGCGTGGTTGGTGCCATCATTGAAAAAGACGGTAAGTTCTTGTTAGTTAAAGAAGCAAAGGCAGCAAAAATGGATAAAGGTAAATGGAATCAGCCAGCTGGGTGGATCGAGGTAGGGGAAAGTCCAATTGACGCCGTCAAACATGAGGTTAAAGAAGAAACTGGCTTTGATTTTACTCCTACCCATGTTCTTGGTATTTATTCATTAGTTCGTAAAGATATCGCTTCCGAGCGGTGTTGCTACACCCCCCATGCCATAAAAATAATATTTCTAGGCGAGATCAAAGAAAGTAACCAAGAACATATTAAAGAGGAAATTACCGAAATTCGCTGGTTTACGCCAGAGGAAATCGAAAAAATGGATCTAAAAACTTTACGCGATCTCGATATTAAAAAAGAGGTCAAAGATTATCTCGCCGGCAAGAAATATCCTTTGGATATTATTACGCATACGATTAGCGAATAGTTAATTCAGTTTCCCACCGATGCAACGACCACGGCTGTATGCCTATTGATCTATAAATTTATTTATGCTAAACTAATTGTTATGGAAAAACGGATTTTACAACTAAAATTTATGCAAATAATTTTGCCGCTAATAATTAACTGTCTAATTGTTTTTGTTTTGGGAGTTCTTTTAGCCCCTTTTCAATATCTACCAGCGAAAATTTTTATTATCTTACTATTTTTTCTCTATAATTTATATTTCCTAATTTTTCACCAAGGCCGTGATCTAGGAATGTTTTTGTTAGATATTGACTGGCGTGATGACTATCAATTGAAAATTAAGATTGTCCATTTAGTTCTCTATACGGCAAGCTTCGCTTCGATTTTTTACTATCTGCTATTTCCTTTTGACTTATTATTAATCAATATTTTTGTCCTCCAAGTACCGACAATCCTCTTGAAAGAGTCTACTTTTCCAGAAAAATTTGCCGGCAATATGCAAACTGTTCTTAGATACTAAAAAGACTTCCGCCTAAAGCCGGCCGCCCCAATAATTCTGCTCTGACGGCGGTTTTTTGGGCGGGTAGTCTAAATCTAACTTTGAGTCCTCTTTTTTGGAAGTATCATTTTTCTTAGTTGGCTCTTTTTTGTAGTCATGAACTTTGACATCTTTCCTTGGTTTAAAAATTGCGGGCTGCCGCCATGAATCAGAGTGGGCTTTGGCCCATTCAGGAATTGCCTCAATGTCAGTTGTTTCTTGTCCTTTAGTTTGTATTTTTCCCCCGCCTCCCTCCTCATCGTCCGTCCCCTTGGGCTCATCGGGGATTTCAAGTTTATCGGTCGCATCTTTTCTAATGACTGTAACCGAGGTGACTTTATCGCCCTGATTCATTCTCATTAAAGTTACGCCCTGCGTATCGCGTTGCAGCTTTTTAACTGACGCTAGCGCTAAACGTATCATTTGTCCTTTTGATGAAGCTAAAATTACATCATAATCTTCGCCATAGACGAGCCGCATCCCCACAATATGACCGGTTCGCTCGGTGACGCTGGCGGCGCGAATGCCCATGCCGCCACGAAGCTGCAATTTAAATTGAGGAAGCGGCGTCCGTTTGCCAAGGCCTTTTTCTAGAACGATTAAAGCATTTGCTTCTCGCTCGCGGCCAGGCCCCACCACATCGGTTGAAACAACGAAATCTTCGCCACGCAGTAGTATTCCTCTTACTCCCGCGGCGGTTCGACCCATTGGCCTGATGTCTGCTTCGCGATAAAGAATTGACTGGCCGTTAGCGGAGACTTGAAAAACGTTATTCTCGCCGTTGGTCACTTTGACCCATCGCAGACGATCATCGTTTTTTAATTTCATCGCTAAAATACCAGTCTTGCGTACTTTGCTATAAAGTGAAAGAGCGGTTTTTTTCACCAAGCCACGGCTCGTGGCCATTAAAACATATTTATATTTTTGGAGATCTTTGGAAGAAAGCGTAATCATGGAAGTAACTTTTTCTTCTGGCGCAATTTGTAAAATATTGACGATTGCCGCACCTTTGGCGATTCGCGAAGCAGCCGGTATTTCATAAACTTTGGTGTGAAAGATCCTTCCGCGATCGGTGAAAAAATAAATATCATCGTGGGTATTGGCGATAACTAAGTGTTCTATCATATCTTCTTCTTTTGTTTCCATCCCCATCACGCCCTTGCCGCCACGAATTTGGTTTTTATAAACCGATACGGGCATACGCTTGATATAATTACCGCGCGTCAGAATTAAAATGACCCGCTCGGATGGTATCAAATCTTCAGCTGAAAACTTGCCAAGCGATTGCTCATAAATTTTAGTTTTTCTCGGTGTCGGATATTTTGTTTTTATTTCCGTAAGTTCTTTTTTAATAATTCCCAGGATTTTTTGTTCACCCGCCAAGATGTTTTCAAGCTCGGCGATCAATTTTAATTTATCTTTATACTCTTGCTCAACTTTATCTCGCTCAAGCGCTGCGAGTGCCGCAAGCCTCATTTCCAAAATCGCATTGGCTTGAATTTCCGTCAGTTTAAATTTCTTTATAAGGGCCTTTAGCGCCTCATCGCGGTTGGCTGATTTTTTGATCGTCGAAACAACATCATCAATATTTTTGAGCGCTATACGTAAGCCCTCCAAAATATGGGCGCGTTCTTTAGTCCGGTCTAAATCAAATTGTGTCCTTCGACGAATAACCGTTCTTCGATGACGAATATATTCCTCTAAAATATTTTTTAATGTCAAAACGCGCGGCTGAATTCCATCAATAAGGGCCAGCATATTAGTGTAAAAGGTTGTCTGCATCTGTGTTAGTTCGTAGAGCCGATTTAATATTTTCTTTGGATAGGCGTTGGCGCGTAGCTCAATTACAATCCGCACACCTTCTTTCCGATCTGATTCATCGCGCAAGTCGGTAATGCCATCAATCTTTTTTTCTTTGACCAAATCGGCAATTTTGGAAATAAGCTCGGCTTTATTAACTTGATAAGGTATCTCCGTGACGATAATGCGAAAGCCACGCTTCTCCTCTTCAATATTGGCCACTGAGCGCATCACAATCGCACCTTTGCCAGTGGCATAGGCGGACTTGATTTGTTCTAATCCATAAATTTCTGCACCAGTGGGGAAATCAGGACCTTTTACATATTGGCTTAACTCTTCTATCGAAGAATCCGGGTTATCAACTAAATGGATTAAAGCATCACAAATCTCTCCCAAATTGTGCGGGGGAATATTGGTGGCCATGCCAACCGCGATGCCCATCGAACCGTTCAAAAGGAGGTTGGGTAATTTTGCGGGTAATACTTTCGGTTCATTTCGCGTGCCATCGTAGTTCGGTACAAAATCAACGGTGGCTTTCTCGATATCGGATAATAACTCTTCAGCCGGCGCCGTCAGCCGACATTCTGTATAGCGCATCGCGGCGGCCGCATCGCCGTCCATTGAGCCAAAGTTGCCCTGTCCGTCAACGAGCCTCATACGCATCGAAAAATCTTGCGCCAAACGAACCAATGTATCATAAACTGCAATATCGCCGTGCGGGTGATATTTCCCTAGGACATCCCCAACCACGGTGGCTGATTTACGATATCTTGCCAAATGCGTCAGCCCTAATTCATGCATCGAAAATAAAACCCGGCGGTGGACTGGTTTTAGGCCATCACGGACATCGGGCAAAGCCCGAGCAACAATGACCGACATGGCATAGTCTAAATAGGACTCGCGCATCTCGTTTTCTAAAATCCGAGCGCGGACTAAACCAAACTCGGTCTTTTTATCAGCAAAATCATCTTCATTGGTAAAATCGCTGTTGGCTAGTTCACTCGTCTCTCTCTTAGCTACTTCTTCCGGATTAAGTTTAGCCAATTCCTCAGCCGCCACAATCTCGCCTGTTACCTTTTGCTTTTCTATTTTCTTTTTAGGTCTGCCTTTTTCTGCCATTCCTATTTCCTTATTTTCATAAAATAGAATTATTTATGCTGATGTTTCTTAAACTCGCCTTTGGCTTTTTTAATATTTTGAGGCACTGCTTTCGGCTTGCCCCGCTGTTTACCCATTGCCCCAATTTCATACCATTTTTTATGTTCCTTGTCTGTTTCGAGATATGGATTGATATGATCCTTATTGTTCTTTTTTTGTTTGGGCATAATACCTCCAAATTCTAATATTTTAAACATTTGGGATTTAAACGTCAAGATTCTTGACGTTTTTGGCGTGGGTTAAGATAAATCTTTTTCGCGGCGCTACTTCATCACCCATCAACATTGTGAAAACCTCATCGGCTTTTTCCGCATTTTCAATCATAACTTTAAGCAAGACTCTATTTTCCGGATTCATCGTTGTCTCCCAAAGTTGCGTCGGGGTCATCTCGCCCAAACCTTTATATCGTTGAATGTTGGCGTCTTTGCCAACTTTTTTTAAAACCTCTTCCTTTTGCTGCTCATTGTAGGCGTATTCTCTGATTTTACCTTTGGAAATTGAATAGAGCGGCGGTTGAGCAATATACAGATTGCCATTTTTCACGATTTCTGGAAAATGACGATAATACAAAGTCAAAAGGAGCGTTCGAATATGCGAGCCGTCGACATCAGCGTCAGTCATGATAATAATTCGATGGTAGCGCAATTTCTGATAATTTATTACTTCGCCAATTCCAACTCCCATAGCAACAATTAAAGATTTTATTTCCTCCGACGAAAGCATTCGGTCAAGCCGGGCTCGCTCAACATTAAGAATTTTGCCGCGTAAAGGCAAAATTGCCTGAAACATCCGATCCCTCCCTTGTTTGGCGCTATTGTGTACAAAAACCCCGGCTGCAAGCGCAAAGTTATGCGTTTTTGGCACTTCACAATCATAAACATCAATTCTTTTCGAAAGAAATTTTATTGACTTGATCTTATGGTTATAGTTTTTTACTGCTTCTAAAAGTTTTGCATGATCACTATCAAAAAACCGAGTCAACAATGTTGATAATTTTAAAATATTATTTCTTTTAAGCGCTGATATCCTCTCTTGATCATAGGTATCAATTCTTCCATTTTTTTCATAAACCCTTTTAGCAAAATCCAAACTTGAGTTTAAATAAACTTGATCGTAAGCAATTTTTCTTTTTATTCGAAAATCCTTTGTCCATTGTTTTTTCGTTCGGCTACGCCGCCATTTAATCAAATCTTGATCCAGCCACTGTGTTTTGGCTATTTGTAATAAATTTTCTTTTGCCCCAGGATGGTTTTCGAAAAACTTTTTAATCCGTAACGATTGCATATCTCGATTATCTATTGACGACCAATATATTTTTTGGGAAATTTTTTGGCGATATTCTGGATTTTGCTTAATAGCGTTACGTTTTTCAATTACCTCCGGCCGATGGAGCGTTAATTTTACCTGTGCTCGATGAATTTGTAAGTGTTTTTCTTTAGATACTCTGACAATATTTTCGGGGTTATTGTTAAGTTTGTTAAAATCTAAATGATGTTTATGTTGGCCATCAAGAGCCAGGTATGTTTTGCGTTCTAAATTATATTTATCCGCTAATAAATGCGCAAAAATCCAGTGATGATCTTTGGGGTTATGAAGCATTTCATAACTTTCAATAGTAATCCTGCCCGCTAACTTGGACTTTTTTCTTCGCAAGGGCATCAAACTGTAATGATTTTTTAAATCTTTTGCCATCCGATAGCTACCGTCACGAAGCATAAATAAATGATCGGGGGTGCAAATAATTTTTTCATCATTGTCTAAAGTAACTTCAATAACTTTGGCTTTCGTTTTCGTTATTCTTGGAGAAAGAATTTTTTCAACCGCGACATCGCCGTTTTGTGTTAAGGTGTAGCAATAATTGATTTTGCCTTTCTTCCACTCTCTCACTAGCTGTTTAAAGTCGATGTTGCGGCCGTCCGTTAGAGCAATTTTTGTTTCACCGGAAAAACAACCTCCGGCGCTATCGCCCTCAACGATGAATAATTCAGATTTTGTTGCATCGCGCGTTGAACAATCAGCCAGTTTGCCCGGCAAAGTCATACCTTCTAGGGCGCCTTTTCGTATCACGGTTTCGCGCGCCGCTTTGGCTGCTAGGCGAGCCCGCAAGGATAGTGAGCATTTCTCAACTATTTTTTTTGCATCAATTGGATGTTCTTCAAGCCAATAATTAAAACCTTCGAGCATGGCTTGTTCAACAATCGATTTAACTTCAGGATTTCCCAGCCTAGCTTTTGTCTGACCTTCAAATTGTGGTTCAGGTAGTTTAACCGAAATTACCGCCGTCAAACCTTCTCGCGTGTCATCGCCGGAAAGTACCCCCTCTGCCCCCTTAAGCAGTTCCGATTTCTTTGCATAATCATTAATCGCCCGCGTCAGTGCCGAACGGAAACCAGTTAGATGCGAGCCGCCTTCGGTCGTATGAATATTATTAGCAAAAGAAAAAACATGCTCATTGTAGTCATCAGTGTACGAAAGCGCGACCTCAACCTTAACGTTATTGAGTTCCTTTTCAATGTAGACTGGCGGCTCAACAAAAACATTTTTATTCTTATCAATATGACGGACATAAGCGGAGATGCCACCTTCGAAATAAAAAGTATAACATTTTTTGGAATTGGCTTCGACACTTACATCTTCATCGTTACGCCGATCGCAAACCGTTATCGCGGCTGCCTTAGTAAGATAGGCCTGTTGTCGTAGGTGATTCAGAACAATCTCCCAAGAAAAGTTGCGGTTGTCAAAAACTTCCGGATCAGGTTCGAAAGTAATAACAGTTCCTTTTTCTTTAGTTACGCCAGTGGCTTTGACTTTATCCTTGGCCTTGCCACGCGAATATTCCTGGGTATAGATTTTTCCGTCGCGATAAACCTCCGCTTTCAGAAAACTCGAGAGGGCATTTACCACCGAAACGCCAACACCGTGGAGACCACCAGACACTTTATAAGCATCGGACTGACCGAATTTACCACCGGAATGTAAAGTCGTCATCACTGTTTCAAGGGCGGATTTTTTTGTTTGTTTATGAATGTCAACCGGAATGCCGCGGCCATTATCCTTAACCCTGACTTTATTTTCTGATAGCAGTTCAACGGTGATTTTATCACAAAAACCGGCCATCGCTTCGTCAATGGCGTTGTCAACCACTTCCCAAATAAGATGATGCAGGCCCTCCTGTCCGGTACCGCCGATAAACATTCCCGGTCTTCGGCGGACCGGTTCAAGCCCCTCTAAAACCGTGATATTACGCGCCGTATAACCCTGTTCTTTTGCCACTAAAATAACTCCCTTCAACCAATCGTCGGACAACAACTAAAATGCCGGTTTAAACCTTTTAAATGCAATTTAATTTTAAATCTCCTCATCTATTATAGCAAATTTTTCTTTGGAAAAAAAGCAAATTTTTCTGCCGAAAAATAAAGACCACTTATTCGATAAATTTATCCATATCAAGAACGCCTTGATAAATTAGATTATCAAAGTATTTTACTGCCAAAGCATCGTCAATTGTGCCTGATTGTTTTTGAACTACTAGTCGATACGGTTTTATTTCGCCCGGTAAAGCATACGACAAATTTAAAACCGCCGCCTCGCCCGGTGAAATTAAAATATCGGTGGCAAAAACGGTTTTCCCCGCCTCTTCAAAGGTTTTTACTTTGTACAACACATTTCTCCCGTTTAGAGTGGCTCCTTCCAAACGAGAACCTTCCACAACAAGAATTCTAAGATATGAATTGTTTGGACCATCCGGCCAGACATTCGATCCCCGATGAATTCTTGTTAGCGTCAAATTCGCTTTGTTATTACTAACTCCATAAGTAATTTGTTGCTTGACTGATAAAGAACTTTTGTTACCGGAGAAATTATTAGCGTCAATGTATAAATAATCAATCGCCTCCTGATCAGGAAAGAAGTTTTTGAGCTTCCCTTCTGAATAAACCTGGCCGGCCCATTGTTTTTCTTTAGCAATATCTTCCAAGCGTTGGTCTTTAAAATAAAACATTATTTGTTTTTCTTTCAGTTCACGGGAAATTAATTTGATAAATTCGAACTTATTTTCCTCAATGGCTTTTGACAAAACTTTCGGATATAATTTTTTTAAAAATGACTTCGGTTCGTTAGTCAACCAATTCTCTGGATTAAGATAATAACCTTTTTCGACGGCGAACTGCGTCACGTCATAAAAATTATCAGCCCTCACTTCGGTATCATCAATCGTCACCGGACCAGTTAGTTTCAACAAATCAACGATTACTTTCGCATTAATAGCGACAACGCCATCGATCGTATCCTGCGCTTCTTTTTCGTAAAAAGAAGTGATATCTGCGCCTGCTTCGGGGAAAGAAACATCGTAATTTGAGTCTCTAAGAGTCCAAGATTTCCCTTTTAAAAATTGCTCCAAGCGTTCTGGCGCTTTGACGAAATTTTTCCGCGCAAACGCATTGTCCATTTTATAAATATTGGTATTAAAGTTTAGATCTTGTAATTCCAAATTTTTGATTTCAGCCACCGCATAAGAGCCGATAAATCCGCCCGATGAGCGCAGTTCGGTATTATTTTGAAAAATTATTAAATATTTGCCGTTGTTAAAAAAAGAAATCGGCGCTATCTTTCTGCTAAAATATGTCAAAAGTGCCGGGGTAAAATAAAAAAAATTGGCAAAGATCATTATCACGATAAATAACCAAAAGATTATCCTTAATTTTGGAGTTTTCTTTTGCTTTGATGATACTTTTTTAAGATTTCTCGACTGCTTTTTTACTCGGTAGAGATCTCGAAGATAAGGCATAATCCCTCCACAAGATATTTATGCCTCCTTACGAAAAGAATTAGGTTTCTCGCTTGCAGCTCGAAAATAATCAATGGCAATCGCCAAAATTACACCGAAGATTATACCAATAATTAAACCGATAATTGTATTGAGGACTAGATTTGACGAATTATCGCTAACCAGTGGCGAGAATTTGACAATATCGTAAACATTTTCTTTATCTTGGCGTCCTAATTCATTTGTATTTTCTTGAATGACGTCAGCGGCCGCATTCATTAAATTGGTTGTTTCATCTTTATTCACCCCCACTAAAGAAACTTTAATCGTTGATGGTTCTTCCCGATTGGCCTTAAAAGTCTTAGCTAAGTTAGATTGCGAAATATCTGGTAATGGCACATGGGCCTTTTCGTAAATCGCCTTGACGACCGCGGGCGATGAAAACCAGGAAACCACAATCTGGGAAAAAAGAGCTGATGACTGGACATTATAGTAATTATCAAAAAGATAATAATTGGCTTGAGACTGCTTGATGGCGGAAGCCTTGTTTACTGTTAAGGTTGTTGAGGCCAAGTACGATTTGGGTTGCAATTTTGTATATAAAAACGACGCCAAAGCCACTATTATTATTGCGCCCCAAAATACGAACCAATACCTTCGGATTATTTTTACATATTCTCTTAATTCCATTTCGTCGCTACACTCCTCAATGTAAACTTATGAATATAATGCTGGCTATAATATATCTTAAAAATATTAATTTGACAATAGTTTAAGTTTCGATGCCAAGCAATCGAACAATGATTTCCAATAAAAATAATAAGCCAACCCCAAAAATCACCGAGAAAATTATCGTTTTGGCTTTTTCAAGATTTTCCGTATTCCCCATCGCCGTCATATATAAAATCCCGGCATAAACAGCCATCAACCCTGCCACCGCAGAAACAGCCGGCACCAACCAATCTAGAATAATAGAAAAGTATTGACCAAACGAACTCACACATCCAAGCTCAGTTGGCACCTGTTTTGCTGGACATGACAAGGCTGGTGACGGAATACCCGCAACTGCTAAAGCACTGGGTGGAATAAATATTATTCCTAAAAAAAGAGCAACTAAAAATATCTTTTTCATCTGCCTCCTTTTCCTGATACTATTATATATATGTCCAAGGCCATGCGCAAGCGGGAATTATTCTAAATGATTATCTATATAGTCTAATACTTTCTTTTTAAAAATCTCTTTATCAAATTTTTCTGCCTGAGAGAGAATAAATTTTGAATCAAATTTTTGTTTTTGGAATCTTTTTACTGTCTCGATTAAGCTCTTAACGGTTTGTTCTTTAAAAAATATTCCGTTTTTGCCATCAACAATTGATTCTAATGCCCCGCCTCGTCCAAAAGCAATCACTGGCCGACCGCAGGCCATTGATTCCAAAGGCACTATACCCGCATCTTCTTCTTGCGGAAAAATCGTCGCGATTGCATTTTGAAAATATTTCGCCAATTCATCGTCGGACACCCGACCAACCAGTTCGATATTATCGGTAACATTATTTTTATATTCTTCCAGCTTCGTTCCTTCGCCGACAATTTTAAGCGATAGGTTTAATTTTTTAAACGCTTCGATGACCAAATCGACTTTTTTGTAAGGCTCGATTCTTGACACAACTAAATAATAATTTCTGGACCTCGCAGGTCTAATCTTGGAATTTGGCTTAAAACTCGTTGTATTCACCGGTGGGAAAATCACAAACGCCTCGCGGCCGTAATATTTTTTTATTCTTTTTTGGACATTAATTGAATTAGCAATATAAAAATCCGGTCGCTTTGAAGCTTTGAGGTCCCATTTTTTTAAATACGATAATACCATTGGCATTAAAGGTCTTGCGAAAAACGGTATTGGCGCGTTTTTGATATAATCGGCGCTATCAAACCATAAATATCGCGTCGGTGTATTGCAATAACAAACATGGATAGTCGGTTTTTTTATTTTTACGCCCTTGATCAAAGCCGAAGTCACCGAAAGAACTAAATCATAATTTTTAAGATCAAAGCTTTCTATCGCCAAAGGCATAAGGGGTAGGAACCATTTATATTTCTTTACGCCGAAGGGCATCTTTTGGATAAATGTGGTGCGGATATCTTTGCGGCGATATTTTCCGCCGGTTTTTTTATCGTCCCAGACGATGGTATATATCGGAGCTTTGGAAAACATCTCAATAAAACAATCGAGGACCCTTTCGGCTCCGCCCAACTGCGTTAATTCTTCGGCCACAATGGCGACTTTTAATTTTTTGATGTCTTTAGTCATTCTTGCTAACCTATTTTGTCATATTTATCTTAATATTTTAATTCCCTATACCACCAAGTCCCTATGTCTTACCTGCTATTATAGTTTATTCAATTTTAGCCTAAATTGAAAGAGTAGACCTCGCAGGTCTAATCTCTAATCTCGAGATTCAAGCGCTAATTTTTTAATAATTTCTAAGCTTTGTTGATAATCGGCCTGATCGCCAACAAAATGCCAATATGCATTTTTATCAGCAAATTGTCCTATTACGATATCCGGCTTACAAAATCCTTTGCGGTCGGAGGTAAATTCTGCCAAAGAAGAATAAGGATATTCTTTAAGTTCAAATAACGTTTCTACCAACCCGGCTGAATACGGGTTTGAATGAATGTAACGCGACAAATGAACAAGCTGTTCATCTGATTTAACTAAAATCGCCTTAAACCGACCTTGAAGCAATGTTCCGGCTCTTTTGTGCTTAACATTATAATAACGAGTAAAACTATTAGACAGATTCGATAGAAATCTAGAAATACCATTAGTCATATTCTGTTTTAATAATAAATGAAAATGGTTTGGCATCAGGCAAAAAGCAATTATATCGACAAGAAAATCTTTTTTAATCTCTATTTTATTGAGCAAGTCTCTTTTAATTCTTAAGGGTAAATCCATCAATTGTGCAAATCCCATAGGGAGATTATTATTTCGATAGTAATTTATCCGATCAATAAATTGATAATAGTCTTTTTCACAATTAAAAACTTTCTGCGAGGCTACTCCGCGATTGAGAACATGGTAATAATTTTCATTAACTAAAGCGATATTTCTACCAGGCATATTTTAAGAATATCTCAAATTAGCCCAAATTGCAAGATTAGACCTCGCAGGTCTAATCTCCGCAGGTCCAATCTCAGAGTATATTTTAGTACGCACCGCGACCTCGAATCACCACCCAAATTGTTTTTAAAAATATCTGAAAATCGAGCCATAAAGACCAGTTTTCGATGTAGTAAGCATCAAGCCGGACCCATTCGTCAAAAGAAACTTCCGACCGGCCGGAAACCTGCCACATGCCGGTGATCCCGGGTTTAACACCGAGACGGCGGCGTTGATTCTTGGTATACTTTTCGACTTCCTCCGGCATGGGTGGTCTTGGGCCGATCAAACTCATATTCCCCTTTAATACATTGAAAAATTGCGGCAGCTCATCCAGGCTTGTTTTTCGTAAAATCCGACCGAGCGGTGTGACCCGTGGATCATTGGCAAGCTTAAACATGTTGCCGTATTTTTTAATATATTTTTCGTGTTCCATTTCGGCATTTTCACGCATGCTGCGAAACTTGTAAAAGGTGAAGTTTTTTGCCAAACCAACTCTTTCCTGGCGAAAAAGAATCGGGCCTTTCGAGGTCAATTTGATCAAAATAGCAATTAATATCATTAACGGTGAAAAAATAATAATTAAAATGGACGAAAAAACAAGGTCCACTAACCGCTTAATAATTCTACCCCAACCGTCGAGCGGGGTACGCTTAAATTCCATGATCGGCACACCGGCCAAAGTTTGAATATCAACGTGGGATGATCTGACTAAAAAAATGTCTGGCGTCATTTTAAAGCCAATTTGATGAGCGCGACAGAATTCCAGAACTTCGGAAATTTTCGATTGGGCCAGATGAGTATTGGCAATAATTATTTCGTCAGCCGGATTGCGCTCAATAATTTTTTCGAGCTTTTCAACGCCGCTTTCATCGATAATTTTTACTAATTGGTAACCCAGGCGGCGATTTTTCTGAATTTCAGAAATAATGTATTGCGAGGATGAATTCCCAGCCACGACTATTACCCGATGAACGCCGACGCCCCATCGATAAAGTAGCCGTTTGATTGATTCAATTAACGCTCTGCCAAAAGTAACAAAAATTATCGCGATAAACCAAACATAGATTATTATTAATCGCGAAAAGAACATTGTCCTGGTCAAAAAGATCCAGGCCATCACAATGGCCACCGCTGCCGAAGCGGCCACAAAAATCTTTCCAAATTCTTCTAAACGCCTCTCGTCCTTGGTAGTGTAAAGGCCCGCAAAAACAAAGACGATAAACCAGATCGGCAAAGTTATAAGGATAAATTTCAAATAAACATTTAAAGGATCAACATAAACTACCGGGATAAATTCGAAAAATATCCGCAGCCGATAAGCGGCGATAAAAGCAAGGATAATCATCGCAATATCAACCGGGATTTTTATAAAAGTGAAAAATAGTTCGGATCGTTTCAAACATACTCCTTTAAAATAATCTCAAAATATCTTAGCCTGCTGTATATTCTAACAGATAATAGTAAATTTTTCAAGGTCCAGAAACGTTTTCTGTTACAACAAGAAAACTCGACCCATTTTGGGCGAGCTTTCTTGTATTTTATTTTGCTTTTATTATTTTTAAGCCTTCTTAAGCATTGGAAGGCCGGTGCGTGAGTTTTCCATAACCGCATAGCCGGCTGGAAGATCGTCCATAGCGCCTTCTTTGACTTGACGTCCAAAGTAGTAGATGGTCTGCTTTCGACCACCGCGCAATATAACATCTTTTGAGTGGAGATAATAGGTCTCTCCAGTCTTCTTTGATTGCACTGAATATGCCATTTAAATCACCTCCTTTCATCTTTGTTTGATCCTATCTTGAGGACCAACAAAATGTTTTATTTAACCTGTAATCAGGTTACACATCTATTATCAGGGGGGGCTTTCCTGTTGTCAAGAGGGGTTCAAATTAACAGGTTTAAATCGAGTTTTTAAGGTTTATTTAGAATGTTTAAGGTAGCGAAAATTTAAAAGATATCCACAGGTTAGATAATAACAAAAAAGAGCTTTCGCTCTCTAACACCCCAGGGGGTGGGGCGTTCGGATTATGGAGTACTTTTTGTAGCTAAAAACAGAACGGGCGGGATGGACTAGTCGTCCACCCCGCCCTGAAGTCGTGACCCGCGTTAGCGGGTCAGTAACAGCTCTTAGTGCCGCGCAACCACGATTCGGCTGCGGCTTTCTTGCCGAGCGAGCCGTGCCTGCGCTTGGCACCAGAGGAGCATGTTCTGGAAAAGACGTAGCCAAGGACTGGCTTCGAGATTCTTCCAATCCTCTGGCAACCACATCCAGTTCCAGAGGTTGCCGCATCGTTCTGGATGCGGCATCATCGCGAGATGTCGGCCGTCAAGGCTGCAGACACCCGCGATGCCCTTCGGACTGCCGTTCGGGCAGTCCGGGAAGGCAGTCGTTGGCTGACCATCGCGATCGACATAGCGGATCGGCGCCAGTCGGTTGGCTAGGATCCAGTCAAGGACCATCTGTTCAACCTTGAGCCGTCCTTCGCCGTGCGCGACCCAGATGCCCAGTCGGCTCCCATCCATGTCAGCCAAAGCTACTGCCGGACCCTCTTCGATGCCAACAGTCACCCAGTCAGCCCGGAAACGACCGTAGTCATTCTGGACCAACCGCGGCGCCAGTTCGTCAGGCAGTTCGTAGTCGGGGGCCCATTTCAGCAGCAGCGAAAGTTGGGCGCCGTTGCAGACCCCGAGGCTGAGCGTGTCCAACCGGCGGTAGAAACGATCGAACATCGCCGCCAGCTTCTCGTTGAATCGGATCACTCCCGCCTGGCCTTTGCCGGCTCCAAACACGTCCTTAAAGCTGAAGCCGCCCGGCCAGAAGATGGCCTGGAACAGATCCAGGTAGTCGATGGGGCAAGTCAGGAGATCAGTCATCTCCACCGTCCAGACTCGGAAACCGGCGAGGCGCGCCATTGCCCACATCTCTTCGTGGCCGTTGGTGCCCTCTTCACGGATAACCGCCGCCTGCGGACGGTGCGAGGTGTAGAAGATACTCTGCGGTGTCGGTGTGGGCGTAAACGTCAAGTGATACGGCGGCGGCGCCAGCAGCGTCCGGCGAACCTCGGCAGCCTGCTCGACACAGCGCGGGTTTGACTGCAACGCATCCAGCCGGTCGCTCGTCTCCTCCCAGATAGCGCGCAGACGAAGCATCGAGTCATGGAGGAACTTCTCGCCATTGTGATTGAGGAGGACCCGTGGCTCCGCAATCACCGTGCCCACTGGTCGCGCTGGGACCTCGAACCGTCTAAGCGTCTCGATGACGACATCGGAATCCTCACATTCGATCACCAGGCCCAGCTCTTCAGAGAAGTAGGTGGCCATCGCTGGGGACTTGCTCTTGAGGTCGACGACGACCCCTAGATTGCCGGCGAAGGCCATCTCGCACAGCGTGGTAAGCAACCCACCGTCTGAGCGGTCGTGCATTGAAGCGATGTCGCCTGACTCGACCAGGACCTGGATCGCCTTGAAAGCGCGAGCCAAGAGCTCCGGGTCTTCAACATCAGGAACCTCGTTGCCGATCTGCTTGTGCACTTGCGCCAACGCCGAACCGCCGAGGCGGTTCTTGCCAGAAGCCAAGTCCACGAAGACGAGGGTGTTACCAGCTCGCTTTAGATCAGCGGTCACCTTCTGCCGGACATCGTCCATCGTCGCGTAGAACGAGACGACGAGCGTTCCCGGGGCCTTGATCTTTCGGAGTCGTGGCTTGCGCCGCTTACCTTTGCGATCAAGGCGGGTGTCGACCATCGAGAGACTATCTTTCCCGCCATCGGGATCGATCCCGAGCGCAAGACAGATGTCCCGGAGGGTCTCCACTGCCCAGTAGAGATTGGCGCCCTCTCCTGGTTCTTTAGCCGCCCACATCCAGTTGGCCGAGAACCTAATGTCCCCAAGCCCGGTAATGCGGGCACCAGCCATGTTGAGAAGGGCTTCCGCGACTGTCATCCGAACCATAGCTCTCGGATTGACCAATCCCTTGATTGGTTGCTCGCCCAGCGAGTAGGCGATGCCAGGAAACTTGCCCTTGTAGCTGAACATCGATTGCGCGGCTACAGCATAGTCGGAGATTGGCACGCCGTTCGGACCGACACGCTGCTGCTGCGCAACCTTGCCAGTTACCGAACAGTCAACCCCCTCAACTAGCGCGCGCTTTGAACCGACCGAGATTAGCCGGAAGACACGCCGCGCGGCAACGCCGGGGGTCAGGTGAGCTGGCAATCGAAGCGGCCGGAGCCGCGCCCTGATGCTTGTGTGATGATACGTTCTCCTCGGCAGGTTCTCGAGCACCTTGTCCAGAGGCAATCTCACCGGGGTTGAATCATCGTTGCGGTCATGGAGGATGAACCAGCCATCTCCGGTGATTCGGCCGAGGACACGGCAGGGTACTCGGAAGCGCTGCGCGAGCGAGAGGAAGAAATCGAGGTCCCCGGGATCAATCAGAATGACGAGTCGCTCCTGGCTTTCGTTCGAAACGATGACATAGGCCTGGAGCGTCATGTCACCGATTGGAATGTCCCGAAGCTCAATCCTACCTCCTACCGGAGAGACGATCTCAAGGAGTTGGTTACCCAGTCCTCCTGCGCCGCAGTCCCCGGGCCGCCTGATCTTGTTGCCGCGACCCATTTTGACGCAGGTCCAGATCATCTCGTAGGTCTTCCGACCCATCTCTGGCTCACCGCGCTGAACAGCGTAGAAGGCGAGCTTCCGCTCAAGGGTGGCCGGATCGACCGAGCTGGTGGCGCCGCCGCCAACACCGATGTTGAAGCCTTTGCCTCCCAGGACCAGCACGAGCTGACCCTTTTTGGCCAGAGGCTTCCTCGCATGCTGGCTCTCCATCTGACCGCCGCCCGCGGTAAAGAGGATGGGTTTTGAGTAGCCACGCCGTCCGTCCGGTGTCTCCATCGAAAACGACCGCGTCGTGCCGAGGACGCACGGTTCACCGATACAGGTACCATAGGCGTAGGCACCTTTGGTCCCGCGAAGCAGGATCTCGAGAGGGTCAGCATAGCCGTTCGGACTCGTCCAGCCCTCGTCGTCCTCCCATGGCAAGCGATAGCCCGGGATATGGAGGTTGCCCACCATGATCCCGAGTGCCGAGACCAGAAGCAGCCCGCCACGGCCAACCACGAAGTTATCGCGGTTTCGTCCGCCAGTACCAGTCGAGGCGCCTTCGAACGGCTCGACGAGAGTCGGCCAGTTGTGCGTTTCGGCCGTCATCGTCGGATCGTAGACCCGCGTCACCAAGAATACGGGGCCGGGCTTGTCCGGATAGAGCGGGATGAGCAGCCTGACTTTCGGACCCTTGATCGAGGAGCTGTCGTCGGCAAAGGCAATCCGTGAGTTACCCGGGTGACGCCGATGCGGCTCCGTGACAAGGTCCATCAGGCTGTACGGCATCTCGACACCGTCGATGATGTGCTTACCCTTCCAGAACTGATGGCGCGAGTGCTCAGCCGTGATCGCCTGGGCTATCTGGAAGAGAACAACGTCCGTCGGGTTGAACTTCAAGACGTTGCGAAACAGATCATCGATCCAGGCAATGTCGTAGTCGTCCCACCCACAGGCGAACTCTTCGCTGAACTTCCGAAGAAGATCCGGCCCGTGCTTGAGGATGTCGATCACCTGGACGCGCCGTGGCTTCCGTTTCGTCTGGAATGTCCTTGGCGGCCGCCTATACTGCACCTGCGTCATCTTGTCGTGAAGCGGGCGTAGAAACTCCGCCTGCTGTTCGGATGTCAAGGGTCTGCTCAGACCAAAGCGGCGGGATGCCTCAAGGCGGATCACCCTATCGACGCCGCAGGCCTGACAGACCGAGATCGCCACCGATGAGTCTGGTGACTCGAAGCTGTTGCGGGGCCCAACCTCCAAACGCATGGGATAGTCCCGAGCTGAAAGATAGCTCCGGCCTCGGGTGTTCTCCGGCTCGAAGGTTTCCGCGATCAGCCATTCGATGATAGCCGCTTCTCGGGAGCTGAGTTCTCCATCGGTCTCGATGTGGTAGCAAACCTCATTACCAAGAGCGTCTATACTCAGCCCAAGCCGAGCCTCGGCATCCTGCCGGATTCGCTCAGCCGTTTCGAGACTGACCGCCGGCGTGCGATAGCGTCTTACTAGTGGCAATCTCTTCACCTGCCTTTCTGAGCTAGAATTTCAAAGAGCGTAAACCTAACCCCTCTGCCGACAGTAGACAAGGTCAGGTTCCGCGTCCATCTTAATATAAATATAAATATTATTGCAATACAAAAAACGGCCTTTTATTTTCGAGCGCAAGCGAGAAAACAATTACCTCTCACATACCGCAGGCTTTAGCCCGTGGATAGTGATTTTTCCGGCCGTTTTTTGTTGGTGGTCCACGAATAGGGTGTTACTTACCCTCTGGTGAACAGCAACCGCAACAACAACACTTGCATTTCCCTTCACATCCTTCTTTAGGATCCATATATGCCTCCATAATTTTTATTTTGATCGATCGTAGGATTCATTATAACATGAAAAATTCTATCTTTCAAGGGTCTATTTACTCATTTTTGAAAGGATCAGCCTCGTTTTGCCATAGCCCATGCAAATTACAAAATTCGTAAACCTTAATTTTATCGCCAACTTTCCCGATGACCGTAAATTCCGCTTTTGGCTCATCGCCGGGCTTAAGAAAAACTTTGCCGACCGGTCGATTGCCGTAAAAAGCTTCAATCCACATAATTAAATGTTCTTCGGTCATCACGTGGGGCGTGACGCCGACTCTGACACGAAAGACAAACTTCTGGCTAATTTTAGGGTTAATAATATCAATCTGTGACCAGTGTTTTTCCTCAAGCGGTGTTAATTTGTTAGGATCTTGTGGTTTTTGCGCGTTTGTCATATAGAACTCGATTTTAATTATACCATATTCTCTAATCTTTCCCGCATGCATGCTACCAAAAAATCAAGCCACTGGACCCGATTTTTCACCCAAATTATCATACATCTAACCATTTTTACCCCACTTGCGACGTGGGGTGAAAATGGTCAAACTATTCTAAAAGAAGGTTCTTTATTGTAGCAAGCTCGCGCTGATAAGATATTCTATCGTTAACCAATTCACGATATAAAGATGGTTTGATGTCTAGTATGCCAGAAAACTGACACATTTTTTCTAAATCATTTTCATTGGCATCTAAAAGATACTCGTTATACGACGAAAACAACCAATTCTCTGGTTTTTTAGCTAAATAGGCAGTTGCAGGATTAAGATGGATATATCTTGTCAAATGCAATATGCGAAATGCCATCCAAACCACTGTCCTTCGATTTGCCAACTGGCGAACTCCCGGGACTGTATCTTATTTGGGATCTAAAAATCCACCAGCACCTCGTACCAAGTAGTTTCATTTTTGAAGATTAATTTTGCCCTCCGGCATAAGCCGCCTGGCCTGAGTAAGGTCGAAGGCTAGCCGATACCGTTCTCACAACAATTAACCTTAAACCGATTACCCGAAGCCGTAGCCGCAGATATTATCGAGTCCACTCACAACTTATCAAAAAATGTTGTTATACGCAAACACCCTCCCGGTCAACCCGAGAGGGTGTCGTGTTCGATTCTCAAGCGCGAAGGGGCAAAGGGGCTAAGAGAGCCCCCATCTCCTTGGCGCGGGCGAGCATGGCATCGCCCTTGACGTACGGCTCCCCCCCGCGGAGGAACTCGTCCAGTCTTAGGGTGGGTTCGCCGATGACGGCGCCCACATCCTCCACCAGCTTCCAACCGTCCTTCGTCTTGTCGTACCTGAAGCCCTCGGGCGGGACATTCAGGACCATCTCCGGCAACTGCTGGGTGCCCGTAGTCATCCTGACTCCTCCTGAACCGCAAGTTGCGGTAGTATTACCTGCTTACAGCCGCGAATACTTCAACCTTATAGGTTAAATACTCAAGGCCATAAACAAGTTTGGCTCTGAAATGTGCAGTTTAACCTGATAATATGTCTAAACTAGTTATCAGGTTCACTATCTTTAGATTATACCACAATTCTATCAAAAAATCAAGCCCCACGGCATCCACCCATAGAGAACTTATTGAGTTTGAGACTTTAGAGCACTGTCAATTTCTTGTCCTAACTGGCTGATACTCTTTCCGGATATTTTCTCCAATGATTTTTGCCATTCACCGGAAGTTTTTAAATCAGCCAAAAATTTAGCCCAAAAATCCACGCCATAATTTTTTGCCAGATACCAAACCGTAAATGTCCCCTGGCCACGACAAAGACCGTTACGCGTTTCATCAGAAATATAGCCCTCACAATTTTTTCCCAACTCATCAAGACTCATCAACGCTGGATTGCCTGTATTGGCAGCTTTTTTGAGCAGATCGGTGAAATAAATTTCTTTGCTTGGATCATAGTCAGCGCCCGCATTGTTGATATACTCAACATGATAAGCCATACCCTCATTCAGAAAGCCGGGTAGTTTGGCCATCTTCTCTCCCCCACCAAAAAATCCCCACAAAGCAGCGTGCGCCCCTTCGTGAACAATCACACCCTTTCCTTTTTGAGAATCTTCAAAGGGTTTATATAGATAAATCTTGCCGCTAGGCGCCGAGCCGTCGCCGACTTGAACATTGGCCGCCCCGCCCGGAAAATCGGCGACTTTGACATATTCGTCAACCGTTTGCGTCAAATAAACCGAGGTATTTTGCGGCGTAATGCCATAATATTTTTTGTATGAATCGGTTACCGCTTTATCTAAAACCGTTAAAGTTTTATCAGCGTTCGTAAGATCGTCCTTATGGAAATAAGCCGTGTAATATAAACTTTTCCTCATGAGATCAAACCCTGGCTCATCCGACGCAAAGGTTGTATAGTTACTAGCGCTAGGATTGGACGAGGGCAATGTCGACTGCTCATTTTTACCTTTAATTGTCCCCATCACAAAAATAACAATTGCCGCGATCACGATGATCGCGAGGATGACCAAAACTACTTTTACCCAAGTTTTCATTTTTTCTCCTTTATCTCGAGCAAAGTCGAGAGATTTTTAACACGTCGTATGAATCAAAACATTAACTTTTTTGCCCTGTTCAACAAGCCCATTATATTTATTTGCGGCAGTAGGGGATTGCAGGACTAAAATTTCCGCTTTCGAATTTTTTAATTTTTGCATTATCTCTGGCTGGACTTCCATGGCTCCGCTATAACCGTTGCCAATAATAATGTATTCTGAATCACCTTTTAAAAGCGCCTCGACTTCCCACTCACCTATCCGGTGAGAAGTGCCGAAAAGGTCTTCAAGTTTTTTCTCATTTCTTTCCTCTGCTTGACCATCAGCAATCACAATCTGACCATAACGCTTCCCCTCAACCACAATATGACCAAATTTTATTTCATCAATTTTCATTTCTACTCGAATATATCACCCTCAAAATCAGCATAATATAAATCAATTTGCGCTGACCTGCCCATTTGACCTGACCCATCTGCCATCTCGCCAAAAAACATTCGCCATTTTCCCGGAGAAACTTCCACCACATCCGGATCAACAATCGCCCCTTTCTCGCTATTTGATCTTAAAACAATTTCACCCTTCTGCCAATTAATCCCATCCCTCGAAGTTGCTTTGTAAAATTTATTATTACTTCCTTCAAGCGTGGCAAAATACATTACCCAATTTTGTGTTCCTCCGCAACAAACCTTCAAAATTGGGTCAGGATCAACCGCTAAATCCTCTAGCCTGAAGCCCTTCTCTCGCGTCCAAGTTTTTCCATCATCGGAAATCGCCGAGGCGATTTTATCACCTTCGGATACATAATACATTCTGATTTTACTGCCTGGCAATTTAACTAATTTTGGTACTGAGGCAAAATATCTATCTTCTTTAGCACTGTCAACTGCCACGCCCGCTTTGGCAAAGTTTTTGCCGTCCTCTGATGTGGCCAAAAGTAAATTTCTTTGTGTCCCTGGTCCTGGTCCTTTTTCTGCACCTTTAGGCAATTGCGGCTGTTCTTCATAAATCATGATCCAATCATTATCTTTTATTTTAAAAACCGTTGGATTGGAATTGAATTTGCCGGGATTTTCATCAATACCAGTAGAGGCTGGATCGCTGAAAGTTGTTGCGTCTTTTGAGTCCGCATAAACAATCTTGCCATTTTTTTGAAAAAACATCCGAAAAGTGTCGTCATCCATTTTTAAAGTGTCAGTTGAGGTGACATTTTGAAATAAAACGGCGCTATTTTTCGTCCAAACCTCTTTTTTGGCTGAAGCCGAGGGGCTGGGCGAGGTTTGAATTGATATCTTTGATCGATATTTTAACAATCCAATCGTCAGCCCGATAGCTAAAAACAAAATAATCGTCAAAATAATAACCATCATCCAAATTTTTCTGGGCTGCATTTGGCTCCTTACGCCGATTTTTTCTTGCTAAAAACAAAAATGTAAAGAAGTTCTAAGATGCCGACGGTGTTAAAGATTAATAAAACCACATACCAAGCCTTGTCTTCATTCCTGGCCGCTTTCCAAAGAGCAATTCCTTTCCAGAGCAAAGACCATAAAATTAAAGCGACGAACAAAACATTCATTAAGACCAAATTGGTCGCTAAATTGGCCGGACCCAAAAGTTGTAGCCATCCTTCTTGATTCATAAACCTCCTTGTCTATTTATTTATTAATTTTACTTTTACTAATTCGATTTTTCTTCCCCTGTTATCACCTTTTCGCGGCAACCGCAATCACAATCATCTGGGCACTTGCAGCATTTAGCGCAGATTGTCGGATCGCACATGCAGGTATTGTCTTCGGTCAGCTTTTCGCTGCAATTGGCGCAAGTTTGCTCAACTGGTTTATCCATTCAATTCTCCTTTTTGATAATTTTAATCTTTATCAATATTATAGCAGAGTATTGACCAAAAAACACATTTTTGGCTTTTTAAGATTGACAAATGACATTTTAGAATTATGATTTATATATTGAGTAGTAAACCAATTGCGTTCGAAAGGGGGTGAGCGAGCGTGAACGAGGCTGTCGCCCATCAGATCTGGAACTATATCGGCATGCTCGGCGTTGACCGCGAGACCGCTCGCGATCTCTACCAAGAGGCCGAAACAGCCATCTGGGAAGCCTCGGCGTACCGGGCGACGAGGAAGAACCACACATACCTCGTCAAGACCGGCGTCGGCGCTATCCGCCACTGGCTCCGCGACCGCTACTCGATTATCCGCGTCCCCGGCTATCTCTACGACCGGGGGCAGGCGACCGAGCACATAAAGGTGATTTTGCCGCTTGAGGTGATTAGTAGTAGATCTGGGGAAGAGATGGAACGGCCCGAACTCGGCATTCACTTCGAGGACGACTTGCTCGAGCAGATCAGCGTCGACCACCAGCGGGCCGAGGTGATAAGGCTTCTTCCTCGGCTGACGCGCGCCGAACGCCAGGTGATGGAATCGCTTTTGGCGGGCATGAGCATCAAGGAGATCGCCCGTCGCCGGGGCGTCCGTGTTGGCATAGTCTACACCCAGCGGAACAAGGCGATTACCAAACTACGCCAGCTCGTTGTCGGCGAAAACGTTCCGCCGCCAAATAACAACCGGCCAATGAAACACGAACAAGTCCAGCTCCAGCTGGCAGCCCCACCGGACATTAGGCCGGCCAACTAGCCGAACTCATCGTCTCCGTCAACACGCGGTTCAACTCCGCCTGACGGAGACCTTTTTTAAAAAGAGGGGCTTTAAGGGGACGGTTCTCTTTCCCTCCTGAAATTGATATTTTTAGCCAGTTTGATATACTAAAAATATGCCAAGACCGCCAAGATTGCTTTTACCACATAGTTTCTATCACATTATGACTCGGGGAAATAACAAGAATAAAGTCTTTAAAAAAGATGAAGATTATCAATACTATCTTAATTTAATACAAAAATACAAAAACGAACTCCCATTTGATCTTTTTCATTACTGTTTGATGCCGACTCATGTCCATCAACTTATCAGGACAAAAAAGGCGGGGGATTTCTCAACTTATATGAAAAAAGTTAATTTGGCCTACTTTCATTATTACCGTCGACGCTATGGTTGGGTTGGACATTTTTGGCAAGATCGTTTTAAAAGCCAACCTGTTGGTAAAGATGAGTATTTTATCCAATGCGGAAAATATATTGAACTTAATCCGGCACGAAAGGGGTTAATCGACGACCCAGAAAATTACCCCTACTCCAGCTATCGGTTTTACACCTCGGGAGTTGCTGACCAATTGATAACGGCGGATATTTTTTACGAATCGATGGGTAACGACCAATATGCCCGCCAAAAGACTTATCGCGATTTGGTTATCAGTGATTTAATTACATCAAGCTATTCCCAAAAAGCTTGGGGGTCTGAACATCAAAGATATAATGAGGGCAGAAAAATACAGCACAACTTAAGTAAAAAATATCAAACTTCTCTTTAAAAGAGAACCGTCCCCTTGGGGATCCCCTTGGGCCGCCCTTGGGCCGCTAAACAGACGAGGGTGCAGCGTGAAGCTGCACCCTCGTCTGTTCGATCCGACACGTGCCCTTAGTGCCGGAAGAAGCCCCGGCCGATCGCGTCAGGGATCATCCACAAGGCAACCCCTTCATCCTGCAGGTAAGCCTTGACCTCTTTATCCGCCCGCGAGCCTGAAGTCGCGAAGATCGCCGCGATCCCGGCCTCGACAAGCACCTGGGGTCCGTCCTTGAATGGGAAGAACGAATCGCTGGCGGCCACGGCGTAGTTCGTATCGTGGCCAGATCTGGCGGCCCGGCTGACAGCCAGCTTCGCCGCGCCGACCCGGTCTTGCTGCCCAACGCCGTTGCCGATGAGCATCCCGTTCTTGGTGATCGTGATGGTGTTGGTGTTGCTTGTCGCGGCGATGGCCCAGGCGAGTATCATGTTATACCTTTGAGCACGGGTTAGCTCGGGGCCATAGCAAGACACGTCTCCCCCATGCAGATTCAGCACGAAACTGTACGGGGGTTGTTTGAGGTAACCGCCGCGCACCGGCCGCCTGATCGGATCCTTATTCAGGCTTTCGAATCCGATACTGCTAAGCCAGCGGTTGGCGAACATCCGGCACTTGCCGCCCTTGCGCTCCATGACCTCGATTGCGTCGCCATCGATGAATGGAGCGACGATTCCGTCCAGGAGCCGGACCTCGCCTTCGGCCAGCGCACTCGTCACCAGTAGTTCGCCGAGTCGCACGTCTAAGCCGAAGTTCGTCATCACCACGCCGCCGAAGATGGCAAGCGGATCACCGTGAACCATCTTGGCAAGAACGTCAGTCGGATACATCCCGACAGCCGCGCCGCACGGGTTGCCGTGTTTGACAGCCACCGCAATCTGCGGCACGAAGCCGAAGTTCTGCTCGAAGCCGGCGGCGATGTGAGTGATGGTCTCGAGCAGTCGATCAATGTCGGTAAACCCGTTGTAGCTCGGCGGGCCCCCCGCCACCTGCTCGAAACACTCGAGTGCGAGACAATCGCCGGAGCCTGCTGAGAAGAGCAAAGCGGGACTCTGCTGGCGATTCTCGCCATAGGCGAGCTCGCGGACGCGTTCGCCGAGGATACCGTCGAAGAGCCCATCGCCGTGGAAAATCGCCGAGGCCAGCACGTAACTTGCTACCTCGAACTCCGCCCGAGCGTACATGTAGCGGAAGAATGGCGCATCCGCCGGAGATCCAGCGTCCAACCACTCGATGAGCGGCTCGCGGTCTTGGGGACGACAGATCACGATCCGCCGACCTTTAGCCCCCGAGCGAACCATGCAGGGTCCGCCGATGTCGGTATCCTCGATGACCGACTCGATCGTTGCCCCGGGTTTGGCGATCGCTGCCCTGAGCGGATAGAAGTCGCAGACCACCATGTCAATCCACGAGATTTTGAGTTTCCTGAGCTCTTTGACATCTGTGGATTTGGCCAGGAGACCCGCGTGGATCTCCCGTGAGAGAGTTACCACCCGGTGGCCCAGGATCGGTCAGCCGCCAACCAGCGCAGCCACGTCGGTGACGGGGATACCCGCCTCGCTGAGTTTCTCGGCGGTTCCCCCGGAGGCGATGATGTTGAAACCGCGCTTTCGTAGCGCTTGCACGAACTCGGCGATCCCCGTCTTGTTGAAGACCGACACCAACGCCCAACGTCTCTTTGGTTTTCGGGTGCTTGGCATCCTCTTCCCATCCTTTCACATCTTGAGATAACTGCCACCTGTAATTTACTATAGATATATAAGTTCGTAAAGACTTTTAAAACCCGAGCCGTTCCGGATCCCCGAACGGAATTCTATTCGGGGCGGCGTCAAGAGTATCGAACATTGAGGCCGGATAGATTGTATCGGCGCCGTATTTATCATTAATCATATCGAGCACCCGCGAGAGATTTTTTGATTTTTCGATATCACTAAATAATGAGATCTGCTCGCCACGAACCTGTTTAAGATTAAATAAAGTAATCGAAATTCTTAACGGCGTTTTCTTAACCCAGCATGAATCGTAGAGCGATAAAGCTATTCGCTGGATACTTTGGCTATCCGAGATAAGATCAGTCGTCATATTCTTTCCCCAATGCAGCCCATCGAGAAACGATATCGAAACCGCCACCCCACCAGCCCACAAATTTTTAGCGCGCAGTCTTGCCCCACATTTTTTGGCCATTTTGATAATTACCCGACGCGCCGCCGCCATATTACGATACTTCGGCGCCAAAACATGTGAATGGCCGATTGATTTGGTTACTGGCTCAATTGCATGCGAAGGAGCATCAACTTCAAACCCTCGCAATCGATAATACCAAACCCGACCCGGATGGCCGAACCAACGCGAAAGATTAAATAAAGGCTGATTATAGAAATCGAAAGGCGTTTTAATTTTTCTGTGTCGCAAATGCGCCGCCATCCGCACATTAATCCCTGGAAGATCCGTTAATTCTAAACTGCGATACAAGGCCGGCAGTTCTTTGAGCGTCAAAATCACCAATCCATCGGGTTTTTTGAGTTCGCCGGCGACTTTTGCCAACCATCTGTTCGAGGAAACACCGATTGAGCATTTTAAATAATCCCCCACTTTTTCGCGGATAGCTTTTTTAAGATCGTAGGCCATTTTAATAGCGGCATCATAATTCTGATCCAGCCCGGTTAATTTAATATTGAATTCATCAATCGATAACACCCGCGAAAACGGTGAAAAACTTTCTAAGACCTTTACGATCGCTCGGTGATAAAACATATAAAGTTCCGGATGCGACTCAATAATTACGATTTGCGGACAAATTTTTTTCGCCTCGCCGACCAAAATGCCAGTTTGGATACCAAAAGGTTTGGCTTCATATGATTTGGCAATGCAACAACCGGCATTGCCGATATAAGGCGCGACACAAATCGGTTTACCGCGAAGCTTCGGTTGGACTTGCTGTTCGACCGAAGCAAAAAAGGCATTCATGTCTAAAAATAAATTAGAAAAATCTTTGGGAGACTTCAAAGTAATACTTTCCGACGAATTTTATACACGAATAAACACTAATGCTTAACGATCAAATTCGTGATAATGAGTGAATAGTAAAATTAGTGGAATGTTCTACAGTTTATACAATAGCGAACAAAAAGCGAAAGGGCAAGACCACATAATCTTGACTTGAGATAGAAAAAGTGCTAGTATATACTGATCTTAGATCGGATCAAGATCGGGAAGGAGATACGGCAGTGACGATCGACCTGACTGACGGCGTCCACGGCGGGTTCAACCCCGCCACGGACATCGATTATGAGTATTCGGTGATCGTCGGTGGACAACCGTTCTACATCGCCGAAGACTCGGGAAGGTTCTATGTCTCCGCTATCGGTCCCCCCGGTGACAAGTATCCGTTCCTCGTCACCATCGACGGAGCCAAAAGCGGCAGGGGTTGCACCTGTCAGGCCACCGGTGGCACATCGGGACGCCCCGACCACCCACGGTACCAAGTTCCTGCCGCCGTGGCGCATAATTGCCTCCACACGGATGTTGTCGAACAACACCTTCGCGGGAACAGTGCCAAATGGGGGCGGCGTAAGCCGCCCCTAACTCATATCAATTAAGCAAATATTTAACTATAAACGGGAACAAAGCTCCCAAAATAACGAGTACTATATTAATAAACTTAGATTTTTTATGGATCTCGGGAATCAAATCCGCCGCAGCGACATATAAAAACGAACCGGCGGCGATCGCCAATAGCGCCCCTAAAATTAAGGTTGAAAAATCTTTGAAAAATATAAAGCTAATAATCGCACCAATTGGCGTAGCTAAAGCGATTAGCCAAGAAAATGATATCGCCTTAGCCCGTTCATATCCGGTATGTAAAAGAATAGAAACCATCGAAATTCCATCCGGCAGCTTATGGATTAAAACCGATAAAGTGGCGATAACCCCTAATTCTAATGAAATTTCAAAACCAACGCCGATCACGACGCCGTCGAGCAATGAATGCAGGCCCATTCCTAGCAAAGCGATTCTATCAATCGGGTGGACAACGCAAGCTTCGCCCTCACGACAAGAATGTAAAATAATACCGTGTTCAACAATATAAAAGAAAATGAAACTGGCTAAAAACCAAATTAAGGCGTTCGAATTTAAGCCTTCGGCCTCTGGCATTAAGTGGCCGATTGCCACGGCCAGCAACACACCCGCAGAAAAACTAATTAAAAAAATCGAATTTTTTCTTGCCCAAGATTCTTTTGTCAAGACCAAATAAGACCCGGCGATGGTCGCCGCGCCCGCAATTAAACCATATATTATCACTTGCCAAATATTGTTCATTCGCTTAGTATTCAAATGGATTGTACCCCTGATCCATTTAGTATTATATTACTATCAAGTATGATATAATAGTAGTTGATTAATAATACTTAAAAGAGGAGGCTGTATGGAGACTCAATCACCAATCTCAACTGGGCCTAAAAAATCCACTTGGATTTGGTTAGTTTTAATTGTCGTTCTTACTCTAGCGGGTGGGTATCTGGTTTGGAATTATTATGGCAAGACGGCCGCCCCGGCGGCCACGCCGACACCGGCTAAAGTATCAGCCACGCCAGTCAGTGACTTAAGCGCGGTCTCGAGCGACCTCTCAAAATTGGATAGCAACCTAAATCAGCTCGATAAGATTGACGCGTCAGAAGATAACGCGCCAAGCCTGTAGAAAGGAATAAAATGCAAAGCACCCAAAAAACCTTTTTCATTATCACCCTTTCAACCTTAATTGCTCTACCAATATTGGCCGCGGCCAAATCAACCAATGCCAGAAGCGATCAAGGCCAACCCGAAGCAACTGCGTCAGTGGTAATATCGCCGTCCAGTTCTTCTAGTTCTAATGGAGCTGATGAAGATCTTGACCATGGGGCCAAAAATTGGAAAGATAAAGTTCAGGAATTCAAAGATGCCAAAGAAAGCCAAAGAATAGAAAGGCTAAAAGAGCTTGGCGCGATGCTGATTGAAAATCGCATTAGCCTTTTGAATAATCTCAAAACGCGAATCCAAAACATGAACCGTCTTACCGACGCCGAAAAAACCGCTCTTATCTTAGACATTGATACAAATATCGCCGACTTAAACACTCTCAAAACTAAAATCGCCGCTGATACTGATTTGGTGACATTGAAAGCTGATGTTAAATCCATTTTCGAAAAATTCCGGATCTACATGGTGGCGGCACCAAAAGGTTTGGGCGAGACTCTCGCCTCTCAAGGACAATATATTTTGGGAAGACTTCAAGCAATCCAGAGACAGATGGAACAAGTCATGAATCAAAACAAAAATCAGGGTAAAGATACGACTCAACTTGAACAACTCATGACCCAAGTTACAAATCAACTTCAAACTGCTGAAGACCAGCTCGCAATTGCTGAAGAAAAATTCAAGTCAATGACACCGGCTAATACTGATGCGGCTAAAACTGCTCGTGAAGAAGGAAAAGCGGCAATGAAAAAAGCAAAAGACGCTTTAAAAGAAGCTCATCGCATACTAAAGCAGATTTCCGAACAACTTAAGACAATGGGTGCTACATCCCCGTCACCTTTAACTTCGGTCTCGCCGACGATATTGCCTTCTGCCACTCCAACCCCCAGCCCAAGCGCTTCGTAATTTTTTTTCCGATACTAAATTAGCTATTCAATCTTGACGATTGGGATTTTTTAATATAAAATTGATTTTGATGTTCGAAGGTCGAGTAGCTTCGAACAAATCATGCTGCAGAGAAAGGATCTCGTACAATGATAGGGGCAGCCTTCTTGTTTATCCTGCTACAGCTCGCGACCTTCCTCTCTCTTTGGGATTGGCTTTGCCGCCAATTCATCCCCAAGGACTTGCACCCAGTAGCAATCGCCGCCCTCGGCACTGCTCTCCTGTGGTGGAGCGTCGGGTCAATCTTCCTGCGCTTTCTGGGGAAATACCCGACTGATGAGGGCAAGGTCGGATGGGCAACCGCCTGTTTCTTCATGAGTATGTTCGCTGCGATCCTGGCTCTGGGGGACCAGGCTTGCGGTGCCGGACTTCTCGTCGTCCTACCCACCACTGCTGCTTTGGGCTGGTGGTGGTGGCGTAAGATTCTCTACGACCGCACGAGCATGAATGATGACGACAGGTTAATCGGAATCATGTTGATTGCCCTGCTCCTCCTCTCGATCCCCGCCCACTTCCTCAACTGGTAACCACGGCGTCTATCGCGGTCATCGCCAGGCCAAGCCTTTCACGACCAGCCCCCAATGGGGCTGGTCGTTCACATTTTTGAGAATAAAACTTTTTCTAAAATCTTCATCTAATCCTTTAATCTCTCTACCTCTTTATCGCGACCGCGATAAAGAGGTGGGACTTTGAACCAGTTATTTAGAATATTATTTATTTCTTCTATATTGATTATGGGTGATATCTTCCGGATCAACCGCTAGTGGATATATCGATATCGCGATCTCTTCATAGGGATGAACTCGCTTTATCGCATCGATAACTTTATCGAGATCTTTTTTTAGGCAAACGGTTTCAATTTGTTCTTCCGGCACTTCTTCCAATTTACCAATTTCGCCAATCGATGGTTTGGCGCTATCAAGCGGAATAAACCGGCCGACGCCCTTAGCCGAAAAGCTACAATGTGAATAATCGTCAATTTTACCAGCGCCCGCATCCCCCATGGCTTTACGCACCGCATCAGCATGGGTTTCCGGCACACCAACAACAATTTTAACGCTTTTTATTGCCATTTTACTCCTAACTATTCTTTGGTCTGTAAGTTCCCTTTTCCAAAGAAGCTATACCTTGAAGTTCCTGGTTTAATCTCTCAAGCATTTTTGTATTGATGTAAAATTGATTAATTTTATCTAGACCATAGTCCGGATGATCAATCAAAATTGATTCGGCAACGATTGGTTCAAAGCTCAAGCCCTCGCGAGCAAAAATTTTCATTGCCCGCGGCAGATGATAAAAACTAGTCAAAAGGCCAATCTTTTTGTCTCCTAGTTTATTATTGAATAATAACTTATTTTTATTTAATAATAACTTATTTTTTTTATCCAGATATGATTTGACCGCCGCCGCATTGCCTTGCGTATTAGTTGCTGATGGTATCTTAATGACTTTATCTTTTGGAATATTATTTTCGATTAAATAGTTGGCCATAATATCGGTTTTTTCATCTTGGCTGCCATAAACCTTGCCACCGACTACAATTATATTATCCGTTGTTTTGTCCTTAAACATCTTGATCGCCGCGTCCAGCCGCATCTTGCCACCATGGGCAACACCATTAAAAAAATCGGGCATTTTGAATCCGCCGCCCTCTTTAAAAATTTCCGAAGCTAAAACAACAATACTATCGTACTTGCTCATCTTGTTTATTTTTTAAGCGCTCCCTCAACTTTTGCTAAAATTTCTCCAGCAGTAGTTTTCTCTTTAGCAATGTAGTCCTTTACACCCAACTCGATTGCTTGAGCCACTTTCTCATCTTCAACAAAGTTTGTCAGGACGATCACCGGCATATTCATAATTCCTCTATTCTGCATTTCTTTGATCATTGCCAAACCATCCATTTTCGGCATGCGGATGTCGACCAAAACTAAAGCTGGCTTTTCTTTCTCGACCAGTTCTAATCCCCCTTCTCCATCCATTGCCGTGACAATCTCATACTTTTTCCCCAAGGCTTTGGCATAAATGTCTAAAAAGATCGGTTCGTCATCGATTAGGGCAATTTTTTGAATGCGCTGCATCGTGCCTCCTGTGATTTATAATAATACATTTAATTGTCGATTTTACCAGCCGCCACCACCTCCGCCGCCACCACCTCCGCCGGAAAATCCACCCCCGCCGCCGCCTGACCAACCACCACTACCAGAAGCTGATGGCGCCGAAGCAAGGGTTGAGGACATATTGGAAGAAAGACTGGAAATCGCATTATCGAAACTGCCAGCATCAAAATGTTCAAAACCAGGGCCGATAAACCAAATCGGATGGTAAGTATTAAAATAATCCTGGCCGTAGATTTTTTTTATTTTTTCGATCCAAAGCCCGGTAATCCCAAAAATCATGGCGTAAGGGAGATATTTCTCGAAAATGTTTTCCTTTTCATTAAACTGTTGACGGTATTTCTCGGCGGTTTTCATATATAGTTTAAAGCCTTCGATTTTTCGCATCATTTGGACTGCCTCAACTGATCGTCGCGGGATAAGTATCGCAAAAATAATAAAAATAATCGATGTCAAAAGTAAATTCAAGGCCAAAATCCACCAGACAATAAAGAAAAAAACCGCGGGGAAGGCGAAAACGGCAAACATAATAAAAGTAATTCTCAAGCAACTGTTCGAGCCGCCAATTAGCTTTTCTTTTTCCAGTTTTTTCTTAATCGAATCCTCTAAGGTTCCAAGCTTACTGTAAAATTTATTTTTAAGCTTTGATAGCATTGTTTCATCTTTTCCACTGAATAATTCCTCGATAAGTAAAGTTTCGGCTTCGCTAATATCCCTTAACTCTTTTTTTAGCAACATCAATTTATAGTCTTTGTTTTCTGCCTTTTCAATTTTAATCATTTTATTAACCGCCATATTAATAATGCCAGCAGAAACATGATTAGTGGAAAGTTTGCCGTTGGTCATTACTTCGCCCATTTCCATGGGCTTTAAACCACCTGGAACTTCAAATTCTGGGACGATCGGCCCTTTAATATTTGGATCGTTTCCGAACTTTGCCCAAAGTAAAAAACAAATTATAAAACTTATAATTGGCAAAATAAAAGAAAAATATTGCCAGTATTTTTCAAAAAATCCTGGCTTATATGGAGTGAAAATATTCTTAGGAAATATTACGGAAGCGGTTATACCCTCACCACTTTTTAAAGTCCGCGTTGAATTAAATTCTAAGATGTTATCCGCGCTCCACGAATAAGTGGCCCCGTCTTCACTTTTAGCCCCAAAACTACCAGTATAATAATCTATTTTGGTGTTTGCCTGCGTAATTTCCGCGGGAAAAACTATCTTGCCCGTGAAACTATCAGTTTCGATCTCCCAGAAATTACCATTTAAATTCCAGTATAGTTCGTCAAAATCTTCGTTGAAAAAACGGATCGCATTTTTAACTTTGTATTTAATAATGTAGTTATTTTCCCCGGTCACTGTCCGATCGGAATCGCCAATCTTCCAAGAAATCGTATGATAAGTAAAACTTGAACTTTCTTCATAATGAACAGGCCTACCATTAAAATCGGTGACACTAATCAACTTTATCGGGGTTTTAATTACCTCGGTGCTCGTCTTATATACCTGGGTCGGCAATACCCGATAAATCCCATGCTTATCCGGCAAGTTGCCGCAATCAGCCGTGATTTTCTCGGTAATATCTAAAGAAGAGTCTTTATTAACAATAATTTCTGATTGAAAATTTTTTATATACCAATCGGTGATATTGGCTTTTTCACGCGCTTCCGATTTTAGCGGCATCAAGAAAATAAGCAAAAAAAGCCCTAGAAAAATTTTAGAGATGGTTCTCATATTGTCCTCTGTCATTGCGAGGAGCTGCGCGACAAAGCAATCCGATTCAGCAGAATCGTCCTGAGCGAAGCGAGAGGATCTACAACAGCTTCTCGTATAAATCCTCGAACTTAGGATTATTTTTAACTATTAATTCGATTTTCTTTCGTCTTGGCCCAGCCTTTAATTGTTTCTCCCGCGATATGACCGTTGAGCTATCACTATATTCTTCAAAATAAATTAGCTTATTCACATTGTACTTGCTTGTAAATCCCTTGATCAACTTATTTTTGTGCTCATAGACCCTGCGCAATAAGTTATTAGTAACACCAATATAGATTACGCTATTGTTAAAATTGGTCATCATATAAACGTAATATTTCATATTTATTTAGACCGCCACGACTTCAACAAGCTCAGGCCTCGCGGTGACAACCCCCAATGGCTCAGATGGATTGAGCCATTGAAAGTATTCCTTATCAGATTGCGACACCCCTCCGGTCATTGCGAGCGGCAGCGAAGCAATCTGACTCAACAGAGTCATCCTGAGCGAAGCGAAAGGATCTAATAGACCGCCACGGTGCTAACGCGCCTCGCGGTGACGCTTCACTACGGCTTCCTTAACAGGCCGCCCCATTCTACAACTGTAAATCCTTTGCGTGCTGGGGCCGAAAGCTTTTGTTCGGGCAAACTAATTTTTTGATTCAGCCCCTCAAAATCTAAGAAAACACGAATTACTGTCTCGGGCTTTGGCATCACGAAAATTGGCGCTAGCCGATCCATCAATTTATTGCCGAACCATGTTAATCTCACATATGGTTTATTCGGCATCTTGGGCAGCCAGAATTCTAAGAAATCAGCCGTCTCTTTTTCATTTAGACCCAATTGTTGCATTTGTTTTTTAAGCGTTTTTTCAACATCTTTTTTAGCCACTACCGTACCAGCATTAACCAAAGAATATTCCTGGCCAGTACCTTCCCAATAAAGATAAGGATAGGTTTTATCATCAAGCTTCAATTCACCAGTCGGCAGCGCCCAAACCTTCCAGCCATTTTTGTATTCTGGATCTGACTTGGTAATTTTTGTCCCTAATTTAACTGAAACCTCCATTTCCTGTTCGGGATAAAGATAAATTACCGGTTTACCGCACTCTGCCAGCCCCGCAAAATCGCGACCAGTAAAGATGATATTCACCCCCAACCCGCTTTTCCAGACAAATACCGGTTTTTTCTTCAGAAAATCGGCGATTGACAAAACATCTTTTTCTCGGCCAAGTTGATAATTTCCATAAGCGGCCTTAATTATCGGATCATCTTCCTTGCTAACTAAATAAACGTCTTCGCCGGTATTCGTTTTGCCGCCGATCGCTAACCGATCAGCCAGATTATCCGTTTTTAAAATCACATTCAAAGAGGCCGTCATCCCGCAGGCAACATAACTTTCGGGCGTGAATTTGGCCGTATTCTTGCTCCCGTCCGACCAGGTAATCTGGGCAACTTCGTCGTCAGTAATAAAGTCGAATTTGATTATGTAGCCCTTGTATGATGAGTCGGCTAACTTAAGATTATAAATTACCCCGCCGACATCAGTGGATTCGCCCTGTACTTGAGTTTCGTAAAATTTGCCGTAAGACGTTTCCCCGACTTCTTTGGGTTTTCCTTGGCCACCTTGTCCTAGATCTTCAAATAGACCCTCGCTATTGGCATATTTTAAGGTGGTGTTTCTAATACTAATAAAGTCCGGCGCTGAAAGAGATTGGTAAATAGTATTGTAATCCTCCGATACGCCATCAGCTAAATATTTGGAAAACTGAGCAAATTCTTTTTCGCTTGAGTGTTTTACTAAATAGGCATATTTACCTTCTTCGTTCTTTTTAAATCTAAATATTGCCGGAAAAGACGGGCCTTCATAAGTGGCTTTGGCTAAAACAAGCTCGCCGCCGCCGCTTAGATTGGCTATTTTGTAATATTTGGCCTCCGTCAGACCCGAGTCATTGCCAATTTTTAGCAATTTCATATCACCTAAAACTTGAGGTGTAATCCAAGTAACGCCTGGATCAACAACCGTACTGATCACCGGACTTGGCGTGGCGCTTTTGGTCAGAGATACGCTAGACGCTGGTGTCGGTGTGGTGACGGGTTTCTTCCAAACCTTAAAATATGCATATATTCCTGCCCCACCTAAAATTAGCACTCCCAAAATAATTAGAAGGATCTTGGTAAATTTACTCATGAGTCCTCCCCTACCTATTTAATGCAACATTTCTATTTCGATTGTATCACAACCGTAGTCATTATTTCCAATAGCAAGACCCATATTATCCTTGAGACGATCGATGATTGTCATTTTCTCCTCACGGCGTAGAATTTCCGGCTGCAGATCTTTATTGATATTGATTGGGATTAAAACTAATTTTAGCTTGTTCTCTTTAATACTTCCGGCCAAAACTAGTCCTTTTTGAGTACTTTCAGAGAAATATTGGTCGAACAAAAAATTTCCTATGGAGTAAAAGATCGGCCGATTTTTGTAAATTTCGGCGTCTTGGATGACGTGCGGATGCGAGCCAACGATTAAATCCGCACCCTGATCAATCCACGCCTGCGCTAGTCTTTGCTGGAAGGCCGAATGCGTTTTTTGATATTCATTGCCCCAATGGGCAAAAACGATAATAAATGAACCCGCTTTTTTTGCTTTAGCAATTTCACTCGAAATATCCGTTGATACTTCGCCCGTATTTAAAGTGATGATCGTAACTTTATCAATCGTCTCAATACCTAGGCTATTTTGTGTGCCGATGGTTTTAATCCCGCGATCTCGGAGCATTTTTTGGGTATTGGCTAATTCTTCCTCGCCACCATTAAGCGTATGGTTATTAGCAAGATTGACAGCGTTTAGATTTAACCAGCCTAAAACGTTGGCGGTCTCTGGCGGAAAATGGAAAATTAAATTATTCGGATCTAAGCTCGGTGTGGTATTTTCGATACTGATCGGGCCTTCCAAGTTTAAAAGCGATAGATCTACTCCCCAGAAAAATCGCTCGCCCAAATTGCTAAAAACATTTTTGAGATTTTTGCCGCGATATTTATAGTCAACATAGCGGGCGAACATTGTGTCGCCAGCAATCATAAAAGTCGTATCATTGTTAATATTTTTTTGACCAGCCTGAAACCAACCCAAAACATAGCTGGTCGATTCTGAATCCGGCTCATTTAATAATTTTGCCGAATTCGTATCTTCCGCTAAATGGAAAAACTCTGTTGAATTTAATTTGGCCCATTTAATTGCCAAGGCAAGTGATTGCTCTGAATCAACTTCGGCTTTGTATATACCTTTCTCATCCAAATTTTCGAGCGTTTTTATACTATATATATCGTGTATTTCCGCCAGCGCCCCTGGTTGGTAATGGGAGAAATCAACTGAGGCGATAAGTAAGCAGCCGCGGCAAATCTGATCTAGTTTGTTAGTTAAAGATCCGATGCTTTCTTTGTTAGTGCTTTGCTTGATAATTATAGGAATAATCTTTGCGTCGGGAAAATTAAGATTGATATCACTTAATACATTCGTAATCCCATGCTCGCGCGAAAAGGCAGCTTCATCAAGCAAAATTTTGTCATCATTCGTGAGGATGGCAATTTTTTCTTTATCGGCTTCGACAATCGCATTTTGCAGTTTCCAAACTTTGTCCGTTGCAATAATATTTGCGCCGCCGGCATCGAAATGATTCGACGAGACAATAATAATTGTCTTGGGTTTTATTTCCAATGCCACTTGAGTAAGGAGCACCTTCCTTTGATTCTCTGCCAAATCGTGGTGGGGAATTATAGCCGCAGAAATCAATGGAGACTGAATCGTCTGGTTGGTTTTATTAAAATATTTATAAAAAATCAAAATCAAGCCAAAGCAAATTAGGGCTAGAGATATAATTAAAAAAATTCTTTGATTTTTAGGTAAAGTCTCCATAGGTTTATCATACCATATTGTCTCTTTTCGTTCAGATTTTTTGCAAAATTTAGTGATTTTTGATAGGATATAAAGCCGGGTAACACTGATACAACAAGGGGTCACTCGATGAAAACCGATCAGAGGATAGTCGTAGTTGGCAAGGCGGGGCTGGCACCCAAGGGGATGCGTTACTGCCCATGGGATCAGTCCTACTGGGACAAGCTGATTAAAGGTGAGGGCTCGATCAGACCGCATTCCATGGAAGGAATCCATGAGAGACTCAAGGTAAGAGTAAGTTCGCGCTTCGACGAAGGTGAACTGGTCCCACTGATTGACGAACTGCCACGCGAACTCGCCTCCCGGCTGACTCCGCCGATCAAACACTGTGACCGCGTCATTCAGCTCGCCGTGCTGACTGCTTGGTACGCGCTACGGGATGCCGGGATCCCAATCGGCCCCGTATACGAAAACACCGCGGTCGAGATCGGCACCGGGCTTGGCGGGGGCCAGACGAACGAGGAGAAAATCCTCAAGTACCATCGTGACGGGCTAGCCCACAAGACAAGGGATATGTTCACCGTCACGAATGTCATGCCCAATGGACCGGCCTCCCAAGTCAGTATTGTCTTCAGGCTCATCGGGCCGGTCAACGGTGATGTCGCCGCCTGCACCGCTGCTAAGAACGCCTTCATCAACGCCATCAGAATCCTCCTCTGCAAAGACGCGGAAGTGGTTGTCACTGGAGGTGTTGAGGCAGTCAGCACCGATTATCAGCTCCGGACTTTCGATGTCATGGGCGCGCTCACGCGAGAGCTTAACTGTCCGTCACAGCCGTTCGGAGCAAATCGTTCCGGGTTCGTCATGGGCGAGGGCACGGCCATGTTCGTGCTCACCACTGAGCGCTATGCTAAAGAACACGGCCTCAAGATCCAGGCCTATGTCCTGGGCTACAGCCAGCTGGGCGATGGCGTAAATATTACCCAGCCTGACCCGGACGGAGTGATCAGAGTGATGAGAAGCTGCATTGAGAAGGCGGACATCTCTCCAAATATAGTAGATCTGATCTGCGCCCACGGCACCAGCACTCCCCTCAACGACAAGACCGAAGCCTTGGCCATGCGCGCTATTTGGGGCGGCCTACCCACCATCGGCAAGCAACCAGTCCCAGATGTAACAGGCAACAAGTCGTGGATTGGTCACACCCTGGGGGCGTCGGGCGCGTTCAACCTTCTCACCTGCCTACTGATCATGGAAACCGGCCTCGCCCCGGGCTTGGGCGATTACGAGTTCGCCCATGATTGCCTCTGGCCCGAGGCCGAAAGCCATCCCGATCTGCCGAAGCTTCTTTCTCCGATCCCCTTCATCGGAAAGACGAGGAGGGTGAACGCCAAAACAACTCTCTCCAACAGCTTCGGGTTCGGCGGCCACAATGCCTGTGCACTTCTCGCTCTGCCTTAGCTGATGGACTCAAGTACGACTTCCCCGGGCGGGGCCGCTTAGCGGCCCCGCCCGTTCTCGTTTTTATACTATAAAGTTCTCAAGAAAACGAAACGGCTGCCCCGCCAAAGCGGGGCAGCCGCGTACCGTGCGCTCCGAGTTCATCGCCCGGAAGAGATTCGTCTCCTGCAGTTGCCGCCTCCCTTGCAGCAACTCTGGACATCCCTGATCCACGGGTCGACGACCCCAACCATCACTCCCGAGACGAGAAGCAGTGTTATCCTCAGGCCTGGCATGATCGTGTTGTACCCACCTCCGACCATCCAGATCCAGAAGATCAGCGGGCCGAAGATCTCCGCTGCGGTCAGCCACCCGCCCTGATGAAACGGCACACGCTTGGCTAGCGTGTAGCTAGCGACGGCTCCCAACGCCACGGCGGCAACTGCCGATGACAACCTTATCAGAGAGTCCATGATTGCCTCCGAAGCCGGCCCCTTGGACCCGCGCTTTCGCTGATAAATGAATGTAGCACAAAAAGAGCCCCTCGTCAAACGAAAATCCTCCTACAACGAGGAGGCTTTTCGTTTCTGGGGAGGAAGGATTCGAACCTTCGAACTTCAGCTCCAAAGGCTGACGTGTTACCGCTACACCACTCCCCAATGCAAAACTAACCCTATTTTACCATATTTTTGGTTATTTTTCAATTTCTAATATAAATTTAAAGTTAAATTTTCTACCGGCGCGAAATTGTCGGTAAGAATATTGCTGTTACTAATTTCCTTAGTATAAAGATTTTGTAAATAACTATCCAGCTCTCTATCTGGATTTTGGAAACTTGGCTTTTGATCGTTTTTCAAAGCAATCATTATCAAATTCTGCGACCGGCTTGGGTCAATCTTATAAACTTGAAAAAAATAGACTTGCGGGAAAATTGATCTGAATGTGGCGTATTCAGCCCGAGCAAATTTGCTTTTTTCGCCCTCCAAAGCAGAAACAATATTAGCGATAACGACCCCATTATCATCCAGACCTGAATACATTTTTTCTACTGATTCTTGAGTCGCGAGTTGCCACGGCGGAGTGAGAGATTTAAAAGCGTCAATTAAAATTGCCTCATATTTTTTATCGGTTTTATTGAGATATATTCTCCCGTCTTCATGAATAATGCCTAGTCGTGGATTATCAGTCAAATTAAAATATTGCCGCGCCAGCTCCGTAAATTTCGGATCTATTTCAACGACATCGATTTTGCCTTTAGCATGTTTTGCCAAAAAGTCTTTTGGATAAGAATAGGCCCCGCCGCCAATCATCAAGACATTTTGAGCATCGCTCGCGAAATGATCAACCAAGCGATAATATTTTGTATACTTAAAAACCAAATCGTTATCAATATCAGTAAACATCGCCGATTGAGTCCCAAAAGGATCAGTATAAATATATTTTGCCGGCCGGCCGGTTTCTTTATCGATACCATCTGAAATAAGTATCCGATTATGCTGCGAGTCTAAATCAATGGTTTTCGCCTCGGTTTTTTTATAAAATATCCCAAAACTGCTCAAAAATATCAAAATAATAACCAGCGATTTTACGACAAAACTTTTTGAATATGATAGCAATGCTGTTAAAAGTAAAATTATCGCGATCAAATAAAGAATTTTCGTGCTTCCCATCGCCGGAATTAAATAAAAACCCGCCAAAAAAGTGCCAACAATGCTACCAATTGTTGAGATGGCGTAAAGATTGCCGACGGTTCGGCCGGACTTATTGAGAGATTCAATTTTTAATTTGACCGCGTAGGGTGAGACCATGCCGAGTAAAACGCTTGGGAGAGTGAATAAAACAATGGTCGTGACTATTGAGCCGATTTTAATATCGCTAATTTCATTTTGAACAAATTTTAAAAAGGGCTCTTTTGTTAAACCGATTAGCCCGATCGATATGGCCGCTAACAATAAAATGATTGATAGATTCTTAAAACTCGGTTTTTTATCAGCGAGTTTTCCGCCTAAAAAATAGCCTAAACTTAAAGCGCCTAAAATAATGCCGATTAAGCTTGTCCACGTATACAAAGAAGTCCCCAAATACGGCGCCAAAATCCGCGATCCATCGAGCTCCAAAACCATCACCGCGAGCCCTGCCAGAAAAACAATCAGTTCTAAAGAATATTTCTTCATTATGCCCTTATAATAACACAGCTTTTGAGCTCTCTTGAATGGCTCACACGTTTACCCTGAGCGTAGTCGAATGGGTGTGAGCCATTAGAACGCCCCACCCCCTGGGGCGTTAATCCTACCCCACATCGCAAGTGGGGTGAACAATGGTTAGACCCATAAATAATCCTCCAATATTCCCTGCCTTGCCGGCAGGCAGGTGCAGAATGTCGGATTGTTTTTTTGATGCTTTTTTTAGTGTTAAAATAAAACCATGGATGAAGACCATTATATTGACATCGTAGATAAAAAAGATCGCGTTATTGCAAAAGCGACGAAAGAAGAAAAATTCCAAAAAGAACTCATTTCTCGCAATGTGGTTGCTTTTATTAAGAATAATGAGAATGAGTTAATAATAGTTAAACGTTCATCTCGTAAGAGGAGTTGGCCGAATCGTTTAGACTTGGCCACATGCGGAAATGTAAATATTGGCGAAACCTATCGACAGGCGATTAAACGTGAGATCAAAGAAGAACTCGGAATCGATTGTCCGGTAAAATTGTACAAGAAAATTTATACCGAAGTCACGGAAAATAAAAAACTAGTCAAATATTTTACCGCCGTTTATATCGGAACTACGAACGATAAACCAAAACTTAGCGATGAATTATTAGAACTTCAATATATTAAGCCCGAAGCATTAGGCAAGGAAATGAAGTCTCACCCCGATCTCTTCAGCCCAAGTTTCATTCGCGAGTTCAAAATGGTAAAAACCATTTTATAAATCCCTCATGCTCCCTCACCATCGAACCTATACGATTTTTTATTAGTTCTAATATTTGCTCTTAATTTTTTGGCAGTCTTTCAACACCTCAATCGGCTGAGGTGTTGGATAAGGAGGGCTATTTCTCTTAATTTCAATGGCTCACACCCCTGAGCCATTGAAACTGAACAACCTTAAAATTACTAATCTCCAGGTTAAAAGAGAACCGCCCCTAATTGCTTGATCTTTCAGTCAGAACCAAAAGCCAAGGATTTTTGTGTAGCGACCAAAATTTGGCCGAGACCGTTACAATCAAATCAAATATGCCAATGGCCAGCGTCAAATAAATAAATGTGTTTATAATGTCCCTTCCCAAAAATCGCGATGCTTATTTTAAATAATTCTCCTTTAACTATACCACCTATCCTGTTAGTTGGCAAGATAAAAAATATCTGCCATAATTGGTGCAAGGGCTTTGCCCTTCTCACATCCTGTCCGAGACGCGTCGGAGAAAGGACCCGCCGTGGAAGATAGACCCCTCCTTCTGACTATCGCTCCTGCCTGGGATCAAGGGTGGTGGAACGGCGGCCAAGTACTTGCTCCGCCGCTGATCCTCCCCTTGCTTGCCGGTCTAACCCCTCTGGAGTTCGACGTCATCCTCATCGATGAGAACGTCGAGCCAGTCGATCTGAACACCAAAGCTGACCTGGTAGCGATAAGCTGCATGACCGCCTCCGCGCCGCGCGCCTACGAGATCGCTGACGCCTTTCGGCTCCGAGGAATCCCGGTCGTCATCGGCGGCATTCATCCTACCATCATGCCTGACGAAGCCGCGGCTCACGCTGATGCCGTCGTCATCGGCGAAGCCGAGCCGGTGTGGGATGCTGTCCTCGCCGATTTTCTCCGGGGATGTCTCCAGCCCCGCTATCGGCACGACGGCTTTGCCGAGCTTACCGGTCTGCCGCGGCCTCGCCGCGAGCTGCTCCAAGTGCACCGCTACCTCACCACCAATGTCGTGCAGACGGCGCGGGGATGTCCCAATGACTGTTCCTTTTGCACGGTGAAGCTCATCGCCGGAAGGAAAGTACGCTTCCGGCCAATCGAGGAGGTGATCGAAGAGGTCCGTCAGCTTGAGGGCTGGATCGGCTTCGTGGATGATAACATCACCATCGACCCCACGCGCGCCAAGCTGCTGTTCGAAGCCCTAATCCGGCTTAATCGCCCTTGGGGTTGGGTCGGACAGGCGGATATGAATATGGCCAAGGACCCGGAGCTGATGACGCTGGCTCATCGGAGCGGCGGTAAAGCGTTATTTATGGGGCTCGAGTCACTCTCGCAGGAGAACCTGCGGGCAACCCACAAGATGCCGAATGTGGGAACCGATATGGACGAAGCGGTGACGAGAATTCACCGAGCCGGGCTAGAGATCATCGGGTCTTTTGTACTCGGCTTCGATGGAGACGATCTCGGCACGGCTGCGAGAACCGTGGAGTTCGCCGAGCGTCACAAGCTGGCCGCCGCCCAGTTTTCCGTCCTCACGCCTTTCCCAGGGACGAGGATACGCGAGCAGCTTCTAGCGGAGGGGCGTGTTCTGGACAACGACTGGTCGCATTACACCATGAGCAACGTCGTGTTCCGTCCCCTGCAGATGACCCCCTGGGAACTGAAGCAGGGGCAGGCCTACGCCTACGGCCAGTTCTACTCCGGGCCTTCGATTTTCAGAAGATGCCTATCGTGGCGCAGGCTAATGAGCGGCAACTCAGCGCTGGCGATAATGGTTAACAGGAGCTATCGTAGGCTTCACCGCAATAAACGAGTGGAGACGTGGCTTACGAGCGCATGAACCTCTACCATCAAGGTTACCAAGCCCTCGGCGGATTACGCCGAGGGCTTCGCTGGTTTTATAGGTTATTTTTAATATCAAAAAAGCCCTAAGTAATCGATAAGCCAGGTTCTGTTTTGGCGATATCTATCTAAGCGTCGGAACTCCTGGACATCGGACCGAGCAGGTCCTGATGATGATTAGAGCCCATCCGACTTGCACCACATAGGGTTTTCACCGCGCTTGATCGCTCAAGACGCGCGTGGGCTCTTACCCTCCCGACGATCTTACGATGTCGGGACTCCGACTGTAACGTCGGAGCACGATTTCACTATTGCCTGTGCTATCTTGCGATAGTCATCGGCTACATGTTTCTGTTGCACTATCCCTAGGTCACCCTTGGTCCGCTTACACGGACTATGTTGCTCTAAGGTGCCTGGACTTTCCTCTATACGCGGTTAGCGTACAGTCTTCGCCTCGATTACTTAAGGCAAGCCTATTATACCATATTTTAGCTATTTGTCAATCCAACAAAGCTTTTTTAGAGCTTAAAATACCCCTGTATAATCCCAGCGTTTTAATAGATTATTTAGTCTTCTTAAATCCGCAACATTCTTTTCTAAAACCTCTCCGCATATTGCCATCAACGGCCCTCGCCAATCGAAAAGTAGTTGACTAAGCCAATAGCGGACGGTAAATTCGGCCAAATCACGCATTGATCCTGCGACCGAGATAGAAGAGGATCCTATTTTATCAATTACCTCCAATAATCTTCGATCTTGGGTAAATATTGCCCATGAATTATCGGAGGTATCAAGTTTTTGTCCTTGGGAAATGATTGTCGGTAGATGGACTTTTTCTTTCTCAAATTCTTTGAGTACAATATCTCGGAACTCACGGTACTTCCTCATCTTTTGGCTGAAAAGCAGCAACTTAAAATAGTGGATACGATCCCCTTCCTCACCAACAATTAATGCCGGATATTGTCCACTATTACCCAGCTTTTCCAACAATTTGTATGCTTTTTTATCCGACTCTTTATAGAGCGGATACTGCCATTCGGGGATGGTAACCATAATTTAATTATATACTACTGAAACAGGATTTTACCATTTTCCATACAACCCCAGGGGTTTGATATGGTTAATGTTGGCTATTTTAGCGATTTGTAGAACATCCGGTGAACTTTGGATGGCCCAAGTTTTTTAAGCGCCTCTTGATGTTCTTTTGTCCCATAACCCTTGTGTTTGGCAAAATTATACCCTTTCACATCTTTATCCAACTTCCTCATCAATTTATCACGATAGACTTTAGCAATAATCGAGGCCGCGGCAATACTACTACAAATCATATCGCCCTTTTTAATCGCCCGGCAGGAGATAGGCGAGTCGAAGCGAAAACCGTCAGCCAAAATATAGCTCACTTTGGTTTTGAGGGCCCTGACGGCCCGCCCAAAAGCAAGCTGGGTTGCTTTTGTCAATTTTAATTTGTTGAGTTCGGAAACTGTCACTTCCCCAATGCCCCATTTTGAAGTTCGTTTAATTTTTCGGGCTAATTTATTTCTTCTTTTTGAATCTAATAATTTAGAATCGCGCAAGCCATATAGTCTTCTATTTAAAATCACCGCCCCAGCCACCAATGGTCCTGCCCAAGCGCCGCGGCCAACCTCATCAACGCCACAGATAATTTTAAACCCTTTTTCTTTAAGAAAATCTTCGTGATGCGTTTGAGGTACTTTTAAGCGTTCCGCAAATTTAGATTTTACTTTCATGCCCTATTAATACAATATTTATAGGCAACTTTAAAGCTTGTTTCTATTTGAGAGCTTTTCCAAGATATTGACCCGTGTATGAAATTTTCTTTTTAGCAATTTGTTCGGGAGTACCGGTGGCAATTATTTCTCCTCCCTTATCCCCGCCTTCCGGCCCCATATCAATTATCCAGTCTGCTGACTTAATCACATCTAAATTATGTTCAATAACCACAACCGTATTGCCTTTATCAACTAATTTTTGGAGGACGTTGAGCAGTCGTTTGATATCTTCAAAATGAAGACCAGTCGTCGGCTCGTCCAAAATGTATAAAGTTTTTCCTGTATCATGACGCGAAAGTTCGGTCGCCAGTTTGATACGTTGGGCTTCTCCGCCTGAAAGTGTCGTGGCTGGCTGGCCTAAATGCATATAACCCAGGCCAACAGACTCTAAAACGCTTAATTTATCATAGATTTCCGAAAAATCTTTAAAGAATTCTTGCGCTTCTTCAACTGTCATCTCTAAAACATCAGCAATTGTTTTTTCGCGGAAGGTGATTTCTAAAATTTCTTTATTATAACGTTTGCCCTTACACTCGGGACAAGTGACGTAGACATCCGGCAGAAAATGCATTTCAATTCTAAGCACACCATCCCCTCGGCATGTCTCACAGCGTCCACCTTTTAAGTTGAAAGAGAACTTCGAGGCATCAAAGTTTTTCGCGATTGCCTCGGGGGTCGAAGCAAATAATTCTCTTATTGGCATAAACAAATTCGTGTAGGTTGCCGGGTTTGAGCGCGGCGTTCTGCCGATCGGCGATTGATCAACCGAGATAACTTTATCTAAAAATTTAATCCCGGAAATTGTTTTAAATTTGCCCGGCTCTTCTTTAGAACGATGTAATTTGTTTGCCAAAGCCTTAGCCAAAATTTCTAATATCAAAGTCGACTTACCTGACCCCGATACGCCGGTGACGCAAATAAAATTATTTAAAGGAATTTCGACATTGACATTCTTTAAATTGAATTCGCTTGCCCCTTTAATTACCAACTTTTGAACTATTTGTGACCGTCTGTTTTGGGGTATTTCAATCTTTTTCTTGCCGGCTAAATATTGGCCCGTTAAAGACCTCGCGTTTGATTTAATCTCTGCAACAGTGCCTTCGGCCACAACTTCGCCGCCGTGATCGCCTGCGCCTGGACCCATATCAATAACCCAATCGCCCTTCTCGATAGTTGATTTATCGTGCTCAACGACAATCACCGTATTGCCCAAAGCTTTGAGTACATCAAAGGTTTTGAGCAATTTACTATGGTCGCGCGGGTGGAGACCAATTGATGGTTCATCCAAGACATAAATCACACCCATCAAGCCGGTCCCTAATTGCGTTGCCAGCCTAATACGCTGCGCCTCACCACCAGCTAAAGTTGAGGCATTACGATCCAGTGTCAAATAACAAAGGCCGACATCTAATAAGAAACTTAAGCGCTCGGTTATGCTTGAGGCAATTTTAATTGCCACTGCTCTCTCATTGTTAGTTAAACTCTTAGACTGCGGCAAATCTTGAAAATATTGATGTAACGTCTCAATACTCATTTGGGTAATTTCAACAATATTTTTATTCTCAACCGTAATACTTAAAACCTCGCTACGCAGTCTCTTTCCTTTACATGACGGGCAAATTTTTTCCATCATATATTTTTCAATCTCCGCTTTTAGATAATCGGAATCTGTTTCTTTATGGCGTCGCTCTAAATTTGGAATGACACCCTCGAATCCGTCAGCTGACGGAGCGCCGTTTTCCTTATCGCCATAAAGCACGATTCGTCTAGTCTTTTTGTTAAGTTCACCCACCGGCGTATCAAGCGAGAATTTGTATTTATTTGCTAAATCAGAAAGGGTTTTATTGTACCAAGAGGCCTGAGAAGTTATTCTTGACCATGGTCTAATAGCGCCCTCGGCAAGAGTCAACCTCGGATTAGGCAAAACTAGTTCTGGATCGATTTCATATTTTCGACCCAAACCCTGACAAATCGGACAGGCGCCTTGCGGCGAATTAAAAGAAAATAGCCTTGGATGTAATTCTTCTAAAACACTTTGGCACTTTTGACAATAAAAATCTTTGGAATATTTCTTTTCAACGCTCGAGAGTAGATCCTGAACGATAATATTGCCTTGGCCTAAACGTACCGCCCTTTCAACAACTTTGAGCAGCTCATCTTCGCTTGGTAAATTAACAAACTGTCCGATTAAAGCCTCGATGTTGTGCGGTTTAGTCTTGTCGAGGCTAGTCAATTGCGCCTCAAGAACCTCCATCAGAACACCGTCAATTCTTACGTGGCTAATTTTTTGATCTTTAAGTCTTGAAAGTAAATATTTGTGCTCGCCCTTTTGTGATCGTACTTGCGAGGCAAAAATGAGTAAATTAAGTTTTGCCTGCATTCTTTTGTTAAAGTCCTCTAAAATAGATCTGGTAATTTCGATTGTCGATTGCTTTGTCAGCGCCCGGCCGCAGGTTGGACAATGTGGATGACCAATCCTTGCGAACAAGATTCTAAGGTAATCGTAAATTTCCGTCACCGTCCCAACCGTCGAACGCGGGTTTTGCGACGCGCTTCTTTGATCAATTGAGATTGAAGGTGAGAGATTTTCAATCCAATCAACGTCTGGCTTTTCTAAGTTGCCAAAAAATTGTCGCGCATAAGTCGAGAGTGACTCAACATAACGGCGCTGGCCTTCCGCATAAATCGTATCAAAAGCAAGTGATGATTTTCCGCTACCCGACAAACCCGTGATAATGACAATTTGATCGCGCGGGATTTGTAAATTGATATTCTTTAAATTGTGTTCGCGCGCGCCATGAATATTAATATGATCGCGAAGATTATTCTTTTGGCGCAGATTTAAGTTTTGAGAATCCATGAATTAACCTATTAAAACATTTAACTTCGGCTATTGTAGCATTGTATCATAAAAGTCAATAGTTTTACAATACCCTTGAAGTGGTATTATTCCTTGATTTGAATGCGTAAATACCCTGCATTTGACAAGTCTCGAGTTTTTACATAAGTTTGAATAGAAAGTAATTAACTATTTTTATCCCTCGAATTCCTCGGGATAATCCTGAGCGAAGTCGAATGGATTAGGAGGTTAAATGATCGGAGACAAGCGCCCTGGTACGTCGGGACCAGGTACAGTCGTTGGCGCCAATGTTAAGTTGGTCGGAACATTACAAGACGCTAGCGATATTGTTATTCACGGTCGAATCGAAGGAGAAGTCGTCTCCAGCCAGATGATTAGCATTATGGAAACCGCCTACATTAAAGGACCGGTTTCTGGCGATGTTGTTTCAATCGCTGGTAAAGTGCGTGGTTCTATTACCGCGACGGGAAGACTTGAGATTTTACCACCAGGAAAAGTTTTTGGTTCAATCGCCAGCAAAGATCTTTCAATTAAATCGGGCGCGATTTTTGTTGGTAAATGCACTATGCCCGAGGGAGAAAAAGAAGCCGAAGAACAAGCCGAAGAAACACCGGAGCAGCCCAAAAAACAAAATGAAACCTACGAAGTAGAGTAAATCTTAAACCGATTTCAATGTACTACTATATCATGGAGCCTCCGAAGGGTAATTTAGTCAAACGGCAGGAGAAAATTAAAGATATTTTGGGAGATCTGGGCATAGCTGGAGAAACAGTTACCCCTTCGGCAGCAAGAACAATTGAAGAATTAACAAATTTAGGAGTAATGAAAGGATACTCCACTATTGTTGCCGTTGGCGGTGAATCATTAGTTAACAAAATTATTAATGTCCTCGTCACTCAAAAAATTTCCAAGGATACTGTTCTGGGAATTATCCCAAATGATTTTGAATCGATGCTGGCAAAAAAGATTAATGTCGCTGATTTGCGTTCAGCTTGCGGTGCTTTAAAATTCAGAAAACTTGAAACGATTGATCTTTGTCAAATTGAGCCAAATAAATTTTTTATCACCCAAGCAGTGCTTGAAAATTTTCGGAACCGTAAGATATTGTTTGGTATGGAAACACTTTCTGGCACAGCCCAATTTAATCAGATTATTATAAAACCAGGTCTTAACATTTATATCCATGACAAGACGCTTGAGGGTAATGCTTTTAGTCGCTTATTTAACTGGTTGTTGGGGAAAAAAGAGAACGATATTTATTCAAGTTTTTTCAAAACTAAAAAGATTCGATTTGAAGCGGAAAACGCTAATTTAGCGGTTAAAGTCTCCGGGGAAACAATCGCCAAAACGCCTGTTACACTTTATAATCGTCCAAGAGTATTGAAAATTATTGTCGCTCGTGATAAGATCAAGTAAACTTGGAAATAATTATTGGAGGAAGTAAATAAAAGAGTTAAAAGTTAATCAAGAAATTCAAGCTCCAGAAGTGTTTTTAATTGATGCCGAGGGCGTTACCCAAGGGGTTGTGAATATTGACCAGGCTTTATATTTGGCTTTTGAAGCGGGTTTGGATCTAGTTCAAGTCAATGCCAATTCTAACCCTCCGGTCGTAAAGATTATGGATCATGGTAAGTACCGCTATACACAGGGAAAACAAGAATCGAAACAAAAATCAAAATCTAAAGGGCCTGAGTTAAAAGAAATTCGATTAGGCCTAAAAATCAATCAACACGATTTAGATTTTAAAATAAAACAGGCAGAGAGATTCCTCGAGGAAGGAAATAAAGTAAAACTAACAGTAAAGCTAATCGGCCGCGAAATGATGTTTGGAAATAAAGTTCATGATTTAGTCAATAATTTCGCCAGCCGGGCAAAAGCCTCGCCAGAGACAAAAATTGAAAGATTAGGCAACAGATTCTCAACAATAATCGCTAGAACAAAGAATACAATTTTAGCAGAGCAAAAATGAAACAAAAAACAGTTAAAGCGGCGATCAAAAGAATTAAAATTACAGGCAGTGGAAGGTTAATGCGCCGAAAAATGTCGGCGCAACATTTAAGTATGGGTAAATCTAAACGGGTGCGTCGTGATAGCGATAAGTTTATGCCGGTTTCACGGGCTGATTCAAAAAAACTTAAAAAATTAATCCCAAATAGATAGTTAAAAAAAATTGAAAACAGTTAAAAGAAATTAGAAAACGGTACGGAAATTAGAAAAAAGGATATAAGTTAATCCAATTTCAAACTTCCAATTTCCAAACAAATTTCTATTTTTCTCTAAGCAATTTCTTTTTTCGAGGACATCATGAGTAGAGTAAAACGTGGCACAACAACAAAACAAAAACATAAAAAGCTTTTCTCGCAAGCTAAAGGTTTTCGTCATGGACGAAAAAATTTAGTCAAAATGTCCAGGCAAGCTCTTCTTAAAGCCGGCCAATACGCTTATCGCGACCGACGCGCCAAAAAAAGAGAATTCCGTAAGCTCTGGATAATTCAGATTAATGCCGCCTGCCGGCTCAATGATATTAAATATAGTATATTTATGAATGGTCTTAAAAATAAAAAAATAGAGCTTGATCGTAAAGTTCTCTCTCAAATTGCCCAAGAAAATCCGGAAGAATTTACCCAATTAGTCGAAAAAGTCAGGGTCAAAATTTAACCATTTTCACCCCACGTCGCAAGTGGGGTAGAATCGGTCAAACTAATCTAGAAGCAGGTTTTTAATCTTAGCAAGTTCGCGCTGGTAAGAGATTCTAGCATTTACAAATTTGCCATAAAGAGATGGTTCAATGTTTAAAATATCATCGAATTGACACATTATTCCTGATTGATTTTTATTGTCGTCCAAAAGATATTCTTTATATGACGAGAATAACCAATCCTCTGGTTTTTTAACTAAATAGGCGGTTACAGGATTGAGGTGAAGATATCTTGTCAAATGCATTAATTGCTCATCATTTTTGATTAAAACATTATTAAATCGGCTTTCCCACAACGGCCCTTTTCGTCTGTGACTAGTATTGAAATAGCGGGTATAGCTATCTAAAACAATTTTAATATATTTCGAAATTCCGTTTGGTACCAGCTGTTTTAGAATCAGATGAATATGAGTTGGCATTAAACAATAAGCGATAATTTGAACCAGCGGATCTTGACCTTTAAGCAATTTTTCAAAACTTTTATCGAATCCTATATTGTTAACCAATTTCAAAGCCATAAAATCTGAAAATTTAATTTCAGTATTAACAGAATAATACTTAAGTAATCGCCACATTCTCTCAAATTCGTCTTGATTATTAAAAACCCTGTAATCAGCAATGCTCCGAGTAAATACATGATAAGTCTCACCAGTAACTAATAGATCTTTCCTCATATATTCAATATAACACATTTAACCATTTTCACCCCACGTCGCAAGTGGGGTTATAGAGTTCAAGCCTTTACTTCTAAACCGTCATAGGCAAGCCGGAAACGTTTATCGCCTATTTTTTTAATATGGCTAGATAGTTCTAGATGAGTTTTTTTAGTATGACCATTGTGGGTAAAATAGATTGCTTTGAGATTGTTAAGAGGTTTCACTTGAGCAATAATTTCGTTTATTGATATATGTCCGCCAAAAGATCTGCCGAGCATCGAGCCATCCAAAATAGCAATTTTTACTTCTTTAAGATATTTCAACGCTTGTGAAAGCGATGAGCTATCTGGGATATAAGCGACATTATTGATTTCTAAGCCGATTGTCGTTAAAACCCGCGAATGTTCGACTTTGAAAGCGAAAAAATCAATCCCAAAAAGTTTGAAATGCTGACCAGGCTTAATGCGAATTATCCGGATATTAGGATTAAACTTTAAAATATATTTGAGGCCACCGACGTGATCATCATGTTCGTGAGTAATAATTAATGTATTTAGTCTGATAATTTGAGAGCGCCTTAACTGCTTTAAAACATCTGGGCCAGCATCAATTAATATTTTTCTATCGATCAGGATTGAAGAGCGTAGCCTTTTATCTTTGGTGTCGGTTGACTTACATTGTCGGCAACGACAGTCTTTGCGAGGAATAGATTCAGCGCTTGATGTTCCTATGAATTTGATGATCATATAAATTTTTTCTTCCGTTTATTGTTTCTTCCGTGAGGAAGCCGAGTATTTTTTTGAAGCACAGGTGACACAAAGGTCAGCTGCCGGATAAGCTTTTAGTCTCCCTTGCTCAATCGGTTCTTTACACTCTTCGCATGTGCCGTATGTCCCTTTTTCAATTTTTAATAAAGCTTTTTTTGTATCTCGGGTTAAATTTTTGATATTCTTCTGTAAACTTAAATTCTCCTGGAATGTTTCAAGCTCTTGGACATTCTCATCTTCCGAGGTGCCATATTCAGGAAACTTTCTTGTAACTTTATACTGCTCCTCCAATCTTTTCAATTCTTTTTGCAAAAATTTTTTCCGTTTGGCAATAAATAGTTTGTCAGATATTTTTTTGAACATTTAGCTCCTTCCTTCTTCAACTTGATTATCTTTTTTAATATGAGGTTTGTCAACCCATTCGATCTTACTCAGGGTTAACCATTCTAATTGAAAAAAAACTTGCTTTCGGATAAAATAAACTTATGTCGAAGAATAAGAGGAAGCTGGACAATTAGCTCAGTGGTAGAGCAGTCCCCACACCAAATAAGGGCGTTTAGCTCAGTAGTTAGAGCGCTACGTTCACATCGTAGAAGTCAGAGGTGCGAATCCTCTAACGCCCAGGGAATAATTGGTGTGGGGAAAGTCGCTGGTTCGAATCCAGCATTGTCCGCCAAAAAAGGTTTAATTAGAAATTTTTAATGAAATATTTATTAATTGCGCTACTTAATACAATCTACGGCATAATGGTTTTAAGTATCATAAGTCACGATACTGCCGGGTATTATTTAATACTATCCATATCAATTATCATTACTATCTTGGGGGTGACTGGCCTGGTACTCTATATTATTATGATTTTTTCGATATTCCACGACACGGTCAAACCCGAACAAGCGATTAAGGGATGGTATCAAATTACCAAAAATATCGATATTGTCTTAGTTTTAGGATTGCTTTTTCGCGCCTTTGTGCTTCAACCATTCATTGTCGATGGTAACTCAATGGAACCAAATTATCATAATAATGAATATATTCTCGTCGATCAAATATCGTATCGGTTTCGAGAACCTGCCCATGGGCAGGTGATAATTTTTAAACCACCCGAGAATACAGCGGCGGATTACATTAAACGCATCATTGCTATCCCGGGAGAAACGGTAGTGATTGAAAATAACCAGCTGTCTGTTAATGGTCATCTCCTAAAAGAGCCTTATCTTGAGCCTTCCGGCACAACGCGTACAGCCGATAAAATATTTCGTCGGACAATGAAGCCTGACGAATATTTTGTCATGGGTGATAACCGAGAGCATTCCTCAGATTCGCGCGAATGGGGCACGGTGCCTTTCGAAAATATTATTGGCAAGGCCTGGTTTGTCATCTACCCAAAAAGTAATTTTGGTCTAATTAATAACCCTAGCGTTAATATTTACGACAACACTGGTCCACAGAAGAGGGTATAGTCCTTTTGATATTCAGAAATCTTTCAAATATTTTATTACCTCTTGATCACTTACTTCAGAAAAATCAGTATAAAACTGTCCGACAGCAAAAAAAAGAGATTCAATTTTTAGCACTATCACATCATCGACAATCTTTTTAATATCGTCGGTTGTTTTAGGTGGCGCCACGGGGACGGCCAGAATAATTTTATTAGGTTTTTGCCTACGAATTTCTTTTATGGCAGCCATCATCGTTAAACCAGTGGCTAAACCATCATCAACTAGCAAAATATTTTTCCCTTTTAATTGTCGGACTGTTCTATTGCCGCAATATTTAATAATTCTTCTTCGAATCTCTTGCCGTTCTTTTTTAATCGCTTTATCAAGATATTGCTTGTCAACTGATTCTTTTCCTAGAACAATTGTATTTGCCGAAACCGCCCCAATAGCATATTCCGGATTACCTGGTGCGCCAATTTTTCTGGTGACGACAATATCTAAAAGATAACCCAGATCTTTAGCAATTTTTTCTCCAACTACCACCCCGCCACGAGGCAGCGCTAAAACTATCCCGTTATCGAGATCGGGATATCTCCTTCTGATTTCCTCTGCAAGTAATCGCCCCGCTTCTTGTCTGTTTTTAAATGAATCATTCATGGCTACATTTTAGCATATTTGATATAATGAAAGTGAATACAAATCTACAAATTTTACTACAAATATTACAAAAAAATTCGTAATTTTTGTAAATAGATTTGTAAATTCGTAATCGCAATCATGAAAGAGTGTTTATTATATAAAAAATCTGGCGATTACTTAGACTGCGCAACCTGTAATCACCGCTGCAGAATTGCTCCATACAAACGCGGACTTTGCGGTGTGCGCGAAAACCAGCGTGGCAAGCTTTACTCGCTGATTTATGGTCGAATTATCGCCGAGAACATTGATCCAATTGAGAAAAAACCTCTATATCACTTCTTGCCAGGTACCTTTTCACTTTCAATTGCCTCTGTTGGCTGCAATTTTCGTTGTCAATGGTGCCAAAACTGGGATATTTCTCAATGCACCAAGGGGAATATTGACCGTGGGGAATTTACCAATACGATGGGTGTTGAAATGGAACCGGAACAAGTCGTTGAACATGCCTTGGCCGCGAAGACTCCCTCAATTTCTTATACCTATACTGAACCAACGATTTTTCTGGAATTCGCTTATGATACGATGAAACTTGCCCAGCAAGCTAGTTTAAAGAACATTTGGGTTTCGAACGGCTACATGACTACGGAAACTTTGGACCTTATAACCCCTTATTTAGATGCAATTAACGTTGATTTGAAAGGTTTCAAGGAAGAAAATTATCTGAAATATTCAGGTGCCAAACTAAAGCCGGTCTTGGACAACATTCGTGAAATCTACAAACGCAAGATCCATATCGAGGTCACCACTCTGATCATCCCTGGCGTTAACGACGATGAAAAACAACTTAAAAACATCGCTCGATTTCTCGCCGGTATTTCCAAAAACATCCCCTGGCATATTTCGAGGTTCTTCCCCACCTACAAAATGACCGACGTCCCAATCACTGCCATCGAAACTTTAAAACACGCAGAAAAACTTGGCAAAAAAGCCGGTTTAAAGTATATTCATTTGGGAAATATATAAGGAGTATCATGAACATTGAAAGAGGAACACATCCAGAAACCAACGAAACTGCTTTTTTAGAAAATTATCCTGAAGCACTTAAAATTCGCGGGCAAAGATTGCTTGAAGTCGCCAAAAACATTCAAGATCGGGAATGAGTCAAAAATAAAGATAATATAGAAGAAATCATGAGCACTGTTTACGCAGCTTTACCAGAACCCATCACCTTAGCTCAACTTCATGGCGCAAGCAAAGAACAATATATAAAACTCTTGGAATTACAACTTAACGTTCACCAGAGATTAATTGAAAGTGGCTTCCACCCGATTAGTCCCGAAGAAAAAGACAAGTGGGATACTAATCTTCATAGACTTCGCAGCGATCGCGATCTAATTTGGACCGAAATCTCCCCTGATTTACATAACACAGTTCACTCAGTCATTCCTCCAGGATTGATGGATACAAAAGAACAAAAAGTACTAAGACCAGCAGTGGCCCGAAGAAGAATGTATGATCCAAGCAAGTTTAAAGCTTAACCGACCGTAGGTTTACTGAAAGGAGAAAATATTTCACTAGTTTTTGCCGCGATCACCCCTCACCCGCCGATAATTGTTCCAGGCATTGGAAAAGAAGCAGATCTACAGCAAGTATCGGCCACAGTTTTCGGGATGAAAAAACTGGCGACTAAATTTAAAGCCGCGGAAATTGAGACTCTGATTATAATTTCACCCCATATGTTGGTTTATCCGGATCGATTTAATATTTGCGGCATGAAAAAATTATTCGGGACATTCGCAACCTTTGGCGCGCCAGATATCATGATGGAATTTAACAATAATATAGAATTGGCCGTTAATATTTATGAAGCTTCACAAAAAAATGAGATTGAGACACTTTTGTATAATAACGATGGCGAATTTTTCGAGCTCGACCATGGCCTAATGGTGCCTTTGTATTATTTAATAAGAGATCAAGAATCTGCTTTGCGGGTTATACCAATTGCTTACTCCAATTTAGACCGATCTAGGCACTTTAGTTTTGGCCAAGTAATTTCCGAGGTAATAAAAAAATATCCTGGCAGGGTCGGTATAATCGCTTCCGGCGATCTCTCGCATCGATTAATCCAAAGTGCGCCAGGTGGGTTTGCTGAAGCTGGTAAGGTTTTTGATAAAAAATTTGTCGAAGATATTAAAAATAATAATCTTCAAGAAATTATGTATTACGATGAAGAGTTTGTTGATGAGGCCGGAGAATGTGGCTATCGGTCGATTTTAATACTGCTAGGAGTTTTGGATGGATTAAAACTGAAACCCCAGATTCTATCGTATGAAGGCCCTTTTGGTGTTGGTTATTTAGTCGCAGACTACAAACTAGAATAATTAAAAATGGACATTCGTGTCGAATTAGCCAAAAATACAATTGATAAATATTTAACTTCCGGTGAAGTAATTGACTCCAATGAAGCACCCGAGGAACTTCAAAAACAAAAGGCGGGCTGCTTCGTTTCAATTCATAAAAAAAGTAATGAAGAACTCCGTGGCTGTATTGGAACTGTTCTGCCAGCATACAAGAATCTAGCGGCCGAAATTATAGGTAACGCTATCTCTGCCTGCCATGACTCTCGTTTTGAACCAATAAACCAAGCTGAACTAAATGATTTAGATATTTCTATTGATGTCCTAAATGAACCTGAACCAATATCCTCGCCAAATTCTCTAGAACCCAAGAAATATGGCGTTATCGTTAAATCCAAAGACGGACGGACAGGACTATTATTGCCAGATTTAGAAGGCATCGAAGATGCGATGTATCAAGTCTCAATCGCCCGTCAAAAAGCGGGCATTTTACCCAACGAGACAGTTTATTTATATCGTTTTACGGTTAATAGATATAAAATGTAACTATGCAAGTGGCAAGAATAGTCCCCAATATCCGAACTACCAAAGAGGCGGTTTTTGATTATGACATCCCGCCGCAAATTTTGCCGATGATTAATATCGGCATTTTAGTCGAAGTGCCATTTCACGGCCGAAAAATTGAAGGTATTGTCGTCGGCCTCAAACGTCGCACAGATATTGAAAAGATAAAACCGATTACTACAATTATCGATAGTACTCCCGTTGTTGATGACGTCCATATCCAACTTGCTAAATGGATGTCAGATTACTATTTAGCCAGTTTTGGCAAAGCCTTATTCGAAAACATTGTCCCGCCGGCAAAAAGAGCGATAAAAAATAAAAAAAATTCTATTATTCGCGCTGCCGCGGTTAAAGTAGAAATATCAAAAAGTTCGAAAAAGTATCTAATTGTCTCAGATTTTCAAAGCAGATTAAAATTCTACTTATCGGCAATCAATAAGACACTGGCCAAAGATCTGTCGGTGATTATTCTGGTCCCCGATCTAGCCCTTATTCCTTATTTCACAAAATACTTGAAAACTTCAATCTCGATATTACACGCTGATATGACTAAAACTCAGAGATGGATTGAATGGAATCGTATCCGAGAAGGTAAAACAAAAATCGTTATCGGTTCTCAATCAGCCCTTTTTGCCCCGGTGAAAAATTTGGGTCTCATAATTATCGATCAAGAAGAAAATGAAGCTTTCAAAAACGACCGGTCTCCTCGGTTTCACACGGCTGATGTTGCTAAAAAACTGTGCGATTTGACCCGGGCCAATTTCATTTTAGGGAGTCTTGCTCCTCGGGTTGAAACTTACTACCAGGCCGTAAAAGATCAATATCGTATTTTCCATCATCAACGCGATCGCGGTTATAACAAAAAGGATATTACAATTGTTGATATGAATTCGGAAAAGTTCGTTATTTCCAATATTCTGGAAAAAGAAATCGAAAATCAATTAAGAAATCGAAAAAGAATTTTACTTGTTCTTAATCGCAAAGGCGAAGGGACAAAATTTTCCTGCCCTGACTGTGGCTGGATTGCCCTTTGTAAAAAATGCGGCTTGCCGCTGATTCCGCAAAGGGCGGGAAACGTCTGTTACCGCTGCAAAGAAAATTATCCGGTGGCAGAATCTTGCCCAAAATGTCAGAGCGTCCATCTTAAACCGACGGGGCTTGGCACCGCTAGATTAAAAAAATTTCTAACCGATCTTTTTTTTGATGCTAAAATTATCCAAATCGAAAAAGAGCTTGACGGCAAAGAAATTTTTGGAAATTGGGATATCGCTATTGCCACCAGCTATGCCCTGAAATTTAAATTTCCGCCTCTAGGATTGGTCGCTCTCATCGACGCTGATCAAGGGTTGAATTTTCCCGATTTTAACTCCGCCCAAAAATCATTCGGGATTTTTTATAAATTTTTACGATTGGGAAGGATGAAAATCATTCAAACGCATCTGAATGAAAGTAAATTCATTCGCGACTTGGCCAAGATGGATTACGGCACCTTTTTTCTCGAAGAGCTTGAATCCCGCAAAAAATTCCAATTCCCTCCTTTTGCAAAAATGATTCGGCTGGAATACCACCATGTCGATGAGGAGAAATGTAAAAATGAGTCCCAAAAAGTCTACAACGTGCTTAGTAAATTCGGTCTGGATGTAACTACGCCTTATATTCCTTTCATCAGCCGCAAACTCAATAGATACCGCTTTCAAATACTTATTAAATATTATAAAGACATTCCCGCCGAAACCAAAAATGTTCTCAAAAACCTTCGGAGCCCTTGGATTGTAGACGTTGACCCAGTTAGCTTAATCTAATGAATATGCTATGATTAAATTAAGGAGGTGTCATGCGCATCGGTATTTTTAGCGAATGTTATAATCCTGTCTTAAACGGTGTGGTTGTTTCCATTGATACCTTCCGCCAAGAACTCGAGAAACGAGGACACCAATATTTTATTTTCACCACCAGCTGCCCGGGCTATAAAAATACCTCTGCCGATATTATCCGTTTTTCACCAATGATTGCCTTCAAACCTCGCGGCGGTAGATATCCCATCTCCTGGCCACAAATTGCCTCATTTCAGGCAAAGAAAATTGCTTCTTATAATTTAGACATTATTCACTCCCAACACCTCTTGGGCCTAGGATTATTAGGTTTAAGAGCGGCCAAAATTTTAAAAATACCTTCCGTTTTAACCTATCACACTTTGCTGGCTGAATACGCCCATTATTTTCCCATTTTTCCGACCCTTGCTCGAAAATATTTAATTAAAAAAAGTCGTGATTATTGCAATTTATACGATCAAATAGTGACGCCCTCGAATTCAATGAAAAAAATCTTAATTTCCTACGGGGTTAAGAAACCCATTGAATCCATCCCCACCGGGGTTAATATCCCCGATTACGAAAATCCATACAGCCGAGCGGAGATTGAAACAAAATGGGGCGTGCCGCAAGATAAAAAACTCTTACTTTATGTCAGCCGCATTGCTAAAGAAAAAAATATTGATTTCCTTTTTGAGTCGATTCGGAAATTAGATTCTAAACGAAAAGATTTTCACATCTTGCTAATTGGCGGTGGTCCAGAATTGCAAAATTATCGAAACTTGATAAGCAAGTGGAAGATTGACAATTTAGTCACCTTTACAGATATGCAGCCAAAGCAAGAAACCAATCGCTATTTTGGCGCTGCTGATATCTTTGTTTTTCCTTCAATCACCGAAACTCAAGGAATTGTCATTACCGAAGCAATGGCCGCCGGCGTACCGGCCGTGGCCATCAATATGATGGGGCCGTCTGATATCATTGAAAATGGCGTTGACGGCTTCCTCACCGACTTGAAAACAGATGTTTTTACTGCTAAAATAGAAAGCCTCCTTGATGACGAAAATTTAAGAAAACAAATGGGCGAGCGCGCCAAAGAAAATACTAAAAAATTTTCCGTTGAGGCTACCTCCGATCAAATGGAAAAATTATACCAGGCACGCATGCTATGAAAAAACGCGACATAATTACGACCCCCAATCCTATTCTTAAAGAAAAAACCGAAAAGGTTTTGTCTTTTGACAGTGCTCTCAAAAATCAAATCAAAGAAATGATTGAAACTCTAAAACGAGAAGGTGGCGTCGGTTTGGCGGCTAATCAGATTGGCTATAAAAACCAGGTCATTGCGATTGAGCTTCAACAAAATAAAGAGCATTCTGAGATTGAATCGATTCCTTTAGAAATCTATATTAATCCGGAAATCGTGGAATTCTCGAAAGAGAAAGAAAATTTCGAAGAAGGTTGTCTTTCGGTGCCTAAAATTGAATTCGAGATCTCTAGACCATCCACTCTGAAAATTAAATATGAAGATATCAAGGGCCGCAAAATCAAAAAAGCCCCAAAGGGGCTTTTAGCCCGCATCCTTCAGCACGAAATTGACCACCTTAATGGAATTATTTTTGTCGAACCAGCGAAAAAACAATTCTCTGAAAAAAATCCTCAATTTAAAAACTTAAAAATATTATTTGTTGGTAGCGGTGAATTTGCCAGCATTATTCTTGAAGGATTAATCCATCTCGGGCTTAATCTAAATATTTTGACTGAAAAAGCAAAACCGGCCGGCCGCGATAAAATAATCAAACTTACACCAGTCGCCGAGACGGCAAAGAGATTTAGCAAAAATTACTTAGAAATTGAGGACATAAAACAAACCGATATCCCCGATTTCGATCTATTAATCTGCGCTGATTTTGGCCAAAAAATTCCAAATTCGATATTAAGCCAAGCAAAAATAGCATCTATCAATATTCACCCTTCGCTTTTGCCGAAATATCGCGGTCCCTCCCCAATCCAAACAGCGATTTTAAGAGGCGATAAAAAAACTGGGATCTCGATTATCAAAATGGCAAATCAAATCGATGAGGGCCAAATATATGCACAAGCCGAAACCGACATTTCGCCAAACGACGATTATTCTACCTTGCGAGATCGGCTGGCAACGCTAGGATTAAAATTGCTTGTTAAAACGTTCCCACCATTAATAAATAATAAGTTAAAGCTAGCCCCTCAAGATTCTAAAAAGGCAAGTGTAACAAAAATATTTAAAAAAGAAGACGGCCTAATCAACTGGAAAAAATCCTCCAAATCTATCGAGCGACAAATCCGCGCTTTCCGGACCTGGCCAAAATCATATACTTTTATTGATAATAAAAGGCTAATAATCCATCAGGTTCATTTGGAAAATGATCAAATTGTTTTGGATTGCGTTCAACTTGAAGGAAAAAAGCCAACGGGCTGGCAGGAATTTTTGAGGGGCTATCGCGGTCCAAAACCGGAGTGGTTTAAAAAGATAAAAATTTAAGGCAAAATGGTATTGACGCCAGTAATATCACCCTTGCCCAGTGTATCTTTTTTTAACTCTCCGAGCTCGCCATAGCCATACATGGTCAGATCTTTATCGGCAGCGTTATAAAGATCGTCAAGGCCGATCCAATGGCCAAATTCATGAGTGCCAATATTTTGAACATCATAACTTAAGGTATTTACACAATCGGAAGTGCTAGTATTTACGCTCCACTTGTAGTTTTTATTAAAAACGGTATCCGATTCAACCAACTGGCCAGTGCTCGGATAGTACCAGATATAAGTAATAGCGATCGCCGAAGAAGTAATTGGTTTGAATAAAATCTCGTTAGTGCCGTCGAACTTGGCGGTTTTGGCCGAAGTTGCGCCAGTGTATTTAAAAATCTGCTTTGGATCGGCCGCTGACCAAGTAGCAAAGGAATTCGTCACGGCATTTTGCAGAGCAGCATTGGAAAGGTTCTTTGGCTCTGAAGAGTAATTTATTTTGTAATCCAAACCACCCACCGGCATCTGCCAGCCGGCCGAACCATAGTCGTTGACTTTGTCGTTGGTGGTTACCGTACAATTTGAAGTTATTGCCGGTTTACCTTTGGGAAAATGTTCAAAAACTCTTAACTTGACATTACTATTCTTAGCGCTGGCGTTCGAGGTAAAAGTTAAAAGTGCGCCGAAGGTCAAGAGCGCGAGAGTTAAGATTAAAATTTTTCTCATCGTTCTCCTTTATCCCCCACTAACTTATTAATTTAAATTTATTATACTCTTTTCCAATTTAATATAGCCACATTTACTCGACTAAAATTGGTTGATCAGAGCTTAATTTTATCCCGGTCGCATCCATAGTTTGTTCTTGTCCTTTAATGTCGGTGACTTTTACTTTACCTGAAATTTCATTCGGCAATGTCCCTGACCATAACGCATAGACGGTTTTGTTGTTGACAGTAAATTTGTATTGAGAATCGGCGATTTTTTCCACTTTGGCAAAGCCGCTTAGTTTAGTGGCAATAGTTTTTAAAGTCCCGAGAAAAAGTCGCGGTTGGCCTGAAGTATCAAACATCGCCGAGGCGCCAAGAGGACTATCGCTGGGACCGACAAAATCAGGAAAAATCCGCTCGGTGCCGGAATTGAAAGCGAGAATAGAATTTTTAAAATACCAAGCCGCTTGGAATTCCGGGCTTTGAGTTGGAAAACTTGTCTGTCCTTGAACTTGCTGACCGGCTGGCAACGTTCTTCGCGGGTTCGTTTTCGATGACCCGCTGGCAAATGAGCCAGGCTGTCCTTGAGCCGGCGCCGATTGATTTTGACTTGTCGGTGTCCCTGAATAAGTTCCAAATTCGGTAATCCAAATCGGTTTAACGCCGCCATTATTTTTCATCAAATCATTATAAAATGCTAAATCCGCCAAAAAAACCGACGAATCCGGTTTGGCTCCATCTTTTTCGTTATTATAGTGCAGATTAAATTTATCCAAATATTGACCGCCGCCTAACTCGAAAAACTTCGTCCAAAAAGTTTTAATACTCTCGGCTTCTATCATATCAATTTCCACCGCCCCAGCATTTAAAACGATCGCCGAAGGATCAGCTTTTTTAATTGTCTCGTAAGATATTTTTAATAAATCGAAGTAACTTTGCGGATTATTTTGGTAGCCGGCACATTGCGAATCGGGCTCATTGCCAATTTCCCAAGCCGCAATATTTTTTTGGTAGCGCTCTACCATTTTGGTTAAAAAGTTTTCGTATTCAGCCGTATCTTTTGGCGGACCGGCTTTGAAATCACGATAAGCAAAATCCAAGGCCTGACAACCCGAAATCGGCTGAGTGTCTTTTTGATCCCAAGCCGCATATGGTTCGATGACGGCGGAAAATTTGACACCAGCTTTTTGGGCGTATTTAGCGGCTAAATCAGTTAATTCCCAGTTGAAAGTGCCTTTTTTCGGCTCAATCACGTTCCAAGTAAATAAACCGGCAATTTCCCGATCAACGAAAAAACTGGTTTGGGATACTAAGGGGACATATTCTTGATAGGCCTTTTCTAAAGAACTTTTAAACTGCGAATAGGCATTGGCATCGGCGCTGAATTTTGACCAGCCATCTTGCTGAAATTCATTAATGGAATTGGTCAAGCCACCATTAATGTTAAAGGCAAGCATTGTGCCAAAAAGACCGGTTTTTGAAGTTGTTGCCGTTTGACTCGAATTACCATTTTTCGGCCAGAATTTCCAAAAAGCCAATCCGGTCCCGACCAAAACAACAAGAATAATAACTAATAAAATTTTGGTTGTCCGTGACAATCTTCCTCCTTTTTAATTTTTTACTCAAAATTGTAATTTACTTTACGGAAAATAGGAAACGTCACCTAATTTAATTATCTTTCATAAGGATCGACTAAAATTTCTGAAAGGTTATCGGGGTTCCGATAACCGCCAATAGTCGGATCGTAAGCTGAAAGAGGCCTAGTGTAATTTGTGCCAGTTGAAGGTGAATATAAATCAGTTTCTTGGCCCATAATGGCGTCGGAGAATTCATGGGAGGACCAATCGCCAACCTTATTTCGATATTCCCAAGATTCCATAATCGGCGAAGAATCGTTAGCCAAATCTGCCGCTGTTGGAAGGCTAACTTTATCGATACCACCGGCTTTTGATGGATTAATAATCGTAATGGATTTAGCGATTCTTTCCAAAGTCGGCGCCCATTTTCCCCATTTGTCAGGCGTTGTTTGAAAAGCAATAATCATCCCCATGAATTGGCCATAGCCGTTAAGGACTCCGGCCGAAGCTTTAGCCTTTATTTGCTGACCGTCTTTAGTGAAAGTAAATGTTTTTGTCTTCATCTGCCATTTTAAAGAAGAATTAGGATCAATGATTTCTTCCTGGGCGGATTCGTTTACATAGGCGATATCTTGGGCATTAATTGCTTGAAGCATAAAACCAATAAAACCATCGGGCGTTTGTGAGCCAAACCAACCGACAGCAACCACTCCAGTAGCGCCCGTAGACGAATCGGTATTGTCGATAATATCAATGCCGCTCTCATTGTCTGTCACGTTCCAACCCTTAGGAACTTTGGCGCCAAAAACTTGTCCCGTATATCCAACTAAAGTATAGGCGAAAGGAGTTTCGGTAGTTTTATTTTCTGGTTCATCATTTTTCTGATTATCTTTAGCGATATTTTCTTTAGAAGCTTGAGTGCCAGAATACTTTTTAAAAGTAAAGTAGCCACCTATTCCTAATCCTAGAATAAGAACAATTGCGCCACAAATAATAAAAAAAATCCTTTTGTTTTTCATTGCCCTCTTTGCTTAATCTTAAATCTGTTTTGAAGCTTGGTCAAGAATGAGTGATTTTTATTTCTTAATATATTTTAGCAAATTTTCAGGAAAAAAATGAACCGTCCCCTAATCTACAAAATTGTCCTAATTTTTAAAGCCATCTCCCCGGAAGAAATACTTGCCGTCAAATGTGATCGGCAGGGGGGTTTTGGCGTCTGTCGCAACATCGGTTCTAAAAGCCACGATGTGCAAATGCGGTTCGGTAGAGCGGCCGCTGTTACCGATTTCAGCAATTTTTTGTCCAATTTGAACAGTTTCACCTTTATCAACTACTATAGAATCTTTTTTGAAGTGGACAAGTGACACATCAAAGCCTCCACAGCCGATTACAACAATATTGGCTTCATTGGGTTTCCCTTCTATCCCAATCTCCATGTCAGGAAAATCATTAGCAACGCTTTTGACATTGCCAAAGCAGGGGCTATAAACCGGTGTTCCGAATGAAGCATTTGACTCCAATCCGGCCTTCCGGAATTGAAACCAGGACTTTACGCTTTTATCTTTAGTTATATCCATGGCGTATTGTTCGATCGGGATAGTATGGACATTCAAAAATTTACCATTCTGAATAACTGTAAAAGATCCGTCCTTGAGCGGGTATTCCATATTGACGGCATTGGATAGAATTGGGCGATTCTTTTTTGAATAATCCCAGTAATAAATGCCTGCGCCGATGATAAGAACAATAATAATAATGGAAATTATTTTTTTCATTGTTTGATTCTATTATAGCTTCCAAAATACAAAAATCAAAATGTGCTATAATGTTAAAAAGGAGATCTAATGTTTCTATCAAAAATTAGGGCGATTATATCGGCGATCCTAGCGGTGCTATTAGTATTCTATGCTTTCAATTTTGTGCCAAAAAATGTGAACATCGTCGCAAGCAGATCTCTCGGCAGACAGATCTTTGACTATGTGTTGAATTTTGTAATATTTTTTGTCGTTGCCTATTTGGTATTTTATTTGATTTCGTTTTTAGTTAAGATTTTCAGATCAAAAAAATAGCTTGGTAGTAACAATCTATAGGGCATCTAGAGATCTCTAAATTGATTCGCTGTTTGCGACAATTATTTTCTTCGATGATTTTAGCAAATTTTCAGGGAAAAACCTGCCTGCCGGCAGGCAGCGTGAACCGTTCCCTAAACTCTTATTTATAGAAAAAGATACTACAAGAACAATTAAAGCCATTTGACTGTTTGGAGAATTTTATTCGTCGTATCTAAGAGATTGACCGAAATATTGATTGATCCATACGGCACATCTTCATTTAGGCTATAAAAACCGGTAAATTCACCTTGCCCAACACCTGATCGTTCAAATTCTCTGAAAGATTCATCGCCCGCTTTTTTAAGACCAAACTCCATTCTATATTTTTTATCTCCTGAATAAAAAGTAATAAATTTTATCCGCTTGTCATCTAACAGGCTTATTTCATTCGTCTCTTTAATTGAAGGGGGACCTAATAAAGGGGACGGTTCTCAAATAACCTGAGGTTTGATATTTTTTCAATAGAAGCGAACTTCGACCCCGTGATCATATTAAAAAATATCAATCATACCTTAAAAAGAGAGCCGTTCCCTATCTACGTCGCTCTATCTAGTCTCCTATTAAAATAAAGGGAGACTATATGCTCGGTCCTTTATACTGGATTTATTTAAGAAAGTCAGGCCATAGTTGGGGTTCAATAATGCGAATTATTGTAAGAGATTTTTTGATAATAGTATTTATAACCATTATTTTAGCCATCATAATTAAGTTATCGCTGAATAAGTAAAAGGTTCCAGACCCGAATGTCCCTCTTTTTAATTTTCTAACCTGAAAATACCACTCCAATGATATATCATCACCGTGGAATAATATACATTATAAGTTTCCGCCTACATTAAAATTTCGGCGGGCAGACAACATATTTATCTTTAGGCCCTGATTTTTTTTAATTTAGAAGATATTTTGAGAACTATCTTCTAAACTAGCTTTGGGTAAGGTTGAGGCTACGATAAAAATTTAAATTAAAAATCAAAAGTAAAAAATCAAATCGGTCTACCCCGGTTTTAGGAAGAATCGATATTTCATCGGCAGTACCTTTTACATCAACATTTCTTGTCAAGGTAATTTTATTACCGTTGCTGTAGTAGGCAACAATCTCGACACTGGAATGATACTTGGTAGTATCCCAGTCGCAGGAGTAAACACCGTTAGCATCGGCTGAAGTATCAGTGCAGATTAAATTATTGTCAACAAAAAATTCAACTTTTAAAATGCCTTTGCCGGAAGGTTTAACCTCAATGGTGTAGACCGGATCACTAATGATTTCACCTTCATCTAAATTGACCGGGCGAGTATCATCGGGTAAAGTTGAAAAATTATTTGGGCTCACTGGTGCAGGTGTAGATGCAGACTGGCCAACAATGTCGTAGATATCGACAATATCAGTATCATCCCAGCCGGCACCGGCTAAGCCACCCCAAGAATAGATTTTGCCATCATACAATACCGAACTATGGGCAAATCTTGCGTTGCCACCGGCTGTCCCAGTTGACCAGGTGTTGCTAGCGATATCGTAAATATCAACAGTGTTTAGTAGGTCGCCGACTGAATCTAAACCGCCCCAAGAGTATATTTTTCCATTGTCAACCACGGAGGTATGGCCATCTCGTGACGTACCGCCGGCGAGGCCAGTTGACCAAGAATTACCGGCAATATTATAAATATCAAGGGTGTTATATTGGTTCCAACAGTCAACGTCTCCACATCCGCCCCAAAAATAGATTTTCCCGTTGTAAGCCACGGAGGTCTGGTAGGCTCGGGCGCTGCCGCCAGCTAGGCCAGCTGACCAGGAGTTACCGGCAATATTATAAATATCAAGGGTGTTAAGGATATTTTGACTATTATCATCTCTTCCGCCCCAAAAATAGATTTTCCCATCATATAAAGCCGAGCTATGGAAGGATCGGGCGCTGCCGCCAGCTAGGCCAGCTGACCAGGAGTTACCGGCAATATCGTAGATATCAAGAGTATTATAATCGTTGTTACACGCAGCATCAACACATCCGCCCCAAAAATAGATTTTCCCGCTGTCTAAAGCAGATTTATGAGCGCCTCTTGCCGTCCCGCCAGTTTGGCCAGTTGACCAGAGGCCGCTGGCAATATCGTAGATATCAAGGGTGTTTATAATATTAATCCCCGGTCCACCTCCCCAAGAATAGATTTTACCGTTATAAACTTCAGATGTGTGATAATTCCGGGCTGTCCCGCCGGACGTGCCAGTTGACCAGGAACCGGCAGCATGAGTAGTTTTAGGATGGCAAAGAAGAACAAAACTAAAAATTAGAGCGAAAATAACAAAAAACCCGGGCTTCAACCGAGTTATAAATTCTATTCCAAATTTCACATAACCCTCCAATTAATTTTATAATAGATCAATACTTCAAATATGTCAAATGAGTGTAGAGGTTTTAATTTTTATCTTGTTCCGCTTCTTTTTCCATCTTTTCAAGACGGGTGTAGTAATCAGGAATTTCTTTAAGATGCGCCCAGGCGATTTTCGCGGTCATTTCTAAATCATCGCCCGTCACGTTTGTCTCGGGATCATGAGCGCTGTGTTCTATTTCGACTTCCAAACCCATTCGAAATTGCTCAAGATCGTATTTTTGCCAATCGATCCCCAATTTATCCCCTATTTTCTTGGCCTCGTCTTTGCTAAAATCTCTCATATTTGTTCCTCGACGATTTTTATTTCTTTAATTTAAATACATTCTATCAAAAAATAACCAAACAAGCATTACTTTGTACCACTTTTGTGATATAGAATGCGTTGGCACTAGATTGGGTTAAGATTACAGGTATAAATCCAATGGCTCAGATGGATTGAGCCATTGAAAATAGCAAATTCTCAGGGCAAACCAGAACCGTCACCTATGGGCACTGATCTTTTTAGCTAATTATCCCTTATCGCAAATCCGAGTTCATTTCGGGAGCGTCCCCTTTATTATATTTATTATACTCGGATAACCTTAGTTGCTTAACTTTCCTATTAGTGTTTATATGTACTTATGTATCATAAAATTTCAAAGTTCCCGCACAAAGGATTAAGACATTTACTGGCTCTGCCATTTATCTGGGGCATATCTGTGCCGCTTATTATTTTGGATTTTTTCTTGGAAATTTATCACCATGTCGCTTTTCCGCTTTACGGCATCCCGATTGTCAAAAGAAGCAGTTATATCAGAATTGATCGCCAAAAACTTTCTTATTTATCTTTGTTTGACAAACTTAATTGCATGTATTGTGGTTACGCCAACGGTTTTGCGGCTTATATGGTTAGAATTGCTGGCGATACGGAAAAGTATTGGTGTGGTATAAAACACAAAGAGGGCGAGAGATTTATTTCTCAACCGCATCAGAAAGATTTTTTGCCATACAACGACGAGCAGGCTTTTAAAGATTTTATCAACAAGAAATAAAGTTATAGTTATAAAGAAAAAGGGATGGTTCTCTAAATTTTTCTGGATGAAACGCTGTAATTTTTGGGTTTTGGGATATTACGGATAGAACGTGATTTTTTGTTATTTATTTTATCTTTCGACGATTTTTGTTTCTTGTTAAATTATATCAATCTTCAGGGCAATTGAGAACCGTCCCCGCATGGCTGTTAGACATAGTGATGCGCCTTATCGTCAAAACCGAGATTAAAAAGTGATGCGTCCCCTAAGAGGGATCCTAAGAGGGATGTAAAGACACCATCGATTTTACCCAACAAATTAATTGGTAATTTTACAATTCTGGAATCGCCTTGAATTACTTTAGCTTTGGCATCTGTTCGAATTCGATCATATTCTTTTACTCTTTGGACCGTATCAATGCTATACCGATCTATAAATTTTAACGCTTCATCAACCGGTTCGCATGTTTTTCGATGTTTAATACAATAATATGGGACATTAACTGGTTTTTTGGGTCTTGCTAAATCATAGTGAGTAATCAACCTTGCCGAACGTGTGGCCCGGCTCAAAATAATTTTTAAGAGGTCTTGATATTTATATTCAGGGATTTGACTTCTATAATATAAAATTTCCTGCAGCGCTCTTGGCGATAGCCAATTTTTTAGATATTCGCTGTTAGTTGTTAAAATTTTTGATTCAATAATTGGAAACTTAATGTGATTTTTAGGCGGTATTTCTTTACTGAATCTCTTCGTTTTTTCCAGAATATCAAAAACTTCTTTTTCAAGTAGGTGGGTGTTGTATTTTGCTACTTTAACTTCAGAAATTAAACTATTAAATTCCGAAATTTCTATTCCTAATGAGTTAATCCCCAATGCTTGAGCCTCAACCAGTGTTGTTCCGGAACCAAGGTATGGATCTAATACAATATCTCCTGGTTTAAAATATCTTATCAGAAAATAAGAAACTAATTGAGGAATATATTTGCCTAAATAGGGGTGCAAACGGTGAACATGTTTTGTTCTTTGATATTCTGGGACATTCCTAAATGATAAATCATCACCATTCACTTTCACCTTATGATTCCCCAGCACTTTAGTGTTTAACTCAGCTGTAATCAATAATCCTCCTTAAAACAAGAGGTTTAGTTCTAGGTTAATTTTATGTGAATTTCGCCTTGATTACAAGTGGTTGTGACCGAGCTGTTGTGACCGAGCGAGCAACGGCTCAAACGTCTGAGCCGTTGAAAACTCGAGATATAATCGTTGACAAGATAAGGGTATTTTTGTATAATCAAATTATGTTAGCAATTCGTCTTCGCCGAACAGGCAAAAAAGGACAACCTTCATACCGAATTGTGGTCGCTGATGAACGAGCGTCAGTTTATGGTAAATACCTCGAAATGTTAGGACATTATAACCCAAATACTAAAGTGGTTGTTTTAAATAATGAGCAAGCCCTCGAGTGGATGAATAAAGGCGCCAAGCCGACAAATACGGTCTCAAAAATATTTGCCAAGCAAGGACTCAAACATAATTCTATTGTCATTAAGAAGTTCAAAGCTATTTCTAAAAAAGAATTAGAAGCCCAAAAAGCCGAAGAAGAAAAACAAAAGGCCGAAGAAGCGGCTAAAAAAGAAGCGGCCAAAGTTGCTTTTGAAGAAAAGATAGAGGCGGAGAAAGCCGAAGCGCCCGTCGAAGAAAAAGCTGAGGAACAACCAAAAGAAAAAAAGCCAGAAGATAAAAAAGAGTAATTTGTTGACCCCGCGCACCAAAGCTTATGGTGTGGGGGTTGACATCTGGCAAAATTGGTGATATGTTGATACACTAAAATTAGCAAGAAAATGTAGCAGTACGGTCGACTGCTCGTAAGATAGCCAAGAAAGCACGGGAGAAATATGGCAGAAGCTGATAAAGAATTTGTCGAAAATGTTGTTAAAGCGATTGTTGATCATCCAGACGATGTTAAGACCAAAAGATCAGTCGATGAAATGGGAGTTCTAATCGAACTGACCGTTCATCCTGAAGACATGGGCAAGATCATCGGCAAGGAAGGTCGCACCGCTAAATCAATCCGCACTTTACTTCGGGTTCTCGGCGCCAAGAACAATGCTCGCGTAAACCTCAAGATTGTTGAACCGGAAGGTGGACGCGAGGCCAAAGCCCCCGAAGAAAAATCCACTACGCGTGGGTCCGCCGATAGCGAAGAAAAGCCAGTCGAAGAAGGCAAAGCCACCGAGGTTGTTTAAGAAACATCATAATCAAGGCTTAATTCAGAGGATCGCCACAATCCTTAAGATTTCTTTTGTTGGGAGTCGAAAAGGTGCGGGCGATTCTTTGTAAAAAAATAAGAAGAAAATAATATGAATTTTCACATCGTTACCACCCAAACGCAAATTTATAACTCGTTTTTGAAAACGGGCTTAATTGCCCGTGGGATTGAAAAAAAGATAATTGATATTAAAATCCATAATCTATATGATTTTGGCCTCGGTGCTCATAAATCAATTGACGATACGCCCTACGGCGGCGGCGCGGGGATGGTCATTCGCGTCGACATTATCGATAAGGCTTTGTCGAGCCTAAAAAGAAAAAGTGCAAAAACTATTCTTTTAACGCCTCAAGGGAAAAAATTCAGCCAAAATATCGCTAAAAGATTAGCTAAACAAAAAGAACTTATCCTAATTTCTGGCCGTTTTGAAGGCTATGATGAGCGTATTCGAGATTTAGTCGATGAAGAAATTTCTATCGGTGACTATATTCTAACTTCCGGTGATCTTCCAGCAATGGTTCTCATCGATGCGGTTTCGCGTCTTATGCCCGGGTTTATTGATAAGAAAGAATCCTTAAAATCCGAGTCTTTCGCATTGAAAATTGCCTTTAGGCATTCTAATTGCAAAATTGCAAATTGTTTAGAGTATCCCCAGTACACCCGGCCGGCAGAATACAAAAGCAAGCCGGTCCCTAAGATATTATTAAGTGGCGATCATGCCAAAATCGCTGCTTGGCGCCAAAAAGAAGCCCAAAAGAGGACGAAAGAGCGCCGGCCGGACTTAGTTAAATGATTTGACATTTCCCTTAAACCAGTTTATACTATAGTGGCTAGATTTTTTTTGTGAAAGAAATCTCAATTACAAATTTTTGGGAGGGAGTAATGCCAAACTTATACGAAATAATTGAACAGATACAAAAAGACTTATATTGCCCCGTCTGCGGGAAAAATTACAAAATCGGAGAATTACGAGTACGTGGACTCTTCGACAAAACACTTATCGTACAAACCGTCTGCATCAATGGACATATGACTTTCTTCATGACAACCTTAAATAAAGTTGAAGAAAAAGCCAATCCAATCAATACCAACGATGTGCTTGAGCTTCATAAAAGCCTGACTAGTTTTAACGGAGATTTCCAAAGCTTATGGAAGAAATAACCCTAGAAGCCCAAAAAAGAGATTTACTTGGGAAAAAAGTAAAGAATTTGAGAAACGACGGGCAGCTGCCCTCTATTTTGTATGGAAAAAATACCAAAGAAATTCCTATTGTTTTAAATAAAGCTGAATTTGGACGCATTGAACGTATCGCCAGCGAAGCTACCATTATTGATCTTAGAATCCCGGACGAAAAACCGGCAAAAGTATTGATTCGGGATATTCAACGTCATCCAGTAAATGACGATATCATCCATGTTGATTTCTATAAGGTAGATATGAGTCAGGAAATACAGACGGAAATACCTTTGAAATTTAAAGGAACCACGCCCGCGGTTGAAATTCTCGAAGGCAATTTAATCACTAATAAAGATTCGATTAAAGTCGAATGTCTTCCAGATAAACTGGTCTCAGAAATTATTGTCGATGTATCAAACCTAAAAACTTTTGACGATCTCATTCATATCAAAGATTTAAATATACCGGCAGGAATCAACGTTTTAGACGACGGCGAGGAAATTGTGGCGCAAGTTACTCCGCCTCGCTCCGAAGCAGAATTAGCCGAACTCGAGGCTGAACCAGCGGCGGCGGCTGAGCAAGAAAAAGCTCACATTGAGACAATGGAAGCGGAAGCGGCGGCCGAAACCGCAACCAAGGAGGGCGTTGAAGAGGAAGTGGAAACGCCGCCCGGGCCAGGCGAAGAAAGCCCAAACAAAAAATAAATCCGAAGAGGCCCCGCGGAAGGGGCTTCTTCTTTAACATAAAGAGGAAAGGAGGTGAGTCCGATTCGCACGCGTGCGTCGCCTGTGAAGCAGGAGCAGACGCTGCAAGAGTTCTGCCTGCAGGTCTATCAGGCCGTGCTGGATAAGCTTGAGAGAGCCGGCAGAACTAGCCAGGCACATGATACCAAGAATGAAGTGCTCTGGCACGCCAGTCGGCTGTGGGAGGGAAAGCATCCCAAACACAGACGCGTCTGTCGAGATGTAGCATGGGCCACGAGCTTCGTGCTCGGGCTTCTACCACTAGCGGGCGAGGAGACAGATGTCGAGCAAACGGCGACAGCCACATGGAAGTAACCCCGCCTTACCGGCCCTGAGTTTTACAATTAAGCTCAGGGCCATCCCTTTTTTAAAAACCATGAAATATTTTATTTTTACTCTCGGCTGTCAGATGAATGTCAGCGATTCAGAGCGGATCGCGACGATTTTAGAACGAGAAGGTTGTAAAGCTAGCGATGAGAAAAATGCCGATTTAATCATTGTCAACGCCTGCTCGGTCCGCCAAAAAGCGGTTGACAGGATTTGGGGAAAAATTAAAATTTGGCAGCCTGCCGGCAAAAAAATCGTTCTAACCGGCTGTGTTTTGCCTTCCGACAAGAAAAAATTTGCCAAAAAGGGGATTGAATACACTGATTTTCATAACGATAACTTTTTCGACATCATCCCCCATTTCACACCTGCCTGCCGGCAGACAAGGTCTCATATTTCCTACATTCCCATTATGACCGGCTGTGATAATTTCTGCTCTTATTGTGCTGTCCCTTTAACTCGCGGCCGGGAAAAATCAAGACCAATAAGAAATGTTATTTCCGATATAAAACGCGCGCTCGAAAACGGCTCTAAAGAAATATTATTGCTCGGCCAAAATGTGAATTCTTATAAATTCGGCTTTGGAAAGTTGTTAAAAAAAATCGATAATTTACCATGTGATTTCAAATTTAATTTTATTTCGTCTAATCCACACGATATGACAGATGAGTTAATTGAAACTTTCGCCCAACTTAAAAAATGGCCGCGCGAATTGCATTTACCGTTGCAATCGGGTGATGGTGAAGTCTTAAAAAAAATGAACCGTAAATATACCAGCAATCAGTATCTTAAACTGGTTGCAAATCTCAAATCTCAAATCTCAAATCTCAAAATCACCACGGATATCATAGTAGGATTCCCGGATGAGAGCAAAGAACAGTTCCAAAATACAATTAAACTTTGTAAAAAGATGTGTTTTGATAAGGCCTATATTGCCCAATACTCTCCGCGTCCCGGTACTGCCTCGGCGAAATTAATAGATGATGTATCGAAAACAGAAAAAAAACGCCGTTGGCTGATTTTAGAAAATTTAATCAATAAATAATCAGAACTCTTCGTATTTAACTTTTTTGGGAAAAAGTAAAATGTAGGGATAACCGTTATAATTGCGGGTGATTTTGCTGACACCAAGCTTTTTTAAAAACGCGATCATTTCGTTGGTAATTTGCACTGGTCTTTTATTGGTCCTGCCTTCAAATTCAATCTCCACAAACTCACCCAAATTTTTTACTTGGGCGACTGAAATTATATAGGACTTGAATTTATAGTCTTGGCGTTTTTTATCAATTGTGGCGATAGGCTTAAAATTGAGCGCTTTCAAAATCAATTTAAGCTGACCAATGTCCTCGATTTGACTTTCATATTCGTCCGAATAATGACTCCGGTCCTCTTCGTCCACATGCCAATATTTATAATTGATAGAATTTCCTTTATCGCTCTCGCGTAATCGGAGCCATTCGACGGCCGGATATTTCTTGAGAAAATCCCGGTGCGCCGGCGTATAATAATAATCAATCTGCCGAGATTCTTTTAAAAATTTCGCCTTTTGTTTCAAAAAGTTCTTGAGCGGACGAATATTTTCCAGCTGGACCTGGATTTCAATTTCGATATTCTTAGGCATTGAGTTCTTTGATAAATTCGGCTATCTTTCGCGATTTTAGTTCTTTTGTGCCGTGGGTCCTAACGGTGATATTTTCGTCTTTTTCTTCTTTATCCCCGACAACAATAATATATGGGATTTTTTGCAATTCCGCGTCGCGGATTTTTTTGTTGATAGATTCGTTGCGATCGTCAATTTCGAAACGGATTGCCGCGTCGCTGTTGCTCCTCGCAATGACATCGGCGTTTGACAACTGCGATGTCACTTTCTTAGCATAACCGATGTGTTTTTTGGAAACAGGCGAAATAACCGCTTGCACCGGCGCAAGCCATCCCGGTAAATCGCCGCCAGTATGCTCTAACAAAACCGCCATAAACCTTTCCACCGATCCTAAGATCGCCCGATGGATCATCGCCGGATGTTTTTTTGAACCATCTTTATCAATATAATTAGCGTCAAGTCTTTCGGCCATGGCAAAATCAAGCTGAATTGTCCCCAATTGCCAAGAACGGCTCAGAGAATCTTTAATATGAAAATCAATTTTCGGTCCATAGAAAGCGCCTTCGCCCTTATTTTCTTTGTAATCGATTTTAGCATCTTTAAGCGCTTTGATGAGACCATCTTCCGCTTTTTGCCATTGTTCGTCAGTCCCAATTGATTTTTCCGGCCGTGTCGAAAGTTCAACTGAAACATCTTCAAAACCGTACCGCTTATAGGTTTCATAAATAAAATCTATAAGCTTGATAATTTCTCTCTCAATTTGGTCTTCGGTGCAATAAATATGGGCATCATCGATGGTGAGGGCGCGCGCCCGAAAAAGACCATTTACCTCCCCTGGCTGTTCATAACGATAAACCGTGCCGACCTCGGAAAATTTAAGTGGCAAATCTTTATACGAACGCATTTCTTCATTAAAAATCATAATCGAGCCCGGACAATTCATCGGTTTGAGACACCAATTCACTTTTTTTTCAGCCATTTCCTTTTCGTTGCCTGTAAAAAAAAGTTTCTCACGATAATTATCGTAGTGGCCGCTTTTTTTAAGCGTATCCAAACTAATGATAGTTGAAGTGGTAATATCGTGATAACCCTGCTTTTTAAGCCGGGCTTTTAAATCTTCGACGATTAGATTAAAAAGAGTATTCCCTTTCGGCCACCAATAAACCGTCCCCGGAACGTTTCTGGAGAAACTAAACAATCCCAATTGTCGGCCAATTTCTTTATGATCGACTTCCATAGCTTAATTTTACACCTGAACAATCCTTTTGACAACAACTAGCCAGATTTTTTCGGCAATTTCAGCCTTGGAGAGTAATTTCTGACTATCTAAACATTCAATGACTACCCAATCTTTTTCCTTGCTCAACTTTCTATAGTTTTCATGCACTTGCTTTAAAAATTCTAAATTTTGACGATAAAATTCGTTCTTCTGCTTTCTTTTACTAATCAATTGGTCAGTAATACTAATTGGAATATCTAAATAAAAAACAAGATCTGGCTTCGGAATACCAAAAATTTCATACTCCATCTTTCGATCCCATTTGATAAAAGCAGGCCGGGCTGGCACATTTTTAATCCGGGCACTTTGATAAGCCAAATTAGAATTGACGTAACGGTTAGATATTACAAAAAAGCCCTTTTTTAAATAATCTTCTATCTTTTCTTTGGATTTCCAGCGGTCGGCGGCAAAAATAAGTGAAGCTGGATAAGGGTTAATATCACCGAATTCGCCATCAAGATAGCGCCGGGAGATCTTACCAAAAAAATCGCCATAGTTAGGAAAATCAACCAAAACTGCTTTCTTTTTTTCTTTTTTTAATCTTTTAATTAATAAGTCGGCTTGAGTTTTTTTACCCGATCCGTCCATGCCATCAATTACAATAAGTTTGCCTTTTTTCATTTTAAATGCGTCTCCTCAAGTTCTTTTTTTAAATTCTCGTATATCTTACGTGTCAGTTCGTATCGTTTTTTAGAAATACTTCGGGAAGCAGTAAAGTTTAGATTCTTCCAGCTTTTCATTGGACTCCGGTTCATCTGATCCAGCAGACTATGATGGAGAAAAAGTCTCTTTGTTCGACCCACTTTGGCCGGATTATAAATCGGCAGTCCCCGCTCGCCAAAATAATAAGAAAGTCGGGCCATGTCTATCGCGCCCAAATTATCCAAACGATCAGCATCTTGAACAATTTTTACTTCAACGTGTTCAGTTGGCTCATGGTCATCAGCCCATGAAACATTATCATGCAAGCGTATCACTTCTAAAACATTATCAATCTTTTCAAGCGGGAAGCCGATCCTACTTAACCATTCTTTGGCTAGTTTCATTCCATAATGATTGTGTCTTAAGTCATCTAGCTCATTACCTTTATATCCAATATCATGTATCAAAGCGCCGGCATAGACAATATCTTCATCACATTTTACTTTTTTAGCAATCTCGAGAGCATATTTTTTGGTCCGATCATGATGATAAAAATCATGACACGCCGGGTAGTCTTTTAAATAATCTTTGACCTTTTTCTCAAGTTTTCTTTTCCAACTTTTATCTGGCATTTATGATAAATCTACCATTATATATTTGGCTAAAATTGGATGTACTTTTTTAATCTCTTTATAAATTTCTTGAGCAATGCGGCGATATGAAATATGTCCGTTTGGTGCGGTTCTTAATCGAATAAAATGATAAAGTTCTCGTAAGTTGAAAGTCATCAGTGTTCTTTTTTTGTAACCCAGGGGAACAAGGTATTGGGCCTCGTAAGGATATTTCTTTGATATTTTCAAAAATGCCTCGGCTGCTTTTTCCATTAAGCTTTCGTAATCTTTTTTGTAACCCGCCTCGACAATCTCGTCAGGCGTTGAATAACCGTGTTCGATGGTAACCATTTGATTTATCTGAGTACAAATCCTATGCCGCTGGACATCTCTGAAAGCTCCATAATCCATTAGAATGTCAAAGATGTATGAGGTATTTTCTAATTCGCGTGGCGGACGGTCATATTTTTTCAATTTAGACAAAGTTTTATCAATGATTTCCTCTTTAGTTTTTTTATTTAATTTTTTAACCATTTTCTCGACTGCTCCATAGTGCAGCGTGGTGTGTCTATATAGCAACGATGCGATTATTCGATTCTCGGCATCTTTATCGTATTTGACTAAGATGACCGGTTTTTGAGATTTGTCATTTTTACCGCTGCGCGTGGCATGATTTTTTAAATATTTTTTTGAAAGATTCATTAATACTTTGTTCGAATCAGCGATAAAATCATTGTAATCCGCATATTGAATTAGCGTTGGCGTAACTTTAAAAGAGGCTTTTTTAATTTCCTTGCCGATTTGTCGAACTTCTTCTAGTGGATGTGACAACATTTTAATGATGGCGTACTCAAGCTGTCTGGCATTAACAGTCATTCCCAAATTTGTCTGGGTAGCGATTGGTAACATATATCGGCAATTATCAAAAACTTTATTTTTAGTTTTCGCCCGATACGCCTTTTCCTCTAACTCTTCATCTTTTGGATATTTCTTTTCAATAAATTCGAACATCTTTGCGACGATTTTTTCGTAGGTATCAAAAAGATAATCACCAGTCTCTTTATATAATTTACCCAGCGGTGAAGCTAAAATATTTTTCGGTCTATAATAGTGGTTTTTATCAAACTGTTGATATCGCGTTGATTTTTCAGTGTATGATGCTAGTCGATTATCCTCAATTACTTTAGTCGCCAATATTGATACATTCTCAATCGCCATTGACAAAACCGCATGCTCTGCAACCGATGAGTGCCCATAACCGATAATCCACTTTTCGTGAAAGCGTCTGGATTTGTCAGCATCTAAATCTTTTATTGTTACATCAAAAGGGTCAGGCGTTCGCGAGCACTTTCCAAAAGCAACAGCAACAACTTCTGGATTATATCCAACCAATGGATAAATTCTTCTTTTTGCACCGTATGAAGACATTATTTCACCGAGAACTTTTTACACAAATTAATAACTTCTTTCTCTAATTTTTCTTTTTGCTTTTCTTGCTTAAGTGTGGCGACAATCAATTCGGCGATTTTTTCCATTTCCTTCTCTTTCATTCCCCGCGTTGTCACTGCTGGCGTGCCGATTCTAATACCCGATCCGACAAAAGGTTTTTCTTGGTCGTAAGGAATTGTATTTTTATTGACAACAATGCCAACTTCTTCAAGCATTAATTGCGCTTGCTTGCCGGTCAAATTTAGGCTGCGTAAGTCAACTAGCATTAAATGATTATCGGTGCCGCCGCTGACAATACGTAAACCCAGCTTTTGCAAAGCTTTAGCCAAGGCTTTGGCATTTCTAACAATTTGCCGAGCGTAAATTTTAAAATCTGGATCCATGGCTTCCGCAAAACAGACAGCCGCGGCCGCGATCTGGTGTTCGTGCGGCCCACCTTGCATCCCTGGAAAAACCGCGCGATCGATTTTGTCAGCGAATTCTTTGCGAGTAATGATGACGGCTCCCCGTGGACCGCGCAAGGTCTTATGGGTAGTTGTCATTACAACATCGGCATACGGAAATGGGGAAGGATGAACGCCGCCGACTACTAAGCCAGCAATATGCGAAATATCGGCAAAGAGTAGTGCCCCAACTGATTTCGCGATCTCGGCGAATTTTTTAAAGTCAATGATCCGCGAGTAAGCCGTATAGCCACAAACGATCATTTTCGGCTTTTCTTTTTTGGCTAATTCGGCGATTTTTTCGTAATCTAATTTCTCTGTTTCGGGATCAACTCCATAAGCAATAAAGTTATAAGCTTTGCCAGAAAGACCGATCGGCAGTCCGTGGGTGATGTGACCTCCTTGATCTAAACGCATACCCATGACTTTATCGCCGAATTCTAAAAAGGCAAAAAAGATTTCGTAGTTCGCCGGCGAGCCGGAATACGGCTGAACATTGGCATGCCATTTGGTTGGAGAAAGTTTGAAAATCTTGAGAAGTCTTTCAACCGCTAAGTCTTCAATTTGATCAATAATTTGATTGCCGCCATAGTAACGGGCGTGAGGTTTTCCTTCAGCGTATTTATCATTAAAAACAGACCCCAACGCTTCGCGGACTTCGGAGCTGGTAATATTCTCCGAGGGAATCATCTCCAAAACATTCTGTTGGCGATTTTCCTCTGCCTCAATAAGTTTTGCTACTTTAGGATCGGACGATTTTAAACTCATCATTGCCTTTCGTACTTTTCTACCTTATCTTCTTTTATTTCTAATTTAACGCCCGCTTTTTTCAACAATTTCACTGTCTTATCGCCAGCATGATATTTGACTTTGGCCACCACTCTTTTTATGCCGGCGTTTATCACCAATTTAGCACAAGTATAGCAAGGAGTAAATTTTACATACAAAGTTCCGCCATCAATGGAGATGCCGTATTTGGCCGCATAGGCAATGGCGTTGATTTCGGCATGAAGAGTTCTGACGCAATGTTCGGAAATTCTGCCATCGTCATCGATGGCTTTTTGCATCTCGTGACCCACATCATCACAATGTGGAAGACCAACCGGCGAACCAGCATAACCGGTGGCTAAAATTCTTTTGTCTTTAGTAATCACACAGCCGGGCCTGCCGCGATCACAAGTGCTACGCGATCCAACAATTTCTACCATTTGTAAAAAATATTCATCCCAACTCGGCCGTTTGTATTTTTCTGTCTCTATGTTCCGACTTTTTTTATTTGGCATACGCCTCCTTTGTAATTATCCTATCAATTTGTTTGAATAAATGTTTTTCGGTTTTGGAATTATCAATTAAAACATCTGCCTTTTTCTTGCACAAATCAAGCCGTTGGGTACTTTTTCCAGACATTTCTAATTTTTCTTTGGCTTTAAAATCCTTAAAGTTCATTTCACTCTCACCGATACGACTGCGTGCCCGCAATCTTTCATAGCGGATTTTGATCGGTGCATCGACAAAGAGCAAAAGAAAATCGGGTTGTTTTTTTAAATAATCGATTTCTTTAATCCGACGAATACTCGACAAAACCAAATTCTTTTTCGTTTTTTTAGAGAGCGCCTTTTTTGCCAGTACCTCTTCGCCCGACTCGCGCACTAAAATATTGCCCAATTCTCGCAAAGAATCTCGATCGTGACCCATCCCTCTCTTCGTTGCCTCTTCACGAATAATGTCTGACAAAGAAATATGCTGAAATCCTTTTTTTACTAGATATTGCGAGACAGTATCTTTGCCCGCGCCAAAAGTTCCAGAAAGTCCAATTATCATTTTCTCCCCGTGCTCCCAAAGCCACCTTGGCCTCGGCTCGTGTTTGATAATTTTTTTGTTTGTTTTATTGTAACATGCATTACTGGCTGAATTAAAAGTTGACCAATCTTGTCACCCTTTTCAACTTTATATGGCTTTGATCCTAGATTTACCATAATAGCTTTGTATTCACCGCGATAGCCGCTGTCGATGACTCCCCCAAGTAGATGAATGCCGTGTTTTGCTGCTAGCCCACTTTTATCCCAAATAAGCGAGACCGCGCCAGCCGGTAGCTCTAAAGCAAATCCTAGGCTAAATTCATGCCTTTCAAACGGCTCGAGCGTAAAATTTTCTTGGGAGAATAAATCGAGGCCAGCATCCCCGGGGTGGGCATATTTCGGCAAAATTGCATTTTTCGATAATTTCTGAATTTTTATTTCCATCGCTAAGACAATAGTATTTACCATCTTAAAAAAAGTCAAACCCCCAGTCCGTGCTTCAGGGACTGGGGGTGATGATGTCAGCCGGAAGGATCTCCCGCAGCTTGGCCATAACTGCCTCGTGGGCGAGCCTCGCCGCCTGCTGGTAGTCCGAACGGTCGGATCTCGTTGGCCGGGCGTAGATGTAGGGACGATCTGGCCGCGGGTGTGGACCGAAGCCTATCTCGACTCGGCCTTCGGCCGTGATATATTCCTTTCTCGGCTCCTTACCCCACCAGTGAGGCGAATCGCCATGGGGCAAAACCTCACCACGATAATTAACATACGCCTCGTAGGGAATACTGACATACACACGCTCACCTGCGCACCACCAGTGGACAGCAAGCACGACCCCGAGCTCGCGCCTTCTTGCGAACCACTCATCGAAGCCCTCCGCGACCAGAACGGTCTTGGCTTTCTCTCGGTCATAGCTCGAGATCGTCTCAAGTAGGGTCTTCTCCTTGATCTCCCGGTGCAGAAGATTGAGAATGGCCAATGCGGCCTCGGCCATGACGGTCAGACGCTTGTCGAGGAATGTCTCATACTCTCCGATATGATCGGGCCGACCCAGGGCGTGCGTCAAGACATCCTCGATGTCTAGACCGAACTGCTTTATCACAGCGAAGTGACCCAAGACCTCACCAAAGAACGGCATTCGCGGATCAAAGCATCCGACCAGAACCGCTTTGCCATCCGTTCCTTTGAGCGTCTTGGTGATGCCGGCCAGCTTACGCAGCAGATGGAAGGCAACATTCTCCGCCCAGCCGAGATGCTCCAGCCCTTCGAGCCAGATTCGCCAGCGGACAGAAAGAAGAATGCTTCCGGGGTAATTGCGCGATCGGCGAACGTAGTAGGCAAGGTCGCGCAACCTCGCTTCTTTGTTTGAGCCCGTGTACTGCCGGATGTCTCTCTGAATCGCAGCATAGAGCTGGCGAGTCTCGGAGGGAAAGCGCCCATCCTTCGCGAGGTAGCCGAAGTGGTCGAAAGTGGTGATCGAAAACCGCGCCTCATCCGGATCCGATGGGTTAGAGAACCTGACCCGGTTATGCTCCGCATCGCCCCGCTTGGAGGCACAGTTGAGCACAGAAAGACTGGTATCCCACCCCCGCCGGGCTATCTCCTTCTCTGCCCAGCGTTCCACTTCCCGACCATCGAAGTTGATGTACTTATCGATGGGTGGCGTAGCGCAGATATCGATATCACTACGAACAGTTGCGTCTCCACGGATGATAGACCCGTAGAAAACAAGCTTGACCTGCTCTGTCGAAAAACGGGCCATCACCTCCTCGGCAAACGCACGCTTCTCGGCAACGCTCGGCAAGCGACCTTCAGCCACAACCTGCGGAGTTGGTATCTTTGACAAGGTGCGACTCCTTTGCATGATGGCAGTGATTACATATTATTATTTTTTGAGATAAAAACAAGGTATATCGCGACTATCATTTTTGAATGTAGCGATATATCGTTGTTAAGCGTTATAATTAAGCTATGACCCTTGCTCAAAATAAAAAAGCGCGGATGCTGTATGAAATCGGAGAAACCTTCGAGGCTGGTTTAGTGCTGACTGGCGAGGAAATTAAAGCTATCCGCGGTCATCGCGCTAACTTAGACGGCACTTTTGCACGGATTCAAGGCAACGAAGTGTGGGTTTTAAATATGCACATTTCTAATACCAAAGAACCGGAGAGATCACGCAAACTTTTATTGCATAAATCGGAGATTCGATCTCTCATCGGCAAAACCCAACAAAAAAATTATACTTTAGTACCTTTGGAACTATATTTGAAAAAAGGTAAGGCGAAATTAAAAATCGCCCTCGCCCGTGGTAAAAAACTTTACGATCACCGCGAGGAAATCAAAAAGCGCGATATTAAGCGTCAAACCGAACGTGAACTCAAAGAATAGAACGATAAAGATAAATAGTATGGTTTTGGACTTTAAGCTTATCAATTAAGTGCATATTTTTTATCTGAAAATCTATGGAAATAAGACGGGCGGTTTTTTTGAGTTCTTTTTGAAATTTGCTCGTTAGTTTTTCAAGTGTCGACGGCATTAAATAACAGTAAACCACATCAGCTTTTGACAAATTAACATTGACCATATTTTGAAAAATAATCTTCATTCTCCCATTAACCGTACCACTTTTCCCGCTCCAGCGAGATGATGTATACATTTTTCTCCAGATGAAGATTCTCATTTTAGCCCATAAATAATAAAACGGCGAGATTTCGTAGCCGATTGCTTTAGCGCCTATATTTTCTGCTTCTATCAAAACATCCCCGTTGCCGCAACCAAGATCATAGAGAATTTCCCCCGGTTTGAGCTTGGCAGTTTTAAGCGCTTTTTGAATAATTTCTTTTCGAGATTTTAGATAGGGTGATCCAAAATAAGATGATGTAAAATTCGATACTAATATAAATAATAATAGTATTAAGATGACCAGCTGAAAAATGACAATCGTCATCATCACAACATCATTGTATAGCGACTATCTATTTATTAGTAGATGTAGCCCTTGATTGCGCTATATGAAGTTGAAATCGTCCGTGAAGAAATAACACCGAAACCGTGATAATTCATCTCGGTGATAGTAATCTCGTTGCCGTTCAGAGCCGTAACAATTCCGACATGTCCCGCCGAGCTTTCTGAAGTAACGATTATCGCCCCGACTTGCGGCGTATCACCAGTTGAAAAACCGGCTGCCCGTGCGCCGGATAGCCATGTACCGGCATTCCCTCTCCAAGGAATCGGTCGGATTGAGGCGACATAATAAGTGCAGTATCCGTAGGGAAAACTGTAACCAACTTTTTCATAATAGGTGCCGCCCTTTACCGTGGTTCTTTTGACTAAGGTAACCCTAGAAGTTGCTCGGTTTTGAGCACTAACTGAATCTTTTTTTACTTGAGTGGCAGTTTTTGTTTCAGTAATCAACGGTTTGGCTAAAAACCCCTCTGGTATTCCGGTTGATAAAGTGTTTGTGTCGCTGTTGGCTTCAGGCTGATTTAAAATCGGAGCAACTTTATTAACTAAGTCTTTCGCCTTTTCAATCTGCGTAGTCTCGATTTTAATAGGAGTATTAATTTCTGCCGCTTGCGTTTTTTGAATACTAAAATCAATATTGCCGGTAAAATTCAGGGCAACGATCCCCCCACCCACGATGATGGGCGTAATTAGCTGATTAAATTTTTGTATTAGGACTTTTTGTTTCCAAATTGTGAGGTTACTTTTACCATTTCTCCGTATTTCTCCCCTTGCGGGTACTCGCTTCTGGCTGTAATGTGTTACCAGGCGACCCGACTTACGCGGTATACAAATAATGAACCTCCATACAAGAGAAGGCAACTAAGGTCCCGTCCTTGAGACACCCGAAACTAACTATCTTCTCTTAATGTTGTTTTAATTGCTAAAGAGCTTTTTTGACAACACGGTATAGAGTTTACCACAGGGAAAAAGTTTGTCAACCCCCACACCAAAAATTTCGTAACAAACCTGACGAATAGGCCTTCACCGATTTGGTGTGGGGGTCAAGAGTCTAAATGCCTCCTGTAAATTTCTTCATCGTAAAATATGTGGATAAATATTTTTGACTTGACTAGGCCGAAAAATTATGCTAAACTATGGCTGTATTTGGGGCTCTAAGATGCTTTAGCATCTTCACAGCCCCCTGCAATCATGGGGCTATATAGATTCGACAGGAAAGGATTTTAACAATTTCAAGTCGAGAAGGCTACGAATCTCGTAAAAATCGTGGCAAAACACTAAACGCTAACAAGCAATTAGTTCCTGCCTTAGCCTTAGCCTTAGCGTAAGCTAAAGCTAGCACGTCATTCCGATTGTTGGTTAACCGATCGGAAATGGCGCCAACCGTTAACCTTTGGGGATGGAAGATCGTCCTGGTACTATCCTTGAAACAAACGAGGGCAAAGTTTAAGCTTGTCAACTATTGTTAAATAATTTCTTGGACGAGGGTGCAATTCCCTCTAGCTCCACCATCGAAAAAACCACCGATAATGGTGGTTTTTTCGATATTTTGAAATACTATATTTAATGGCTCAAACAAAGTGAGCCGTTGATCAATTTAAACTGCGAAGGGGGCAGACTTATGCCTGCCCCCGAACTCAGCTAGCTCGATTCAACATCATTGCGATGATCCCCTGCCGCAACGGTACAGCGTTCCAAGCCTGCTGGAAGTAAACGGCACGCGAATCGTCATCCACCTCCAGGCTGATCTCCCCCACCCGCGGGAGCGGGTGCATGATCAGCGCGTCCTTTTTCATCCTTGCGAGCGTATCGCCGGTGATCTGAACGAAGTCCTTGACCTGCTCATACAGGATGGCCCCATCCTCACCGCTGGAGAGACCAGGTCGATCTTGATGCCTGGCCAAAGCGTCAAGACCAAGGCAAGAGAGTGGACCGTTCGGCCGAACTTCAGATCACCGACCATAGCGATCCGCATGCTCTCAATCCGGCCCCGCTCGTGCCGGATTGTGAAGAGGTCGAGAAGAGCCTGCGTGGGATGCTCCCTGTCACCATCCCCGGCGTTGACGACAGGAACCTTAGACTTGGAGGCTGCTTCGGCAGCCGAACCGGGCGTGGGATGACGAATGACGATCAGATCGGCGTAGTCGCTGATCACCTTTGCGGCATCAGCGACCGTCTCCCCCTTCTTGGCCGAGGAATCATTGGCATCAGGTACAGAGATCACCGAGGCACCCATTTTCAGCGCCGCCGACTCGAAGGAAAGCCTCGTCCGGATGCTGGGCTCGTAGAAGAGAGTGCATATGGTCAATCCTTCCAGGACCCCTTTTGAGGCTTCACGGCAAATCGTTGTGCAAGACCAATCAGCGCTTCGATCTGCTCTCTCGTCATGTCCATTACGCTGATAAGGTGATGCGGAAACATGGCCTATCCTCCTTTGTCTAGATCCAGGCCTGGCTAGAGCAGACCGGTTTTGCTCAAGACGGCTTGCACTTCATCTTTCAGGGGCGAGGAAACGACTTCGATGTAGGTCTTTACCCTGATCTCGCCGGTAGCACCTGCTTGATAGATTACAACTAGCCACTTGCCTTCGCAGAGAACGATGTTGCTGCCCGGAATGAGCGAGGCGGCAGATTTGCCCCGCTTGCCCCAGCCGAGGCTGTGGAAACCTGTCAAGAAACATCGATCCCAGATATGACGTAATGCCTTCCGGGCTCTGACTAATAGTCCTCCGTCTTTGCTTTCAGCTCTCACCTTGTTGACCTCCGTGCGCGGCTAAATCAAAGATAACCGACCTAAACTTACACGTCAAGTTGCAAAATTTTACTCTTGACAAAATGTAAAGTTTTCTTTACAATTTTGGGTGGAGACAAGAATGAAAATTTTCATAAGAAGAATCTCCCGTAGGCTTAAAAATCTAAGGGAAGCCCAAAACCTCACTCAAGAGGAACTGGCCGAACGACTGGGAATATCGAGACAATCGATTATTTCGGTCGAACGCGGCCGCTGTTTGCCGTCTCTTCCCTTAGCCCTACGCATTTCTGAGATTTTTCAAAAATCTTTAGAGGATTTATTCCTTGAAGAACAAAGCCCAGAGAAAGGAGGTGTAAGAAGCATGCCAAGACAATTAATGCCTTGGACGCCTTTTGGCGACATTGATCGGATTTTTGAGGATGAAGATTGGCCTACCCCGCGGTTTCGGATGCGTGCCTTGATGGCACCGCCCGTAAACGTCCGGCAGACCGAAAAAGAAGTCGTTGTCACTGCTGATATTCCCGGTATCAAAGAAGAAGATTTGCAGATCGAGGTCGGTGAAAATTTCATCGATATTTCCGGCGAGCGCAAGGAAGAAACAGAAGAAAAAGATGAGGGGTACTATCGTAAAGAAGTAAATTATGGATCATTTCAGCGCAGAATTCCTCTACCAACCGAGGTGATTGCCGACAAAGCGGAGGCAACGATCAAAGAAGGGCAACTCCGAATTGTCGTGCCCAAAGTCGAACCGATCAAGCCAAAGACGACTAAAATCAAAATTAAGAAAGAGTAGGACGCCACCCCGAGGACTCTACCCGGCGGGTTGCGAGATTCTCTCAAATCTATTAGAATAAATTCATGTTGGATAAAAAGCCATTCATTATTGGAATTACTGGCGGGACAGCCTCTGGAAAAACGTTTGTTATTGAAGCTCTTAAAGATGCTTTTGATGGCAAGATTTTGGTTATTTCTCAAGATCAATACTACAAAGGTGACCCAGTCAAACACATGGATCGTTGGGAAAGAGCTAATCTTGATCAACCTTCAGCTTTTGATAATGAAAACCTTGAAAAACATATCAAAGAGTTGATAGAAGGAAAAACGGTTTTAGCGCCGGTCTACAATTATCAGCTTCACAAGCAGACCAAAGCCAAAGTTCCTTTAGAACCAAAGCCAGTCGTCATCTTAGAAGGTATAATGATTTTCAATGACGAGCGCTTGCGTAATTTGATAGATTGGAAAGTTTATCTTGAAGCCGCGCCCGATATCAGATTGGCGCGCCGACTCCTGCGCGACATTGAAGAGCGCGGAGTAACAATTGAAAATCTTCGCTCGACCATTGAATGGTATATTGAAAATGTCAAACCAATGCACGATAAGTACATTCATCCAATGAAACAATACGCTGATGTGCGATTAAACACGGATAAGGGATCTTTAGATGCAGCCAATACAGTGAAGCAAAAAATTAAAGAGGTCTTAAAAGAATTCGGTCAGCATGCATAAAAAAGCGCGCGCTTAGCTCAGCGGTAGAGCGTCTCTTTGACGTAGAGAAGGTCACTGGTCCAATTCCAGTAGCGCGCACCAATACACAACATTTAAGTTGACGCCATGCTCTCCAACATTATTATTTTTATTGCTCTTCAACTAGCGATTGGACTCTCATGAAAAATTTAATAAACAAATCAAAAGAGATTTTTGACCAGTTAAATATTTCAGAATTGCAAAAAGCAGGTATTGAACGAGAGGACATAAAAACTTCTTCTCATAGTCACCACATCGTTACTTATCCGCCCTTAGATGCTTTACCCGAAATAGATTCCTCAAAAATTTATTCGTCGGATAATCAAAAAATCTCTCGGGAAATCGCACTTTATTTACATTTGCCGTTTTGCACTGGCAAATGTTTATACTGCGCCTATACAACCTTACCAAACCAACCAAAGGAATTTATTGATGGATATTTAGATACTGTAGAAAAAGAAATTAATTTGCTTTTAAAATTTCCAAATCTTCAAAATGTAATTGTTAATTCAATTTATATTGGAGGCGGAACTCCAACTTATTTATCTGCCGCACAATTAGATAGGATATTCAAACTATTAAAGATAAAATTTAATGTTAAGGAAAATACAGAAATAACTGTTGAAGCCGGCCCGGAAACACTCATTGATAACGGTGGGAAAGAAAAACTGGAAATTCTTTTGCGAAACGGCGTTAATAGATTGAGTATCGGTTTTCAAACTTTCAATGATGACATTTTAAAATTGTTAAGACGTAGACATAATTCTCGTCAAGCAATAGATTCCTATAATCTTGCAAAAGAAGTAGGTTTTAAAAATATCAATATTGATTTAATTCCCGGCTTGCCCGATCAAACATTAGAAATTTGGCAAAATGATTTAGAACAAGTTGGAAAGTTAGAATCGGCTTCTGTAACTTGCTATCCGCTTTCTATAAAATCAATTGCTGGTATTTGGTCAATGTTCCGAGATGAAAAACGAAGATTTCCGAGCAGAGAAAATGTTATTATTATGCATATTATGGCGAACGAGTTTTTTAACGGATTGGATTATACTCAAAGACCTGTATGGTGGTTTACCAAAACCCCCGAATATGTTTATAGACAACAAATTCATAAATGGGGCGAATTAGGGGAACAATTAGCATTGGGGGTTTCTGGCTACTCTTTTATAAACGATTTTCAATATTTTAATTACCGAGTTGTGTCGCAATATCTAGAGGTAATCAAAAACGGAAAATTGCCAATTTGGAAAGGATCAAAATTATCAAAAGATGGTTTAATGAGAAGAATGATTTTATTTGGATTAAAGACTGGTTTAAGCAAAAAGTTATTTGAATTGAAATTCGATAAAAATCCAAAAGATGTTTTTAAAGATATTTGGAAAAAGTTAGAAAATTTAGGACTCATTGAAGAAGATGAAGAAATAATTCAACTATCTTACAAAGGGAATTTATTTGCTGACGAAGTTTCTAAAGAATTTTATAGTGAAATAGTATACTCCCAAACCAGATGAATGTCAATCATTAAGCTTTAATCGCCACAATCATTTTCCAATTTTTCGCACTTAGATGCATGAGGCGTGATTTGAGTTCTTGATTCCAAGGAATTTTATTGATCTTAATTTTTTCTTTTTCAAAAATCTGAAAGATAATTCTGCCAAGACTTTTATCCGTCAAAAATGAAATGATCATATCCGGGATGATTTCAAACGATTTACTTTTGAAGCCAAGTTTTGAATTAAGCTTTGATAGCCCGTAAATAATTCTTGATGACAATTGCGACTCAGTCACCAATTCTTCAATTAAAACAATACCGCCTGGCTTTATTAATCTTTTTAATTCCATCAAAGCCTTTTCCTGATTTGCGGCGGTTTCTTTTAAACTCTTGCCGACAAGATGGTGCAAAACATCACGAATAATAATTGTATCAAAAAAATTATCATCAAACGGAGCATTTAAAATTGAGCCTTCAAAAAATTTAATTTTCTTCGAAACTTGCCGATCGCCATAATTTTTAACGATCTCAATATTATAAAGGTCGATTTTTACGGGCGATATTCTCTCAATTTCTGCCAAAAGTTGACCGGCGGCACCGCCAAATTCACCAACTCTAGTTTGTTTTTTAGGAAATTTTTTCGTCCATTCTAAAAAAAGCTTCACAAGTGGTGAGCTTCTTGCCGTACTACTATCAATCGAATAATATTCTGCCTGCTCCTTGAAAAGCTTTTTGACTGATTTTGCGAGCACTTCGTTGCCTCAGTATAAACATTTTATTGATTTCTTAAACTTCTAATTTCAGGCCACTCTTGAGCCAAGACGCTTAGAGCAGCGGCAACCGGCACGGCAATAATCACGCCCAATATTCCCATTAATTTAGCGCCAATAAGCAAGGCCAAAATAATAATCACTGGCGAAAGGCCAACCGCTTTGCCCAAAATTTTTGGGGCGAGAAATTGGGATTCCAGCTGCTGAATAATAACAAAAGCAATTAATATTATTAGTCCCTTTAGAGGTGAGACGGTAAAGGCAATCACAAAGGCAGGGATCAAACCAAGCCAAGGACCAACATACGGCACAAGCTCGGTTATTCCTCCCCAGACCGCCAAAGTTAAAGCGTACGGCACCCCCAAAGTAACTAAAGCAATACCATCTAAAACACCGACGACAAACATTAAGAGAATATGGCCCCGAAGCCAATTGCCCATTTTTTGACCAATTTTATGCATTAATTCAACGGCTTTTTCTTTTTTGGTCCAGGGAATGGTCAAATTAATAAAATTTTTTAAAGCTTCTTGCTCTAACAGCATATAAAAAGATAAAACCAAAATGGTTAAAACCGCAACAATGCCAGAAAAAAAGCCGAGCGTGGTGTTATAAAGACCAGAGGAAACTTTGGTAAGCTGGGAAGAAACATTAAAAAGATCTTGCTGGTAATTGGAGATGGAATTTTGGACATTATTATAAAGCGGACCAAACCTTTCGGCGATAATCGGTAAATTTATTGCTAATTGTTTTAATTCGGTAATAATTGGCGGAACGATCACGAAACCAATCGCCACTAAAACTCCGAAGAAAATGATTGTTAAAATAATCACTGCCAAAACGCGCGGGATGTAGCGAGACATCCGATTAACTAACGGACCCAAGGCAGCGACGATGACCAAAACAATGAAAAATAAAACTAAAATATCACGGATGAAATACAAAAACCAGACTAACAAAACTGCTAGAACAATCTTGATAATACTGGTTGTAGAAATGTCAAATTTAACTCGGTTTTCCATAAAGACCTCTTGGATATATTTTAATCCATTCTCGGTAAAAAAACAATAGCTTCTGATGCTTCTGATGATCGTGATGGCCACCAGCGCCTTCGCCGCGCCGAAGCCGCTGGTTCAGGTCGCGTATACGAGCTGGGATGGTATCTGGTTCGTCGGTGCCACCAGGCCGGTGGTATCCAGCCCCGGATTCTTCTCCGGCATGCCAGCCTTATCGCCCGACGGACAGAGCCTCGCCTACTCGACCACCGCGAATCCGATCCACCCGCTGTAAGACCTGAGTCTCCACATCTACGACTTGAAGTCGAGGTGGGATTACCAGATCACCGCCGGTGAGTCAGACTTCGAGGCTTGCTTCTCGCCGGATGGCAAGGGGCTGGCCTTCAGCCGGATCTTTTCCGGCCCGTCCAAGGTGATGAGCATGGGTATCGCCAACCCGCGCCGGCCGGGCCAACCGACTCGACTGACCGACTGGGACGAGTGGATCAACGAGTCCAGCCCGAGTTGGCTGGACCCGGTCATCGCCTTCGGCACCGACTACGACTACTACACCAGCACCAAACCGTGGCAGGAGAATCCGTACCGGTCCAGCATCTGGGCCAAGGATCTTACTACTAGCGCGGAGTACCCGCTGGTCACGGGCGACGACATGTCCGCCCGCGACCCATCGTTGGCGCCCGGTGGCTGGCTCTACTACACCCACTATGACATCGTCAAGCATGAGTGCTACTGTCCTGACGACGGCTGGACATGGTCGTACTACTCGGAGGAGAATCCGACCGTCTACAAGTTGCGCATTGGCGAGCCCGGACCGGGCAAACCGGTGGTCAACATGCCGAGTTGGTTCCCGGCGGCCGACCCGACAGGGGCAGGGGTCCTCGTCACCTCAGACATCGACGGCGACCCCGCCGTCTACTACCTGAAAGCCGACGGCACCAGCGTGAAGCTCATCGCGGGTGGGCCTGGCGGCTTCGCCTACTACCCGGCTGTCTCGTTTGTTCACCGGACGAACGTCCGCACCCCCAGAAGTTCTACTCTTCGCGCGCGCTAGCGCGCGCGAACGCAAGCACAAGGAGAAGCGGCAGACCCCTCGCGGGTCTGCCGCTTCTTCATATCTAGAGAACCATCTTACTCATCCGCCAAACGAAATCTCATGATTGAGATAAATAACATTAGTACAATCCAAGCAAGTACTATTATTATATTTAAAGGATTCGTGAACGGCGACGCACTCTCTAAACCAATTTGACGCATCATCCTAAGTAACGGCGCCAAAGGCAAATATTGAACAATGCTAAAAAGCCACTTTGGTAATTGATCTATTGGGAAAAAGACGCCGGCCAAAAACATCATCGGGATAGTCACCGCAATTGACATCCCTTGCGCGGCATCAACTGTCGTCGCCACCGAGGCAATCGCAAAACCAATTGACTGGAATAACAAACCACCAAGCATAGCAAAGAGCATCAAAAGTAAAATATTGCCAGCAATATGAGCATGGAAAAAATAAATTCCGATAATCAATATTAAACTTATTTGGGCGAGATTTTGAATCAATCTTGAGAGCACTTCGGCAAAAACAAATCTCCAAGATTTTAGCGGGGTGGTCGTAATTCGTTTTAAAATTTTATCCTGTCGATATTTGGCCATCGAAATCGCAATTCCTTGGATTGAGGCATTCATCAAGGCCATGCCGATCAAACCAACTAAAACAAAATCAAAATAGGTCAAAGCACTGTCAGTTGTAGTTTCCACTTTAAGAGAATAGATTGGCTGGGCTTTTTGAACCTGATAATTTACATTAGTTAAAAATTTATCCAAAAATCCCGTCACTGCCATATTAGACTGGGCATTAGCCGGATCATTAATGACAATAATCTCTTTTGAAGAGTCGGGCCTGAAGCTACCGAAATCAGTCGGAACTTCTACAATGGCCGTGATTTTATTTTTCTTTAATAGATCTTTAGTTGTATTTAAATCGGTTTCTTTTTGAATTTTAAAAAGACCAGAATCGGCCATCGCTTTTTCTAAGGTCGTGGCTAATTCTGAGTCTGACTGGTTTATCAAAGCGACCGTACCGACTGAAGTATTGCTGCCACCGAAGAAAAAACCGAAAATTACCGTAAATACCAGCGGAAAAAACAAACTCCAAAACAAGGCCTGTCGGCCGCGAACCATCATCTTTAAGTTAGTTAAAAACATTTTAAACATTACCATTCTCCTCGTCGGCAATTGTTTTTCCCGTTAGCTCAATAAATAAATCCTCAAGCGTTGCCCGACCGATGGTAAAACTTTCCGGATTTTCTTTCTGCAATATCTCTACCGCTTTGTTAAGCAGGTCCTGTGATTTAATATGCATTTCAAAATGCGCGGTTTTCCCCGGCAATTTTTTGATATCGCAATCTTCTGCGTTACAGGATTTTAATAAACGATCTATAAAGCTTATGTCTTCCTTCGCCAAGACGAATTCAATTTTATATGGCATCTTTGTTTGTTCGATCAGCTTGTACGGCTTGCCAATTGTAATGATTTTCCCTTTTTCCATAATAGCGATACGATCACAAAGAATTTCCGCCTCTTCCATATAGTGAGTAGTTAAAATGATCGTTTTGCCCTTCCCTTTAATCTTGGCAATGATATCCCACGTATTCCGGCGGCCAATCGGATCGAGCCCAGTTGTTGGCTCATCCAAGAAAACAATCTCCGGATCATTAATCAAACTGGCAATAATTGAAAACCTTTGCTTTTGGCCGCCAGAGAGATTTTTAATATATTGATTCGCCTTACTTTCTAAATCAACCATTTTAAAAAGATCGCCGGGTTCTAAATGCTTTTGATAAAAACCGCCGAATAAATCCAGGATTTCGCGTAATTTTAAATAATCATAGTAGGCCGAGGATTGGAGCTGAACGCCGATTCTTTCTTTAATATGTTGCATATCGTGTACTGCATCAAATCCGAGAACCTTTATTTCGCCGGATGTGGGCTTTCTTAAACCCTCGATCATCTCCAATGTGGTGGTTTTACCAGCCCCATTTTCGCCGAGCAACCCAAAAACTTCTCCCTTCTGAACTTCAAAAGAAATTTTGTCAACCGCCACCAATTTGCCGTATTTCTTCGTTAGATCTTTTACTTCAATTACGTTCTCTACCATTTATTTGAACCCCTCTATTTTAGAGATCATTTTCTTTAGCAGACCTGACATTTCGTTAATTTTAACTAAGCCAATAAAGTGTTTATGTTTTGCAAAAACAAAAAGCTTTTCCCCTTTTTTTAACTTTAGATCATCTCGGATATTGGCGGGAATGACCACTTGCCCTCTTTCACCAACCGAGGTAACCCCTATGAGTTTTTCTCGGTGCCCAAGCATTCTATCTCCTATATGATTAATCATACTATTCATATCTATCATACTAGCCAGCAGATTTTTGTCAAGTGCTATGCTTGCCCTCGAGCCGACTCGAACGGCTAACCGCCAGATCCGGAATCTGGTGTTCTATCCATTGAACTACGAGGGCATATTATCATTTAGAACCATATCCCAAATCGCACCCGCCACGTTCCTTGGCTTTCCCTCGTACGGAAAATGGTGCATTTCAATTAAGGGGTATGGATTGACTTCGATAATTGAAACTAAATTTTTTCTGCTCGGTGGTTTTGAAATATTATTTGTCAAAACATCTAGCCCCAAGACTTTTGCATCGAAAATTATAGCAACTTTAATCGCCAGTCTCGCAATTTGTGGATGGACTTTTTCAGTTACATCAATTGTTTCGGCGCCGGCGCCCAAATTTATTCTCTTACTTAAAAAGACAATTTGATCTTTTGGCGGAATTGAATTTAAATCAAAGCCCCGCTTATTTAATAGTTTCTTTGTAAAACGATCGACGGTGATTGGATGGATGCTCGAGTTTTTTGTCTTCTTGCGGCGTGGATCACGATTTTTCTGCCTTATTAAATCCCTAAAATTATGAATCCCGTCACCAATCACATATGGATGAATTCTCTGACAGGCGGCTTCAACTTTGCCATCAATGACCGTTAAGCGATAATTCCGACCTTCCAAGAATTCTTCAATCAGAATTTGTTGGCCGTATTTTTTCGCGTAGCAAATCGCCTCTTCTAGCTCATTTTTATCATTGATATCGGTTGTCACGCCGATACATTTTGATTCTTTGAGTGGCTTGATTACCACCGGAAAACCAAATTGTTTAATAAACTCTAAAGCTTCTTTTAAATCTTCGATTAATTCGCCTCTTGGTGTTGGAATATTTTCTCTTTGCAATAATTTTTTGGCAATCCATTTATTACTCGCTTCTTCGTCAGTAATTTTTTGGTAAGAGTGACCAAGCGGGATGCGATCGAAAAGGATAAATTTACCATTAATTTTTACCCGAAAAATTCCCGTGTCTCGTCCTTTCCGCTTTAAGCTTTCGATTGGCCAATTTCTTCTTCTGGCTTCTTTTATAATCACTGAATCACGGCCAATCAGTTTCTTGTGATCGATTTTTTTAGACCATTCCAGAATTCGAAAAAAGGTAAATATGGAGATTAAAACTTTAAGGTAAATATCAAATATTTTATTCTTCATAAACTTGGCGCCCCTGAGAGGAATTGCACCTCTGACCTTTCCCTTAGGACGGGACTGCTCTATCTGCTGAGCTACAGGGGCTCATAGATAGATTTTACCATATTTAATAGGTATAATAAAGATGTATTTCGGGGACTGGCCCAATGGTAGGGCGCTGGCTTCGGGAGTCAGAGGTTCCGGGTTCGAATCCCGGGTCCCCGACCAACGGCTATATCCGCACCGACCCCTCTCTTAGCATTCTTACTTGACCATTGTCTATTTTAATTAATGTCGATGGTCTTGTTTTGATCGTCCCACCATCAACATAGAAATCCAGCGCATCGCCAAAATATTTTTTGGCCTCTTCGATTGTTTCCGCTGGTTTTTTGCCTTCGATATTGGCACTCGGCACCACAAGTGGTCCGACTTTTTTTATTAAGCCTCGCAAATCAATATTTGCTGGCAATCTAAATGCCAGTGATTTTCCTCCACGATGAAGGTAAGAAAATTTTGCGTCCTCACACGGCAGAATAATACTCACTTTTCCTGGCCAGTATTTTTTTAAAATTGCCCATGTTTTGTTATCGATTTCAATATTAAAGGTTTCTAGGTCAGCAACATCACTAATTAAAATAATCATCGGTTTTTGAGGATCTCGTGAGCGCAATTGGTAAATTCGCGCAACCGTTTTCGGATTTAAAGCTTGCCCCACTAAACCGTAAATCGTATCGGTCGGCATTACGCCAACGCCGTCATTTTTTAATTTTTCGATAATGGATGTATTCGCCATGAAACAAATTATAGCAGAAAATGGCAGTTCTGGATATATACCCTTGCTATTTTCCTCAAAGTGTGCTATAATATAGTTACAAGTTTGAAAGTGCTCGTGCGTATTGAACGTAAGTGAAATACCCCGAGAAACGCAAACGGGGTCGATTATTTAGTAAGCCCCCGGCCGTCAAGGTTCCGGGGTGTTCAAGAAAGAAAAAAATGGAAGAATCAAACAAATTGTATGTGGGTAACCTTCCCTATTCTGCTACCTCCGAAAGCTTAAAAGAGCTGTTCGCTGCTTGTGGGGAAGTGACTGACGCAATTGTCATCCAAGACAAATTTTCTGGCCGCTCAAAAGGCTTTGGCTTCGTCACAATGAAAGACGCTGCCGCCGCTGAAAAAGCGACTAAGGAAATGGATGGCAAAGACATGGAAGGACGCCAAATCAAAGTCAGCGTTGCCCGTCCAATGCGCGAAAGATAAAAAAGTCTTTTTAGCATGAAGCAAAAACCCGCCTCAAAACGGCGGGTTTTTGCGTTGGAAAATAACTTTTAATTGTTGACACTGGCCTCTTTAACAGAGTATAATGATCGTATCGCTTGTCGCGAAACGCCATAAGCGATAGAACTACATACTAAGGAGCGAGGAAACAGGTGAGGGTACAGCCGCATTTAGATCTGCGTGGCTTTCGTCAACTAGTACTAGCAGAGTATCTGCCCGATCTCTCACAGGTGGCGACTCGAACGAGCGGGATCTTTGCCCGTGCTGCCTACCCGAGGCTAACAAACCTGCCTCCAGAGTTGCAGCAGGCACAGCTGCAACTTTTCGGACTCTTCAGCGACTACCAAAGGTGCGCCCTAGACCTTATGAAAAGATCTTTCACCAGCCTGTCAACGCAGGAGGAGGAATTTAGCCGTTTCCTGGGAAGGCAACTCCTTCAAATCGCCGACGAGATCTGCGGGGGCAACTGGGAGCTGATGCACCGGATCTGGGCTACGACCACCCACATGGAAGCAGTTGGCGCCATCCAGGTACCCAAGGCCTTCCCGGTCAAACAAAATGACCTGCCCTGCCTCTTCTGGCTCTGGGTCAATTGGATCGGCAAAGCGCTCCATCATATGGTAGGTACGTCAACGCGCATCCTCGTTGGGACGAGGTCTAATCATCCAGCGTGGATGGACCTACCCCAGCCCCTTACTACTAGAGAGGAGGTCCGTAACTTCGATTTCCCCATCGACAGCCAGCTGGCTGGGATTGGGCAAGACGACATTCACCTAATTCCGGATCTGGACAGGCCAAAAGCGATCGACTTCAGCAAGCTACCGGTTGTCAAGTCTCTTGCTCCGAGCATCCGATTGATGCAAGTAGCGCTTGATAACCCAACGTACGAAGTCGATCCCACTGGTGTACATGTACGAGTCCAAGGCATGCCTGGCGTCAAATCAGTTGACATGAAGGTCCGCCGCCTTGATGACGAGGTCGGCTTCCTCGCCAGGGTTAATCTCGAAAACGGCTGGCGGATTGTCTGGAACGACTACGCGATGCTCTGCCTCCTCTGGCGGCAACAGCACTTCGATCGTCTGCAGTATCCAGACGGGCGAACGAACACCTTCTTCCTCTGCCTACTCGTCCGGATCTTCTACGACCTTGTGCGCGGCCGGACGATCGTTGAGGCACAGAGCAAAAGGAAGCTGCCGTCTTTCCAAAGAACCGAACCCAACCCAAGGCGGAGCTTCCCCGGCTATCCCATGAGATTCATCTACATTCCCCGGGGCTCACAACGCAACGGCCTCTACGTACCAAGTCAGGTCCGAACCCTCGCCAAACCGCGGAAGAGTCCTGAACCTCACCAGGTTCTTGGCCACCCGCGGCGCGGCCGAATTACGCCAGAGCAATTGGCGCGGGTCAGAGAAGCTGGAATCGAGCTGCCTGACGGCTACACTTGGGTCTTCGACCATAGCCGCGGTCATGGCGCGCCGGTCGAAAGCGAGCTCGTTCGACCGCACATGCTCGACGCCATGAGTGAGACCTTCGCTTCGGGCAGCGAGAAGTTACCCGATCCCCCGCCTACAACCGCCTAGTCCTCATCAGCTAGATCCGCCCAGCCCCAGAGATCTGGGGCTGGGCGTTCGCGTTATGATATACTATTTATATATTCTATGTCATATATAATTTTAGTCATTGTTTTTGCAATTTTCCTTTTCGCCGGCATAGCCAGTGTTTTTTTATTAGTTTTCCCCAGCCTTCCTTTGATGTTCATCATCGCCTTAATTTTTGGTTTTATTGATAAATTCCAGCACTTAACAACCTTAAATATTATTATCTTGGCAGCACTCGCGGTCGCGAGCATTGTGATTGATTACCTATCAGGACTCATTGGTGCCAAAATCGGCGGTGCCTCAAGAGAGGCTATAATTTTAGGTATTGTCGGTTTGATTATCGGCTTGATCATTTTCCCGCCTTTCGGCAGCGCGATCGGTTTATTTTTGGGTATATTGGCTAGTGAAATTCTTCATTTTAAAGATATTAAAAAAGCCCTCAAATCAGCCACCGGCGGCTTGCTTGGTTCTTTAGCCGGTACGGCAATTCAGCTTATTCTATCAATATTATTCTTGGTTCTATTTATTACTTTCGCTCTAAAATGATTTGCATCTTCTTTCTCTCTGTGCTAATTTTGAAAGGGTAATTTTTAATTATTAAAAATGGAAAAAGAAATTTGGCAAAAAATAAAAAGAGATCATGTTAGTTTTGTCAGCCTTCAATTTACCGACTTAATGGGCATCAGCAAAGAAGTTGTCGTTCCGATTGAACAATTTAATGGTGCTGTTAAGAATGGTCTTTGGTTTGACGGCTCTTCAATCGAAGGGTTTGCCCGCATTCAGGAAAGCGATCTATTTTTAAAACCAGACCTAAATTCATATTCTGTGATACCCTGGCATATTGATAGTGGGGTAACTGCCCGTTTTATTTGCGATATTTTCCAGGCAAATGGCGAACCGTTTTTCGGTGATCCACGCTTTGTTTTAAAAAAGGCTCTTGCCGAAGCCGAAAAATTGGGCTTTCGCTATCTGGTCGGCCCAGAACCCGAATTTTATCTTCTGAAAAGGACCGAGTCTGGCAATTGCCCGATGGATGCTGGAAGTTATTTCGATGTTTCTTCGGCTGAAGGCTATAGCGTAATCAAAGAAACTATTGCGGCATTAAGAAATTTTAAAATCGAGGTCGAGACTTCGCACCACGAGGTCGGCCATGGTCAATATGAAATTGATTTTCATTATGGCAACGCCTTAGAAGTGGCTGATTCGCTTTTAGCTTTAAAATATACCACTAAAAGAATTGCCCAAATGCATGGCTTTTTGTTAACTTTCATGCCAAAGCCAATCAAGGGCGCGGCCGGGAGCGGCATGCATGTGCATCAAAGCTTGGCTAACAAATCGGGTAAAAATATTTTCTTCGACTCAAAAGATAAATATCAACTTTCTAAAATTGCTCGATATTTCATCGCCGGCCAGATGAAGCACATTAAATCCATGGTTGCCGTCCTCTGCCCAACTGTTAATTCTTACAAAAGATTGGTATCCGGTTTTGAGGCACCGGTCTATATTAGCTGGGCAAGCGCCAATCGTTCTGCTTTAATTCGCGTGCCAAAATGGATGAAAAATAAATCACAATCAGCAAGAATTGAACTCCGTTGCCCTGATCCAACTTGCAATCCATATCTTGCCTTTGCCGCGATGCTCAAAGCGGGACTTGATGGAATTAAAAATAAATTAACTGCCCCAGAACCCGTTGAAGAAAATGTCTATGAATTTGATAGCGAAAAACTTAACAATAAAAATATTGATTTGCTACCCACCTCACTTTTAGAAGCCCTGGATGAATTTAAAAAATCTGCGTTGTTCAAAGAAGCGTTAGGCGAGCATTTATTCGAAAAATATATCGCCGTTAAAACACAGGAATGGGATGAATTTAAAATGCAAGTCTCTTCCTGGGAAAAAGAAAAATATTTAGATATGTACTAATATGACTGATGATCTTAAAATTTCAAAAAGAGGTGAATTAGCGCCTGATTCCCCAATTCGAAAATTGACTCGTTTCGCCGAAGAAGCAAAAAAAGAAGGCGTTAAAATTTATCATCTCAATATTGGTCAGCCGGATTTAAAAGTCCCATCGAGAATCCGCACCGAAATTCGCAAAATAAGCAACATTGACTACCTTCCATACACCCATTCGCAGGGTACGAAAGAGACTCTCTCGAGTTATTCAAAATATTTTCATGATATTAAAGTTAATTATTCTCCAAAAGAAATTTTAATTACTTTTGGCGCCAGCGAAGCTTTAATTTTTGCTATTGCCGCGATTTGTGATCCAGAAGATGAAATAATCGCTTTTGAACCATTCTACGCAAACTATTTGGGCTTTGCTAATCTAGTCTCAGCAAAAATTATTCCAGTCCAGCTAGATGCCCAAAAGAACTTCCACTTGCCTTCCCAAAATAAAATCATTGGAAAAATTACAAACAAAACTAAAGCCATATTGTTTACTAACCCCAACAATCCGACTGGCACCGTGTTTCGCAAATATGAACTTCAAACGATTCTCGATATTGCCAAGAAATATCGTTTGTTTATTATTAGCGACGAAACTTATCACGGTGTTTCATTTAAAACAAAAGCAATTAGCTTTATGCATATCGCAAAAGATCTTGAACAACAGCAAATTATTATTATTGATAGTCTTTCCAAAAGATATAATGTCTGTGGCGCAAGAATTGGCGCCATTGCTTCTAAAAATTTTGCGATCATGAGCGCTGTTAATCGTTTCGCCCAAGAAAGATTGTCAGCGGGATTTATCGATCAAAAAATTGTCATTCGGGAACTGAAAAATAGCCTAGGTGATGTCAAAAAAGTAACAAAAATATATCAAGCAAGGCGTGACGCCTTTTTAAAAACCTTAGAGGGAGAGCTAAATATTAAAACTCTCTCTCCCGAAGGTGCTTTTTACGCCATGATAAAACTGCCAATCAAAGATTCCGACGAATTTGCCAAATGGCTTTTAACTAGTTTTCGATACAATAATGAAACCGTGATGGTTGCCCCTGGCTCTGGATTTTATGCTAGCCCCGGCAAAGGAAAAGACGAAATTAGAATTGCCTATGTCTTAGGCGAGGAAGAGCTAAAAAAAGCAGCCAAACTATTAGCTATCGCCGTAAAGCAATACAATAATACTCAACATTTAAGGGAATCTAAATGAAATGGATTGGTATCAGCGGCAGTTGGCGAAAAACTAATCGCGAGTTGGAAAAAGATGTCATAAAAACTGTCAGAGAAATTATTAATCGAGGTGATGGAATTATCTCTGGCGGCGCTTTGAATGTGGACTATTTTGCTACTCGTGAAGTAATGAAGCTTGATCCTAAAGCGGAAAAGATTAAAATATTTCTGCCCGCCCCGCTTAAGATTTACGCAGAGCATTATCGTAATCGTGCTAACGAGGGAGTCATTACCAAAAATCAAGCTGAACAATTGATAAAACAATTATCACGATTGCGAAAAATAAACCCGGCCGCATTAATCGAGAATAAACAGCATAAAGAGGTCAACGAAAAGGCCTATTATGATAGAAGCTCGGCTGTTATCGCCACCTCCGATGAATTAATCGCCTTTTGGGTAAATCGAAGCGATGGCACTAAAGATGCGATCGAAAAAGCTAAAGAAAAAGGCATTCCAGTTAAAATTATTATATATACGATTTGATGATATAATTAAAAGAGGAAAGATTATGAACAGGACTATTTGGATTATTTTATTGGTCATCATCGTCTTAGCTATTGCTGGCGGCACTTATTGGTATTTTCAAATTAGACCAAAAAATATTCAGGTTGCTGCTTCTCCTGGCACAACTCTTTCACAAACATTATCGCCAGCAAATTCAGCCTTTCCAGCTCTAAGCCCATCGGCCTCAACAGCTACAAAACAAACAGTTAAAGTATTTATGATTGCGGTTGATGATAACGGCGCATCAGGCAAAAAAATCGGCTGCGGCGATAGTGCCATCGCGGTTGAAAGAGAAATTCCACCGACCCAAGCAGTCCTAAAAGCCGCGATGGAAGAATTAGTTTCGATTAAAGACAAGAGCTACGGGCAGTCAGGACTGTACAATGCGCTTTATCAATCTAGTCTGAAGGTGGATAGTGTGGCTATTGATGATAATGGAAAAGCAACTATAAAATTATCCGGCAACCTGCAGCTTGTTGGCACATGTGAAGATCCCCGAATCGAAGCACAACTCAGAGAAACCGCCCTCCAATTTACAATTGTTAAAAGCGCTGACATTTTTATTAACGGCAAGAACTTAACCGAAATAATGTCTCTCGAGGGAGCTTAAAATATATTTGTAATTTAATAGGAACTCAAAATATTGCTCTCCCAACCAAAAAAAGTTAAAATAAAAATCTAGTCATATAAATTTTACTATGAGAACGAAAATTATCTGCTCGCTTGGTCCAGCAACCGGCTCGGACGAAATGATTAAGATATTGATCGAAAACGGAATGGATATCGCTCGTTTTAACTTTTCTCATGAAACTAAACAAATTCAAGGCAAAAGAATCGATCGTGTCCGAAAGTGGGCTAAAAAATTAAATCGTGATGTTGAAATCCTCTGCGACCTTCAAGGGCCTAAAATTAGAATTGGAGATTTTCCCGGATTACCAAAAACAATTAGAGAAAATCAGTCTATGGTGATAAAAAAAACAGGTAAAAACAAATTGGCAGGAAGTGAAATTATCGTCGACGATCAAAGTTTCCATCATGATCTTAAAACCGATGATATTATCCTCATCGACGATGGTCAGATTGAATTAATTGTCGAAAATATCGAGAAAAACAAGATTTTTTGCAAAGTCATTCGCGGCGGTACTCTCTACCCCAAAAAGGGCATTAATGTTCCTTTCATGATTACAACAAACTCCTCATTGACAAAAAAAGATCTTAAAGATTTAGAATTTATTCTACCTAAAAAACCGGAGTGGATCGGTTTATCTTTTGTTCAAGGCTCTCAAGATGTGGTCAACTTAAAAAAACTCATCGGACGCGCTAACACCCGCGTGATGTGCAAAATTGAGAAAGCCTCGGCTATTAAAAATTTGGATGAAATTATCGAAGAAGCAGACGGTATTATGGTAGCCCGCGGGGATCTGGGTGTTGAAATTCCCATCGAAACACTGCCAATCGTCCAAAAAAGGATTATCAATGAATGCAACGAGACTGGTACCCCGGTTGTTACCGCCACTCATATGCTTGCTTCAATGACAAATTCAAAAATACCAACCAGAGCAGAGGTAACGGATGTGGCAAATGCGATCATTGACGGGACTGATTTTGTCATGCTCTCTAATGAGACAACGGTCGGTCAATACCCGATAGAAGCTTTAAAAACGATGGTAAAAATTGCCCAGGAAACAGAAAATTACCTCGATTCAATTAAGAGTACAAAAGGAAGATCGAAATAATTAATCTATAATACAAACCTCAGCTTGTATTAAAATCAGTTCCAGCTCTAAATTGCGGTAGCATTTTTTCTGGTATTTGATGGGTCTGTTTTGTTCTTGGATTAATAAAAGTCTTGGCCCGCCTCCGAGATAAAAGAAAAGTGCCAAAGCCTGAGATTGTCACCTTCTCACCTTTGGTTAAACCATCTTTAATCTCAGCCACAAAGGCATCTATGATTTTTGTCGCCTCTTCTTCAGAAACCCCAGCTTCTTTGGCCACGGCCGAAATTAGTTCGGGCTTTTGCATCTCTCCTCCAGCCTTCGCCAAGGCTACGGCTGGCAAGCCTTAGCCTGCGAAGGATGCCCCTCGAAGCTTTAGCGAAGTGGGGCTTTATTTTAAACTTCCTATTTTGCGAATTCTATTGCTCGAGTTTCTCTAATGACGTTTACTTTAATCATTCCAGGGTATTGCAGATCTTCTTCAATTTTTTTAGCAATATTTTTCGATAATTTAATCGCTTCTAAATCATCAATCTCTTCAGGTTTGACGAGAATTCTCACTTCTCTCCCTGCTTGGATGGCGTAAGATTTTTCTACGCCGGGGAAAGCATTAGTAATATTTTCTAACTCTTCTAAACGCTTGACATAATTTTCTAATGTCTCTCTGCGCGCGCCAGGTCGTGATGAAGAAATTGCATCAGCCGCTTTGACAATGATAGCCTCAACGGATTTGGCTTCAATGTCATCGTGATGCGCCATGATCGCATGTATAATGTCTTCGGATAAACCATATTTCTTAGCAATATCGCCGCTAATGTGATGATGTGGCCCCGGAATATCATGATCTACCGCTTTGCCGATATCGTGTAGTAACGCCGCTTTTTTAGCCAGGTTGACATCGGCGCCTAATTCAGAGGCTAACATTCCAGCAATAAAGGCTGATTCAATTGAATGCTGTAAAACATTTTGACCATAAGATGTGCGAAATTTTAGTCTGCCTAATATCTTCAAAAGGTCGGGGTGAAGCCCGGCAACGCCAACTTCATAGGCAGCCGCCTCTCCCGCTTCTTTAACTTGTTGACCAATCTCTTCTTTCGCTTTCTGCACCACTTCTTCAATTCTGGTTGGGTGAATTCTGCCATCGGCGATCAATTTTTCCAAAGCAACCTTCGCAATATTTCTGCGAATTGGATCAAAAGCAGAAATTACGACAGTGTCTGGCGTATCATCAATAATTAAATCTGTACCAGTTTCTTTTTCAAAGATCTGAATGTTGCGACCTTCACGACCAATAATTCTTCCTTTCATCTCATCGCTGGGCAGACTGACAGCGGTAGTTGTTGTTTCTACCGTGTGCTCAGAGGCCAATCGTTGAATCGCGGATGAAAGAATTTCTCGGGCAATGCTTTGTGCTTCTTCGCGCGCAATTTCTTTTTGCTCTTTTATTTTTCGAATTAAATCGTCTTTATATTCTCGCTCAACCTGAGAAAGTAAAAGATCGCGCGCTTCTTCTTTTTTAAGTTTGCTTAATTTTTCCAAAGCCTCGTGTTGTGTCTCCCTGATCTCCAAGATTTCATTTTTAATTTTCTCAATTTCTTTTTCTTTTTCAATAATTTTAGACTTCTCCACCTCGACAGTCTCCAAACGATTATCAATAACTTCCTCACGTCTTCGGAGGCTCTTTTCGAGTTCTTGCAATTCGCGTCTTGCTTCCTCTTCCTCTTTTTTAGCTTCCTCTTTAATCTTTAACGCTTCATCCTTGGCTTGGAGTAAAAGTTCTTTTTGTTTAGAATCTAAATTCTCTTTTTGTTTGCGGGCGTGATAAATTCTCCCGACATAACCAAGGGCGCCACCGCCCACGCCCATGGCAATTAAATACCATATTAAATTGTTCATTTGAAACTCCGTATAAAAAGTTTTTCATCTTAAATTCTCAAATATATTGTACTATAAAATCTTTAGAATGTCAAAATAATATCGATTTTACTCCTTAAGCCAAAACCAAAATGAATTGATTAACTCCTCTCGGAATTCGTATGTATCGACATGTGAAAGAACGCCTAAATATGAATGTAGCGATTGGATTAAAGTTTCTTCTTTTATTAAGCCCGTCTTATACTCAATGATTCTCTTTCTTAATTTCTTGATAATTCTTCTTTTGGTTTTATTTCTTAAAAGTCGATATTTAGGCAACATGACGTACCCCAAAAAATCAGTTCCCTGTTTAAACTTTCGAATCGAGACTTTATTAGGATGAAGCTCTAATTTCAACTTATTTTTCAAAAAGCTATCGATCGGGGGAATAATCCCTTCTAAATAATTTTTCTGGTCCGAAATTATGACAAAATCGTCGGTATATCGGGCATAATACTTTATTTTTAAGTTGTGTTTTATAAAGTAATCAAATTCATTCAGATAAATATTGGCAAAAAGCTGGCTGGTCAAGTTGCCAATAGGTACTCCGCGGCCGGAGGTCGTCTCTCTCTCTCTCTCTCTCTCTCTCTCTCTCTCTCGATTGGATCCTTTGGTGGGAAACTCTCAATTATTTCTTTCAGAAGCCAGATCAAATCAGCGTCTTTAATCCTTTTACGGATTATTGAAAGCAAAATTTTATGATCTACTGAATCAAAAAATTTCTTAATGTCGCATTTGAGAGCAAAACAGGGTTTACGGCTATTTTTACTTACTTTATTTAAAAAATAAGCCAAAGAATTTACCCCTTTATGGGTTCCGTACTTGACTCGGCAAGAAAAAGATTTTCAAGCGAAATAGTTTCATCAAAAATTCCAGTATAAAATTTCATAGAAAGGATCCTATGCAAGAATTTGATATCCCCATTTTTAAGAAAGCTTATGAGCTTTACAAGAATTTCTACTCTATCAGAAGCAGCGTTTCAAAACAAGCCCGCTACACGATTTTTCTTAGATGCGAAAATGTTTTACTCGACATTATCGAGGACATTTTAGAAGCAAGCCAACTTTCTAAAAATGAGAAATTACCGGTTTTAATGAAAGCTAGTTTGAAACTAAACTTGCTTAGAGTTTTCATCCGCTTGATGAAAGATGTAAAATCAATTGATCTAAAAAATTACGCTCTTATGGAAGAAAGCGTTGATGAAATCGGCCGCATGCTTGGCGGTTGGCTTAAATCTACTAAAGAATAAAAGAAAAACGCCTACTTTCGTAAGCGTCTTTCTTTTGTGAGGAGAGACTTCGGAAGGAAGCCCGAGGCGGAGCCATAGTTCTCGTTGGCATTGTCAACCTGATTCGTGTTGAACTTGACTTTGTCGTCGTTGAAGTTGAAGTACGGCGCCTTGTCGAACTGGCCACCGGCTCCCGAAGAGAACTCATCGCCGGCGCAGTCAGCGTGGAGCTGTTCCCAGCGCACGAAGCGCTCGGGATGAGTCAGTGCGACACAGAGCCGACTGCGAGACTTCCGAGGCCGAACTCGTTACCGACGAAGACCTCGCGTGCCCGACGGACAGAACGGTCACGATGGCGAAGTCCAAGCTGCGCCAATAATGGGGACGGTTCTCAAAATATGGTTAAATTCCAAAATTCCTAAACTCTAATTATTCATGAAGTTCGTAAGTGATATCGTTGCTTTTCATCCTCGTTATGCGCTTCTGATTTACTTCCCCATATCCTTTTATAGAATGTGTCTTTTACTATATCGCTAATTACCAATTTCTTATAAACTATCATTCTTTCTTCTGGAGACTTGGCCAAATCTTCATACAAAGAATCTTCTGTTAAAATCGGACTTTTAATACCCGTGACATAATGACGATAACTTGAATATAAATAATCTTCCGGCCTCAACACTAAATTCGACCGAACCGGGTTAGATTCAATATATTTTCCACATTGAATAAAATATTCATCTTTTCCAACCGGTTGACTTTTGAAGCGACCTTGCCAAAAATGTCCAACCCAACCATATTTACGCTTGTAGTAGCTAAAATAAGCTAAGCTAATTCTTTTCATAAAATCAGAAAAATTATGACCACTGAATGTTCTGATTAAAAAATGGATATGCGTCGGCATTAAACAATAGTGATAGAGGTCAAATGGTAGGTCTTTTTTGAAACGATCAATTTGTTCAAGAAAATATAGATAATCAGCATTAGAACGAAAAATCACATTCTTGTTATTGCCTCGCGCCATAATGTGGTAGTAACTATGTGATAATAATAAACGCGGCGGTCTTGGCATAATTTAATTATAATTTATTTTACAAAATTTTGGAAACAAAAGATAAAAAGAGAACAGTCCCCTTTAGGAGTCCTTTACTCCTTAAAGGAGTCCGATATGTATCGCAACTTATGCAAACAAAACTAGCATTGCCTTACGGCCTTGTTCAATCGAATCCGGTGAACCGTTCCAATCATGAATGGCATTAAATAAAATCTGTTGGTTATACTGATAATGTTCTCCTCTTTTGGTGCCGATATCTTGAACAATGATCGTTTTACCTTCGTAGCCAATAATAACCAGCATATGATAAATCGGGCCCGGTTGACGAAAATAGGGATTGCCGAGCAAACGGCCGGCGGTGGGGACAATTACGGGACGATTTTGCGATACCTCGCTCTTGATCATATCGATATCGATACCATACTGCGGGTTCAATTCCAGTCCATAAAATTCTTTTGCCATTTCGGCCGTTTCTTTGACCGTCAAATCTTTGTGAGAGCCCCAGTTTTTTACTTCCCAGTCAACCATTTTTAAAATTTCTGAATCCATTGTTTGGGCCGAAATTGTCGATTTATCATCATCCCACCATTTAACCAAAATGACCGCCGCTTCCTCACAGGCCTCATCGTGAAGCTGGTCCCAATTGGCAAAAGGAGCTTGCGATTGAAAGGGAAAATTTTTGATTAAATATGAGCTGGGGAGTGTTGTTGTGGGTGAAGGACTTTGTTCGGAAATCGGCGTGGCAGATGCTGATAGCGATGGACTTTCCAAAGTAATCATTGAAGTTTCGGGTTTCGGCATCCGCCAATATTTTTTATTTATAAAATAACCGCCCGCAAGAACGATAATTAAAACAATAATTAATATATAAAATCTTTTTTTCATTGGTAGCGCGTAGGGGATTCGAACCCCTGATCTCCAGGATGAAAACCTGGTATCCTAGACCAACTAGACGAACGCGCCATAATGTTCAATTATAAACTAACGATATATTTCTGGAGCTTTGCTCCAGCGGATGAAAACCGCCGTGTACGGCCCTATGCCCTAGACGACAACGCCATACTATAATTCTACCATAAAATTACGTTCAGGTAAAGATGAGGCGGGCTGACTTCGTGTCAGCCCGCCTCGTTACTGGCGTTGCGCTGCCCTACGCCGCGAGATCCGCCATTCCAGTCGATGTTGAAGAGCAGCCCGCAAGAACGGGTTCTTCAGTGCCAGTACCTTGAGCGCGGCACCGAGAGCGGCTTCTGGTCGTGCGACCGTGAGACTCGCACCCGATGGCAGGTTGATACTACTCCAGATATCTTCCGGACATGCATCCAGGGTCTGTGGCGCGACGATCACCGGCCAACTCGTGGCGAAGTCGGCAATCGGGCCAAGCCCGTCGCTCTTGCCAACCCCCGCGACGATCACGCCTCCCTCCGGATACTTGGCGTGCAGGCGGTTGAGTCGACGAAGACACCCTGCCGAATCCCTGTGTGCTGAGCACACAACGTTTTCGATCGCCAGACCGGGCGTTCCCTGCAGCTGGTCCGTAGTAAGGGGGACGCATCATATTTTAGCCTCGTATTTTACCATAAGCTACCAGTGGTATATAATTAAACTATGCCGCGTCAACCAAGATTTTTACCACCGGGAAACTTCTACCACATTATGGCTCGAGGAAACAATCGTGCAGATATTTTTAATTGCAATGAGGACTATCAATATTATCTTACGAAATTTACTGAATACAAACAAGACCACCCTTTCGACTTGTATCATTACTGCCTAATGACCAATCATATTCATCTCACAATTAAGACAAAAAACGAAACCGGTTTTTCAAGGTTCATGAAAAGGTTGAATTTGGCATACTATCACTATTTTCATCGCAATTATGGTTTTACCGGATATTTTTGGCAAGGAAGATTTAAAAGCCAATTAATTAATAGCGATCCGTATTTCATCCAATGTGGTAAATATATTGAACTAAATCCGGTCAGAGCTGGTATTGTAGAGTTGCCAGAGAGCTACTGTTGGTCTAGCTATACTTTTTACGCCAAGGGCGAGGCCAATAAGCTTTTAACGCCAGATATATTTTATGAAGAAATGGGACAAGACGATAAAGAACGAATGAAAAATTATCAAAAACTTGTTATTGATGATTCTGTAGCTGACAGCTTGCACGGGAAAAATGTTTTAGCGATTGGATCTAAACAATTTATTGATGCCGCTAAACGAAAACTAGACTATCACATAAAACATAGTGATGCGCCTTATCGTCAGAAATAAGATTAAAAAGTGATGCGTCCCCTAGTCCCCCCTAGTTTTCCCGTTTAGTGATGCCCTAGTTCGCTAGTTTTGTGGAGAAAATAGTTCCAAGCACTGGTAGTCAGTTTCCTCTAATCTATCCATGTTAATTTTATTTTCAACAGGTCGCCTTTAGGCATACATGTCCCAATGTATCCACAGGGATGAAAACCTGTTCGGACACAAACTTTTCCTGCAAAGTACTCCGTGATAAGTCACAGAGAAATCTTGCCATTATAGATTGACCATCGCAAAGGCAACGTTTTCATCCACCCTCAACAATCCTTTATTAGCTTTGATAACTTCAACGCGACGACCGGCTTCCAAAATACTGATAGAACCTTGGCTTATCAACAAAACTAAAGGCGTATGGTATGGTAAAATTGCAACCTCACCTTTTTTAGAAGGAACAAACAGGCAATCAACATTGCCTTCGAAAAGTTTGCCATTTTCACTCAAAATACTTACGAAGATTTTTTTTGCTGCCATTGTTGACGAACCATATTTATATCTCCTGTCATATAGAAGTATTCTTCTGGGATCTCATCCATCACGCCATCAAGAATTTTTTCAACACCGGTGATTGTGTCTTTTAGACTAACTGTCAAACCCTTCTTCCCTGTAAAAGCTTCCGAAGTAAAAAACGGCTGCGACATAAATTTTATTATTTTTTTTGCACGATGAACCAACGTGCGATCCCCGGAGGATAATTCTTCTTCGCCCAATATAGCAATAATGCTCTCTAGTTCTTCGTAGCGCTCCAGTATTTTGTAACAAGCTTTAACTACTAAATAGTGTTCTGTATCAATATAATTAGGTGAAAGCATTACCGAACTACATTGAAGAGGATCGATCGAGGGATAGATTCTTTGTTTAGCAATTTTGCGAGATAAAACTACTGATGTATCTAAATGATTGATCACTGATTGTACTGCAGGATCAGAAAAGTCATCGGCAGGAACATAAATAGTTTGGACTGAAGTAATGGAACCCTTTTCTGAAGAAGCTATCCTTTCTTGTACTTCACCAACCTCCTGATAAAGAGTTGATTGGTAACCAGTTTCAGACGGAACCCGACCCAACATTGTTGATACTTCATTACCAGCTTGAATGAAACGATACATATTGTCGACAAATAATAAAATATCCGTATTAAAGGCATCTCTTAAATATTCCGCTAATGTTATTCCGGAGAGTATCGTGCGAAATCTCACCCCGGGTGATTCGTTCATTTGACCTAAAATTAACGCGATTTTCCCGAGAACATTTTTTTCTCTGAGCTCAGAAATTAGCTCATATCCCTCTCTTGTCCTTTCCCCTACTCCACAAAAAACTGACAAACCGCTATATTTCATTGCAATATTATGTATTAATTCAGTTACCAAAACGGTTTTGCCAACACCTGCTCCGCCGAAGAAACCAATTTTTGCCCCACGCGGAAATGGGGCGAAGAAATCGATCGCCTTTATGCCTGTTTCCAAAATTTGTAATTCCGAAGAAATCGAGGTAAAACGAGGGGGTCCATGATGGATAATTCGCCTATCTTCGATTTGAAACCTCGAATTATCCAGTGTCTGCCCGAATATATTTATTACCTTCCCAAGCATTCCTTTCCCCAGGGGAAGCGTGATTCCCGCTTTTGTATCTTCAACTAAATCATTTTTTTTTAAATTATGAGTGGATCCTAATGCAACGCATCTTGCAACCTTATTTTGTAGATGTTCTGAGACCTCAAAGTAAATATTTTTTTCGGGGATAACCAAAATATTATTAATGGGTGGTAAAATCCTTGTGAAGAAAATATCAACAATTGGCCCTGAAACTTTAATAATGTAGCCTTGATTTTTTACTAAAGATTCCTTCATTATGTCGTCCCCTCCCAAATAGCGCGCGCAACCGAAATTTCCCGAATTCGATTATCAATCAGGCTTCTAACTGTTCTATAGTAGTTAAATTGAGCATCTTCGAGTTCTTTACGGGTATTATCGTAAGCACGTTTCATCGCAATCATTTGAGCCGCTTTGTATGCCGATAAAGCCTCGAGGCAATAACGATAAAGCATTATTGCTAATATCGTCTTATCAAAATATTGAAATAATGTTTTTAAGTCAGGATCGAGAGTGTATCTTTTAATATCCTCAATTACTTCACGATGCGATTCTGGTCTTTTGTCTGATTTAAGCTCCGCCACGGCGATTTCTTGATGAAAGACAGACTCGTATTTTGGATATACTAACGAAATATCTGAATAAGCTATTAATGTTTCTGCAATCAGCACTAGATCTTGATATATAAAATCGTCTTTAATGACAAATTTTTTCTTGATACGATTGTCATCCTGAGAGAAATATTGTCTTCCTTTTTGACCAATTATTGCCAACTCTCCGTGATTAACCTCTTCCAATTGATGCACTTTTTCAACTATTTTCCACATCAGTGAACCATACATCCCTTGGTTGGGAGTGATTACTAAAATTAATCGCTGAGGGACGCCTCGTTCTTTGGGTAATGACAAAAATCTAATAATATTGTAGGTTTTCCAGGCTTGTTCAACAAATGGCCTGGCGTTTAAAATTTTCTTTTTCGTTCTCATTATATAAATGGCGGCTGATTGCTCAAAAGCCTGCGTAATATGTTGTAACTGGATTATAGAATTAATTTCTTTCTTTAATTCATTTGGATATTTCATCTTTTTTATCCATCTGTTTAAGTAAGTCTTGAAGACTTTCCTTATTTGCCACTCCACCCTCTCTAACAAGTGGCCTGATCGTAACCGGATCGTTTAAAAACGCCTTGCAAATTTCTTCGTAAATCGGTTTTGCTAGCTCTAAAGAGTTTTGGTGAAAAGCTTCGGCTAATTTATTTTTATTGTCCGGTTGTGATATAAATTTGGAAAATCCGTTTGACAAATCCAACATGATTTCTGCCGGCCATTGCATAATATAATCCGATAGTAAAAAGTAAATAATGGCAGATTGTTCAATAATGGTAAAGTTGGCATTGTTGTCTTGATTAATAAAAGAAAAAATTCTTTTGCCTCTTTCAATCACCATTTTTGTTTCTTTTTGTAGTTCAGTCCCAAAACTTGTTAATGCTTCCAATTCATTGTATCGGCCGATCTTTATTTTAAGTTCGTTGGATAAATCTCTAAATATGACTGATTGTGCCTTGCCACCTACTCTCGAGACGGAATATTCAACACTTATTGCCGGCCTTCTGTCTTTATGAAATAAGGAACGAAGAAATAAAACGTGTCCATCTGTAATAGACATCAGGTTGGTCGTTATATAATCGGTAATATCCTCGCCAACGGTTTCTACAATTGGAATAGCCGTGATAGAACCGCCACCCACTTGATCATCAAAACAACCACATCGCTCTAACAGTCTAGCATGCAGATAAAAAATATCCCCAGGGTAAGCTTCTCTCCCAGGAGCATGCTTTAATAGCAGTGATATCTGACGATAAACTCTTGCGTGACGTGTCAAGTTATCAAAAATTACAAGAACATTCTTACCCTTTTCGGCAAGATCTTCGGCAAGACGAACCCCGAAAAAAGGCGCTAAATAATTTAAAGGCGCCGGATCAGATGCCCTACCAACCACAATCACGGTATTTTTAAGGGCATCCTTTTCAGTGATAATATCGACCATTCTCTTAATAAAAGAGCTTTGCGCCCCAATTGTCACATAAATTACAATTACACCAGTATTATTAATGGCTTGGTTAACTAAGATATTTACCGCTGTTTCTTCTATACCGATCCTTTTTTCCCCAATAAATAACTCACGTTGTCCGCAGCCAATAGGAATTTGAGAATCGATTAAAAAATATCCGGTTTGGAGCTGATGACTGATATTTTTTCTCTGAAAAACCGTTTTTTCTTTGTTCTCAAGGCCAGCTTGTATTTTAGTGAATATTTTACCTTTATCGTCCAAGGCGTTTCCTAACGGATCAATTACTCGGCCTAATAATTCCTCTCCAACAGGAACGGTTAGTTGCCGCTCAACTAATCGGACATAATCACCCTTTTTTACGGTCGTGAAATCTCCCAAAACCAGTGAACTGCAAAAATCGCCAGAAAAGTCAATAATTAGTCCTCTGCACCCAGAAGGAAAAAGAACAATACTGTCAATTGAAATATCATTTAAGCCGGAAATTAAACAAATTCCATCCGATATGGATTCCACTTTTCCTAAACCTATACTATGTTTTATTAGATTATCTTCTTGGCTATACATTTTTAAAGAATTCTTTTTCTAAATTTGCATAAATTATTTTTGGACCATGGGTTTTTAGAGTAAAGTCATAGACTTGATCTTTATAAATTAGCAAGAAACCTGCTACGAGATCAGGATTTTTTAAAAAAACAGTTCTCAGCGCCTCGGGATATTTTTTATCTAAAGCTTCTCGCGCAATTTTTCTCAAATTATCAGACATTTCAACGGCGGTGAAAAATTTAACTTCACCGAGAGTTTCGAAGCGCTGCCTTAAATGTTGTATTGCTTGCTCAAAATCTTGATCAAGCAAAGTCTCCAATAACTTTTCCCGACTTAACTGTTCTAAAAATGGCAATACCAGTTCACTTGCCCCTTCCTCTAATAAGCTGCAAAGGTAATCTATTTGATTATCTGATGTTAATTGCTTATAGGCTTTAAGGTCTATAAACTTTAACCGTGATTGTATAAATTTTAATTCTTCATAAAATTCATCAAACGGAACATCTTGATAAATGTTCAGAATAACTTTGGTTAGTTGATTGATTTGATCAGCTTTCATCTTCGATAAAATTAGAAAACAGTTTTTTTATGATTTCTTCGTGATTCTCGATATTGAAGTTTTCGCCAATATAAACCTTTAGAACATTTTCAATAATACTAGCGCTTTTTTCAAGTGTGTTTGACAACATTTTTTTCTGATCAATTACTAGTTGAGATTGAATTCCTTCTGCTTGCTGTCTGGCTTCGTTGACTATCTGCTGCCCTTTTGCTTGGGCTTCAAGGTAAATTTGATTATGAATAGCTTGTTGATCCTTAAGTATCTCTGCAATCGCTTTTTTGATAATTTCTTGATTTTGCATCGAATAGCTGTTTTGAATCTGTACATATTTTTCTTCAACGCTTGCCCAAAGATTTTTCATATCTTCACGGATAACATAACCAAGCTTGGCTAAAGAATTGTTGAGATGGTGATAGTCCGAGTACAATTTAATTACAAAACCCAAGAGGATTACTAAAAAAATAATTGTCAAAATAAGCAAAACATTAATCATTTCTCAACACCTAACTTTGGATCAATTTTAATTCCCTTCCTTGAAGAATAAAAACCAATGACAATTCCAAAAATTAACGAAATAACAATTAACATAATTACGAGCATAACAGGGGTATAAAATAAGGGCATATAAGAATAGTGGTGTTGATTGGCGATTATTTTAATAATTATGTTTAAAATTGTACATAAAAACAATCCAAGGATAATACCTATAGATGCACTTGTAAAAGAAATTAACATTCCTTCGGTAATTAGTAGAAACCGAACTTCTAGCTTACTCATCCCGATTGATTTTAGCCAACCAATTTCTTTACGCCGACCAACACTTAAAGATTCGGTCGTATTTAACAAGGCGATGATGCCAACAATTACAGTTATAAAACTTATTAAAACTAATACAATTCTGAGAATACCGAAAAAATTGTGAACCTCATTAATATAATCGATGACATTTTCGGTTGAAAACCCTTCTGCTTCTATCTTAGCACGTATTTCTTCTAATTCGTTAATATTGCTGATAATCACTTGAGCCGATGTGTCATAATCGACGCCATTTCGCAGAACAAAGGAGTGTGGAATGTAAGCATATGCAAATAAACCTTGGTTTAAAATGGCAATAACTCGAAATTTCTTCCCTTCTATTATTCTTTTATCAATATCACTCTCATAAAGATCCTTGGAGGTGGCTTTTGTTAAAGTGTAATCAATAAAAATCTCTTGACCCAGTAAATTTTTTGGTGTTTGTTTATCAAAAAGTTGGGCCAGACTCGATGTTATCAACACCGGTTGAGCCTCATCTGCGCTCGCTTCCATGAGTTCCACGCCTTCAGGTAGAACAATGCCGGAATCGCTAAAATAATCTGGACTTACTCCTCTTACCGCAACCTCTACCGAGGAACCTTTCCAAGAAAATTTTCCTGGCAAATCGACGGATTGATTTACTCTTACTATCCCCATAATACTAGCCATTTTTGTGATTGTTTCTTGAGTTAATTTAACCATCGTTGAATTATTTGAATTAACCAATATCAGTTTATTAGCCCTCTCATTATTAATTTGCTTGGTTACTATCCGATCCAACCCATAACCCAATGAAACCAAGAAAACCAGCGAAGTAATACCAATAATTATACCGATAACACCCATAATTATTCGCCATAACTCCGAATAAATATTTAACAAAGAAATTTTAAATAGAATATTTTTTTTCACTTTTTTTTAAAGCCTCTTCTTCTTTTTCGACAAATATGATTACTTCTTTTAACCTTTTTAAAAGATTTTTATTTGTTTTGATATTCTCAATTCTCCCCTTGTCTATAAAAAGCCACTTGTTTGAATATTTTAGAAGCTCGGGTTGACTGGTGGATACCACCACGGCAATTTTTTTCTCTTCATTTATTTTTTTTAAATATGAAAAGATTTTATTAGCCGAATCATCGTCTAAATTTTTATAAGGTTCATCGGCAAAAATAATCCATGGCTGGTTGACAATAGCGCGAGCGAGAGAAGCTAATTGTTGGTCAAAAAATTTAACGGCATTAGGTTTTAATTGATATTGTCGCTCAATGCCAAAATATCTTAGTGTTTCATAGGCAATTTGTCTTGCTTCTTGCTCTTTGTGACCAATGATAAATAATGGTAGGGCAACATTATCCAAGAGTGTGAAACGATCGATCCAATTGAAACCATGCGGAATAAACCCGAACTTTCTCGCTCTAATAAAACTGCGCTCATCTTCCGAGAACTCATATAATGGCTCACCCTTTAACAGGACTTCGCCAATGTCTGGTTTCTCAATGCCATAAATAATTGACAATAAGGTTGTTTTTCCGGAAGAGCCAGAACCAAAAATAATTATAAAATCATCAGAAGAAATTTTAAAAGAGATATCCGAGCAAGCGGTATGCATGTTATTAAAATGCTTATAAACCTTCGTGATGCCTACAGCTTCAATTAGAAACTCGGCAACACTGTTCGATGTAAAATCATCCATGGCTATCTCCCTATTTTAATCCAACCGAACACATTTCGAATAAACTTCAAAACTATTTGGATAATATTAGTATCTTTTTTGCCTATTACCACAATATTGTCTTCTCCAAAATTCTTATTGCCTGATTTATCTTCAGAATTCGGCCTCACATGGTAAATTTGAGCAACCTTTAAATTAGAAATTACTACCACATGCCGATTAGTTAAATTTGTGTCCTTCGTTGACTTACTATCATATTTTTTATTTAACCCGTATTCTACCTCGGAAGTCGTCGGCTCATCCGTTTCCCAAGAAACAACTATCTGGGCACGACTTTCATCCGCGCTTAAAATGGACTCGGTCTTTATATTGCTTACCTTTGGTTGTCGCGTATCTACACCAGTTTTCCAATGTTGAGTTGCTCCAATGGCATTATTACCATATTCGTCGACGCCTTTAACTGTTACCAAATAATCAGCGCTATCCGCCAATTTAGTTAAAGTAACGGAGTGTTCAAGGGTGTAACCCGATGCTGGTGCTTGTTCTTCTTTAATAGTCCCCCCTAATTGATAAGCCACAATCGAGGTGGTTTTAACATTAGTTTTCCAAGTTACCTCAACACTATTTGATGAACCCTCGACTGGCTGAAATTTGATATCCGTTATAACCGGATAAGCTAAGGTTGAAAATTGATAATCGTCTGATGAGATTTCATCACCATCAACCGTGGTACTGGTAATTTTAAAGTGGTAGCTCGTCGTATTTTCAAGGTCGGTTAATTCGACACTCTGGGTTTCACTTGTCGCGTTGCCCGTTTTGTTTAATCCATAAGAAGTTGTTTTCCCATATTGAAGTTTGAAAGTAGTAACCGAAGGGGTTGTCCATGAAATTTTTGCAGACGTTAATTTTACCTCGCTGACGGTAACATCTTGAATGACCGCCGCTTGCTTGGTACGGAACGTTCTGATTGTTGAAAGAGCTTGATCCAAAGAATATTCTCTTCCCTCATCAAAGTTTTGAATTTGATAGTAATAGACAGAATTTGGATTTAAGCCTCTAATCATTACCGAATGATTGGTTTCAGGATTAATTGAGCCGCTAGAGTCAATCAATGTCCCCATATCTGAACCATAATAAACATAACCAGCGGCAGCCCGATCTGTTGTCCAAGTAATTGTTGCTCTATTAACTCCAACTGTTACATCGGGACCTTTAGTAACATTTGGCGCTGAGGTGTATTTCCCAATTGGAGTAATCTGAACAACGCTTGAATATCCGCCCAAATCACCAACTGCACTTGAAGCCCTTACTCGATAATAATAAAGACCATTTTCCAGAACGGTATTGTCCACAAACGAAACGTCTTCTGGCGTTCCAATCTGGCTATAATGAAGTTTATCCGATGACCGATCAACGACATAATGGTCCACGCCGCTGCCCGGATTACTTGGTGCCCCCCAAGTTAAAGCGACTGCCCAACGGTTAATTGATCGATTGGAAACATCGGAAGCAACTAAAGAAACCGGAATTCCAGGTGCTACGAGATTTGAAGAAAAGTCAATCGTGGCATAATTATTCCAATTTATATCGTTTAGGGAGCTTGCTTCATCACGAGCGACAATATAAAAAGTATTAGTGCCTGTTTGAGTGGCGGCGGCAAATGGCCCCACAGACAAGCCCTCGACTCGAGTTGTATTATTCACAGAAGGAAGGGCATTAATACTAAAGTAATAAGACATTTTGTCTACATTACCTACATAAACTAAAGGCACATCCCAAGTAAAGGTGAATTGATTCGGTCCGTTGACGATATAATCCAGGTTAGTTACCAGTAAATTTTCAGGTAAATTTTTATCCTTCCAATAAAATGTTGCTTGCGTGCTTGATTCTGAGAAATTTTCAGCCCAATCCTTTGAGCGGACGTAAATTACATTAGCGCCGTTCTGATAAGCGGCGGAAATGGAATCAATTTGGTTAGCAACTTGACATTGTTCATTTTGGTATGGCCCAGAGGTAGCGGCGGTTTTAAAGCAATACTCTTTAATGCCAGAATAATCATCATTAGCGGCCGGCCAACTGAAAGTAAAAACGTTATTGGTAGTATATCCTGATGGATCGACTGATATAACAGCCGGGCGAGCTGGTTTTTCATTGTCAAATTTATAAAGGAAGGCGTCGTAAACCTCAGCGGCCACATTACCCGAGGCATCTACGGCTTGAATTCTTAAGTAATATAATCCTGGGTCAATTAAAGTTGGTGCGTATTCAGTCGCCGTAACATATTGGCCGGCGGTTTCGGGAATTGCTTGGGCATCAAAGCCGAAGTAAACCCAGTAACCAGCGATGTTAGAACCAATTAATCCGTCAGTGGCGCCGCCCGCTTCTCCTGGATTTGGCCAATCAATAAGTGGATGGTCATACTTATACCAAACGTTTTGCGTCAGTGCCGGCGGCGTTTTTTGACTGTCTGAATAGATAAAAACCATCGTCGGATTATTCGGCGGGGTCGTATCAGCGTAGTAGTTCACTTTAAAATCATAAATGATCGGACGATTAAAATTATCGCTCGATTCCAAAAAGGCGCGAACTTGAATATTTTTATGTATTGGTGAAACTATATGACCATAAACTTTATTGCTCACTCTTTTAGTTTCAGTGGTAGTTTGCCAATCACTCCAAGTTACGCCGTCTTCAGTTGTCCGAGTTTTGAATTCAACCGATGTATTTGCTGGAGTATCAATTGTTGCTTCCACCCCGACCCAAGAAAAAACGCCGTCAATCAAAAAATTCTTGGAAGTGTAGACTCCGACCGCGCTGTTGCCATGAGTGTTTGAAGGAAAATTAAACCGCCAAATAGCTGCTTTGGCACCGTTAGGAGCAAGTAAGCCGTAATCGTCGTTAATTTTAAGGAAGCTCGCGCCGCGGTAAACTTCTGTTGGCGCATCTGGACCAGCGGACCAAGTATTAGCACCGATGTCATAAATTGACATCTTCTTGGTATTAGCCCCTTTCATCATATAAATCTTGCCTTGACGGTAAGTGGCGTAAGAACCATAATTCGGCTTAATGTCATTGATTACCGCTAAAGGTGCTGACCACGTGCCATTATCGGTATCGAAACTATAATAGGCGCTTGAACTCGCAGAAAATGAGAAATAAACGGTATGATTGCCGTCATAAGCAAAAGTGTAACCATCATTGATTGCAATCGGTGCCAGATTAAGTGTTTCCCATGTATTTGCCCCAGGGGTATAGCGATAAATAGTTTTTGAGCCCGCTCCGACCGCCGCATAAAGCCGTCCTTCTTTGTCAGCAAAAAGATTTTCGGAATAATAGAGAGAAACGTTTCCTGGAGCGTTAGCAAGTTCTTCCCATTCTAAGGTACTCACATTGTAACGGAAAAATCGTTTTGTACCATTGCTAATAATATTATAAACATAACCGTTAAGATAAAAGATCGAGCCGTAGTTAGCATAAACCATCCGTGTGCTTCGGATGAGTTTCTTTTGGGAAACTGAATATTCGAGTAAATGCGAATAAGCTTTGATATAAACTCGATCAGTGCCATCGTATGTTGCCGAACCCCAATCTGATAAATAGAATGGGAAGCCGTCCTCGACGCCAAAAGAATACCAACTAGTTGATCGATTGAAAAAACCAGCGCGAAGGGGCGTATAAAGATTCGGGGAATAGGAATTGTTTGTTGTATCATAGCGGAAAAAGATATTATCCTGGCGAGAGCTATCATAGGCATTTTGAAAAATGAAAAAATAGCGATTCCGATCAGAGACGACATAGGAGGTGGTATTCAACTCATATGGCGGTGGAGCAATTTCGTAAAATCTGTTTTCGGAAATAGAATAGCGAGCGGCAAAGTGGCCGTAGGCATTTCGCATACCAAAAAAGTATAAGTCGTCACCAATGCCGTCAAAAGCAACGTTTTGGTTATCCACAAAATAGAAAGGCGCTTGAAGCAAAGTGTACCAGCGGTTTTCCGAAATGACGAATTTCCTAAGCCAGTTATACTGGGTTATAACATAGACAGTATCAACACCGTCAAAGTAAAAATTAGAAGCAGTAGTAAAATTACCCGGGCAAGGAACGTTCTCTTCAAAACTATCCTTTTGAGAGTCATAAATATAATTAAAGGTCGTACTACCTAAAGAAACAATAAATTTATTATTAGAAATTGGCGCCATAGCAGTTTCTGCTCCCGCGGGCCCTGGTAAAACACCCAAATTAGTCCAGACGTTTCGGCTAATCGAGTACTTAGCAAAACTAGAACTTAAATTACCGGCTATAAAATAGATTGTGTCATCTCCATCATAAGAAAGGATGCTTCCAGAATAAGAGTTAGGTATTGTAACTAAAGTATCGGCCAAACTGACCCATTGGTTAGCATTTAGATCGTAACGGTAAAAGTATTTAGTGCCGTTTCCGGTTACCACATATAAATTATCATGAGCATAAGTGGCGGCTCCGCCCTTGAAAAGTTGAGGGATTTTTGCCAGATCACTATTTACCCAAGTACCGTTTGGCCGAGCAATTAGGGTTGCTTGCCCGCCAGGATCAGTCATATCTAAGCCTTGGCCAGTGCCTTCGTTAAATTCGGCATTACTGGCAACCGTCACATTCCCCGGCGGTGAAATAAACCAATAGCGATAACTAAAGAGTGGCGGTCCGGAATCGGAAATATTGCCGAGCTTGTCTTTTACTTTGATCTTAAAGTAGTCAATGTCGCCGGCGGTCATCGGTAGATCAGCCGTGTAAAGAGTTTCCGTTTGATAGTTGCCCGCGGTCGCCGGATCAGCATTGCTATCTGTTCCAAAATAAACGTAATAACCCGCTACGCCAGAGCCGTTGAGTCCGTCATCAGCGCCTGACCATTCAAAATAAGGATGGTGGTATGGATAAGTTACACCGGTAGTTAATTGTTGTTGTTTTTCGCTCGTATCATAAGCATGAAGCGTTGACGGCAGACTTGGCGGCGTGGTTTCTTGGGAATAAGAAAGAGAAAAATTTGAAAGCGTCGGCGTGGCGGTGCCATCGCCATGAAGCACTACCTTAAATTGGAAATAGCGGTGAGCATTAGAAACAACATTATGTCCGGAAAGTTCCGTCCAGTTTTCCCAAGCCGCCAGGTTACTGGAAGATCTAGTCGAAACAGTGGCCGTTCCGACCCCTACCTCGTCAAACGAAAGCTGGTCAAAGTCGCTGGCTTGTGTTAAATCATAATGTTTTGAATACCAGGCACCATCAGTCTGAAATGCGGCCGCCGAAGGCGACCATTTCCAAAGACGAGTGTCATAAGTTCCTTTATTGGCATAAACGTCGGTGCCTCGAACAAATAAATAAGGGTTAGAAGTGCCTCGAGCGTAATCAGGTAAATCTCCTAAACGCTTCCAGGCTTTGGTCGTGGTGTTGAATTGGTAAAAACGACGCTGTGAACTTGTTTCGGTACCATTGGGTCCTGAAAGGATATATATATTTGTCGTACCGTCACTGGCTATTCTTGGACCGTAAGGATACCCAATCGGAATAGCCCCGGCATTTTCTTCAGTCCAAGTTTGAGCGGCTAAATCAAACTTAGCGATTCTGTTGTTACCATAATCGCCGCCGGAGAAAGCATAAATATAATTTCCGACCTTAGCAATCGAACCGCCAAGATCCATCCCGAATGGTATGGCATTGATCGTTGACCAAGTATTGCCGCTGATATTATAACGATAAAAAGTCCCGGTAGCACACCCCCTTGAGAGATATAGAAAACCGTCGCCCCCATCAACCAAAGTGCTTCCCGTACAAACGTATGCCGGCGTTTGCGCCAGTTCTGTCTCTTGCCATAAGTTGGCGACCGCATCATAAAGATAAAAGTTTTGATAACCGCTCCCTCTGGTAATATAGATTTTTCCGCCGGAATATGCGGCCGTCGGATGACTGGCGATCGGTAGACCTGACGGTGCCGGATTAAGATAAGTCTCTACGCCGGTAGCCAAGTTTCTACGATAGGTAACAATCGGATAATATCCGGTAATGGCATAAAGATTGTCGGCGCCGTCAAAAGCCCAGGCGGTATAAGGGGTAGGAGTCGTTGTGTTGGTTTGGCCTAAATCCCAAATATTGGTGCCCGTATCCATTACTCTAATTTGAGCCGTGTTAACATCATAGCCGCCAATTGAAGCATAAAATTTACTTGTGCCGTCAAAAACTCCTGACATTGATTCTTGATACGTTTTCATCGGCAAGTTGACATCGGAAAAAGTATTGCTTAAGGCAGAGTACTTTGACATCTTACCAGAAGACCAGCCATAATAAGTCATCACATAGAACTCATTGGTATTAAGAAAAATCATTTTCGTTCTTGAAATATCATAAATTTTTGGATAAAAACTGCCGCGTGAAACCCAAGTACCGGTCGATAATTGGTAACGAAGCAAATTGTAATAATAGTTTCCTCTAATAGCATAAAGAAAGTCACCACGGTCCCACATCAACGCCGAACCATTAGTGAAGGCATAAGCCGGCGGCGTTAAAGCTTCCCACTGGGCGGTGCCAATTGAATATCGCCAAAAATAGCCGGAACTGCCGCCGCGAATAGCATAAATGTAGCTGGAAGCACCGCCAACATATTCAATATTTGAACCACCGAAAAGTTCTTCCGGCGGATCTGGCATTTTATCCCAAACATTTTGATAGGAATCATAGCGGAAAAAGTTATAACCGGTATTGGCAATAGCATAAAAATAACGGCTGCCGTCGAAAGTCAGTTTGCTAAAATTTGCAAAGGGCAAAGGCGCTAACTCTTCCCATCGTCTTTCTTCCACCCAGTAACGGACAAAGTGCCCAGAAGAATTATCGGTTAGCATATATATCGTGTTGCTGGGGCCGTAGACCATTTCGGGGCTATACATATTGTCGGGTACATCAATTGGTGCCTGATCGTCGTTGGTCCAACTGCCTAAATCTCCTTTTTGGAGGGAAATTCCTGTCCCGGCGATATTGTCAATCTTATTAAATTCGCTGTAGCCTTCTTTAATGTCAGAAACGCCAATGACAAGTGGAGCAGCTTTCGTTGTTCCCCAACCAATCGCAAAATAGCTAATGATAATGGTGATAATGAGAAAAAAGATAATTAGACGAGTAATTTTCTTTCTTTTTTCGTCTCGGAAAAAATTACGCAAAACAAAACTTGAACTTTTAGCAAAAAAGTCTTTTTGGCCAAAAGCTTTCATTTCGTCTCTTAGGTTAAACTTCCTATTTACCATCACCCTCCATATGGGAAATTAATATCATCAATTCTCAATAAAACTTAATAAAAGCGGCAACCATAAATGCCAAAATAGCAAAACCAAGGCAAACAATAAAAGCGATCACCAAACTTCCAATAATCTTTCCTTTGGCATATGGGTTTCGCCCTAAAGCCTCTAAACCTTTCGATGTAACGATGCCAAAGCCGATGGCGGCTGCCAGAAAGCCAACGGCGGCTGAAAAACCAGAGGCGATATTTTTAGTTGCCTCCGGGAAGCGCGTCGAGGTTTTCAAAAATGAATGGACAAAATTAGCCAATTTCTCGGCAACCGCGGCCACGGCAAAACCCACTCGACCTAAAAGACTCGCCGCTAATTTTTTTGATTTGCCGTAACGGCTTATCACTTCGATCGGCTTGCTACTACCAGATAAGCCTCCTCCCGAAGCCGAAAGGATAGTTTTACCCGGAGAACTGTTCACCGAAACTTTTCCTTTCCAGACTCCTTCCGAAAAATCAGTCGTTAAGGCAGGTAAAATTGTTTCGCTCGTGTCATTAAGTTGGACTAAAGTTGAAAAGCTCTTATTTATGTCTCCGTTAGGATTATGAGCAACAACTTTTAATTCAAACTCATCGCCGCTAACAATGCTATCCGGTAATTCAAATTCTAGGTAACCATTTTTAGAAGCCTTGACTGAAATTGTGGTCGACTCTGATTTTGTCAGGTGTTTTGAAGACTGAGTTACTACGACAGTTGCCACACCAGAGCCCGGGTTATTACTCGCCGTTAAAGTCGTTTGGGCGGCCTCAATCGGAGTGACGACTCCGATTGCTGAATCAGCAGACCAAGCGAAAGCGGCATCTTTTACTTCTTCATTGTAACGATCGTAAGCAGACGATGAGAGTGCCAATGTCGCCCCAATCTCTACTGAAGGATTAATCGGACTGACGACCACATGGTCAAGCTCGCCGGCGCCTGCTCGATTATCTTTTGTGAGACCAGGCAATGTCGTTACCGTCACCGATGCCGTGGCTGAAGCCGAACCAACCGCCGCTTGAACAGTATTTTCAAAAATTCCCGTTGCTTCTCCGGCAGTAAATAGACCACTATCATTAATGGTACCGCCACCGTTGATAACTGTCCAAGTTAAACCGGTGAGGCTAACATCATTACCAAATGAATCAAATCCTTTGACCGAATACTGCTGTGAATTCACTACCAGAATGATCGTCGTTTTTGGAGTAAGCTCAAGTGAAGCGGGTGACCCGGCATTGGCCGTTGAATAAAAGTTCACCGCCGAAGAACTTCGGTCGACTAAGCTTGCCGAGACAATATAGGCACCGACTTTATTGCCCAATTTTAATAAACTCGAGGCTTTGCCTTCGCTATTGGAACTAATCGTTGCCGCTGAAAGCGAATATCCGGTGGCTTCAGCCGGATAAGACGAAACGATAAAAGCCACTTCCTGTTCTGGCGAAGGATTGTTATATTGATCAACTACCTGAACGACAAATGGTTCTGATAAATTAGCAGCCACTGATCCAACTTGATTATTGCCGGATAAAACATTGAGATAAAGTTGGGTATTGCCAATGATGACAGCAAAAGCATTACTGACAGATTGCACGGCGCCCGAGATAGCGGTAATACTACACTGCGGTTCAACCAAAGTAATTGTCACCGATCCACTCCAGATACCGTTAATAAAAGGAGTGGTCTGTGTCGGTGAAATTGTTCCAGTCGTATCGGATAGCTGTGCCGTTTGGTTAAAACTTGTTACTAGATTATCATATTGATCTTGGGCGATAATCGTGATTTGAAACTTCGAACCGACTATCTGAGGAGTGGAAATTTCAGCAAACGATAGCTTACTTACTTGCCCAGCTGTGACCGTCCCGGTGATTGTTTTTTGCACGGTTATACCATTGCTAATTGCCGTCGCCGATATGAGACCGGTGGCAGTATTGTGACCAGCAGTAATAACAATTGAATTGGGTGGATTTTCAATGTATGTTCCAATGTTGGCGCTGACCGCCCAAGAATAGCTAATATTACTGGTGATATTATTGCCATACTGATCTTTGCCTTGGGCTGAAAGACCTTTGGCCGTACCGGCAGTAATACTAAAAGGGTCTTCCGACATCGTTACTTGGTTTAAGCTGCTCGGACTGACCGTAATAATATCAGAACTAGTGCTAACGGCACCATAAGTAGCGGTAATTCTAATGTCGCCAGCATGGGTTAGGACAATTGTTCCGCTCCAAACTCCAGCGACAAAAGGACCGATCGTTCCCGGAACTACACCATTAAAACCGTCATTTAACGAGACATTGCCAGTGAAGGTAGTGATAGTATTTCCGTATGAATCGCTCGCTATTAAAGTCAGCACAAAAGATTCCCCCGCTTGCTTATTGGAAATAATTGGGAATATAAAGTGGTTCAAACTTGCCGGGACAACATTAACAGTCGCGTCTTGGGTTTTAGTAATGGCGCCTTGGGTAGCGGCAACCCTTACCCAGCCAATTCCAACTGTTTGTCTGGCGGTGAAAGTGGTTGAAATAGCGTTGATAGGATCAACGTCCCCGATCCCTCCGATAACTTCCCAACTGTATGAGACACCAGTCACGATGTTACCGAACGCATCATAAGCTTGAGCGGAAAAGCCCTGGGTTTGATTAGCCACAACTTGAGCAGAACTCGGAGTAATGTAAACATGGTCTAATAAATTAGAGATAACATCAAAGGGATTTGAAAGACCCGTAACTAAATCGTAATTGACGGTAATGACGTCAGCGGAAAAGACTATTTGTACCCGAACCATACCCTCCCATACCCCTTGGACAAAATGACCAGTCATTTGCGGAATAACCGTCCCGGACGTATCTGATAATGTGGCCTGGTCAGTGAAGCTTTTAACCGTATTGTTATAAGCGTCCCAAGCGGTAATGGTAACATAGATAGGTGAATTAATAACTTGAGGCGAATTTATCTGACTTAGGTGAAATGCGCTGAGGGGGCCGGATTCTATAATAATCGTCGCATGGCCGATTTTTGTAATAACTCCCTCGGTGACCGAGACATTTAACGTATCTGAGGTTGCTTCAGTTCCAGCCGTAAAAGTCGTCGTCAAGGAACCAGTCATTGGATCAAGGGTGCCTTTATTATTATCTAAGGACCAGTTAATGGTTAAACCCGAAGAAATTGGATTGTCATACGCATCAACTGGTTCGGCAATGAAATCGTGGCTTTGACTAATGGGCAAAGAATAATAATTTGGATTTATTGAAACACTATTTAAAACATTCGGTAAAATTTCAAAATTATTGCTAGTGCCGGTGATTCCACCGTCCGCATAAGAAATGGTGGTACTTGGCACCGCATGAGTAATGGTAACCTGCCCAGTCCAGACACCATTAATAAAGTCGGTTGTTGACGACGGATTAACCATTCCAGCCGGGCTTGTCAATACGCCATGCCCTGTGTAGGAAGTAGCCACATTACCCAAAATATCTCTAGCCCTGATAGTAATTGTAAAAAGATTTCCGGCCACCGGCGACGGTGGCCCAATGGTATCAAAAGTTACACTAACCGCCACCAAGCTAGTCACCGTCACGCCAATATCATAAGTTTTGGTAATTGGACCTTGGGTGGTACTGACCGTCACAAATCCATTTCCACTTTGAGCACCGGAGTTATAAGTGACCGGATTACCATTCGGTGGCACCGTTCCGATACTGGCTGACCAATTATATGTCAAGCCATTGATAGCATTGTTATAGATGTCATAAGCCTGGGCGCTCAATTGTTTATTGGTCTGAACCGGGATAACAAAAGAAGTATCCGACGGGACAATATGATCTAAAACATTGGGATCAACATTGAAATTTCCTGAATTTGAAGAAACTAAACCGCTATGGCTGCTGGCCGTAATGTGATCGTTAGTTGCCGTTTTGGTAATGGTAATATTACCGGTCCAAGTACCATTAACTAATGCCGCCTGAAGTGGAGCAATCGAGGTAGTGGTGTTGGTAAGATCAACGTTACTGGAGAAATTACTGATCGTTGAATTATCTTGAGCTTGAGCGGTGATAGTCACCGAAAAAGCTGTCCCGGCAACTTGCGGTGAGGAAATGGCTGAAAAGGCATAATGATGGGGAATAACATTAACGTCATTGGTTGTATCGGCATTGTTGCCGCCTTCAGTCGCGTCAACATGAACTGTTCCCGTTTGAATCAAATTATCAGCATTTAAGGTCGTTGGGTTAACGTCATCATCGGTCAGAATGCCAATTCCGCCGGTCGTGTTCCACAAATAAGTTACTCCGCTGGTGAGTGTATTATTATATGCATCTTTAGGCACCGCCGTTAAAATATTGGCCGATCCGGCTTTAACTTGGATTGGGCTGGCGGGAGTAATGCTGACGGTACTTAAATTACCAGCCGTCACGCTGAAACTATTACTATTACTGGAAATTGTATTATAGGTGGCCGTCAAATATGTATTAGCGGCCATTGTCACAGTCACATTGTCGTCATAAATACCGGCGACAAAAGTAATCTGGCCAGGATTTACTCCGGCGGGATTAGAGGTTAAATTGACTTGGCTTCCAAAAGAAGTAACCGTGTTGCTGTAAATGTCTTGAGCGGTAATGACAATATGAAAAGCAATCCCTGCTCTTTGAGCGCCGATGTTCGTAAAGGAGAAATGATGCAAACTTGCCGAAACAACAGTGATATTTTGGGTGCCGTCATGCAATCCGGTGTCACCATCTGGTGGACTGGCATCAGAGGCTGTCAAGGTAGGATTGCCAAGTGTTTGATCACGATAGTACACCTCGACATAACTATTGCCCACTGTTATGGTGGCGTAATTATTTGGCGGTGCTCCAAGCGGTGTAAAAGGAGCGGCGGTGAGTGAAAATTCACCCGTTCCCGAAGTGGAGGTAAGATACACTTTTTGATCTGCGCCGGTGATGGTCGGATTGGAGTTGATATCTTGTAAGCCAAGTCTCAATGCCGCTGAAACTTGACCCGCTTGAACGGAAAGGGGGTTGTTTTCAAAAACAATCTTGTATGGGGCCGCGGTCGTAAACGATCGCGCCGTACTATTAGCGGTCCACGTTTTATTACCATAAGGATCGTAAGCGTAAGCCCGCCAATAATAGGTCTTATTACAATAAAGTGATTGGGGCAAAGTTAAAGTATACGTGGCAACTGATCCGGAAAAATAAGCATTGCCGAAATCTAAATTGCTCCAGCCAGTCGGACCTTGGGTTTGATCAAAAGTTTGTAAATCTTGAGTGAAACCGACATCGGAAGCCAACTCAATTTTATACTGGAGGGCATCACCGTCAGGATCAACGGCTGATAAACTTAAAGCTGGCCTTGAAGAAACATCAATCGCCCCGTCGTCAGGGGAAGAAAGTGAAGGAACGCCGCTGTTGGTATCGGCATAATAGGTAATTCGATTATTGCCCGCGTCCGCGATAAAAACTTTCCCATTAGTCGGAATAACCAGGGCACCAGCCGGGCTATTAAGTCCAGCTTGGGTAGTGGCTGCGCCCCCCGAAGTCATATTAGCTTGACCTAAAACCCGGTTAGCCGCCTGACCATTCATACTGATATTATTGTTAAAAATGATGACCCGGTTGTTGTTTCTATCAGAAACATAGATGGCGTTTGAAACTGAGCAGGTATTGACTCGGGTCGGATGATTCATCCCGGTGGCGGTGGTGGCGGCGGCGGCTGTCGTAAATAGACTTTGTCCCAAAACAAAATTAGCTGCTTGGCCATTTCCAGAGATAGCAGAAGTCCACATCATCACCCGGTTATTTTCTGAATCGGCGACATAAAGATAATTTTTATTGACATCGTAAGCAACACCTTTAGGTGTGCGTAGAGTGGTGCTCGAAAGACCATAAGCACTGGTATCAAAATCGCCTTGGCCTAAAACTCGATTAGCTGATTGGCCATCGCTCGTAATTGGTGATGTCCAAATCATCACGCGGTTATTGTCACGATCAGCCACTGCCACATACCCAGCGGTTGTATTGACCGCCACTCCTGAAGGAGAAGCTAAACCGTTGTTACCGAGTGCCGGGATATTATCGGTCATGTTCGATTGGCCTAAAACCAGATTGGCTGATTGGCCGTTGCTGGAAATGGCCGATGTCCAAATCAAGACTCGGTTATTGCCGGTATCAGCCACATAAAGTTTTTGGTTGGTATTATCATAAAATACATCTGAAGGGGAGCTCATTGTCCCGGCTGTCGGCGAAGCGCCACGGTTAGAACTGGTTCGCGAAAAATCTTGCTGTCCTAAAACATTATCAGCTAAATTGTCGGGCAAAGTATTATCGTTATTTAAGCTATAAACAAGTACGCGGTTATTACCGCTATCAACGGCAAATAACTTATGATTAACTGTGTTAATACTCAGAGCAAAGGGGGTATCCAAACCACGATTAACCGGGTTGTTGATGGCATTACCGTAAAAGCTCATCTGACCGCTGGAAGTGCTTTGACCTACCACCAAACTGGCTGCTTGACCATTAGAAGTTATTTGCGAGGTATAAACCATCATCCGATTATTATTGGCATCAGCAATATAAAGATTGGTAGTATTATTGGTCGCTAAACCTAGCGGATTATTAAATTTAGTCGAACTAACGCCGGCAGAGTTATCTGTAAAGTTCGTCTGACCCAAGACTTGATTGGCCGCTTGACCGTTTGAAGTAATGGTAGCAGAGTAAAATAAAACCCTGTTATTAGCAGAATCAGATACGAACAAATAGCCATCAGTGTTGATCGAGACATCAATCGGTTGGTTATATTGGGTGGTTGAACATCCTGAACCATTAGAGTTAAACCAAGTCTGGCCCAAAACCAAATTGGCGGCCTGACCGTTGGTGTTAATCGGACTATTCCAAATCATTACCCGATTGTTACTTTTATCAGCGACGTAGAGATTACCCGAGCCGTCAATGGCCGCACCATAGGGGTTGGCTAAGCCAGTGTCGCTGGTCGCCATATTTGAACTAGTAAAGTTTGCTTGGCCCAAAACTAAGTCAGCCGTCTTGTCGTTAATGTCAATTTCGCTAAAAATGAGAACTCTATTGGCATCACTGTCGGGAAGGTAAATTTTAAGATTAACACCGACCGTGCCAGAGAAAGCAATCCCCGAAGGCGAAATCATTCTTTTATCACTAACTGTTTTGGCGGCATTGACACTAGTAAAGTCGGCGGCACCAATAACCTTTTGAGCCGCTTGGTCGTTACCGACAATGGTGTTGTAAATCAAAACCCGGTTGTTGTTGGTGTCGGCAACATATAATTTCCCAGCCGAATCAACACCAACCGCTTTCGGGCCGCTTAAGGTTTTATCTGTCGGATTGGCTCCCCCTTTATTTGGCAAGGTCCCTAAGAAATCCGCCTGTCCAACTACATAGTCGGCAATATAATCAGGGAATGAATTGTCCGAATTAAGACTATAGACTAAAACTCGATTATTATTTTTGTCGGCAACATAAAAAAGATGATTAGTTCCATCAACAATAGAATCATTCGGTTGGTTTATGCCGCGGTTAATCGGGTTGTTTGTTGTTGAAGTAGTATAACTTACGCCACCGCCCGTATCATTTTGGCCAATAAGCGACTCGGCATTTTGTCCGTCGCTGCCAGCGGCTAAAACAGTACCAATAGAATTAATATTTACCAATATCAAAGACAATCCAAACAATATGGTAAAGATAATCACCCGATTAGACCGTTTCCAAAAACTCATCAAAACCTCTTATCTTTACTAACTACTGAAATCTCCTGTTATTCGGGTCTAATTTCTTTAATTTTTCCAACCAATCTTTATATTCTGCGGTTTTACTCTTATCTTCGTTAATGGAAAGTAAATATTCGTAAAGAGAGGGGGAATCGAGATTATTTTTAACACCCTTCAATAAAATTTCATTTGCTTTGACCTGATCGCCTTTAATCCGGTAAAGGCTGGCTAAGTTGAGATAGGTCTGAACGTATTGAGGATTTTTATCAATAATCTCAAGGTACAATTTCTCAGCTTGTTCAAAATCTCCTTTCTCAGATTTGATATTGGCCATAATTAATTTTGAGTCGAGGCTATTGGCAATTTTGTTTAGCTTTTCGTAGGCTTGATAGGCTTTATCTAGCTCACGAACTGCCATCATTGACCGGCCATAAATCTCTAGCCTTCTAGCGTCTTGGGGCATTGATAGATTGCCAATTTGTTCGACAACCTTTTGATATTGTCCCGTCTTGTAATAATCTTCAGCCTTTCTCCATGAAATTGTGTTTCTATAATAGAGTGCACCAAATATAAGACCAAAGCCAACAAAAAATACAAGAACAAGCCATAGCCATAAGTTCTTTTTTGGCGATTTGATTTTAAAAAACATCCCACCTCCTTAAATTAGTTAATTACTTGGTTTCCAGAACTTTCCGAACAATTATATTGCGATTTGACTAAAACAATCGTTCTTTCATAATCGGCTAATATTTTCTTAAGATTGTTTCGATGTACTTCAGTAGATGAAGTACTGGGGGCATTCTCTCCGGGATTTTCTTTTTGAAATCTTTTATTTTCCGACGCAACAGCAAGATCATAGGCTGTTTTAGTAAATGAAAGAGCCCTGGCAACATCCTTATAACATTGTTCGACTCCAGCAGTCTCAAGCGACCCTAGGCCTGGGGAGCTGGAGAGCGTATTAGCCAAGGGTGTAGCCTTAACTTCTTTGGATTCTTTTATAACCTGACGGTAATAATCATCATACTGACTGTTTTTGTCTAAAGATCCTTTAACTTCTGCTTCAACAGTCGATTTGATCTTTGAAGATAACTTCTGGGTTTGAGGGTCTTGGGCTAATCTGCTTTGGATAATAAAAGGCAAAGTAAATATTAAAATAATCACCACTACAATAAGGGCTATCCAACCATAAGTTTTATAGCGACTTTTAGAACTGTTAAATTTTAATTCTTCAAGGCTTTCATCCCAAAAATTTTCCGACATAAACCTCCTCTTCAAAAACTTGATTCCATATCAAAAAATTATTCAGGTCGGGTGATCCTATATCTATTTTATCAAATCTACCCAAAAAAAACAAATCCAACCCCAGTCTCCTCACTCTCTATCATGACTTTATTGCTAATGCAATAATGATTCTTTGCGATTTTACCAAATTCCTCCTACGAGGTGGGATTTGGAAGTTATTTTTGAGAACCATTATTACTATTTTGATTTGGTTCCTGCACTTTGTAAAACATCATATAAGTGTTATCGGGTAATTGAATCACGGACGGATCGCAAACAATTTTATTGCTTTCTTCCACTCGAACACCCGATTCAACCGTTAATTTGCCAGTATCAGCACCGGTAGCGCTCCCGATTCCGCCCTTACCGCAGAAATAGGTACGGAAAGTACCATTAAAATTAAAAGTACTTGGGACTCCGCCTTCACTCCACGAAAAATCATTCTGTTTGGTAAAAATGATGCCACCATCACTGGAAATAGCTAAATCCAGATTAGTACCTTTGGAAATAAATAATCGCCAATCTTTGGTCGTTTTAAAGACATCGGGGTCGGTAATATTTTCTTCGGTAAAAACCTCGCGCGGGTTTTCAAAAGTAATACCATCGTTTGACTCAGCTGACATAATTTGGTGTTGTCCCGAGGCCATGGCTGGATCGCCGGCAATGACCGGGCTAGAAAAATAATAAAGACGGATTTTGCCGTTGTCTAACAAAACCGGATTCGGGTCAACAGCCGTCAAGGTAGCGCCTTTTATTTCTATTTTTTGTTTGTCGAAACTTTTGCCCAGATCTTTACTAATGCCGACCGAGAGTTGATCGCTTAAATCGCCTGAAGCATCGACAAAATAAAGGTAAATGACACCATCTTTAATCACAGCGCCGGGGACCGAAGCATGATCAAAAAGAACTTTATTTTGCTTCTGCCAACTTAAACCATCTTGTGAAGTGGCGGCATAAATCTTGTGGTAATAGGGGCCGTTGGGATCTTGTGCCACACTATTGGACTTTTGCGTTGTGCTTTTTAATTTGCCTAAGAAATAAATACCCGCCAAAAGTCCGGCGACAATGAGAGTACCAAAAATAATGAGTAAAATTTTGGTTAGACGATTCATATTCCCTCCTCGTGACCCATTACAATTTAATCAAAATCGGCTGATCAGCACTGAATTTTATCTCGGTTGCATTCAAAGTCTGTTCTTGTCCCTTTATGTCCGTTACTTTGACTTGACCCGAAATTTCACCCTCAATTTCAAACTCATCCAAGTCATTTATATGATCGGATATACTTTTGTTAAGTTCAGAAATTTTTAATACATTTTGATTCATAGATTAATTGCCGCCTCCTCGATGATTTTTATAATTATTTTAATAATTTCCGCGCGAAGCCATATTTCGGAATACTGAAATTCCGCGATCAGTTTACTGATCTATTTCGTTTTATTTTTATCAATTTTCAGGTTAACAGAAAACTATCCTTTAATTCTCTTAATTTTAGTTCTAGTCCCTGAACGAATTATTGGCTGTTTCGATTTTTGATGGCATTAGCAATCACCATAATCAAACCGATGATGAATAGGATTAAGGTAATGACGGCAAAAAAGGCCCACATCAGACCGCTGGTGCCATAGATCCCTGGCAAGATGGCCTTGCCATTGTTGCTGGCACCGGCCAAAAAAGCAAAAGCAAAAAAGACAATCGTCCCAACAAGCCCTCCCCAGAGTAACACTTTTCTCATCAAACCTCCTTTATTTAATTATACTCCAACTCCTCGATGATTTCTTGCCCCTCGAAGCCCGAAGGGCGAAGTGGGGTTATTTCGTTAGTATAATTTTACTGTATTTCTGGTCAAAAGAGAACTATTTCTCATATGACATTTTGTACCACTTTTATGATATAGGATGCGTTGGCATTAGATTGGGTCAAGATTACAGGTATAAATCCAATGGCTCAGATGGATTGAGCCATTGAAAATAGCAAATTTTCAGGTTCACTAATTACTCGGAGTCAGATTCTTGGAGTTGGGATTGTCGCAGAATAGAACGAAAAGTACCAAACGGTATTTCGCGGCGATTAGCGGGAATGATGACTGTCAAAGTTGATCGTCCATGTTTTCGATATTTGATATGACTGCCTTTTTGAAAAACATATACAAATTTGTGCTTCTCGAGAACTTTAATGATGCATTTGGAAGAATATAGATTGTTGACACAATCGCGGAATTTATTGAAAAATCAATAAATATAGTTTAGGCATATCGAAACTGATGCTTGACTATCGAAGGATTTTCAATTTTAACAAGTTTGATGGGTTTTTGATCTTCAAAATAGAGCTCTAAGGCTTCATTGAGATTATTCAAGGCCTCTTTTTTGGTTTTACCAAAACTAGAAACTTCGACATTCAAACACTGGGCAACATAAAATTTGCCTTCCTTCCAAACCACATTTTGTAATTGAACAGAGTATTTCATACTTCATATTTAATACTAATTAAATGTTAGGCAAATATAAAGTAAAAGTCAACTTATTTTCCCCGACGCCTCGACGATTTTTATTTCGTTAATATCATTTTACTGTATTCCCGGTCAAAAGGGAACTATTTTTCATATAATACTTTATACCACTTTGATGATATATTACTAGATTGGGTCAAAACCTTTAATAAAGATTAAATTTTCTTTTAAAATATTCTTCATCGTCAATTCTAATAGCGATGATTAGTTTGACATAGTCCGAAACTTCAAAAACTTCTTTAATAAAATCAATCTGATCTTGGCAATGGTAGGGATAAATAAAAATACTTTTTTGGTATTGCAAGAAACCTAAATCGTAAAGTTTCTTTCTTAAATAATTGCTTTTCTTTTTCGAATGATCGGCAATATCAAAAATTACCAACCGCCATTTTTTATCCCAGGTAGATGGTCTATCTATCATGATGTCTTCTATCCGGTATTTTAATATTCGGGACTCGCCTTTTTTAGTAATTTTTAATCTTTTGCGAAATAGCACTTATTGCATTCCCAATATTCTGCATGGCTGTAGGGTTTGGGGTCTTTTTTGAGAATCTCCACAACGGTTTTACCCCAGCGTTCTTTTGTTGTCCCTGCTTTAAGGGCCTTTTTGAACTCTTTCTCGGTATGCAAAGGAATTTTACCAAAATAATGCCCGCCGGTGTAAGCGTCATTGCTGCAAATTTTAACTAAAATATTTTCGCCACATACCGCGCATTGGCGAGTAATTTCCCTCGGTCTCTCGGTTTTTGGCCCCGCACAAAGTTGGTGCTTATACGGGGTAAACGGATCGCGGACAGTGAATGATTTTGTCATTTTTGCCTCGTAATTTCGTAATTTAAGATTTAAAATGTTTATTAATTTTCCAAACGCCACGCTCACGAAAAGCGGAAATATTCTGCCGTCGGGCGGCATTAAAAACTGCTGGCGCTTTTAATCCTTGGAGTTTCGCATATTCGGAAAGATTAATTATTTCAGATCCCTTAAGATAAGACACTCGTTTATGAAGTGATTCGATAAGCGCAAGCGCAACAATTTTTTCCATCAGTTTGGGATTTTTATTTTGTTGATACTCTTTGAATGCTTCATAGTATTGAGTTTTTTCCTTATTACGGATAATAAGACGCGGGAAGCCAAGTTGGAGTAGTTGAAAATTCAAAATTACTCGTCCAATTCTACCGTTGCCGTCTATAAATGGATGGATGCGTTCAAATTCTAAATGAAATTTTGCGATTTTATCAATAAAATATAATGTCTGATCACTTGAGTAATCAATTAAAATATTCTCAATTGATTTTTCAACATGTTCTGGAGCTGGCGCGATGTAAGTTCCAACTCTTACATATTCCCCTTTACTTCGAAAGCGCCCGGCAATATTATCGTCAATACCGCCAATCAACATCTGATGAATTAGCAAAATCAATTCTTTTGAAAGATCTTGCTCTTTTGCTTTATTACGCGTGTAGTCAACGACTCTTGCCAGGTTTTTTGCCTCGAATACTTCGCGCAAAGAGACTTTACGGGAAAGCTCCTGCTCAAGTAAAATTTTTTCCGTCTCTTTAAGGGTCAAGGTGGAATTTTCTATTGCGTTAGAATTGTAGACACTTTCTGGCACTTCATTTTGATCAATGATAACTAAAAGAGAGTCCTTGTCTTTTTTCAAGGTGTCATACTTGATTTTGAGTTCTTTAATTTTATCGCGAAATACTTTATTTGTTGCCATATTTACATTATACACTATTCACTCTTTTTTGTCAAGTATTAGTGAATATAGTCTATTTCTAATGTATATTCACTATTTTTTAGTATATTCCCCTCAAAATTATATAATTTATCATTACAAGTATATCACCTGAAGAGGGGTTGATTTTTTAACAGGGCCACCCGGGACTCGAACCCGGAACCATTTCCTTAAGAGGGAAGTGCTCTACCATTGAGCTAGTGGCCCCCATTCGTCGTTACACTCCTCAGGGTAAACTCAGTTTACGCTGAGCGATAGCGAAGCGCCCCTGGAGGGATTCGAAGGTCGGTGTCCAACCGACGTCTCGATTCACACTCTTAGAGTTAGCCTCAATCTAATGGCTCAATCGGTCTGAGCCGTTGATTTAGCTAAACGCTATCATTGGGGCTTCTCACCCGCCAGGAGACTTCACCCAAAAACCTTATCTAGAGATAAGAACTTTGGGTGGCGCCCCTGGAGGGATTCGAACCCCCGACCTTGACGTTAGAACCGTCCCGCTCTATCCACTGAGCTACAGGGGCATTAAAAACAATGCTGCAATGCTAATAAAATTTTAGCATATTTCTAGGAGAAAGTCCAGTTTACTATGATGCAATATCCCGTCGACTAAACCAAATCGCCCCCAAAACGGTGAGGACAACCGCGACGCCAATAAAGACAAGATATGACCAATTGTCAATTTGGTTATATACCAGCGCTTTCTGGGGGTTAAAATAATAAAAAAACGAAGCATATTTAAAATCGGAAAGATTATCACGAAGCGCTGAAACAATATTTAAAACATACATTAATACTAAAATGGATCCTGAAATAAAATAAACTCGCCCGATGCCGGAAAAAACAGCCGAAAAAAACATTCCGATGCTATAAATCGCCCAGGCAAAAAGAAAACTCAAAATCGAGACAGTCAAAAAATTATGAGCGTTAAAATCAATATTATAGACCCGAGCCAAAGGAATGGCGGCATAAATTGAGAAGAAGGTAAAAACGATAATCATCAACAATCCGGCAAAATAGCGACCAAAAAATAATTTGAGTCTGGAGATGGGTTGCGACAGCAAAATCTCGATCGTTCCTTTTTCTATCTCTGAAGCCAAAGCGTAGCCCGTATAGCCAAAACTCATGAAAATTATTAATAACGGCCAGATGAATGAAAATTGTTCAGTTGATAGATAACCTTCAAGCGTGGTAAAACTCTTGATGTCAAAATTAAACGCCTTCATAAAAGACTCAGGATAATTTTTAATCAACTGTTCCAAACTGGCTGATTGGTCTTTAAATGATGGAAATAAAGCAATATACATCCATAAAAGTCCGATACTAGCAAAGATATAAATCAAAAGTAAAATTCTTCGATCTTTGAGCGTTCGCCAAAATAGCGCTAACATTACTGACCTTTCCTTTCTTCGGATCCCTGCTTTTCTTGGCTATTATAAAATTCCAAGAAGATTTCCTCCAAAGAGGCGTGGGTTATTTCTAATTCTTTCAAACTATAATTGGCTAATTTTCTAATCAAAGGGGAAATATCTCCCTTGGCACCTATTAATAAACCATTATTAAGCTCTTGATGAATTTCCACTCCATCAAAATTAAAGTCCTCTTTATTAAACTCTCCATTGAAATATACTTTTACAACATGCATCCTTTTTTCTTTTAAGCTGATAATACTTTCCGTGGCGACAATTTTACCTTCTTTAATTATCCCAACACGATCACATATTCGATCAACTTCAGCCAAATTGTGCGAAGACATAAAAATAGTTGTCCCTTTTTCTCTTAGACTCTCTAAAATTTCATAGATTGTGTTTTGAAGTAGTGGATCCAATCCGAGCGTTGGTTCATCCATAATCATTAATTCTGGTTCGAACATGAGTGATAAAATTAATCCAAGTTTTTGTTGATTGCCGGAAGATAAAGCTTTAAATTTGAGTTTTGGATTAAAATTTAATTTGGGGATTAATTCCGCGGCCACAGATTTTCTTCCACGTAATCTTTCCAAGAATTTAATATGATCGCCACCGGTCCAACCATCATAAAGCCTGACATCGCCCGAAAGGAAACCAATTTTATTTTTAATCTCGGTCGAATTTTTTTGGGCATCAGCTCCAAAAATCTTAATCTCACCATCAGTTGGTTTTAGAAAATTCATCAAACAGCGAATTGTTGTTGTTTTCCCCGCACCGTTAGGACCAAGAAAACCGAATATTTCTCCTTTTTCGACACTAAAAGAAACGTCGTCGACGGCGTGTGTTTTGCCAAAATATTTTTTTAGATTTTGAACTTGAATCGCGCTCATATATTAAATTATAGGACTTACGCAACCGTAGCACAAACTTTAGTTTGTTAACTCGAAGAAAATGCCTCCGGCACAATCCAACGAAGAGTTTTTGGATGAATAATCCCGATTTTTGTTACCCCTTTTTCGCGATCGCGATAAAGAGGTAGGTTTTTGAATCTGTTATTTGGTTAATAATTATTTTACAGTTCCTTTAGAATTTTTATGCTTGCCTCAGATGCATTTTTATCAAAGCATTTTTATCAAACTCCAGGTTAAAAGGAACCTGTCCCCTTAATTAAAAATAATCCTCTCAGCAATCGGTTTGAACCTCTCATTGAAGGATAAAATACTAAACATTACTCCTGTAAAATTGTTCTCTATGGTCCGAGAACCGCAAAAAATGTGTGAATGGGGTGGTCGAGCGGATTCGAACCGCCAACCGCCTGAGCCACATTCAGGTGCGCTGCCATTGCGCCACGACCACCACGTTATATCTTGCTGATCACTCCCTGGATCCACCCCATTATTTTTCGATGTAAATCCGCATCCATCACCCTTATCATTAGCGTTCCGTACATCATTATTTTACCGCGTTTGAAACCCGTTGGCTTGTTTTTATAAAAATTGGATTTATGAAATTGCGACAGTGGAACTTGAGTCAAATTCGACCAAAAATTTAATGCTTTTTGTTCGGACGTGTTGTTTTTATGTTTAATTTGACGATGAATAAATAATCTTCCACGAAACTTTTTTTCATTTACGCGACATGATTCACGAAAAAACCTCATCATCAATCGAATTGTTTCAGGATCGGAATTTGAAAATGCTACATCCCCATCGACTTTCGTGCCTTCACCCCAATATAACGCCAATCCGACCAAAAAAATATCTTTTTTTGAAAGTTTTTTAATCTCTGAGGCAGCCTGATTAACAATTCGTTGCCGATGCAACGCCCCTCTCTCACGTCTTGCCTGAGCCGCGTAAACCCAATTTGACTCTACCTTTTTCAATAATCTCTGTAACTTATCATCAGAAAGTTGAACTTTTCGACACCATATTGAAACAGTGCTTTTCGATAAATTAAATTTTGAACAAATCTCGCCATATGATAGACCAGACTTTCTTGCCTGTCTTACCTTTTTTTTGAACTCATAAGAATATCCCATATCTTCATATTATCGAACGGCTATTGAATTGTCAAGAAACCAAGTGCTTTGAACCACTAAGCTACAGCCACCATATTGATATCAAATATTAACCTTCTCCTTCACAAAAAGTTTTAAAAATTCTGATTACTTTGCTGATACCCTTAAAAGCTATTTTTTGCGCGAAACGAGCCACCAAATCAAACCGACGACCACGACCGCAATAATTACCCACCAATACCATACCATTTAAAACCTCCTCTATTTTCAATTATAACTATTTTTAACCAATAAGACAATTAAATATGACCTCGAGTGGCGCCCCCTGCAGGATTCAAACCTGCGGCCTCTACGTCCGAAGCGTAGCGCTCTATTCGCTGAGCTAAGGGGGCATCTCAATTTATTCGATGTAAACTGGAGCGGGATACCGGATTCGAAGCATGCCTACTTCGTAGGCGACGCCTCACCTTGCCCGTCCTCCGCAGTAGCAGTATTGGAGCGAGTGAGCGGAGTCGAACCGCCGTCTCCTGCTTGGAAGGCAGGTATAATAGCCGCTATACTACACTCGCACTACTGCTACGGAGGATGGAGAAGGGTGATATACTACCATTGTACTAATCCCGCCCATTCGTCGTTTACTCCTCAGCGTAAACTCTGGTCGGGGAGACAGGATTCGAACCTGCGACCTCATCGTCCCAAACGACGCGCGCTACCAGACTGCGCCACTCCCCGTTATCAATATTATACCAGAAAAGTATAATCCATTATATCTGATCTGAGAACAAAAATCCACCCCCACACCTAAATACTATCCAGTCAAACCCATATTTTTCAATATAACATTGCCAGTTCTAGAATAAATAATTTATGTTTTTGGTTTAGGTGTAGGGGTCAATCCACCCTAAAGTAAAATACGCCCGGCGTTATTTGCTCGTTAGGATATTTTTTAAGCCAATCATAGGCGCCGGACTGCAAATAAGTCGCTGAGATAATGACATCTCCTTTTATTTCTTGATCTTCTGGTCTTAGTAATGTTGAATTTATACCATAATACCGAAGTGCGTCCTCGCTATCCCACGGATATACAACATACGGATCTTGAATATTGTGTTTATTGATATAAGCCCTAATTCTTACCATATCCTGGCCCCAATCCAAATTTGAGTCTGTCAAAATCTTATAGCCACCCTTGGCGCCGCCCGCTGCTTCGTTAAAATAAGCAAGATAATTTGGATAACTTAATACTGAGGATAATAAATACCATAATATTAAGAGCAAAAATACCAAAGCACTCATCAGCTTCTTAAGATCGTAATTGACAATTTTGATCTCTGAAAACTTCACTAACTTAATAGATTTTGCCGCATAAACCGCCAAAAACGGAAATATTGGTAAGATGTGTCGTACACCCAAATCTGCTTTTGAATACATGCTAAATACCAAAAAGGTAATCGGAGCTATAATTAATAAGAGTTCATCAAATAATAGTTTTGCTTTAATTTTTCCAAAAATTCCAATCGCCAAAGCAAGAAAAATGAAAAATGGAATCGGCGTTTTCACAAAAATTGCCACCGGAAAATAATACCACCAACCGGTATTTGATGTCTTCCCTAATAAAAATGAGCCATGCCCACCAAGTGCATGGCGGGTAACTAAAATTAGACCCTTATAGTAATCTGCCGGGAAAAGAACGGGTCTTATTTTTGCAAAGACTCCATCAAATAAAGTCGGGATATCCCAATTCGCCCACATTTTAATATTTTCCGATAAAGTCCCAATTGGCTGCGGTGGTGTTGCAATCGAAAAACCATACGAAAACCAAACGATTATAAACGTAATAATTCCAATCCCGAAGAAGCCTAAAAGATATTTAATCCAATATTTACTGTTTTTATCTATAAATATCTTAATTACGCCAAGAATTATTAAAATTGGGAGGAGAAGAACGCTAGTATATTTAGAGGCAAAAGCCAAACCACAGAAAATTCCGGTTAAAATAAGACCCCTCCAGCTTGGTTTTTTTAAATATTCGCCCCAAAAATAGACAGCAATAAACATGAATAGTGCCAGACCTAAATCAGTATTAATTAGAGTCCCGTGGGCTAAAATGTTAGGCATCAAAAGTATTAAAAAAGCCGCGAATATTCCAACCTTTTTGCCATATAATTTATTAGCCCAAAGATAAACGGCAAAACCTAATACTAGAGTTAAAATTATAAACGGCAATCTGCCCCAAAATATTATTTTTGAAGCATTATTGCCCAGTGCATACAAAAAACTCTCCGCTATAATTCTGGCTTCTTGCCAAGAATCGTAATAAAAATTTCCGGCATTATCCCAGAGGCCATCGATAGGAGTTTTGAGATTTGAAATGGCCAATATCGGCACTGCCGATATTTCTTTCAAGAAGGGCGGGTGTTCTGGATCAAGTCTAAAATCACCCCGAGTTAAATAAGTGTGTCCGGTAAAAACATGCACGGATTCGTCGGTGGTTGCAGAATTCGACCTAGCCGCACCGACCAAAAGCAATAAAATAAAGACAAAAAGTAGCCCAAGCAGTAAATTTGTAATATTAAAATATTTTTTCATCCAACTGCTTTTTTCTCAGTCACCCGAAAAGTTAAGTATTTACCTAACATTAATCTCGTTTGCGATTCAATCGCTGGGATAGAACTAAATATGATTGCGGAAATTGGAATTAAAATCCATTGGGTAAACATCTCTAAATATTTATGCCGGCGATAACCGGCTGGTCTTGGCGGCAGTAGCAACGTAGAAATAATCATTGAGGTAATTAATCCTATCCAGGTTAAGCCTAATAACACTCTTATAACAGCGGGTAAATTCTGCGCCAAGACAGTATTGCCGAAACCTGGCCCAAATAGAACTGGCAGCCAAGCAATAAAGGCGACATAAATTGATGAAGTCGCTAAGGAATAATTTGCTTCAAATAAACGGTAATTTTTGACAATTTTATCCCAGAAAGGTATTTGTCTATTTTGGATTGAACTAATTACCACATAAGGAAAATGCTCCACGCCATAATACCAGCGTTTTTTTTGTAAGTATTGGTTCTTTAATGTTTGCCAGTAACTTTCGGCTAACACCGCATCCATGAACACGGGAACAAAGATTGGCACAACTTCGTGGTCGCCATCGAACTTAAAATATGCGCGCCAAAATTGACGCGAGTCTTCATTTACCACACCCGTATCCCAAAAATCCATTTCCACCAACATTTTCAAGCTCATTGCATGCGTTGAAAAATTAATCAGCCGCCACGGACGAGTAGCTTCAATCAGCTGCCAAAATGAATTACCAAAAGCAATGATGCGAGAAACTGCCGGCGCGTGCCAGATATTATTACTAAATAAAGGAATTGGTTGGAAACTGCGACGATTGCGGTTTGGATTCGTTATATATTTATAGGTAAGACATGAAAAATATTTCGGATGCATTCGCGTGTCAGCGTCACAAGTGGTGACAATAACATTTTCATAGGGAATTTTTTCTTCATCGATAAATTTTTGTAAGTGTTTTGCTGCAAAGCGTGCATTTGCGCCTTTAGCCTTGACTTCGCCCAAGACGTCAACGTGTTCCGTCACTATAAATTTATAAAATTTATCACCAAATTTACGCCTTAGTATATCCGCATTTTTTCTAGCACGTTCAAAGTCTCTTTGCTCTGTTGCTAAAACTAAAATTATCCGCTCATTTGGAAAATCAGAATCAACAATGGATTGAAATGAAGGGATGAGAGTATCAATTTCTTCTTTATAGGTCGTAAAAATAATTACCTGAAATATTTTTTTCCAATCGAGATTAATTTCATCTTTTGGGACGTCCTGACATTTGTGTATCCAGTCAACCTTAATATCTCTTTTTAAAAGATGGTAGCCAGCTATCAAATGATAGCCCATTATAATTGATTTATAGAGCCAGTAAAGATCGAAAATTAAAACGAAGGTGGCCACCGCTGCTGGCCAAAAAAATGAAAAAACAATTGGCAGTAATAATGCCAACCAAGTGATGGATCCTGGGACAATTTCTAAAAAACGCCATAAAGGGGTTCTGTTCATATGTTTAAGAATAGAAAACTTTTAATAAAAATAAGCATTAATAATTGGACGAATAAAGCCACGGTTAGCAAGAAATAGCTGGCTAATCTTTCACGATTCCAAAGATAGTTGGCTAAAATTAAATTAAGCAATATCAATCCCGAAGAAAAAATAAATGGCATTGGATTTTCCTTAATTTTTAAAAAGTAAAAATACCAAAGATATCCATTAATAGCGAGCGATAACACAATCAAAGCTAAAACCCACCATGACTTCCAAAATGGATTAATAAAAAAATCTTTCAGAATTTGTTTTAAAACTTTCAAAATATTTCTCATTTGCTTGGAGCCCACAGTCGGACTTGAACCGACAACCTACGGTTTACGATACCGTTGCTCTACCATTGAGCTATGTGGGCTAAATCTATAATAATTATACTAAGCGGGATACCAGAATCGAACTGGCGGCTCCACCTTGGGAAGGTGGCGTATTACCACTATACTAATCCCGCTCAATATCGATGCCTGTCCGCCTCAGGCGGAAACTACTCCCACGGATATTCATATTTTACCATATTTCTTCCTTAAATAAAAAGGGCTGCCTTAGCAGTCAGAATCTGGTTTTACCTTAAATTTGAATGGCTCAGGGGTCTGAGCCATTGGGCTCCTGGTGTTTTAACATGATTTTTACTATTTATCAGGAGTAAAAGAGAACCTTTCCCTGTCAAAAGAGCGGCCAAACGGCCGCCTTTTCGATGGCGGGACCATGACCCCGCATAAGGCGGTCAATAGTGAACGATGTTAGAACTGCGATAATGAATCACAGGGGGCATATCTATGTGCCAAAACTAACACCACTGATTGAACCGACTTAATTCTTAGTTTTTAAACTCTAATGATCTAAAAATTTTTAGTACTGTTTCTTGATCTGAAATCGGAATATTATGTCCACCGATAATAAATCCATTATTTGCATTCCATAATCCTTTTGATCCTGCATCCCTAATATGCATTTCCATTTGTCCTATATGATTGGGGTCAGTCATTTCTTTGGTAGCAATATTAATTCTCGCTTGCGTGCCATGTATATCTTCGTATGTTGTTTTAACAAAATACATGTTATCTTCTTTAAAATCAGATCCAGTATAAATACCAAAGTTTAAATTAAGTTCTATGTTTGAGCCGCTTATTTGCGCTACATAGGAATCAATCCCCTGCAATTCTTTGTAAACCCAACCAGGTGGAATAAGTATCGAGACCTTTCCAACTTCGATTAACTGCCATCCCGAAACATTTGAGATAGGTTTAATAACTGTGCCTGATAAATCCGTCTCTGCGGTTTTTGAGGATTGACTCCGACTATAAACCTGCCAGCCAATAGCAAACAATACAGCTAAGAGGACTATCGGGAATAAAATAATTAAATACTTTTTCATCGATTTTTCTCGTTAAATGAATTCGGTCAATCGTAGACGATGTTAGAACTGCGATAATGAATCACAAGGGATATATCTATGTCCCGAAGCTAACACCTACTAATTGAACCCAATTTAATCATAACTTATATTTGTTCTGAATAAAACATAGAGTATCACCGTTTGCATCTTGTAATCATCAGGAGTATCATTAAATTATAATTTAACAAATTGCAGAAGGAGGATCCAATGGAACCAGTAGCACTCTTTTTTACTGCACTTTTTGGAATCCATGCTTTATCAATACTATTGTTATTTGTAATTCTGATCAAGGCCATCTTAAATTTTAAAAAAGAAACGCCCTCAAGTCCTTTAATCTTAGAAATTATCGGTTTTATTTTATTCGCGCCAACTTCTTTTCTATTGTTTTCTTACCCAGATATCGGCGGGGCTATTATACCTGGTTGGATTTTGTATTCACTGATTGGAACCTATTTCCTTTTATTTTTCTTAGTAAAAAATCGGGTTAGTACTCTCCTTGCGGTAATCGGTCTAATTTTGCTTTATGCCGAACTTTTATTTAGCTATGGCACAGGGGTGTCTTTCCTAACTTTCTTAAACCAATCATTTATTCAAACTGCGAATAAATTGGTGACTATTGGAAATAACCCTTGGTTTTATTTTACTCTTTGGATTACTGCCGGATTGTTTGTGGCAGTAGCGCTATTATGTGTCTTGACAAGAAATGAAAGCCGAAAAGCATTAAAAGTATGTCTTTTGACAGGCGCTGTGTTAATTATTATTGGTATTGGACGAGATTTCGTCGTTTTCAACAAATTAACGCAGGCTGGAAAATCAGCAGTAGATACATCGGAGGTGCACAAGGTTGTTTTTCAAAGAGATAACGATCTTTATTTAACCGACACCAGCGGGAAAATCACCCCAGAGAAGCTTACAAATTTAAGCAAAAATAACACGGTCAATAAAGCGAGGCTTTCTCCTGATGAGAAATATCTCGCTTATACCGTTACCGACGCTGGTACTGACCGAGCGGAATTTGAACTTGATTTAATGGATTTGCAAACAAAAGAATCTCAAAAAATTTTTGATTCAAAGAATGCCGACCGGCTAGGTGGAATTTTGGATTTTTCGAGCGAAAACCTGCTGGTCTACAGCATCTCGCCAGGTTATATGGACAAAATCAATACCATGGGAACTCCAAGCTATCCAGATCCCAATACATTGGTAAATGTCAGGGTGGTTGATACCACCGGAAAAGAGCTCAATAAAATTATAGATTTTGAGAATGCTCTTTGGATTGACAAGGATTTGGTTTTTGTTAAACCTCGGCGATCCTCGAACTTGCCCCCAGGGGCTCCTGTGGTATGGGGAGGGGAGCAATTTACCGATTTTTATTTATCTCAAGGTGGTAGAGATCAGCCACAAAAAATCGGCGAAGTTGGAAAAGCAAAATTTGGGACTGACGCTCGGATCTTCGCCAAACATCCGAACGAACTAATTTGGAGAACTGGTTCCAAAAATAATCCAGGTAATCTTGGATTTGCTCCGATGGATTATTTTTCATTTAATATCAGATCAAAAGAGCTGACCCAGGTTTCTTTGCCAGAATTAACTTCGCCTATATACAGTTTCTCAGCCGATATGAAGTACTATACCACAGGAACAGTCTCACCCGACTCACTGTTTATTAAATCTGTCGACGGTTCGATCACAACAGATATAACGGAATTTGGGGGTGGTTTTTGGTTGGGTCACCAGTTGTTTCGTTCTACGCCCCAAGGGCTAAAAGTCGTAAATTTAGACGGTAAAATTACAGATATTACCAACAATCCGAGCGACAGCGACCGCGTTATATACAAATCTTCGTACTAACTAACACCCCAGCAAAAGCAGATCCATAAACTTTTTCTTCATGGCGTATTGCTTTGAACAAATTGATAGCAATGCTAGTTTTTACTATCTGCTCCGCAATGAAATTTAAATTAACATTTTTATTAACACATATCCAATAATTACCAAGATCAAGAGACCAAAAATCCATGCAGCGACTTTTTGCTTAAAAACTAAGAACAAGATAAAACTCAATAAAACCCAAAAAATTATTGTCATAAGAAGAAAAACAACTCCCCCAATAGTCTCTGAATTAACTGGGGTAGCGTTCAAAGAGTGAATTAAAAGCCCAACGAAAGCAGCACAAACTACGGTTATTATTCCCCAGCAAGAATAGAGAATTCTGGAAGACGATTTTTGAGATGCTTGGCTTTGGTTCATTCGGTCTCCTTGCTAAATTTTTTAACTATTTTTTCTTTAACTTCTCAATGGCGGGACCGACCCCAGCACAATAGCTTACTGCCAAATGGATTTCATCCTATTATGGCATTGCGCTGTATGCGGGGCAAGCCGGATTCGAAGGTCGGTGTCCAACCGACGCCTCGATTCGCACCCTTAGACTCTCCTTATTCAATGGCTCAACCCATTTGAGCCGTTAAAAGTATACCTTATGGCTATCATCTCCGGTTCTCATCAAGATCGGCTATTTAAAAAAGTGATCAAAAAGATCACTTTTTTAAATCGGACTGGACGGGACTCGAACCCGCGACCCCCGCCGTGACAGGGCGGTGCTCTAACCAACTGAGCTACCAGTCCATATTTGTCAACGCATTTTGAAAAGATAACTTTTTTCTTCTCAGGTACAAAGAATCTGAATTATTAAATATAAAATTAAATAAACTTCGACTATCGCGAATGCTATAAACTAATCTAAAACTTCTTGCATGGAAATATAGTGTACCTCCACGTAAACCAGCATAATGATTAAGTATTTGTTTTAACTTTTTTAAAAAAACTTTACTGCCGGAAACAAAGCCTGAACATATAATTTTCGTAGGGATAATCTTATTTTTTCTTTTATATTGGCCATAGGTGGAATACCCATCACCGTCAAAATAACCCCTAATAAAATGGGATAAACAATGAGTCGGAATTTTCGGAAAATCCATCGACAAGCTTTTATTGATAGTAAACCCTAACTTAACGATATCTGAAAAAATCTTCTTACTGCCAATTTGTAGACGATAAGCCTCATTAGGATTACTTTTTCCTGTTTTCTTCACACTAATCTTGTGTTTTGATCTTAAAACTTTTTTAATTTTATCTAATATTTCAAAGTCGACAGAAGAAAACTCAATATAATAATTCTTCCTTTTCCTATTATATGTTAAGGTACCATCCGCGGCAAAAAACCCTAGAACATACGCCATGTTGGGTGACCATTTTTCAAAAAGCTTCTCGTCAATATAGAACACATTCTTTTTCTTTGTACACCAGTTTTTCCGCTTATCCATCCACCCTCCACGAAACTTATTTTATCACAATAAAACTACGAATTCAACTCGTCCGTCTTACTCATAGATTCTCTAGAACATTTACTTGATAAAAACAAAAACCTTTGCTTTTTCTTTAATCTCTTTTAACCAATCCATATATGACTTTTGAATTTTACCCTTTTTCTCAAAAACTTTTCCAACCTGCCAGCCGACTTGTGTTTTCACTGGCCCAAAAATTTCATCTACTTTGGCGTTGAAAGCTGCTTCTTCGAACTCTGGTACTAGTTTACCGTCAATTTTTAGATTTCCTCGGGCTATCCAGCCTAAATCACCGGCCGAATCACGCGTCTTGATATCTTCTGAATAAGTTTTAGCTAATTGGTCAAAAGGCTCGCCGCTCTTGAGCTTATTGGCGACTTCGTTGGCACGGCCTTCGTCTTTGACTAAAATATGTGAAACTTTCACTTGAGCAATGAGTTCATTTTGAACTTTTTCTTCTAATACTACCTCGGCAATTAAACTTTTGAATTCTTTAACGCTGAGATTAAATAAGCCCTTGATGACTTTTTGTACTTCTTCGGGACTTTTTTCACTAATAATTTTCTGATAGGTGTCGTCAACGTCTTTTGAGCTTACCCTTAGACCATATTTAGAGGCCTCCCAGCCAATAATCCTCGCTTCAATCAATCGATCCATTACCTTTTTCCGTACCTCCTCTTCTGAATAGGAAGTATTCGTATTTTTATAATAGGTCGTAATATAAGCGAGATGTTTATAATAATCTTTTACCCAGATGATATTACCGTTGACAAAGGCAGCTGGAAAAGGATAAATATTCGTTAAAAACTTTGTCGTCGTATCGTTAGTATGTTTTTTGTAAATTTGGATTCCCTCAAAAACACCGAGACCAATGTAGGCAAATAGTATCAACCAGAGCAGCGTTACCAAGATCCAACGTAAGGTAATCCTTGGTTTTAGACGGCCCGTTAGATTAAAAATTATCCTTTTTAGAAATGCGTAAATTTTGAGCAACTTTTCTTTCATTCAAAAACCTTGGAAAAAACTTAAAATAACGATTATTCCTAAAATCAAAACAGAGACAACGATAAATCCCACCATTCTCTTAAAGCTTAACATACTATTGGCATATAAGTAAATTGTCTTCGAGATCAAGAAAAATATTATCGCCAGGACTAAACTCTTTGTCCTGGGATCAACCGGCCAGAGATCCATGGCTAAAAAAAGTTCGATGATCGATAATCCGATGACCAGCGAATAGACCTTAAAAATATCCTTTTCAATAATTTCTTTCGCTTTTGAGAAAGTAGTCTGAGCATAAAACAACAAGATTGTAATTAACAAAACCGCTAATATAATTATGGCAATCGGAATACCCCGCCAATAGTGGATATTATAGAGATCGTAGAAGCTTAAATAAAGGGTAAGCAGTAGGATAATTTCATCTATCGAATTAATTTGCCAAAGGCTAATTAGGCCAAGAACGACTACTAACATTCTTAAGATAAGCGAATTTTCGAAATAAAAAAAACCAGCTATTGCCAGAGCAAGTAGGGCCACTAATGATACCTTTAAAAAGTTTGCCGAAGATATTTGTATAGGCTTCATCTCGCTTAATAATCTTGGCCTATCACAACCTGGATGTCAATACTTGAAGAGTCACAGGATGATTTTGATTGATAGGTGGCGTTCAGCTGAGCGGCGATTTCTTTGGTGGTATTTAAAAATTGTCCGTCTTTACAATCATAAACATAAGTCATACTCGATAACTTTGCGGCGTTACCAATTCTGGATATTATATATCCAGAAGCTTCTAACTTCTTGGAAACACTCGCTGCTTGGCCTGATTTTCCACTCGCGTTTAATATTTCAATGCGTGCGTCGCGTGCGGCAGTGGACGTTACGAGCTCTTGATCAATAAATAAATTTTTCAAAAGAATTTGGAGGTCGCTAAAGTTTGTGATTCCTTTTCGCGGATAGATATAATAACCCCGCGCGTCTTGGGAGGCTACGAGCAACCCACCGGGCGATGTATCTAAAATCTTATTAACAATATTTTCTGTATCGAGCGTTTTAATCAACTCCCAAAAAGTCCTCATTTCGCTGGCTTGCATGTTCGTCCTGACATGATCACCTAAAACATTCAACATATCCGTAATTTTTTTGGGATTACTGGCGAAGCCGAGGGTAAAAATTTTATCCTTCATTGCGTTCATCACTTGTTGTTGTCGACGAGAACGATCAAAATCAGAGGTAGTTTCTCGGGAACGGGCGTATTTCAAGGATAAAGCCCCATCCATATGATGTTGACCGACATCAATCCTAAACGGGTCGTAATTTATCATGTTGGCCGCCGGATAAAGAGGATCATAAATGGCTTTTTCAACATAGATATCAACCCCGCCAAGGGTATCCACTGCCTTCTTAAAGCCATCAAAATCGGCACTGACATAATAGTGGATTGGAATACCAAAGATATTCTCTACTGTTCTTGAAGCAAGCGCCCCCCCGCCGCCGGTAGTTTTTTTATTTTTTTCACCATCAGCATAAGCCTCATTAATTTTAGCCGAACCGAACCCTGGGATTGGCACCCACAAATCCCTTGGGACAGAAATTAAACCAATTTTTTTATCCGTATAATTGATTGAAAGCACAATCATCGTGTCCGTCAGCATCCCGCCAGGATGATTTTTGCCACCCATCCCTAAAAGCAAAATATTGGTTCTACCCTGTGCTTTTCCTTTTAAATTATTTGAATCAAAATCTCCCAAGAAAGAGAATAATGAAGAGTTATTACTGCCCGAATCGTCGGTGATTTTCTTTAAAGCGCTATTGGCCGTGTATCCAATCCAGGATCCAACCCCTAGGCCAACCAGCAAAAATGCTAAAACAAACCATTTTACAATTTTAGATGTTTTAGAGCTGTTGATTTTAATCTCACGCGGCATTACCGGCGGCACAGGTTGAATTTTGTTTCGATACATTAATTCTCCAAAGCTAAAATACTTAGGCTAATTGCCTTTACTCCAGTATATCAAAAATAATCTATTTAAAAAACGGCATAGAACTATGATTTTTCATAAATTGGAGTAGGGAAGTGGTTTTTGGGCAATTTGTTTTTTGATAATTTCTCTTCGATCTTACGCGCCGCTTCAAAGAATTTTCCACTAAACCCCGTAACAGGAATATTTAATGACCAGCCCAGGCTATTGGCGATAGTTATCCCCACCCGTGTTCCGGTATATGAACCGGGGCCCTGGTTAACAATGATGGTTGAGATATTCTGAAGAGTTTTATGGCGCTTTTTAAGTAGTTTTTGGATATTTTGTAAAACTTCCGTTCCGGTATCTTTCCGCCATTGCCATTTCTGACTATCAATATCCCGACCATCATAAATCGCCACTTCACACTTTTTATCAATTGTATCAATTATTAAAAACATGCTGAACATATTGATTAAATTCTTAAGAATTTAAGAAGTCTATCTTAAAATTATTTCTCTTACATTCTCGTTAATGTGATTGAATTTTATGTAAATAGTATTTTTCGGTAAAGTTTTGCGAATTTTCTCCGCCCATTCGACGATGACAATTGTATTATCGCGACCGAGATAATCCTCAATTCCAATTGACTTTATATCTTTAAAACTTTCCACTCGATAAGCGTCAACGTGAACCATAAAACCTAACACCTCTGTCTTTACACCTTCGAGGTGTAAATGCCGGGGTGACAATTTATATTCTTTAAGCAAAACAAAAGTCGGACTAGTGATTAGGTCTTTAATTCCTAACCCTTCGGCCAAGCCTTTGACAAAAACCGTCTTGCCGCCGCCAAGCTCGCCAATTAAACCTATGACTTCCCCACCCTTGAGATTTCCGGCATATTTCCTTCCGGCTTCAATTGTTTCTTCAGGACTTTTAGTGATCATATTAAACTATATTAGCATATTTAAAACGCATTTCCCAGATACAGTTAGGGCCCGCCGTCAAGAGGAAAATAGCTGATTTTAGGTTAGATCATCACCAAAATCCGCCCCGAGCGGTTTTTCTCTCTTAATAGACCTCATTTTGAGCACAAATATTATCAATAAAATAATCGCTAAGCCAACAAGCATTTTGACAAAATTGATCCAAAACGAAAAACCTTGATCCTCCGACATACCCGGTGTGTTATTTTGGTTTTCAGCGGCCTTGACCTCTTTGATCGCCGCCGGGGCGCGTGCGTTAGCATTTGAGCTGGTTGTTTTTGAAGAAGACGAGGTTTTTTTGGCCGTCGATGTTCTTGCCGTCATCGAACTTTTTTCTATATCCTTCGCCTGAATCAACTTGATATCGTCTTGTTTTTGCGGCAATAACCGCCAAGTGTTGCGGTATAAATTTACAACGCCGATAATTTCAAAAATATCACCAGTATGCATTTCCGGCTTATCGATACCGGTTTTTTCTTGAATATAAACTTTGATTTCGCCGGAGCCGTCATCAATATAGAAAGTATTACCAGAAGTTCGGGTAATTTCTCCCAGAACCTTCACCAAATAATCTCTATAATTTGCAATGTTACCAGTTTTAATTTCAACCGGCTCATCATTAATTGGAATTTTTATCTCTTCGTCATCGCCTCCGGCATTTTCAATTACTGGTAATGTGAAAATATTTGGATCCCCAGGAGTCAGTGTTGTTGTCCAAACCCATGCGCCACTCGTCGTTCTGGCCCAAGCAACCCCCACCGGCGCATATTCATCGTAAGGCCAACATGAAGACGCGGCCTGCATATCTGGAAAAAGAAGTCTTGCAGAATCGCCATCGTCATTTAAAGATATTTTTGTTTGGGTTTTGTAAAAGAATAAATATCCTCCCGGAGAAATTGGCTCCGTTCCTAAAGGTATTTCATAGGGAGTACTTCCCCCGTCAACATCATCTAAATACCAACCCGAAATATCCACCTCCTCGGTGCCACTATTGTAAAGTTCAATAAATTCATAGTCCGTTCCATTTTGAGGATGAGGTAGAATCTCGTTGATAATGATGTTTTTCGAATAAACTGGAGCGCTAATTGTAAACGACATCGCACCGCTGCTCGTATTTAAATCGCCATCTGAAACATCGAGCATCCAATAATAATTCGGGCATTCTCCCAACCCTTCTTGGACCTCCTGGGTAGTTAAAGTAAAACTATTACCGATGATATTTTTTTCATTGAGTAGCGGAGTGCTTTTGAATTTTCCATTGCAATCTAAAAAAATTTGAGAGTTTAAGGTGTCACCATCGGGGTCAATTGCCTCCCATGAAAAAATGATATTCGAACCTTCAATAACATCTGCGCCATCTAAAGGACTATTAATCTTTGTAATTGTTGGTGCTTGGTTAAAAGATCTTTCCGGTGTTGCCTTATCTGGCGCATTTAAAATCAGATTTAACGACGTCGTGGCAAGATGCCAATCCGAAGTCAAAGTACCGTCCCCCGGGGTTTCATTTCTTTCAAGAGATGCCTTCGGCGTGGTGACCGAGCCCGGGCTTCCTCCACTTCCGGCGACATCTACTAAATTACCCGAATCATCATAAAGTTTTATCTGCAGTTTGCTGTTTGAGAGTGTTAGTCCGCTTAAAACTAGATCCGGTTTTATATTCAAAATGCTATCCGCACCCATCCCATAGTGAGAGATTAAAAAATAATCGTTCGGTTTAATAACTTTATCACCAATGCTTGGTAAAAATTTTTCTGCGCCATTACTATCTAAATAACTTATCTTCCAGCCGACAAGGTCAATTTTTTGATTCGTCATATTATAGAGTTCTATCCATTCATCCGATGGAGATTTTGACGAACCCATCCACATTAGTTCGTTGATGATAACCTCTTGAGTGGGCAAAATGTCCGCTTCTACCTTTTGAGGACAAATAAAAAACAATAGCCCCAATACGAGAAAAAATAAATACTTAAATCTCCCCATCCTTTATATCCAATTTACTTAAAATCGACTTCGCCGCCCTTGTCTAAATCTTCGTGTTCAATTTCACCCTCGCTGGATCCTTCTTGTGACAAAACGGATCTTGCTTCTTCAGTAGTTTCTTGTGTTCGATGCGTTTCTTTGTCTAAAAGCTCCTGATATTTTGTTTTTTCTGGCTCTTCACTCACCCCTTCTAACACTGGCTGGCTTTCGTTTTCGAAAGTATCGCTCTCGCCAATTTTCCCGGGCGGAAACGCTCCCTCAGCTTCAAGTATTTGATGATGCCGGCCTTCATCTTCAATGATTTTATTATGGAGTTCCATTATTCTTGAAGATACTTCCTGCGGGTTAGGGACTTGTTCAAGAATAAAATGTTGTGTCTGTTCTCCGGCTGATTCAACCAAAACATTCCCATAGGCAAATATTGTAGGTAAAAAACCATCGATGCTCGAACTGACGTCCTGCACCCGCAACATAGATAATTGCGAAATTTTTCTGCCAAAAAAACCTTGTTGGAAAACATCAACAATCGCATTTTCGGTAATAATATAAATATCGTAGTAGAAGCTCAACCAAGAGGTAAAAATGAAGGTGGTGATAATTAAGTAATAGGTCGATAGGCCTAAAACGACAAAATTAAAAATTAAACCCTGGAAAATTGTTTTATCGTTTAGATAAACTACCAATAGCAAGGCCATTGGGAAAAAAAACAAAAAAATTGAGAGAATAAATTGTCCCAAGTAAGCAGCCCAATGTTTTCTAACGAATAAAACTATCCTTTTTTCATCGATTGCCCCCGGCACAGGAAAGTGATATTCTGCCATAATATCCTTTAAAATAATTTAAAATTTGTCTGCCAGTTTAACTGGCTGATTAAAAATATACTTAAAGCAATTATCACAAATATCGCAATTAAATAAATTGTTGCTAAAAGTAATGAGGCGTCGCCTTTGATTCGCATTTGCATCATCCTAAAAAGACCGTAAATATTGTAGACGATATAGACAAAAAGGAATATAAACCAAATTATTAAAAGTATTATCATGTTCTATTTTTAATCAATCATATGCCCGTATAAAGTCATCAGCCCCCCACCGTGATCAATAATAATACAATTTCCATAACCGCCATAATATTGATGCAAAACAATATCACCTTCTGCTGCTGCTCGGATAGGCGCACCGTAGCCGTCATTTGAAGCCAAATCAATCCCGGTATGAAAATGATACCAACTTGTCCAATTGGCTGGACCGTATTCTTGTGTCACTCGGAAATTTGTCATTGGCCAGGCCAATCTTCCTCCCAGATAGTCTCGTGGATTTTGCGCTGAACCATCTTTACGGACCTCAAAATGCAGATGCGGACCAGTAGAAAAACCAGTACTGCCCTCGTAACCGATTATATCACCAGTTTTAACGTGTCCATAAGAAACGCGATTCTGACCACGTGTCAAGGCGATGATTTGCGCGTTAAGCTGATCGAGTGACGCTCTCGCTTCCGCCGCCCGCTTTTCATATTCCTGTTGTGAACCAACTGCTGAGCGCATTAAGGCATCTTTATCAGCTTTTTGCTTATCAAGTCCCCTCTTTTGTGCTTGTTGCTGCGATTTGAGATCGGAAAGTTGAGCCTTTTTTTGCTCGAGTTCGTTGCGCTTGGTTTCCAGCTCCGATTTTAATTGATTTATTACATTAATTGAATTTTCAATTTTGTATTCCAAAGCATCAATGTATTGTGAACGATTAATAATTTCTGAAAGCGAATTTGAGCCAATAATTACTTCCATTGTCGAAACGTTGGGACTTTCATACATCACCCGCATCGTTTCGTAAAGATTCTCCTTCTCGATATTAAGTTCTTGTTGTTTCTGATCAATTTGTTTTTGCGTTTCATCAATCTGCCTTTGGGTCTCAGTAATATTAAAATTTGTTTGATCAATCGCTGCCTGCGCTTGATCAATACTTGCTTGAAGTATGGCAATTTCGTTTTTGAGGCCTTGCGCTTCTCTCATTTTCTCATCAGCCGCTTTGGAAGCCGCTGTCAATTCCTGTTGTTTTTTAAGCTGCTCTTGCTGAAGAGTGCTCAAATCGGTTGCGAAAGATGGCTCTGCTAATAAAAAAGGGCCGAACATCGCAAGCAACATTATTAAGAACCAAATCTCAAATTTTAATAAAATTTTCTTTATCTTTCGCATTATATTTGTAAATACTTCCTAATGGAAAAAAGCGAAGCGCCAATACCGACAGTGATACCGATAAAAAATTGCAGCAGAAAAATTAACAATAAATGTGACATAAAAAATATTTTTGCTTCCAAAACTGCGCTCGTGCCAAGTTGACCAATGAGCGGTGTAATTGCTAAATAGCCAATCCACAAAAGGAGCATGGCGAAAAAACAAGCGGAGATCCCATAAAGTGTGCCTTCAACCACAAATGGCATTCTAATAAACGAATTGCTGGCACCAACCAAACGCATAATTTCGACTTCTTCTTTACGAGAATAAATAGCCAGCCGAATTGTATTTAAAATCACGATAATTGAAATGATGATAAATATGCCAGAAAAAAGCCAACCAACTTTGTTTGTAAAAGCGGTTAAGCTCAAAAGCCGATCAATAATCGTTTTATTGTCTTCGTAGGAAATTTTATGAACGATGCTTTCATATTGTTTAGAAGCCAAATAGTAAGCGATTTGACTTAAATTTTCAGGATTATTTGTCTTAATTGCCAAAGAGCGCGGAAAAGGATTTTGCTCCATTTTCCTGGCGATTTCCTTGACGCGCTCATTTTTTTGAGTTTCTTCCCAAATCTGAAAGGCCTCTTCTTTAGAAACATATTTGACCTGGCTAACATCGGATCTTGAAGCCAAAACTTGCTGCAAATTACTAATTTCATCTGTCGTAGCCGAATCCTTAAAGTAAACCGTAATATCCATTTTGGATTTAATTTTATCGGTAGTTTTATTAATCCCCAAGGCCATCATCACAAAGAGTGAGATTATAAGCATTGTCATCGTCATGATCAAAATTGACGCGACTGAAAGCCAACGGTTCCGCCAAAAATTGACAATCCCTAATTTTGTTATTCTTGAAACAGTAACGCGATTCATTAGATGACGTAGCCTCCTCGATATTTATCAGAAACTACCGTGCCATTTTTAAGTAGGACTACTCTTCTTTTTAATCGATCAACGATACTCTTATTGTGGGTCGCCAAGATAACAACTGTCCCCCGACTATTAATGCGCGATAACAAATCAATAATTTCCCAGGCATTAATTGGATCTAAATTGCCGGTCGGCTCATCAGCAATTAAAATTTTGGGCGAATGCACTAAGGCGCGCGCGATACTGACTCTTTGACGTTCGCCGCCAGAAAGTTCATTTGGACGGTTATCTTTACGTTTAAACATTCCTACCGAATCCAAAATGCGCGGCACCTTATCATTAATTTCCTGAGGATTAGCGTCACACACCTCCAGAGCAAAGGCGACATTCTCGTAAACGGTCTTTTGCGGCAATAATTTGAAATCTTGAAAAACAACACCGACCTTGCGACGAAAATACGGTAGCTCGTAAGGTTTAAGCTGAACGATGTTTCTTCCAGCAATAAGCAATTTCCCTGTATCTGGCTTTTCTTCGCAGATCAAAAGTTTAACCAAGGTTGATTTACCTGCCCCGGACTCACCAACAATCGAAACGAATTCTCCTTTTTCGATCTTGAGATTAATATTACTTAAGGCGCATATCTTATCACCGTAATATTTTGACACACTGACAATTTCGATCAAAAGATCTCCTTTATTTTAGTTTAGCACAAAAATAGCAGAAGACAAACGCCAGAATTTCAGAATTGTTCACCAGAGACGGTACTGCGGTACTGGGGACTGTACTAAAAATATGGTTATATTCCAAAATTATGATCGGATTATTTATGTAGTTCGTAAGCGGTACCGAATCTTTTCATCCTCGTTATGAGCCTCTGATTCACTTCCCCATACTCTTTTATAAAATGCGTCTTTTACTAGATCGCTAACTACCAATTTCTTATAAACTATTCTTTGCTCTTTTAGATACTTTGCCAAATCCTTGTATAAAAAATCTTCTGTTAAAATCGGGTCTTTAACGCCCGATACATAATGACGATAACTTGAATATAGATATTCCCCCGGTTTCAATACCAAATTAGATCGAACTGGATTAAGCTCAATGTATTTTCCACATTGAATAAAATATTCATCTTTACCAACCGGCTGACTTTTAAAACGACCCTGCCAAAAATGTCCAACCCAACCATATTTACGCTTATAGTAGCCAAAATAAGCCAGACTAATTCTTTTCATAAAATCGGAAAAATTGTGGCCGTTAAAAGTTCTGATTAAAAAATGTATATGCGTCGGCATTAAACAATAGTGATAGAGATCAAATGGCAAAATTTTTTTAAAACGAGCGATTTGTCCAAGAAAATATAGATAATCAGCGTCAGAACGAAAAATCACATTCTTGTTATTACCTCGCGCCATAATGTGATAGTAGCTATGCGACAACAATAAACGCGGTGACCTTGGCATGATTTAATTATAATTTATTCTATTTATTCTACAAACTTTGGAAACAAAAGATAAAAATAGAACCGTCCCCTTTCCTCTTAATCACACGCTATTGTTCTTGTTAAAGAAACAATATTCTGGTGAATCAAGCTTGAGAGTCTTGCAGGGTTAAGCCATAGCCGAACCCGTATTCGCAAGGCATATTTAATATATAATAATCCCATCATTAAAAGCAAAGAGCCTCCGCGCAGAAAATGCCGCGGAGGCCCAACCCTTCGATTTCACTCAGGGTTGTCCTGAACAGGGGGTCGAAGGACAAGTGATCGAAAGGAACAAACTTCGAAGAGACAAGGCTCACATGCCGGACTTCCGGAGAGCCGCCAGGCCACTAGCGGAGCGCGGATGGCCCGGATGGCCGCCCGGATGGCCGTACCAGCTGTCGACACGGAGCCCGTACCGGGCGAAGTAGCCGACCAAGACGGGGACGCCGCGAGAAACCAGAGCGCCAGTGACGGCATAGATGTTGGGGTTGAGGTAGTCGCCGGTTCTCTTGTGGTATAGAAGATCTTTGGTCACCTCAACCACGGGCGTGGGCGCCTCATACTCCGGCGGGAGCAAGCCCAACATGGTCTCCCATGCCTTGGAGATGGTCTCCCATGCCTTGGAGGTAGAACCCGGCACCACATCCTTGAGGGCGAGGTACCACTGTAGCTCCAGGCTCACGGCCGCCGCGAAGGTCTCTCTCGCAAACCAGCAGTCAGGAGGGTACGAGCAGAACTTCGGCTGGCCGTCTGCAGGACAAAGTTCCTGCCACCTTACGATGGTCAGCGGGGTCTTGCCCACAACCTTGACTCCGAGAAAGCCGAAGTGGGTCTGGCTGACTGCCTTGCCTGGGTGCCAGGGACACTCGCTGTCGAGAATCTCTTCGCTCCAGGGGAACCGCCCGATCGTCTTGGCCTGCCGGCCGGAAAGCGTCACCTCGAGCCCGGCCCATTCGTCGCGCCCCCAGAAGTTACTGCCCATGATCCGCCGGGCAAGGCCTTCTTCGGGCCATTCGGAGCCGCCGCGGACGATGTGCCTAGCGAGACCCCTTGTGAAAGACGAGTCAGCCGGAAGACGTCTCATGAATTTCAGCGGATCGCCTCCTCGCTGTCTGATGGCCTCTTCGAGCGCAACCAGACCTCTCTCGCGTTCGTCAATTGCCATTTGGCCGAAGCCTATACTCGGGCCACGGTGCGTATCACTCATGATACCGCACCTCCTTTTCTCCTTATCCCGTGGGATTTCGGAGAGAGCTACTTTGCTTAATCGCAAAGTTTCGTCTCTTATGAGACGAGTATACTGAAAACTAAACTCGTAGTTCGCAATATGCTCGTCTCATATCCATATTTTTTAGGTTCCAAATGATTACTTAATATAACATAAACCTGATTAGAAATCAAGAGTTGGAAAGTTAATTTTATCTTTTTGCCCATTCTAAGAGTTCATCTAAAGAATATGTATTGATAATATCATCTTTTTCAAGCCAACCTCGTCTAGCCACGGAAACCCCAAAACGCATTAAATCAAGATGGTGGAGTTGATGGGCGTCGGTGGAGATGGCAAATTTAACCCCATAAGTTTTGGCCTCTTTACACAAATAATCTCGTAGATCTAACCGATTAGGGAAAGCAGATATTTCCAAGGAGGTTTTATGGGCCGCTGCTGATTTAAATATCGCTGGCCAATCCACCTCATACGGTTCGCGTTGGCCGATTATTCGGCCTGACGGATGGCCGATGATATCCACATGTGGGTGAGAAATCGCTTTGATGATGCGATCAGTCATCACGTTTTTTTCTTGAAAAAAACTGGTATGAATGGAAGCGGTGACAATATCAAGTTTTTCGAGCATCCAATCTTTGATATCTAAATCACCGTTAGCTTTAATATTGACCTCGACTGATGATAATAGTTTCACTTTCGGATATTTTTTTTGGACTTTTTCGATTTCTTTTTGGCGAGATAGAAGCCGCTTTTCATCCAAACCGCGGGCAATTCCTAAGCCCACCGTATGATCGGAAATAACCACATATTCATAGCCCATTTTTTGCGCGCGTTTAGCGATTTCTTCGATGGTCATAAAACCATCCGACCAATTGGAATGGACGTGCAAATCACCTTTGATATCGGAAAGTTCTAAGAGTTTTGGTAATTTGTGCTTCAACGCTACCTCAATTTCACCGCGATCTTCGCGTAATTCCGGCTCGATCCAATCCATTTTTAAGTTTCGATAGACACACTCTTCGTCGGGACAAGTGATGCGACTAACCATTTTCCCGTTTTTTAAGATTTTTAAGCCATGTTCGGAAACTGACCGCTGAATTGTCAGTGCATATGCTCTCAGAGCAACATTATGTTCTTTCGAGCCGGTCAGATGTTGAAGTAATGAGCCATATTCTTTTTCCGGGACGATTTCTAAATCGACATGGGCGTTGGGCTTATAAATTACCATAGCTTTATTCGGGCCTTTGGCTAAAACATTGATTATCCCGGGCATAGCGACAAATTTTTCGATTAATTCATCTGAGTTGGATACGGCGGCGACAATGTCGATATCGCCAACCGTCTCTTTCATCCGGCGAAGCGACCCAACATAATCGATTTTTACGACGCCCGTTTCTTTTTTAAGATGCGCGATAATTTTTTCAGCTATCGGCAAGGCTTCGGTTAATAGCATTCGGCCGGTTAGTTTTCTCATAATTTCAATCCCGCGCAAAATGTTGGATTTTGTTTTTTCTTTAAAATATCTTTCGGTTTTGTCTTCTTTTAATTTTTTCTCCAGATCATCAATGCCCTTGGCTTTGATAACTTTCGCAATTTTAATTGCCGTTTTCGGGCCAATTCCGGGAATTTTAATAAATTGCACTTCGTTTACCGGCACATCTTTGGAAACTTCCTCTAAATATTTAATTTTCCCGGTCTTGATCAGTTCCTCAATTTTTTCGGCAACTGATTCGCCAACATTGGGAATCGCCTCGAGTTCTTTTTTGCCCCCGCGATCATAGACTTTTTTTAAATCTTCGGGATAGTTCTCCAGCGTTTGCGCCGCTCGTTCATAAGCGATAATTCGAAAACGGTCACCTGGATTTTTCAGTTCCAGAATTTTGGCAATTTGGTACAAAATTTTTCCAATTTCTTTGTTTGTCATTTTCTTGCGTTAAATTGTCCGATAAAGCTCGATTTGATCAGAATATTTTCCTTGGCGCAATAGCCCTTTCGGCAATCGTCCATATTCTTTAAAATCGAATTTTTTATAAAGTGTAATCGCGGCTAAATTGTCAGCAAAAACCTCTAGCGTTACAATTTGCATTTTCATCTTCTTGGCTTCTTTTAAAACAAACTCCATTAAAAACTGCCCCAGACCTTCGCCGCGAAAATCCTTATCTACCATTAAACCAATCTCGCCCACGTGCGGGCTGCGCGGCTTAGCCCGCATCACGCTGACACTTCCCACCATCTTGTTTTCGTAAAAGGCCCAGGCAAAATAGTTATCACCGCGGGCAATTTCCCTCAAACGGTCTTGAAGCCACTTTCTTTCGCTCGTGAAACTTATTGGATTACCGGTTAAATTTAAAAAAGTGTCTTCTTCGATTAAGCGGTTGGTAAATTCTAAAAGTTCTTGGACTTTGGAAAGGCTTGGTTTTTCAATTGTAAATATTTTCCCGCTTTTTCCTTGATATTCGGCTAAAGGTTTTTCTTTGTAGAAAATCATCGTTCTTTTGCCAATTCGATTAAGCGCGTTAATAATTCTTTATAAGGTATGCCGCTCGCTTCCATTAATGTTGGGTACATAGAAAACTGCGTAAAACCAGGAATAGTGTTAGCCTCATTTAAAAGAATCTTTCCATCCTTTTTCATAAAGAAATCGATCCGCGCCATGCCTTCTATCCGTAAAGATCGGTAGGCTTTTTCGGCCAGATCTTGGAATTCTTTGATTTTCTTTTCCTCGATTTTTGCCGGGATAATTAACTCTGAATCATCACCATATTTTGCCGTGTAGGTGTAGAACTCTTCAGACGGAATAACTTCGCCTGGTTTTGAGATAACCAAATCAACGTTTCCCAATACTGCCACCTCAAACTCTCTCGCCCCCTCCAGGGCTTCTTCGACAATAATCCGTTTATCGTATTTTAAAGCCTCTTCGACTGCGGCTTCGAATTCCTCGATTTTTTTTACTTTGGATATACCGATGCTTGAGCCGGTGGTCGAGGGCTTTACGAAAACGGGCGGTCTTACTTTTTGCATAATTTGTGAAGGGTTTTTGCGCCATTCTTCCTCCCGAAAAAATTGAAAGTAGGGGATAGGGAGTTTCAAATTTTGCCAAATTTGTTTTGAAGCAATTTTATCTAAGGCCAAGGCAGAGGCTTCAATTCCAGCGCCGACATATGGCTTTTTTAGTACCTCACATAAACCTTGCATCGAACCGTCTTCCCCGCCTTTGCCGTGAAGAACCGGGAAAATCACATCAGAATCTAAGATTTTTTGCATCTCGAACTTACCGTCTTTAGATATTTCTACCGGAATAATTTCGAACTTCTCTTTGTCTAAATTTTCCATTACCGATTTGGCCGACATTTTTGAAACTTCATGCTCAGCCGAAATCCCGCCGTACAAAACGGCAATTTTATCTTTGGCCATATTTCCTTTCGTATGATTATTATACCATATAAGAATGAAAGGGTATATAATAATTATAAATGAAAGGGTATATAATAATTATAGCGGTATATTGAATTTAGATACGAAATTATTATGAAGGTTAAAGCGATTATTTTTATTTTGATCAGTTTAATAATCATTAGTGGCGGCTTTTTATTTTGGCTAAAGGTCGGTAATGGTTTTGAATGGCTGAGGAATAATAAGATGATTGGGAATAATAGTAAAATTAGTTCTGGACAAAATAATCCCTTCGGTTTTGCTGGACCGGCAGAACCGGTTGATAATTTCTCTAAAATTCAAGCGTTGGGAGTTAAATACATCAGAGAATCTATCTCTTGGGAAGCAATGGAACCGTCTCATAATCAATATAATTTTAACATTATCAATGAGGAAGAAAAACTTAAACAATATGGTTTTGAAATAATCACAAGAATCAAACTTGGACAAATATGGGCAACAAAATGTGATACCTCAGTTGATTGTCCTAAATTAAAAGGATTTACTTGCCCTTCTCAAAGCGCCGACTGCCCTCCAAAAGATCTAGGAGATTGGTCAGAAAAAGGCTACAGTCCTCTTCTTTATGACTTTACCTATAAAACCTTGGAATACGCAAATAAAAATGGGGAAATATTTGAATACATTATTATTGGTAATGAAGTTAATACTTGGATATTCTGGCATGGCACGGCTGATGATTATTTAAAAACGCGAGCCACTATTTATAAAGCAGTTCATGATATAAATTCTAATCTAAAAACAGATTATAAAGTTGTTGATAATGGCATTGCCAGTACAATTTGGGGCGGGGCGATCCTAAAAGATAATTTTTGCACCAATGATCAAAATAAACGAAATTATGCCATGAATTTTGCTAAAAAATATTTCCGAAGAATTTATGATGGTCCATACACAGAGGAAGCTCTAGATAAACGGTTAAATTGCGATAATCCGAGTCGAGATTATCTAATCTTAAAGGAAATCTTCAAAAAAGATACTAACCTTAATGAACCTACTTTTGACCTAATGTCATATCATTTCTATGAACCGTGGGATACACAAGAAGAAATTATCAACTGGATAAAAAATGAAATGAAAAAAAACGGCTATGAAAAGCCGATTATGAACACTGAAGGGGGATATCGAGATACTTTGCATCTTTATAGCGATACTCCTTCATTGGCCCAAGATGTCGCCAATGAAATTCCTAAACTTCATGTTGTTGCTTTTGCCAACAATGTTAAAACTTGGCTCTGGCTTCCTTTTACCGAGAGAGGAGAAAAATATCAATTTTACGGGCTTGAATGGAAAGGATTAATCTCCGAAAAACAAAAAGAGCTACTAGCATATAAATCTTATCAAATTATGGTTGCAAAACTAGCCGGCTTTGATTCGATTGAAAAATTAGACCAGTTTACAAATACATATATTTACAAAGTAAATTTCTCTGACAAAGATCCTTTATATGTAATTTGGTCTGAAGAGAATGCCCAAATTGATCTTAGTTCAGAAATTGACGGTCAATTAATAATTACCAATGTCGGCCAAAAAACAAAAACTGCGAATAGTTCTAAATTAAATATTAGTAGTAGTCCTATTTACGTTGAAAAAGATTAAACCGCTTTTTTCCTTGGAACTCGATGCCCCGCGGCTCGGGCCTTGGAAATATTAACCGCCGCTTCTTGGCGTTTGGCCGATGCCTTGGTGGGATGATGGCCCAAAATCTTCTTACCATCGTGGCTGCAAAGAATCCACTTTTTCCCGACTTTTTTAATCATAAAACCTCCAAATTTATTGTTGTTTTGCTTCTTTTTCAAGCTGCTCCAAAAAATCACGCATAAATTCAACCATAGGCTGAGCCATTTTTATAGCATATTTACTCTTAAGATTATCATAGCAACTTATTTGGAAGTTAAGCTGATCAGAAATCGTTTCGCCTCTGCCCCTACCGCTATCGATACGCTCATCAAAATCTTTTGCGGTCATCCCCCATGTTTCGCCTTTAACATTCTTATTATCAAACATTGTTAAATGATAATCCGACATTGCCTCTCTAATTATACCCATCGCTCCCAAAAGATCGAGAATATCAGCATCTCTTAATATATCTAATAACTTCCCTTCTCCTCTCCGATCTTTATTATGAAACCTAACAGCATTTACGATTTCTTGCACTTCTGACTTTTCAAATAAATTGTTTCTGTCCAAAAATGCCTGGGCAAGCTGAGCACCGCTTTCACCGTGGTCGTCATCCGGCTGACTACGCCCAACGTCATGGAACAAAGCTGCCGCTTCAGCCACATCTAACTTGGAATAACGCTCGGCTTTAGCGATTTTAAGCATCCATTTTCTTACTCGATCAGTATGATCAAAACCATGGGCAAATTTCTTTATTTTTAAAGTCCTAACCCATTCTTCAATAATTTCAATTTTATTAGCCATCACCTACCTCAATAACTGTAAATTTGCCTTCGGTTTTGTTTTCGGAAACTTTAAATTCTGTAACTATTATTTTAGCAAGAATTTTGTCACTTTTATAGCTACAAAGTCCAATCGGTATCTTGATCGGATAAATCCGCTCCTCTGGCTTTTTAAAATTGTAAATCTTGCCTTTTTCTAACTTCTTAGGCAATCCATATTCCGGCTTTAACTTCAAAACCCAATTAAATTCAATTTTATAACCCATTAATCTATCTTCCCACCAAAGTATTTCATCCAATCAGGATTTTATTGCCGTTTTTATAATAATCTAAAATAATTTTATCTTTAATATGTTTATTTAAATATCCAATATTCTTATACAAAAATTCTTCGCGAGGTTTGGCTTTATTTTTTCTAACCAAAAAAGCATGATCAACTACTTCTCGATATTCTTCTAAATCAATTCCTTTTGATATTTCGAAAATCTCATCAAAAGAAAAAGCAAATTTTTTCAGCTCAAAAATTTCCAAAACTCTTGTGCCAAATAAACATGATTTGGCAAATTCCATTGAGGAATTCACAATATCGTTTTGGCGAGATGCAAATACTGCTGCCAGGGCTTGGCCCAAATCGAAACCCAATCTTTCAATTAAATCGATAGTTTTTATCTTTGGCGGTTTAATTTTTTCAATAATTTTTTCACCCGCGAGAGTTTTCCCAGTTTTTATCAGCTCATACATATAAATTTCTTTTTGAAAAGGAGTATCTAAAGTACAATTTTCCAACTCGCTTTTGACAAAAGGGAAAATCAAAATTTTTTTATTAGAAACGAATTCCTTTAATTCGGCTCGGGAAATATCGCCTTTTTTATTTTGGATTACTCCAACTTCAAAATCCGAGTCATCCTTAAAATCATCTCTCGCCCGAGAGCCGTAAAGAAAAACCGAAATCGGCTTAAATTTCTCGTAAATATCTTCTGCGATTTTTTGGATATTTATTTGATTCATTTTATTTACTCAAATACGCTAACATTCCCGATCCGCCGATGATTAAAATTAAGGCGATTATTTTTAGCAAGGATACACTTTCGCCCATAAAAAATCCAATAATTGATGCGAGGGCGATACTTCCACCAATAATTATTGGACCGCCGACAGAAACTGGCAAGCCCTTTCCATAAGCCGACAACGCCAAATAATCGATAAAAAATGCGGCAATGCCGGCTAAGGCCACAAAAAATATGCCTTTCCAATCACTCATTAATTGAATATGTTTAAATCTTGGCAATAATACTATCAATCCGACAATTACCGCCACAAATGACACAATAATCGCCCCGAAAATTTGATTAATATAAGGTGAGGCAACCTTATGAAATACCGTCCAAAGCCCGAATGATACTGCCGCCAAAACTGCTAAATAAATTGGATTCATTCTACTTCCTATAAAACATTCTCATATTCTGCAGAATATTGGAATGTTTACTTAGGCTTATAAATTTTTAATATTTAATCGATTAAATTAAGTCTCTTAAGCCTGGGTATCACCTTGTGTTCAAAGATTGATCCAACTTTCATGTTTTCAGGATGTTTTGAATTAATCCATGCAATTTCTTTTATTTCATTCTTCGGTGAAATTTCCCCTTTCCATCTCTTTACAATATATACCACCATTTTGATTACTTTATCATTTTCAGCGACAGCCGTTGCAGAGAAAGTTCCAAACATTTCTAATTCATCTTGATTTACTTTAATATTTAACTCTTCTTTAAGTTCTCTAATTAACGCTTGTTTTGGGGTTTCATTTTTTTCAATTCTACCCCCTGGCGCAGTGAAGTATTCGTGCTTTGTTGGACGACAAACAATTATTTTCCGATCCTTCAAAATAATACCACCAACTTTATAAATATTTTTCATATCTTCCATGACATTTTTATAAGGAATAATAAGGAAAAACGATAAGGATTAACTCCAATATCTTCTTCGGTATTGTTCGACAATCTGTTTCTTTTGAAAATCCTGCCTATCTTTTTTCAGTCTATCCTTTTCGTCGCCTTTTTCAATATATCTTTTTTCTAAGCCTTTAATTTGTCTTCCCAGCATGCAATCTTCCCCATAGATTTTCGTCAGAATCATCTCAATTTCTTCAAGAATCTCCTCCTTATTGATTTCCTTTTTTCCATCCTTATCCATCCTTATCGGCCACCTTATTCCTGCCTTATATTCTCTTTTTAGCTCTTCAAAATCTCCTTTTAACTCTTCATTCGATGCTCTCGAAAAACCCAAAAATTCCAAATAAGCTTTGGTATTACCCCGTTTATTCCCTTCCATAATATTTCTTGGAATAGACCGCCCCGAAGCATCCATGTGTCCCTTAAGACGAGAGTCCTTAATTGGGTCCAAATATTTAGCTGTAAAATCCTTAGTCAGTTGGTAAATTTCCTGACCCTGCTTGTAAGTTAATAGATTTTTATAGCCGTCTGAGGAGTAAGGCATAAGATTTGATAAGGTTTAATAAGGACTAATAAGGATTTTTATTTCCCGTGACAATGTTTATATTTTATAGGACGACCATCTGGTTTCGTCGCTCCGCACGGACAAGGCTCATTTCGGCCGACTTTGGGAACTGATGAAACCGGGGTTCCCGATGACGATCCTTCACCCTTTTTCCTCACTGTCACTTCTACCCCGCCTCCCGATGATACCTGCCTCAATGGCTCAGACCCCTGAGCCATTGGCGTTTCGGTAGGCGCGCCCTCAAAAGTCCCAGCCGCCAAAGCCTCATCCGCCCCCTGCATCCTCATTGTCCGCATCGGTTGCGCCGCCGCCACTTGCGCTGGCGCAGGCCGGATTTCAGCTTTCAATAAAATATCGACGACTTGATTATTGATACTTTGATTGAGCATCCCAAATAGCCGATACGCCTCGCCTTTGTATTCAACTAACGGGTCGCGCTGTCCGTAACCGCGTAAACCAATTCCTTGCCGGAGAAGCTCCATCGCATTTAAATGTTCAATCCACATCGTATCAATCGAACGAAGATAAACCATTCGTTCCACTTGACCCATTGTCTCTTCGCCTAATGAATTATATTTCTTTTCGTATTCAGGCTTTTCATTTTCATCCATCAATTCCGAAATTTCTTGATGAATTTCTCTACCCGCTAAAATTTCCCGGCGCTTTGTATAAATCGCCTGTCGGTGTTTATTGGCAACATCGTCGTATTCGACCAAATGTTTTCTTGTATCAAAGTTATAGCCTTCGACTTTCTTTTGAGCGGATTCAATTGAGCGAGAGATGAGTGAATGCTGAATTGGCATATCATCCGGCAGGCGCATTCGTTCCATTAGATTCTTCATTCTATCCCCACCAAAAATCCGCATTAAATCGTCTTCCATTGAAACGTAGAATTGACTTGAGCCCGGATCGCCTTGACGGCCCGAGCGTCCACGAAGCTGATTATCAATTCGCCGCGATTCGTGCCGTTCGGTGCCCAAAACATGCAAACCGCCAAGCTTGATGACCTTTTCGTGTTCTTTCTTTTCAAACGGCGCCCCGCCTAAGATAATATCAACGCCACGACCAGCCATATTGGTGGCCACCGTCACCGCGCCAACCCGGCCAGCCTGCTCAATAATTTTTGCTTCGCGTTCGTGGTGCTTGGCGTTAAGAACCTGGTGTTTAACGCCCATGCGCTTTAAAATGGTCGATAATTTTTCACTTTTTTGGATAGAAATTGTGCCGACCAAAACAGGCTGGCCCCCCTCAGATCTTTTTTGGATTTCTTCTGCGACAGCTCGATATTTTGCTTCCTCGCTTTTAAAGATTTGGTCCTGCTGATCTTTTCTTATCATTTGCTGATTGGTCGGAATCACCACCACGTCAAGTTTATAAATTTTATAAAATTCTTCGGCTTCGGTTTCAGCCGTACCTGTCATGCCGGCTAATTTTTTATACAGCCGAAATAAATTCTGAAAAGAAATTGTCGCTAAAGTATCAGACTCTCGCTGGACTTCGACATTTTCTTTGGCTTCAATTGCCTGATGCAGGCCTTCGCTATATCGACGGCCAGGCATTAGACGCCCCGTAAACTCGTCAACAATAATCACTTCACCTTCTTTGACAACATAATCTTTGTCTCGCCTGTAAAGCGCGTGGGCAATTAATGCTTCTTCCAGATGGTGGACAAGTTCGATTGAGCGAGCTTCGTAGATATTATCAATCCCTAACATCTTTTCGATTCGTTTCATCCCGGCATCGGTTAACGAAACCGCCCGCATTTTTTCGTCGACGGTGTAATCTTCCTCGGGTTTTAACTGGGGCACAAGCTGGGCGAATTGCCGATATAATGAAGCCGATTCTTCGGCTGGGGCAGAAATGATTAAAGGCGTACGAGCCTCGTCAATTAAAATTGAGTCCACCTCATCAACGATTGCATAATGTAGCTCAGAACGTTGGACCATTTGATCAAGCGTTTGGACCATGTTGTCGCGCAAGTAGTCAAAGCCAAATTCGTTGTTAGTACCGTAGGTAATATCGGCCGCGTAGGCCTCTTTCCGTGAAATTGGTAAGAGATTTTCGTATTCGATTGAAACCGGATCAACGTCCCGTTTATTGGGGGTAAATAAAAATGAGGATTCGTGATTGATAACCGCCGTGGTAATACCAAGTTTGTCAAAAATCGGGCCCATCCAGGCACAATGAAAACGAGCCAAATAATCATTAACGGTCACTAAATGGGCGCCTTTTCCTTCGAGCGCATTTAAATATAAAGGCAAGGTGGCGACTAAAGTTTTACCTTCACCGGTTTTCATTTCGGCGATTTTGCCTTGATGAAGGACAATGCCTCCAACAAGCTGAACATCAAAATGCCGCTGACCAATGGTGCGTTTGGCGGCTTCTCTGACTGCGGCAAAAGTCTCTGGTAAAATATCGTCTAAATTTTCGCCTTTCGCCAAACGTTCTTTGAATTCAGCTGTTTTATCTTTAAGCTCGGCATCAGTTAGTTTTTGATACTCTTCTTCGAGCCCGTTTATCTTATCAACTATTGGTTTTAGATTATTGACAGCTTTTTCATTACTATCAAAAAGCTTCCCTAAAAATCCTAACATTAGGTCCTTTCAGGTTAATTTTAGCATATTTCTAATATTAAAGCGAGCCATGTGCCTTCCAAAGTAAATCGCGGAGCCCGAGCGCATGGTTAAAGCGAGGGCGAGCGCTTAGACCCGATTTTCTCGCTGGGAAAATCGAGGTCGGTACTTTGAAGGCATTGGTGAGCAAATATTTTTAGATCTCCCCTTCTGCCTCTTCCTCAAGCTCCGCCTCGTGATATTTTTTAGGGTAGCGAGTGCCAATTTTGACTTGTTCTTTATATTTTTTAAACGCTTTTTCTAAACGCTCTTCCACCACATCAATCGAACCCTTAAAATCATTGGTCACCTCTTCAATATGAATCGGATTTTTGAGGCCCGGCAAAGTCGCCGTTACACAAACCGCCTGGTCATTGCCTTTGGGGCCCATAAAATTGCTCAAAACGATTTCCAGCGTTGCTGGCTCTTTAACGAAACGCGCGAATTTCAAAAACCGCTCGTTAATGTAGTTCTTGAGGTTTTGGTCGACTTTGAATTGCTTGCCGGAAATAATTATTTTCACTTTTTTATTTCTTTAAAATCAAGATATTTTTGCAGCGTTTCTGGCACTTTCACAACGCCGTCTTTATAGTCATTTTCCAATATCGCAATCAGCATTCGGCCGATGGCGACGGCGGTGCCGTTGAGAGTGTGGACAAATTCCGTTTTCTGTCCTCCGTTTTCTGTTTTCCGATAACGAATGTTCAACCGTCGCGCTTGAAAATCAGTGCAGTTAGAAGACGAGTGGGTTTCGCGGTATTTTTCCTGGCCCGGCAGCCAGGTTTCAATATCAATGGTTTTGGCCGCCGGCATTCCTAACTCGCCAGTACAAAGTTTGACGACGCGATATGGCAGCTCCAATCCTTTCATAATTTTTTCTTCAAGCTCAACAATTAACTCGTGTTCTTTTTCCGAATCCTTGGGTTCACAAAAAGAAAACATTTCGAGTTTATCAAACTGATGAGCGCGAAATATCCCGTGAGTGTCCTTGCCGTATGAGCCAGCTTCGCGCCTTAAACAAGTTGAAAAAGCGACAAACCGCTGTGGCAGATTATCGATAATTTCGCCGCCAAAATACGGCAGGATTGATTGTTCGGAAGTCCCCACTGTCACCATCTCATCGCTTTTCATATGATAGGCATCGTCGTTGGTGGCTTCAAAATGACCTGACCCCCAAGCCATACCGGTGTTAATTAAAATCGGTGGAATCATCGCTCGGAATCCTTCTTTTTTGATCATTTCTAAGGCATATTGAATCAAAGCAAATTCGAGTTCCACTGCTTCATTTTTTAAATAATAGAACCGACTGCCAGAAACTTTGCCAGCGCGCTCAATATCAATTAAATCCAAGTCCTTGCCGATCTCAAGATGATCTTTGCCTTTTTCGATTTTAATTTTACCGACTTTTTTAATAATTTCATTTTGCGACGGATCCTTGCCATCCGGAACGTCGGGTAGGGGAATATTGGGAATTCTTACCGCCTCAACTTTGAAATTTTCTTCTGCTTCGGCCAACTGTGGCTCTAAATCTTTAATCATTTTTTTGATTTCGATGGCGCGTTCTGACCGCTTCCCTTCCTTGGCCATTTTATTCTGCTCCGCCCGTAGCATTTCAATCCTTCCCATCAAGCTTCGCCGCTCCTCATCCAACTTTAAAACCTTATCCACATCGCATTTAAACTGGCATTTTTTAGCAATGTCCCTTTTTACCTTATCCAAATTTTCCCGAACATATTTAAAATCAAGCATATTCACCTCTTAAGTATTATACCATCTTTTCTATCTTTTTTCTCAAGTAATAAGAATTGCAGTGTTTTAGTAGCCCAAAATACGATGGGACCAAATCAGGGGACGCAAATCAGGGGACGTTTCTCTTTTTATGGTTCAAATGCAAAAATTAGTCCGAAAAATACAAAAATTAGCTTTTTGTTCGAAAATGATAACGAATTTTTTCTTTTTCGTTATGGCTCTGAGATTTAGCCGCCCAAACTCCTTTTAAATAATTTTCTTTAACGATATCACCGATAATTAAACGGTGATATTCTTTTTGTCTTTTTCCCAGAGTCTGGCCTAAATCTTGATAGAGAAAATCCTCTGTCAACAAGGGGTCTTTTTTGCCAGAAACATAGTGTTGGTAGCTGGAGTAAGGATAGTCTTCGGGTTTTTGGACAAGTTTTGCTCTCACAAGGTTAGATTCAATATATTTGCCACATTGGATGAAATATTCATCTTTACCAACCGGCTGACTTTTGAAACGACCTTGCCAGAAATGCCCGACCCAGCCATAATTTTGCCGGTAGTGATGAAAGTGGACTAAATTTAGCCTTTTCATAAAACCGGAAAAGTCGGTGCAGTTATTAGTTTGAACCTGCATATGAATATGAGTTGGCATCAAACAATAATGATAGAGATTAAAAGGCAGTTCTTTTTTGTATTTAGCGATGAGGTCAAGATAGTATTGGTAATCTTCGGGTTTTTTAAAAACAACATTTCGATTATTCCCCCTGGTCATAATATGACAGAAACTATGCGAAAGAAGTAATCTTGGTGGTCTTGGCATATTTTTAATATGCGCTTTTTTAACATTTTTTGCAAACTCCAGAGTAAAAGAGAACCGTCCCCTTTGTCTATAACTTAGATCAACTTCCTTTTGATAATAAATCAATAAATTTATAAATCTTAAATAGTCCTCTTGATCATTAAAAATCTTATATTCGGCAATGCTTCGACTTAAAATATGATATACTTCACCACTAACCAATGGTACAACTCGCTTCATACTAAATCTCTCCTAACCTATAATCTATAACCCCGGAGGTTGTAGATATGGTCAGATAAAAAATTATTTTATAACTTCCCCTAATCTTCTAATTACAAATTCCCTCTCCAAGCTCGCCAAGACCCAGCCGGCCTGCGGGCCGGAATCTTTGCCAATAAATGATAAGTATATTGCCGAAAAAGCATCGCGAGGATTAATATTCATCGCTTTTCGGATTTCGTGTATTTTCGGATGTAATTCTTCGCCCGTCCAATTTTCCTTTGTTTTCATTATATCAGCAATTTTATTTAAAAATTCTTTTTGTTTATCGCTAAGGTTTTTCGCCGGCTCTGGAATAAAATTGCTGGCAATGCTGAACCGATAACTTTCCGGCGCGTAAAGATTTAGCCATTTTTGGGCAATTTCAATCCGGTTCTGCAGCTCTTCTGCTTCGACGATTGACAATTCGCTTCCTTTTTCTTCGGCGGCGTACTGCTCTGGGTTGAGCTTAAAACCGCCATTGGCTAAATGAGCGACTTTTGAAAAACGCAAGACATATTCCGGCGGCATTTGATGAGAGTCTAACTTGGCATAATAATAGGCCCGGCCAAGATCTGAATTCGGATCTTTGATATATAATGCCGTCGCTTTGTCGTACTCATCGTAAAGTAAGGGAATCATCTCTCCTTCGGGGTGAAAATCGATTGCTCTTTTGGCGCGGGTTCTGGTAAATAAAAAACGGAGAATATTTGCCGGCAAAAAATCGTAAATGTCTTTGGCGGTTACGCCAGAGCCTTTAGATTTACTCATTTTTTTGCCGGCCACCAGAATGTGTTCATAATGAATATCGTAAGGTGGTTCTTTTTTTCCGCCAGAGGCGGATCGGCCTTTGGCCGAGAAAATTTCTTTATAAATACGATTGGCAATATCTCTTGAGCCTCCGGCAGCAAAATGATCTTTACCCTCACCCTCAATATCTGTTCCAAAAACAAACCATCTTGTTGCCCAGGCCACTTTCCAAGGAATTTTGGCGTTTCCGCCGAATGGACTGATCTCTCCTTGATAGCCGCACCCTTTAGCCCATTCGACTAAATTTTCTTCGCAGGTAAACCGGACGGTCTTACCATTCCAACCTGTCACCTTGGTGGTCCCGATCTTTCCACATTTAGGGCAAACAGCTTGCAGCGGAAACCAATCTGGACCCTTGTCAGACCCTGATATTTCCAAATATATCTTACGAATTATTGGAGCATTATCGAGCACCGTTCGAATGACTTTATCATATTTTCCCTCTTTATGCAATTCGGAATCCCTGACAAATTTTGCCTTAATGCCCAACCCATTGATGACTTCGATTACCTCATTCAAATATTGATCGGCAAAACTTTTAGATTTTCCATCAGGCGCCGGAACTTTGTAAAGAGGCAAACCCATATATTTTTGCCATGATTGATCGACATAAATTGGCAAACCATCCATTGGGTCAAAATCATCAAAACCAAATTGAAAAACTGATTTTTTCCCTTTTTCCTCAAGTCCGCGCCGAATTAAATCGTGCAAGATAAGACCACGTAATGATCCGATATGAGCATGGCCTGATGGTGTCATCCAATCAGTAATCAAATAGTCATTTTTCGGAATTTTTTCGAGGATATCTTTAACAATTTCATCAACCCAAAACATTTTGTCCTTCTATATCAAAAATATGAACCAATTCTTCTGGTTTAATTGTATCAGAACTGCTTTAGAAAATCTACTTTATTCCAACAATCTGACAGGTCATTTTTCCATTAGGTGTGTTGATTTCTACCTTGTCTCCCTTGACTTTACCGAGCAAAGAATAACCAATTGGAGACTCTGAGGAAATTCTGCCTGAGGCCGGATCGGACTCCGAAGAGCCCACAATTGTATATTCAAGGGTCTCACCATCCATTTTCAAGGTCACAGTTAATCCTAATTCAACCTTGTCCGTACCCATCGCATTTTTTTTAGCAACGACTTTGGCGTGACGGACCGTTTCTTCCAATTCAAAAATTCGTCCTTCGACGAAAGATTGTTCATTTTTGGCGTCTTCGTATTCTGAGTTTTCTGACAAATCCCCATACTCTCGAGCATCCTTGATTCTTTCAATCACTACCTTACGACGCTCTTTAAGAGTAGCTAGTTCCTGTTGCAATTTTTGTAAACCTTCAGATGTTAATAAAATCTGTTGCGGCATTTTTTCCTCATTTACTTAATGTATTTAATATATATTGTAATATAGTCTCAATCTGAAGTCAATAAATAAAGGGCCTAAGATTTATTTGCTAAAATACCAATTGAAGACATCTTGGACCACTGGACCGGCAGTGGCATAGCCCTCACCGCCCTGTTCAACAATAACTATCATTACCATCTGAGGATTATTGTAGGGAGCGTAAGCCGCCATCCAAGCATGGGTTTTCCCTTTATCGCCAAATTGGGCGGTGCCCGTTTTTGCCGCCGTCATCACTGGGAGATCGCTTAACCTCGTCGCTGAACCCGAGACAACAGTTTGACGCATTCCCTCCCGAACAATTTGTAAATTTTGATCATCAATAAATTTGCTCGATTCGACCTCTTTATGAAAATCCTGTACCACATTACCATCTTTATCAATAATCTTTTTTACTAGCTGCGGTTTTAAAAGATCGCCTCCATTGGCAATGGCTGAAATTGCGACTGCCATTTGCGTCGGCGTAACCAAAAAGTCTCCCTGGCCAATACCCAAATGGTAAGTATCGCCTAAGTACCACATCTCTTGTTTATTTTTTTCTTTCCATTTTGGATCAGGAACAAGACCACTGGCTTCGCCAGGAAGGTCAATTCCGGTTCTTTGGCCAAATCCAAATTTAAGCAGATAGTTTTTAAGCTTCTCGACACCAATGCCTTTAATTTTATCCCAACCACCAGCTATGGCGTAAAAAAAGATATTCACCGATTCGGCAATGGCTTTTCGTACATCAGTTAAGCCATGGGCTTTCCAATCGGGGTAAGTATAATTTCCGACTTTGATTTCCGCTGGGGCATTAATTGTTGTATTGGCAGTAATCACTCCCTCTTGCAAGCCGGCGGCGGCGATGACTGGTTTGATCGTCGAGCCTGAAGGATAAGTACCCGCGATCGCGCGATTAAACATTGGCTTGGCAGGGTCTTCGAGTAATTTTTGATATTCTTCTTGCGCAGTTTGACGATTAAATAAATTATTATCATAAGTCGGCAGGCTAACAATCGCTAATATTTCACCGGTTTGAGGATTCATTGCTACCGCTGCCCCGCCTGGGGAATTAGAAGCACGAATATAGCCTTTGAGAGAATACGCGAGCCTGCTTTCTAAAGCCGGGTCAAGACTCAATATCAAATTATTGCCTGGCGAGGGTTCAGTCGAAGAAAGTTGACGTTGCTTCCTTCCTTTAGAATCGACTTCAACCTCTAAAACTCCTGGCGTTCCCTTTAGATTCTTTTCGTAAAATGATTCTAATCCTTCCTTGCCGATTTCATATGAAGAACGATAGGACGGATTTTCTTCGAGATCTTTATCTGAAACTTGACCGACATATCCCAAAATAGGACCCAAACCATCAATATTAGCATATTCCCTTATAGGCTTTTTGTTGATCTCCACTCCTGGTAAATTTTTTGTTCTTACTTCTAAAATCATGGCCGTATCACGATCAAGATTTTCTTTTAAAATGATAGGATTGGCGCTCGATAACTCTTTTTGATTAGTCTTCTCATTGATTTCGCTTATGGGAATTTGAGCAACTTCCGATAATTCTTTGAAAATTTCCTCCCTCTCTTTTTTATCTTTGGGTATGTCGAGAGGATAAATAATTAAATTGTAAGAAGGAATATTTTTCGCCAAAACCTGATTGTCAGAACCCAAAATTAAGCCGCGCGGTGCATTAATTTCTCTTGCGCGGACACGATTTCCTTCAGCAAGCGTTCTATTAAAAGTTCCTAAAGTAATTTGCAGTTTTAAAAGCTGGGCAAGAAGTACTATAAAAACTGCAAGGCATAAAAAATAGGGAATCCAAACCGGGCTTCTTTTCTGATCGAAAATTTCTTCTCCCTCTGCCTTTGAGTTAAAATGCTCATATTCTAAGGTACCGTTCTTTAAAGCACGGTGTTTTTTATCGCCTGGCAATGGTTTATCGTCGTGTAAATCAAATATAGACATATTAAAAAAATTTAATTTTTTCCTCTACTTTGATAAATCTTTGTACTAAAAACAATCCTAATATTCCCCAGAGTGTGTTGATTATTGAGTCGCTTACAATCTCCCAATGTAACGAGCCAGAATAAAATAAAGAAACCAGAAAATTAAAAATTAAAAATGAGCCGATAAATACTAGGAGCGTGAAAAAATAGTTAGGGATCAGCGAAACCTTATTAATTAGTAGATAAATTAAAACCAAAATTATTAAGTATATTATTGTCAAAACGCCAAATTTTAAAGGAGAACCAATATCCAAAATCATCCCGCCCAACAAAGCGATCAAAAATGCCTCGTGTGGGCGGTTTCTAAGCATTAGAGCGATGGCAATTATCAGAATCAAATTTGGCACCGCTCCCAAAATTGATATCTTCGTCAGTACTGCTAGTTGCAAGATCGCAATTATTATAATCCCTATACCTTTTAAAACATTTTTTATCATTTTCTAATTTTACTCAACAAAAACAAACTCTAAAAAATAAATCTGGATCGGCGAAGAAACACTAACTTTCTGAAAGATTTCGCCTTCATGAGAAATTACTTCCCCAACCTTGCCGACTAAAATACCAGCTGGCATATCCCCGCCAAGACCAGACGTAATTACCTGTTCGCCCGATTTAATGGGAATATTAAGAGGGATATCATCCATTGTAAGTCCTTTTAAGCCACCTCGCAACAAGCCTGTGCCGCGGCTTTCTTGCAAGAGGACGGGCACAACGGAATTATAGTCAGTGATCAAATCAACCTCCGAGGAACTCTCATAGATTTGTTTAACTACCCCGACTAAATATCCTTGAGAAATAACGGCCTGCCTAACCTTTAAATTATCACGCTTCCCCCGATCTATAACGATGGTTTTTATATAACCAAGCGACGAACGACCGATGATATTGGCCGGGATTAATGTAAGATTTTTATTATCTTTTTCTAAACCAATCTCTCTTTTGAGAATCTCATTTTCATGCTGAGTTTCTTTTAAAAGACTGACTTGACTTTGTAAGGCGAGATTTTCTTTAATTAGGGTCTGATTTTCCTTACCCAGAGAGGCCAGATGGAAAAAATTGTTAAAAAAGAGCGTGAGGCGATTAACAGAATAGTTTGTGCCTTGGACAAAAGGCTTGTTGATCATATTGAGTGTATTTTTTAAAGGGTTAAATAAACTTGAAGATGCAAGAAAAAGACCTATCATAAGTAGGATGATCAAAAAAACGAATATTCGATATTTTTTAAAAAATTTCCTAATCATAGATAATTATTTTTAACGAAATTCAAAACTCAAGGGTTAAACTGCGTTGGCAGCAAAACGTTTTGAAGATTTTCCAAATCCTCCAAAACCAGACCAGCGCCCCTCACCACCGAAGTTAACGGGTCATCAGCCACATGGACTTCGGTTTGAGTGGTTTCTTTGACCAAAATATCTAAACCCCTAAGCAGCGCTCCTCCGCCACAGAGCACAATGCCTTTTTCCATAATGTCAGCCACAAGCTCTGGCGGAGTTTCTTCCATTGTGGCGCGAATTGCCTCAACAATTTGTTTGACCGATTTTCTTATTGCCACCCTAATATGTTCATCATTGACAACAATTTCTTTCGGCAGACCACTAACTAAATCTCGGCCGCGCATCTTGATATTTATTATTTCCTTTAATTCAACTGCTGAGCCGGCCTCGAGCTTAATCTCTTCGGCCGTGCGCTCTCCGAGTAGAAGGTTAAATTTTTCCCTAGCAAAGTCAATAATATCCTGGTTCATTTCATCGCCGGCAATTCTTAAAGATCTTGAGGCAACAATCCCGCCCAAAGATATAACGGCTACTTCAGTCGTGCCGCCGCCAATATCGACAATCATGTTCCCAGTTGCCTCTTGGATGGGAAGCCTTGCCCCGATCGCCGCCGCCACTGGCTCTTCAATTAAAAAAACCTGTCTTGCCCCAGCATTTAGAGCTGCCTCCTCGACTGCTCGGCGTTCTACTTCAGTTACTCCGTAAGGAATCCCGATAACGATACGTGGCCTGGGAAATAAAGAAAATTTTTCACGGTGAACTTTGTCGATAAAGTATTTTAGCATCTGTTCGGTGACCTCAAAGTCAGAAACAACACCATCAACGAGCGGACGAATGGCAACAATATGCGCCGGGGTCCTACCAACCATTTTTCGTGCTTCGCTACCAATGGCTAAAATTTGTTTTGACTTTTGATTAATAGCGACAACCGAAGGTTCATTGATCACAATGCCTTTATCACGCACATAGACCAAAGTGTTGGCTGTGCCTAAGTCAACACCAATATCGTGAGAAAATATTCCCCATAATTTGTCTAAAATTTGCATGGTTACCCTAAAAATAGCATACTACCATTATTCGTGTTTATTAGTGAATAAAATTCGTCGGTCGCAAACTTCAGTTTAACAAAAAGAGGGCTTTTGTCAAAGCCCACTTACGAAGTGGGGTTTGGTTGGCGAGAATCTTCAATGGCTCAGCGGTCTGAGCCATTAGGATAAGCAAAAATTAGACCTTAAGATAATAGATGTCTTTACCAACCTCGCCATATTGCTTGATAAGGCCGATGATGAGTCCCAAAATAAAATAAATCATTTAGCCCTCCTTTTGAAAAATTAAAATGGCAATTCTTCCGGTTTGATTGGATTATTTTCGTGGTGGGCTAATTTCTCGCCAAGGTGGCGGTATTGGCACCATTTGCAATCCGGGTTTTCTTCGGGCATCGGACCGGATAAAAGCTCATCAACACATTTGGCGAATTCAATAAAAACTTTATCGTCAATCGGAATTTCCAGCCACTTGGGCGGAAAATCTATTTTGGCAATGCCCTCTTTGAACTCCACCGTGTCGGGATAAAAAATCAAAAGCCCAACCTTGGTAATTTTTAGCGGCTCACTTTTAACTGGATTTTCAAGAGCAAATTTATAAGCGCCTAGCTGTGTTTTATATTTTTCAATTTTATCTATCGCTAGCTGACTGATTTTTAGATCAATTAAAGTGTGCGTGCCATCGCTATTTTTGACCAAAAGATCGTATTTTCCCTTGATAAAAACATCCGTCCCTGGCACCACGACTGATTCCACAAAACCCTCCTGCTTAACCACTTCGCCGTCTGGTAAATCTGCCGAAATTTCTTTCAAATTTTTCCCGAGCAAATCGCCTTGAAGTCTGGTATTGATAGCCGCAAAAACTCCCGGCATCGGCATGCTGGGCTGATAAATGCCTTCTTTGACTTTCAAGCAATAACAAAGCTTACACTCTTCATATAGATAAGCAAAATCCGATGGTGATAATTTATGCATTAATTCCTTTACTTCGAGCAAAGTCGAGAAGTTATTTTAATTCGAATTTATTTGTCGTGTTTTTCCACGAACTTTTTTATTTCATCAATATTTTCCAAAACCAATTTTGCTTTTTTTACCCCAAATTGAAAAGGATATTTGTCCTCCTCGTCATTTTTAATAACAATCATTGGATTCCCCTTAAATTCTGATTCCGATACGATTGACACAATAACCTCCTTTAGTTTATTTATCTTTGACTCTATTTTACCAAATCCTTTGCTTAATCTAAACTAAGAAATATTATTTAGTTTTTTCCTGGCAATTTTTAGTATTTTATCAAACGTGTCCTCGATAAAGAGTATGTGCGTCCGAGTATTTTCTATGTCAAGCTCTTTTTCAGTGAACTTTTTTTCAATTGATTGCAATTTTCTGCGAGTGAGTTTAGCCTTCGCTTTGCTCAAATACGGCAAATATTGCCATTGTTTTTCAACCTCCCATTGTAAACGGATCATCGCTTCTTCAGTCCGCGCAAACTGCCATTTGGCCAACTTTAATTTTAGCCAATAGCGAAGAATCGTTGTGTAGACATAGAAATAGATATAGGGTTTTTCAAGATATGTTTTTATCACGGAATACATTTTCCCCTCGACGATTTTTAGTTCTTACCTATTATAACCCTAATTAACGTCTTTGACGATATTCAAGTATTCAATTGAATAGTAGAATATCATCTAGATAATTTTATATTAAAATTCCCAAGGATCGCGGGTTAAAACTTCGATTTTTTAGCAAGAAGCTTAATGTCCATTTCCGTATCGGCAATTTTTCGCTTTTGCATCTCGATTTCGCTTTGAACCGCCGTCATCGCGCCTTCTTGATAAAGCGACAAATCCTTTTCGTCCTTAATTTCTGCAAGAACTTTTTCTTCAACCTTAAGTTCGTTTTCCAAGCCAACCAACTCTTCTTTTTGCTGTTTTAGATCTTCGTGATCTTTTTTAATTTGCTTTTTAGCGTTTTCCAACATTTCTTTCGATGTCTGAGGCATAAAATTTTCCTTTCTAAAGAAATATAATTTCAACGACTCCTCGCCGTGCCACTCCGTCTTGTCCCTCGTAGCCTCGACGAAGTGGGAAGCCTTGAGCGAAGGGGGGCGATTTTTAGTTCACCTTTTTAGCAAATTTTCAGGTCAATCGAGAACCGCCCGCCCCCTTAAGCTCTAGCGGCGTAATTAAAACCGTAAAAATAATTTTGCCATAACTTATCCGTAGAACGAAAAATATTTTTACCGATAAAATAATCAACCAATGCCTCACGAGAGCGCAATATTTCTTTTAAACGATTTTTATTTTTAGGATCAGAAACCGTTAAATCAATTAGTTCTAAACATCTTTCAAAAGCCATTTGAGAATATTTTCGGTCTTTATCGCGCCACTTAATTGTTCTTTCAACTTCACTGCCGATATTTGCCATCTGCTCAAAAATGTTTTTCGAAAACCACTGTTTTGTTGTTAACCCCTTATGAAGAATAATTTTCATTTTTCAACTAATTTATTAACAATTTGAATGATGATTTTTCGAATTTTGGGATCGTCAATACCGCGACTGCGATTATTCTGATTTGGTTTAATATTAATCATAGAATCAAACTCAATAAAATCTTCACCGTATTTTTCAGGATATAAATTAATTCCCCAGAGATTTTCTTGTTTGGAACCATTTTTAATTAATTCGGCCTCTTCGTCAGAATGCATAGGCGCATCAACCGCTATTACTTTTTGATCAATATCAACAACGGCTTTAACCAAATTATCAAACATGTTCTTGGTCATCCGAGAAAGTTCTAACAATGTAATTTTATCTTTTATAATTTTTATGATGTGCCTTTTTGATTAAAATTTCCGCGGCAAGTGAAAACTTGGCTATTATTTTCATCTGTATCCATATTTAACCATTAATAGTTTACTTAATCAAATCCATTTCCCTATTTCTCGATGATTTTTAGTTCGATTTTTGGAAAGTCTTGGGTAAAAGACTTGTCCGCCGAAACTTTAGTGTAGGAGGAGAACCGTCCCCTTACTATTTATAAATGAGTAAGGCGGTCCTGCCAGCTGGCAGGACCGCCTTGGGAAGGGGCGGGCTCTTTCGGAAAGTCCGGTTGCTCCACTCGCCACTCTTCGATTTCTTCGCCATCTACGCGGTACTTCTCTCGACTGAGGCTCTTGTCGATGGCGGTCTTCACCTCAAAGGCGACGACACGATACTCGCCGGGCAGAAGCGGCTTCTTGAGAAGCTCCACCGTGTGGAACTTCGGAGACTCTGAGGATTCCCGCAAACTGATCGTGATACTTTTGATCGGTTGCGGCGAAATGCTTCTCAGTGTCACTTTGTACCGGTGTAGCGTGCTGCCGAAGACAGGATAGGTGGGGCAGTACTTGTCATTCAGCCACCCCGGCCAGGTTATGTTGTCAACGACATCGGTGTCTCGACTGGTGATCTGCTCGTAGACGATCTCGACTGGTCCCTTGCTCTCGCAGATGGTTTGGTTCATCTCGGCCTCTAGAGAGCCGGTCAGCTTGACCGCCTCCGCCCATTTGGCCGTGGCCTCTTTCCAGAGAAACTTGGCCTCGAGCGCTCGCGCTTGTTCAGTGATGAGCTGATTGACACGGTCTTTGATGTCTTCGGCCTCCTCGCTTTGCGGGTAGGTTGCTAGGAAGCTGGCGTACTGATTGACCCTGTTAGCTCGAACTGCCTCCTGATAAGCCGCCTGCTTCGTCTTGGAAGCATCCTTACCGCAACCGACCGTGAGCAGGACCAGTCCTGCCCACAGCAATCCGAACATCATAAGCTTTCCTCGTCTCACCGTTCGTTCCTCCTCGTGCGAGAATATAGCCACATTTTATACTCAAAAGAGAGAAAAGTCAAGGATATTCGAGAACAAATGTCAATCTTTATTTTTATAATCAGCGTACCACGGATGATCGTGGCTTTCGTCAATAGCCTCACTGATTTTTAGTTCAGTTTTTAAACAATCTCATCTGGCAAAGGGACTTGTCCCCAAAAAGGAACTAATTTTTGAGAGTCTGTCGTATTTCATATTCTTCCTATATTATCGCATATATTGATATATTAACCCAAATAAATGATATATCACTGGGTTGGGTCAAGATGTTGAAGACAAGTTGGGGACAAAAATGTTCCACATTGCTCTAAAATATATTGACCCACTTTTGTGATATATCATAGGAATGGGTCAAAAATACAGGGGTAAATTTAATGGTGATAGTCTATCCATGATTCCTCTCGATGATTTTTATTTCGTTCTTATTATAACCCCAATTAACGTCTTTGACGATATTCAAGTATTCAATTGAATAATGTAATATCATCTAGAAGGTTATTATCAAGATTTGATAGGAAAATGAGTTAGCTACAGGTTAGACGGTTAACGGCTCAGACGAGTGGGGCGTTAGATAATTACACCTTATTTTCCTCGACGATTTTTATTTCATTAATATATCTTACTGTTTTCTCTTAAATAATTAATTAACCCTCCTGGAGTAATTATCTGTATACTTTTCTTTTGGGCAAATTTTTTGACACTTTCTTCCAAGAAATCCTGATCCAGTGTGGCTAAGTAATCACTTTCTAAAATTGCCGAAGCTAAAATAGGTGCATCTTCTTTATTAACAATTTTTTCGATATTTTTGAGCTCTTCTGACCCCGGATTAGCAAAAATTGTAACTTTTCCAGTTCCCAATAAAAGAAATAAAGTATTTTTTAAATTGCTTCTATGAGGAAATTTTTTGTCTAATACTTCTAAAGTTTCAGCTAAGACATATTCATTTATCTGAAGTTCAAGTATATTTTTTAATTGTGTCAAAATATAGAAAGAACCGCCTTTAGAAGAAAATAAGGCGGAAAGTAGCACGCTCGAATCAAGGAAAACTTTAGGCTTCTTTATAGGTTCTTTTGTATAATGCTTTACGGGTCTTTTTAACATCAGGTTTTAATCTTTGCCATGTTTTCTCATCTATTTCAAAATCTGGCTCCACCGCAACTGAGCGCTTTAAAACTTCTAATTCTGTTTCAATTTTTTGGATTTTTTCTTGAACGTTTGTTAGATTCATGGTTAATTTTATTTTATAAGTTTCATCTTTATTTGTCAAACAAACAAAAATATCCCTTCTTAACTTTTCTTTACACCTTGTGCCTTTACACCTCGAAGGTGTAATTGGCGATGTGCAGGTAAGAACTCTCGACGATTTTTATTTCTTAATTCCGCCCTTTAATATTTTCCTCTTCAATATATTGAATTAAAGGATATTTTTCCCACCTTCTTTCAAACTCCACTAAATGATTATTTGTAAGTAATTCTTCTTTATATTTATTATAAGCAACCTCTAAATCAAAGTATAAACTAAAAACATCAATAATAACTCTACCATTTACAATATTAAGATGGTCTTGAGAACTTTGGTGAACCAATCCAAGATCTTTTCCTAAGCTATATCCATGCACCATTGCATTCCTAAGCCCACTATATATTTTTTGATTATCGTATGATCTACCAGAGTGTGTTATGCCATCGTGAAAATAATCTTTAATAAAGTCTTTAAAAGATTTACCAATATTACGATCTAATTCGCCATAGCGAAATCTGGCAAGACAATCTATTGCACAGCACATTAATATTACGGCTGCCGGTAATGGCCTTCGTACATTAAATACTGTTCGGTCTGGTTCAATTCTCTTGCCATTCTCATTTTCAAGTTTTAAAATTATACGGATATCTTTTAAAACCCAATTCTCAAATTGCTGCAAAAATAGTTCTAAATTATTCATTCCTCCGACTCCTCGATGATTTTTATTCCTTATTTGGCTATTTCGCTTGCTGTTTTGTAGTCGCTTGTCATAGTTAACCCTCTTTTAATAACCTAACTTTTTTAGTATTTCCTCTCTATTTTTATCAACTATTTCTAACTGTGGCATTAAATCATTAAACTCTTTAATTTTTGCATTTAGGGTAGCGGTGGAGTCGTTATTTTTAATAGCGTCAATTATTTCAGTAGAAACTAACATAATTTTTCCGTCTATCTCTATTACTTTATCATCTGCGTCTTTTAATGACCTCCAATTAGAATAATCGCATTTCTCAATTTCCTTTTCTTTTACAGGCACTTCTTTTGTTATGGTTTTAGTAAAAACTAACGCCCCAATGCCAAGTCCGATAGCCATTGAAATGATAGCCACACCACCAAACCAATACCACTTTGTTTTCGCCGAGTTTATTTTTGCCATTTTTACTCCTTATCCTTCTATTTTTTGTCTATATAATGCCCACCACCCCAAATTACTATTATCAAACTAAAAACCAAAAATTATACCTGTAGTATTCCCTGTTACTATTGCAAAAAAAGTTGCTATTCCTAAAAAACCCAACCATAATTTAGTTAAAATATCAATTTTCATTTTGTAACTCCTTAACTACTTATTTTCTATTAAGTAAAAACTTCTTACTTCCTGTAATTATAGTTAGCGGAAGTTAAATGCTTCCTTTTATTTTTTTCTAAAAATCGCCAACATTAAAATAGCGATAAAGCGGTTGAGTTTGAAATAAATACTAATACTCATTTTTGCCCTTGATTCTTACTTAGATTATATCAAATAATTTCTTCCGATGGAAGATGTTTCGAGAACCTTCGCTAAATTTTGTCCAGTTAAACTTGACAAACTAAACAAATCTTGATAAGATAAAATCGAAATGGCGGGACTAGGGTTTTCCTGGGCCCGCTTTTCAATTAGGGAATATTTTTAACCCAAAATTAATTATTTCCCCATTTTTCTGGTGAAATTTCTTCTCGATTGTTTCAAACGGTTTGTTCTCCTTGCTTTTATCCAAAACCCAACGACCTATAGGATAAGCAATTAAATCCGCGATTTGCATCCCAGCAATATTTTGAGTTTTTTGATTAAATGACAGATCAAGAAATTTTGTTTGAATCTCTGTTGTGCTAAATAATTTGTGGTTGGTGCTTCTAAATTTTTCATAAACTTCAGCCAGTTTTTGATCATTGTGTTTTTCTCTGGATTCAATTCTAAATATTAATTTTTCTTTGCTTCTTCCGAGAAACATCACGGATTTCTCGAGAATGAATCTAAAACATAAATGGTACGGATTATGCGGATCAAAATAATGATCTTTATGTTTATCTTTACGAATAGCGGCAGCAATTATCTTGTAATCTAAAGACGATAAAATTTTACTTAAATCATCCATAAAATCTTGGCGTTTCTTCATATCAATTAACGATTTAAATTCGCCTTTTTGCTTTCTAATATCATAGGATCTTAAAATAATACTGGATTTACCAAAATATTTTAGTTTTAATTTATTTACTTCCTGTTCAACTACTTGATTGTAATTATCGAGATCAAAAATACAACCTGCCAAAACAAACATAGGATAAGATTTATCAATTTTATCCAAACTATGATCCCCAGATTCATCAAGAAACATGACTTTCATAACTTAATCAAAAAAACCCTTTCTTGAGTTCATTTTAAACCTATAAGGTAAGCTTTTCAATGGCTCAGACCCCTGAGCCATTGAAATTTACTTTAGTTCTTTTAGTTTCGCCGCGTGTTCTTCGGCCGTCGCCGAATAAACCGCGTGGCCGTCGGATTTATGGAAAAAATAAAGATAATCGTTTTTATCCGGATACAAAACCGCCTCGATTGACTTTAGCCCCGGGTTACATATCGGTCCGGGCGGAAGACCATCATGCAAATAAGTATTATAGGGCGAGTCGACGCTGCGATAATCGGATAATTTGATCGGATCCCACGTACCCTTGGCGTATTGGATTGTTGGATCAGCTTCTAACCTCATTGCTTTGACAAGACGGTTTAAATAAACAGCGGCTATCTTGGGTCGATCCTCGTCGAACTTCGCTTCTCGCTCGACGATTGAAGCTAATATAATGGTATCTCTACTTAGTTTCAGACTAGCTATTTTTTTATTGAAATTATCGATCATTTCTTCTCGAATTTGAGAGCCTTCCGAATTTGGCAAGAATCGATAAGTATCGGGAAAAAGATAACCCTCATCGGCCGAGGCGACTTTGGTAAGTTCGCCGGCATCTATTACCTTTTTTTCCGATAGATATTTATCGATCTGCGTCACCCGCCATCCCTCCGGAATGGTAATAAAATATTCCGATGCTTCCTTCGAAGTCAAAACCTCATAAATCCCTTTGATTCCCATTCGGGATGAGAGTTTATAGACACCGGCCTGGATGCTCTCGCGATTTAAACGGGCATATAAAAGAAACCAAGAAGAAGACGTAACAAAACCCTGCTGCTCTAGATTATCAGCAATTTCACATGTGCTTTGCCCTGTTTTAATGATAAATTCTTTCTCTACTTCCTGGAATGGAACTCGATAAAAGCCGAATATAAAATAGCTTAATATTGCCAGTACTATCGCTGTTGCGATAATGAATATTAATTTTTTATATTTTATTATTTTTTTCAAGATATTGCTCTAAGATTAGTTTCGCGGCAATTTTATCGATCTCTTCTTTGTATTCTAAAGATTTTTTGTCTTTACCTCCATTCAACTGCCGTTCGGCTTCTTTCGTTGTCAGCGTTTCATCAACATAAATAATCGGGATTTGAATTATTTTCGAAAGTTCTCTAGCGAATAAGTATGTTTTATCGATTTGGAACATACTTTTATTTTCTTGATTTTTTGGTACACCAATGACAATTTTAGAAATTTCCTCCCGGCGACAGATCTTGGCAATTTCAGCAATGGCTTCTTGAAGATTCCGATTTGAAACAATACTATACGGCGCAACCAAATTCTTTTCAGCGATTGCTATTCCAATTCGAGCATCGCCGACATCAAGGCCTAATATTTTTTTCAATTTTGTCCTTCCGGTGCGGGAGAAGCCGCCGGTACGACAGTTGCCTCATTATCCTCAAGATATTCAAATTCAACTGTCAATGCTTTTTTATATGAGGGGATACGCTTCAACCACCACGACGGTGAATATTTTATCTCGAAACCTTCAACTCCACTTAAATTTTGTAAATAACTTTCTACCTCTGAATTGTTTTTTCCCGCCAAATCATTTTTAACCTTATTTATATCCAAACGGCTCGTCAACTTTCCGGTAATATTAAGCTTTAGCTTTAATAATTTTTGATCATAGTTCGTACTATCGACGACTGGTTCGATTTTATCACTACTGCCGAAAGTAATCATTTTGTCATAAGGAATCTGTTTTTCGATTAGGGCTACAACAAATTTCTCGAAATCATTTTGTGGATAGACAACCGCTCTGGTTCGTTCTTTTAATTTTAAAGTGAATTCATTCGCTTCGGCGTTAACATTCGCCGAGGTATTTATTCCCTGCTCTTCGGTCTGGACGGCTTTTTCCAAAATTACATCTTCCGAAGCTGCTTGGGTTAATTTATCTTGGAGTTCTTGAATTAATTCTTTAGAAACCTTATCTTTTGCCTGATCATAGTCAGTCTGTGAAACGATTTTTACCTCTTTTGTAAAACCCCCTGACAAATCATTGCTTGACTGTCCGTAAATTGCTTCCTGTTGCGCCGATGACAGCCCGATAATCGTAAAACGTCCCGCTTTGACATTATAGTCCTCGCCTGGATTTTCAGCTTCAATTTCCGCCGAAACCGCCCCGGGGACAATATTCGGGAACTGAACTGTAGCGCCTGGCACAGTAACTGTTTTTTTAAAAATAAAAGTTTTAGACGAAGAAGATAGTTTTGTCCCAGCATTCAAGACATGGGTATTTGAGTCCATCTTATTATAAATAGTTAAAGTACCGCTTGCTTTCCCGCCAAGATTTTTTTTACCAGTCGCTTCAAATTTTTCTTCTTTTTCGCCGCTAAACTCTAATAATGTCCCTTTAAAAATATCTTCGCCGGCGGTGTTGTCGCCTGACACTTGCATTTCAAGCGGCTGTTGATAGTTTTCTGCTTTGACTTTAACTTTAATATTTACTTTAGGCCAGAGGAAAAAAAGACTGCCTACTCCAATTAGTCCGACTATTATTAGTAACGAGAGAATAATTTTAAATATTTTGTTCCAATTGGCTACTTTCGATAGACCAATTGGGAGATGAGCCCTTGGTTTCTCCTTCGGTTTTTCTTCACCGAGAGGAAGACTGTGACGCAGAGGCTTCCAATCCGTGGGTGGCTCTTCCTGAAAATGATGGACGCTTAAACCTTTTGGCTTTTCTACCGCCGTCTTGGCATTATCTTCAGGGTTTATTTCAATCACATCTTGGGAGCTGATATCGGGCGCTGGTGGCTGATAAATTGGTTGAGGATTTTTGACCGATTCAAAAACAGTGATCCCCACTTGGGCAGCAAGATTACGCCCGATTTTATCGGCGGTAATAATTGCAATTTCTTTACTTAAACTTTCAGCTTCTTTGAGCAAGAGTTTCAAATTAACAACACTTTGTAATAAAGTCGCCTCTCTCGGAACGACTAAGCTTAAACGGTCTGCTTTAGACTGCTTCAACTTATCAATCACTGAGGTAATTTCTTCATCAGGCTCTAAATAAATTATTTCATCCATATGTGTCCTACTCTCGTAAACTCACGACAATGCGATTCAAAATACTATCCATTACGGCTTCTTCACCAACCAAATCGATTGCTAAATTTGCCAAACTCATCGGCGTAATATCCCAAGGATTTTTTAACTCCCCTGTCTGATCAATAATATTTTCGACATCTTGTGGTCGAATAAAATGCACTGTTGGTTTACGCGCAAATGGTAAATTGGGTGACCAATCGGCTTTTTCAAGAATCTCTTGGATCTCTGGCAAAAGTGCCCCCCCGCCACATAGCAGAATCCGCGAGGGCAATAATTCCACTTGAGAAAACTCCTCCAAAGTCAATTCTACGCCTGAAAACCAAACCTGACAATCAGTTTTCAGGGCGTTTTTGATAAATTCTCGGTCTTCTTTTTCAAGTTCGCCAGTCGAATACTTCAATTTTTTATTCTCGGCTTCTTCGAAGGCACAACCAAAAACTTGGGCAATTCTTTTCGTAAAGGAACGTCCTCCTAGAGCAAACATTTTTGTTCCTTCAACGCCTCCTTGACGAACGACGGCAATATCGGTTGTCCCTCCGCCGACATCAATAAAAATCGCACTAAATTCGGTTGATTCTTTTGGTCCAACCGAACGCGCTAGGGCATAAGGGTCAGCGACAATACTCAATAAGTCCAACCCTAGCTCAGCCGAAATTGTTTGCAGTGCGCCCAAATGCACAATCGGCGCAAAAGCATTAAAAACACCGACTTGAAGCTCACGACCCTGAAATCCTAAAGGGTTAGTAACTTTATAACCATCAATTTTAACCTCAACAATCGCCGCGTTGACTAGCTTGACGTCAATTTCCGCGTGTCCTGTTTCCCAGGCAAGAATTTGGCGCGCTCGATCAAATGAGCGTCGTTGGACCATCGAAATAATCTCCTTTAATTCTTCCAACGTTATACCGGCTTGTGGATTGGGCCGAGTATATTTAATCGTAGTCGTGTTACCCTTAACCAACTCGCCGGCAATACCCATAATCACCTGGTTCGGCATAATCTTGGCTTGTTCAGCCGCCCTTTCAATTGCCTTCCGACAATTTTTAACCACACCGTGGATGTCTGTTACCGAACCACCCTGCATATCTGATAATTTTTGACGTTGCCGACCAGTCCCAACAATAATGCCTTTATCATCATCAACCTTAAAAACTAAACATTTTGCAAATTCGGTCCCGATATCTAAAGCAATAGCGAAGCGGTTTTCTATTTTTTTTGAGCCAAACATACTTAACAGTCCCAAAAACCCTCCTATTGTCCATCAATTAATCAAATACACAAAAATCGGACGGGTAATTCGTTCTTTCTTTTTAAGTATATCACAACTAACCCAACATGGGGAAAAATAGAACCTAGACATGTTAACAATTACTCCAAAACCGCCCTAATTCTTCTTACGCCAGCCGAGGACGATTCTTCTTTAGTGATTTTGAATTTACCGATTTCGCCGGTGGATTTTACATGCGGTCCGCCACAGAGTTCATGAGAATAATTCCCGATACTATATAGATTTAATTTATTACCATATTGAGTATATCTATCGATAAATTGCGCCTCCGCACCAATTTTTTTGGCTTCCTCCACCGTCGTTTCTCGTTTTGATATTGGCAGATTTTCATTTATCTTATCATTGACGATCTTTTCTACTTTCTGAATCTGCTCTTCGGTCATTTTATCCGGATAAGAAAAATCAAATCGGATTCTCTCAGGCGTAATATTACTGCCTTTTTGATGAACGTCACTGCCCAAAACTTCCTGTAAGGCTTTTAGCAATAAGTGAGTTGCCGTGTGCATGCGGGTGGTAATTTCATTTTCACCGGCCAATCCGCCCTTGAACATTCCTGCTGAGGCGGTCCGGGACAGTTCTTGGTGTTTTCTAAACGCTTCTTCCGCTTCTTTTATAGTCTGTTCGTCAAACCTTAGACCCCATTCAGTCATTATCTCTTGGGATAATTCGATTGGAAAACCATATGTCTGATATATGTCGAACACAACTTTGCCATCAGTCCTAAATACGTTATTTGCGATTTTTATTTCTTGGGATAGATTCTCAGGATCGATGCCAATTGCCGTACCGTAAACCCTTTTTAAAGCTTTTATGCCATTTTCAAGCGTTTGTCTGAATTTAGTTTCTTCCTCATCCAACACTCTTCTAATTGTTTCACTATTAATTTTACTAGCACTTTCGTAAATATCTGCTGTTTGCCCAAATAATCGGGAAAGAAAATTATTTTGAATATTTAGTTTTCTTCCCTTCACGACCATTCGTCTAATCACCCGGCGAACAATATAACCGGCATCTTTATTTGAAGGCACTATTCCATCATTTATTGCGAAAGCTGAAGCTTTAATGTGATCAGCTATAATTCTGGATTCTTTGTTAAAATCTTGATAATTAAGCCCTGAGATTTCTTCAATTTTTTTGATTATCGGGGCAAACACATCCGTTTCATAGACATCCTTGAGGCCATTTACAACCACCAGCATTCTCTCCAAGCCCATGCCGGTATCAACGCCGGGCGTTTCGAGCTTGCGATAAGAACCGTCTTTTTCTTTGTAATATTCATTAAAAACCAAATTCCAAACTTCAACACCATCAACATCCCCCTTCGCCGAGGCTTCGGGGGACAAGTAAAATTCGACAGTTGGCCCGCAAGGGCCTTCGTTGCCAGTCGGTCCCCAAAAATTATCATCGCGGCTGTGTTCTTCGTACTTTAAACCCATCGCTTCTAAAACTTTGACCGATTCATCGTCGCGCGAATTTTTATCGTCCCCGCTAAAAATCGAGCAGAAAATTCTTTCGGGTTTGATATTTAAAACCTGGGTCAAAAATTCGTATCCCATCTCAACTGCTTCTTTTTTAAAATATCCTCCGAAAGAAAAATTGCCGAGCATTTCAAAAAAAGTCAGGTGTGTATCGTCACCGACCACATCAATATCGGAAGTTCTAAAACATGGCTGAATTGTAACAACGTTTTTGGCCGGCGCTTCTCCGGGATTAGAATAATACCTTTTAAATTGTTGCATCCCGGCCGTCGTAAATAATACACTGGGATCATTCTCCGGGATTAGACTTGCTGGCGGTAAAAGTTTATGATCTTTTGCGACAAAAAAATCAACAAATTTTGTCCTTAAATCTTCTGCTTTCATTTGAATTTTAAAATCCTAATATAAGATTTTTTACGAAATCAGCGATATTGGAGAATCCTCTTTGAGCTGGGTTGCGTTTTTCTGATTCGGACTCTGAGTACCAAGAATCATAAACTTTATCGTACATTCCTTCGGCGGATCTAACTTTTTGAATAAAAAATTGTGTTTCATAGGGTAGAGGCACGCCTTGTTCATTATATTGATGAGCTCGCATAACGCCAGCATTATAAGCCGCCGAGGCCAGCTCGGAATTACCATTAAATTTTTCCAATAACCCTTTTAAATACCAAGTCCCGTATCTGATGTTTGTATCTGGATCGTATAAATCACCAAATGGCTCACCCAGCTCTCCAGCAATTGAACGGCCGGTTGGCGGCATAATCTGCATCAAGCCTTGGGCGCCAACACCCGAAGTCGCCCGCGGGTTATAATGGCTTTCGGTATAAATAACCGCGGCAACAAGATTCGGTCGAACGTTCCACTTCGTCGCATAGTTTTTAATGGAATCTTGATAATCGAGCGGATAAATGGCTTCGCCCCAAATATGCGGGAAAAAGAAATAAAAACCCAGCAACAGAACGAGTGTAATAAAACTGACGATCCCAATTTTAATCCATCTTCTCATAAGACCTCGCTCTTATCTTATCATCTCTGATAATAAAAGTCTATATGAGATCGTTTTTTATAGTGAATCACTATAACTCTATTTATTAAGAAATTACATCATTCAACAGTAACTGATTTTGCCAAATTGCGCGGTTTGTCCATATCAATTCCGCGAAAATCGGCAACATAATAAGCAAATAGTTGCAGAGGAACAACATTAATGAGAGCTGATATTAATTCGGAAGACTTAGGCACAACTATCACGTCATCGGAAATTTTATTGATTTTTTCGGCAGGGGTGTTAGTAACGGTAATGATTTTGCCCCGTCTGGCCCGGATTTCTTCCATATTAGAAATGATTTTTTCCAAAGTGTGATCATCGTTGGCAATAAAAACTACCGGCAAATTTTTGTCAACGAGGGCGATCGGACCGTGCTTCATCTCGCCGGCCGGATAACCCTCGGCATGGATGTATGAAATTTCTTTGAGTTTAAGCGCTCCTTCTAAGGCGATGGGGAAATTAATCCCCCTCCCCAAATAAAGCGAGCTCTGAGCATTCTGATATTTTTTAGCAATTTTTTGAATTGACTTGGCTCCTCCAAGAATTTTTTGAATTGACTTGGGCAAATTTTCTAAATCATTTATAATTTGGCGATTGACTCTGCCACCATTCTTCTCGAGGATATAGAGGGCAAAAAGCAACAGACAGATTACTTGGCAAGTAAAAGCTTTGGTAGAGGCCACACCGATTTCCGGGCCGGCTTGGAGATAAATTACTTCGTCAACTTCGCGCGCGATTGAAGAACCGACTGCGTTGACGACTCCCAAAGTTTTAGCGCCATTTTGTTTGGCCAGCCGAATGCTTTCCAAAGTATCAGCCGTCTCCCCTGATTGAGAAACGGCAATTAATAAATCGCTTTTACCGACAATCGGATTGCGGTACCGAAATTCGGAGGCGATATCTACTTCGACGGGCTTCCGAGTTAATTTTTCGATTGTGTATTTTCCAACCAAGCTCGCATGCCAAGCAGTGCCGCAAGCAACGATAAAAATTCTTTTAATATTTTTCGGATTAATTTTTAAACCCAAATTAGTTTTGTTGTTAGCGATTCTGCCGCGCAAAGCATTAGCGATTGCTTGAGGCTGCTCAAAAATTTCTTTGATCATAAAATGTTTGAACCCGCCTTTTTCAATTTGATCAAGCGACCATTTGATTTCATTTATTTTTGGATGCGCAATTTTGCCGTCTAAATTTTTGACGATTATATCGTCTTTAGATATGACGGCAATTTGATTGTCATCGAGATAGATGACTTTTTTTGTGTATTTCAAAATCGCCGGGACATCGGATCCAACAAAATTTTCGTTATTGCCCACGCCAACAATTAAGGGCGAACCGCGGCGAGCGACTACCATTTTATCTTCCCTTTGGTGAATAATCGCTAAAGCAAAAGAGCCTGCAATTTCTTTAAGTGTCCTCAAGACTGCCGCTTCTAGATCTCCCTTGTAGTATTTTTCGACCAAATGGGCTACCACTTCGGTATCGGTCGCTGAAAGAAATTTATGTCCCTCTTTTTGGAGTTTTTCGCGAAGCTTGTGATAATTTTCAATAATGCCGTTGTGGACTAAAGCAATTTCTTTTTTACAGTCGAAATGCGGGTGAGCGTTCGTTTCGTTCGGCACACCATGGGTGGCCCAACGAGTGTGGGCAATCCCCATCGAACCGCTCATATTTTTGAGCTCCGGCGATTTTTCAAGTTCAACAATTCTCCCCTTTTTCTTTAAAATTTTCAACTGGCCATTTTGCTGAACGGCAAGGCCCGAACTGTCATAGCCTCGATACTCAAGTCGTTTTAAACCATCGAGCAAAACTTCGACCGTATTTTTCTCCCCCACATAGCCGGTAATCCCACACATATGATAATCTCCCTAAATTAAGTTTTCTAAATACTTTTTAATTAAACTATTTAAATAATAAAATTTCAAGGGCAAGACATACCAATAAGCGGAAGTTGGATAAAGATCATAAGCTTTTAGAATATGTCCGAGATCAGCTTTTGGAAGGCTGGAGCCCAGAGCAAATTTCCGGTCGCTTAAAAGAACATTCGCCGCCTGATATGAAGGGAAAATCTATCTCATACGAGCAGATTTACCAGTATATCTTTAACGATGGCCGAGATAGTTGTGGCAGACATTTGTTCCGCTATCTAAGACGGAAGAAACCCTACCGGCAACCAAAACACTCGAGAAAAGCCAACAAAATCACCATTAAAGAAAGGGTTTCGATTCTTGAAAGACCGGAAGAAATAAATGAAAAAGAAACTTTTGGTCATTGGGGATCAGATACAATGCTCGGGAAATATAGGAAAGGATTATCGGTACAATACGAGAGAAAATCACAGCTGATAAAGATCCATAAGCTTCAAAATCTAAAAGCTGACATCACGCGCGAAGCAATCTTTGAAAGCATTATTGATTTGCCGGAATATCTTCGTCTTTCAATGACCTTTGATAACGGCACGGAAAATGCCAGACATTACACGTTAAAAGATAGCCTGTTTTTAGCAACATATTTTGCGAACCATACAAAGCTTGGCAAAAAGGAGGCGTTGAAAATGTAAACGGATTGTTAAGAGAATATCTACCGAAAAAAATAGACCTTAATAAAATAAGCGATGAAGAGGTCAACATAATCCAAGAAAAACTCAACAACCGACCCCGAAAAAGCTTGAATTTTCTAACCCCCAATGAAACAATGAATAATGAAATTTTGGTGCATTAAATTCCTGAACTCACGTCTATGAAGGAATTCTAAGTCAGGAATGATAGAAACCGCAGAAATCAAGTCTAGCTTAATTGCTATGGTTTTTCTGTGGGTGCTCTCCCAAGCACCCACAGGATCACTCGAACTGACACTTCACGTGAGAGACCCGCCCTTCAGCTCCAAGCCGTTGAAACGGAGGTAGTGTGGCGTTGGGTGTTCTTCGCGGAAGATGACTTTCACCCCTTGCGGGTTGATGACCCTGGACATCGCTACGGTGGCGATGTCCAGTTCGTTGCCCCGACTATGCTGGAAGGCAACGACATGAGGCCTGTAAGTCCCGATGCTCGAGCCGATTCCCTGGACCGAGTTTGATGCATCAGCAAACTTGCATTCGATCCTTTCGGACCGCTGCCGCCGCATCAGTTCTTGGACGGCGCGCTGAAGTAAAGCGAGATCCTCCTGGCCCCTATTGTCTCCGATAAGCAAGACCCTAACCTTTTCTGGCATCGTTCTCTCCCTGTCCCGAGGTTCCAACTGGATAGTATAGCAGATATTAGTCTTATGTCAAGACGGAGAAATCCGTTCAGCCATAAGATAGATATAAAACAATCAATACTATGTAGTATTAGAATATTTGTCAAATATTAAATACCGAAGTATTATAAAATTGAAGTATGGCAAAATATACCCGAAAACAACAGTTAGGTCAGGGGAAAGAAACGCAGCTGATTTTAGACTTTTGCAAGACTGTTTCCTCATTAACAAGATTGGATGACGCGGCTTTATTTATTAGAGATCTACTCTCCAAGCAGGAGTTGCGGATGTTGGCAAAAAGATTAAAGATTGCTAAACTTTTGATCGAAGGTAAAACCTACGAAGGTATTTGTAAAGAATTAAAAGTTAGTATGGGAACGGTTGCGAGAATTAACGTTTGGCTGGTTCAATCCGGGGAAGGATTTAGGAGGGCAGTCAATAAATCTGGTGATTTTAAAGAAGTTGATAAACCAAGATGGCATGGAATTAAAAGAAAATACCCAATGTACTATTGGCCAGAGATCCTGCTTAAAGAAATTATCTATTCAGCCAATAAAAAACAACGTGAGCGCCTGAAAAAAATTATAGATAGTTTAGAAGAAAAAACCGCAGTTACCAAAGAGATCGATGCAATTATAAGTAAAACTTACAATACTACGTAGTATTGGATAAATCCATTTAATAAAGTGTTGGTTAGAATAATATCAAAATCATGAAAGTTATTCATTTTGCTGATGTTCATTTGGGGATGGAAAATTATGGTAAGTTTGACCCTGAAACGGGCCTGAATTCGAGGCTGGGAGATTTTTTAAATTCGTTTGAGACAATCGTTCAGGCTGCCAAAAAAGAGAACGTTGATTTGGTAGTTTTCGCCGGCGATGCTTTTAAAACCCGCGAGCCGTCGCCAACTTATCAAAAAGCCTTTGCTCAAAAGATCTACGAAATTGCCTCAAACGATATTCCGGTGGTAATGCTGGTAGGCAATCACGATTTTCCCAATGCCCTCGGTAAAGCCCACACCTTAGAAATCTACCAGACCTTGAATGTCCCCAATGTCTATACACTCTCAAAAGACGAAATAATCACTATTGATACTAATAAAGGCCCGATCCAAATCGGAGGGCTTCCGTGGTATACGAAAAACCAGTTAATATCAAAAGAGGATCAACGACTGCCCCTGGAAAAGATGATGATGAAACTCTCCCGGATGCTTTCTCAAAAAGTCGAATTCTTATCAAGCAAAATCAATCTGAATGTTCCGTCGTTGCTCTTGGCCCACGCCACCGCTGAAGGGGCGACTTTTGGCTCAGAAAGATCGGTGATGATTGGCTCGGATATTTTACTGCCGCTTTCTACTCTAAAACGTTCGCGTTTTAACTATATGGCACTTGGCCATTTGCATAAGTTTCAAGTCCTTTCAGAAAGGCCGCCGATAATTTATTCAGGTTCGATTGAACGAGTTGATTTTGGCGAAGAAAAAGAAGATAAGGGTTTTATTTTAATTGATTTTGAAATGGCTGTTGGCAAGATCAAAACGAGCTGGAAATTTATTAAAACACCAGCCCGGAAATTTTTAACCGTCCGCACCAAAGTCAGCGACAATGATCCGGATCCCACTGAAACGGTCCTAAAACAAATAGGAAAATATGATATCGATCGGGCCGTGGTTAAGTTAATTATAGAAGTCTCTGACGAAAAACAGACGGAAATTGTTGAATCAAAAATCCGCGAAAAACTTTCGGGGGCCAATTTTATCGCCGGCATTACCAAGGAAGTGAAATCTAAAGAACGTACGCAAATTAAAAACGGCTTTTCTGATGAACTTTCAAGTCTGGATACGATCGGCATTTTAGAAAAATATTTGGATTCGAAAAAAGTAAGTAAAACGCATAAACAAAAATTGATTAAAACTGCTGAGAAACTAATTGAAGAAATATTATGACTCCTGTAAAATTACAAATGCACAATTTTTTAAGCTACCGCGAACCAAAAGCTTTAGACTTTGAGACTTTTAATTTGGCGGTTCTTTCCGGCGATAATGGAGTAGGAAAGTCCTCAATTTTGGAAGCAATCACCTGGGCTATTTGGGGAAAAACGCGAGCAAATTCCGATGACAGTTTAATTTTCCAAGGCGAAAAAGTCTGCTACGTGGAATTAATTTTTGAGCACGAGAAAAATCTTTACCGCATTTTACGAAAACGGGAAATTAAAAAGCATGCGAAGCGCACCGGTCAATCTTTTTTAGAATTTCAGGTGCGATCTTCTCGAGCTTTGCTTATCGATGAGGCGGATTGGAAATCGATTGCTGAAGCAACGATTAAAGCAACGAGTGAAAAAATTATCAAAATCTTAAAAATCCCCTACGAGATTTTTGTCAATTCCTCTTATTTACGCCAGGGCCATGCCGACGAATTTACGAGCAAAACTGCTTCAGAAAGAAAAGATATTTTGTCCGAGGTTCTGGATTTAGGCTACTACGAAGAGCTATCGGCCAAAGCGCGCGAAAAAGCCAGGATTAGCGAGGATAAAATAAAATTGATTGCTTTCAATCTGGAAGATTTGCAAAGCCAAATTGCGATGAAGGGCGGGGTTGAAAAATCACTCAAAGAAAAATTGACAATTCTAAATAATTTAACCAAAAAGAAAAATGTCCTTAAGCATCAACTTATAGGGCTCGATGGAAAACGAAAGCTTTTTGATTTAACAAACGAAAAACTGGCGAATTTACGAGAAAAGTGGCAGGAGCTCGGGAAAGAAAAAGCGCAAACAATGGCTGATAGAGAAAATCTAGAGCTTGGAATCGAAAAAATCGAAACAATGCTCAAAAATAAAAAAATTATTTTAGATAATTTTGAAAACTTGAAAAAGATTGAAGCACAAAATGAAAGACTGAATGAAAAGGCAGAACAGTATCAAAAACTAACCGAAGAGTTACGAATTTTTGACCATATTAAAAGTACTTTAAATAATAACATTACTCGCATTCATAAGATTTCTAATTGCCCAACATGCTTACGGCCAATGAATCCAAAAGAGCAAAAAGAAATTATTGCCCGATTGCAAAAAGACTTTGAAAAAACCGATGAGCCCAAGCTGAAAAAACTGTTAGAAAAGATGAAGTTTTTAGGCTACGATGTTCAAAAACATCAAATAATAAGACTCAAATTGAGAGAACGTTCCCAAACATACGAGGCAAAACAAAGAGTCGATCTGGCAGAAAATGACTTTAAAAATATGCGGCAAAATCTAGATAAACTCTCCGAAAAAGGCGATAAGATATTAAAACAAGAAAAATTAATTGAAAAAGAAGGTAAAAGGCTTAAAGCCAAGCAGCCGGAATTAGAAAAAGCAAAAGCGACCTTTCAAGTCAAAAATGAGGAGCTGGAGAGGGTGGATAAAGAGATTTTTGAGATTCAAGGAATCATTGGTCAACTAAAACAAGAGTTCAAACAAATTGAAAAGTATGCCGCGGATATGAAGCTTAAAGAAAAAGAGCAAAAGGATCTAGGCGGGCAAAAACAAAGTTATGAGGAACTCGCTTTAGCCTTTGGCAAAAAAGGCATACAGGCAATGATTATTGAAACTTCAGTTGCCGCGATTGAGGAAGAAGCGAATGTCTTACTTGGTAAAATTACCGACGAGCGGATGTCACTTCGATTTATTACCCAAAAAGAAAAAAAGGCAAACGCGGAAGAAATAATTGAGACTTTGGAAATTCAAGTTCGCGATGAGTTCGGGACGCGTGACTACGAGATGTTTTCCGGGGGAGAGGCGTTTCGAATTAATTTTGCCATTAGAATTGCTTTATCTAAATTGCTGGCTTCGCGGGCAGGGACACATTTGAAATTTCTGGCGATTGATGAGGGCTTTGGCATGCTCGATACGGCTGGCCGTGATGATTTGGTGGCGACAATTAATTCCATTAGCCCAGACTTTGAGAAAATATTAGTCATTACCCATTTACAAGAACTCAAGGATCTATTCCCGACAAAAATCGAGATAACTAAAGACCAAAACGGTTCTCATATTGAAGTCGGGGGCTAATGAGCGGGATGGTTGATTAATTAGTTCCCTTTTATTATAATTTTTCTATGCGCAAAGTGGCATCTTGGAGGTAGGAGCAAATGATAACCCGTCCTGAGGAAGAAGAGCGAATCCGGGAATTCTTTCCAGCCGGGTGCGAGTTCGCTCCCGATCCTGGGAAGAGTATCCCGCAGTCCGCCCGCGTTATCCGCCGCGACTGGAAGTCGATGAAAGAAGTCTGCCGCGGCTGCCGGAAGTATGAGTGTGAGATACGCAAGCGGTAGCCTATGAGAAGAAGCAATACGGGCATACGAAAGGCGAAGATGAAGATCCTGCTTATCGTGCCGCAACGCGACCAGGCTGATACTCAACCTCATCCCGGAGCCCGTCTCACCGTACCTTCAATCAACAGGTGGTTTGAGCGGAAGTTCGCCAAGCCTTGGATGCCGCCAATGTCTGTGCTCGAGGTGACGGCGATGGTGCCGTCTGGATGGGAAGTCACCATCCACGATGAGCTCGTTAGCGGACGACTAACCGAAGAAACGTTGCCCGAAGCTGATGTCTACGGGCTAACTGGATTGACAACTGCGCGACTCCGGCAGGAAAAGCTGGCGCGGATGATCCGCGGCCTCTGCGGCGACTGTGTCATTGCCGGCGGCCGCGATGTGATGGGTCGGGCCTTGGATGGCGAAACAGCAGAGATGGCCGCGACTTTCGGGACAATCATCCCCACCCACCTGACTCGTCGGGTTTTCGCCCAAGCCCTAGGCGATATCGTTGCCGGCCGTTCCCAAGGCGTCTACGCGGCTGAGGAGGACGAGTGGGACGAAGTGATCCCGCGCCACGACCTCGTGCGCGCTGGAGACTACTTCCTCCCGGCAACAATCCGTTCGAGCTTCGGTTGCGGAAACCGGTGCAAATGGTGCAGTGTTGATCGTCGAAGACGCTCGAAAAGCGCGACGGCCCTCGAACAGGAACTCGCTTGTCTGCCTCAATCGCCCCTCTTCATCGACTGTTCCGATACTTTCGGCGTGAACGACTATCACACTCGGGATGTCGTTCTACCTTTATACCGCAGCACCGGCCGCCGCTGGCTTACCGAGACTTCCGCCAGGAATCTCTTGAGGGTTAGCGGGGGTAAAATGCTCGCCGAATGGATGGCTGAAGCTGGTTGCGTCGGCATCTACATCGGCTTCGAAAACCCGTTCCATCTCCTGGGTGTTAAGTCAATGGCGCTGGCAGAGTACGAACGGGTGATCAAGCTGGTACGGGATTTGGGGATGTTCGTCATCGGCTCGTTCATACTCGACTCCGGAGAGCAGACAACCGAGGCGAGCGTCAAACGGACGGTTGAGTGGGCGATCGAACAGCAGCTCGATGGCGTCCAGTACTCCCTGGAAGCCACTCTGCCGGGAACCGAGGCGCGCCACGAGGCGATTGCCTCCGACTCCATAATTGACTATAACCCGGAACACTACGACGGTGCCTGGCCGACAAGGGCGCATCCGATTCTTGGTCCAAGGGAGAGGCTTCGGCTTCTTCCCTGGGCCTACGACCAAACCTACGACTTCCCAACCATTGGTGATCGTCTCAGCTTCGGTCGGGGTTTGGGGGCAAGGATGTGGCTCTGGTTGCTCTTAGGAAACCTGGGGGTAAGGTTCTCTCATCGAGCCTGGAAGCGCTTCGCCAATTACGACTACTGGCAGAAAACCCGCTGGCAAAGACCAGGCGGGCCCTAGAGCCTGGTAGAGCTTCGGGGCGGTCGCCTTAGGCGACCGCCCCTTCACACTTTAAAATAAACTTGCTGGTGGAAAAGTTTTTTTCAAGTAGGTTTTCATCTTCGATGCAAGCATCGAAGCATTCAACCTCTTTAAAATAAAAGTGTTGTGGCTTAGAATAAGTATATAATTATCAAGGAGGACGATATCGAGCAACCAAAGATTTCTTCAAAACCTATGCGTTTAATTTATTTCTGGTCAGGCATTATTGCCACTTTCGCGTACCGAGTGATTATTGTTGTAACCGGCGTGGATCAATTTTGGACTAAATTTTTCTGGTATGTTGGCACAATTGGTTTCATTATCTATTTTATTCACCGCTACCAAATTTCCAACAAACGGGAGAGGGCAGTAGAAGAATTCAAGCTCGATGACAAACTACCGCAAATTCAGGGATTATCCGATGAGGATAAATCGGCCTTAAAATATATTTTTGATTCTTTGAAAATTTCGTCCGAGCGTTGGATCTTTATCTGGATTTTTATTACTTCTGGCTTGGCTGTGCTCGGTGGGATTTATTTAGATTTTATTGCGAAGTAATAAATCAACCTGCGACTATGAGAAAGTATTGGCTACTAATTTTAGCAACGATGGTTTTAGCTACCGCGATCACCGGTAGTTTTTTGGCAAGCACCAATCACAAAAAGATTGCCGGAGTGATTGCGCCGGCCGTAACCCAACATCCAAAAGTTGAAAAGTACGAGGTGCCGATTTTAATGTATCACTATATTCGAAATGCAGAAGGAGAGAACGATCTTCGAAAGAGGCTTTCTGTTTCGCCCGCTAATTTTAATTTGCAGATGGAGTATCTCAAAAAGCAGGATTATGCGACAATAAAATTAGCCGATTTGGTTGATCCGGATAAAAAGGAATTGTCACGAATTTATTTCGAGAAGAAAAAACCGATTATTTTCACTTTTGACGACGGCTATTTGGATGCCTATACTGAAGCCTTTCCGACATTGAAAAGGTATAATTTTACTGGCGCCTTTTTTATCATCCGCAGTTATACTGATCGAGCCCTGTATCTCTCGCAAGCACAAATCAACGAGATGCAGAGAGCCGGGATGGAAATTGGCTCACACACTTTAACGCATCCCGATTTAAGAAAAATAAGCATTAACGAACAGCGTAAACAGATATTTGATTCGAAGGAAGACGCCATTACCTTTTGTTATCCAGCCGGAAAATATAATAGTAAAACTGTCAGTTTGGCTAAAGAAGCGGGATATTTGGCGGCGGTGACAACAAAAATTGGCGTTGTAAACGAAACATCTGATCTGTTAGAATTACCACGGGTGCGAGTGGAAAATGTCAGTCCTGAAGTTTTGTTAGATAAAATTACTTATGCTAAGGAATACCCATGAAAATAGTTTACGAGGATGAAAATTTATTAGTGGTTGATAAGCCAGCGGGTTTAGTGGTGCATCCGGGGGCAGGAGAACATGGCGAGACTCTAGTGGATTGGTTTTTATCTAATTATCCAAACTCGATAAATCTAAACTGGCCTGATCCGAAAAGAGCGGGAATTGTGCACCGATTAGATAAAGACACTTCTGGGCTAATTATTTTGGCAAAAAATCCTGAAGCACTTGAGAGGTTGCAAGCTCTATTTCAAAGTCACGAGATTAAGAAATCCTATCAAGCCCTTGTTTTTGGCAAGCTCGAAAAGTCCGAAGGTGAAATTACCGGCTTTATCGGCCGCGATCCAGACCGCCGGCGTCAACAAACGGCCAAAACTATTCATTTTGATTTTCAGCCGGGTAAAATGCGCCAGGCCAAGACCGAATATAAGGTCATCAAAGAATATCGATACCAAAATTACGATCTTACACTGGTAGAAGCAACGATTGAAACCGGCCGGATGCATCAAATCCGTGTCCATTTTAAATCTATTGGGCATCCGGTGATAGGCGATCCAATCTATAACATCAAACACAGCCGCATAGCATCCAAAAGCCTTTTGATATCAAGACAATTTCTTCATGCTTATAAATTGTCATTCAAAAATCCTTTTGATGGCAAAGATATAAATCTCGAAATTCCATTACTCCCTGATTTGAAAATCCTCTTAAAAAAACTAATCCGAAAATAGTACCACTCTACGCGCTCGAGCGTATAAAAGGGATTAGTTGATATTATTTGTTCGATTTATGTGTTAAAGTATATTTATGAAAGGTAAACTCTTTATTCTTTCGGGACAATCAGGGGTTGGGAAAAAACTAATTTTAGAAAAAGTCCGCGAACACCGGCCGGATTTGGTGAGGGTTGCTTCCTACACCACGCGCGAGCAACGCCCGAACGAAATTCCGGGCGAGGATCATTATTTTGTGTACGCGCAGAAATTTGAAGAAATGATTAAAAACGGCGAACTGATGGAACATGCCGTGGTTCATAATCAATTGTTTGGCTATCCCAAAAAACCGATTGACGATGCCATTAAGACCGGTAAAAATATTTTAATTGAGATGGATGTGCAGGGTGTCACGAATATTTGGAACAAGTATGATCCGGTCACAATTTTTATTAAATACAATGCCCCGCAAGACGGCGATTTGGAAACTCTGGTCAGAAACCGCATCAAGAACGATCCAGGCAGGGGAGAGGTGCCAGAGGAAGATATTTTGGAGCGTATTGCCACGGCAAAACGTGAAGCTACTTACGAAAATAATTATAAATATAAGGTCGTAAATCCGGAGGGGCATCCAGAGGTGGCCATTGCCGAAGTCGAAAATATCATCAAAAAAGAACTCGCGGGTTAAAAAGCTTTTAAGTTTTTTAAAAGAGATCGATAAAGCTAAAGATATTGAGCGGGCTATTCATCTTCGAAAAAGAATGGAAAGTGACGCTGAGCATTCTTGGCATGTGGCGATGTTCGTGATGCTTTTTGAGAAAGATCTTCCTAAATTAAATATTGAACGTGTTTTAAAAATTGTTCTCATCCACGATCTCGTTGAAATTTACGCTGGCGACACTTTTAGTTTTGATAAAGTGGCGAAGAAGTCACAGAAAAAACGAGAAGAAAAAGCGGCGAAAAAGCTTTTTCGAAAGCTCCCGAAAGATTTAGAAAAAGCTTTTTGGAGTTTGCTTAAAGAGCACGAAGAACTTAAAACTAAAGAGGCCCTAGTGGCTAAATCCTTTGATCGCTTGCAACCAATAATGCAACATATTTTGAATAAAGGTAAAACCATCAGAAAATTCGGCATAAAAAAACAAGATATTGAGGATTATGTTAAGGGTAATATGTCACATAACGAAACTATTAATACTATTTATAATATTTTGTTTAATGAACTAGTACAAAAAAAGATTGCTCTATAAGATTAATAAGCATTTTAAAAGGCCTTGCCAAGCAAATCCATTTTGATATGATTTTCGTAGGCTGTCTTGGTAGTTATCCCTACAATGGACCATCAACAAAGGAGAGGATGAATGGCGAGGATTCCCGAAGCCGTTGCCGAGAGCAGCTTCAGTCGCGCTGTAATCGCGTTAGGCTACCCCTTGCTATATCAAGGTAAGGTGGGCGAGCTGTACGAGGTCCCGAGCAAGCCGCATCAACTTCTCATGCTCCGCTCGGACCGTCTCTCGATCTTCGACTTCGTCCTAGCTTGCCTTGTCGAGCAGAAGGGCGAAGTCCTGATCGCGCTGACCCACTACTGGCTGACCCAGGTCTTCCCGGATGTACCTAACCATCTGCTGGCCTGGGGCCGGGATCGCGAACGTTGGGAAGCAGCCGGCTGGAATGAAACTAGCGTCTGCCAGCTGCCACTCGAGCGCATACTGCTCATCGAGCGTGGCGAGGCCTGGAGATTTGAGATGATCTTCCGGGCCCACATCGGTGGCTCGGTCTGGCAGGAGTACGAGCAGTCGGGAACTGCCTGCGGCCAGTCCCTCCCGCCAGGCATCAAGAAGTGGCAGAAGCTCCCAGGCAGGCCCATCTTCACCCCCACGACCAAGGCGGAAAGTGGCCATGATATCAAAGTAACAGTGGCCGACTACCTGACCGCCACCCATGATCTAGGCCGAAAGCTGATGGACCGCGACCGGCAAGTGTATGAGCGTGCCTATGTCCATGCAGCCGGCCGCGGTATCCTGATTCTCGACACCAAGTTCGAGAACAACAACCGGGGCGATCTGATCGATGAGATCCTGACCCCCGACTCATCACGCTTCACCACCCCTGAGGATCTGGCCGCTGCCATCGCCGAGGGTCGCGATCCTATCTTCTACGATAAGGAGCCTGTCCGAATCTGGGGACGGCAAGTCCCAACACCGTGGGGTGTCGGTCTGCACCAGCTCGACCCGGAGAACAGCGAGCATCTGGCCTTCATCGAGGGTCTCGCGATTCCTGACGACATCATCGCGAAGACCCAGCGGCGCTATTTCGACATCTTCGGGCGCCTCACCGGGATGAGCCTACGGAAGTACCAAGAAACGGTGATGGTCATCTGGGCAATGGACTAAGGACCGAGAGGCCCTTGCGAATCCTGACGGCCGGGTGGGACTCGAGTCCCACCCGGCCTCATTGTTTTAAACGGCTCACCACATTGAGCCGTTAACATATAGAGATGTGTATATGTTCTCTGTCACTTGATTCTTTGGTAGTGTCAGTGTATAATGAATTGCTCGAAGTAGAGCAGACCAAGGAAAGGAGGCCAAAAACATGGGCCTGAAGATAGCACTGCCGGATCGTTCGATGCAGGACCGCATCCTGACCCTCGTCTTGGGTGCTGGGCTCATCGATAGCACCGAGACAGATCGGAATCTGGTGCTGCGGTCAAGCTGGCCAGGAGCAGAAGAGATCGGTCTCAACCGGCCACAGGAGACCCCTATCGACGTACGTGATGGCCGAACCCACCTGGGTTTCACCGGTCACGACTGGTTAGCGGAGCAAGATGTGGGGGATCTACCGATCGTGCTGGAACTCCCGATGGGCCGCAAGTTGGATCAGCCGGTCAGGCTGGTCCTGGCAGTGGCCGAGGAGAGCGGGTGGCGCAATCTTAGGGACCTCCCAAAGGGCGCTCGGCTCGCGACTGAATACCTCCATCTAGCACGGGGCTACTGTGCCAGATACGACAGGTCGGACATCGAGGTCGTTCTTTCCTACGGCAACACGGAGACCAAGATCCGTCGAGGCAGGGCAGAGGCGATCATCGATGTCTACGAAACTGGTGATTCATACACCGACAACCGACTGGCGGTCATTGACGAGCTCATGCAGTCGTCAACAATCCTGATCGCCAACCCGGCGGCCTACGAGGACCCAGAGCTCCGCCCTCTCATCGACTTCTTCGTTAAGTGCATCGAGGGCGCGTGGCTGACTGACCGCTATATCATGCTTGCCGCTAATATCCCTTGGAGTGTCCAGGACGAGGCGGCAAAAGTGATGGGCGGGATGAAGGGTCCAACAATCAGCCCTATCCACGGCAACAAGGACTGGGTCAGCATGACCTCGTGTATCAAGAAGTCCGACAAGCTGCGAATCGAGGAAGCACTGGTCCGGCTGGGTGCTGAACACATCGTTCCTTGGGCTATCCAGCCGGGGATGGGCTTCAGCGTTTGACGCACTGCACGCGTTTGACAACCGGCCGGGCGGGGATTATATCCCGCTCGGCCGCTTATTTTTAAGCCTTGACCTAACCTGAAAATCTGCGTATAATCGAACTATGCAAAATAATTATGTCGTAATTATGGCTGGGGGATCGGGGACGAGACTCTGGCCGATGTCAAGAACTAATTTACCCAAACAGCTCCATCGTTTTTCAAGTGAACGGTCGCTGATTCAAGAAACTTTTGAAAGAGTTAAAGGCCTCGTACCTAAAGAAAATATTTATGTTTCTTTGATTAAGCCAATATTAAAGTACTGCGAAGAGCAACTACCTAATATTCACCGGGAAAACTATATCGTTGAACCTGAAGGCAAGAACACCGCGCCGGCAATTGGACTGGCGGCGGCCACAATTTTTAAACGCGATCCGCAGGCCATTGTCATTACGATTGCCTCCGATCATGTGGTCAGTAACGTCACTAACTTTAAAGAAGCGATTAAATCTGCGTTTGGCTTCACCAAAAAAAATCCGGAATATCTTACAACCGTCGGTATTAAACCAACACGTCCCGATACCGGCTTAGGCTATATCAAGGTCGGACGAAAATTTGACGATTCAAAAGTCCATGCCGTCGAAGAATTTGTCGAAAAACCCAACGAAGATACGGCCAAAAAGTATTTAGTTTCTGGTAAGTATCTATGGAACGCCAGTTATTTTGTTTGGCGGGCCGATAAGCTGATTGAGATGTATGAAAAACACACCCCGGATATTTACAAAAACATAAAGGAAATCTTACGGGTGGTTGGCCAGCAAGATTCGCAAAGAATAATCGATAAAGTTTATAAAAGTATGCCGAAAGAACCGATTGATACGGCTATTGCTGAAAAAGTTGAGAAAATCGCTGTCATCCCGGCCGATCTTGGTTGGTCTGATATCGGCTCTTGGTCAACACTATACGACCTTTTGGCAAGTAAAAGTGGTAATCACATCGTGACTCAAGGAAATCATATCAGCTATGATGACAAAAACTGTTTAATCTATGCTCGGGATAAACTTTTAGCGACTGCTGGTTTAGAAGATATTGTCATTGTCGATACGCCTGATGTAACATTAGTCTGTAATAAAAATAAATCTCAAGATGTTAAAAACCTGATCGAGAAACTGAAAGAACAGGGAAAAGAAAAATACCTTTAGGAGAGCATTTTGCGACGCAATTTATGGATTGTTTTTGGAGTAATTATCTTAATCGCTGTCTTAGCCGGTCTGGTTGATTGGCCAACGGGCCCCGATCTTTCGATTGGCAGTTTCCAGAGGGAACTTAAAATCCACGAAGGTTTAGACCTCCAGGGTGGGATTCATTTAGCCTATGAACTTGATCAATCCAAGATAGATCAAAAAGATAAAGCTTCCTCGGTGCAATCGGTAATTAATGTTATTGATCGTAGAATTAATGCTCTCGGAGTGTCTGAGCCGGTGATCCAATCAGCTAAAGTCGGCGATAAAGATGCGGTTATCATTGAACTGCCGGGTGTGACCGACGTTAATGAAGCAATTAGTTTGATTGGTAAGACTGCTCAATTAAAATTCATGGAATACAATGCAGGCGATGCAGATAATGCCGAATCGCAAAATCCAGCCAATCAGTGGAAAGATACGGAGTTAACCGGTGCTAATTTAAAACATGCTGATGTTCAGTTTGATCAAAACTCTGGCGAGCCGCAGGTAGCTATTCAATTTGACGCCGAGGGCTCAAAAATATTTGCTGATCTAACACAAAAGAATTTACAAAAACCGATTGCTATTGCCTTAGATAATGAGATTATTTCGGCGCCGACGGTGCAAACGGTAATTGAAAACGGCCAGGCGGTTATCACGGGCAAATTTAGCATTGATGAGGCCAAAAAATTGGCGATTGAACTTAACGCGGGAGCTCTAAAAGTGCCGATTAATCTTGTCGAACAACGGAATATCGGGGCAACACTCGGATCTTCCTCGGTCAAAAAATCATTGATGGCGGGGATTGTCGGTTTGGTTTTGGTCGCGCTATTTATGATCATTTATTATAAAGTGCCAGGGCTTTTGGCAACGTTGGCTTTATTTATCTACGCCCTAATCGTTCTAGCCTTATTTAAATTAATCCCCGTGACTTTAACCTTGGCGGGTATTGCTGGTTTTATTTTGTCGGTGGGGATGGCAGTTGACGCGAATATTTTGATATTTGAAAGAACAAAAGAAGAGCTGATGGCGGGGAAAACTGTGGGGCTCGCAATTGAAGACGGTTTCCGCCGCGCCTGGTCGTCAATTAGAGATTCTAATTTTTCATCGTTGATTACTTGTTTGATTTTATATTATGGAACAACAGGATTGGTAAGAGGGTTTGCCGTGACGCTGGCAATTGGTATTTTAATTTCAATGTTTACGGCAATTACGGTGACGCGGACATTTTTACGGTTGGGGATCGGCACATTCATCGAGAAAAGGTTAATAATAAAATGAATACAAATCTACAAAAATTCTACAAAAAATACAAAAATCAATTTGTAATTTTCGTAATTAAATTTGTAAATTCGTCTTCGACATCATGAATATAATTGGTAGACGGAAAATTTGGTATTTGATTTCGCTCGTTTTGATAGTGCCCGGGATTATCGCTCTATTCTTGTGGAAAATTCCAACAGGCATTGATTTTAAGGGTGGTACTCTTTTAGATATTCAATATAGTAAAACTACTTCAAAAGAACAGGTTCAAAATGCGCTTAATGAGGCGGGGGTTAAAAATGCTAATGTTCAAGAATCCGGGGTTGATTTTATTATCCGTACGGGTAGTCTCGATCAAACTGGACAGCAGAACCTGCAAGACGCGTTGAAAAAAGCGGGGGAGTACAGACAAAACCGTTTAGAAACGGTCGGCCCGACTGTGAGTAGAGACTTAAAAAAGAAAGCGATAATTGTGGTCGTACTCGCCTCAATGGCAATTATTATTTATATTGCAATAGCATTTCGTAAAGTTCCGAAACCAGCTAGTTCGTGGCGGTTCGGTATTTGTGCCTTCTTGGCTTTAATCCACGATTTAGCTTTTGTCACCGGGGTATTTGCAATTTTAGGGCATTTTTTAGGCTATGAGGTTGATTCCCTTTTTATCACCGCGCTTTTAACTATTATGGGTTTTTCCGTTCACGATACGATCGTAGTTTTCGATCGGATTAGAGAGAACCTTCGTAAATCCCCTTCTTTGGATTTTGAAACTAATGTTAATAATAGTATTTTGCAAACATTGAACCGATCTTTGAATACTTCTTTTACGGTTTTGATTGTTCTGCTAGCCCTATATTTATTAGGCGGCCAAACTCTCAAACATTTCATGCTGGCGTTGCTTATTGGTGTGTCAATCGGCACATATTCGTCAATTTTCAATGCCTCGCCCTTATTAGTTTCTTGGCAGCTTTGGAGTGCACGACGTATGACTCGTGCATCAGAGAAAGTCGCGTCCTAGAGGCTTCTAGAGGCCTAATTAACAGGTATAATATAATAATAGTAGGGATGTCAAAATAGCGGTAAAACGGCCGCTTTTTTGTTTAAATTTACTATTTATATAATAGTATACGGCCACGGCGAAATAGGCGATAATGATATTAAATGTCTAAATCCTAATTTCTAAACAAATCCTAATTATCAAATATCAAAAAAATTGAGGGCCAGATTTTGCGATGATTAGCAAGCGTCGCAACCAATCTGGTCAATATTTTGCGACCAACTATATTTGGTCGCAGAATGTATCTTTTGCGTCGCATTATAACCGAACCTTATTGGAACATTAAAATAGACGTTAATAGCCATACATATTTAAAAGACAAAAATTATTCCAAATTTGACAAATTCTCTATTTTGCAAATCGATGTTGGGTTAGCTCAGAGTAGATTACATCAAAAATAATTTTGAAAAAATGCGAAAACACAAAATTATGACCACTCCCCCACTGGAAAGGGAATTTTTACTGAGATCAATGCCTTAAACGTCTCAAACGCATCTTTATTGGATTTTAACTATCTGACCGTCCTCCAGCTTATTTAGATCAGACGGATTATTTTCTTTGCCATTATCTTCTTTGCCAAAATGCTTTAAAATTACGGACTTATCGTTTTCTAAGTCGTGATCGATTTCTTTTTTTGCTTCCGGAGCTTGTGCTTCCTTCGAAGGTTTATTCTTTGCCAATTCTAACGCCTCAAGCCGTCCCTTCATCCATTCGGGTATCCCCCTCTCTTGATATTCTTCTTCAAATTTATTCATTTTTTCTTGGACTGTTTCTTCGGTTAATGGCTGATCTTCAGTTCCGCCACCAACATACCAACGTTCATCACCCGTCGCCTGTAGTTCTCGATAATAGGTCTCCCCTATCTTGGGCGGTAATTTGGGGATTTTATTTTTTTGCGCTTTGGTTAATATCTCATCAAGCTTGGGCATCCCCGCTAGATTGGATATTTTTTCTTCGACATATTCGCGTCGACGAGAATAATTTTCTCGTGAATGTTGAATGACTTGCTCGCGATTATTATTAGCCATGGCTTCCGGAGGCAAAGTGGTGGCGGAAAATGCTGGCGAGGTAACCCCATCAATCGACATCTTGACATAAATATGATAATTGTCCAAATTGACTAAATCGACTTCCTCAAAAACGGGTGCCACTTCTTGTTTTAAAGCGGCGGCATCGGGCGCCCCAACTCTGAAACTAACCAAGGTGCCGACATTGCCGAAAACCGACGCCATTACCTCCTCGGCAACTTGAGCGATGTATTGATTTGTCATGATTAAATTAAGATGGTATTTTCTCGCCTCAGATAAAATTATCGCGAATGAATCTGTAGCAAAATTCTGGAATTCATCGACATAGAGATAAAAGTCGCGACGTTGATCCTCCGGCAATATTGCTCTTCTCATCGCCGCCAGCTGGATTTTTGTAATCATCATCGCCCCAAGTAATGCCGATGCGTCTTCGCCGATTTCGCCAATTGATAAATCCAAAAAAAGGATTTTACCGCTATTCATAATCTCTTCGATATTGATGGTTGATTTCGGTTGGCCAATAATATTTCGGATTGTCGATGATGAAAGAAACTGACCAACTTTATTTTGGATTGGGGCGATTGCCTCAGTACGGAATTTTTGATCGTACTTTTCGTACTCACTAACAAAGAAATCTTTAATCACGGGATCTTGAATTTTATCAATCACGCGATTGCGGAAATCTTGATCGACTAAAATTTTGGTAACGCCGAGCATAGTGGCGTCAGGATAATCAAGCAAAGCTAAAATGGTGTTTCTTAAAATATATTCTAATCGTGGGCCCCAAGATTCGCCAAAGATTTTTTTAAAAATTCCCACTACGCCCGAGGCCACAATGTTTTTTAATTCCGGGTCAACATTTTCCAAAAGATTAAATCCAATCGGATAAAGTCGGTCAGCCGGCGAAAATAACACCACATCTTTAACGCGGTCATCTGGGACATAATTTAATAAATGTTTAATTAAATCACCATGGGCGTCAACAACAGCAATGCCTCTGCCCTCTCGCATGTCATCAATAATCATATTTTCGAGCATGGTTGATTTTCCCGTGCCGGTTTTGCCGATAGCATACATATGATATCGCCTATCGGGCAATTTGATGCCAAATTTATGCATCACATGACGATAATCAGTTTGAGCAAAAATGGTTAATTGCTCCTCCGAGACGTTTTCTTCAATCGGTAAATCAGCTGGCGGCTCGCCTTTCTTCGACCCCGCCCAAACAATGCTTGGTGTTTCCACCGAAACATTCGGCAAGTGGAATATTGAAGCCAACTCTTCAATATTTAAGACATAGCCTTCGTCTAAAAATACTCGCCAGCAATATTTATTATAAAAATTTAGATTCGTCTCGACTGGCCCAGACTGAAAGCCATTTAGATTCAAAATATTATACTGCTTAAAGGCCGCAACTATTGCCGCCAGCTTTGTCCGAGCGACATTTTCATCGTGCGCCAAGGCAATAATCCGTATTTTTGCTTCAAACCCGAGCTTAGTTGATTTTAACTCAACTCCTTTTAGTCCTTCTTCGACTGTGCCAGGCAGTTTTGCTTCTTCTTTTTTTAGCGCCCTCGTAATCGCTCGGCTGGTTGGCTCATCTCTGGGTTCAACTAAAACGGAAAAAAATATATCGTTTATAAATTTAAAGATGGCCGAAAAGATGGCCAAAAAGGTGCCCTTAAAGAATCCTCTTTTTCCTATCACTCCCATTTGCATACCCTTGACATGGCTTTGACTTTTTTTCTGCCAATCATCCCCTACCGGTTTAACTAGTATTTGCGTCCAGATTTCCTCGCCCTTTCCGACAGAAGAAAAGACACCCGTCAACCCGGCTAAAGGATCGACGTCAAAATTTAGAAAGGTTTTAAGCGGGTAAACGTCTAGATTTGTTGTTTGAAGTTCAGTGCCGACAAATTTTAATTTCCCCGATTCGATACTTTCTTTCCCTTCAATTGTGTAGTCATCAACCTCGGTTATTTCTGCCGTTGGATACTGGGAATAAATTTGTCCTTCAATAAATTCTTTTAGATGAACTGGGACATGAGCATAGAATTGGATATATTTTTCCCGCGAGGCAATTTCAAAAGACAATAGATCTTGAAATTTATTTTCTGCTCTAAAAATACCATGTAGCGCGGCGAACATTTGTTCGGCCGCTAAGGGGGTTTTTTCGTTATTCTTCGGAACTAAGATTCTTAGCGTAACAAACTTAAGGCTGGCAAACCACTTCATCAACTGCGCATTATGCCGTGCCTTTAGAATTAAAACAATTATCACAATTGGTACGCCGATGAGGATAGCATATAAAATAACTTTATAAATTACACTTGAAAATATTTCTACCAAATTTATTCCTTTGTCTTTTTATTGCTTCTTGCTAAACAATTTTCTAGTGCCGCCCAGTCGCTCTCCCCCACTTTAGGCACAATGACTGTCACTTCATCGCCTGATTTGGCGTGAAAATAAGTTACGGAAGCTTGCAAGACATTATATTTTTTATTTTCGCATTCGGCTAACCATCGGCCATTATGCTCCGTTAAGGTGCCAATTATTCTTTTTCGATCGATCGGACCGATTTGTTTAAAAATGAAAGTCCCATCAACAGCAATCGTTAATTTCAATTTATCTCCGGGTACTAATTTAGACTTGGAGGCATAATTAGATGGCACGGGGTATTTCTTGCCGGCAGCGTCGATCATCTCTTCGCCGTCGAAAACACCTTCGATAATCGTGTTCGGACCTGGGCTATCGTTACGATCTAGGTCCTGCGCCTGTTCTTTATAAACTTGCTCAAATAAAATTCTTTTGGCAGCCGCGACTTTACTTTCTGCCTCATCAAGGAGATTTTTTAATTCTTTTAAATTCCTATCCGATGGTTGCATTGTTGCCTTTCTTTTAATCTTTGTTTTAAGATCCAATTTATTATTGGGAGATGCTCATCGCATTATACAGTATTTTGAGTGTTTTTTCAATTATAAATTCTTAATTGGCTCGTTTGATCCAGCCGGAGGATTGTTATTGCCCGGCGCGGCCATCGCCATAATACCCTCTTTTATTTCGGCATCAACTTCCGCTTTTGGCCGGGCGAGCTTTCTGGAAAGGGTTTTTACTTTCTCACGAATCTCCGCCGATGAAGGCACAGCTGATTTAAGGTTCTTCATACTAAATGGCTTTGAAGGTGTGCCATCAATCAATAGTTTCGTATAAGTATTAAATTTATCTAAGTTGGCTAAATCATCAATCGAAGCCCCAGGAAATTCTTTGACCATAAATTCTGCGTCAGCCGCCCCGATTCGATAACAGATCATGGTGCCGACGTTGCCAATAACCGCATCACGGATTTTCTCTATTAGCTGGGCGATGTATTGATTGGCAACGGCCAAATTAAGACGGTACTTTCTCGCTTCGGACAAAATAGTCGCAAACGAATCCGTTGTAAAGTTCTGGAATTCATCAACAAATAAGTAAAAATCTTTGCGCTCCGGCTCCGGCGTATCGGCGCGCGAGAAGGCGGCCATTTGAATTTTACTAACCAAGATCATACCCAAAAGATTTGAATTTACCTCGCCAATTTTACCTTTGCTAAGATTAATTAAAATAATTTTTCCTTCGTCCATGGCTTTACGAAGATCAAAGGCTGATTTTTTCTGACCAATAATATTACGCATTAATTCATTGGTGGTAAAGCGGCCAAACTTAGAAATAAAATAATTGTACATTTCCGATTTGTGAAAATCGGCGGTCTTTGCTAACTGCTGCTCCCAAAAAGCTTTAACAATTGGATCTTGGACGAAAGTGAGCAAATGACTGCGAAAAGTATCATCGGTAAAAATTCGTGGGACATCAATCAAGGTCCCGCCACCAGGTTGGGCCATGATGGTCAGGGCGGCATTTCTGAACCAGTGCTCCCACTGCGGGCCGACAATGCCGGTCTGCCCAGGGTCGAATAATTTGTAAAAGATTTGGATTGCTTCTTGAATTAGAAAGTCTTTCTCGTCTAGGGTATGCCATTCGAGCAGATTAAGTCCCATAGGATAATCCGTGTCTGAGGGGTCAAAAAGGATTACATCATCAAGACGATTTTCTGGTACTTTCCCAAGTAAATCCTCAATTGCATCGCCTAAAGGATCAATAAAACAGCAGCCGCGGCCTTCAGTCATGTCTTGTTCAATTATATTGGTATAAAGGGTTGTTTTACCAACACCAGTTTTACCTATCATGAAGATGTGACGCCGGCGATCATCAAGACGAATTCTGACTGGTTTTTTCTCGCCGCGATAAATACTTTCTCCCAAAACTACGCCGTCTTGGGGTAAATTCGTTGGCGGCGGCATCTCCTTAGCCATCAGCCACTCAATATTAGGTGTTTCAACATAATGACTCGGGAAATGAAAGATCGAAGCGAGCTCTTCAGAATTTAAGATCATCCCTTTACCAGTAAAGCGTCGCAAAATGTAATCCTTGACCGCCCGGCTGTCATCGGTTTTGGCCTTAAAACCATTAAGCTCTGGTGTGGAATATTGGCCAAAGGCGGTGGTGATATTTTTCAGGTTCAAGGTCGCCTCTTCGGCGGTTGGCGCAACTGTCACAATTCTGATATTAGTGGCTAAACCAGTTTTGGAAGCTTTCTCATTTAGGAACTTCATGGTTTGCTCCTGCATCGGGGTTAGCTGAACCGGTTGTTTAATATCGCCGGCGATATTTTTGTTCGGATTGTTGCTTTTTGCACCATGGAAAACCCCAGAGAGGAGATCGAAAAGAAAATTAGTCACCTTCATATACCACTTTTGGGCTTCAACTGACTTACCTTCTTGAACCTTGAAAGAGGCCAGGCCAACTGCTCGGCGCCAATCATCATTAATTGGCTTAACGATAACTTGAATGGCCGTGGCTGAACCAGGAGATAATTTCGAGAGCGCATTGGTCATGGCATTTAATGGATCGGCTTCAAGATATTTATAGGTTTTAATCGGCAAAACAAATTTTTTGGTCTGTCGGAAGTTACAAACTGACATCTGGGCGTTTTCCGCCTGGAAAATATCCGGGAATAAGGTTTTCTTGACATGGGCGGTTGGCCAGAAAGAATTAATCTGTTTTTCAACAATTGTCTCAATCTCGGCAGGACAGACACAATAGAACTCGATTCTACCTTCGATGGCGACGATTTCCATCGAGATTTGGGTATCGATCCGATAGATGCTTTTTTGCAGGCTTTTCTCGTAGAGTTGCGATAAAGATGAAAAGAATTGATCAGCCACCGACATCACCTCCCGAAAGTCTTTGGGTGGTTCGTTGGGCTTGGTCTGGGCCTGGGTAACCTGCTTGGGGATGCTGACTTCAAAAATACGTAGGTTTTTTACTCTCTGAAGTTCGTGTCGGGTTTTATTAGAGCGATAGATCAGATTTATGAGATACAAAATCATCAAAACAACCACAATAAACGCGGCGCTTGCCAAAATATTAATGAGTCCGCTATCCAATCCTCCTCCTTTTATAGATTATTATTCTTGCGGTCGTCCTGATTCAGGGCCTGATTCAAGACCAGCGTTTAGTGTCTGAATTAGTTTTGATTCTGCCCTTTCGCCATGTAATCCTTCACCAGATACATCTTCCAGACTTAATGGTGTGGCCGCCGGTGTGGCTTGAGCCCCTTCGGGTACGACAGGGATCTCGGCTGATGGCGCAATGGTTGGAGGTTGTTCTACGCTCGATGGCGGAATAATTGGAGGTGCTTCTCGCTTTGTTTCTCTTTCTTCTGATATTGCTGGTTGCTCGGTTACCTCTCCAACCGGCGTTTCTTCCGGTGAAGTTATTAGTATCCTCTCTTTTCTTCCAGGTTGATGTTGATTCATCGATTCCTCCCAAACATATCCCCTATTTCTAAAATTCACGCAAAATGTTTAGATGCGCTAAAGCCGTATCTATAAATAGTATAGCACTAACGATAATCCAATGCTATATATTATTGTCATTGATAACCCGATGAATGTGCAAAAGGCCAGACCGCGTGAGGTCTGAGACTTAGTCTGACCTTTTGCGATCTGGCCTGATCGTTATACTCTGCCAGGATCTCGGTTGAGTAGCCCAGCGAAGTCGAGGGCTTTGCCTTCCTCGAAAATCGCTGGTCCGAGTTGGAGGGCAATTCGGAGTTGCCCGAGTTCTGCGAGCCCCATCCCGGCGTCGCGACTGTTCACAAGCACCGGCACGCCAAAGGCGGCGATGGTCCGTAAGGTGTAGTCGGCGGCTGACGAGTAGGTGGTCGCGAACTGGAGGACTTGGGTAATCCTTTCCTCCTCGGCTAAGCCGGTTGTCCCGGTTGGGACAGTTATACCGGCTTTATCGCGTAGAACAATATCGTCGCCCCAGTCGAGGATACTCCAGAAGGGACTCCGCAGGAAGAAATGCTCGAAGTCCTCGGTCATCGTGCCCCGCGTGTCACGGTGCTTAGTGCCTTTCACCCGAAGCAGTAGATGCTTCGGGTGATCCGGCTCGGGAAACTGCAATCGGTTGAATGCTTCAGCGTCCGACTGGCGCATCTGGCCGGCTGGGTTGAGGAAGTAGATAGAGATCTCGCCGCCCGTGACGATCCAGGCCTCTGACACAACCTGGCGGCGTCCGTTCCAGCCGACATAGTGTTCGAGCGTCATCTCAAACGTGTGAGAAACCCGACGGTCCCTTTCGGCCTCATCTATCTTGGCTTGTCGCTCCAGCACTTCCTTCTCCCGCTGTAATTCGAGGGCGCGATGATCCGCCCGTGCCTTTGCCCTGGCCTGGCGCGAGAGAAGGAGCCACAGGACCTGGGATCCGGCAATCCAAGCCGCCCAGAAGTAGCGATCTCGCACGGGGGGTATGAACACCCAGCCCAGCGCCATAGCCACCAGGAATCCCAACATGCACCAAGCCCAACTTTTCCAGCCAGCGCTTATCATCGTCTTCTCCCTTTCGGACGGACCCGACAACTGGCGCGGCTACTTCTTGTCCTCAAAAGACAAGCCGTACCGAACCCGTTCCGAACCCGAGCAAGATCGGTTCTTGCCAGACCATTAGTAGCCCTTAAAGGGCCCTATTCTGACCACCGTTCAGATGATCAAAATGGGACCCTCTAAACCCGTCCATTTACACTTGTCAAGTGTAAAGAAGGATGTGTAAAAACTCCAAGGATGAATTTTTAATGTTCAATTGATGCGAAAAATATACCATTTTATATTCAAAACGTCAATAGATGCCATTTCGAATTCTTTTAATTAGCTCTGCCAAAATCCAAAGGTTATGCAAAGAGGCCAAGCGCATGCCCAGCATTTCATTATTTTTTATTAAATGACCAATATAGGCTCGGCTATAACCTTGGCTACAAGCCGGACAGCCGCATCCCGCCATAATTGGCTCTCTTACTTGAGCATATTTTGATTTCCTAAGATCAATTTTCGTAAATTTAGACCAATTTTTAGTTACCCAGACTGTGCCGTGGCGGCCGAGCCTGGTCGGCAAAACACAATCAAACATATCAAAGCCGTATTTTACAGCATAAATAATATCTTCGGGTTCCCCTACTCCCATTAAATAGTGAGGTTTGTCTTTAGGGAGCAAAGGTCCAACGGTTCGGATGATTTTTAACATATTGGCTTTCCCCTCACCGACCGAAACCCCGCCAACCGCTATTCCATCGAAGCCTAATGAAGAAATATATTTTACCGATTCTTCACGCAACTTATTATAAACTGAGCCTTGGATAATGCCGAAAATTGCCTGTTTCCTATTGCCGAATCTTTGCCAATATTCAATCGAGCGTTTAGCCCAGGTGTGGGTCATCTCCATCGAATCTTTTGCCCTTTGGATAGTGGCTGGATATTCAGTACACTCATCTAAAACCATGATTATATCGCTAGTTAGATCTTTTTGAATCTCAATTACCTTTTCCGGGGTAAAAAAATGTTTCGAGCCGTCGAGATGAGATTTAAACCAGGCACCATCTTTGTTGACATTAACAAGAGAGGTCTTTTGAATTTCTTCCGAATAGTCTCGGAAATTTTGCCCAAGTGAGAAAACTTGATAGCCACCGGAGTCCGTTAGAATTGATCTCTTCCAATTCATAAAAGAATGCAGTCCGCCCATCTTGTTGATCGCTTTTTCGCCTGGCCGTAAGTACAGGTGATAAGTATTCGCTAAAATAATCTCGTAGCCGATTTCTTGAAGTTCTTCAGCAGAAACACCTTTAACCGCGCCGACCGTAGCGCAAGGCATAAAAACAGGGGTTTGGATCTTGCCGTGGGAAGTGGTGATTTGCCCTCTTCGCGCTAAGGATTTTTTTACCCCCACACCAAACTTTTTTGGTAGTGGAGGTGTAGATTGTTTGAGAATTTGAAATTTAAACATTATTAATATATTTTAGCAAAAATCCCACCAATAATATAGATGAAGTGGGATTTTTGCCAGTATTATTTGGGCTGACTTTTACTTTAATTCTACTTTTGCGCCGGCGGCTTCCAACTTTTTCTTGGCTTCTTCGGCTTTTTCTTTGGGAACCTCTTTGAGAATTTCTTTGGGTGGTGCATCAGCAATATCTTTAGCTTCTTTAAGACCTAATTCCTGGTTGATCTCGCGAAGCGCTTTGATAACGGCGATCTTTTGAGCACCAGAGTCAGTCAAAACAACGGTGTAGATGGCCTTTTCTTCCTCTTCGGGAGCAGCGCCAACACCTGCGGCGCCCGAGATCGGAACGGTCACAACCGGCGCAGCCGCAGAGACACCAAAGCGCTCCTCAAGAGCTTTAACTAATTCTGCCAATTCGATGGTGGTCAAGCCTTCAATTTCCTTAATCAGGTCTTTGAACCTGCCTGCCGGTAAGGCAGGCTTACCAGTTGGCTCTGGCTTCTTGACCTCTTTTTTCTCTTCAGCCTTTTCTTCTTTTGTCTCTTCTTTAGAAGCTGCCTTGGTTACCTCTTCGGCGGTCTCGTTATCTACATTAACCGCTTCGACTTCAGCTGGGGTTTTCCCCACTTCGCCTTCGGCTTCGGGGGACTTCGCTTCGCTCGCTTCTTCAGCTTCTTTTTTGTCCGCCGTAGCTTCAGCGGAGGCGGATTCCGCCTTTTTTTCTTCTTTTTTTAGATCTTCATCTGCCATGATATTCCTTTCCAATTGTCTACTAATTACGAATTTTTACTAATGTACGAATTTTGATTAGTACATTCGTAGTATTTGTAATTCGTAGGGTTATTGTTTACTTTCTTGATATTGTTTTAGAATATACACCAGCGATCGTAAATTTCCTTGTAAGGCATTAACTAATCGGTACATTGGCGCATTCAAACTGCCGACTAATTTTGCGTAAAGCTCATCTCGACCGGGAAGAACGGCTAATTGCTTAATTAAGTTTACGTCAGCAAAATCACGATTTATCAATCCCCCGATAATTTCTAATTTTTCGGCTTCTTTTTTAAACTCAACGGTTAGTTTAGCCGGAATAACTTCGTCATTAGCGCCCCAGACAATTGCGATTGGCTGATCAAGCAGCTTTTCATCAAGCGCAATCCCCTCTTTCTTCAAAGCAATTTTAAACAAAGTATTTTTAATTATTTGAAAACCAATTCCCTGCTCTCTTAGTTTCTTTTTCAAACTTTGAATCTCGTTGACTTTGAGTCCCTGATAATTTACCAAAATAACCGATTTAGCGGTATCTAAATTTGCGATGGCGCTTTCGACTAATTGTTCTTTCTCGCTTCTTGTCAGTTTCATAATTTAAAAAAATCTCGCTTCGCCGCGAGACATTACAATAATAATTTCCCCATTATTGTTTGCCTCGATAGGATTTATTCCTTGAGCTTGCTGGAGTTTATCCCGAGCAAAGCCGAGGGACCTATTTTCTACGGCTTTTATACTATAATATATTTTATTTTGTTTGTCAACCCATCAAGGTACACCTTGATGGCAAGCATCGGGGCTTGTCGTCGAAGTGTCAACAATCAGATTCTAATGAAAGAGCTAAAAATTATCCCTCCAGCGAATGAGGCTAAATTACACAACAAAGAAACCAATAATGATTTTGCAAGTTCTATCTTTAATAAGAAAAAATATAGTATTCCCTCTATGAGAATAACAGTTATTTCTCCCAAAAAAATGTAAATGTAATAATTGTGTATTATTTTTGGCAATAGAAACCATAAAAAAGGCAATGTTATCATCGAGACAAAAAGGCCACTAAATATCAACAAATCATTAGAAATCTTTGTCTTCGGTATTTTAAATAAATATCGTACTAACAAAAAAAGTACCGTCGTTTCAATAACCAGTGTAAATATTAGCCCAATTAAAAATTGACTTGCCAAACTAAACATTTGTTGATGAAGGCTTCGATCTTCGACGTTTTAATACGGCCGCTACAACGATAATTATTAGTAGCAATAAACCGACAACAATTGCCAACCAATATTTATTATTGAAGATGTCAAAAAACCCACCGCCATTTTCCTGAATGACAATGCTATTTTGATCGAAAACTTCAGTTTTTTCCGGCGAGCCATTATTAAATCTTGAAACTTGTTTTGATTTATAAAAAACCAGTTGACCATTTGAGATTCCGTTGACAGTATATTCGATATCTCTGCCCACTAAGGGATCCGTATCTGACACATTAAAATCGGGAAATTCTATTTCAGTATTAACCAATTTTAGATTTTTATCAGCTGAAATATCAAGGCTATTTAAATCTTTATTGGCAAGATCTTTTTTATATCCCCAATAAACATCGTAGCTATTAAATTTATATCCTTTATTCAAGCATTGATTTTCGGTAATTATTGCAACGTCAACTTTCCCTGAATGGTCGGGCCCGGTAATGGCTGATAACAGTAAAATATCAGGATAACTAGAAAGACCAATTACTTTAGTACATCCATCAACTTGATGAGTATTCGGCATGGTTACATCGGCTTTAACCGATAAGGGCATAAATAAAAACATGGCTCCAAGAAACCCGATAAAGTACTTCATCATAAATCCTCCTTAAATTTTTAGATTTGGACTTTTATTCCCGGGCCCATGGTGGCGCAAATGGATATGCCAGTGATTCTATCCGATGGAAGTACCGCCAATAATGCTCTAAAATTTTCTTCGAGTTTCTTATTATCGTTAGAGACTTTGCCGATGACCTGGTGAATATTGCCGTAGGAATCTGACTTATATTCCGCTTGCCCAGCCTCAAGTTCCTTTTTGGTTTTTTCCGGATTTTCTGTAATCGTTCCCGATTTTGGATTAGGCATTTTGCCTTTGGGACCTAATATTTTGGCCAATTTAGCAATTTTCGGCATCAATTCTGGCGACGCGATGTAGATATCGGCATCAGCCTTCAAAGTTTTCTCAATTTCACTAGCGATTTTTTCATCTAATATTACGATTTTTATCGATTGGCCTGTTGAGTTTGGATATTTTAACATGCCCCGGATGTTTTCCGGCTTTCCCGTACGAGAAAGAAGTCTTAGATGAACCTCGACATTGCCGTTAAAGTTCGTCAAAGAGGTCTTTTTGACTAATTCAAAAGCTTCGACAATATCATATTTTTTTGCTCGATCTATGAGAGTGCTCGCTTTTTGATATTTTTTAGACCTAATTTTAGCCTTGCCGACTTTGACCTTTTTCTTCGGCGCTTCTTTCTCCTCTGCTTTTTCCTCAATCTTTACTTCTTCTTTTTTTTCGACTTCCTCGACAACTTTAGTTTTATCTTTTTCAAATTTCTTCTCTTTGATTTTTTCTTCTACTTTTTTCTTCTTATCTTGTTCTTTTTTCTTGCCATGATGCTCTGCGATTGGCCCACCAACTACTTCTTCGGGGCTTTCGCCAATGACGACTGGTTTTTGTGTCCCCATAAACGCGCTCCTTTCAGTTGCGCTAATCTACTAATTACGAATTATTTGTACATTAGTATGATTAGTATGATTAGTAATTAGTTAGACACTTATGGTTTCTTCTTTAATACCCTTGTCCAATGATTCTAACACATATTGAGAGGCTTCGTCAACAACTTTAGAAAGCTTTTCAAAATCCTCTTTGGGAAAATTCATCAAAACCCAATCGTCGGTTGGAATCTGGCTTGACTTGCCTATTCCGATACGTATTCGCCAGAAGCTCTCCCCTATCGCCTCAATTATCGATTGAACGCCCTTGTGGCCGGCCGAAGATCCCCCCAAAGTAATGCGAATTTTGCCAAATTCCAAGTCAACCTCGTCGTGAATAACCCAAATATCCTCGCTGTCAACTTTCCAATAATCTTTGCACTTTCCAACCGCCCGACCAGATTCATTCATAAATGTCTGCGGCTCGACAAGCTTGATGCGATGTTCTAAATCCCCCATTTCGGCAAAACGAGATTGGTAGTGTGGCTCTAAACGAAAAACACCCCCCCGCTTTGCATGCGACAGGGCAATTTTATCCAAAATCATAAAACCAATATTGTGACGGGTTTTCGCATATTTTTCGCCAGGATTGCCGAGACCAACAATAAGCCTCATATGCCCGCTTTCGATAAGATAAATATGACTAAAAATCCCAAAACCGTGGCCAATGAGGCATCGATACCGCTTTCTTTGTATGCTTCTGGCATCATCGTCACGGCTAACATCGCCAGAATTGCGCCGGCAGCAAAGGATTCAAAGGTCGCTGTAACATTTTCAGATATTTGAGCAAAGACTGTGTAACCTAAAATAACAAATACTAATCCTGCGATAGCAACAAAAACCCAAGTTAAAATAATTTGTCGATTTGATTTTTTAGTTCTCTTTAAATCGTAAGCTGAGGAGATCGCTTCGGGCAAATTAGATATGATTATTGCCACTAACACTAATAATCCAACCGTTTTATTTAAAAGTAACCCAATTCCCAAAGCGATAGATTCCGGGATGCCATCCAAAATCGCGCCTAAAACAATTCCCCAGCCCGTTGAACTTTCCACATCGTAAAAACGTCTATGCCCGCGACCACCAATCTTGATAATGATTAAGTCCCCAATAACAAATACAATTCCGCCGACGATAAAACCAATGATAGAATTATCCAAACCGCCAAGTCTGAAGGATTCTTCCATCAAGCCAAAAGTAAGAGCGGCGATGAGAGCACCCGCCCCAAAAGCTGAAATGGTTCCGAGATATTTTTCTTTAACATTTAAATAGGCACCGGCGAAAGCACCGAAAATTAATGGTATAACTGATAAAATCCCATAAAAAATTACATTTGTCATAATTAATTAGAAAATAGTTATTTGAAAACCGAAATTGGTTTGGAAAACTAAAATCGGAAAACAGTTTTCTATTTGCTAATTTTCTATACCGTTTTCTGATTTCCTTTAACTTATTCCTACATCCCCGGGATATTAAGATCGCCAGCGATTGCTTTCATTTTGTCGGCCGCGTAGGCTTGGACGCGCGAAACCGCTTCAGCGATCGCTTGCTGCAATGCTTTTTCTAAATCTCTTTTCTTTTCCGGGGAAAGCATTTCCTCAGAGATTTCGACTGATTGAATATGCTGTTCACCGTTAAAAATAACTACCACTCGGCCTTCAGCCGCCTTGGCCTCGACTTCGGTGTTTTTTAATTCTTTTTGAATTGCTCTGGCCTTTTTTTGTAAATCCCAGAGCTGTTTTGCTTTGTCTAAAGTTCCCATTAAATTCCTTTCTTTAGAAAACTTTCTATGAATTGATCTAAATTACCATTTAAAACTTCGTTGGGATCATTAGAGACAACTTCAGTGCGGTGATCTTTGACTTGTTTATATGGATGCAAAACATAAGAACGGATTTGGTTCCCCCAAGCCGCTGCCATATGCTCGCCTCGGATTTTGTTAGTTTCTTCTTTTCGCTCTTTTAATTTTAAAGCTAAAAGCTTTGATTGTAAAATTTTTAAGGCAGTGTTTTTATTTTGCAGCTGCGAGCGCTCATTTTGTATCGCTACGACTGTACCAGTTGGTATGTGAGTAATCCTGACGGCTGAATCGGTAGTGTTTACTCCCTGACCACCATGCCCGCGTGAGCGGTAGACATCTATTCGTAAATCCTTTTCGTCAATGTTTATTTCACTTGTTTGTTCTATCTCGGGAATCACTTCGACGAGGGCAAAACTAGTATGGCGGGCTTTGTCGGCATCAAAAGGACTGATTCTCACTAAGCGATGAACGCCGGCTTCGGATTTTAGAAACCCGTAAGCGTACTGCCCATTAATTTTAATTGTGACTGATTTAACCCCCGTTTCCTCGCCGGGTGAAATTTCTAATATTTGATATTGATAGCCGCGTCGCTCAGAAAATCTCTCAAACATTCTTAAGAGCATTTCTGCCCAATCTTGAGCTTCTGTTCCGCCGGCGCCAGAGTGGATAGAAAGAAGGGCGTTATTAAAATCGTATTCATCTCCGAGCATCGCTTCTAACTCTAATTTTTGTAATTCTTCTGGGGTCTGCGCTTTTTCATATTCATCAATATTTTTTTGTAGATTGGCCATTTCCTGAGTTAAAGATTTTGATTTATTTGGGTCATTCCAAAAAGCGGGATTTTCCATTTCCCGTTGTACTTCTGATACTCTCGCCCTTTTTTCATCGATTTTTAAGAGTTTTTGTAACTCTTCTTTGTTAGCCACGACTAAATTATACCTTATCGCAGGGAATTAAACAAGATTATCTATATATACTACTTTGATTGCTCGAGCAGGAAAAGTAGTATAAAGCTTTTCTGTTCCCCGCTACAAGAAAACCCGCCATTAAGACGGGTCTTCTTGTTTACCCCGTCAAAATGCTATCGCATTTTTAACTGGGGTTTTCTATCTTCAAGGGTTCGATTTTACTCCATAAGCATCTTTCGACGCTTTTGGCTTTGTTTTACTTCGCCATGAAAGATAAGGTCGCTAATTGCCGCTTTTGTCCAACATAAGCGGCAATTGAAACCGCTAATGAGGCTAAAGCTGAAGGAACAACCGTGTTAGCACCAGTGTTTGGTAACTCTTTGCCACCTTTAGTGGTAGCTTGAGCAACTTTTTCATGTTGTTGCTGTTGCTGCTGTTGTCCATCACCTTGCTTTTGGGACTGTGACTGTTCAATATCACCAACCCCTTGCTGTTGCTGCTGTTGCTGACCTTCTTCGCCACCTTGCTGTTGCTGTTGCTGTTGGCCAACGTTGATGTCTCCATCATTGTCGCCAGAACCACCACCAGCGTTTCCAACAACGACTAATTGCTGTTGTTGCACTTGGGTGTTGTTGACATTGGTGTTTTTGTTAACGCTAGTAAGACTGTTAGATACCGAGACAGATGTTGACTGCGAAGAACCCGAACTTGAATTCGAGTTGCTAGTATAACCTTCAGCATAAGCTCCTGCGTCGCCCGCTATGGCAATAGCGTCGGTATACGAATATGCGCTGGCGGCCACAGGAAAAGCCAAAGCAACAATTCCGATGCCAAGACCCATTAATAACTTGTTCATTTTACCTCCGTTGAAAGTTAAATCGACCTTTAATTTTTTCCGTCAGAGACCACGGCTCGGCTTCTCTGCCGAGACGGGTTATCTCTTCTGAAACTCGATCCGTCAGACCGCGGCTCGGCTCTGCCGAGACGGGTTTTTTTGATCGGGTTTCGGAGAGATGCGCCAGGCGATGTGCCTGGCGCATGCTCGTTCGCGTAGCCCTCGGGCCAGCGGGGACTACTAGTTGTTGTCGACAACGACTCCCGTCTCGACACCGACCTGGGTGTTGGTGGTGGTGTCGACGTCCGTGATAGACGTAAAGTCAGTCTTAAAGGCAAGGGCCGTGGCCTGTTGCTGGACCATCGTGGTCCGGTCTGGTTTGCGCGCAGCCGCTGCTCCCACGAGGAAGCCTCCGCGCAGGATCGTCTTTCCGTAGCCCTCGACCCACTGGGTCGTATACTTCGAGATGTGCGACGGGAGAGGCTTCTCTTCCATTGAGGTGTAGACGAGCGCAAGCTCGGTCCGCTCGACCGTAGTCGTCTCGTTCACCTCCCAGTATTGATCTCTGATCACTTCCCGGTCCCGATACTCGATCTTCGGGGGGGCCGGTTTGCATGGCGGCGCGGGCGCGGGGAAATAGAACGTCTCAACCGGATTCCCACACACCTGAACCTTCTCGGCCCGATAGCTGTAGATCGTACCAGCCGAAGTCTCGGTGGTAACCAAACGGGCAACCATCAGTGTACCCGCTGGTGCCAATCCAGAAACCCATTCACCGCTTGCCCCGCGCATCTTGATCGGCGCGTCGTAGGGCAAGGATACGATCGTCTGATCGTCCTTGAGCTCCGACTGCTGGACTCCATCTCGGTCGACCGGATTGCGGCCGAACCGTAAGTACTTCCGCCCAGGCGCGGCCTGCGCCAAGCTGGCGACAAACAGCAATACGACGATTGTCAGGAGCGCTATGCGCTTCATGCCTGACCTCCCTTCCCAGTGTACAGGTGCAGATCGAACTTCTGAATCTCAGGGTCTGGGATAGTGCCACTAACGGCCTGCAATGAAGCCATGCCGTTACTAGCGTCAACCACCGCCATTACCCCAAGGGTCTTGCCATGCAGAACGGCAACGTAGGACTGGCCGCGCGTCATGGCCCTGGTCGGAACCCGGATGGTCCTTGCGCTCGTGAGAGGCCAGGTCATCGGGTCCGCTGATTCAGCAGGATCACTCGGCTTGGTCTGGAGTTCCGGCAGATCGGCCGGTGGGCCGGGAAGTTGCCTGATGCTCCTCTCGGTGGTCACCTTATCCGGCAGCGCCTTCATCTCGAAGATCAGGCCCGCCTTCAGGGCATCCTCGTAGGAGTCATCGATGATCTCGAAGAACATTCCGTCCGAGCCCCACTTCTTGCCGTTGACCTTGAATAGGACCTCGACCGAGTGTGGCCCGATTCCCATGCCCCTCGTGTCGATGACGAAATCGAGCAGTTTGGGATCGAGGTTCCCGTCCTTCTGCCATGCGGTCGCCGGGATAGGGATGACCTTGCGCGCGACGTTGTCGACCCGGTACTCAGCCTCGTTGGGCCGACGATCTTGGGAGAAACAAAATCCGCGAGCCAGTACGTCCATCCCGAACAGCGTCTTGTCGGCGGTCACCATCTTGCGCGAGCCGTCGGGCTGGCGCAGATAGACCGACCTGTCGTGGGAATCGACCGGACGGAGCCACAGAAATGCCTGTGGATCCCCGATCTTCAGTTGCCGGTCGTCCCAGGCCGCTTGGGCCGGGACTGTCGCCGCGAAACAGACGGCGACGAGAATGAGACAAATCAATGTGCGCGTTCGCATCCTCTTCTCTCCAATCTCTCGCTTGCGTGTATTCCTAGATACGAACTTCTTTCTGCCAAAGCACCTGGCCCCGTGCTTATGGACAAAGTGTCAGCCAAGACAAGGGAAGGAGGGGCAGACTTTAAATTTTGTTTGAAGTCTTCTCTCCACAAGTCTCAGCTGACACCTCACCCACAAGTGGCTTCGGTGTAAACTTGGCACAGAAAAAAGGCCCTCCCAGGCCTCCTCCTTTTATACTATCACTTATATTATCAATCTACAGGAATAATTGTAACCTAATAGGTTACCACAAAAGTAGCCGTTTGTCAAGGTTTAAGAGTACATTTTATAAATTTTTTTTCCAATAACGCGTGCCGGTCGGAGAATCCTCAAGCATTATCCCCTCTTTTTCGAGTTGGTTTCTCAATTCGTCAGAGCGTTGATAATCTCCGGACTGCCTGGCCTGATTTCTCTCCTTAAACAGGGCTTCTTGTTCTTTAGATAGCATGGTATCCGATTCCAACTTAAGTCCAAATATCTTTTCAATGTAGCCAAAATCATTCCTTGATAGTTTTCCGAGGTTTTTTAAAATAATACTCAGCGCTTTTGGCGCGTTAAAATCTTGAGCAAGCGCCTGATCTATTTCGGTCGGAAAACCGGTTTTGATCGGTTGAGCCGTTTCTTTGGCCCTGACCAGCTTTATTCTCGTTTTTTCGGCTTCTTTAAGGGTGCATACTTGCCAGTCAAACGGCTTTCGATAATGGGTCGTCATAAACGCCAGTTTAACCGCATCGGCATCATATTCGGCAAGGATATCTTCAATGGTAATGTAGTTTTTTTTCGATTTTGACATCTTCCGGCCGTTGACCAAAAGCATTCCTCCGTGAATCCAATACTTAGCCAGCGGCTTATTGAAACGAGCCTCGGATTGAGCAATTTCATTTTCGTGATGGGGAAAAATATGCTCGGAAGCGCTCCCATGGATATCAAACGGTTGGCCTAAAAGTCGTTCGGACATCACCGAACACTCAATATGCCAGCCCGGGTATCCTTTACCCCACGGCGATTCCCAAGTTTGCAAATGGCTAGAGTCAGCAGCTTTCCATAAAGCAAAATCAGCCTGGTTTTTCTTCTCCGGGCTAGCTTTCACTCTTGTATTCTCTTTTCCCTCATCGATTTTTCGGCCGGATAATTTCCCGTAGCTGGGAAAGGATGCAACGTCAAAATAAACACTACCGTTTATCTCGTAAGCGTGATTTTGGGCGATTAGCTTCTCGATATAATCAACAATATCTTTGACATAATCGGTTGCTTTAGGCGAAAAATCAGGTTTTAAGATATTGAGAGCGATTAAATCTTGGAAATATCTTTCCTCATAAAAACGAGCTATTTCTTGGGGAGATTTATGCTGTTCCCTGGCGATTTTTTCAATTTTGTCAACACCTTCTTCTTCGTCACCGATTAAGTGCCCAACATCGGTAATATTTTGAACGTATTTGACCTTGTAGCCTTCTTCTAAAAAATGGCGCCTTAACCAATCAAAAAAAATCCAGGTTCGAGCATGGCCAAGATGATCTGGCCCGTAGACTGTTGGGCCACAGACATAAAAGCCTACTTTTTTATCATCAAGACTCTTAAAATCCTCAATTTTCTTGCCAAGACTATTATAGATTTGCATACTCGTCTTCGTCTTCGGTAGCTTGCTCCGAGCTTAAATCTAGAGTAGTAATCGGTTCGCCACAAATTGGGCAGCCAGTTATGTCTTCGCCATCACCATGCCACGCGCAGGCAGTACAAAATGATTCCAAAATCTGCTTCAATTCTCCTCCTTTTGACCTTTTAGTACTCCCTTCTTCCCTCGAGAGCTCTGGTAAGGGTAATTTCATCGGCGTACTCAAGATCTCCCCCAACCGGCAAACCCCTTGCCAAGCGGGTCACTTTAACTTTCGAAGAGCCCTGTTTTGCAATTTCCCGGGCTAAATACATGGATGTTGCCTCGCCCTCGAGCGATGGGTCGGTTGCTAAAATGACTTCTTTTATTCTACCATCTTTTTTAATTTTTGCTAAAATTTCCGCGATCTTCAGATTTTCCGGGCCAATTCCTTCAATTGGAGAAATAACTCCCCCCAGAACGTGATAGATGCCTTCAAAACCGGTCTTTTCCATCGCGACAATATCGAGAGGCTCCTCAACAATCATTATTATGGATTTATCCCTTTTTTCATCTTTACAGATCACGCATGGAGATTCTTCAGTAATATTAAAACATATCTCGCAATATTTAAGATTTTTGCGTAAGTCAGTCACCGCCTCACCGAGGCTTTGGACATCGTGGGGAGATTTACTTAAAAGATAAAAAGTCAACCTTGAAGCGGTTTTTGGTCCGATTCCGGGCAGTTTAGAAAACTCTTCAATTAATTTAGAAACAGATTCGGGTAATATCTTGGACATAGAAATTGGTTAGAAGAAAATAGAAATTTTCTAATTTCCTTCAACTATTTTCCTGTTTATAATCACACTGACTACATTTTAATACTTTGGTGTTATGATTTAAAGTTGTCAAACCGTTACACTTCGGACAGGTTTCTTTCTGTGGTTCATTCCAAAAAGCGGTTTTACATTTGGGAAAATTAGCGCAACCCCAAAAGATTTTACCCTTACGAGTGTTTTTCTTTAAAAGCTTACTGCCACATGAGGGACATTTCACCTTGGCGCTTATTTCTATATTTTTGGTAAATTTACACTTCGGGTAACCCGAGCAAGCTAAAAATGTGCCGAATTTACCCTCTTTAAGCAAGAGCTTGCTGCCACACTTAGAACATTTTTCCTCAACCTGTTTGCTAATTATTTTCTGGTCTGGATGGCCCTCGGCTAAAAGATATGGTTTAGTAAATTTGCAGGCTGGAAAACCAGAACAAGCTAAAAATTTACCGTATCGGCCTAACTTTATTTTTAAATTTTTGCCACAATCAGGGCATTTTTCGTCTATTTCTTCTTCGGTCACCTTTCTCTTAGAAACCTCCTTCATTTTCGCTGATAAATTCTTTGCAAATGGGTCATAAAATTCTGCTAAAACCTTGCGCCATGGAAGTTTTCCGAGAGCGATTTCGTCTAAATTTTCTTCCATTTTAGCGGTGAAATCAAAATCAGTAATTTGGGAAAAATGCTCAACCAGCAGATCATTAACGATTTCCCCCATCTCCTTAGGTTCGAACTTGCCTTGGACTTTTTCGACATATCCTCTCTCAACGATAGTGGAAATAGTTGGCGCATAGGTCGAGGGACGGCCAATGCCTCTTTTCTCGAGTTCCCTGATTAACGTCCCTTCAGTATATCTTGGCGGCGGTTCAGTAAAATGTTGGATTTTGTCTAAACTTTTTAGATCGAGAACCTCATCTTTCTTTAATTCTGGGAGAGGCTGGCCGATGATCTTTTCATCTCCCCCATTACTCTTACCAATTATTTTTAAGAAACCGTCAAATTTTAAGATAGCGCCGATTGCCAAAAAAGTGAACTCGTTAGCCTTAATTCGCACATTCGTCTCGTCTAAAACTGCTTCCTTGGCCTGGGAAGCAAGCATTCTTTTCCAGATTAAATCATATAATTTAACCTGATCGGTCTCTTCATTGATTGCTTTTATTTCTAAATTGGTCGGTCGGATTGCCTCATGGGCTTCCTGGGCGCCACGTGTTTTTGTCTTGTAATAACGGGGTGTCGGCAAGCTATAATTTGAACCGTATTCTCTCTCAATAACCTTTTTTGCTTGAGAAAGCGCCAGCGGTGAGACCTGAACCGAATCAGTCCGCATATAAGTAATTAGGCCGTCTTCATACAAATCCTGGGCTATTTTCATTGTTTTTTTAGCGGAAAAGCCAAATTTGCGGGCAGCCTCCTGTTGCATCGTCGAGGTGGTAAGGGGCGGCGAGGGATAGCGTTTTTTCTCTTCAATCTTGATATCTTCTACCTTATAATCCGCGCCCTTAAGCTCATCGAGGATTTCTTGGGCTTCCCTTTGGTTCCCAATCGTTAATTTATCAATTTTCTGACTGTCTTTTCCTATCAGATAGGCCTTAAATGTCACCGCATTTTTCTTTTTTGCGAGAATTGCCTCAATTTGCCAATATTCCTTGGAGTCAAAGTTTTTAATCTCGCGCTCTCGTTCCACCACCAGTCTTACCGCCACGGTTTGGACCCGGCCGGCCGATAGTCCTTGAGCGACTTTCTGCCATAAAAATGGGGAAAGTTTATAACCGACCAAACGATCCAAGATACGTCTTGCCTGTTGGGCATCGACCAGGTTGGGATCGATATCTCGAGGGTGACTTAGTGATTCGGAAATGGCTGGTTTTGTAATTTCGTGGAAGGTGATTCTTTTTATTTTCTGATCTTTGATCTTTAATCTTTGATTTCCGAGGCCGACGGCCTCGGCGATATGCCAGGCGATTGCTTCACCTTCACGATCAAAGTCCGTCGCAAGATAGACTTTCTTTGCTTTCTCAATCTCTTTTTTGAGCGTTCTGATTACTTTTCGCGCTTTGGGGGGTATGACATATTCAGGTTCGAAATCTTTTTTAAGATCGACGCCTAGCTTACTTTTCGGTAAATCACGGACATGACCAAAAGAAGCTATTACCTCATAGTCCTGTCCAAGCATCTTTTTAATCGTTCTACCCTTAGCCGGGGATTCGACAATAATTAAATTCATTTTAATTTCCCATTTATGACATACCTCGTGCCGCCCAGGTTGCGGATTAAACCTTTGATCTCCATTTGAACTAAAAGCGAATTAACGATCGAGGTTTCATAGCCCGATTTGACAACAATTTGATCTGCCAAGAGGGGTTCTCTTAGTAACTTTAATAGGTTTTCCTCCTCTTTATTTGCCGGTAATACCTCCCGAGCATTGGCTGCTTTACTTTTCTCTTCTATCTTAAGTTCCTCTAAAATATCCTGATAAGTCGTTACGATCTTCGCCCCCATCTTAATCAGCTTATTTGTACCCAGAGAATTTCCCGCGAAAATTTCTCCTGGTACGGCAAGGACTTCACGATTATAATCAATCGCCGCGGCCGCTGTCAAGAGCGAGCCTGATATTTCCGTTGCTTCAATAACCAATGTTCCGAGACTCATACCAGCAATTATCCTATTCCTAATCGGGAAATTATATCTTAGCGCGGGCATCCCAAGAGGAAATTCCGAAATAATCGCCCCGCCCGAAGCTAAAATCCTATCAGCCAACCTTATATTGGAGGTGGGATAAATTTGATCCAAACCACAACCTAAAACGGCGATGGTCCGCCCTTCCGCTTTGAGCGCTACTTCATGGGCGATTGAATCGATACCTAAAGCTAGACCCGAAATAATCGTTAAATGATTTCTCGCTAAAGGATAAACGATTTGCTCGGTTGCTCTTTTACCATAAGCAGAATATTTTCGACTGCCAACCACTGCCAAAGCGATTTCGTCTTCGGGTAGGATTTTGCCTTTAAAATATAGAATTCCTGGCGGATCGGGAATTTCTTTGAGAATTTTAGGATACTCAGGATCGGGGTAAATTAAAACATCGACTTTATACTTTTTGAGTCTCTTGAGCTCTTCTTCTGGGTTAACCTTGGCAATGACTTCTTTGACTGCTTCGATTTGGCCCAAATCAAGATGAGCCTCTGCCAGCTCTCTTTGAGTGGCCTGCCAAATTAGCTTCAGACTTCTAAACCTTTTATGGAGCTTTAAAAAAGTCCTGGCGCCGATTTTTTGGTGGCGCGATAAAGCCACCCAGTATTGGGCCTCATCGGTCATATTTTTATTATCCTCTATTCTAATTTATACTATTTCTTGACTTTTTGAAAAAAATATGGTATGGTATGATGATTGTAAAGCCGTACCAGGAGCGAGAGCTGATGAGCAGAAAGAGAAGAACGAGAAGAGAAAGGGGGAAACTCCCCTTGAAGAACCTGGCAGCCCAACTGGTGATACCTAAGCTGGGCTTCAACCAACCGGCGGTACCGAGGAAGTATGTTCTTTTCAACGCCGCTGCTGATATGACAGTCGTCGGCTTCGACCACGCCCACTCGGGCGCCCAAGCCAGAAGGAACTACTACATTCACTACAGCCAGGATTTCTCCAGGGAACCTCTGCCTGATATAACCGCCATCGAAGAATCCGCCTTCCATCCGTCGTTCAGGCGGAAAATCCGCATAGGAATGCACCATCGCGACATCCCCAAGGCCACATCCAGCCCGCCCCCCTAACGGGGGCGGGCCAACCCCTTGACAAATAAGCGGTCTTATGCTAATATTTTCAGAGTGTGTAATAGTAAGAAATACTGCTCAAAAGCAGCTTCCTTCCTATTACACCCAACCCCAGTCTTGTACATTAAATTTATTTCGAGACTGGTCCAATATGCCCCGCCCCAGTTTTAACAGACTGGGGCGGGATCGGCTGGGAAAGTAAAGGAGGATTAAGAAAAGGGGCTCTGCCGCGTAAGCGCTGGAGCCCTTTTTCGTTATATTAGCAAACACAAATATATCGGTCTTAAACCGATCACATTAGTATATTATACCATATTTAGACCTAAAAATCAACTCTTTTCGACCGTAATCCCCATACTCTCGGCTGTCCCCATAATAATCTTTTTGGCCGCTTCAATATCAAAAGCATTTAAATCTTCCATTTTGGTTTTGGCGATTTCTTCTACTTGAGCCATAGTGACTTTACCGACTTTCTCTCTATTCGGCACGCCAGAACCTTTTTCCAGACCGGCCGCTTTTTTGAGTAATGAGGCTGCCGGGGGTGATTTTAAAATAAATGAAAAGGTTCTGTCTTCATAAACTGTTATTTCGACGGGCACGATCGTATCGCCCATTTTCTGCGTTTGGACATTAAACCGATTCACAAAATCCATGATATTTAAACCATGCTGACCCAAAGCCGGACCAACTGGAGGGGCCGGATTGGCTTTACCTGCCGGACACTGCAGTTTAATAATTGTTTTAATTTTTTTGGCCATTTTATTCCTCTTGATTTTAGCGAGCTATGTATCCTCAAAGCAAATCGCGGAGGCGAGCTGCATGGTCAGAAGCGAGCCGAGCGCTTAGGACCGATTTCCTCGCTGGGGAAATCGAGTCCGGTGTCTTTGACGGATACTGGCGAGCGGTATTTAAACCTTCTTCGCCTGTAAAGAATCCAGCGATACGGGTGTTTCCCGACCAAACATGGAAACCAAGACTTTAATTTTACCTTTGTCTTCGTCTATTTCGGTCACTTTTGCCTCAAAACCTTTAAGCGGACCGTCATTTATTCTAACCAGATCACCCGGTTTGAATTCGATTTTATATTTTGGTTCTTCAACGCCCATGCGTTTTTGAATACGATCAATTTCCTCTTTAGACATTGGGGTCGGCCTGACACCCAAACCGATAAAACCAGTAACATTGGGGGTGTTTCTAACTACATACCACGAATCATCGGTGACAATCATCTCAACTAAAACGTAACCTGGGTAGATTTTCTTTTCGACAGTTTTACGCCGACCGTTTTTAATTTCGATCTGTTTTTCTTTGGGAACCAAGACTTTAAATATCTTATCTTTCATCCCCATCGAATCAATTCTCTGATTTAGATTTTCGGCCACCTGCTCTTCATAGCCAGAATAAGTGTGAATTACATACCAACCTTTTTGACCGGTCTGTTTTTGGGTTTTAAGATTTTCGCGTTCCTGCTCTTCTTTTTCAAGAGCCTTTTCTCTAATGTCGCTTGTCATTTTTCCTCTTAGCGTAGATTTATTAAATTTTCAATCAAATTAAATAAGCCGTAGTCAATAGCCGCGATAATTGCCATAGAAATAATGATTGAAAGTATCACAATAATAGTGTGAGTGGTTACTTCCTGACGGTTTGGCCAAACAACTTTGAGCATTTCTTGATATGAAGTGGTGAAGTAATTTTTAATCGAGGAAAACATTTTAATACTTAGGTATTTTTACTCTTTAATACTTTCTATCTTAATCAGGGTATATTTTTGCGCGTGACCGCGGGTTCTTTTATAACGCTTTTTCGGTTTAAATTTAAAAATCTTAACCTTTGGGTGTCTTCCTTGAGAGACAATACTTGCGGTTACTTTTTTGCCAGCATAAATATCATCTAATTCAATCGTTTTTTCAGCCTCAACTTTTTCAATCTTAATAGTATCACCAATAGATACTTTATATTGCTTTCCACCCGTTTTGATTATAGCAAATTCTGCCATTTTATTTTACCTCAATATGCGAGCCATGCATTCTCAATCTTAAAAAATCCCCGAGGGGAATTTATTAATTATAGATTAATTTTATATCATCCCTTTTTAAATGTCAAGTAAGTAAGTAAGTAAAAATTTTAAAAACTAATTTTGCGATGTCGAAGATAAATGCTTTGCAAAATGCCGATTGCCGCCATGTTAGTGAGCATCGAAGTGCCACCGGAGGAAACGAACGATAAAGGAATTCCAGTAACCGGCATAATCCCCATATTCATTCCGACATTAACAAATATTTGAAAGAGTAGCGTCAATCCCCAACCAAGTGCAAAATAATAGCCAAATAGATCTTTAGATGCTCTGGCGACGTTAATCATGCGCGTGACTAAAAATATTAATAGTAATATTAACCCTGCTGAGCCAACAAACCCGATTGATTCGGCCGCCGAGGCAAAAATAAAGTCAGTGTGCGCTACTGGTAAAAAATTTAATTGAATTTGCGAGCCCTTGCCAATCCCTTTTCCCCAAAGCCCGCCAGAGCCAACCGTAATTTTTGCTTGTGCGACGTTATAGCCAGATCCATAGGGATCTTTCGAGGGGTTGATAAAAGTATAAATTCGATCTTTTTGATAAGTCTTTAAAAAGTGCCAGCCAACTGGGGCTGCCAAAATTAAACCAGCAATTACGGCTAGCAAAATAATCTTTTTTACGTTAGAGAAAAAAAGCAAGATTAGCAAAGTGACAAAGAAAACCATGGCTGTCCCGAAATCGGGTTGCATTAAAATTAAGATCATTGGGACAATAACCATTCCGATAATTAATAATATTTTTTTGAAATCAAAATCTTTTGTCTCGGCAAATATTCTAGCCAAAAATAATAAAATAATTACTTTTCCGATTTCCGATGGCTGGAGTTGGAAGATTTTAATATCTATCCAACGGGCTGCGCCGAAAGCATGGCTACCTAAAAATAAAACTGCAATAAGTAGTACGATTAATATTCCGTATAATATTGGCGCGAGACCTCTTAGGTTGCGGTAGTCAAAAAAAGTAAGTAACAGAGCTATAACAAGACCAATAATAAAATAGATAATCTGCGAGATCATAAGCAGTGGATTCTGCGAATAGGTAACTGAGAAAATAAAGACAATACCCAAAAAAGACAAAAGCGTTGGTAAAATAAAAAGCGACCAATCAATCCCCCAGGGCAATTTAATTCGGGGTAGCTTCATTCGAGACCTAACCAAATTTTAGCATCATCGATGTCAAATTCACCAGATGTTGTTACCTTTTTTTTACCTTCTTGGATTTTAGTTTTTGTATCTTTCTCGATTTTGTTTTTATATTTGATGATGATTTTATTGATATTTTCCGAGGTTTTATAATAAATATTGACTTTTTGGTCTGGCGTTAGCCTTGCGTTTTTACGTAAATTTTGGATCAAACGAACGAGATCACGGCATAGACCTTGCTCTCTAAGTTCCGGCGTAATTTTAGTATCAAGTTTTATTTCTTTACCAATAATTATCTCTAAAACATTAAGCTCGTCTTTAAGAATTCCTTTTAACTCATCGTCTAGATCCTTATCGATTATCAGACTTTTAAGCGGTTGACGGGTTCGGATACTGCTTTCCGCCCTTAACATCCTTCCTTTCTCGACAAGATTTCTGACGACCGCCATATCTTCGAGCAATTTTTTATCGATGGCTTGCCCCTCGTAGCCCGCAGGGCGAAGTGGGGGCCAATCGCAAAGATGGACCGATTCCGGGTCATTGTTAGTTTTTAAATTCTGATAAATTTCTTCGGCGACAAATGGCACAAAGGGTGCAATGACTTTCGTAAAATTAAACAAAACACAATATAGCGTTGCATAGAACTTCCCATCGCGGCGTTTGCGCGAACGTCGTAAATACCAAGTTGAAAGGTCGGTATTAAATTGTTCGATCTCGCGGGCGGCATTGATTACATCGAATTTGCTAAGTTTATCATCAACGTTTTGAATTAATTTGTTAAAATAACTTAATATCCACTGGTCCAAAATGCCATCGGATTTAACCTCTTTTTCCGGCGTCCAGTCATCGATATTGGCATAAGTTACAAAGAACGAATATACATTCCACAATATCAAAACAAACTTTCTTAAACTTTCCTGGACATCTTTTTCGCCCATTCTCTTGGGATCACCGGGGGCGTTGACAGTGTAGAAAAACCAACGCAATGAGTCTGAGCCATATTTATCAACAATTTGGAAGGGATCAATCACGTTGCCTTTGGATTTACTCATTTTTTTGCCGTGTTCATCTAGAACTAAGCCGAGACAGATAACATTTTTAAAAGATGTTCCCTTTTCTACAAGCGTAGAAATTGCTAGCATCGTATAAAACCAGCCGCGCGTTTGATCGAGCGCTTCGGCGATGTAGTCAGCGGGATAATTACCTCGTTCTTCCTCGCCCGAGGCAAAAGGCATGGAGCCGGAATCAAACCAAACGTCAATTAAGTCTTTGATGCGTTTGGCATTCTTGCCGCATTTTGGACACTTGATCTCGATTTCATCAACAAAAGGTCGGTGCAGATCGATATTTCCGAGTATATTAATCGCTTTTTCTTTAAGCTTATCGAGCGAGCCAATCATTACCTTTTCGCCACACTCACATCGCCAAATAGGAAGTGGTGTCCCCCAGTAACGTTCTCTCGATAAGGCCCAGTCTTTTACTTCGGCCAGCCATTCGCCGAAACGGCCGGTTTTGATATAGTTTGGAATCCAATTAATTTGTTCATTATTTTTGATAAGTTCATCACGCACTTTTGAGGCCGCAATGAACCAAGAATTTTTAGCATAATAAATCAATTGAGTATCACATCGCCAGCAGAATGGATAATCATGTTTAATAATTTCTTCTTTTTCTAATAATTTTGATTCTTTAAGCGCTTTCTTAATATCCTCGTTGGCAAGTTTCACAAATTTGCCCTTGCCGATTTCATAAAGCATAGCGCCGGAAGCGTCAACAGTTACTGGCACCGAAAATCCTTTTTCCTTTTGAAGTTCTAAATCGTCTTCACCAAACGCCGGGGCGATGTGAACAATACCAGTACCTTCTTCGGTCGTGACGAATTTGGCGGTCCAAACTTTAAAATCTTTGTCATTTTTTTCTTTAATCGCGTCCGGGAAAAGCGGTTCATATTCAATACCCTCAAGGTCGGATCCTTTAAATTCTTTGATGATTTTTGCGTTAGGATACAGACTTTTTATTTTCTCTACAGCTAAAATTAAGCGTTCATTCTCATTTTCAATTTCCCCATAATCAATATCCTGTCCAACCGCTAAGGCGGCATTGCCTGGTAATGTCCAAGGAGTCGTTGTCCAAATTAAAAAGTATAAATTTTTGAATTTTGAATTAAGAATTTTGAATTTGACATATATGGATTCGGCTTCGATTTCCTTATACCCTTGGGCGACTTCATGTGACGAAAGCGGCGTGCCGCAACGCGGGCAGTACGGCACGACTTTGTAGCCCTCATAGAGCAATCCCCTATCCCAAATTTTCCTTAAAATTTGCCAGACTTTATCAATATAATAATTTTCGTATGTAATATATGGATTTTCTAAATCGATCCAAAAACCGATTCGACGGGTAAGATTTTCCCATTCTTCTTTATAGCGAAAAACACTCTCGCGACAGGCTTGATTAAACTTTTCAATGCCGTATTCCTCGATTTTTTCTTTACCAGATATACCCAAAGCTTTTTCGACTTCGATTTCCACCGGCAAACCGTGGGTATCCCAGCCGGCGCGGCGGCCGACATAATAACCTTTCATTGTTTTATAGCGCGGAATAAGGTCTTTAAAAGCGCGAGCTAAAACGTGGTGAATCCCGGGCTTACCATTAGCGGTCGGCGGGCCTTCGTAAAAAATAAACTTTTCTTTGTCTCTATTTTTATCCAAAGACTTTTGGAAAATTTTATTTTTTTCCCAAAACTTGAGAGTGTTTTTCTCTAAATCCGGAAAATTTTGTTTGGGATCAATTTGATTAAATGACATAATATGACCTGTAAAATATAATCATTTTTAGACGACCGTTATATTTTGATTATATTTGTTTTTGGTTATCTATCGCCTTATTTGCTAGACGATCCGCCTCTTTGTTTTTCTCGCGGGGGATGTATTTGAATGTTACTTTTCCGCCCAGAGCCATCACTAACTCACGAATTTCCCAGAAAAGCGGTTTTAGGCCTTCGTTTTTTAACTTATATCTTTGGTTCAGCTGCTCGACAATTAACTCGGAATCAAGCAAACATTCTATTTCAACCTTTTCCGACATACCGGGTGTGTAGTTGGAAGTATGATTTGCTAAATTTTCTTTGGCCCAGGCTAGGGCTTCTATAACGGCACGATACTCTGCCTGATTGTTGGTGGCAATACCGATATATTTTGATATTTCTTGTTTATCTCGTTTATCTGGATTATCTTGTTTAACTATAACCACGCCGATGCCAGCAGGCCCGGGGTTGCCGCGAGCTCCTCCGTCTGTGTGGATAGTAATTTTCATAAATTAAGTATATCGAAAAAGAGTCGTCTTATCAATTAATTTAGTAGAAATTGACTCGCCAGAAAGTCTTCTCTTCTGGGTCAAATACCGCCCTGACTTTTGCTTTCTCTTCCCCAAACATTCCCACCGCATCGATAAAATAATCGATAGTTTTAAATGAACAGTCAGTTTTTGCAAAATCTAAAGATTCAGTTAAGGTTAAACTTCCGTCTGTTCCTCCGTTGGGGATGACTAATACATAAGATCGAAAATAATAGTTATAGTAATACCCTCCCCCCGCCAAAATAAGTTCCGAAAAAGTTTTGCCAGTCCCAGAAAATGTTTCCCAATCAATATTTTTTTCTCCTGTCGGAGCAATTGGAGTACCATTTTTATCTACAGGATCATTGTAGCCATCATCATCATTATCCTGATTGATATTATTTGCCTGGGTAAAATCATCGTCACTATCAGTCCATTCCCAATATTTTACATCAACTGAGATAGGCGTGGATAGTCCAGCGTCACTTGTCCAACTTCCTTTCAAATTTAGTCTCGTAATATAATTACCATTATCAATATTATATACTTGTCCAGGATTATTGGGATAAGCCGGCGCGGGCACAATCGGCCAATAATTCGCAAATGGAGTATTATTATAAGTTTTATAATTGTTACGGGGACAGCTATCACTCGTACGATAAATTTTATAATTCCAATACTGATTATTTTGAAGATACGATGAATCATCAAGCTTGTAAGGCGGGTTACTTTCTTCTCCAGGGTCACCGGGTTGACCAATTTTAGTCATGTTTCTTCTTATAAAATATTCCGATGCGCTGGATGGTTTTGCCGCCCCTGGATAAACAGGCCTAGACACATTGTTGTCACTTGTTAAATCAGGGTCAGATTTACCGGCCAAGTATAACAAGGCATTTTCCAAACCTGATTCAGCTGCCTGATGAGCGATTTCCCAATCTGAGATGTTTGTCCCGCTCATTAAGGCACGCAAGGAATGCGCCGAAATTGTTACCGCCAATACGAGCAACACCGAAACGACCAAAATACCCATTAGAAGCGCCGCGCTTTTTTTACGAAATTTTTTCATTTTCATCTTTTTAAGTAGTCAAAATTTTTACCAGAAATAAATTTCACTATTTTCATTTGGTATTGTTCTCTTGGATTGAGGGAACTGCTCGAAATAATTAATTCTAATAGTAGAGACGATTGTTTTGTGGGCTGGTAATCGATTGTTTCACATTTATTCTGACCGGCGGTGGGTTCACTTCTATAAGTATTCACGGTCGTAAATTTGATACTATCGATTTTGACGCTACTGTCATTGATTTTTCTTGTAACATTCCTCAAAGTTTCACCAATAAAGTATTGATTTAAATATAAATCCTGGCCCTTTGCATAGATACTATAAAAAATCTTCTGACTATAAGAATCATAATGAGAACTTACCAGTTTGGACGCTATGAGTGGTTTGCTTAAATCTACGACATCTGGTTGAGCACTAAAACCTAAATAATATATTGATATTGTAGTGTCTTGTGGATCTGAAAACGAGCCGCATGAATTAGCTAAATTAACCTGACTTGAGACCAGCTGAACAATTTTTTGAGCGTTCTGCTGGACCGAAACAATATAATCAGTTTTATATCTGTTGGAAAAAACATTGGCCGAAATAGCAATGGTTATTAATAAAGCGACGGCAAAAATCGTCACCGCCACCAATAACTCTAATAAAGAAAAAGATTTTAATCTACCCATTTGCTTATATCTTTTAAAATTGTTTTATATTCTACAGATTTTGTTTGTCCAAATTGGCTCCAGGAGACCGACGTGGTATAAACATAGGTGTTAATAGGCGCTCCAAAGGAGGAAATTTCTAATGATAAGTTAAAAAAACTGCCTCCGGAAATCATATCGGCATCGTATTGACAACCGGCTGGACATGGGTTTGAACTTGAACCCAATTTTGTCGCCCAATCTATCCCTTGTAAAAGGTTGTTATCTCGCTGATTTCTCATTGATTCAAATACATTCTGAGCCAACATTGTCGCCTTCCAACGATTTTCATTAGCTGCTAAATTTTTATACGACATACTTGTAATCGGAATAATTGCCGCCAAACACATCGAAAATATGGCGACGACCACCACCACTTCGATAAGCCCGAAGCCGTTTTTTTTAAAAACTTTACAAGACATCAATTTCTCCCGAAACATTATCAACTTTAATTTTCCGACAAGGTAGATTGGCATAACTGGCATTGTTATAATAACCATTATTGCACGAGCCGGTGTCGAAAGTAGATTCTGGATTATCAATATTTCCAGAAACGATAACAAGTTCTGAATATTGCGGACAATTTTTGGGTTGGGAGCAATCATTGCCCCACAATTCAGGAATCCAGTAGCTAGTAACTATATCGCCTATTTTGTCAGGATTATCAGAATAGCGACCCCCAAATCCGATATTTCCGTCAACATTTCTAAAATGCGTCTTCCATAGATAAGACTCTGCCAATGCGCTCGGACAAAGTGCTTGAGGATCACCATGGCAGGGTTTATCGTAAAAAACACTAACATTGCCTGGAAGACTTACTTGTTTTATAAAAATTCTGGTACTATTGGGATTTGTATCTTCGGCCGCAAAAATTACATATGAATGAGGCAATATGGAATAAGATGTTGTCGAACCACTAAATCCACAAAGGGGAATATTCCCATTTTTAACAGGATAACAATATTTCTTTTTGCTATTGGTTATGTTTAAAATGAAAATCCAGGCCTGCATCACTTTACCACTACTGCCAACTCTAGTCGGAGAAATAGCCAAACTTTTTGTTTCAAAAATTCCGTCCTGGAGTTGTTTTAGGGCCCTGTCAAGTTCAGTCCGCTGAATACTCCTGTTTAGACCGGGAGTAAAAGCTAAAGCTAAAAGAATAATTATAAAAATTGTAACGATTACTTCAATTAAAGTAAAAGATTTATTTTTTTTCATACTATGGACAAGTTGATGTTGCGCCGCCTATTTCCCCATTTTTAATAACATAAGTAGACACTGAATTCTCTAATTGAGCTGTCAACAGATAGCATGTGCAGCTATTACCGGCAGTTGTACAGCTCGGGCTGTTTGGATATGGCAAATATGGATAATCAACATTTGTTTGGGGATCTTTCGGAATGATTGAAATATAAGTTAGTTTTAAATCATCTCTAGAAGCCGGATAAGCGTGTTTATCAGCATAATACTGGGCTAAGGCCGAGGAAATTGTGCCTAAATCGGCAATTCGCCGAGCATCGCGGGTGGCGATTCGAGAATTATTGACATTGACAATGACTAAACCGCTTAATAACCCCACAATTAAAACCACGACCATTAATTCGATTAAAGTAAATCCTTTTTTAATCATAAATCCTCCATTTGTTAAAAAACTCCAATATTAGCAACCCAAAAGAAGTAAATTATTACCAAGTTCGAATCTATGATCACCAGCACAACCTCCGCCGTCGGCAGGTGTTCCTACATCAAGCAATGCATCAATCTCATATTGCGTTCCGGCTGCATTTGTGCGAAACCGGTAATCTCGGCCGGCGACGGGATCATCGGGAACTGTCGGCATAATCGGATTTGCGCCGCCCGTTAGGTCTGTGGCGAAAGTTCCCCACGCCGCACTTGTATATGTTGCCCCAGCTACTCCAGGATAATCTCCGTTGTTTTGGTTGGCGTACATTTCAATCCCCGTTCGAATTGAGTCCAAATCCGCTTGTCTTCGCGCATCACGACCTCTCATTCGGGATTGGTTGACACTGACCGTCACAATGCTCGCCAAAAGACCAATAATGAAAACGACGACCATGATTTCGATTAGAGTAAACCCCCTCACCAAATTTTTGGTGTGTGGGGTAAAACCTGTTTTTTTCATTTACACTCCTTTAGATAATTTTATAAATCTGTACATATCGGAACCGCTACGCCCCACCAAGCAGTATTGATGTTACTACCTGTTTTACACGCATGGCTCGTGCCATAAAGAATATTTTCGAAAGTAACAAGGAGGGCATAACTATTGTTGGCTTCTGGCCCGCGTACATAATAGTAATATTGAGTTGGCGCTTTTGGATCGTTGGGTATCGGATTTAAAAAAGTAGTTAATGGTGTAGCTAAAAGGCTAACATTATATCCCAAATTATCTGCTCCCACCGATGGATATCTTCCATTATCATTAGCATACAATTCGATGGCTGTTTTAAAAGATTTAATATCAGCTTTTCTTTTTGTATCTCTCGCTTTTGATCTCGCGGAATTCACGCTGACGACAACGATACTCGCCAAAAGACCGATGATAAAAATCACCACGAGAAGCTCGATAAGCGTAAATCCCCTATTAAACTTTTTCATAATTCTCCTTTCTCTTAATAAATCCCCATATAATTAAAATATAATTTGATAAGTTCTCCTCCCCAAAACAAAGCGACCAAGGTGGCTAGAATCAGAAATGGGCCAAAAGGGACAGCGTCTTTCATTTTCTTTTTCTTAAGGGCGATTAGGATCAGGCCGATAACCGAACCAAAGACAAAGGCGATAAACAGACCAGTTAAGACATTCGGAAATGACAATAACAATCCCATTAATACCCCTAACAAAATATCGCCTTTACCCATCCATTTTTCCCGGGAAACCACTACCAAAAGCCCTAAAAAACCGCCGGCGATTAAAACGGCATAGCCGTAATTAATATAATCAGTCAAATAATTAAGGTGCCCGCTAATCCCCAATCTATAAATTATCAAACCCAAGCTAAAGAAAATGGCCAAATATGATAAAACATCGGGAATTTCGTAATGAATAAGGTCATAGGTAGCAATGACAATCATAATTGATACGATTACCGCCAAAAATAATGCTTCCCAGGAAAGACCATATTGACAATAGATAATTCCAAAAGCCAATCCTGTAAATCCCTCAACCAATAGATATTGATACGAAATCGGTTTTTTGCAGTAACGGCATTTGCCCCACAAGAGAATATAAGAAAAGAAGGGAATCAAATCGTGCCAGCTTAATTCTTTTTTGCATTTCGGGCAATGTGAACGGGAAAGCCAGATAGTTTTAAGCTCGTCAAAGCGAAGAATAACGACATTCAAAAACGATCCCACTGCTAAACCGAACAATACGATAAGGATGCAAAATAATATGGAATTCATAAGGATTTTCCGTCCCGCAAAGCGGGACGGCCAAGGGATCACCCCTTTGCTCTTAACCAAATTAGATAGGGCGTACGCCTAATTGCTACCTAATTTAGGTGTCGTCAACTCACCCTTCGTCAAGGCTACGGGTGATTGCTGTTCCAGCAAAGAGGTGATCTGCTTGATTAGGGCGTTTCCGTGCAACCAGTTACATGACAGTGGAATGTCGACGTGCCATTCATCAGAGTTGTAGTCAGCGTATAATCCGCTTCGACAGTACCGTTTGTAACAACTGGTGTTCCAGTAAACCCGACCGGCATAGCTGGCCAAATATCATCAACAACGGTTACATCAGCACAAATAGCGGTGGTTCCGTTTCCATTATAGGTAGTGATTGTGCTCCCGCCATCGAAACACATTACCGCAGACGCCACGGTGGAAGACATCGATCCCTTGGCAGAAGCATCGCGCGCTTTATTGCGTGCGCTTGTTAATGCCACCAAAATCATTGCGGCAAGAATACCGATGATAGCAATGACAACCAACAATTCAATTAAAGTAAAACCACGTTTTTTCATTTATCTCCTTTTAATTATTTTTATCTAATTATTTCGAGACTATATCGACCGAATAGTCATATTCATTATTGTCTACTAATTACTAATTTTTACTAATGTACTAATTATTCGTACATTTGTATGATTCGTAATTAGTAGGGTTATTAAATCACATTCACCAAACTATATATTGGGTAAAGAATCGAATAAATTAAAAAGCCGACGCCGGTGCCGACAATGACAATTGTTACTGGCTCGATTAAACTGGAAATGGTTTTGATTTTGGTATCAACCTCGCCCTCGTAATAATCGGCAATTTTTTCCATTAAAAATTCCAAGCGACCGGTTTGTTCACCGATCATAATCATCTGCGGTACTAAAACAAGAAAATATTTTTCTTTTTCCAAGGGTACTGACATTGGCACACCCCGCTCAACTTGCGTAATAACATTACGCAGGATCCGCACGTAAATTCGGTTGTTCATGGCTTGTGAAGTAATCTTCAGTGCTTGGATTATTGGAATGCCGGCCGAAATAAGCATACCCAAAGTGCGCGAAAACCTTGCCATGTACATATCGTATGAAACATATTTGATAATTGGAGTTTTTAACTTTAAAAGATCCCACATCATTTTGCCCGATTGGATTCGCGTGAAATAAAACCAGAACATGACGATTACGATCGCAATAACCGGAAATATAATCCACCAATAATTAATAATGGCATTGGAGACAGCAATTAATGCTCGTGTAGCCCAAGGAAGTTTAGCGTTTGATTCCTCGAAGATTTGTTTTAAAACTGGAATAACTTTAACCATCATGATGATTGTCACCGCAATCATGGCGGTAATAACAAAGATCGGGTATGCCAAGGCTGATTTTACCTTAGACTTAAAAGACTCCATCCCTTCCATTCGATCAGCCAAGTGCATAAGAACCTTATCGAGCCGACCAGAAGCCTCTCCCGAACCGACGATGGCGACAAAAACCGGATCAAAAACCTTTGGGTGTTTACTTAAAGCGGCGGAAAGAGATTCGCCCGCTTCGACATCTTGGTGCATTTGTTCTAAAACATTGATAAAAATCGGGTTTCTTGTTTGGAGTTTAATCAAATTAATGGCATTGTCAATTGCCACGCCAGAAGAAATCATGACCGCTACTTGTCTTGCAAAAAAGACTTTTTCTTTACTCGAGACTTTGCCGAATAGAACAATTTTTTTCAAAGCCCACTCCTTTTGTTCTCTTTATTAAAGTATAACAAAAACTAGATGCAATTAATAGACCATCATTTTAAAAGCTTTGGGATCTAAAGCCCAAGTCAGCGCATTGTCAATAGAAATTTCACCCTTAGAAACCAATTCGGCCAAAACCTTATCTAGGGTAATCATGCCTTCTGCAGCTGAAGTCTGGATAATGTTCGGCAGTTGGTGTGTTTTGCCTTCACGAATTGTAGCGCGGACAGCTGAACTGGCGACCATAATTTCACAGGCTGCCACCCGCCCGCCAGAAGTACGTGGAATCAATCTTTGCGAAATAACGCCCAATAAAACGGAGGCAAACTGCATTCTGACCTGTTGCTGCTGGTGCGGCGGAAAAACATCAATCATTCGGTCAGCGGTTTGGGCGGCGGAATTGGTGTGTAAAGTGGTAAAAACCAAATGACCAGTTTCGGCCAAGGTTAGTGCCGCTTCAATTGTTTCCAAGTCACGCATTTCGCCGATTAAAACAATGTTTGGGTCTTCACGCAAAGCTGAACGCAAAGCATAGGCAAAGGAGTTTGTGTCAGAACCAACTTCTCGCTGAGAAATGATTGATTTATCGTGCTCGAAAACATATTCAATCGGATCTTCAATTGTCACAATGTGCTCTGAGCGAGTTTGGTTAATTTGACTAATCATCGCCGCTAAGGTAGTTGATTTGCCGTGGCCGGTGGGGCCGGTAATGATGAAGAAACCTTGAGAGGGCGAGGTAAACTTATCTAAAACCGGAGGCAGGCCAAGCTCCTGAATGCTTTTGATCAGTTTGGGTATTAAACGCAAAGAAGCGGCCAAATTGCCTTTTTGAAAATAAGTATTAGTCCTAAAACGGGTGTCCTGATAGCCAAAAGAGAAGTCGAGTTCTTTACGGATTTTGAGTCTTTCAATCTGCTCCGGCGTCATAAATGACTGGATTAATTTCGTCACATCTTCTTCGTTTAGTTCCCCCTCGCCAGGCACAGGAATAAGCTGGCCGTCAATTCTAATGGTCGGTGGCACACCAACGGTTAAATGAAGATCTGAAGCCTTACGTTCAATCGCCAGATCTAATAATTTCTGCATCCTTGGATCTAATGTTATTTGCATAATACCTCCTTCGGAGTAAATCCGAAATTCGAATTTCGAAATTCGAAATAATGTCTAAATTCTAATTTTTTAATGTCTCAAACATTTGCCTTTAGGTATTCATTGTAATATTTTGAATTTGTTTCGTGCTTCGGATTTCGTGCTTCGAATTTTTAATTATATTGTTACCACTCTTAAAACTTCGTTGATACTCGTTTGCCCTTTTAAGGCTTTAATTAAACCATCTTGCTTCATCGTCACCATACCATTTTTAATTGCCGCGGCTTTAAGTTCGGACGAGGGCCGGCGGGAAATGGTTAAGTTCTCAATTTCTTCATTCATGCCCATGACTTCAAAAATACCAATCCTCCCTTTATAGCCCTGTGAACAATCGCCACAACCACGACCTTCAAAAAACTTATATGGCTTAGGAAAATTGAACTGAGCTAATTCTCGATCGATATCTTTCTGGACCAATTCAGGAATATGGGCTGGTACTTTACATTTCGGGCATAGCTTCCTGACTAATCTTTGGGCGACAATGCAATTGATTGATGAGGTAATTAAGAACGGTTCAATGCCCATGTTAATTAAGCGCGGCAAGGCGCCAGAAGCATCGTTGGTGTGTAAGGTTGACAAAACAAGATGACCAGTCAGCGCCGCGTGAACGGCCAACGAGGCAGTTTCAGCGTCTCGAATTTCCCCAACCATAATCACATTTGGATCTTGTCTTAAAACGCTTCTGAGCCCATTGGCAAATGTAAAACCAATCTTTGGTTTAATCTGGCATTGGTTGGTGCCCGGGATTTCGTATTCAACTGGATCTTCCAAAGTAATAATATTGACCGAGGCCGTCGAAATTCGATTTAAAATGGCGTAAAGGGTTGTTGATTTACCCGATCCGGTTGGGCCAGTTGATAAAATAATACCAAATGGTTTATCGATATTATCCGTCAAAACCTTTAGGCCTCTTCCCGCCAAGCCTAACTCCTCCAGCGTATAAAGCTGGGCTGATTTATCTAACAATCTCATCGCCAATTTTTCACCGTGAACCGTGGGTAAAGTGGAGATACGTAAATCTATTGCATGGCCTTGGGTCGTAACATCGAAACGGCCGTCTTGCGGGATTCGGCTTTCATCAATTTTTAAGTTTGATAAAATCTTGATTCTGGAAACAATTGCGGGTTGAAGATCTAAAGGAAGAATAATAATATCGCGCAAAATGCCATCGATTCGGTAACGTATGCGGATATTTTTTTCCGCTGGTTCGATGTGGATATCTGAAGATTTTTGAGTAGCCGCCAAAGCAATAATAGCGGCGACCATTTTAGGCACTTGACCAGACTGACAGATTGCTTCGAGGTCTTGGGCATTATTGATATTTTCGCCCGAAAGCATGGTCTCAAGATCGTTTTCGGTTGAGACAGGGGCTTCGGTTAATTCCCCTTCGTTTCTCGCTCCTTCATCCTTAATTTCCGGGACGGGCTCTTCTTTCTTTTTGACTTCGTATGGTTTGACTTCATCAGCGCTTTTATCTTCATGAGCACGGACAACGACAGTTGGGATAATCGGTTCTGATTCGATAAATTTTTCTTCGGCTGGTTTCTTTTCAACAGGCTTCTCTTCTACCGGCCGTGATACTTCCTGATTGTCTTTTTTGTAAAATCGCATCGCCGCCAATATATCTTCTGATTTAGCCAAATATTCTTCGATCATAATATCATTATTGTCTTTAACGAAATTTAAGATCTCGCGCATCTTTTTATCCTCTGGGTTTTCAACCGCAACTTTGATAAATGACGGGTGCGGGGCTTCGAAAACAACCATTTTATATTTGCGCGCGATATCTTCTGGAAATTTGGAGATCACCTCGGAGCTAATAACGATATCTTTCAGGTTAATTTCTCTGAGATCGGTTGGATTTTTTTGTTCTTCCGGCGCGAGAGGACTAACCGCGGCCGGGGTTTCTTCCTTTGGCGGGGTATCTGGGGTTAGATAGTTTGATAAAGCCTGATTAAAATCATCGGGCGTAATAATCGCCAGCCTAATTTCGATCCCCTTTTGAGTATTAATTTGATTAATTTTATTTTTTAAATCCGCTGATAGCTTTCCCGGGTTCCCAACCGCGACTTTGAGAATTTTTTTGTCTTTACCCTCCAAAGCGTAAGGAATAATATTATAATAACGGGCGAATTTTTCTGGAATAGCTGCCAGGACCTCTTTGGGTATTTTTATGCCTTTTAAAGACACGAAGAGAAGAGAACTTACTTGCGAATAAGCTTTGGCTAAGTCTTCTGAGGTAACGAGCCTTTCGTCACGTAAGATTTCTTCCACCCGCCAGTTATCCAGATTCTTCATTGTTTCCGTATCTATCATATCAGCCTTGACTTTTCCCTGGGAAATCAGAACATCGAGTATTTTTGTTGATTTATGCCCTACAAACAAACTCCCCTCCTCGCGAGGCCTGCCCGCCATAGTGAAATCTCTCTTCGCCAGAAAGGCATTTTATCGAGAAGAGGAATAATAACCTATTTCTCGATAAGATTGAACGACGGCGGGACTTTATCTTTATTTAAGTGTATATAATAGTATATTCGCTGTCAATCGCGCCTTAAACGCCCCACCCCATGGGGCGTTTGGCAGGAGCTGAGGGAATCGAACCCCCGACACCTCTTTTGGAGAGAGGTATTTTACCACTAAACTAAGCTCCCATATTCCCAGATTAGACCTTAGAGGTCTAATCTGAATTATTTTTTCGCTTTGGAAATTTTAATCTCACGATGCTCAGTATGTTTCCGACACTTCTTACAAAACTTCTGCAACTTTAACTTCTCCTTATTTTCAGTCGGGTTTTTAGAAGTTGTATAATTGTGCGATTTACACACCGTGCACTCTAATTGAAAAAGGATTGATTTTGCTTTAGCCATATTTCCTTTCGAGATATTAATGGAGCCCGGAATCGGATTTGAACCGACGACCTACTCCTTACCATGGAGTTGCTCTACCACTGAGCTATCCGGGCTAGATCGTGGTGCCGGAGGTAGGATTCGAACCTACGAAGCCGTAAGGCGTCGGTTTTACAGACCGCTGGGTTTGTCCACTTCCCATACTCCGGCAAAGCTGCGGAGTTTACCCCGCCTATGACGCCTCTGTAATAACAGGATGTAATCCGTTTTACAGAAAGGAATTTTGCGGGGCCAACCCGGCATCTATGTTTAATTTTAGCATTACTTGAGAACTTTCTCAACCCCCACACCTAAAGGATCGAACTGATAGCCCTTCTGAATTATAATATAGAACTCAATTAACTAGATGGTGTCGAATCGATAACTTAGGTGTGGGGGTCAACCCCCTTAAAAAGCGAACGGCCCCCGGGTGTTCGCACCGGGGGCCGGATTCTTTGTGGTTGCTGGCGACTTGCGCCAGCAGACCTTAGCGGCATTGTGCCGCGTGTTCGGGGCGTACAGCCCCTACTTGAAACGTGGTTGGTGGGATACGACAGACTACCTAGTCGGGGAACGACTCCGAGGCGTGATCTTCACTGGCGTGATGCGGCGTGTTGGACAGCGAGTCATCGCCTAACCCCCTAAGATGACGGTCTGCACTTCTTCAGCGTCACTTGCCCACCGGTCACTCTGTCCGAGCAACCGGTTACGGCGACTACCTCACCTCCTTCTTATGCGACAGTTTTCTACAGCATCCACGCAGCCACGTGGCGTTACTAACCCATCGATATCTATATTTTACTATAAACATTGATAGATTGACAATGGTTCTCGTGATCTTATCACGAAACATCTGATTTGTCAAGGGTGATTCTGGGTACTTGAGGGGGCGGCGGGTCTCCCCGCCGCCCCCAATGATAATCGTCCTTTCTCGAGAGCCGCTTATGCGGCTGCCTGAATCCCCGCCATTGTCCGGAGTTGCTTGTACTCCGGGTCCTCACCGAGGTGCAACGTTACCTTCTCGGCAATCTCTGGGTAGTCGGTCCGGAGCGCGGTCTGGGCCTCGAGATGCAGATCCTGGCCGAAGGTGCCTTCCATCACCCGCCCCATGAGCACGACGTGCTCCATCGCCGGATAGAAAACCTGCCACCAAGCCACCGCGCTCGCGAGCCGCCTGGCAATGGTCTGGCAGACTGCCCTTGCTTTCTCGTTACCGCCAGCATATAACTCCTGCAGGATGGCAAGCTTGGATGGCAGGTCCTCTCCTGCGCTCAAGTCGAGGTCGGCCAACTTCGCAAGGTGACCGGCGGCGCCCTTCTGGGAGAAGGTTTCACCGCCGAGGCCCCAGGTTCGAGCCCACTCGTACAGGAAGAGACTCGCCGGATCGCTGAGATCGGCACACTCAATCGGCACGAAAGCGCCTTCAGCCAGCTGGCTGGTGATTGCGCCTTCGCCGAAGTAGCCGGTCGCCAGGTCCGAGCCAAGGGCGGCGCCGAGACAGTTGTTGAAATCGAGAGAGGCTGCTGCCACGGTGCCATCGTTGATGACGACGATGTCTGTAATGCCCATCGCCTCGGCCGTACGCTGGAACAGACGGCTGGCCTCATCGAATTGCGGCTTCGGAACATCCCGAAGGATCGTGCCGATGAGAATGCGGTTATCCGCCACAATGCCGGCAGTGCTCACTCGCATTCGCTCAAACCTGGCACCAGCAGCCAGGTTCTCAGCCGCACCCTTAGCCGCTTCGAGTGACCTCTTGAGCAGATAGGCTGGGTAACTCTGAAGAGCCGGATCCCAGTTGACATTGACGGGATCACCGATCTGCTCGCCGTCGTTGAAGGCAGCCGCACGGACATTGGACTTGCCGTAGTCCATGGAGAGCACGCGTCCACCGACTTCTCCGGTGATGGGATACCAGCGCTCGCTTGCCGTCGGCACCTCAGAAGGCAAAACGCACCTGAACTCCAGCGGCCGGCCGTAGACAAGCTGGAAGAAGCCGGCACTGAAGGCCACCCTCGCCTCGGGATCGTTGTTCGGGTAGAGAAACTGGCCAAGCCTTTTCAGCTCGCGGCCGACATCCTGATCCTGTGCCCCGATCCAGACCGTGTCGGCCCCGTAGAAAGCGAGGCCGCTTCTCACGAGATCACGGAAGAGCACCCAGTTCCACCCTGAGAGGACATGTCCACAGGGGAAGACTTGCGTCTCGAAACGACAGACCTCATCACCCCGTTGGAATCCGAGTACCAGCTTGGATCCGCCGGCCTTCGTTACCGCCGCGTCATATCCGACTTTCATCTTCGCCAGCGGGACGAAACCGGGCGTCAACGGCGGCACCAACTTAAGCATCGGCACATCGAGTGTTGATCCCAAAGCATGCCTCCTCTTCCCTCGATTAGAGGGTTGATATGTACTAAGACCTGCTTCAATTTTATCAAGATAATGTATCTGATCAAAGTGTGCTTGTCAATCTCATATATAAAAAGCCCCCAGAGGGAATCGAACCCACGTCAATAGTTTACAAAACTACTGCTCTGCCACTAAGCTATGGGGGCGTAAATAATAGTTCTCAATCTAAATTATACCAGAGTCGCATTATATCTCAAAACTTGCCCGCATTCAATTCTTCTGGACTTTTTTCTCTTTATCATAGAGTTTTTGCGCTTTTTCGTAGAGTTTATGATATTTTTTATTCTTTTGATCTGAATCAAGCGCTTTTTTAAAAGCCTCCGTCGCTTTAAAATAATCTTTCAAACCTAAAAACGCCAGTCCAAGATTAATGTGTCTTGAGGCCAAATCTGGCTCTATTTTAACAGCTTGCAAAAAGGCGTCGCGGGCGTCATAATAATTTTTTCGCTCCAGGTAAATAGCTCCTAAGCGAGAATAAATTTTGCAGTTGTCCGGATCAGCTAGGCATGATTTAACGTATAACTTTTCTGCTTCTTCGTACTTTTTCTGCTCAAAAGCCTCATCGGCTTGAGCAATTAAGCCGTAGAGGCTAATATCACCCTCAGACACTTTTGTTTCAACCAATTTTTGGCGGGCATCTGGCAAGCGCCTGGCAATGACAAATATAAATATTACGATCGCGATAATAACAATTATTCCCCAGATCATATGAGTACCTCAATCTTTTTACCTTCTTTGGTTTCTAAAATGACTTTGCCTTCTAAGAGGTTGTGGTCGATAACTTTGCCGGAACCTTGCGGTGATTGGAAATCTGTGCCAATTTTAGGCATTTTCTTTTTTAATTCTTCGTAGTTATCCGCCTCAAAAGCCAGGCAACACATTAATTTCCCGCAGCAGCCGGATAATTTCGCTGAGCCGGCCGCGGCAAGCTCTTGGCTTTGGGCCATCTCCAAAGTGATACTTTCTAAATTATTCAAGAATTTTGAACAGCAAAGCTCCCGGCCGCATTTTCCGATGCCACCAAAATACTTTGCCTCATCTCTTGAGCCAATTTGTTGTAACCTGATTAGTTTTTCGAAACTTTTGGCCATGTCGGAAACCAGGCTGCGAAAGTCCACCCGACCATCAGCCGAAAAATAAAAAGTTAATTTTTTCTGGTCAAAAGAAAGCTCGGCATCAACGATATTAATACCTAGCCCATGACGAGCCACCTTTCTTCCTGCCTCCTCGAGGTATGATCGAGCAATTTTCTTTAGTTCAACCTCTTGTAGCTTATCTTCGGAAGTTAACTTTCGTAAAATCTGTCCAGTTCCCTCTTCCACCGGCACGAATGTCTCGGGATCTTTAATCACCACGCCAGCTTCAATAATTTTATCGGTTTCGACAAGAACCTCGTTATTGCTTTCGAGGCTTAAACCGGTGTTATAAAAATAAATTTTGCCGGTTGAAGGGAAACGAATATAGACTTTTTTCATCTCACCTCACTTTGTTCGGTGTAAACTCAATCTCCTCAATGCAAACTAATCAAAATTCAATAAAAGATTTTCTAAGAGTAATTTTACAGAAGTATTGGTAGAAAGTAAATCTTTAACCGTAAATAATCTATTTAAACTTGTTCTCACATCTTGGCCTTTCAACATTTTCTCTCGATAATACTTCTCCCATAAATTTAATATTTTAGCCAGCTCAGGGGATTCGGCTATTTTTAAGGCATAATCGAAACGTTCTTTGAGTGTTTTTTTTGAGATAATTTCAGGAGATAAATATTCTTCGCAAGTGCCGTTTTCATAAGATAGATTTTTTAGAATCTGACAGCGCGAAATAATCGTCGGTAATATTTTTTCTTTCTTTTCGGCTTGAAGAATAAGAATTGAGCTTTCCGGCGGTTCTTCAAGAATTTTTAAAATGGCATTTCCCGCCTCCAAAGTCATATTATCGATCTTGTGAATAACCGCTAATTTATTTTGTGAGCTATGTGGCCTTAGCTGGAGGAAGTGGGCTAATTCTCGAATATCAGAAATTTTTATTGGACTATTTTCAATTACAAATTGATCAGCAATCTTTATTTTTAAAAAATCGGTTATCTCTTTAGCGTCAAAAGTACCCATTATCAAATAGGCGTGGCTTAAACGGCCTTGTTCTTTTTGAAGAGATATCATTTTTAAAATCTTTTGCATGCTTAGGAATGCTACAATGCTACAGTGCTCTTCACGTTTACAATAGTAGCACATAAAGCTCAAGACTTAAATTTTTGCATGCGCGCGTTGACATTGCCAGTAGCACCCTTTAATATGAAATTAAAGGGTGCAAGATTTTAATTTGCATTTGGTCGAACCCTGAAGAAAATATTCCCCTTGGGGGACAAAGACCTAATCTTAATGGATTACCAAGACAAAAATCTAACTTGCAAAGACTGCTCAAAAGAATTCGTCTGGTCAGCAGGAGAACAACAATTCTATGCTGACAAGGGTCTTCAGAACCCACCCGGACGATGTCCAGATTGCCGAAACCAAAAAAAAGAACAAAAAGCCAACCGGCAAATGTTCTCAATTATTTGCAAGAAATGCGGCAAAGAAGGACAAGTACCGTTTCAGCCAAGAAATCCCGATGATGTGCTCTGCGCGGACTGTTTTGCAGAAGAACGCGCAAAGGGAGCCCCGGCTTCCTAAACGCTTGACTTCAGGTTAATTATTCTTTAGAGAACTTTTAGAGATGGTCCTCAAACAACCAGTGCATATTTTTTTGCCCTGAATTTTTTGAATATTCGGTCTAATTGTTCTTTTGGTTTTGTGTTGTGAATTGGGTTTATTGTAGCCCTGAGAAGGTCCTTTTTTACAAATTTCGCATTCCATTTTGATAATTTCCTTTAACTAAATTTAATTTTATGCTTTTTTATGTTATCATATTGAGGCAAGTAAGTCAACCATTCGATTTCGCTCGTGGTTGACACTGAGTAAAATTGAAGTGTCAATCCAAAAGAGGAAGTTATGCAGATTTTTAATGATATTTCTCCAACAATTCAAATAGTTTCTTTACTGGTTTCTTTTATTATCGCTCTGGTAATCCATGAGTTTTTCCACGCTTTTTCTGCAGATCGATTAGGAGATCCGACAGCAAAATTAATGGGACGTTTGACACTAAATCCAATCGTTCACTTTGATCTGATCGGAACATTATTACCGCTTTTTTTAATTATAACGAGATCTCCATTTGTCTTTGGTTGGGGCAAACCAGTGATAATCAACCCACATAATTTTAAAAATCCCAAGCTTGATAATATAACTGTCTCATTAGCAGGCCCAATGAGTAATTTTGCCGTCGCGGTTATATTTGGCCTACTTATACGCTTTATTGATCTGCCAATCGGCTTACAATATTTATTTGCCAGCATTATGATCATTAATTTAGTTTTTATGGTGTTTAATCTTATCCCAATTCCACCTTTGGATGGATCAAAAATTCTTTCCCTTTTTATCAGTGATCGTGCCTATTTAGTTCTTCAACAATTTGGTATCTTTTTACTTTTAATCTTCATCATGTTCGTTAATTTTATGCCCGTAATTTCGAGAATCATTTCCTTTTTCTTTGTCATAATAACCGGCAAAACGCTGTTATAGTTTAGCAACGGGGCATAGCATAGTTGCTCCTAGGCATTCTAGTGCGCCTTCGACGGAGTCGAAGATTGAGATAATGGATTTTTAGAAATAGGATAAATTAGTCTTTTTATCGGGGATTAGCGCAGTTGGTAGCGCGCATGCATGGGGTGCATGAGGTCAGGAGTTCGAATCTCCTATCCCCGATTGATAGATGTAAGCTCGGAAGTTCGCACTTGGCCGTTAGGCCAAAGGCTACAATTTTAGTTCTCATAAAGGATATGGGACAAAAGAACATCAAAAAGCGTTGGTAAAATTAGGTCCCTCAAGTCAACATCGTTTGTTCTACAAATCGTTAAAATAGCCCAAATTCCTCCTTATTTAATACCTTGGAACACACCTTGGAACACAACGTATCATTAAATCGCTCCAGCGAGATTATGATACGTTTCTTGGGAAGGAATTAGGGTTGTGATTTATAATGACATTTTTAAAATACATTTTTAAAATACTACGTAGCCTGCCTGCCTGCCGGCAGGTATTATAAGTTTTGCTGGAAATTCTATATTCTATAACCAGGTTCTTATCCAATGGCTCAGGGGCATGAGCCATTCGGGTCTTCTTGAAAAAAAACTCACGAGAAAATTGAGCGGCTGGAGAAAAAGATTAGGTTTTAGAGGGTTTTTAGATTTATTACCAAATAACAGATTTAAAATCCTACCTCTTTTTCGCGATCGCGATATTTAGGTAGATCTTCAAAAGCGAAAACTCTTTTTAAAATAAAAAAAAGGAAGGGCGCGCTGAGTAGCGCGCCCCCAATGTGAGAGCTGCTGCCGGAGTTGCGGCGCAGCGTCCGTTGCCTCCCATAACCTCAGCGCAAGGCGTTTGGGAACAGACTCCGGCAGCCAGAACAGTCCAGACGTCTGAACCTCAGGGCGTTCTCTCAGTCGGTCAGGATCAATAGTGGTCACCAGGCACGTCATCCGGCGCCCCCTATCATGCACGCGCTCGGGCGAAGACAGGAAACAGCATGGCTGCCAGGATCGCGATAATCGCGATGACGACTAGCAATTCTATCAACGTGAATCCCTTGCGTCTCCTCACGACTAATCTCCTTTGATCGCCGAATCCGGTCCCAATCCGGCGTCGATGTGAAGGTACAGCTCTCCTTTCTCGTAGTTTTTGGACCGTTTGAAAAGTCAGCCAGATTATAGCATAATTTGCTTAATTGTCAAGATCTAAAAAGCCTTTCGTAATCTCTGGGCAACCGAGTATAAACGAGGGGTCTGCCGCGGTTTAAAAAAGGCGATATAATTTGTTCATTTGGTAAAGAAACTGCCCTGATACCTGGTGGTCTTGCCGCAGGGTCGGTTTCATAGTATCATTCAAGTAGTACTAAATCATTTAATATACTTCAATAAATAAACTATGTCCAAGCAAGAATATCCACTATCAAAAAATCTTAAGAAGTTACGAGAGAGAGAAAAGCTTTCGCAAGATCGGCTCGCCAAGCTCGCCGATGTTGCCGACAACACGATTATTAAAATAGAGCAGGGAGAGAATATAAACCCAACGTTTGATACCCTAAAGAAAATTGCGAAAGCCCTTGGGGTTGGCTTGGACGAATTAACTGGTTATCAATTACGGGGTAAGATGTGAATAAAAGTCTAACCAATTAAGGAATTAGAAATTATGATCACAGTTAAAAACGAGGGAATAATTTTAGAAAAAACAAATCTGGAATTCGAAAATAAAGGTGTTTTAAACCCTGCCTGCATCCAGACGGATGAAATTACTCACATGTTCTATCGGGCAATTAACCACAATGATGTTTCTTCCATAGGCTATTGCCAGCTGAAAGATAATAAAGTTGTAAAAAGACTTAAAGAGCCGGTTCTCCTTCCCGAATATGATTACGAGAAAAAGGGCGTAGAAGATCCCAGAATTACACATTTGGCGGGAACATACTATCTTTTCTACACCGCCTATGACGGTAAAAACGCCCTCATTGCCTGCGCCACAAGTAAAGATCTTGTCCATTTCGCCAAACAGGGTTTTATCTCGCCGAAAATCTCCTACGATGAAGCGGAAGACATTTTTCGCGAGTCAAAAGTCAGAGAAAGATATACTATGTTCGAGATGTTTTATAAAGAGAAAGGGGGGAAAGACATCTTACTATTTGAAAAAGATGCTGCTCTCTTTCCCCAAAAATTTAACCATAAATTTGCTCTTCTCCACCGAATTCTGCCCGGAATCCAAATTGTTTACTTTAATAATTTCTCCGAACTTGCCGAAGACCACTGGCGCGATTATTTCAAGAATTTAGGTGATTTTATTGTACTTGATCCTCTCTTTTGGTTTGAAAACCGCAACATTGGCGGTGGTTGTCCCCCTATTGAAACAAAAGACGGCTGGCTTATTATCTATCATGCGGTGGAGGATACCCCTTTTGGAAAAATCTATCATGCCTCCGCTGCCCTGCTTGATCTCAAAAATCCCCTAAAAGTTTTGGGACGATTAAAAGAACCTCTGTTTTCCCCAACGGCTTCTTGGGAAAAAAGTGGTGTTACAAATAATGTTGTCTTTCCTACAGGAGCAGTAGTAAGAGATAAAAGACTTTATATTTATTATGGGGCGGCCGACAAGTTAATCGCCGCGAGATCTGTTGACCTCCGAGAGCTCGTGACTGAACTCAAGGAAAGCTCCCTAAAACTATGAGTACTAACCAGCAAAACAAATCCCTGCCTCGCCGGCAGGCAGGTTGGATCGTCTGTCTGGCCACCTTCCCGCCACGACAGTGCGGTATAGCTACCTTTACCGCTGACCTTACCAATGCGATTGATCAAATGTTTGGACCGTCGGTTAAGTCAAAAATTGTCGCGATGAATCTTACTGAAGTAAGTCATTTCCCCTATCCTGACAAAGTAATTCTCCAGATAAACCAGCCTCGTCGTGAGGACTATGTTAACGCTGCTAACAAGCTCAACCAGCTCAAAGAGGTAAAGCTTGTCAACATTCAACATGAATTCGGTATCTTCGGCGGGGAATATGGTTCACATCTGCTTTGCTTCTTGGAAAAACTTCAGAAACCGATTGTTACTACCTTACACACTGTTCTTCCCGCTCCAGATGAAAGAATGCGCAACCTCGTTCAAGCGATAATGAAATATTCGAAAGGAATAATCGTCATGACTCACTCCTCGAGGGAAATTCTCAAGAAGGATTATGGGTTAGATCCTGATCGAATTCAAGTTATTCCTCATGGAATCCATCATGTTACCTATAGAACCAGTGAGTACGTCAAGTCTGCCCTCGGCATATCTGGCAAACTAATCCTCTCAACCTTTGGGTTTCTTAGTCCTAGCAAAGGGGTTGAGTATGTAATCGAGGCTTTGCCAAAGGTAGTAGAAAAATTCCCTAATGTTCGATTTCTTATCGCTGGTGTCACTCATCCTGTTGTTCTGGGACAGGAAGGCGAAACCTACCGTAATTTTCTTACTAAAAAAGTGCATCAACTTGGTTTAAGCAACTACGTTTCTTTTTATAATACCTATTTTGATGTAAATAAACTCCTTCAATTTTTAGAGGCTACCGATGTCTATCTTTCCACCTCCTTAAATCCAAACCAGGCCGTCTCCGGCACTTTATCTTATGCCCTTGGCAGCGGTCGTCCGGTCATATCCACCGCCTTTGCTCAAGCCAAACAAGACATTACGAGTGAGGTCGGCATATTGATTGACTTCAAAAACCCGCCGGCTTTTACCGATGCCATCATTAAATTATTGGGCAATGATCGATTACGTCTGCAGATGGGTAAAAACGCTTATTTCCGCACAAGATATATGGCCTGGGAAAATGTTGCCCTTTCCTATCTGAAATATTTCTCGCAATTTGTGCCGGAACTAACCCAGGGGCAAAGAAAACTTCCACCCATAAAGCTTGCGCATTTGGCTAAATTGACTGATAATTTTGGCATTATTCAGTTTGCCAAGCTGACCGAACCGGATCTTTCTTCAGGATATACCTTAGACGATAATGCCCGAGCTTTAATCGTTGCCACCCTTCATTATAAAAAATTTAGGATTCACTCTTCTTTAAAACTCGCCTCCATATACCTAAACTTTCTTTATCGGGTAGCCAAACCTGATGGTTATTTTGATAATTATGTCAATTCAAACCGCGCTATTGACGAACAGAAAAATCTCCAGGAAAATTTAGAAGATGCCAACGCTAGGGGCCTATATGCTCTTGCCTTAGTTTCAACTACCAAACAAATCCCCAAACGCATAAGATATCAAGCCCATTCTCTCTTCGAACAAAGTTTCCAGAAAGACATTGCTTTCTCCTCGCCTCGAGCTATCGCTTTTTACATTAAGGCTCTCAATTGTTTACTTTCTAAATGGCCCGGCCTTCGTAGCCACTTCGGCGGAGTAGGCAAAGAACCTAAAGTCCTCACTGTATTAAGGTACTACTGTGAACAACTCATGGCTCTGTATGAAAAGAGTCACTCGTCGGACTGGGAGTGGTTTGAGCATTATTTAACATATTCAAATGCCATCCTGCCAGAAGCGCTTCTCCTCGGGTACAAAATAACCGGAGAGAGAAGATATCTCGAAGTGTCTGAAAAAACCCTCAACTTCTTAATTAAACATACCTTTTCCGCCCGAGGCGGGCCCGCCTCGGGCGGGAAGGACAGTATGTACGTTCCTGTTGGCCAAAGTGGCTGGTTTCCCAAGGAAGGGACAAGACAGTATTTTGACCAACAGCCCGAAGATGTCGCTGCCACCGTAGAAGTTCTTAACACAATGTTTCAGGTAACAAACGGGAAACATTACAAGGAATTAGCGAACATCGCCTTTAACTGGTTCTTGGGAGATAATGTTCTTGGGCAGGTTGTATATGATCGGACCACTGGAGGATGCCATGATGGGATTGGGGAAAAATTTATTAATCTCAACCAGGGTGCCGAATCTACCATTTCTTACCTTTTTGCCCGCCTCTCTTTCGAGAACTAGATCTAGCACTTCCTCCTTCGCTATGAAGCTACGGAAGGCAGGCGAGCTTCGTCCAGCAATTGCGATATTTGACGATCCCTTAGAGCTCTTGTAGCATAGAGGTAGAGGTTTATATTAACGCTAATTTTATAGTTTGATTTATGAATTAAGGTGCTAACAATGAATTATGAAATTCAATTTGCACGGGTAACAAACTTTGGTAAACTGCAAGATCGATTTTTAACTTGTCAGCATTTAAAATCAGCTGATCTTTCTAAATCTTCGATGGGAGATATTTTTGTTTTGATGGAAATCCTCTCGCCCTGGTTCCCCACCGCCCAGATTGGGCAAATGATTATCAATAACTTCACTAAATTTTATTACCAGGGTGGGAGTACTTCTGATTTATTAAATTTTGAGGAAGCGCTTAAAAAAGTCAATGAAAGCTTAGCTGAAGTCACTCAAAATGGCGAGACAGATTGGATCGGAAATCTCAATGGCATTTTATCGGTTATTATTGATAACAATCTTCACCTTGCGGTTACCGGCAGGATGGAAGGTTGTATTTTTAGAGATGGCAAACTAAACCACTTAACCGAAGATACACAAGGTGGCGGTGAAGTTCACCCCCTAAAAACTTTTTCGAATGTTATTTCCGGCGAGCTCAAGGCGCATGATAAAATTTTGATCGCCAACAAAGACTTATTCGATCAATTGCCAATTGAGTCAATTCGGCAAATTATTACCTTAAATAATCCGTCAATGGCAGCCTCACAAATTACTAAATTACTGAGAAAGGCGCGCGTTAAAAATGTCAATCTTATTATTATCGACCTCTATTTGAAAGATGAAATTTCAACCGAAACTATTAGCCCAAATCCCGAGGAGGTTTTTTATTTAGATAAATCAAGTGAATCAGTTTTAAACCGTCTAGCCCCTGTCTGGAATATTCTAATTCCAATTTCCAAAGCAATCGGAACAATGTTTATTAAAGCCTTTAAAGGCATTGGCGGTCTGATAAAAAGAAAGTCAGTTACTTTAAAAGAAAAAGATAAGTTAAACGCGGAGGCTCTTCCTGCGGAAACCTTAGAAACACAAGATAAATTCCATAAAGAATTTTTATCTAACCAAGATCGTGACAATAGCTTACTTAAGGATGAAGAAATAAATTACTCACCAGATTACGTCCATTATTACAATATGCAAAAAGAAAAAGCGAAATCTCAACCGTTCTTATCTAATGTGGAAGTGATAATTAGAAGCATCTCCTTAAAAATTTGGCAGATTCTTAGATCATTCTTTGATTGGATTTGGGATATTGCCCGTGATAAAAACCGGCGAAAATATCTCTATATTGGCTTAGCGGTTATTTTAATTGTTATTATCGGTTTAGTAATTAGCCTTCGCGAGAGAAGTTCCAAAGTTGGTAATTTAGAAGCACAAAAAATTCTTGATGAGGCAATTTCTTTAGAAAAACAAGGCGAAAGTCTAATCAGTGCCGGCAGCGATAGCGAAGCTAAAGACAAACTCTCTTCAGCCATCGAAAAAGCACTCACTATTAAAAACAGTCCCTTCATGGCAAAAAACGCCGAGGAAGTGATGGCTAATGCGTATAAGAACTTAGACAAACTGACGGCGACGACCAGATATAGTGACTTAACAAGCCTTGCGAGCCTACAAGAACAAACCAAAGGTTTAGTTGTCATATCGGGTGATGTCTTTTTGTATACTGACGAATCAATCTATAAAGGCAGCCTCTTAGGAGGATCACCGTCAAAAGTTGCGAGTATTCCTAAAGGCAAAGGCAACTTTATCACTGCCGCCAGAGCGGATAAAATTATTTATCTCTATACGAGCAATCAATATATGTTTGAATTTAATACTGTCACTTCCAAACTAGACCAAGCCAAAATATCCGAGAGCAAATGGGAAACCGCTAATGCAATTTCTAATTATGTCGGATCGATGTATTTACTCGATGGCGTACTCGGTCAAATTTATAAGCACACTTCAAGCCAGGACTCTTTTAGCGTTGGCAGTTCGTATATTAGCCCAGCAAACATTAATCTAAAACAAGCGATTTCAATGGCAATTGACGGCAGTGTCTACGTCTTAAAGAGCAACGGTCAGGCCCTAAAAATTCAAAAATCAAAGTTGCAGGATTTTTCGCTCAAAGATACGCCTTCACCGTGGGACAAAATCACTGAACCGGTTAAAATCTATACGGATTCTGATACTCCCTCAATATATATATTAGATAACGGTCAAAAGAGAATCTTAGAATATGATAAAGAAGGCCATTTCGTTCATCAATATGCCTTTGATAATAGCTTAGACAAAATTACTGATTTCAGTCTTTCATCAAAGGCAAGGAAAATCTGGATTTTGGTCGGGGGCAACATTTACGAAATTAATATATAAATGTCAATTCCGTGAATTAAAAAATCAATTCTAGAAAATTATGGGCAACAGGCTAAATTATTTTTCTTGGAAAAGAATTGTCATTATTTTTATTGTTGGTATGGGAATTCTTCTTTTGGTCCCCAAGCTTATTGGTTTAAAACAAACTCTCGAGCTTTTAAAGCAGGTCAAGTATTGGGCTTTTGGGTTAGCCTTACTTTCCGAATGCTTTTTTTATATTGGCTCGACGCTTCTAACAGGGGCGGTGCTTAGAATGACCGGGGACAAATTAAAATTTAGCGATGTTTTAAAAATATCATTGCTTGATTCTTTTTCATTACAGTTCCTACCGTTGGGTTCGTTTGGTGAGGCGGCGGTTGATTATTATTTTCTGAAAGAAAAAAAAGTCAGGACTTCTCACATCGTTTTAATGTTTGTCGGCCGGACAATTATCGTTTATTTAATTTTTACTTTAATCTTCCTTGTGGGCGTGGCTTTCTCACCGACTAATCCGAGTTTGGGAGAGAGTACTTTATTAATTGTTTTATTAATCTATATTATTGCTTTTAGCTTATTATTTTATTTAATCTATCTTTATTTTCATCGAGAGCTCTTGATCAAAAAAGTAACCTTTTTCGCCGGTCTTGCTAGCCATATTTTCAAATTTTTTCACAAGCGCATCCCTCTTGAAAGAACGCCCGCACTGATCGATAAGTTTTATTCAGCTATGAGAATTCTTGCTCAAAATAGGCGCTTGCAACTATCTGCTTTTTTGGGTGCTTTGATTTTTTGGGCGGGCGATATTTCCTGTTTATATTTTGCCTTAATCGGTTTTGGCTTCCTACCGCATTTGCCAATGGTTATATTTGCTTATGCCATGGCACGAACGTTGGCTCTTATTAGCTTTATTCCTGGCGGTTTAGGCATAACCGAAGGCGCCTTAGCCTTAATTTTTATTGGCTTCGGCATCCCATCCTCAATCGCCCTAGCCGGGGTTTTAATCTTCCGTTTAATTTCGTTTTGGATACCGATTCCAATAGGACTTGTTTCATTTTTAAGTCTGAAGAAAAGATTTAATTTTCTTGAACCAATTGATTACTCTGAATAAATTGATATAGTTGATATAGATAATTTGATCGGCAAGTATTACAATGAGTATACATATAGTCTAAAAGGAGGATTAATGTACGAGGATATTCCTAAACATAATCCATTAAAAACAATCTTAATTGTTCTTGTGCTTCTGGGGGCCTTTATAGCGATTAGCTATCTTATCTATAGAAGCTTTTATCCGAAAAAGTCTAACGAGGCTTCTACATCTTCACCGTCACAAATAATATCCCCGTCAGGTGTGACCTCCTCGCCGAACCTTTCGCCAAGTCCATCGGCACTTGCCTCACCCTCGCCATCAGGAACGCCCGATTACAAAGTGCTGGCTGATGAAACTTATACAATGTCATCTGTTGCCGATACTAATGGGGACACAAAAGATGAAATATTGGTGATCACAAAGCAAAAAGATGGAAAATACCACGTTTATGTTTTATCATCTGACGGTCAATCTTTATTTGATTCAAAAGACATGCCGCAAAAACCGGTCCGGATTAGTACACAAACTTATGATCCAACAAAAGAAGCCTATTTATCATGGATGATGATTTTCTCTGAAAATTCCGGCGACCTCGCCTTTATCCATTGGAATGGAACCGCTTACGAAATTCCGCAAAGCATGGGACTTTAATGGCTCAGAGGGTATGAGCTATTATAATTATCCACTTTCGCTCCAAACTCTAACATATTTCCGGGCCGTCACTTCCATACTGAAGAGTATAGAAGTGATACCTTAGATGATTTTCAATCGAAGGCTTAGCTGAACGCCCCATGGGGTGGGTTGTTCAGCCCTCTGATTAGACCTTGATATAGTAGACTGATTGGCCGGTTTTGCCAACCTGTTTAATAACTTTATTTTGTTCGAGTTCTTCTAAATACCTTCCGATGGTCGTGTCGGAAACTTTTAATAAATCTTGCAAATCGTCATTGGTAAAGCGGTCTTTGGTGGCAATAAACTCTTCGATTTTCTTAAAGTTTTCTTTCTTCTGCGCTTCTTCTTCATTTGAAACAATCACTTTTTCGGTTGAGATTTCTTGATTAAGTTTTGGTCTTAAAAATAGGTAAACCCCTCCTGCGCCGATGAGAAGACCGATGAGAAAATAGATCATTTATCCCTCCTCAATTTCTTCCGGTTGAATATATTTAATTTTATCAATTGAAGCACAACAAATTTTACCCTTGATTTTATTGTCTGTGATATCTTTGAAAACTTTTTGTAAAATTTTCTTAGCGGTTTCGGGCCTTGTATCAGTCGCCTCTATAAGTATTATGCCACAACTGCTAGCTATCATTTTACTATATTTAGTATCAATCATAAAATCTCTGTCAAAAGCTAAAAGAATTGCTTTTTGTTTGATACAAGCTTGAAGATGTTTTTGGTCAGAAAGACCAGCCTCGCGTAATATTTTTATCCCAGAAACAACATTGTGACCCAGAGATTTCAAAAAACTTCCCGCCGGAACCGGAAAGTTTTCGTCCAAGTAAAACTTGAATTTATGCGGGCGTAAGACCAACCCTCTCCTTAGCGAGATGAACCTTATTATCCAAATATTCAACGGCTGAGGCTACATGGTCCTTTTTCAAATGCGGATAATCCGTATATATCTGGTCAATATTATTATCTTTGACATAGTTGTAAATTAAATCAACCGAAATACGCGTACCGGAAATACGCGCTTTCCCTCCTAAAACATTTTTAGTACAAATAATTTTCGTCATTTTTCCTCCCTTCCTTTAAATACATTGTATAATTATAAACTCACAAAAGCAATATTAAAATGAATAACAAATCTTTAGTCATATCCAAGTCCTAAAATAGATTATTTATCCTCCTGCTCGCCACTCCGTAGCTCGAATGAGCGAAGGGTGGACGATTTTTATTCCAAATCGTTTTTATTGTAATCATCTGCATAACCGGCTAATACTCTATTCTCTTTTACACTGTAGTAAATTTGGAATATAAAACTAATTATTGCTCCTATAGCAAACTCTAACCAATAATTTCTAAAAATAACTGCGGCCAAGGTAAATACTAAAATGAAATGCCTAAAAAACGCTGAACGGCTACTGAAAAATATAGGTAAAGAATTTTGTTGCTTAAAATGAAGCCATCGATTAATTTTATACTTCCTGGTAAAATTCGCCTTGAATAATACTCTAAAAATGAGATATTCGGTTATAACCTCTTTTATTATAGATTTAGTAAGTCCCTCTATTAACAAACCAGCCACGATTGAAACAAGAATGAATGTTAAAATAAAAAAAGCTTGGGACTGTAGTGCATATTTAATGAATCCAATGTCCGCAATCGTGCCCCAATATTTGTACATAAGTAATAAGGTTAAAGAACCGCCCGGTACAAAATAATAGAAAATTTCTAGCAATTTGTCGTACATAAATTGGACTCCTCGACGATTTTCTTATTTTTTATTCCAGATTTATACCGTCTAAAAACGGCCTCCCAGCAGCAATATATAAAAATGTTCTTTTAATAAGCTCAAAAACAATAAATACAATCAATAATCCAAAAAAGATATTCTTTGCACCTTTTGTCCACGCGAAACGATTATCAATTTTTAGATCTAAACTATAATTTATACTTGTTGGGACAGGTGAAAATAAATCATCCTTGCCATAGGCGCACAATTTCCGCGCTTCTTTATCTTCATAATCATCAAGCTTATTACTTGTTAATACATAGGACACATCCTCCACTTTGTACTTTTGCCCATTATCGCAATTAATAAAACTGCTTCCTTCATCCACACGATTTTGGCCGACGCTTTCATACGCCCAAAGAGAAATTAATACGACTGATATTATATAAAAGAAAATGTAAATAACTTTAAGAAACCTATACCAAACTTTTTTTCTAAATTATTTTTCATAAATTTCCTTTTATAAATTATTCACATCCCACCCCATCCCCATCACGATCCAAGTCGTAGATGTCAGAGCCAATAACATAGACCGGGCCGTGGACATAGGCGGGGCCGTTGCCGGTGCCGCCGGCGCAATCAACATCGCTGGCAATCGGCACGCATGCGCCAGAATAGTTTGGATCACAATTACTAACTGGGGGTGGTTTTGGGGTAGGAGTTTTCTCTGTTTCAGTAGGAGCTGGCGTAGGAGTTTTTGTTGAAGTTTTTGTGGGCGTTGGAGTTGGGCTTGGAGATTGGATAATGCTTGGCGATGGCGAGGGCTCTGGCGATTGTTCTACTTGAGTGGGAGTAGACTTAACCGACGTGCCTTCAATCTTGCTCGCTTGTTTTGAGCCAGAAACTGCTGCAACGATAATAATTGCGATGATAACGAATGCGCACGTTCCGCAACCGACACCAATTCGCTTTTTTAAAGAGGGCCCCATAAAACTCCCTTTCCTGCCCTCCTAAAATATCTATCTATAGTATGAACCTATAGAACAGGTTGTTAATCCCTGTTAGATAATTTCAAATCTAACGGGATAAACAAGAGAACGCTGAACGCCCCATCCCCTGGGGCGTTCAGCATCTCCCGCCCGGATAACTATATGATCTTAACTCTTAGAACTCTTAGAAAAACCCTCCAACAATCTGCAGATTATTGGAGTATTTGTTGGAAGGATTTGAAGGAATTGATTTTTAATCTCGTCCTCTATATAATAATTAAAGTTTGGGACACCAGCGAAAGGAGCAGGCATGACTGTACCTGCCGCCATCGATGTACTCCGAGGCCTCTTTACCGCCTCGATGCGGAGGAACGGAAAGTTCGATCTGGCTCTTCCCGCACGACTTCCCAACGACCTCGCCTACATCGCGGCGCGCCTTGCGGAACAAGGCGTCCACTGTAGTACCCGTCAGGTGGAAGGCCTCCTCCGCCAGCTTCAACAGGCTGGTGAAATCGAGTTCGACTGTCACTGGATAACCCACCTCGGCGAGACCCACCGGATGCCGAGGTTCTTCCCTCCCTCGCAAGACGCCGCGGCCGGCTTTCTCGGCCGCGACTAACCTCTCCTTCACGACCCTCGGTCCCTGGGCGGCTTCGGCCGCCCTTCATTTTTAATGCTGAGGATTGAAGGGGTTACATCTTCTCCGGGGCACTGATTCCCATTAAATCTAGTGTTTTTTTAAGAACGGTTTGCGTTGCTTTAATAAGAGCAATTCGAGCCATAGTTAAATTTTCGTCTTCCGATATTACTCGACATTGTTCATAGAAATTATGAAATTTGGTTGCTAATTCAATCGCGTAGTAAGGCAGCCTTTGGACTTGATAATCCTCGGCGGTTTCGATAATAATATCTGGCAGTTTGATAAGTTCTTTAATTAACGATATTTCCGCTGGTTTTTTAATCAAATCTAAATCGCTTTTTGATATTTGCTTTTTAATTTTTGATTTCGCAAGAATACTATGTATTCTCGCGTACGCGTATTGAACATAGTAAACCGGATTTTTTTCGCTTTTTTCTTTAGCCAAATCCAAGTCAAAATCCATGTGGGTATTTAAAGCCCGCTCTAAAAAGAAAAACCGCGTTACATCTGGCCCAACCTCATCAATGAGTTCATCGAGCGTTACAAAAGTTCCCGCCCTTTTTGACATTTTAACTTCCTGGCCTTTGGATATAAGACGGACCAACTGGGCAATCATTATTTTAAGTTCACCGGACCAATCGGCTTCTTTTCTAAGGATTTCAATCGCCGCCATCATTCGGCCAACATAGCCGTGATGATCCGCGCCCCAAAAATCAATAAGTAAATTATACCCTCGGCGGATTTTATCCCAGTGATAAGCGATATCCGAGGCAAAATAGGTATATTCGCCTTCTTTAGTAATTAAAACTCTATCCTTATCATCGCCATTTTCAGTTGTTTTAAGCCACAAAGCACCTTCTTTTTTATAAGTCATTTTGTTCGACTCGAGCATACCGATGGCATCTTCAATTGCGCCTTTGTACAAAGCATTTTGCGAAAACCAATGGTCGAATTTAATACCCATTTTTAGAATCGTTTTCTTAATAGACTTTTCCATAAATATTGCCGCCGCTTGTTGGCCAGCTTCCATCGGATCTTCGGATTTTATTTTAGAAGCGACTTCGTCAATGTAAGCGCCTTTGTAGACCGCTTGCGTATCTTTTAAAACTGAGTGTCCTAATTTCAAAATTTGCGCGCCTTGGTCATTAATATAGTATTCGCGTTCGACTTTTGCGCCGAATGATTCTAAAACATTTGCCAAACAATCGCCGGTGTAACCTCCTCGGCCATTGCCAAGCGTCAATGGGCCCGTTGGATTAGCAGAAATAAATTCGACGTTGACTTTAAGGTCCGTGCCAAGATCACTATCGCCATATTTCTCCCCGGCAACGATTATTTCGGAAATTTTATTTTGTAAGTAGGGGATTGCGATTTTAAAATTTATAAAGCACGTGGCTTCGCCACGTCTTTGTAAGCTCGCTTTACAAGCTCCGCTTATAAAACCAGGTTTTACAACCTCCACCTTTTCGAACGTCTCATCACTTACGATACTATCGACTATTTTTTGGGCTATTTCTTCTGGAGACTTCCCCACTCGCTTTCTCAAAACCATGGCGACGTTGGTTGCATAGTCACCGAATTTAGGATTAGTTCCTTCAACTGAAAAGTTAAAGTCCCCCGTTTTCGGATAAGCGGTTTTGATAGATGCCTGCACTATTTCTTTTATTCTATTTTTCATTGACTATTTTGACAAAACGCCTTTTGCCAGCTTGGATTATCATTTCATCTTCAATTTCGATTACCTTGTATGGATCGTTAATTTTTTCATTATTGATAGAGACTCCGCCTTGTTCGATCAAGCGCTTCGCGCCCGAACTTGACTCGGCCATCTCAACCTCAAGGACCAAATCATCTAATCGCATTTCTTTTTTCTCTATTTTTTTGGTTTCTATTTTTTCCGGGGCTTCTTTATTTTTAAAAACCTTATCAAATTCTCCTTGGGCTTCTTCCGCATCTTCGGAGGTGTGGTATTCTTCGACGATAAGGTAGGCTAAGCGCGCTTTAACATCGCGCGGGTTTTTTCCATCCGCTAATTCTTTTTTAACTACTTCCAAGCCCTCTGTCGTAATATCCGTAACCAATTCGTAATACGGCACGATCAATTCGTCGGGAATGGACATCACTTTGCCATACATATCGGCCGGCGTGTCGTTAATGGCAATATAATTCCCGAAACTTTTTGACATTTTGCGAACGCCATCCGTACCCTCCAACAGAGGAAGCATCATTATCTCCTGAGGTTCTTGGCCGTAAGCTCTTTGGATTTTTCTCCCCATCAGCAGATTAAATTTTTGGTCGGTTCCACCGATCTCAAGGTCAGCTTTAACACAAACTGAATCGTAACCTTGCAAAAGAGGATATATTCCTTCTAATACACTGACATCTTGACCTTCCGAAACCCTCTTATGAAAATCATCTCGCTGTAAAATCTGCTGCATCGTTCCTTTGGAGGCCAGTTCGAGTAGAAAGAAAGGATCTTTCTTTCCATACCATTCGCTATTTTGGCGAACCTCTGTCTTTTTGAGATCTAAAATTTTGCCTACCTGTGCCAGATAGGTTTTCATGTTATTTTTGACCTCGGCCTTGGAAAGAATTTTTCTAGCCTCTTTGCGGGCCGAGGGATCTCCGATAGTCGCCGTAAAATCGCCAATAATTAAAACGGCTTGATGCCCTAAATTTTGAAATTGTTTTATTTTCCGGAGAGCCACCGTGTGTCCAAGATGTAGATCGGCGGCAGTGGGGTCAATACCGAACTTGACTCTTAGATTGCCGCATAATAATCTATCTTTTAGACTTTCTTTCGAAATTACCTCTGAAACACCCCGTGAGAGTAAATCATCAATGTTCATTTTTCTCCTAACAACTATCATTTTAACGTAAAACCTGCTAAGATGTAAAGGAAAGCATTTGGCTAGATCCAACCTAGTTGGATCGCCCGGCCCCGGCCTGAAAGGCTTAGGGACTTAGGGAGGGGTAATTTATGAATATTAAACTTCCCCGTTTCAATAATCCGCTCAGAGTTATGAAAGTCTTTCCTTCAAGGAAGATTAATTGGCGAAAAGTTAAAACCTGGACCGTTAAAATTGGCCTCGGCTTTCTTTTATTTACTCTCTTACTTTTCGCCTGGTATGCTAAGGATTTACCTACTCCCGGCCGGATTAAAAAACATCGGGCGGTTGCCGCCACCCAGATTTTTGATCGAAACGACAATGAGCTTTATGCTGTCCACGGTGATGTTAAACGTATCGTGATCGATAAAAAAGATATGCCTGAGGTTATTAAAGAAGCTACCATTACGGCTGAGGACAGAAATTTCTATAAACATTTTGGCATTGATGCCCGTGGGATTGCTCGGGCCATTTATTACAATGTCTTTAAGCATACTAAAGTAGGCGGTTCGACGATTACACAACAATATGTCAAAAATGCACTTTTAGATCCTAAAAAAACCCTGACGAGGAAAATTAAAGAACTGATTTTGACAATTGAAATTGAAATTATGTATTCAAAAGACGATATCTTGGCGATGTATCTGAATGAAATTCCCTACGGTTCAAACGCCTATGGTATCGAAGCTGCTTCGGAAACATTTTATGGGAAAAAGGCCAAAGATCTAGATTTGGCCGAAGCGGCCACGCTCGCTGCTTTGCCACAAATGCCAACCTACTACTCACCTTACGGTATCCACCCGGATAAACGGCAAGTTCGTATAGAATGGATTCTTAATTCTATGGCCAATCTTGGATATGCCTCTCGTGATCAAGCAGAGGCGGCTAAAAAAGAAGCAAAAAAAATAAAGTTCCAGGAACGACATGACAGCATCCAAGCACCACACTTTGTCATGTATGTCAAGGATTTACTGGTAGATAAATACGGCGAGCAAATGGTCGAAGAAGGCGGGCTAAAAGTGACCACCACGCTTGACGGCGATAAGCAAAAATTTGCCGAAGAAGCAATTAATAATGCTAAACTTTCGGGCATTAACGCCTCTAACGCCGCTTTGACTTCCATTGATCCCAAAACCGGTCAAATTTTAGCGATGGTCGGCTCGCGGGATTTCTTTAATCAAGATATTGACGGTCAGGTCAATGTTGCCATTGCCGATCGACAACCCGGCTCTGCCTTCAAACCGGTGGTATATGCTTCAGCTTTTAAAAAGGAATACAGCCCGGGTTACACGCTCTGGGACGTAACCACCAATTTTGGCGACTACACCCCTAAAAACTATGATGGCACCACTCATGGGCCAGTGACGATGAGAAAAGCTTTGGCTGGTTCCTTGAATATCCCGGCCGTAAAAACTTTATATTTGGCCGGCATGGATAATGTTCTTGATCAAGCCCATTCGATGGGAATTACAACTTTACTCGATCGCGATCGCTATGGTTTGTCCTTGGTTTTAGGCGGTGGCGAGATTAAACTGGTTGATTTAACCACCGCTTATGGCGTCTTCGCCAATAATGGCACAATCGCTCCCACCACGGCGATCCTGAAAGTTATTGACGGCAACGGAAAAGTTCTTGACGAGTTCAAAAAGAATAAAAAAGAGGTTCTCGATCCTAAAATTGCTTATGAGATTTCTTCGGTTTTATCGGATAACAACGCCCGTTCATTTGTTTTTGGCTCAAGGTCGGCTTTGTATTTTGATGACCGGCCAGTGGCCGCTAAAACCGGTACAACCTCGTCGTATCGTGACGCTTGGACCTTCGGCTATACCCCATCGCTCGTGTCCGGCGTTTGGGTTGGTAATAATGACAATTCAGAAATGGCCGCCGGTTCGGCTGGGGCGATGGCGGCGGCGCCAATTTGGCATGAATATATGCAAAAAGCGCTTGCCAATACTCCGGTTGAGGAGTTTAACCGACCTTTAGACGTCCGCGATGCCACCATCGATCGCTTCACCAATAAATTACCTTCCGGCGGTGAAACTGTCACGGATATTTCCACTTCTTGGCAAATTCCTCGCGAGCGTTCCGCGAGTTCTGGCATCATTCGTATTGATAAATTCACTGGCAAGCGTGCCACCGATGATTGTCCGGCGCAGTTCGTCGAAGAAAAAGTCTTCTCCAATATTCATTCTGAACAACCGGACAATCCCGCTTGGGAAAACCCGGTACGAGCCTGGCTAGCGGCAAGTGACATGATCGGCGCTGCTCCACCTGCGGGTGAGAAAACTTGTGCCGGACTAACTAATCAAACTACCGTCCAAATTACTTCACCAAAGAATGGGAGCACCGTCAGTGGAAAAATTGTTATTACCACCTCCTTATCGTCAACCGCCTCGATTAAAAACGTTGAATTCTTTACTGATGGTAAAAGTATTGGCGCGGCCGCAACAAAACCATATCAAATTACCTTCAATGCTAGTAGTTTATCTTCGGGACAGCATACAATTTCTGCCGTTGCAACCGATAATTTGGGCCTATCAACTTCTGCCTCGGTCGTTGTGAACATTGCCGCACCCGAGACAACGGCGCCCGGCAAAGTAACCGTACAGTCAATTACACCAGGGCAAAAAAATATTAATATTACCTGGCGAAATCCAACAGATGCTGATTTAGTATCAGTTAAAATCTATCTTTCAGTTGTTCCAGGCACTCTGGGTAGCGTGAGTTCCGTTGTGAGTGCCGCGCCAAGCTCACTTTCCTCAATTACAATTAGCAATCTCGATAAAGAGCAAACTTACTATCTTACGCTCCATGGGGTTGATGCTTCAGGCAACGAAAGCGCTGATAGTTCCCAATATTCGACGACAACCTTATAACCGACGAATTTTGATACACTAATCAACACTAATCCAGTTTTATTCGTGCCAATTCGTGAATAAGATTCGTCGGAAAGTATTACAATTTATCATTTTTTGGGCTGAACGAAAAGCATGCAATTTTCGCACTATTTTTTCTTAGGCTGTACGAAAATCATTTTGCCGGCAACGGTTTGGAAGATTCGCACTACTTCACAATTCACTTCTTGGCCAACTAATTTCTCCCCGCCCTCAACCACAATCATTGTGCCATCGGAAAGATAGCCAACCCCCTGGCCTGGTTCTTTGCCTTTCTGAATGATTTTCACCGCGATGTCTTCGCCGGGAATTAGCGATGGCTTTAGGCTTTCTGCTAACTCGTTGACATTTAATACATCAACTTTTTGAATTCGCGCGACGCGATTTAAATTAAAATCAGCTGTGATAATCTTGGCGTTTCGCTTTTTCGCGGTTTTAATTAATTTTTGGTCAACCATCTCGCGCGAAGAATCCAAATCATCAATTATTTCGATTTTTAATTTTGGATTATCTTGCATTCGGTCTAATGAATCCAGGCCGCGTCTACCTTTTGAGCGCCGAAGTGTTTCTTCCGAATCGGCAATGTTTTGCAACTCGTTTAAAACAAACTGTGGAATTAAAAGCTTTCCCAAAATAAAGCCGCTATGAGCAATATTTTCTAGGCGGCCATCAATTAAAGCCGAGGTATCCACCATAATATTGTACTCGTCTACCTCTTCATGGAAAGCAAAGCGCGTCATTACTTTTCGTAAAAATTCCGAGGCTGGTTTGGCCTGCGCAATAAATAAATCTAAGACCGCGACGGTGACAAAAACATCAACGATCATCGGCACCCAAGTGCCATAAGCGCCAGGCAGCCTCGACAAAGGTGAAGCGGCTAATGATCCTATTAAAAGTCCAATAATTACGCCGACTAAGCCCATAAAGAAATAGGGAAAAGAAATTCTTAAAAGTTTTCTTGTCAAAAATAATAAGCCAATTGCTATGGCTAAAATGATAAAGAATATAGCAATGTTTGTTTGTTCGACATTATTAATATTAAACACAATGACTCCTTACTGCCCCCTCTAATGATTTTGATAAAATAAATTTTGAAAATCCTAAACGTTTTGCTTCGACGATTCTTTTAGATTCTAATCTGACTTTTCTAATTTCTCCGGAAAGCCCAACTTCGCCGAAGATGCAAATTTTTGGATCAATCGCCTTGCCCTTTGAGGCGCTCGCGATTGCCATGGCAACAGCCAGATCGACCGCTGGCTCATTGACTTTTATACCACCGACAATGTTAATAAAGATATCTTGATTCCCCAAAGCAAGCCCTACCCTTCTTTGTAAAACCGCAACCAAAAGCTGCAGACGATTTAAATCGAAGCCCGAAGCGCGGCGTTGAGGATAACCAAAATGAGTAACCGATGTTAATGCTTGGACTTCAACCAAAATCGCGCGGCTACCTTCGATTGCCGCCGTCACCGCTACGCCGGAAACATTTTGGGTTCGTTCTTCTAGAAATAGTTTCGAGGGGTTGAGGACTTCGGTTAAACCCTTTTCGGTCATTTCAAAAATTCCGATTTCATCGGTGGCACCGAAGCGGTTTTTTGCCCCACGTAAAATTCGATTATTGTGGAATCGTTCTCCCTCTAAATATAAAACAACATCAACAAGATGTTCTAAAATTCTTGGACCCGCCACTGAACCTTCTTTTGTTACGTGACCGATTAAAAATATCGGAAGAGATGTTGTTTTTGCCAATTGCTGGAGTCTTAAGGCGCATTCGCGCACTTGAACAATTGACCCGGGTGTTGACGGAAAATCACTCGAATAAATTGTTTGGATAGAATCAACGATGATTATATCTGGCTTGGTTTTTTCAACTGTTTCAATAATATTCGAAAGATTTATTTCGGAAAATATTTTGGCGGTTTTTGATTTTAAACCCAAACGATCAAAGCGCAGCTTAATTTGTTCGGGCGATTCCTCCCCGGAAATGTAGAGAACGTTTTCTAATTTGGTTGCTACTTGTAAAAGTAAAGTTGATTTACCGATCCCCGGATCGCCGCCGAGCAATACTACTGAACCGGGAACAATTCCTCCCCCAAGAACCCTGTCAAACTCCCCTATCTTGGTTGAGATACGCTGGTAGTTTTTAATTGTGACTTTTGACAAATCAATCGGTTCCGACACTATTGATTTTTGCTTGTCCCGCGAAGCTTCAGCGAAGCGGGACATTTTAAATTCTTTCAAGGTATTCCATTCGCCGCAATTTGAACATTTTCCTTGCCATCGTATGTATTCTTCCCCGCAGTTTGAACAAACAAAAATTATTTGATCAGCTTTTGCCATGGTTAAAGTATACATTAAAATGGCTAATTTTCAACCGTCTTATCATATGATATTATAGAATTAATGGCAGAAATTATAAAAGTTGAGAATCTGACTAAAATCTTTAATCATAAAACCGTCGCGGTAAGCGATGTCTCTTTTGAAATTGAAAAAAATACGATTTTTGGCCTCATCGGACCAAACGGATCCGGCAAAACTACCACCCAGCGAATGCTAACGACAATATTGCGTCCTACCTCCGGTATAGTCAAATATAAAAATCATGATCTCGAAAACGGCAATATAAATGACATCCGTCGAATGATCGGTTACGTGCCCCAGGGCGAATCTTTGTATGGCGATCTGACAGTCAACGAAAACTTAGATATTTTTTCGCGCCCATTCGGACTTTCTAATGAGAAACGTCAGAAACGTTTTGACGAGCTGCTCGATAAATTAAAATTAAAAGACCGTAAGAATGATCTTGTTAAAAACCTTTCCGGCGGCCTGGCCAAAAGAGTTTCGATTGCTTGTTCGCTCGTTCACGAACCGGAAATTTTATTTTTTGATGAAATTACCAACGGGCTTGACTCAAGCACGCGACTGCATATTTGGCAATTGTTAAAAGAGCTTAAAAAGACTTCTACTATCATATTTACGACTCATTATTTAGATGAAGCCGAAAACCTCTGTGATAAAATCGCGATTATGTTTGAAGGTAAAATATTAGAGCTTGATGAACCTCACACTATTATTAAAAAATACAAAAGCAAAAACTTAAACGAAGTGATGACCCAAATTATCGCCAAAGAACAATGAATTTACTAACAATTGCTTTTTATGAATTAAAAAGAATTTTACGGAATCACCGCTTGATTTTGATAGTGCTTTCCCAGCCAATTGTTATTTCAATTATTGTTGGTTTAATTGTTTATCACGATCCTCAAGATATTAAATTGGCTGTTATTAATAAACATCATAATGAAGCCTCTGACAAACTGGAAGAAAAAATTAAGGAAAATAATAAATTCATCGTTGAGGAGCGTGATGAGGTCGAAGCTGAAGAAGTTAAAAACGGTAAAATCCGCGGTTTTGTGATCATTGATGTTGCTGATATTAAACCTACGAGCGGTAAAGTAGAAGTTTTAAATGACCCGGCCGGCCGGCATATTCAATATGTTGTCACCTCCGAGATTTCTAAAGCGGTTGCGGAAATATCTAAAGAGATCGCTTTGCAAAATGTCTCCAAACCAAACATTGAAATCGCCAGTAGTCTAATTGAACCGGTTGAATATTCGAGTAAAGAATTAACCCCCTTTAAATTACAAAATTTTGATTATTTCGCCTCAGCGATAATGGTTCTTTTAATAATTCTGGTTTTAATAAATTTATCCGGTATTTCTATAACTTCAGAACGCGCTTCTGGTACATTTGAAAGATTATTTGTTACGCCATATTCTAAAATTGACGTCATTTTAGGCAAAGCAATTTCTCTTTTGGCGATTGGAATAATTATTGCTTTGATCGGTACGGGAAGTCTATATTTTATTTTTTCAATCTCAATCGGCAACTTCTGGCTGGTAATGTTGATTAATCTTTTGGTCGGCGCCACGGCTGTGACGCTCGGACTCCTGGTTTCATCGGTAACATATTCTGTCGTTGAATCGGCAGAGCTAGCGATGTATCTTTTCTTTATTTCTGTGATAACAACCGGGATAATGTCTCCGATCGAAACTGCTAATAAATATTTTGCTTATGTTATGAAGGCTGTCCCCTTTTACTACGCTGTCGATGCTTCAAGACGTGTTAATATGGTAGATGCGGGTTGGTCAAATATTGCGATCAATATTTATATTTTGATTGGATCGTTTATTTTCTTTTTAGTCCTCTCAATAATCCTGCTACGTCGTGAGGCGAGATAGAAAAATTGCCACGTTAAAACTTTTTCAATATCTCGCAAACTTTCTCGCCATAGGGCGAAAGCTCATGAGTAACCTCACGACCTAAATATTTCTTTCTAACCAACCCTGCCGCCACTAATTTTTTTGTATGCTCGGAAATCGTTTTATTATTTCCATACAATAAGCGAGCAATTTCAAACATTGTTATTTCTGGGTTTCTTTTAATAAGCATCAAAATCTCGATTCTCCAGTGATTAGCAGTCCCCTTGAACACTCTTTCTAATTTTCTACTGTCTTTCATAATTCTATATATTATTATATAAGATTTTTGCAAACCCTCCAACAATCTGCAGATTATTGGATTATTCTGTATGAAATCAATGTCAATTAATATACTTTAAAACCTGTTCTCTTTTAATACAATCTATAGAGTAGTAATCGGGCGTGACTGGACGATATAGAACTTCTCAGCATCATAGGCCCATTCGATGTCTTGCGGCTTGCCGTAATGGGTTTCGATATCAAGACAGATTTTTGAGAGTTCTAAAATTTGCTTTTCGGAGAGCTTCTGTTTATTTTTCTTTTCCGGCCGAACTGGCGCCTCTTTTGTTTCATCACCATCCCTAACGATCATCATTTCTTGTTCTGATCGGTATACATCAACTATTTTCGACTTTCGATTTTCTATTTTCTCTATCGTGTAAGTATCCGGCGTAACTTGTCCCCCCACAATTGCTTCGCCCAATCCCCAGCCGGCCTCAATCACCATGCTGTTTGGATCCTTAGTCACGGGATGGACGGTAAAAGCAACGCCTGAAATTTCGGAAGCAACCATTTTTTGTACCACCACGGCAACTGCCACATCTTCGTCCTGCATCTTTTTTTCAATCCGATAAAAAATCGCTCGCGGTGTAAACAAAGACGACCAGCATTTTTTGACTGTCTCCAATAAATTCTCGCGAGCGGTATTAAGATATGTCTCTAACTCCCCTGCCCATGAGGCGGTAGTCGAGTCTTCGGCGGTGGCTGAAGACCTAACAGCGACATGTTCGGCTTTAAGTTCATCAAAATGTTTTAAAATCTCTTGCTCGATATTCTCCGGCGTTTTGGCATCGGCGATAAGAGCGCGGATTTTTTTTGAAGCTTCATCAATGCTTTCCGTATCTTCGACTTTGACTGATTTTAAAAGTTCTGATATTTCCGCCACAAGATTATTTGTTTTTATCACCTCGCGAGATGTATCAGCTAAAATCACAAACCCCGACGGCACTGGAATTCCGGCTTTTGTCATCTCGCCCAAGCTCGCCCCTTTCCCTCCTGCCAAATCCGCATTTTCTTTCCCAATTCTTTCAAACGCTAAAATGTGTTCCATTCTATTCCTCTGCTTTCTTAATAATCTTTATCAACCCATGATTTGCATTGACATCAATTAAATCGCCGTCTTTTAAACTGCGGGTGGCCACTTGAGTGCCGGTGATGCAAGGAATACCAAGCTCACGTGATATTATCGCTGCGTGCGAAGTGATTCCGCCTTCATCCGTGACGATGGCGACTGCCTTTTTCATAATCGGTACATATTCAGGTCTGGTGTTGGAGGCAACCAAAACATCACCTTTTCTCATTTTGCCAAAATCGGCCTGGCTCAAAATAATCCGTGCCGTTCCAATCGCCTTGCCCGGAGAAACGGTCATTCCTTTAATTTCTGAGGCTTTAATAGTTTTTTCAGCAATATCAAAATATTCACGTGCGATTTTACCGGAAACAACTTCAATTGGCTCGCCTTTGTTGGCAAAAACAACTACTCCCTCGCCATTACGTTTTTTAAGCTCCGATAATATTTTTGCATCGCCATCGATAATACTATTTATTTCGTTGGGCATAGCATACTTCAATGCTTCAAATTCAACACCCATTTCTTGATGAATTTTTTTAATTACTTTTATCAAAACATAATCGCCTATTTGATTAAATCTTTTTCGTTCGTCACGGAAAAACGCAATCGAATTAAAAAAGTTAAGCCGCTTTATTGTTTTTTCATCCAAACCTAAATTTTTGATTAAATTTTTCTTGGCTTTTTGAGTTTCTTGGAATTTATTCAAACCTTTTTTAATATCCAAAACCAAACGCGGTTTGTTGAAAAGTTTTTTGAGCTCTTTTTCGAAATAAGCTTCATTTAAAAATTCAACTTTTTCATAATCATTTTTCAGCCAATAATATTTTTGAGAATGTTCCCTGAGATCTTGTTTAATTTCTACATTGATTTTGCCGGCAGATTTTTCGTAAATTGCCAGAAGTTCTTTTTGTTCCTGTTGAAAATTGGACAGATCATCGGGACTAAGCAAAATGTTGATCTGATTTTTCTCGGGCATCTTGTCGCTAAAAATAAATTCGATGACCTTATTTTCAAAGGGGTCGAAAAAGTCCAAAAAGAGCGAGTCGGCCCAAAAACGTTCCGATTCTTGGACAAAACTTTCATACCCTTCTTGGAACTCCGTTGATTTGACCGACTTTTCTAAGATATTTAATCCAACTTCTTCTGATTTTCTAGCGGCTTCGTAAAAATCTTTTTTTAAATCTTCAAATAATTTTGGGTTGTTTTCGACAAGATCGAAAAGTTTTTTTGTTTGTTCAAAAATTAGATAATAATTAAAGTAATGATAAAAAGTAAAACCGTTTTCCGTTTTCAAAAAAGTGGCTAAATCATTGGGAAAATAAAAACCAGTTTTTTTATAGAATGGAATCATGCCTAAAAAAGGCATTCCGATTGTAAATGGTATCCCCGCACCCGACTGCCTGTACCATTTAATCTTATTTACTTCTTCTTTGGTTAACATAACGCCTTAAACTCAAATCTTAGTCTTTGAGGAATTTTATTTTTGATCTTCAGCATTCTTTTGAATAATCCATTTTTTATATTCTTCTGCCAAGTTGAGTAATTTTGCTTTTTCCATAAAAATTGATCCAGCTAATGGTCTACCCTTCCCTTGAAAAACAACTGGAATATATTCTGGCAAATTACTTGGATCTTCCACATCCAAATAATAAGCTTCAGTTGGCCGAATCGTTCCCCCGAGTTCTTCCATGTTATTTATTTTATCTAATTGTCCTTCCTGTGTTCTTCTGACCGCCGCCTCTAAAAATAATGATTCAGATAGAAGTAGATGGGTTACCGTATTTAAAACTGCATCCTTTTGGATTAGATTTACATCTGGCCTTTCTGGGCTGGGAGTTCTTCGACGTTGGTATCTTTGTGCAATGTTTATTTCATGCACTAATTGGTTTGCCAAACCCATCGCTAAACGATGAACCACTGGCTGCTGGCTTAGGACATATTGTGCGCCAAAAGGCTCGTTCTTTTGCCGAACTGGAGAAACTCTAGCTTGTTCTTCTTTGGGCAACTTTTTTAGATCGGCATCGGCTGGCAATCCTAATTCCTTAATTGTTACCTCGTCCACAACTCTTCTCCCCCTTTCAAGTTCCCCAAATAAATCAGGTTTTAATATTTCATATGTTAAGCCTGATACTTCTTTGGTGGCATATTTTTCTCCAGTCAATGGAGACTTAATGCCAGAAGATTCTGAAATTAGATCAGATGTTAAGAAGGTTCTCTTCGAAGGCTCATCACTAACATATCCTTTTACCACTTCCGAATTTTCACTTAATGTTTCTCCAACAGCTTGAGCATTTGCCACTCCCTCAGGCCTTAATGTACCATCGATATTTCTCTCCGCATGCCTCATCACCATAAAACGGTAATGTGGTTTTCGTTCCGCCTCAATAGGTACTAATGTTTCACCACCTCCTGGCTGATCAATTCCCATAATTTCCTTCTAGAATTTGGTTGCTGTACCTTTATCCGCATCAACCTCAATCATATCACCATTTTTTAATAAACTCGTGGCTGTCTTTGTGCCTACAATACATGGAGTTTTTAATTCACGACTAACAATTGCAGCGTGGCAGGTCAAACCTCCAATATCGGTAACAATTGCTGCCGCTTTTTTCATTGCCGGCACAAGCGCCGGGTTTGTTGACCGCGCAACTAAAATATTTCCTTCTTCAAAACCCGCCATATCTTTTGGTTCATTAACAATCTGGACTTTCCCCTTAACTTTGCCAGGATAAGCAGTTTGTCCTTTTATCAGCTTACTTTGGGTATCTAGTCCTTTTACTTTAAAATATTCTTTTGCATTGATACTCAGCGGATAAGACCTTCCTTTGTCAGAAAACATATATGATTGGGTCATTCTTATATCAACTATATCTCCTGGAAATTCCCCAATTTTTAATGCCGCCAAAACTTCTTCGGCGAACATATTAACAACTTGGTTCTTTTTCAAGCCAACTCTCTTGCCTATTTCAGCAAGTAGAAACTCCATACAGTAGTAAGATTCAGCAAAAACTCCCTTACGGAAATATTTGATAAAAACTATTTCCGCGCCAATATCAAAGAGCTTAGTCTCTTCGGCTGTAAACCCATATTTTTCTAAAATCTGTTTTTTCTTGGTGTGGATTTCAGTAATTCTTTTCTCATTCTTTTCTAAATAATCTTTCAATGCTTTTTGGGAACTTCCGATCTCTTTAAGCCTCTCCTTTAATTCCTCTGCTGTTAGTGGCAAGCCCTCGAAAGTGTAATTTATCCATTCATATTTCTGCCTTATATCCTCCAAAGCCGGTCCTTCGTTCGATAATGCGGCTTTTGCTAATTCCATATCAAATTCCTGCAAATAAGAACTCTTTTCTGGGCTGGTTAAAAGCGAAAAAGCTTCGTTTTTTGACGCATCGTCCTTGATCTTTTCCTTAGCAATTTTTTCCAACAATTCCGTCCACAAATTTGTTTTATGCTCCATTGCCGTTGGTAAAGATGAATAAGTTCTCATATCCATAAAATCAATGCAAAATTGCAAATAAAATTCCGCGAGCTCGTCATTGGACAAATTTGAATAATCAATAGTTCTAAACTGCCGAGATAATTTTAGAAGCTTGTTTGCCTTCTCTTCAATGTTTTTTTGAATTTCTGGGAAAAATCCCTCATTCAAAATTTTATTAAAAATGCTTTTGGCGATTTTTTCGTCATTTGATGGATCGACAATTATTTTAAAAAACTTATTGTTAATTTCAGAAATGATTTTGCCATAATTTAGTCCTGCAGTATTTTCAAACAAAGCAGTTCTCATATCCAAAGCCATAAACATACCCAGAATAGTTGCTGGCTCAGAATAATATTCGACAAATTCAATTTCTTTGACTTTTTCAAAACCTGATTTGCCGATGATTTTTTCCTCTAAAAGATCGGCAACTTCTTTCGCTCTTAGGACTCCGATTTCAATATGTTCCCTTCCTTTTTCTTTGAATCTTTCTTTAGTGAGTTCAATTTTACTATAAGATTCAATTCCATGCTTTTTACAATACTCGTGAACGTGAGTTGAATTAGACCAGGCGATAACTTCTGGTTTTTTACCTGATTTTTCCAATTCATGCATGAAAGGGATAAAATTCTTCTCTTCTTTTCCCCCTTTGTTGGTTGGAAACATTCCATCGCTGAGGATGAAATCGATTTCACAATTTTCTATTATTTCTAGAGCATCGTCTAAGTTGTCAACATGATGTGTGTAGATATTCTGATTGACAAGATCCTTAACTAGTTCGTCTGCAATTTCATAATCGTTTTCTACAAAGAGAACTTGAAGCCTGGGTTTATAATCAATTATCATTTTTCCTCCAACATAATTATACTCTGTTAATTGCAAATTGCTATATCTTAAACCCTCAATACAGAAAAGGCCGGACAATACGTCCGGCCGGCCTTTCCCTCCTACTGAGTTGTGTTCGCGGGCTACTCCCGCGCCAGCACGATCCCCGTGCTGGTGTAGTCGAAGACCTGGTACTGCTGGGCGTGGTAGAAGTCTTCCACCGCGTCATGGATTCCCAGTTCCGTGTGGATCCCCCGGAGATGAGCGATCATCGCGCCGATGATTACGCTCGTGCTGACAACGATGAGCACGGGGTCCTTGGGCTGGTGCCTCGTCGGGCGGGTCTGCACGATGTAGTCGAACGTCGCAACGGCCACCTCCTGCCAGTACGTCAGGCCAAACTCCTCGAAGCCCGGGTAGAAGGTATCCTTGCCGTTGTTGTCGGACCCCATGTGATAGAGGCCCGGCAAGAGTTCGACAAGCTCGGACGGCTCGATGACCTTGGCCATCAAGACCGCGGTCTGCGCTGTCCGCTGAGCCATCCCGGCCAGGAAGCCGTGGACGAGTCCAAGGCTGTCCTTAAACTCTCGTCCCATCGCGAGGGCCTGCAACACGCCCTCCTGAGAGAGCGGTTGGTCGGCCAGCAGCTCCTGCGGCGAGTCTGACGGAACCTGCAACTTCTGAGCATGCCTTATGGCATAGATTCGCTTCGCCATCCGAGTGCACCTCCGTGCTTAGAGTGTACAGAATACTGGCGTTCAACCTTATCAGACTATATACTATACCATAATTACCCTCGAAAGTCAAGGGATTCTAGGAGCTATTTAGTTAACGAGACCTGACAAAACCCTCCAACAATCTGCAGATTATTGGATTATTAGTGCTAAATTAAACGCAATTATTTCAGTTTTCGCACCAACCCGTGATTGGCTCTGACTTCTATTGTATCACCGTCTTTGAAAATTTTGGTGGCTATTTTAGTACCAACAACGCAAGGAAGACCGAGTTCACGAGAAACGATTGCCGCATGCGAAGTTATACCGCCCTCGTCGGTGACAATCGCCGAGGCTTTTTTCAAAATAGGCATATATTCCGGCCGAGTCATTGAAGCAACAATAATATCTCCGGCTCTGACTTTTTTAAAAGAATCCAAGCCCTTCACAATCACCGCCCGGCCAATGGCCGTGCCGGCATTGGCAATCGAACCACGAATTTCTTGAGTAATCGTCAGTTTCGAAATTTTTTCACGGAAGGCGGCGAGTTTTTGATAATCTTCGCCGACAACCAGAGTTTCTTGATCAACCTTTTGCGAGAAAAACACCCCGCCTTCTCTTTTTTTCAATTCCGGATATAAGTCGCTAATTTCCTTGAGCGTTTTAATTCGAACTGCTTCGGCTGGAGTAATGTAATGAAGTTTCGCCGCATCCATCCTAAGCCGCCTGGCTAATTCATCAACAATAGGGCTTAAATTATGAACCGCTTTTAGCTGATTAGCTTTTCGTTCATCCTGCCAACAGGTCGTAAAATCAATTATTTCAATCGTTTTCTGCAAATCTTTTGATAGTTTCAATTCATCAATTAATTTCTGCTTTTGCTTTTTGACTTTGTCAGGATCGTGTAATTTAATTCCCTTATTTAAACGACGCTTAAAATAATCAAGTTTCAACTTAATTGCGCCGCCATAACTATTCTGAATCCAGGCATATTTTTTCGCATGTTCGATTAAAAGTCTTTCTTGTTCTCCACCCTCGAATCTGTTGATTAAAGCCAATTCTTTTTCTTCTTCGCCGATGAAAGAGAGTTTTGTCGGTGTTGTCAAAATACCATAGTATTCGTTAAATTTGGTGGACTCTAAATCAGTTTCTCTATTAAATTTCTTTTTGAATTCTGATTCGATTTTTATACCAATGGGCTCTACTACGTGTCCAATACCGACAGCATCGACTTGAGCTTTCTGACCCTCATGGAATAAGGAAATCAAATCATCATTCGATAATTTCCTGAGATCTTTTTTTCTATTTTCTTTAAATTTTCTTTCATGTCGAAAAAAAATCTTTTTGTACTCAATTTTAATTTTGCTTAAATACTCAGGATCTTCGGCAACCTTCTCTTTAATAATTGTCCATAGTCTTTTTAGATCGTCAGTGAGATAAAGCATCTCTCCCCATTGGTTTTGAAAATTATAAAGAAATTCTTGATACCCGTAGCCTAAATTATTTTTCATATCCATACCGCTATAACCGCTGCTTGACAAAAGTAAGGGCGTACCGATAGCGCTCCAAACCGTCCAATGTTTGCGCAAAGAATTTTGTAAGTAAATTAGGTTAGTCATTGATCTTTTTAATCTCCCCTGTTTGCATGTTCATTTCTATTTTATCACCATTTTTAAATACCGTGGTGGCCAAACGGGTGCCGATAATGCACGGGATGTTTAGCTCTCGGGAAACAATGGCTGCATGGGAGGTCAGACCTCCCTGATCCGTAATCACCGCCTTGGCCATTTTCATCAATTGAATATATTCCGGACGGGTGGCAGGCGCGATTAGTATTTCATCTTTCCCAATCTCTGCGTTCATTGGATTGTAGATTATCTTTGCCATACCAGAAATTATTTTCTGGTCGGTTTTTGAAGCCACAACTCCTTCAACATATGTTTTGTCGGAACGAACTTCAAAATAATTCTTAAAAATTAATCGGTGATTTTTCCCCTCATAAAATTTAATTTTTCCATCTTCAACGACAAAACTAATATTTCTTTTTATAAATCGCGAAGAAAATCGATTGTTTTTAAAAACAATCGATTTTAGTTCTTCGGGCGTCGTATTAAAAACGATTCGATTATCAATATTTTTTCTTTTGGCAATCTCTTCGCAAATTTTAAACATCCAATAATTTGCTTGCATGCCGATTCTTTTTTTCTCATCTTTCCAAAGTGCCATCTGTGATAGAAATTCAAACCAATCTTTGACTTCGCGAGGTATAATACTATTTTTCTTTTCAAAAGTTTTTGGAAAAGATTTTCTGGGTTTGATAGCTTCCACTTCTTTCAAAATGAGATCGGTCGTTAATTCTTCATATCCATGAAAGCCACTTTTAATCCAATAAAACTTTTTAAGGTGATCACGGACTAACTTCGGAAAATTTTTCAGATTGTGAGATTTTTTTAAACTTTCCAAGCTATTTTGATATTTTTCAACAATGGTTTCACCAGCGGAAAAGTCAGCTCCCAGCTCAAGAAAATCTTTTTGACTAATTCCAAACTTTTTTTCAATTATTTCGGGTAATAAATTTTCTTCAAAGGCCGCCACTGCCTCAGTCAACGAAATATTTTCCCAAAAATTTTCATGGATTTTTTGAATTTTGTCATAATAATCATAAAGTTCTTCGTTTTTCAAATCTTTGAGTTTCGTCGAGCTCAATTGCGATAAAATATTTGATAATTTGAGATCTTCTCTTTTCCAAGATTTTTCAATTTCAGCAATTACTTTTTTCTTTCTCCAGCAATCAAAATAATAGTTGGCCACACGGCTGGCGTCGTCTAGAGATACAGCTTCATAGCCATGATTATTATTAATCGAGAAAACATAAAGTTTAATATGAACCGGAAAACTTTTTTGGGAATGGGCGAATCCGTTGGTGAAGCCAATGCAACCTTGCATATAGACATCGCCCCATGAATACCAAAAATCCCCCTTCTTTGAGAGATTGATTAATTCCTTGACGCTTTGCATCTTGCTCAATTTATTTTTTCTGCTTATTCCAACTCTTCAAATCCGGTTGGGTTTCAATATCTTCATTGATAACCAGGGTTGGTGGAATAAGTAAATTTGGCCAAACTTTTTTACCGGGCATGATCACACAGTTAACGCCAAATTTAACGTTATCGCCAACAATTCCACCAAGCTTTTTCCGGCCAGAATCAACTACCTGACCATCTAAATTCATGCCAACGGTTTTTTCATCAAAACGAAGGTTGGCGAATATAGTGCCGCCACCAATGTTAACATTGCGGCCGACAATACTATCGCCGACATAGCTTAAATGGGCCACAGCCGTATTTTCCATGATAATGCTATTTTTAATTTCAACAGCATTTCCAACATGACAATGTTTACCAAGTACAGAATATTTTCGAATAAAACAATTTGGCCCGACAATGGCGCCATCGCCGATGGCGATTGGGTTTTCCATGACCACGCCCGGCCGGATTTCAACATCTTTACCCATAATTGTGCCGCTTTGATCCAAAACCAGTTGGTTGGCATCCAAAATATTCCAAGGGTATAAAATTTTAACCCGCGATTCAACCTCAAATTCATCAATTTTAATTCCATCTTTGCGCATTTTCTCAAGCATGTCAGCTATTTCTTTATTGCCCTGAAGATATTTAAATACTTCTTTATTAAGCAAAAATAGCCCTGCCTCGTTACTACCAAAATGTAATCCCTCTAAGCGGCTGATTTTTTTAATTGATTCTTTGCCGATCACTTCATTGCCATAAAGCAAAATAAAATTATCTTTGATGTCTTTTGCCGTATAAGAAAGCGCGTCGACTGTACCTAAAAGTTTTTCTTGATAAACAAATTTACAATGAGCGTTTCCTTTAAAATGTTCGACGATATCTTTTTGCGCTTTATTAATTACAACAATTGTCTCATCTGAAACATAGGACAAAACATCCACCAGCCACTCAATAATAGGCTTGTTGGCAATTGGAATCATGGTCGTGGACATATTGGCGGTGAGTGGGCTCATCCGCGCACCTTCACCGGCGGCTAAAATGACTGATTGCATAAATCTCCTTTTAAATTTTGATATCAATTATTTTTAACTGTAATTTTCTTGTTCCGTCCCAATTGTCTTCATCGATACTAAAGGCAACATTAATTCTCTGATCCTCAAATAAATCCTTAGCTAAATAGCCCAAATCAAACCCAATCGCGCCAATGCCTTCTACTTTCATTTTAAGATGTTTCCGGGTCTGGCCAACAGTGCGGACATCGGATATTTTGGCTTTTTCCAAGGCAAAAACTGGGCGGGGATTACCCAATCCAAACGGCTCAAACTTTTGGATATCAGCCCATAAATTATAATTTAAATCGTCCTTCTTAACAAGAGCGTCAATCTTTAATTTTGGAATTAAATCTTCATCCGTAATTTTAATTTCGGCAATTTTTAATAATTCATCATAAAGATTGGACAAATGCTCTTGTTCAAAAGTAAGCCCAGCCGCTTTGGCGTGACCGCCGTAACTTGTTAAAAATTGTTTTGATTCTTCCAGCGCTTCAATAATATTATAGGCTTCGATTGATCGAGCCGAGCCACGAAAATCTTTTTCGCGTCTTTCGCAGACAATTGCTGGCCGCGTATATTGTTCCATCAATTTTCCGGCTACTAGCCCAATAATTCCATGCGGCCAGTCTTTGCCTTCAACTAAAATTACTTTTTTATGATGCAGAAGATTTTTTTCAACTTTTTCTTTAGCTTCTTTCAGCACTCGTTCAAGCTCTGTCTGTCTTTGCCGATTAATTTGGTCCAATTTTGTTGCCAGCCCCACTGATTTTTTTGCGTCGTCCGAGGTAAGTAAATAAAAACTTTCATTGGCGTGATCCATTCTGCCGGGCGCATTTAGTCTCGGCCCGATTTGAAAACCGACGATGTAAGTATCGATCGCGTCCGGATCGATATTGGCAATTTGATATAGCTTTTGGAGACCCACTCTTTTTGTTTTACTCAAAACGATCAGGCCGTATTTAGCAAAAATGCGATTTTCGTCAATAAGCGGTACAATATCGCAAATTGTAGCAATCGCAACAAAGTCTAAGAGCCATTTTAGGTATGACTCAGATATATTTTCAGTACTTTTTGCTATTGCTTGTATTAATTTAAATGCCACCGCGCAACCCGCCAGCTCTCTAAATGGATACTTATCGCCTTTTTGTTTGGGATTAAGAATTATTGCGTTTGGTAATTCCTGGCCTTGCTCGTGGTGATCAACAATGATCGTATTGATATTGTTCTCTAAAGCATATTCAATTTCTTTTATATTTCTGATCCCCAAATCTACCGTAATCATTAATGTCACTTTTTTACTTTTAAAAAGGTCTATCCCCTCTTTATTTAAACCGTATCCCTCCTCCCGTTTTGGAATATAGGAAATTACCTTAAGACCATATTTCTGCAAAGATAGATATAATAACGCCAGCCCTGGCACGCCGTCTGCATCATAATCGCCGAAAATTCCGACTGTTTCCCCCTTCTCTTTAGCCAATTTAATCCGCGAAACAGCTTCCCTCATCCCTTTCATTAAAAATGGATCGTGCAATCCTTGATCAAAATTAGGGCTTAGAAACTTTTGCCAATCTTTGCGATCAATGTTCCTATTAAAAAATAATTGTTCTATAATATCGTCTGACTTTTTGGTCAAGATAACCCAGTTCTTTAGCAATTTTCTCCTTATCGGTAAAAAACTTTGCCTTCAACGCGTAAGTCAATATAATCTTCTGCTTCGTTTGGGCGATCGGCTAAGAATTTTTTTAGCGCTTCAAGTTGCGAATCTATTGATCTTGTTGTATCAAATTTAAGCTTCAGCCTACTGACGGTGATCGCATCAAGCTGAAAGGTAGTCTCGTTCACCTCAAAGTGGTCAAATTCCATTCCCTCTTTTAGCTTAGGTCTGAGTTCATTTACAAAATTAATAAAATTTACCGACACGACATGACTGCCAATATTAATTGCAAGGTCATTATTGTCTTTAACCAAAGGAAGATCAGTTACGCCTTGTATTTCTCTAAATATTATTCCATTTTCATCCACCAAAAAGTATCGCCCACCTGTCTGCCAAATCATTTTGGGGTTTCTTTCGTTGTATGTTATTTTGATTGAATCGGGTAAACCTCTTATAACACTAATTTCTGTAAGCTCTGGAAAGTTATTCAATAAATCTGCTTTAATTTTGGAAGATTTGATTAGAAATATATTTTTTCCTTTTATTTGTTCTAAATGTTCGTTAATCGATGTCGGGAAATTCTTGTCAACTATAAAATTTTTAATTGTAAATATTGGTGAGTAGAATAATAAATAAAGTATCGCTAAAATTATCACTAACAGAAATGCCCATTTTAAAAGTTTAAAAACTAAGGACTTATTGCTCGTTTCCGGCTTATTTGATAGATCCTTAGGATTAAACACTTTTGGCTGTCGGAAATTTGTCGGATTTTTGTTAAACACAGCCCTCCTCTTGAGCTACCATTGACCAATATATTCGATTTCTTCTTCAAGTATGACATCAAACTTCTCGCGGACTTTTTCTCTCATTACCTCAATCAATGACCTGATTTCATTGGCTTTAGCGCTATCGTGATTAATAATGAAATTGGCGTGCTTATCTGAGACTTCGGCATTACCAATTCTCAATTTTTTAACACCAGATTTCTCAAGCATAAAACCAGCCGTTCTTTCTTTCGGTAATTCAGGCATTCCTTTCGTGCCGGCACCAGTAATATTTTTCAACTCCAGAGGTATCGGATTTTTAAAAACGCAGCCAGCCGAAAGTCCGATTGGTTGATGCTCGACGCGCTCTTTTTGGTATTTGTTTAGCCTTCTCATTAATTCTTCTTTTTGATTGCGGGAGAATTGAAATCTAACCGTTAAAATTACTGGCTTCATTTTACTTTTAGTTATTTTTAGTTTTGACGAGCGATAAGCAAATTCCATCCAACTTGTTTCTTGCTGTATTACTTTAGGAATTCTGTCTTCCGGATCGATTTGCAAGATAGTCAAACTTTTGACATAGTCACCAATTGCGGCGCCGTAGGCGCCAGCATTACCATAGACCGCCCCGCCAACCGTGCCCGGTATACCATAAAGAAATCCTAATCCAGCCAAATCATTGGATATTGCTTCCATTATAAGCTTGGGAATCATCACCCCAGAATCGGCAATAATCTGACTTTTTTCTTTCATGACAGCGATATTTGAGGTTGAGTTTTTAATTACAAGCCCGGCAAAACCATAATCAGAAAAAAGCACGTTTGAACCATTTCCCAAAATAAAATATGGCATTTCTAGTCTGATTGCTGCTTTTACTGCCCTTATTAACTCGTCAATGGTTTTTACCTCAATAAAAAAATCCGCTACCCCACCGACTTTAAAAGTGGTGTAGTCTCGCATAACAACATGCTCCTGGGTGCTTGTTAAGAGGTCAGTGATTTTTTTCTTCATGCTAAAATTTCTTTCAATTTATCTTGTATTTTGTAGATGTCGCCAGCCCCAATACTAATAATCACCGCTGCCCGCGGCTTGGCAGAGGTTTCCTCTTTTTTTATCTTTTTTGCGATATCATCAACAATTTTATCCCAATCAAAAATGTATCTTACCGAATGATGATATTTTGATATGGAATGAACCAAATCTTGAGATGTAACTGTGGCTTCTTTTTCCCTCTCCGAAGCGTAAATATCAGTAATATAAACTTTATCGGCATTGCCAAATGATTTAGCAAAATCCTCAAGCAAAATTTTTGTTCTCGAATAAGTATGGGGTTGAAAAATGCAGTAAATTTTAAAATTTGGATATTTTTTTCTTACTGCCTCCAAGGTCAAATTAATTGATCGCGGATGGTGCGCATAGTCATCCAAGAGCACGATATTATCTATCTTTGCCATCTTTTCAAACCTTCTTTTTGCGCCAGAAAATTCCGCTAAAGCTTTTTTAATTTGTGTAACGGTTACTTCTAATTTTAAAGCCGTGATGGCCGCTGCCGTGGCATTTAAGACATTGGCTTTGCCCGGAATTTTTAGTTTAAATGGCCCATATTTTTGATTAGCCTGCCGGCTATTTATTAACGAGAAAACAGTTTCCTTGTCATTTTCGATAAAATCAATTATTTTCCAATTCGCATTTATCTCAAAACCGTAGGTTTCAAAATTTCGATCAGCAATGGACCGGACAAGTTTTCGAGCTTTTAGATAATCAGTGCAGATGATGATGAAGCCATCGCGAGCGACTCGACAGGCGAATTTGTAAAAGGCTTGATAAATATCCTCAATCGAAGAAAATAAATCAGGATGGTCCATCTCAATGCTCGTGATGATCTCGATTTGAGGGTCTAAATCTAGGAATTTTGATTGAGGATTTTCTTGGCTTTTACGATATTCATCAGCTTCAACTACAAAATATTCTCCTTTACCGGCATGGGCATTGGTTCCTAAGGACTTAATATCGCCGGCGCCGATTATGAAACTTGGATCAAAACCTGCTCTTTCGAGAATAAAGCTTATCAACGCTGTTGTTGTAGTCTTGCCATGGATTCCGGCTACGGCAATAGTCTTAAAGGTATCAATTAAAAGCGTCAAGGCTTCAGAATAAGTAAGAATTGATAAGTGTTTTTTACGCGCCTCTTTAACTTCGATATTATCTTTACCAAAAGCCGCCGACAAAACTACAAAGTCTGGTTTACTTTCTAAATTCTCTGGGCTAAATGGAGCAACTGAAATTTGGGCTCTCTCTAAAATTTCGTCAGTAACAAATGAGTCCTGAACATCGGAACCAGTAACAAAATAGCCCTTTTGTTTAGCCAAAACCGCCAGCGCTGACATACCGACGCCCTTAATACCTATAAAGTGAATTTTTTTGTTTGTAGCCATTGTTGGACTTTATTTTAAAGAGGTTGAATACTCCGATGCTTGCATCGGAGATGAAAACCTACTTGAAAAAAACTTTTCCGCAAGGAATACTTTGCAGCTTGCTGCGAAGTAAGTTTATTTTAACCTAAATTGCCAATTAAATCCAGCCCCTTAGCCATGTCCTTAGATAAAATTTAGAACTTTCGATTGGTAGCCCCATCCAAATCGGCAAGAAAAAGACGAAAAAGGCGACGAGAATTGCAAAATAAAATGTGACAATAACTTTGCCCATTTTATCAACTAATAATTTTTCTAAAAGATAAGCGGTGCCGAAGCTTAAGAAAATAAACGAAGGGATGGCATGATAAATGAAGATCACTCTTTTAACAAAAGCCCAAGGGACGAGAAAGATTACAAATGCGCTAATTAAAATAATTGCGGTTTTATCCTTTTTGACTGAGTAATAAATAAGCAAAGGAATAACAACGATCGAGGACCACCACGCTAAAGGATTACCCAAACCGACGACACCGATGTATTTGCCATTGACATCTTTAAAGTATAGCCAGATGGGTCGGAGCAGCAAAAACCAGGTCCACCATTTGGAACCGTAAGGATGACCTTCGGTTAAATGCAAATTATAATTAAGAGACTGGCGGTGCCATTCTATAACATCCGAAATCAAATTCGTAATTTTAAAATTAAACAAGAAAAAGCCGAGATAAATGGCAACTGGTATAACTATTAAAAATATTAAATAGTAAAAAGGGTAATATTTCTTGAAAGGGATTTTTTTCGCCAAAGCAATAATAATAAAAGCTAAAGCCAACAGCCAACCAACGTATTTAATTGAAGAGGCTAAACCCAATGCCACACCGGCGAATATCAGGAAGGGTAATTTTTTGAAGTTAGCGAACCGCAAAAAGAAATAAAAAGATAAAATAATGAAAAAGGAAAGCAAGATATCTAAGAGACCCAAACGAGAATAAACTAAAAGCATCCCATCAAAAGATAAAATCAAAACTGTTAGTAAGCCGACTATCTTCCCGCCAAGTTCTTTCGCCGTAAGATAACAAAGCGGTATCAAGGCCGTGCCGAAAATGACTGACATAATTCGCCAACCAAATTGGCTATCGCCGAATATTTTTATTCCTGTAGCAATAATTAATTTGCCTAAAGGAGGATGAATATCAAAAAATTCTGTCCTCGATAAATACTTCCTCGCAAAATCAACAAAATATACCTCATCAAATACCAAGTCTTTGATATTACTAAGATGATAAAGCCGAAAAACCAAAGAAAATAAAGTAAAAAAGAGAACAATAAGCCATGGCCGAGCAAATAAAAATTTAAATGCGCCTTTAATTTTTAGCATGTTTGGCTGCCTCGTAAATTTCCTCAATAATTGAATTGGTTGCTTCTTTCTGATAAAAGCCATGAGCGTGATGGCCTAAAAGATTACGCATTTCTTTATCCTTCATGAGCGAATCGATAATGCTTTCAAGGGAACTTGAGGAAAGATTTTTTTCTGATAGGACGACGGCCGCATTTTGCTTGGCATAAACTTTTGCATTGGCAATTTGGTGGTTTTGGGCGGACTTTTCAATCGGGATAATGATCGCCGGTTTCGATAAAGCCGATATTTCAGAAAGTGTCCCCGCTCCCGCCCGTGTGATTATTAAATCAGCGTCACGCATATATTTTGGTAAATCAAAAGAGAATTTAAATAGATGATAGTTGGGATTATCGATTCTCTTTAACTCATCATAAAAGGTTTCGCCCGCAAGATGCCAAATTTCATATTTTTGCAATAGGCTTGGCAAGATTTGGCTGATTAGATAATTGATTTTTTGTGATCCCTGAGAACCACCGGTAATAAGTAATTTTAATTTATCGCCTGTAATAATCGGCGTCTGCAAGAATTCTGGGTTAACCGGCGTGCCGGTATAGATTAGTTTCTCTAATAGCAAGTCTGGTCTATAATCATCAATCTGACGATTGTAGACTTCAATCGGAAAACCAAGGCAGATTTTTTTAGCAATTTTACCCGCCCATAAATTAGCTCGACCGACGACTGCATCTGATTCGTGGATAACCAGCGGTATTTTAAACAACCTGAGCCAAAAGATAATCGGGACGGTGGCATACCCGCCCTTAGCAAAGACGACATTGGGTCGAAAGAATAATAAAACAAACAAGCCCTGAATTATGCCGATAAAAAATTTAATTAAGTCCCACAAATTGGCGATGGAAAAATAAGTTCGACGCTTGCCAACCACTAATCCTTTAAATGGAATATTGAAATTGCAGGCAATATTTTTTTCAATCCCTTGGTGAGAACCAATATACAGCAAAGATACGCTTTTATTAGTTACCAGGCTTTTAGCGACTAAAACCAATGGCCAAGTATGACCCGCGGTTCCGCCGCCTGTCAGTAGAATTCTCATAGAATTCTCCAAATTCTAAACTCTAATTTCTAAATCCTAAACAAATTCTAAATTCCAATGTTTCAAACTTTTGTAATTTGTGATTTGGGATTTGTTTAGAAATTAGGATTTCGGATTTAGGATTTAGCTTGATGTATCTTGGCGTGAATATTTGGAAATATTTAACAGTATCCCAATAGAGGCGAGGTTAATTATTAAAGAAGAACCACCGTAGCTTATAAATGGTAAAGGAATTCCAGTCAGCGGAACAATATTTAACATCGCCCCAATATTAATTAATGCCTGAACAGTAATCCAGGTAGTAATACCAGTAGCTAAATATTTAGCAAAATTATCAGGCGCTTCACGAGCAATTTTAAATCCTCGCCAAGCAATAAAGACATAAGCGGCTAAAACTAAACTTACCCTGATAAAGCCCAACTCTTCAGCAATAATGGCGAAGATCGAGTCAGTGTGCGCTTGTGGTAAATATAAATATTTCTGCTTACTTTGACCAAAACCTAAACCCCAAAGCCCGCCCGAGCCAATTGCCAATAAAGCTTGGTTAATATGATAAGCGGCGCCGAGTGTTTGGCCAGAAGGGTTCAAAAATACTAAAAACCGCTGCATTCGGTAAGGTTCAACTTTAATTAATATTAATAATAAGGCAATTGCCCCGGCAATCGTGATCGCAATATGTTTATAGCGAGCGCCAGAAATAAAATAAATTATTACGGCGGTGGTGACGATGACCGATAAAGTGCCAAGGTCTGGCTGTCCCATAATTAGAATTCCCAAGACAATCATTAAAATAATGAAGGGAACAAAACCAGAAGCGAAATGTCTTACATCCCCGCCTTTCCTCTCAAGCCATGAAGCAAAATATATTAAGAAGGTTAATTTTATTAACTCCGATGGTTGAAAAATAAAGCTACCGATACCTACCCAACGATGGGCGCCACCAAAAGACCGACCAATTCCTGGCAGAAAAACTGCTAAGAGCAAGACGATATTGGCTAAATACAAAGGCAAGGCAATTTTACGCCAAAGGCGATAATCGACAAAATAAACACCAATCATCAAAAGTAAACCGATTATTAATGGTCTTAGTTGATGGAGGGCAAAATAATAACTGCTGCCAAAATTTTCCTGGGCAATCACGCTTGAAGCAGAATAAATCATCACCAACCCAAATAAACTTAAGAGAAAAACTATCAGCGCTAAAATGTAATCCGGTTTTGATATTCGTTCACGCAACATCGTCTATTTTTGCTCCAGAACGATTTGTTTAAAAATACTTCCTCGTTCTTTATAATTTTTATATCGATCAAAGGAAGCGGAGGCGGGTGAAAGCAAAATAACGTCACCTGGGCGGGCCAGTTCTTGGGCAATTCTGATTGCTTCGGACATTGTTTTAATTGCTGCAAATGTTTCTATTTTTACTTTTTTGATCCCACTCAGAATTCTTGAGGCAGTTAGCCCAATCGCAATAATTGCTTTGACCGGACTATTGGAAATGACTTGACTTAGTTTTCGATAGTCGGCGTTTTTTTCCGATCCACCTATCAAAAGGATTACCGGCTCAGAAAAAGCGTTAATTGCCGCCATAGTTGTATCCGGCGTTGTTGAGAAAGAATCATTATAGAATTTGACACCATTAATAACTTTGACAAATTCCAATCGGTGTTCAAGCCCTTTAAATTGAGCAATCCCTTCGAAAATAGCATTTATTTTGGCCCCGGCTAAATATGCAGCCGTGGCGGCAGCCGAAATATTTTCCAAATTGTGCTCACCTTTTAATTGAACTTTATCGGCCGCGATAATTTCGATATCATTTCCAAGCGCTGATCTTAAAATAATTTTTTTATCGCTATTAACATATGCACCCTGATCAACGGATTTTCTTCTTGAAAAATAATAAACTTCACCAAGGGTTAAGGCGGCGAATTCAAAACCGGTTAGATAATCCGCATTTATCACGGCGAAGTCGTTTTTGCCTTGATAGCGAACAATATTTTTTTTGGCCTCGATATATTCTTTTTCGTTTTTGTGATAATCCAAATGATCAACCTTGATGTCTAAAACCACGGCGATATGAGGAGATTTTTTTAGATCGTGAAGTTGAAAAGACGAAAGTTCTAAAACAACAATATCATCAGCCCTTAACTTATCGATAAAACCAATTGGTGGATTACCGATATTGCCGCCGATATAACAAGATTTATTATCCTGCTTTAATATTTCACCTATCAAGGCAGTGGTCGTACCTTTCCCTTTGGTGCCGGTAACGCCAATAATAGGGGAGGGGGAACACTCAAAAAATAATTTTGTTTGGGAAGAAATTTCGACGCCAGCGCGAATTGCCTGGCGGATTTTCCCATGAAGATAGGGGAGACCGGGCGTGCGAAAAACTATTTCAAAATCTTCAAGATGGTCAAGATAATGTGGACCCAAACGAAATTGCACCGGTAAATCTTTAATTTTCTGATAGTACTCGCCCAACTCCCCTTTTTCTTTTTTGTCACAAATAACGACTTTGGCCCCATTTTTGACTAAAAATTTAACCAGGTGGACATTTTCTTCCCCTAAACCCAAGACGCCAACTTTTTTATCTTTTAGATTAGTCATTCTCTCATTCCTATCACCGCGGCAGATGTGGGTGCTTGATCTTTTTCTAAGCGATGGCTGCCAAAAATGCCATTTTGGCAAGCAGGGCATAATTTTGCCACTTCAATATTTTGTGCCAGAAGCCTATTCTTTTTTAAATCTAATAAAATCGCCTTTTTTAAATCGATGTAGCCGTCTTTATTTCTCAAAAGTACCGCTTGTGGATAATTTTCCAAAAACTGCTCCAAAACATCCTTCTTAACGGTGAAGTGTTTCTGACAAATCCCCGGACCAATCCCAATAATTATATTTTCTTCCTCGGCGCCGAAATGGCGAAATTTGCTGATCAGCTCGTCAACAATTCCCCCAATAATCCCCCTCCAGCCACAGTGAGCGGCGGCGACAATTTGTAAGGCTGGATCATATGCCAAAATTGGCAGACAATCAGCCGCGGTCACCAGCAAAAATAAATCTTTTTCCCTAGTTATCAGCCCATCGGCTCCTTTGATATCGTTTTTTGTATCACACGCACCTTTTCCCCTCTCTCGGGCGCCAACAGAAATAATTTTTGACCCATGAATCATCTCCGGAATCGTGACTTTATCCAGTTCCGCCCTAAGTCCGGAAAGAAAGTGTTCGCGATTTTTAATCGTTTTTGATTTATCTCCCCGATAAAGACTCATATTGCCATAGGCTCTAGTGGAAATTCCATGAATAACTTCTGGAAATTTAGCTAATAACGAAAATTTGAAGAAACGATCCTCCATAGGTATATTGTATCAAAAAAGACTTAAATTTACCAAGTAAAATGGGAAGGGCGCCCCCCGAAGGGGCGGGGCGCCCACACTGAACGTTCGCCCAGAACTCTATGCTGGTTGACCAGCGCGGCTAGCCAGATACTCCCTGGCCTCCGCCACGCTGATCCCCTCGTGCACAATCATGGCCATGGCTTTGACCATACCTTCTGGGTCCACGTGCTGGAAGGCGTTGCGGCCGATGGAGATGCCGGCAGCGCCGGCCCGGACTGCGTCGGCCACCATCTGGAGCAACCCATCGTCAGTCTCGACCTTCTCGCCGCCGGCGATTACCACCGGCACCGGGCAGCCCTCAACCACTTCGTAGAATGCCTCTGGCGAACCGGGGTAGTTCACCTTGACGATGTCCGCGCCCAGCTCGGCGCCCACTCGGGCGGCGTGCTTGATGTTGCCCAGACCGTACTCCTCTATCTTGTCGCCGTTCTTGCTACCACGCGTGTACATCATCGCCAGAAGGGGCATGCCCCAGAACATACAGCGCTCGGAGACTGCGCCGAAGTCACAGAGCATGTTGGAATCGGTGGGCGCGCCGAGGTTCACCTGGATCGAAACCGCGTCCGCGCCCAGCTTGATCGCTTCCTCCACCGTACATACCGGTACCTTCGCGTACGGGTCCGGGGAAAGCGAGGTGCCGGCGGAAAGGTGGACAATCAGGCCGATGTCTCGGCCGCTGCCGCGGTGACCAGCCCCCACCATACCCTTATGCATGAGGATAGCGTTCGCGCCGCCGTTCACCACCTTCTTGACGGTACCCTGCATGTTCTCCAGGCCCGGGATCGGGCCGACTGTCGTCCCATGGTCCATGGGCACGATCACCGTTCGGGCGGTCTCACGATCCATGATACGTTCGAGACGGATCTGCTTGCCAATCACCTTGTTCCTCCGCTGTGCAGTGTACTAGCCCACGATATTTCTGCATATTTATCGTAGACCCGTAGCTACACAACAAAAAAACTGGCCTTTTGGGCCAGCTCTCTATCCTACTATTGATATTTCAACTTAAAATCGCCAGCCCGAATGGTCAGGAGTAAAAAAGAAGTAAAAGAATTTTGAATGAATGCGAACAATGCTGTATTTCATGGCGTTATTAATATATCTTAATGTGTAAAATTTGTCAACCCCCACACCTTAAAAAATTATCCTAGGTGTGGGGGTTGACTGCTTAACACCTCAACGGGGTGAGGTGTTAAAAGTTCTGGCCGATTTTATAGCCGATATATATGCCCAAAAGACCACCGATAGCACTGGTAATTATAGAGCTTAATGAAAAAAAGCCAGCGCCAAATAAGACTGGAATATAGCCGCCGGCGATTGATCCCACAATCATCCCCAGACCAACAAATAACTTTAGCATAGTTGTATTGTATCATTAAATTTCCAAACTCGCCGCCATGATAGATTTTTAGATTTCTCTTGCCTCGATTTGTCCCGAATATCTTTAAGGGAGTGCGATCGAGAGGTTGACGCTTTCTTGTGAGCCTACCTTGACCCCCGCCAATCGCCGGATATCAAATTAAATTATTCCTAACCATTTCCCCACATACCCGGTATGTAGGGAAGGTTTTACTGGGCCAGATTCTGAACTCTCGCACCTTGGAAGTGCGAGCGGCTGATTATCTTTTATTGTTCCCTCACGACGTACTCTGCCTCAGGGACGGCGACTATTTCAAGATCTTCGCCGTGTTTTTTTATGGCGTCATAATTTTTTTTCGGATCGTAATGGGCAATGGCTTTAACCGGCAAGATGCCCAAACCCGATTCGACACCCCTCTCTCTTGAAAAATAATATTTCGCTAGTACATAGAAACCCGCCGATGAACCCATCACCACTTTGTCTTTAATTAACTGGTCAAAATTTTCTATTTTTGAGACAACCGCCTTTAATTTTTCCGTATCTCCGCCTCTTAGATAAATAGCATCAGCTTGGTTTATTTGGCCAGCAAAATCAGCTTTCTCAGCCAAAATAAAGTTCAGATCATCACGGCCAGTATAATCTTTAAAGTAATCCTGGTCCTGCTGGTAAAGTCTCGGCCAGTCAAATCTTTCACGGGCAAAATAGCAAAGTAAAATAGTGGGGTTGGTTAAATCTTTCACTATCTCTCTATAAAAATTTTCATTTTCCTCACAAGGCATTGAGGTCTTCCCGCCATGTAAAATAAATTTCGTCATATTATTTTGTGTATTATGCTATTTACACTTGGCAAGTGTATGAGGGAATGTGTTCCATTAAGGGAATTATCCCCTACCGATGAGGGCAATTAAGAGTCCGATTGAGGCGCAAACGGCCGAAATAACCCAAAACCGCATGGTTATTTTTGTCTCCGGCCAGCCGATGGCCTCAAGGTGGTGATGAATTGGCGAAGAAAGAAAAATCTTTCGTTTAAAAACTCGCTTGGAAAATATTTGAATAATAACCGATAAGGCTTCTACCACAAAAATAAAACCAATTATCGGCAAAACCGCCACTGAATTGGTCAAAAAAGCAATGACGCCTAAAGTCACCCCCAAAGACATCGAGCCAGTATCGCCCATAATAAAACGGGCTGGATAAATATTAAACCAAAGAAACGCCAGAAGTGCACCAACAATTGTTCCACAGAAAGCGGCCAAAGCGACTTTGCCTTGGACCAGAGCAATAATCGAATAAGAGGCAAAAGCGATGGCTAAAGTTCCGCCCGCTAGACCGTCAAGACCATCGGTTTCATTAACGGCAAAACCCATAAAAACTATCGTTAAGATAAATAAGGGAATATACCACCAGCCCAAGAAAAAATCGCCGATACCGGGAATATGAAAAATGTCCCAACCGAGCTTAAAGAAAAACCACCAGGCGCCAACAACGGCGATTGTAAGATAAATTAAGAATTTAAATCGGAAACGCAAACCGCCGCTATTTGGGCCTAAACCGCGAATATTGGCAATATCGTCAATCGCCCCAACGATACCGGTGGCGACAAGAACAAATAGTGGCAGCCATGTCCCCGCCCGCGAAAGGTTAAAAAGCAAAGTGATAATCGCCGTGGTTATCCAAATCAATAACCCTCCCATGGTGGGAGTGTTGGCTTTGTGCTTGTGCAAACTATAGTAAATGGGTGCTCTTTTCTCATCATAACCGGTTTTCCTGATTCTCTTGCCCAACCTATTTTTATATAAAAAGTCGGTAAAAAGCGGCGTCCAAATAACGGCGATAATAAAGGACAGAGCTGTTAACCAAAAAATCTTTGCTAAATTCGGCAGAAATATTTGAATTGTTTCCATCCGACAAATCTTTCAGCGCTAATGTTCACGAATGAATGCAATACGTGATAATTAGTGTATAAAATTAGTGGAAAGTTTTACTTTGATTCCAAAGCCTCGGCGAGTTCGGATTTGCCCGCAGCGCTTCTACTATATCCTCCAGCGCAAGGGCTCTAGATGCCTTAATTAAAAGTATATCACCAACGCGCGCTTGATTCAAAAGATATTCTATCGCCTGCTGATTATTGTCAAAATGCTTGCCTCGATAACCCTTGGCCAAATTGCCGACGGTGACAACTTCATCAGCAATTTCATTGGCGTATTCGCCGATTAATCGATGGACCTCGGGAGAGATCTTGCCGATCTCAAGCATATCGCCCAAAACAGCAATTTTTCGTTTCGCTGGCAAGATTTTCAATGTAGCCAAAGCGGCTTTCATTGACAAAGGATTCGCGTTATACGTATCGTCAATGATTGTACTATTATTGTGGCCCCTAAAAACTTCCATACGATGTTTTTGGCTGGTGATATTTTTAATCCCGGTAATAATTTCCTCTTTTTTTAAATTAAATATTTCTCCAACAGCGCAAGCAGTCAGAGCCGGATAAATATTTGAAACCCTCCCCAGGGTCTTTGTCTCCGCTAAAAATTTCCCAGTTGCCGTGATGACTTGAAACTTGGTTAAAGGCAGGTAATTTTCGATTTCCGTTGTTATATTCTTCGCCGTCACATCTGAAACTTGAGTTAAACTGCAAGTTTTAACTTGCCAACGGCCGCCAAAAGATAATTTTTTGACATTCTCGTCATCGATATTTAAGACAGCGTAACCATCAGAGGGCAAGGCCCTTAAAGCTTCTGTTTTTTCTTCAATAATTTTCTCCATCGTGCCGAATATTTCCAAATGGGCCTGACCGATGCTAGTGAGAACGGTGATGTTGGGCCGAACAAAACTGGCGATGTATTTGATATCACCGGGTTGGTCAGCGGCGATTTCTAAAACTAAAATTTTTGTTTTCGAATTCGCAAAAATTTTAAAAGGCGCCAAAGGAAGGATTGGAATCCAGTGATAGAATTTTGAGGGTGACTGATGAAAACCAAGAATTGCCAAGGAGATGCCATTTTTTGTATTCAAGTTCCCCCAAGATTTTCGCACTCTATTTTGAAAACGAATTTGTAGAACTTCAAAAATTGCCTCTTTGGTTGAGGTCTTACCAACTGAGCCGGTAATGACAATTATTTTAGGTTTAACGCGCTTAAGATATCTTGTCGCCCAGAATTTTAAATATGATTGTAAGAATTTTGACATTATTTTGTATTTTAATACTTTTATTGACTTTTGTCTAGGTTGCTGTTAGTTTTTAGACGGCTGTAGTACTACATCATAGGGGGCGCAACTTAAGTGGATAAGACGGCTCTTGTCGAGCTTCTTCGTTCGTATCCCCAAAAGCCAAGAGTTGGCTTGTTGATGTTTTCTTCCCAGATACCCGGACCTCGCGCTCCGGAGCACGACCAAAAGATAATCTTCACCGCCAAAACGTGGGAATATCTGTATGGACGCGGCTTTGAGCCGGAGATTATCCTCACAAGCGGCTTGCCTGACCGCCATGGGCTGACGGGCGCCCGATACATGGGGAAGCAATTCGAGCTCTTTGAGGAACTTGGTTTGCGCTTGACAAGGTATCTGCGAATCGGTGAGGAAGAAAGCACCTATACCTCCGAAAGCCTCCTCCAGCTCAAACCTCATATCCTTGTCGGAAAGGACGAGTCTCCGCGTTACGACATAATCGTGATGATCTCGAACTCCCCCCATCTATTGCCCTCTGCCGCCTATGCCAAACACCTCATCCGTAAAGTACGGTTTGTCAAGCTTTCTTCCGGTGACGGCCACGGCGTCGCGACGGGCGCTGAGCTTAACACGTCTTATCCGAAGTACCTCGGTCGCGAGCTACTACACTACCTTGCGGCCATGTCTTTTGATAGGAACGGCAAGTTCCTCGATCGGTTAGGGTATGGAGAAAAGCTCCGTGCCCTCTGTCGGACACGAGAGTGGCCACCGATCAGCCTGCCCACCTAAAGAACGAGTCTTCCGTCCAGCCCCAGTTTTTTCAAAACTGGGGCTGGACGTCGCTGTTATTTAAGGTACAATAACCGATTTAATATTATTCTGCTGGAGGGACTCGGAAGTAGTCAAGTAACCATGCCGCCATCTCCCCAAATGTCGGCGCAGCCGAACTTTCGGCCCAATCAACATTTTTGGGCTGATCTAAACGCACTAACATCACAAATTTAGGATCATCGGCCGGTGCAAAACCAATGAATGAACCGATGTGACGGTCAGTATAATAGCCGCCACCTGGTTTGGGAACTTGAGCGGTACCGGTTTTACCTGCGACTCGGTATCCGGGAACCGCCGCCTTTTTGCCGTGTCCATTGACCACCACTGAAACCATCATTTCGGCGACTTTTTTAGCAGTTTCAGCACTAAGGACTTGTTTTATTTCCTGGGAACCACGAATATCTTTATGACCATTGGCATCTTCTACTTCAGAGACAATATAGGGTTTCATAATTTTACCGCCGTTAGCAATACTCGAAACCGCAGTGGATAGTTGAAGTGGAGTAACAGAAATACCCTGGCCGAAAGCAATTGTCGCCCGTTGAGTATTAGACCATTCTTTTAATGCTAAAACCTTTCCTTCAGTCTCGGTGTCAAGCTCAATACCGGTTTTCCGGCCAAAACCATAATCTTTAAGATATTGAAATTCTTTTTCTTTGCCCAACTGTTCTGAAACCCAAACCATAGCGACATTGTCGGAGTTCTCTAAAACCTGGGTCATTGTCTCTTTGCCAAAAGCTTGGTCAGTCGCAGTGTGAATTTCATAACTATCAACCGTGACAGAATTTGAGAACACACCTTCAGTTTCGGGGGTGACCTTACCTTCATTGATGGCGGCAGCCATAATTAATGGCTTAAAAACTGATCCAGGTTCCCAAGCAGAGGCAATCGATGAAATAGTATAAACACTCTGTTGATCCTGAGATACTTCATTATATTTATTTGGATCGTACGTTGGCTCCCCTGCCATCGCATAAATTGCACCTGTTTTGGGATTCATCACGATAATAAGACCGGAGTCGGCCTGATATTTTTCCACCGCCTTTTTTAAAATAACTTCTGCTTGGTATTGGATATTATGATCAATCGTTAAGATATAGTCTGAGCCGTTTTTAGGATCAATTTTCTGACCGATATTAAAAAGCCTGCCCCGGATATCTTTTTCAGCGAAAATTTCCCCGCCATAGCCTTTAAGCTGCTCATTAAAATAGCCTTCCATACCATACTGACCATCGTTTTCATAATTTACAAAGCCTAAAACCTGCGCGGCCAAAGACTTTTCGGGATATACCCGGCCAGCCTCTGGCAAAATCATTATTCCCTGAATTTTTAGGGCGGCGATTTTATCACCCTCTTCTTCGTTTAGCCCGTGTTTTAGTAGTTTATACTTTTTGTTGTTATTGATTTGCTCAAAAATTTCATTTTTGGGGATGTCGATAATTGGCGCGAGTTCTTCAGCCGCTTGGTCTGGATTTTTAATATTTTGCGGCACAGCTAGGGCTTGATAATACTGGGTATTGGTTGCTAAAGGAAACATATCTGAGGCGTAAATTTTTCCTCGCTGGGCCGGGAGTTCCTTTTTAAGGATGTATTGATTTTCCGCTAAGGCAACGTAGCTAGCGTGTTCTAAAATTTGCTTTTGAAAAAGCCTGAACATCAAAATAGCAACCATTATAACAATTAGGCCGAAAGCCAAACTTAGCCTTTTACTACTTGCCGTGCTAACCATAATTTTTACTATTGAAGATTAAGACGATCCGCGTCGTTTTTTATTTCACTTAATGATTTAAGTCGCGCCGATTCCACTTCTAATTGCTTGACATCGGTTTGTGCTTTGCTCTTTTGGTCTTCTAGATCCATCACTTTATATTTCAATGTTGCCGCCTGAGAACTTTGAGCTAAATAAAATAAGGCGGCGATAGCAATTAAAATGACCGTAACAAATTTCAAAGAAATCGGACCGAGTCGGATTTCACTGTTAATCGTTCTTTTGCGATACGGTGATTGCCAAGTATTGGCGCGAGTGATAAGCATATGCCTCCTTCGGAGTAAATCCGAAATTCGAATTTCTAAATTCGAAACTATAGGAATATTTAATTTTTTTATAATTTTGAATTTGGAATTTGTTTAGGATTTCGTGCTTAGAATTTAGAATTTATTTTCCTTGCTGCTCTTAATTTAGCTGATCTGGCGCGCGGATTATCATCTATTTCTTTTTCGGATGGGGCCACTGGCTTCGGCGTTAAAATTTCTAAGTTCGGATTCCCCCGGAAAAACTGCTTCACAATTCTATCTTCAAGCGAGTGAAATGATATAACGACAATTCTCCCGCCTGGAGACAGTATTTGAAGTGCTTGTTTTAGACCGTTTTCGAGTGCCCTTAACTCGTCATTAACGGCTATTCTTAGGGCTTGGAAGGTTAGCGTCGCAAAATGCATCTTCCGTTTGGTTCTCTCGCGGAGATGTATGGCTTTCTCGATAACCTTAACTAATTCTCCTGTTGTTCGAATCGGCCGAGCTTTACGGGCAGTGACAATTTCTCGAGCAATTGCCGCGGCCATTGGTTCTTCGCCATATTGCCAGATGATTTGTCTAATTTTTTCTGCTGGCCATTGATTGATAATCTTTTCCGCTGTCAGGTTAATATTCGGTGACATTCTCATATCAAGAGGGTTATTTTGCTGAAAAGAAAAACCGCGCTCTGAAGAAAGTTGATAGCTTGAAGTGCCTAAATCGAATAAAATCCCGAAAATTTCTGAAACTGGCCATTTTCTTACTAAAAGACCTATTTCATCAAAATTACTATTGATAAAAGTAATTCGATTGCCGTAGTTTTTAAGGTTCTTTTGGGCTTCTTCGATCGCAACTGGATCTTGGTCAATGGCCAGAAGCTTTCCTTTGGGCGAGGTTTTTTCCAAGATCATTTTTGCGTGCCCACCTAAACCAACCGTGGCATCAATGAAGTTTTGATCTTTTTGGGGGGCCAAATATTTTATTACCTCCCTCGAAAGTACAGGAATATGTCCTTGCATTTTGCCTCCAGAGCTAAGGGAAGAAAAAGATTAGCAGCCAGTGCCCCTCCTTAAATTTAGCCAATTTTGTTTTGCCCCACCTCGGCCCGAATTTTGGGACGCGTAGGGCCGGAAAAATATATTCTTTGCAGCCTTTGTTTGTTTTATCTGGCTGCTAATCAAACGAGATAATCCTTACACTCCCAGATCCATCATGTGGCGGGAAATTTCATCGGTTTGTTTTTCAGTCGATTGTTTAAAGCCCTGCCATTTTTCCTTATTCCAGATTTCTAAACGGCTGTATAAACCAGCGATAACGGCCTGATTCTTTAAAGATGCATATTCCTTTAAATAACCAGGAATTAACGCCCGTCCTTGGGAATCGAATTCCACCTCCATGGCGCCGGCCAGCATCAGTCTCGAGAAAGCCCGGGATTTTGGGTCAGAAATTGGTAAAGCGCCCAGTTTTCCGGCGAGATTTTCCCATTCTTTCTTGGTAAAAACCCAGAGACAAGCATCTAAACCCCGAGTGATAACCGCGCCACTGCCAAGCTCTTTGCGCAATTTAACCGGAACGGCCATCCTTCCTTTTTGATCAATTGAATGAGTGTATTCGCCGATAAACACAGTCGCTCCGCTCCTTCTACTAATTACAAATCTTTACAAATATACGAATAATTTAACTTTTGATTTTTCTCATTTGTATATTTGTATAAATTTGTATTTCGTAGGGGCAAAGCTGTCCACAGCTTTGCAAGGTTTTCCCCACATTTATCCACAATTTGCCACTTTGGACTTATTATATGCCACTATCGTTTTCTATGTCAACACCTAAATACCTCAACCTGTTAATAGGTTGGGGTTATATTAGAACTGTGGATAAGTACCCCTTTTAAATAGAATGCGGGGAGGCGGGACGCGAGTCCCTCCTCCCCGGCATGATGTCCGTGACATGGGGCACGGTTGCGCCCGATGTCGGTATAGTCACCAAGGAGGCCGTCCGTAAAGCGGTAGGTTTGTCCTGATGTCGCCTCTGGTGAAGCTTGCCCCCACTACTTGGGGCCTTAGCGAATGCTAAGCTAGCGGTTCTGCTGGTGAATCTCTTGGGGGAACATCACGGACAGCCTCCTAATTTTATTTTAGGAGAACAATATGAACTTGTTAAATAGAAAATTTTTGAGTTCTTTTATATGGTTACTTTAGAGCCAAAATACCAAGAAAAACAATCGTAATAATGGCAAGAATAAGAGTTGTTTGCAAAAGTAGTTTGATCGCCTCTTTCTTAGAGCCATCAAGATATAGCATAAGTGGTTTGCCGATAACTAACGTTCCGACCACCAAAACTGATAAGGTCATCAAAAGCAAAATCCCTACCCCGCTAAGTACATTCTGATCTTGACCGAAAATTTGATTGCCATAAGTCATGAGTGATGCCACCAGGGCAATATAAACCGCCGTCCCGATACTGTTAATTATTGCCGTTTTCAAAAGTGAATTTTTCATTTTTCTCCATTATTTTTGATCCTTCGGACACATATTATCGAGGCAAGCTAATAAACTGCCTGACCACAAAATACATAACCAACAGGATAACTATCAAAAGTATGACTTTTAACGTTGTCTTTTTCGTATCCGTCTGTTTATCTTCTGGTTTCGACAATTTTAAGAATGGGAAGATAAGGGCGATAACAACAATAAGTACCCCGACCATACTTTCCGTAAAAGCTAAATGATCCGTGGAGTCTGATGCAGTGAACCGAAATCCGCTCCAAATGAATAATAATAATCCAAAGATAACAAAAGTGATAGCAATTATTATTCTAAACCCACGAGACATAGTGACCTCCTTCTAAAAACTCCCCAATTTCCCAAACAAATAATTCTTTAATTCTTTAATTTCAACCCGCTCCTGTTTCATGGTGTCTCGATCTCGGACAGTGACTTTGTTGTCTTCTTCGAAATCAATAGTGATGCAATATGGAGTTCCTATCTCATCTTGCCTTCGATATCGCCGGCCGATACTGCCAGATTCGTCGAATTCGATCTCTCCCCAACAGGTTTTGAGGTCTTTATATATTTCTTGGGCTTTATCGCTTAATTTCTTGACCAATGGCAGGACCGCGACTTTGACCGGTGCGATGCTCGGGTCAAGATGTAGAACCACTTCAGATCCTTCGTCGCCCTGAGGCTCCTCAGGATGACTGTCGACCGTACGGCCTCCAGTCACTTCCTCGAATGCGTCGCAAATTATTGCAAGCATTAGCCGCTCAATCCCCAAGGTCGGCTCGATGACGTAGGGAATATATTTTTCCGAAACTTGCCCTGAGCTTGTCGAAGGGTCGAAATAAGATAAATCCTTGCCCGACGCTTCCTGATGGGCTTTCAAATCAAAATCGGTACGATTGGCTAAACCAGTTAATTCTTTGTATCCAAAAGGATAATTGTATTGGATATCTACCGTTCGTTGTGAATAGTGAGATAATCCTTCTTTCGGATGTTCGTAATTCTTAATATTTTCTTTTTTTATTCCCAAAGATAGGACAAAATCTTCCCAATTTTTCAACCACTCGTCAAAGGCTTTTTCATCGTCGCCTGGTTTGACAAAATATTCGATTTCGGCAATTTCAAACTCACGCACCCGAAACAAAAAGTCCTTGGTGTTGATTTCATTGCGAAAAGATTTACCGATTTGGGCAATGCCGAACGGAACTTTCTTGCGCGAGACTTCCATAACTTGCTTAAAATCCGTAAACATCCCCTGCGCCGTTTCCGGCCTTAAATATGTTTTTGATGTTTCATCCGGTATTACTCCAACGTGCGTCTCAAACATCGGGTTGAATTTCTTGGATTCGGTAAATTCATGTTCTCCCCCATTTGGACATTTCCCTGTTTGTGATTTAGAATTTGTGATTTGTTTAGGATTTAGGATTTCGGATTTAGGATTTTCGCCTTTTGGCAGATCATCCGTTTTAAACCGTTGATGGCACTTGCGGCATTCAACAAGCTCATCAACAAATCCCTTTTCGTGCCCGCTCGCCTGCCAGACTTTGCGGTTCATTAAAATGGCGGATTCCATACCAACGATATCATCGCGGTTTTCGACAAACTTTTTCCACCAAAGTTTTTTAATATTATTTTTTAGTGCAACGCCATAAGGCCCAAAATCATAAATACCGGATAAACCACCATAAATTTCACTCCCCGGCATCACAAACCCGCGCCTTTTCGCCCAACTGACAATTTTTTCTAATTTATCCGCATTCTTTTCATTTGCCATATTTACCTCTTCTAAAATATATCATAATATTACCACTATACAAAATGTCTAACCACTTTGGTGACACCTTAGAGGTGTCACATTTTTGGTCAAGACTCGATTAATAATTTTTTAATAATAGATAGTTCTTTTTGATAACTTATTCTATCCTCAACAAATACTCGATATTTTTTTGGATCTATCTCAAGAATATTTTCATAATCACAAAATCGGCGGATATTATCGCTATTGAGATATTCTAAATATGAGGAATATTGCCAATCTTCAGGTTTCTTAACTAATCCGGCCGTTACTGGATTAAGATGATTATATCTCGTAAGATGCAATAATTGGTCATCATTTTTGACTAAAACATTTTTAAATTCCCCTTCCCACAAAGGCCCTTTCCTTTTGTAACAAGTATTAAAATAACGAGCATAAGCGTTTGAGACATTGCTTAAATAAGTTGAGATTCCCCCATCTTTGAGTTGCTTTAATACCAAATGAATGTGCGTCGGCATTAAACAATAAGCGATTATCTGAACAATTTTATCCTCGTCTTTTGCAATTAGATCAAATATCTGGAAAAATCCTGAATTAATAACCGCTTTGTGACGAATGAAATTTGAAAATTTAGATGGTGGATTCTCAATCTGAAAATACACGAGCAACATAAGCATTCTCCGAAAATCATGATCGTTATTAAAAATTTTAAAATCAGCAATACTGCGATTAAACACATGATAAACGCTGCCTGTTGCTAAAGGAAATTTTCTTATCATGTTTTTATCTTAACACACTTTACCTTTTTTTGTGACACCTTAGAGGTGTCACATTATCGGTTAGATATACTCGATATGGTTAAACGGATATAGCAAAAAAGAGCCGAGAGGCTCTTTTTTGCGTGGGTATTCGCATAGATTATTCTTGGATTCAGATTTTTACTGGGCTTACCCCGTTAATTGCGCACGGCGTGACCCCGATATTTCGTCGGGGTAAGCCAGTAAGCATTTTTACGGGGTGAATTGGAAGGTGGAAAGGATTTGGTTTTCTAAAGCAGCACTGTATGTGTATTTCGAATTCGATTTATTAAACGTGAAATAGCCTACTGATTTTCCATCTGAAATAAAGATCACCTCATCGCCCAAAACCCCATCGCCAGGAACCAGTTTCACTTTAGTCACTTCTAGCGAACCAGCTTTTGATGTGGTTGCCGTGTCAACTTTATATGTCCCAGTTTTTTTCGAGATGTAATCAGAAACCGAAGCCGCTCCACTAACTCCCAGCATTTTTGAAACAGTTTGGAAATAGCTTATCTGCATTATATATTCGATCCCAACACTAAACCTAACCGTGGCTTGTGCGTCAAGAGCCAAATCTTTTTCACCGGCAATAGTCCATTCACTTGGATATTTAAAACTAAAACCACTCGTACTATTCGTATACGTCTTCCAATCGGCCGGCACGCTTGAAGAAGCTGATGGGCTAACCGCTGCCGATGGAGAGATCGATAAAACCGCCACTGGCGATGGGCTGGCGGTGGAAGTGGTTGCCGAAGTTTTGCCGTATTTGGCATATAGCCAGTATCCACCCCCAAGAACGACGATGACAACCAAGATAATTAAAAGCCACTTCATGGTACTTGACCCTCCCTGTGGCCTCTCGACTCCGCTCGAGACAGGCGCGGGAGTAACTGATGATTGATTCATAATTTCCTCCGTTTATCTTAATTAATTTTATTATAGCATAATTCTTCGCCAAAAACCATTTACCATTTATTAAATTACATTCAGACTGGCAAAAACCGCCGCGATTTAAATTCCTGCTGACTAATATAATCTATATAATTTTGGGTAATTTTTTTGGCTTCTTTTTGAATTTCAATAGAAGTTATTAATTTTTTCAAATTTTTGAGTCGGTTTTTAAGAAAAAATCTCAGTAGCTTGATGGCATTATTAGAAATCTTAATGCCATTAGGTTGACAGTGGCTGCAAACAATGCCGCCTTCGGCACTATCAAAAAAATTGTCTTCACTTAATAAAATCTTATGGCAGGCCAAACAGCGATCTATTTCGGGGCCAAAACCCAGAATAGATAAAAGATTTAACTCAAAATACGAAATTAAGAGATCGTCATTAATTTGGCCAACTTTATTTAATACCTCCAAAAGTAAATCAAGAACCTCCGGATGTTTTTCATGTTCACCGGTTAATTTATCAATCGCCTCGGCTAAATAGTAAGAAATATGAGTGGATTTTAAGTTATTACGAATGGCAAAAAAACATTCAATAATTTCGGCTTCGCAAACAATATCTAAATTGCGACCCTCGGCGATAACTAAATTTGCCAAACAAAATGGTTCTAAGTTCCCGCCTAAACGCGAGGTTGTTTTGCGGGCGCCTTTAGCAATTACTTTTATTTTGCCGAAGCGTTCGGTAAAGATAGTCAGCAACCGATCTGCTTCCCCAAAATTAGATCTTCTGATAATGATACCCCGAGTTTTATAATTAGCCATATTGATTTTTTTTCTTCATCGCTTCTTCCGCCGCTTTTAGATCTTCGGCTGTGTTAATTCCGATCCATTCACTAGCATCAATTTTATAGGCGTTTACTTTCTGATGTTCGTTTCTTGCTATCTCAATTAGATCGGTTAGATAATATTCGCCAACTGGATTTTTTTTAACTTTTTTAAGCGCCGGCCAAAGAAAATCCGTTCTGAAAACACAGCAACCGGTGTTTATTTCTTTAATTTTCTTTTGTTCGTCAGTCGCCAACTTTTCTTCAACAATCTCGACGACAAAGCCATCTTGATTACGAATAATCCTGCCAAGGCCCGTTGGATTATCTTTTTCAACTGTTAGTAAAGTTATCGCCGGCTGTTTTTCTAAGTGATCATTAACAAAATTTTTAATCGTCTCGGGTTTATAAAAAGCACTATCATCGCCGTAAATAGACAAAACATTCTTAATATCTTTTGATATTTTGGGCTCTGCCGATTTTACGGCGTCGGCAGTCCCCAATTGTTCTCTTTGATACGCGTAGATGACTTTGTTACCTAAATGCTCTTTGATCTTTTGGGCATGAAATCCAACAACTATTACCGGTTTAGCAAAACCGGCTTTTTTTAAATTTTCCAAAGAATAATCAACCATGGGTTTGCCAGCAATTGGCAACATTGCCTTGGGACAATCGTTGCAATTTAAACGCGTTCCTTTGCCACCGGCTAAAACAATTGCTTGTATGTTTTCCATAATTCTTTCCGGACCTCGCAGGTCTACTCTTTCAATTTGGGTTACTTTTGGCAAATCGGGCAAAAGAAAGTTCCCCGACCGCCAACTTGAATCTTTTTGATTTGATGGCCTTTGGGATCTTTTTTTTGGCTGTAAACGGCGGCCACTTCCATATATTTTCCCCGCTTCCCTTCTATATTAACATATGTATTCTCCGATGATCCGCCGCTTTTCAAGCCCAGCTTGATTACCTTTTCAATCGCCGATTTAAGTTTATTGATTTCTTGGAGAGATAGCGATTTCGCTGGCCGCGTCGGCAAGATTCCTGCCCAATATAAAGCGTCGTTGGTATAGATATTGCCAAGCCCTGCGATTTTTTGTTGATCCATTAAGATTAATTTAACAGGCTTGCCGGATTTCGAAAAAATATTTTTAAGATAGTCTATTGTGAAATTCCTCGAACTTGGCTCGGGTCCAAATTTGTCTGGTCCTAATATTTTTTCCATCTCCGATGTTTTGACTACTCGATTCCAGCCAAATTTGCGCAAATCATTAAAAAAGAGGTGCGAGCCATCGGTCAATTCGTAGATGATGTGGGTATAAGCGTGCGGTAGAGGCTGATCGTAAACCCGCTGAAAATGCCCTCCAGAGGCAACGATTTTTTCCCCTTTAGGCACATAGACAAGCTGGCCCGTCAGTTTAAGGTGGATCAAAATCGAATAGCCATTATCTAAAACAATTTCTAAAATTTTGGCCACCCGTTTTGCATTTTGAATTTTAGCGCCTATTATATCATTTTTCGCGCCAATGAAAAGTTTCGGGACGCGAATTTCAACCGCTTTAATTTTTTTCCCTTTAAGTTTCTCGATAACTCCGAGGCGGATTGTTTCGACCTCTGGTAATTCTGGCATATTATTCTTAAAACAAGCTTGCTTGTTGTGGTTCTTCAAAATCACCACCGCTAAAAATATTTACTTTGCCATAGATCCCATCGTAGCCTGGCTCAACTTTAATATTACCGCTTCTTACCCTCTTTATTCCATCAACAATCTTTGGTTTTAAGTTTTTGCTTAGTTCTTCTTCCGGCATATCAAGAAGGATGTTAAACTCCGGTCCATGAGCATTGACCAAATTGAGATATTCATTTTGAACAGCCTTAGAAGCAATCGTCTGGCCTAAAGACGCCGCAACTATTTCTAACAGGGGAACTAAATGTTTGGAGCCTGGGAAGGAATTATCGCTATGACCGATCTTGCGGTCAGCCAATTCTTCAACGCGGTTCATTACGCCAATGGTTAATTTCTTCTGACACTTTGGACAAAGATTGCCAGGATATTTTTGTTCGAAGGGATTAATAACGATGTCGCAATTACGGTGGCCGTCGAAATGGTATTTCCCTTCTTCAGGATAAAATTCGATCGTGTATAAAAATCGTGAGGCGTCTTTTTTCTTAATGATATCAGCAATTTCATCGTAGGTGATTTTTCCATCATCGAGCGCAAAGACATTGGCTTCCCGGCCTAAATTAGCTGGACTGTGGGCATCGGAGTTAGAAATTAAAGCAATTTTGTCTAAAGCCGAAAGTCGCCAGTTCATTTCCGGATCAGAAGATAATCCAGTTTCAATACTACTAATATACGGCGTAAGGTCTTCGTAACATTCTTTAATTGTATCGAAGCCGGAATTAGAACCGAAAATCGAAAACCATGGCGTCCAGGCATGGGCGGGAACGATGAGACACTGATCATTGATATTCAAAATTAAATCGGCTAAGTCTTTAGCCGAAATGCCCAAAATTGGCCGGCCATCGGAAGAGATATTGCCAATACTCACTAAGCGGTCGTTGAGTTCTCCAACCGTTTTAAAATCAGGGGCAAAAACGATGGTATGAATTTTCCTGGTTCTGCCGCCTTGGGTATAAATGCAAGATAGCTCTGCCGTAAGCATAAAACGAAGATCTTTTTGGTCGGCATTTTTTAATTTCAATAAACCAGAGCCGTCTTCAGAAAGCTTGCTTTTGAGCTCACCGAACCAAAAAGGATGGGTAAAGTCTCCAGTGCCGATTAAATTCAGGCCCTTACGCTTTGCCCACTCGGCGATATGATCAATATCCATCTCGCGCGAGGTAGCCCGGGAAAATTTTGAATGAAGATGAAAATCAGCGATAATACGCATACTCTAATTTTAATTTAATAATCCTGGCAAGGAAAGCCCCCGCCAGATCTTGATAGGTCTAGCGGGGGCCGATGGATGGGGGAAGGGTTTACACACAGCATCAAAGAAGAATGTTACTCTTCCCGGCCGGCTTCCCCCGGAATCGCAATGGTCGGGAGACCAACCGAGATAGGACTTTCACTTCTATCCTCGAGTTGGACCCCCGAAGATACCCAAATGGGCATTTTTCGGAAGTCCAATCGTCGAAAACAAAAAAACCGCCTTTTTGAGGCGGCTCTATCTTTATCATTATTTTATATTATTCTATCAAACTAGCCGCCTCGTTGAGGAAGTAAGAAGAAGAATAACTGGAAGCAAGCTGGTTTGATTTTTTATCATGGCAACTAATTTATATCATTTAATAATATTACTGTCAAGTTGGGTCCGCCGCCCCCTTGTGGGGGGGCGGCGGAGATCTGTCGGAGCCTGGCCATTGCATGGACTCAGGCAGGCACCGGCGAAGGAGCTGTCTGGGCGTCCTCGCGCTCAGCGAGGCAATGAGCGGCAACCTTGTAGAGAGCTGCCCATCGCGGATGATCGTCGAGGCTGATGTTGCAGTGGCACTCGTTGGCAGCGCCAATGGCTGTGCCGCCGTTGGCGATATGCCGTTCGATCTTGGCGACGAGCTGCTCGCCGAGTAGGCCACGCGCCTCAGCCGGATCCATGTTCAACGCATTCTGTAGCATCCGCTCGCCAATCCGTGCTCTGAGTTCCTCTCTCAATACGTCGTTGCCCGTACGCGCCATGCCGCACCTCCGTGCTTTTGATTGCTGTGCTAGACTCGGATACTTGGACTTAGATTTATCCGAATCCCGCAGACAAACAAAAAAACTGGCCTTTTGGCCAGCCTGCTCTACTATCTATTTTTTATATTTATCTATCTATATCTAAACAGCTGGCCTTAAGTCAGAATAAAAGTAAAAGAGGAAATAGCTGTTAGATGGAATTTTCATCGTAATTTGATATTACTCCTATCAATAAATATTGTCAATGAGTTGCAATTCTCTTCACTATTTGCATATTATTTTTCCCAGGGTTTATCGGAATGCATTTTTTTGATGTAATCGTAACAAGCCAAGTTGGTGTTGCAAGGTTTTCCATTGGAATAAACTGTATTTTGAGCATCGCCATAGGAATTGAGATTGTTATCCTTAATCCAAGTGTCAATTTGACGATTTTCTTGGGTAAGCTTGGGCCAAACATAATAATATATGCCCAAACCCAAAGAAACAACGATGATAGCTCCAAAAATCATTAATAATACTTTACGCATAAACCCTCCCTATGCCCGCCTTCCAGCGGGCCGGGCGGTCCGACATAATATCGGACTTAGCCTACTATTATATATAATAGCATAAAAGTCGTCCAAGTGCGACTTTTTGAAATAACATAAAAGTCGCTAAAAAGCGATCTTTTCAAAAACCTCGTAAGCTGGGTGTTGGCGCTGATCTACTTTCCCAGGACCTCGCGGTCCAAGTATCATCGATGCTGGGGTGCTTAACTTCTCTGTTCGAAATGGGAAGAGGTGTACCCACCCCGCTTCGAGCACCAACACGCAGATTGCGAAGCAATTTTCAGTGTCTTGATAGTTGTTCTACCATAAAAGTTTTCTTGATCTATTAGTACTCCTCGGCTAAAATCGTTACCGATCTTACACCTAGAGCCTATCAACCCGATAGTCTTTCGGGGATCTCAAATGAAGTCTAATCTTAAGGTGGGCTTCCCGCTTATATGCCTTCAGCGGTTATCCACTCCGAACATAGCTACCCAGCAATGCCCTTGGTAGAACAACTGGTACACCAGAGGTTCGTCCGCTCCGGTCCTCTCGTACTAGGAGCAGCTCCTTGCAAACTTCAACGCCTACAGCAGATTAGGACCGAACTGTCTTCGCTTTTATTCCATTATTACTAATGGCGCAGACTATATCTTCATCCTTGGTACTCACCAGTAACCAAGGCGTTGGCGTATGTCCTCCCGATATCTTATCGGAAAGACTCAAGCTGATTGCCTAGATCAGCTATCAGTCGTTACGGGGAAAGATTAATTTCTGCCAGATGCTTTAACACTTCTGGTGTGAAATTCTTACGTTTTTTTGAAAAATTATATTGGACAGTATTATCTACAAGCCTACAGAATCTGATAAATTCTTCTTTTGAAGGTTTTTTTGGATATTCTCTCAAATTTTAGCAAATTCTGTGCTTGTTTTTTCTTAAGACGAAGGTAGGGCAAAATCTGACGAATGGTTTTTATCACAACTGGAATCCCAACTATGGTATATTCCGCCATGTTATCTTTTCTTGTGCGGATGTATCCACATTTGAAAAGTGATTTTAGCCATTTGAGATGATGAATATTTTGCACATGCTGATAGAAAACTATGCTTAGCCTGATTTGGAAACCAAATCTATATCCTGTTCTCTTAATCAGCTGCGCCATCAAACATCCGTCTCCATCTAAGAATCCTGCAATATAGGCTTTTGTCTCTTCTGACATACTTAATCTTTCTTCCCACGGTATTGCCCTCTTATCGTTCGGTTAAGATAAGTAGGGTTCCACCGTTATTAGCCAAATTTATTCAAATGGATTGTTCTTCCTCACTCTTAAGTGAGAATCCATTTAGTATTATACAATTGCTCGTATAAGTCGCAAACAATTTACGACGTTCTGAACCCAGCTCGCGTACCCTTTTAATTGGCGAACAGCCAAACCCTTGGGACGTACTTCCGCCCCAGGATAGGATGAGCCGACATCGAGGTGCCAAACCGCATCGTCTATGTGGGCTATTGGATGCGATCAGCCTGTTATCCCCGGAGTAGCTTTTATCCGTTGAGCTCTGGCCACGTCACTTTGTGCCAGAGGATCACTAACTCCGACTTTCGTCTCTGCTCGACTTGTAAGTCTCGCAGTCAAGCTGGCTTATGCGTTTGCACTATCACTCTGATTTCCATACAGAGTTAGCCAACCTTTGAGCGACTCCGTTACAATTTAGGAGTCAACCGCCCCAGTTAAACTACCCACCTGACACTGTCTCTCGCCTTTAGGCGGGATTAGAATCAAAACTCCAACAGGGTGGTGTTACACTTGTGCCCGCTCGCCTTGCGGCATGCAGGCTCCCACCTACTCTATACAATTGAAACTTTGATTCAATATCAAGCTATAGTAAAGCTTCACGGGGTCTTTCCGTCTTGCTGCAGGTAACCGGCATCTTTACCGGCATTGTAATTTCACCGAGCCTTTCCCAGAGACAGTTTTCAGACCGTTATGCCATTCGTGCGGGTCGGAACTTACCCGACAAGGAATTTCGCTTAAAATTGTTACTTTCAACCTTATCCGCATACCTGGTATGAGGTTTAGGTTGTAGAACTGGTTATTTCTACCAGTTTCTCTATGTCGCCATAGAGTTCAGACCATATCTTCACCTGAAAATACTGGGGATTGATGTTATCGCTCCCCATAGGCGTTTGACATGTGGTCGTTGAGGGTTAGTCGAAGAGCGCTGCGATGTGATCGAAGGCCTTAGCCCTGATCACTGTGCGCTCGTTGCACAGTCGAGTGTTCTCGATGGTAGCTTGACGACCGGCACCGGCCGTATTCAACTCTCTTAGTTGCTTATTGACCGGTTCCAGTTGCTTTCTACACTCATCGATGATTTGTTGGATCTCTTCATCTCGACTCGCCAACTCTTCGTCTCCTTCCCTGCTGATTGTCTCCATAGTCCAACCGATTTCTCGTTGGAATTTAGGAGATTTTCCAGCATATAGTCAAATTTTATTTCTACGTCTTCGAGGCATTCGAAGTTCGAAATGAGGTTTGAATACCTCACTATGGCAGTTGATTCCTACCATAGAACGGTTATAGTTACCGCTGCCGTTCACTAGGGCTTAAGTTCGGGCCTGGTAGACCTTGCGGTCTAATTCAGCCCTCCCCGTAACCTACTAGCACTGGGCAGGCATCAGCCCCTATACATCCCATAAATTGGTTCGCAGGGACCTAAGTTTTTGGTAAACAGTCGCCTGAAATACGTTTGCTGCGTCCAGCCCCACTTTTAGCTCCAAGCATACTATTACATATTCTCTTTAGTAATTCATGCTTGGCACTTCCATGATGTTTTAGTCGTAATTCTCGTTTATCAGCATCTATTTTATTTCTATAAATCTCTGTGTACACTAAAATCCATTGACCATTTTTTCTTCGTGTTGCATTTTGCTTATTAGAATTATGTTCTTCTATTCTTCTTTTAAGATTATTTGTTTTATCGATATAAATCTCTTTTGTAACATCATGTTGAAGTAAATATACGCTCCACATATGATTATTATACAACCAAAAGTGGGGCTGGAAGAGCTTATCCCGAAGTTACGCTCGCTTTTTTGCCGAGTTCCTTTGGGAAAGTTAGCTCGATCACCTTGGTATTCTCTACCCATCTACCTGAGTCGGTTTGCGGTACGGATGCTGAAAGTAGTGGATTGCAGCTTTTCTCGTCACCGCTTCAACCTTACCTTTCAACCATTACGATTGGTAAGACCTCGGCAATGCGTCCCTGCAATATAATCATTCAGCAGTTGACGAATATCAACGCCATGTCCATCGCCCTCACGGGCTTAGGCCCGACTAACCCCCCGTCGATTATCGTTGCGGGGGAAACCTAAGATATTTGGTGGGCAGGTTTCTCGCCTGCCTAATTCGTTACTCATACCAACATTCTCACTTCTTAGCCGTCCAGCAAACCTCACGGTTCACCTTCACTCAGCTAAGAACGCTCCCCTACCTCCAGCTCCAGTTTTACTCAAAACACTTATTTTTATTAAAACGATTTTCGACTACGATATCGTTCGTTTAAAACAAACGTTCTCGGTAAAACTGGGGCTGGACCACATCTTCGGTGATAGTTTTGAGCCCCGTTAAATCTTCGGCGCCGTAAACCTTGACCAGTGAGCTGTTACGCTTTCTTTAAAGGATGGCTGCTTCTAAGCCAACCTCCTGGTTGTCTAAGGATTGCGACATCCTTTTCCACTTAAACTATACTTGGGGACCTTAGATGGTGGTCTGGACTGTTTTCCTCTCGACTGTGAAGCTTAGCCCCCACAGTCTGACTGCCTGGCAATACAAAACGGAATTTGGAGTTTGATTGATCTTCCGACTTTCGCCGGAGTGACCATCCAGAGCTCTACCTCCGTATTTTAACGCCAAGCGCTATACCTAAATATATTTCGGGGAGAACCAGCTATTTCCGGGTTCGATTAGCATTTTACCTCTATCCACAAGTCATCCCATAGCTTTGCTACGCTATTGAGTTCGGGCCTCCCCCGCACCTTTCGGTGGGGTTCACCCTGCTCATAGATAGATCACCCGGTTTCGGGTCTAGTAGATGCCACTGACGCCCTTTCGGACTCGGTTTCCCTACGCCTTCCCACGAAGAGTGGTTAAGCTAACGCGACATCTAGCTAACTCGTTGGTTCATTCTACAAAAGGCACGCCGTCACCCCCACACCTATACTCGGATATTCACATCGAACTTTTCGTTCGCGTTCATTCCGGGCATAGGTGTGGGGGCTCCGACTTGTTGTAAGCATATGGTTTCAGGTACTATTTCACTCCTCGATTAGAGGTACTTTTCACCTTTCCCTCACGGTACTAGTTCACTATCGGTCACGGAAGATATTTAGCCTTGGGAGATGATCCTCCCATCTTCCTACTGGATTACACGTGTCCAGTAGTACTTGCTCCCACCCGCTAAAAGCGGACGGGATAATTATTGTAGTCACAATTACCCTTTCGTCTACGGGGCTATTACCCTCTTTGGCTGTCCTTTCCAGGTTCCTTCGACTAGAAATAATCGTCTTTCAATATTCAGGCTGATCCCTTTTCGCTCGCCGCTACTAGGGGAATCACATATGAGTAAATGCAAAATGCAAAAAGCAAAAGCTAATTACACCCTGATTTTGCACCGCATCTAAACATATCTCACTTTAGATGAGTATTGTTTTCTTTTCCTTCGGTTACTTAGATGTTTCAGTTCACCGAGTGCCCTTCCAGCTTCACATCCCAGACACGAGATGATTGAAAAGCCTTTTTCTTTGGATCCTAAATTTTTATAGATCCTAAAAGGCTCACCTCATGCCGGGAATGTGAGGCTGGATAACCGTCTCTTCGACGGATGGGTTTCCCCATTCGGAAATCTTCGGATCAAAGGAAGTTTGGCTCCTCCCCGAAGCGTATCGCACGCCTACTGCGTCCTTCATCGGTCTTCCGTGCCAAGGCATCCACCTTATGCTCTTATGAAAACTTTTAAATTAGGTAGAACAACTACCAAGACACTGACATAAATTTTTAAGATACATCTTAAAAATTTCAATTTCTAATTTCTAAGCTCTAATTTCTAAACAATTTTGAATTATTTGGAATTTAGAATTTAGAATTTGTTTAGGATTTAGGATTTCGGATTTAGAATTTTAATTATAAGTTACAAAAATCCCGCAATGGCGGGACTAAACACAACCCAAAATTTAAACTTGGTTTTGTTTAGTTTATCCGCGCCCCCTTTCTGAATTTTGGATTTGATACATCAGGATTACTCCATATGTATTAGTCTATTTTGATTTTATCACATCAAACTTTTTTGTCAACCCCTCGACTCTGCTCGGGGTAAATACTAACAGGTTTATTTAGACTATTTTTTGCTGAAGGATCTTGACGTCGGCTTCGATCTTTTCGACTCTCTGAATATCGGCTTTATTTTTAAGAGAGGTTTTAATTATCGCGATATCCTCTTTGACTTGAATCATATCTTTCTTCAAAACAGAGACATCTTCTTTCATCGCCAAAAGTGAGAAGAACATTTCCTGTATAGTTTTAAATTTATGATCAATATCCTCAAGTAGAACTTTAACCTGTCTATCTTCCATAAGTCCTCCTTTTAATGATGCCTTTTCATTCTACCAAAACCATCTACGCTGTCAAATTTCAACCATTTTACACTCACCCCCGGGGTGAGGTCATTTTGGTTAGAAGCCATACAACAACCCTGTTCACCCCACATCGCAAGTGGGGTTATTTTGGTTAGATAACCGCACCCTATTTGAATGGCTCAATGGAATGAGCCATTGAACCCCTTATACAACCCCGGGGGTTGTATATTACAGGTTAAATTACCCTATACCCTGAACGCCCCAGGGGGTGGGGCGTTCAGTATTTTCTCTATTTTATTCGTGCTTATTCGTGATAAAAGATTAGTGGTTAGTGAATTGGAAGGTGGAACCGAGATTTATCATTGATAAAACGTTAGGTCGGCAATATTTTTGTTTTCTTGGCCGATACCGCTTGTATTTCGAGGATATATCCCTTCCAGATGTAATGTATAATCAGGTCTGAATACATAGCCGGCCCAAGGCAAATCATTTTGAAAGATATAAAATTCATTTCCTCCGACCTGAACTTTTGTATAACCCCATTTGTACGCCAGTGGATATTTTTCAGACCAATCCTTTACTTTTACATCTGCGTTCTCGAAATATCCATAACTACCCCTTCACGAAACATCGAAGCTCGCCGTAAATTCACCAGCACAATTCTCAATCATACTAAAATAGAAGGGACATTTGTAATAAAGCGTAATGATATCTGCTTGGTCATTGGGTTGCCCTGAAACCCCACGTTTCCCAAATTGTTCTTTAATATACCATTTGTTTAAATATCTAAAACTAAAAACTTTTTGGCCGTTTTTTCCATAAGTATATGTCTTATAAGTATAGTTCTGATAAAACCATTGGCAGGCCGGATATAATACAAGAAGAATGATAAAAATCGAGCATACTTTAAGATAAGGGACACATCCGCCTCTCCTTTTAGATGGTGGGTCATTCGTTTGAGATTGATTTATATATAGACTCCTTTTTACCTTATTTGAATTTATTATAGCACATATTTTTGCAAATAACCATCTAACCACTTTTGAACCATTTTACACTCACCCCTGGGGTGAGTTTTTTTTGGTTAAAAAACAAAAAACGCCCTGAGCATAGTCGAAGGGCGTTTTTTGCACGCGTACGCGTTTATCTATCCCACACTACCAAAAGATTTGGTGTGGGGATTTACATCAACTCTTTTTTGACTTTGTCGACTAATTCTTTAGCTGCATCTTTGCCGCCAAGCCCGAAGGCTAAACCACCGGCGATTGCCAAAAAGGCAACCACGCCGATGAAGAATGTATTGATCATGTTTTGAGCAATACCAAGCTGCTCCAGCGCCGCTAAAAAGGTGAAGATAATAATGGCATAGCGGACGATGAGAGAAACTGCTTCAGCTGAGCCAAGATCGCCAGCCTTCATTGAAGCGCTGACAACATTGCCCAAAAAAGTCGCCACAACTAAACCAATGATTAAGATCGCACCCGCAGCAGCGACATTCGGCATGTAGGCGAGGATTCTATCGAGGAAGCTCGCGACATTTGTGAGCTGTAAGACATTAGCCGCTGCGATAAAGGCTACCAGATAGATAATCCATTTGGCAACAGACGCGAGCAAGGCCGAACCGTCTTTTTCTAAGTTCGCTTTTTTAAGCGTTTCTTCAACTTTCGCTTTCTCAAACAAAGTCTGCAAGCCAATAATTCGGAAGAATCGGTCAAGGATCACATAAACCAATAGACCGATAATCCAACCGACAATTAAAATAATTATGGCCCCGATTAAGTTTGGCAGGAAAGCAAAAAAGCGATCCCAAATAGTTTGCCAGGAATCGGCAACTATTGTTGTCCAATCTGTTAGTACCATTTTTTCCTCAAATCTTTGAAAGATTACTTCTTCGGATAGATCGACCAACCTCTGTATTCTCTGGATTTCTATCCACACTCAAAATAGCTTAAGGAGTCCCACAAATCAATTTAAATGTCAAGGGGTAATCCCGAAAGATCAAACCGGGGAATTCTTATCGTACTCTTGCGTACAGCGTCGTTCGGCCCGAATTTTTGGATGAGCCGTGAGTTTTATTCGAATGTCTGAAGGCAAAAAATCGAGCGCTAAGCATCTGCCTTCGATAATAACTCTTTTATCATGCTTACGAAGTTTTTTGAACTCTTTATCAACAAATTTAATGACAATTTTTTGCGTTTTAGAAGCAACTTTGGGGATATGTTTTTCTAAATCTGGCGATTTGAGTTCAATAAAATATTTTTCTGAGACATTATCAAGCCCATGATTAAGCTCGAGCCTTTCGCCATTGTATTTATATTCTAGATTAGAAGTTACTTCCTCAAAATCAATTTCGACATTGCCTTTTGAGTAATGCGTTAAATAGCGGAAAATCTCGCCCAAGGAAATTTTGAAAGCGTTGAGTTTTTCTCTTAAAGCTTCGGCAGTTGACCCCTTGCCTGTGCCGGACTGGCCTTCAATTGAGATGAAGCGATGGTCTTTGGTAATTTCTCGGCAAATAATCTTTAAAACATTTCGAACACCAACAACTTTGGCCGTATCAATTTCGATCAATTTCTTTGGCTCGTATTGTTTAAGACCATCTTTTTTTAAAAGTTCGCGTTGTTCTTGATCATTTTTCTCATCTTGGAAATCTCGTTCGATTAAATCTTTGAGAATTTGATCGAAATTGTGATTTTGTTTTTTGGCCATAAAAAAGGCATTCTTTTTAAGAATGTTCTTTATTATTTAAACACAAAACTGCGTTTTTTGCAATTTGGTGGACCTGAGAGGAATCGAACCTCCAACCTCATCATTGCAAATGATGCGTTCTACCATTGAACTACAGGCCCATAGTTAGCATGCTACCACGCCACGGTTGTCACATAGACTAAGCTGCCAACAATCAATAAAATGCCGATCAGTTTCCAAACCGTATAAGTCCCACCCATTCCTAACCGATTTTCTGCCCAACCCATTTTGCCAACAGTTCTGACGATACGCTCGGTGTATTTTAAAATTAGAATTCCTACGAAGCTCGAGGCAAGAAAAATTAAAATCTTAACAAATACCATAAGCCTCCTGCCGTGACAATGGCCTCATCGACTAAACCCCAATACCAATACTTTCTTTTGATGAAAAAGTGAAATTTATTATGAATGAAATGAACCTCCCTAAACACCGGCCAATTGTCCATGCTTTTAATCGGAACATTATCCATAATATCAATCATAATTGCGCCGATTGCGCCGCTTACCATCGCCGGAAATTGTGGCCAGTTTCGAAACAACAATATGAATATTGTCCAAATAATAATGAATTCGCTAATGGCAAACCAGTAAAAACATTTCGGCCAAGTGCCTCTTTCCGTTTCTTGAAAGGTGCCAGGATCTAAATGGGGAATCATGTCTAAAATCAAATGCGAAAAAAATCCCAACACAAAGGCCAGGGGCACATTATTCGTCGTGGCCCCAATGATACCGCCAACTAAAATATGGGGAGTGATAATCATAAAGATGCATCTTGGTGCATATATTATATATCTTCCGGGGTAATTTTCAAGGTTTGCCCTTGTTGTAATTCATTAGAGAGCATTTTTTTGGCTAAGAGATTCTCAATTTTTTCTTGGATTACCCTTCTCATCGGCCGGGCGCCAAACTGCGGATCGTAGCCCAGCTCGACAAGTTTTGCGAGCGCCTCATCGTCAACTTCAACAGTAATCTTTTTGTCTTTTAAGCCCTCATTAATTTTCTTAATCATTAACTCCGCGACCTGTTTTATTTGGTCAGGGGTTAAAGGATTAAAGACAATCACGCCATCAAAGCGGTTTAAAAATTCGGGGCTAAATATTGCTTTCTCCTGCAACATATTAATTAAATCTTCTTTCAATTTTTCTTGAGGGATTTTGCCGACATTTTCCCGAATATACTCTGATCCAGCATTGGAAGTGGCAATAATAATCGTGTTGGTAAAATCACTCACTCGGCCGCGCGGATCAGTCAAACGACCGTCCTCAAAAACTTGCAAGAAGACATTTAAGATATTTTTATCCGCCTTTTCGAGCTCATCAAGCAACACAAGTGAAAAGGGGTTTTCGTAAACGGCGGTATTTAAAATTCCATTGGGATTATCCATTGTGCCAATTAATCGATCGATCGAAGAGGCTTCTTGATATTCACTCATGTCTAAACGGATCATATTTTTTTCGTCGCCGAAATAATTTTCCGCCAAAGCTTTGGCGGTTTCTGTTTTCCCTACTCCGGTCGGACCCAAAAACAAGAAAACTCCGACCGGACGTTTGCCAGAGGCAATCCCCGCTCGCGCGCGCCTTAATGTGTTGGAAATGGCAGTGATGGCTTCTTCTTGGTCAATCACCCTTTGGTGTAAAAAGCTTTCTAAATTTAAAAGTTTGTCTTTTTCTTCTTTGCCTGCTTCGCCGATGGGAATATTCACTTTCTCGGAAACCAAAGTCTCGATATCTACGGGGGTGATTATTTTTATTTTTCCGCCCGTATAATTGACCGAGGCCTCTTCCAGCAATCTTAGGGCTTTTTCCGGAAATGGCACATCCCGAATATAACGTTCGGCTAGTTCGACAATCTTTTTCATCGTCTGAAATGGAATGAAGACATTATATTTCACTTCAATATAAATTAGGGACTCTAGCATAATTGCCAAAGTTTCGTCCGAGGTCGCTTCTTCAATATCAATCTTTTCAAAAGCGCCGGCAACAGCGGTGTTTGAACGAACACTATCAAAATAATCAGAAGGACTCGTGGCGGCGATAATCCTGAGCGTAGAATTTTCCAGATAAGGAATCAAAATTTGAGAAGCATCGACCCCAATCACCTCTTCCCTACCGCTAGCAAAACCGCCGAGCAGACTTTGGAAATTTTCAATAAATAAAATAATATTGCCAGCATGAACCGCATCGTTTAATGATCCTTCTAAACGCGCCTCTAACTCACCCGCGCCCGCACCGGCTAATAATTTGCCAACATCAAGCTCGCGAATACGTTTATATTTTAATGGCGGCAACGAGTCGCCTCTGGCCATTTTTAAAGCGAGGGCGTTGACGATTGTTTTCTTGCCGACACCCGGTTCGCCAACGAGTAAACAATTGTTTTTATTGGTTTTAGAAAGAATCGTCTGAATTTCTTTGAGTTTATTCGCATGGCCAAAAATATTGATTTCTAAATTGGGATCCCTAGTAAACTGCGAAAGATCATAAGAAAAGAGCGATAACACCGGGGTATAGCCAAAAGACCAGTCTTGGCCAACACCGGCGAACATCCTCTCGTCCTGCCAAAATTTCGGCGTTCTCATCTCTTTCTTGGTGTTTTTTAGCCAACTTAAGATTTTTTCTAAATCTTTTTGGCTTATTTTTACGTCATCTAAAATATCTTGAATTTTTGATGAGCTTTTGACTATTGCCGCCAAAAAGTCTTCAATTTCAAGCTGTTCTTTTGGAGAATTTTCCGTAAATAATTTTGTAAAATCCGGCGAAAAAGAAGGCATTTCGCCGCTCGGCGTTCCTTCAGCTTCTTTCCCAAACAATAGGCCAATTCTTAAAAAAATCATTCTCCCATCATCTGTTAAAGGGAAAACGCCAAAAACATTCTCGGGAGTGATTTCTTTTACTTTGAGCTTTCGCGCTTCATCAATCGCTTTCTCAAAAAGACCAACGAGCTCAAGCGAAAAACGATCAACAATATTTTCCTTTAATATTTCCCTTGGTTCAGAATATCTTTTGGCTAAAATAAAGCTCTGAAATAATAAGGCCAGCCCTAAAAGAATCTGGGCAAAACCGGAAAGCTCTGCCTCTTGGCGCCAAAATAGAAAGACTACCAGGAGAATAATGATTAGATTAAAAGCAGTCAAAATCCAAAAAGTTACCCCGGAAAATAATTTTCGCGAATAATATTTTTTCCTCGCTGACGAATTGTAATAATCAAACTTAACCATTAAATATCGCTGTTACTCCATTAATTATTAAAAGAATAATGATAATCGGCATCAAAAACCAGGCTAAAATAAAAGCCAATAAAATAACGAGTGAGATCATGGTTAAAATAAAACCAATGAGGATGGTGAACGTACGGACAACAAAACCAACAACACGAGAGATAACATTGCCCAACCAGATATTAAAAAGTTCCTGCAAGGAGGCATTTTCAACATAAGCCACATCTCTTTTCCAAGGATCAAAAAGAGTTCGGAGTAGCACTGGCACAGAAAACTCGGAAAATATCTTTTTGGTGATAATTCTCGCTGCTTTCCAGAGGATCAATGGTTCTTCAAAATACCACCAATAAAAGTAGGTGATCATCCCTCTCCCTAGACCTCGATGGCACATCGAGGTCGGGCGGCCCCACATCCGTGGGGCTTAGCCTTTATTTATTTCTATATCCATAGTATCAAATTCTTGGTCGCAATTCCACCGAAAAAAACGGGTTGATTTTCTCCCTTAAATTTGTTAAAATATTTATGTGGGCGATTAGCTCAGCTGGTTAGAGCGCGTCACTGATAATGACGAGGCCGATGGTTCGAGTCCATCATCGCCCACCAAGAATAACCGAAAGGTTATTTTTTAGTTCTAAAGAAAATAAAGACGAAAAGAGATAGTACTAAATAAATTACGATAAAAAAGATAACGATATTCAAAGCATAATCGAAAACGATGCGGCCCGTAGTTCTGTTGGCCAAAATCTCAATATTTCGCTCGATAAGATTCATTGCCAAAATTACCAAAATAATCGAGAGGATCCCGCTGATTACTGCCCTTGTTTTTGATAAAAACATTTTCCCTCCGCTCCGTGTTTTGCACTCCTCACCCGGAAGCAAAACCGGAAGTCCGCCGCAGTGAAATCTATATCGAGAAGAGGAATAATAACCTATTTTCGTCAGAAACTTTATTCTTTCTCGATAAGATTGAACGCAGCGCGGACAATTACTTTATTCTATTATACTCTATTTTGAATGGCTCAGATGGATTGAGCCATTCGCCCTCCTGTTAATATACCAAAAAGAAGCCTTTTGACAGGCCTCTTTTTGAAAATTAACGTGAAAGAAACATCGTTTAACATTTCTTTCAGAATTTACATGGTTGCCCCACGCCGTCCTTACTGTAAAAGGGACTACGTCCTCTACTTACAGTGCGGACTTTGAGGGACTGCCCGTAAAAGCGTCGCTTACCAAAAAACCATTCTTAGTACTGTTCATTTTCGTTAAACAATATAAAAATGGTTTTTTCTTTCAATGCTTTTACGGTTGCAAGAAACGCTGACAATAACACAATCATATCTCCGCGATCGACACTATACCGCGCCTCGCTTTAAACGAGACGGGCTAGGTGTTTACTCCCTAGAAAGGAGGTGATCCATCCGCAGATTCCCCTACGGATACCTTGTTCACGTTTTCTCCCTATGTTACCACAGGGCGTGGACTATATCTTCATCCTTCCAGAAGACAGATGACGGAAAACGGAAAACTGATTTAGAATGTTTGCCATTTCTTGATTAAAATTCTGTAACTGTTTTGATAGTATTTTGTACCGATCGATTAACGCATCGCAAGTTTCAGGTTTGATATTCTTGAATGTTTCACTCAAGATTTTGATTTGTCTTAGATGCGTTATCGTTTCGTCCGATGAACCCATGGCCATTTCCAAATACCTTTTGAATTCTTTGGCCGATTTCTTCTTACCGTAACCTTCGGCAATTAAAGGCGCGATCGATTCAGCTGAATTAATTATCTGCACCCTTGATTTGTAATGGCTCTTCGGTACTAGATTCGCTAATCTATACACAGGCCTTGTCAAATTCAAGGCATTGCGATAGACAAACAAATCGGTTACATCTACTATCATATTTCTATTCTAATCCGTATTCAGTCCTCTGTCATCCGTCCTCTGGGGTAGGCGTCAGCGTGTAGTCTCTACGGGGATAAAGTTTCGGAATTTTCTGTCATCTGTCATCCGTTTTCTGTCTTCCGAACTCATCTTCCCTCGGTATTGCCCTATTTTGTACTAAATAGGGTGTTCACCGATATAGCTGACTTTTTCTCCGACGTTACCATCGGAGGTCGCAACTAATTTACGACTTAGCCCTCCTCACCGACTTGGCCGTGTCCCATATTCATGAGATTCGGGCCCCGCCGACTCGGCTGGCTTGACGGGCGGTTCTTTCAACCTGTTAATATTACTATTAACAGCCGAAACACCACGGGGCAAGCGGTTTTCCCGCACCCTCGCGGTTATTGTCTTTTTCCCATCCAATCTCATTTTTTCTTGGAATTTGCGAAATTTTTGTGTACCTTTTGGATCAAGATGTTCCTTTTTAGCCACAGCCAATACGGCTTGGCAGAATATTTCAAAGCTCTTTTTCTTCTTGGCTTGTAACGGATATTTCCTGAAAAAAGGTATAAGCTTTGTTTGGAAATCATCGAGCTTTTGGACTTTGTATTTAACATGGGGTTTCCAACCGTAACGATCGTATTTCAAATCGTAAATGTTACCGCATTCTAAAGTTTCTTTAATTCGCTCGAGGATTTCGCGGTCATCAGCTCGAAGCTCAATCTCAAACTCTAATTTTATCTCTGAACGATTCTTTAAAGTTTTATGATATCCGATACTGATGGCGAAACATCCCTCTCCATCCACAAATCCCGAAACATAATAGGGATTTAACTTAGACAACTTTGCTCCTTCCCTCGGTCCCACAATTTGCGGGAGCGGGTACTATGAGCGCATCAGACTTCTTGTATTACATTGATAGGCTTGCGCTTTTCTCTACCTCGAGTATAGTATACCCTCGAGGATAATACAAGATCTCCCTTGGTCACCAACATCACCATTTTTTGTTATCTCGACACCCATATATTATTAAATCTGTGTCTGCAAATCGCTTCCCTATTTACACGAAAGGTCGCGAGATTTAATAACCTTCGGAGTATTCAAGCTAACAAATGCTAATTTCACCCTTCAGTCCGTCCCTCACGGAACTAGACCTGTGATTTCGCTTTTTTCGGTTTGCAGTCCGAAAAGCAGGTATTTTCAACCTACTGGCAATATTGGCGGCAAGGCGCCAGTGTACAAGACTCGAGAACGTATTCACCGTGGTGTGCTGACCCACGATTACTAGCGATTCCAACTTCATGAGGTCGAATTGCAGACCTCAATCCGTACTGGGGCAGTTTTTGTGGGATTAGCTTGCCGTTACCGACTTGCAACCCTTTATCTCTGCCATTGTAGCACGTGTGTTGCCCAGGACGTAAGAGCCACGCTGATTTGACGTCATCTGCACCTTCCTCCGTATAAACTACGGCAGTCTCCTGTGAAAATTAACACAGGATACAGGTTTCGCTCGTTGGACCACTTAAGGCCACACTTTACAGCACGAGCTGACGACAACCGTGCAGCACCTGTCTTAGGGTTCTCTTGCGAGCACGGCGCCGTTTCTGGCGCCTTCCCTAGATGTCAAGTCCTGGTAAGGTTTTTCGCTTATCGTCGAATTAAACCACATGCTCCACCGCTTGTGCGAGTCCCCGTCAATTCCTTTGAGTTTTAGTCTTGCGACCGTACTTCCCAGGCGGCAAACTTAACGCGTTAGCTTCGCTACAAGAAGGGTCGATACTTCTGATAGCTAGTTTGCATCGTTTACGGCGTGGACTACCGGGGTATCTAATCCCGTTCGCTCCCCACGCTTTCGCATCTCAGTGTCAGAAATAGCCTAGCAAGCTGCCTTCGCCATTGGTGTTCCTCCCGATATCAACGCATTTCACTGCTACACCGGGAATTCCGCTTGCCCCTACTATTCTCAAAGTAATCCAGTATCGAATCCAGAACCGAAGTTAAGCCTCGGACTTTGAAATTCGACTTAGATTACCACCTACATGCTCTTTACGCCCAATAAATCCGGATAACGCTCGGACCCTACGTATTACCGCTGCTGCTGGCACGTAGTTAGCAGGTCCTTATTCTTAGGGTACCGTCATAATCGTCCCCTAAAAAAGAAGTTTACACCCCGAGAGGCGTCTTCCTTCACGCGGCGTCGCTGCATCAGACTGTCGTCCATTGTGCAATATTCCCAACTGCTGCCACCCGTAGGTGTATGGGCCGTGTCTCAGTCCCATTGTGGCTGATCATCCTCTCAGACCAGCTACCCGTCGAAGCCTTGGTAGGCCATTACCCCACCAACAAGCTGATAGGAGCAAGGCCGATCTTATCCCGCCGGAGCTTTAACCAGCGCTCCGCGCTGGAAACTCTAAATCACAAACTCTAAATCCTAAACAAATTCCAAATAATAAATTTTAAATTACAAACGATTTATGTTTGATTTTTTAATATTTGATTATTGTGATTTGTTTAGAATTTCGGATTTCGAATTTAGGATTTCCAGTGCAAAGCACTGGTGCTATGGGACATTAGCCCCGCTTTCGCGGGGGTATTTCCCGGGATAAGGCACGTTCCTTGCCATTACTCACCCGTTCGCCACGCTTTTACAAGCGTACGACTTGCATGTGTTAGGCACGCCGCCAGCGTTCATCCTGAGCCAGGATCAAACTCTCAAAATTGAGTATTTTAAGCCCCACTTCGCATAAAGCTACGAGGGGTCTAAAATGCTGGTTTAGATTATTTTACTTCTATCTAGAAAGAAGGGAGTTTTTTTACTTCTATTTCTCAAAGAAGTTCTTGCAACCATAAAAATTCTGAAAGAATTTTTGGCATTCTAAAAATCGAAATACGAAGTATTTCGTAGAATTTCTATGGTCTAGTTGTTAAGGTCCACCTGAATTCTCCAGGCTAAACAAAAAAGCTCCAAGGCTTGTCCTGAGCAGCGTCGAAGGAACTCGGAACTCTTTTATCTATCCTCGAATGTATTTTTCTATCCACCTACGCTTCCAACTTCGCCAAGGCTTCGTTGGACAAGAAAGCTTCGGCGGACAAGTGTCAATTTGTTAAAAATTTACCTCCATCAAATTCTCTTTCGATTGTATTATAGCATACCAATTATCCATGTCAAGTCCGGTGTATATCTCCATATTATTCGTGTTAATTCGTGTGTAAAATTCGTGGATGTAAGAATCAGGAATGAAGGGGCGATCCCGCCAGACGGCGGGGTCGCCCGGAAAGCCCGTGGCCGGGTAGCTAGGGAATACCCGCGGAATCAACCCCCAAGCGTGCAGCCTGGGTATGACCGCAGAACTATCCCTATGTCATCCGGTCGCACGGGCAAGTTTACACTGAGCGCAGTGAAGTGGCCCCGGCGGGAATCGAACCCGCGATCTCTTCGATGTACTTCCGAAGTGTCTACTCCTTAGACGACGGGGCCGGAGCCTGTATCAGCTTGACGTCCTTCGGCAGTAATTCCGGGCTCTCAGAGGCCTGGCCCTGAGAGCATCGAACAGGTCCGCAAATTCAGGGCTTTCCTTCTCCATCGGTGGCGTTTGGTCGTTTTCCTTCGACAACACCATGCCAACCTGAGCCGCCAAGAGCTCATCGTCATCAGATGCGAAACGTCCATCCATACATCTCATCGCAACGCTCTCCTTTCCTCATCCCTAATTCCCACCTTCGCGTAAAGCTACGGAGGGTAAACCAACGGCTCAAGACCTGAGCCGTTAAAAATCATATTTTCAAGGTTCGTGAACAACCCACCCCCTGGGTTGTTAAGAATCAGGGATGAAGAGCCGAAGACGTTTGCCCTCGGCTAGATAATACGTGAGATGGCCCCGGCGGGAATTGAACCCACAATCTCCCCCTTGTAAAGCTAGTGGAGGTATCCAATCCTTTGGACGGCGGGGCCGGCTACTACTTATTCAGAGCTTCTTTCTGAGCGATCAGAGCTTCGATCCGCCGGCGAAGGTCAGCCTCCGATTGGAAGCCGATGACCTGGTTGACGATCTCGCCCTCCTTGAAGATAATGAGTGTCGGCACGGCCGCGATGCGGTACTTCGCTGACATGATCCGCTCTTTGGCCGCATTCAGCTTGGCGAATTTGATCTTACCGTCGAACTCTCCGGCGAGTTTCGTCAGGATAGGATGCATCGCCGCGCACGGCGGGCAAGCTGGAGCCCAGAAATGCACCAGCACCGGCATCTCGGCCTTTAGCACTTCCCCTTCGAACGTCGCGTCATTCACCTCGATAACATTCCCCAACGTCTCTTCCCCTTTCCTTGTCCCGCACACAGCCCCTGTTGTACTCGCTTCGCTCGACAACGGGGTAAACGCACTTTGGGCAGCCTGCCCCGTGCGAACGAAGTGAGCCTCGGGGTAAGCTGTTTTTCTGGGGTTCCTCATCCCTAATTCCCACCTTCGTCCCTCGATGATACTCGGGACTGTGGTGGGTAAACCAACGGCTCAGGTCTTGAGCCGTTAAAATAACCCAATTTTCAAGGTTCATAATCCCTAAACCATTTACTTACACCTACGGAGTGTAACTTTTTACAGGTTAGGGTTTTACGATTTAATCACCTGATCAATAATCCCGTATCGTTTTGCTTCAACCGCCGTCATATAGAAATCACGGTCGGTGTCTTTTTCGATTTTAGCGATTGTCTGGCCCGTATGCTTGGCCATAATCTCGTTGATCGCTCGTTTGACTCGGACGATTTCCCGAGTCTGAATTTCGACATCAGTTGCCTGGCCTTCGGCCCCGCCCATGACTTGATGAATCATCACGCGAGACTGAGGCAAACCATAACGCTTGCCTTTTGTTCCTGCAGCTAGCAATATCGCCGCTGCCGAAGCCGCCTGGCCAATACATATTGTCGAGATATCAGCCTTAACGTATTGAATAGTATCATAGATCGCCATCCCGGCCGTCACCCCCCCACCCGGGGAGTTAATATAAATTGAGATGTCTTTCTTTGGATCTTCGGCGTCAAGAAATAACAACTGGGCCATAACAAGGTTTGCCACTGCATCATCAATCGGCCCGCCGATGAAGATGATTCGGTCTTTCAATAATCTTGAGTATATATCATAAGCCCGTTCGCCAAACTGGCTTTTTTCTAAAACCATCGGCACGAGATACTGATTTTTTAGTTCTTTCATATAACCTCGATGTCAATTTTACTTTACATTTTGCTGTTTGTCAATGGAATAAGCGAAGCCATGTATCCTCAAAAGTGGCTCTCGGAGGCCAAAAAGCATGGTTCCCGCCACCGGCGGGATTTTTGGCCGAGAGCGCAGGCGCCGATTGCGCGCTGGAGCAATCGTAGCGCCGGCATCTTTTGATGGATATTGGCAAGCGACTACTTTATTGCATATGATATTAACTTTTCGAACGCTTTTTTCCCCGCTTCTTTATCTTTGGGGTCAATTTTTTCTAGTTTGACAATCTCACCTAAAGCAAGTCCTATCTTTATCGTTTTTTCTGCCTGCGGTTTGAGAGCAACTTTTAGTTCTTCTTCACTTTTTTTAAGGTTGCTTAAATATTGTTCATAAGTTATACCCATCGTCGAAACGCGCGAACGAATTTGGTTAATCGCCCGCTCAATCTCTTGTTCTATCAAACTTTCCGGCACCTCAACTTTGGTCATTTTTATTAATTGTTCGAGTACCTCATTTTCGATCTCTTTTTTCTGCTCGCTTTCTTTTTGTTCAATAATATCCTCTGAAATTGCCTTTTTGAGTTCTTCCATATTTTTCTTTTGATATTTTTTGCTAAATTCGTCATCGAATTTGGGCAGAATCACTTCTTGGGTCTGCAAAACCTCAACCTTAAAATCTATCTTTTTCCGACCAGAACCCGTTCCTGGAACGGGTATTTCGGTGCTAAATTCTTTTTTATCGCCCTTTTTAAGACCGGTGACTTTTTCTTCAAACTCGGGAATTAAGACCTTGCTGCCTAAAATTACCGGATAATTTTTACTTGAAAGATTTTCTAATTTTATACCCTTGTCATATGCCTCAAAATTAATTTCAACGCGATCACCCTCTTTAACCGGGCGCTCGATATCTTTAAATTCTGCCTGTTGCCGAGCCAAGTGAGAAAAAACCTGCTCGACCTCTTCCTTTTTTACCTCAATTTTTTTATCTTCTTTTTTTGTAACTTTAATTTTTTTGTAGTCCCCCAAATTTACCTGTGGCAAAAGATCAACTTCTGCCTCATATTCCATTGCGGCCGTATTAGCCAAAAGATCCTTCATCATTTTAATATTAACCTTTGGCGAAGAAACCGGAATAATATTTTCTTTTTTTAGGGCTTGGCCATAACTTTCGCGCAATGCTTCATCAACAATTTCGGACTGTAAACGGTTTTCGCCAATCGCTGAAATAATCATCGATCGCGGTGCTTGGCCTGGCCGAAAACCTTTAATTTCAATTTGTGGGGTGATGCGGTTGTAGACACGGCTAAAATAAGTCCGCATTTCAGCGGGTAATAATTTGACTGTTAATTTGACTCTAGATTTTGGTAAAACCTCTTTTTTGATTTCCATAGCTTGCTTATAATACTAGAAAACAGTAAAAAGGTAAAGGAAAACAGAAATTGGTTTTGAGATCGGAAATCAGAAATAAGTATTAATCCAATTTCTAATTTCCGAACTGTTTTCTAATTTCCTCTAGCCGTTTTCTCTATTCCAAAACTTCGAGGCCCGGCAAAAGCTTTCCCGCTAAAAATTCGAGCGTTGCCCCGCCGGCGTTGGAGACAAAATCAAAATTTTCCGCAATTCCCATTTTTCTGATAAAAGCGGTGGTATCGCCGCCGCCGGCATATTTTCTTGAGTTTGAATTGGCAATCGCTTCCGCGATTTTCCAGGTGCTTTTTCTAAACTCTTCGACTTCGGAAACGCCCATATTACCATTCCAAAAAATAGTCGATGAATTATTAATCGTATAAATAAAATTAGCCGCTGTCTCAACGCCAATATCGACCGCAAAATAATCAGCAATATCCGTAAGATTTTCAACGCTTTCATGTTTCGTTTCAATCGGTTTTTCAACTGATTTGGATAATAATAAATCGACTGGTAAAAGAATCTTTCGATTATTTTTTTCAAATTTTTCTAAAATTTTTTTTGCCTCGGACAAAATTTCTTTTTCCACCAGGGATTTGCCTAATTTGATGCCTTTGGCAGCCAAAAATGTGCTGCCGACGACCCCACCGATAAGAAAATTCTCGGCTTTATCAAAAAGATTTTCAATTACTGGCAGTTTATCTTCGACTTTTTCCCCACCGATAATAATTGTAAAACCCTCTTTCGGGCTGGCTAAAATTTTTTTTAAATTTTCCACTTCTTTTTGGACACTCATCCCGGCGTAAGACGGTAGCAATTTCGTCACGCCGACGGTTGAAGCGTGGGCTCGATGGCAAGTGGCAAAGGCATCTTGGACAAAAAGATCCTGATTTTTGGCTAATTCTTGAGCTAATGACGGATCGTTTTTTTCTTCGCGGTGATCAAAACGCATGTTTTCATAGATAATAATTTTTTCATCCAAAGGATAATTCATTTGCGGTTTGAAAAATTGGTTTTGAAAGCCGAGTAAAGCTGATAATCTGTTGGCTACTGGCCAGAGGCTATAATTAAAATCAAGGTCTTTCGGTTGATCCAAATGCCCCATAATGCAAATTTTTTGGGCGCCTTTTTCGAGTAAATATTTAATTGTAGGAATTGACGCCCGCAATCTTTCATCGTCAATAATCTCCCGCGTATTGCCATCGGTCCATTCCTTTGCCATCGGCACATCGGTATCAATGCGCATCAAAACATTTTTGCCTTCAATTTGTGCTTCTTGAATTGTTCTCATAACTATTTACTTGCGTTTAAATTTTTTAGATCTGTAGTATAGATTCTCACCTGCGCCCGTAATTTTACCTCTTCGAATTCTTTTTCCCGTTTTTGCCCCATTATTGTTTCCGATATTTTTCTGGTCTGAATACACCCTGAATTTCGAACAGATTCGATCACTTCATTTAAAGTCCGATTTTCCGTATAAACATAGTCACTTCTTTCCCCTCCCATTTCATGTAAATGATAGTCAAACCGAGTCTGACCCGGAATAATCGGAATTTCCCGATATTTAAATTCTTCCTCAAGCCGACGTCTAGTTTCATCTTGAGCGCTTCTAATTTGCTCGACAACTTCTGGCGCCACGCCTCCACCTTTGAATTCTGGACGTCTGAATATATAACCGGCGATCATAATTGGATCGTCTAAGATGCGGTCTGGGTTATTACTTAACCCCTGATTTATTTTGGAAATCTGTTCAAGCATTATCCCCGAATTAATCCGATTTCCCTCGACGATGGGGGTGAATAGGTCAATCCGGAGCTTGGCAATTTGTTCGGCTTTTTCTTTTTCTGGTTGAATTTTTGGACTAGACTTTATTTCTTGAACTTGCTTGCCAGTCGGCTGTAATATTCCGTTTTTGTATTCTGCGCCACCCTTGATTAACTCTGCATCGCTTAATGTGCGAGTTGACAATACTTTATCCTCCTCTGGAGTAAATTGTGGTCGTTCTGACATTTTGCCTCCTGAAAGTTTAAAAAACCTCACTAAACATTTTGCCTTCAACTTGTGCTTCCTGAATTGTTTTCATATTTTAATTGTACCTAAATTACTTTAATAAAAAAAGACATATCTTTAAATTATTAATAATCTACCTATTTTTCGCGACCGCGATATTAAGGAAGATTTTTATTCCTTAAAATCAGCTAGTTTAAATTTTTCTAACAATTTATCCTGATTTGTAATAGCTTTGGAGAGAAAATAATCGACATTATTTTCTAAGTTTAATAATTCGATCAGTTCTTGTAGGTCAAAAGATATATCATTCGGTGTAATCCAGACTGATTTTTGAATCGGCATACAGTTTAATTCCCTCAATTTAGATCTAAATAAATCTCGTGTTTTCTTTTTTGTTTCTTCTATATCAAAAGCAATTATTCGCCAATATCCATCCCACTGTTTCAAAATCTTTCGTTTAATTGTTTTTAATTTACCTTTAGGAGTCAGTTTTAAATATTTTTGTCCATCAATTTCGATTTGCTCTAAATATCCGCGTCTTTTAAGCTCGTATATCGTCTGGGGCAAACTGCCATGATAATCCTTAAATAATTTCCCCAAACCCCAATGGGGATAAGTCATCATCGCCGCGCCTTCTTTTGCGGAAGCGGCAACAAGCATTAATATTTTTTCCGTTAAAGTCCTTTTTGGCATTTTGTAATCCTATCACTTCCTTCTGTTCACAGTATCAAAATAATATTTTCCAATTCTCTCCTGTTAATATTCGTGTTTATTTCGCGATCGCGATATTTAGACGAATTTTCTCTCCTTATTATTGATAAGTTCTACTCATTGCTTATATTACTCAAAAAGAAGGCTTTTCGATCACTGGTCAACGGCTTAGGGGGTGAGCCGTTCAACTATTTCTTATATCTTGAATTAGTATTACCTCTGCAGCCATCAATAACTTTTTCATTGGCTTTATTGACCCAATGTGACTTTGGCCAGTTCAACTTTCTTTATCTGATAATGTGGCGTCACGGATTTGTTCATAAGCACTCGCTTTACCATAAGGCAGCCCTTTGATACTTTGTCCGGCCTTTACACCAAAAGGCATATCCATCCCCCCAGGAGACCTCGTTATAAAATCAGCAAATTTTGTCCAATCCTCTTGTGAAAGTTCGGGAAATGAATCACGTAAAAGTTGAATGTCCGGTACCTCCAAAGGTCGCATCCGAACAGGCATTCCCATTTTATCTTGTTCGATACTAAGCATTCTATCCAAAACCCGTTTGGCTTTTCTCATCATCGCCTCTAAACGCACCGGATCATCAGCCAGCCTAGCCTTTTCCGTTCTGCGCGCTGTGGTTGGTCCTGCCGTGGGCGAGGCGGCGGGTTGTTCGGCTAGTTGCATTTGCTTAATCTGCTCAATTTGCTCGCCGGTTGGCTGTAAGACGCCTTTTTCATACTTAGCGCCACCCTTAATTTGCTCCGCATCGCTTAGATTTCTCGACGCCAATGCCTCATCTTGCTCCGGCGTAAACCCTGGTCGTTCCGGCATAATTATGTCCTTGCTAATTTTAAAACTCCAAACGCTATAATACCACCAATTAAAGCGGTAACGATTTGTGGCCAGGCCATCATGGTTGCCGCTATTTCCATTTTACTCAAAAACCGTATAAAATAAAAGTGCATATTATGAATAATAATAGTATGGACAAACCGCGAATTGCGATATTTGATTTGACCGACTGCGAGGGCTGTGAGCTCCAGTTTTTAGGGTTAAAAGAGAAGCTGCTTGATTTTGCCCAAGATTATGAAATTGCCAATTGGCGGCTAGTTCAACCCCATATCGGTGAGTTGCCGGAAATCGATGTCGCGATAATTCAGGGAACAGTTATTACTCAAGCTGATACTGGATTGGTTAAAAAAGTTCGCGAAAAATCAAAGTTTATTGTCGCCATCGGCGAGTGCGCCCGAACTGGTTGGATTCCGACATGGATTACCAAAGAGAAAAGACCCGAGGCGATTAAGTACGTCTATGGCAAAAATTATCAGCCTCAAGCAGTTGATGCTCTGGCCGTCAAATCAATTGTTAAGGTTGATTTGGAAATACCCGGTTGTCCACCCGAGCCAGCATTATTAGAAAAATTCTTAAATGATATCCCCACCTTAATAAAATGAACCTACCAGATTATGTAACTAAAATTGAGGGCCACGGAGTTTTAAACATTCATTTCAAAGAATGCAAAGCTCGTTTGGAAGTGACCGAAGGCGAAAGGCTTTTTGAAGCGGTTTTACTGGGGCAAGATGCCACTCGGGCGCCATTTATCACTTCGCGAATTTGTGGCATTTGTCCAACCGCCCATAACCTTGCTTCAATATTCGCGGTGGAAAATGCCCTAAAAATTCAGCCGGACGAAATTACTATCGAACTTAGAAAACTGATGCTTTCCGGCCAAGTCGTTTTTTCTCATCTTTTACATCTTTTTTTCTTGGTCCTGCCTGACTATTATAATGTCCCGTCGGCGTTAGATTTGGCCGATAAGTTTCCGGCCGAATATCATTTGGCACTTAATCTCAAACGGCTCTCGGATCATTTATTGACCGTTGTCGGCGGCCGACCAATTCATCCGACAACCACAACTGTCGGCGGATTTATTAAATATCCAGCCAAAGGAGAGCTAGTGACATTGCAAAACGAGATCACTGATGTTTTAGACGAAGCCGCAGACTTTGTGAAAATATTTATGGATATAGAATACCCCGAGTATCGGCGAGCCTCCGAATATCTCACGCTGAAAAACAATACTTATGATCTTCTGGGCGATATCGTTATCTCGTCTTCTGGAAATAAATTCGAGCCCAAAAATTATCGTGAGGAAATAAAAGAAACCGTCAAAGATTGCTCAACTGCCAAATTTGGCACGCATGAAGAAAAACCCTTTAATGTTGGCGCGCTTGCAAGAGTTAGTGTGCTAGGAAGCATGCTCAATCCGAAGGCCAAAGGGCTCGCCAGTGATTTTAAACCTGCCCCCCAACATCATAATGCTTTCGAAAATATCAAAGCCCAAGTCATCGAACTGATGCACTTTTTAGAGGAAGCCGATAAATTGATAGGTGAATTATTAAATATGGAAATTTCGGAAAAACCGCCGGCGATATCACTGCCAAAATTAACCCAGCCAACTTGGGGGGTGGGCGCGGTCGAAGCCCCGCGAGGCACTTTGTATCACGCTTATGAAATTAATCCCAATGGCAAAATCATCAACGCTGATATCGTGACGCCAACAGTCCAAAACCTTACCAGCATTGAAGCCGATGCCGAAGCTTTACTCCATGCACTTAAATTGGACCAAAAAGTTCAAAATATCTGTGTCATCGAACTCGAAAAATTAATCAGGGCCTACGACCCTTGTATAACGTGCTCGGTACATTAAACCATCGACCATGAACAAAATGCCTCTAACCTTTTTAATTACACACCAGGTGTGAAGTTGAGGTTGGCAAGTTTCAAATGCCAAAGAGTCCATTTTTGAAGATTTTGGAGTTGGCGAGAAGTCAAAATATCACAGGCCCAGTTCCAATGGATGGATACCCAATCGCCGATTTGTGGGTTGTCCAGAAGGGTTTTATGATGAAACTTATAGCCGATATTTTTCTTTTGAACCCCCCCGAGCATAAGTCTTTTTTGTAATACTATTGGTTTATATTCAACTTCAAGGACATTATTTTTAACACCGGTAATTTTACCCCACATGATTAAACAATTATTAATCGTTTCTAAAACCGGACCGGAATTATGCCCTCTTATGCTACCTACGCGACGATAAATCTCTAACACATGAAACGAGTGGTGCGGTTTAGCACCGTGAGGAATTTTCCGAGTAATCGTTTCCATCACGCCCATTTTTGCCCGTTTGACGAAATGGTCTTCGAGATAGCAATAGAACTTACTTGCGGAAATATTTGTCAACAAATCATTGCCGAGCCAGTATGCTTCAACGACTTTCCAATCGAAAGGATCTTTGATTTTATTTTCCTTGGCGATGAATTGGATGTATGGAAAAGCGGCCTCGAAATCGGCAAGAATTTCACGTATTTTTTTGTCATTTACTTTACAGGCCGCCCGTTCAAATAGATCTAAATTAGCATCGGGGCCACAGTATTTGAGTCGGTTTGGCGAGAAAGAATATCGCGCCCATAAAAGCGTGCCGACAGCTCCCGGCACTTTGATTAATTTATTAGATTCGAGCATGCTGTAATTCCAAATTTTTCCTGGCGAGGCGAATTTTACTGATCACAAAGACTGCCAGGCAGATTAAAATTACACCAATTATTTGTTTAGGGTCAAATTTATGAGTGACAAAAATTGAGTTTAACAGCACGGTTACTGGGAAACCCAAAGTCAGAATTGATGTTACAACCGTCGCCGGCGCATGTTTTAAGCCGGTATACCAAGTTGTCACATAACCAAAAAGTAAAAGGCCGGTGCCGATCAGCCAGCTCCATTGGGTAAGATTAAGACCATCAATATTGCCCCATCGGTGAGTAAGGAACAAAAAGCCGATTAAAATTATTGAGCCGAAAAACATTCTTCCCCAAGCGACAACTAAACTTGGCAGCTTTTTTAATATTTGTTTTGCGATAATAAACTCGATTGCCCAAAAAAGAACCGCCAATAGAACTAATTTCTCGCCCTGTCCAATATTAAAAGTTTTTGGTCCCCCAGCTAGATAGGTTCCAGCCAATAAAATCCCTAAAGCCCCGGCCTGCCAAAAACTTAATTTTTCTTTTAAGAAAATTATCGCCAAGAGTGCCACCCACAAAAACAAGGTTTTATGGATAAAAGCACCATTGACGGCGGCTGCTTGAGAAATTGATAAGCCCTTAAAAAAGAGTAAGAAAGGGATGCTGCCACCAATAAGACCAATCAGAACTAGCTGGGCCCATTGTTTTAGCTCAAGCTCCTTCAACTTAACATGTTTCAAAATTCCCAATAGAAGAGAGGAAAGAAAAACCGCGACGATGATATTTCGAGCAGAGGTCAAGACAAAGGGATCTTTGATGATTTTGACGACATATGCGCCGTTTAGAAAAATCGAAAAACCTGAGATTAGGGCAGTAATAGACGCAAAAAGAATGCCTTTTCGCAAAGAGATGCCTTTTTTCAAAGTGATATCTTTTCTAATATCCATTTAAGCTCCTTGATGAGCGCACATTTTATTTAATTTCAAAATTTCTTTGGCCTCATTTTCTTCAACTTTATTAATCGCCAAATCGGCATGGCAAAGAAGCCATTCACCCTTTTTAGCACTTGCCAATAAGGAAATATCAACCTCGCGCCCATCGGCTAAAAAGGCTCTTTTACCTTCCACTTTTTTGATTTTAACTGGTTTTGCTATGCACATTATTAATCAAAAACTGATTTGAAAAACCAAATAGCGCCAATCAAGAAAAAAACTAGAGCAATAATCGTCACCACGGTCATTGACTGCCCATAACCAGCGGAATCGGCGGAAACGAAAATCCGATCGGCGCCTAATAAAATAATTCCTACCAGCAAGATGGCAATGCCAATGGTCGATTTTACGCTTTTTTTCATATACCCCTCATTTTTTACTTATGCTGATCAAGCCAAGTTTTTAGAGCATCTTTTTTTTGAAAACCAACTAAATGATCACCGTTTCCGGCGACAAAAGTCGGTGTCCCCTCGATATTGTATTGTTTCCCAAAATCTGGATTTTCACCTACATTCATTGGCTTTACTTTATAACCGTCATTGCCAAGTTCGGCTAAAACTTCTTTTTCCTGCTGACACCAATGACAATAGTCCGAATAGAAATACATTACTTTGGCATCTTCAGTGAAAAAAGTAGCAACTCCGGCCACGGTCGAGCTAGCATTCGGCTTTGCCTCACCTGTTGAATTATCTTTCTTAGATAATTTATAGTAGGCGCTGACACCTAAACCAATAATAATCACCAGGCCTAAAATGACTGTAATAATCCAATCTTTTCTCATTTTTTTCCTCTCTTTTAAAATTTATTCTCAAGATACTTGCAAAATTCGGCTAAACGATATGAATATCCCATCTCGTTGTCGTAAAACCCAACAACTCTTACAAGATTACCATCAATTACCTGAGTTGACAAGAGATCAACAATTACACCATGGGGATCAGCTTTAAAATCGGCGCTAACAAGAGGTTCTTCAGAGACAGCGATGGCATCTTTATATTCCTTATCCTCGGCGGCATTTTCATAGGCAGCGTTTACTTCTTCGCGAGTTGTATTTTTTTCTACCAAGGCCACGAATTCTAAAAGTGATACCGTGGCGGTAGGCACACGATAAGAAATACCATTCATTTTATCTTTTAGATCGGGTATCACTTCGCTAGCAGCAATAGTTGCACCGGTAGTTGTCGGGATGATTGAAATCGCCGCCGCTCTGGCCCGGCGGAGATCTTCGTGGGCGTCATCCTGCAAACGTTGGTCCATTGTGTAAGAATGGATGGTTGTCATTGTTGATTTTTGGACGATAAAATTTTTATGCAAAACTTTGGCGATTGGCGCTAGGGCATTGGTAGTACACGAAGCCATAGAGAGAATGTCTTCATCAATTTTGAATTCATCTTCGTTAACTCCCAAAACGATTGTTTTAACTTTCTCCCCTTCACCCTTGGCAGGTGCGGTAATAATAACGTTTTTTGCTCCGGCTGTTATATGGCCCATGGCACTTTCGTGACTTGTAAAAACGCCGGTTGACTCAATAACTAGATGAACTCCTAAATCTTTCCAGGGTAAATTGGCTGGCTCTTTTTCTTGAAAAACGCTGATTTCCTTGCCATCAATAATAAGCTTTTGCTGATTGGTTTCGACTTTGCCAGCGAATTTACCATATGACGAGTCGTATTTTAGTAAATGAGCAAGAGTCTTGATATCGCCAAGATCATTAATCGCCACAATATTGAGTTTTTTTGCATGTGCTGCCCTAAAAAAAGTCCGGCCGATGCGACCAAAACCATTAATCGCTATTGGAATGTTTTGCATTTTTCTCCTTTTCGTTTGCCAATATGAATATTTTAATAAACTTATTCTTTTAAAACAACCCAGGCCCGGCGATCATTTTTTTTGTACGATACCGGTGTCAAAAATTTATGGGGGTTTTTTAAAAATATTACTGTCGCAAACTTAGCACCCCTTTTTGAATCCCAGAAATCCTCTTCGGCAATCGCCAGACTGTTATAATTATTTTGGATTTCTTTTACTTTAGCTGGGGTTAGCTTATCATAATAAAGACAATTATCAACGGAGGCTTTACCGATAATTTTGCCTCCTGAACTTTTTAATAAAATTTCATCTTCTTTTTGGACAGCAAGATACGGCGGGATCCGGCTCTGGGACAGTCTAATGTCAACTTCTTTCTCTCCAGATAGAATTTTTGCGGCCGTTCCTTTTAGGAAAATCGCAAGGTGTCGGCGGGCCATTTGTACTCCTTAACCCTCCTTTTGACTACCCCCTTACCAAGCAGCCCCTCCTGTGCGCCAATTTTTTCGATCACTGACGCAGAATTTGTCACTCCCCATTTTAAGGCAGATTGCATCTCTTCGCCATTTATTATCGCTGCTAAATAGGCTGAGGAAAAAGAATCGCCAGCGCCGGTCGCATCAAGCTTGTGCCCAGGATACGCCCCTACCTTGAGAAAATCAACACCATCATAGGCATAGGCGCCATCTTTGCCGTCCGTAATTACAACCGTTTTGGGACCGTCCAAGTTAATCGCCCGCGCCATTTCTTTGACAGTGGGTACGCCCCGAAGCCCAGATATATTTTTTGCTTCTTCGCGATTTAAAAAAATAATGTCAATCATTTTCAACAGCCCGCCGAAACTATTTAGACCATTTTCAATCTGTATTGCCCCGGGATTAATCGCTACCTTTAGATCTGTTTTAACTTTTGAACTAACGATTTGGTTAAAAATCCGTTCGTAACCCCGAGTCATCGGTCCTAAATATATCCATTGTGTTTGAATATTTTCTGGCAATTTAAAATTTTCTGGCCCAAAGGCATGATAAACAAAAATTGTCCTCTCGCCTTTGTATGAAACAATTACCGAAAAGCTTGAATGCTTGCGACGATAAATTTTTATACAAGATGTATCAACGTCCTTTTTGCTAATTTGTTCTTCGATTTCACTTGCGGCATTATCATCGCCCAAAGCAGAGCAGATTCCTGTCTTTAACCCTAGCTCTGCTAAACCAACCGCGACATTATTAGCTGATCCCCCGATCGAAAAAGCAACGTCAGAAACGGTAATTTTATCACCTAAACCAAGAACTAAAAATTCTTCAAAATTTTCCTTTGTCCTAATTGCCTCACCCTCAATCGGCTTCTCCATTTCCTGAAGTGACGGGAAAAGAAAAATATCCCTCATTGCATCGCCAATTGCTATTACATCATACATTGAAATCCTTTCCGACAAATCTTATACACGAATATTCACGAATTCTTGTTTAATAAGTCATTAGTATTAATTAGTGTGTGAAATTCGTCGGAAGGTTATACCTTATTGTTTGATCCAAATAATTTTATTTTATCCTCAATCAATTTTTGTAGTTCACCTATCACTTTCGTTAAAATTTCCCGCGGATCTTCCTCTTCGGGATATTTTTTTAAAATTGCCCTTAAAGATTCCGCATAGGTATGACGAATATCTGTATCAATATTTATTTTTGCGATACCATTTTTGATTGCTTCTTTAATGTCTTGCTCCGGCACACCCGAAGCGCCGTGTAAAACTAATGGTATTGGCGTTATTTTCGCAATTTTTTTCAATAATCCTATATTTAATCTTTCGTTTTCACCGATACCGTGCTCTGAACCGATCGAAATTGCCAAAAAATCTACATCAGTTTTTTGAATAAAATCGGTTACATCGGCAGGGTTGGTTAATTTATTGGGGCTTACGCCTGCTTTCCCTAAACAACCCAGCTCGCCCTCGCAGGGAATGCCAGCGTGATGAGCAAGCTCAACGGCGTGACGAGTTAGAATTTCATTTTCTTGGAGCTCAGAGCCTGAACCATCAAACATGACTGATGTATAGCCATAATTTAGGCAACGCTCTATCGCCGCAATGCTTTTACCATGATCTAAGTGTAAGACCACCGGCACGCAAGCCATTTTTGCTTCTTGGATGATTAAGGCGGATAAAGGCTCCAATCCTGCGTACTCAATCGCTTTCTCAGAAGTTGCCACAATTACGGGTGAGTTTTGTCCCTCAGCTGCTTGAATAATTGCTTTAGTAATTTCCAAATCTGAAGTATTAAAACAACCGATGGCGTATTTTCCCTTCTGGGCATTGATGATCATTTGTTGAGGATTAACCAACATTAGTCTGGCCCTCCGGCAATATTACACATTTTAAGAAATTCCGAAGCTTTAAGGGACGCTCCACCAACTAAAACTCCGTCAATTTCTGGTTGATAAAGAAATTCGGCCACATTACCAGCGTCAACTGACCCGCCATAGAGCATTGTCACGTCAGCCGCCTGCTCGATGCCATATTTTTCCCCAATATATGATTTGAGAAGATTCATTACGCTCCCCGCGTAAACCCCACTGGCAGCCCCTTTTGTGCCAGATGTTGTACTAATTGCCCAGACAGGTTCAAAGGCAATGGTGACATTGGTGATATCATGTTCCCCAATTCCCTTAAGGCCCATTTTTAGCTGTTGAAAGACATCTGATCGTAATTCTACCTCAGTCGGCCGACCACGGCCCCTCTTTTCATCCTGCATTTTCTTTAGTTCGCTCACGCATAAAATTGGTTTAATACCATGGGCTAAAGCAGCGTGAATTTTATCATTAATTAAAGCATTCGACTCGCCAAAATGGAACCGACGTTCGCTATGACCGAGGATAACGTATTTTACTAGATTTTTAAGCATCAGGGGCGAGATTTCGCCTGTTATTGGCCCTTTGTCAGTAAACCACATATTCTGAGCGCCTAGGCTTAGATTTTCTGGTACATGTTCTAAAAGGTCGTTTAGAGGCACCAACCATGTAAACGGCGGGCAAAGAACAATGTCCGCTTCGAGCTCTTCGATAGCGTTTTTAATTTGAGTTACTAGCACAGTCGCATCAGAAAGCGTCGTATTCATTTTCCAATTGCCAACAATAAGAGGCTTCCTCATTTTCCTCCTTTATATCAATATACTACAGAGAATTCCAAAAGACAAAAGCTATTCTATTCCTTTCCGATGCCTCAAGCGATAATACTCGATCGCAAAGCGATGGGCTTCGTCACGGGCTCTTAAGAGTAATTTTTTATCAAAGGATAAATTTTCTACCCCGATGAGTTCATCTTTATCACGCTCTGGTCCTTTGGCAATACCGATAATTGGAATGTCAAGTCGCCGTGCTTTTAGAATTTCTTTAGCACCATTCACCTGCCCCTTGCCACCGTCAATTAAAATCAAATCTGGATACGGCCATTCGCTATGGTTAAGCCTTCTCGATAAAACTTCCTTCATGGCGGCGACATCATCTCTGCCTCGCCCCCAGCCTTCGGAAATTTGGATTTTGAATTTTCGATACTGATTCTTGTCAACCAACCCCTCGGTAAAGACAACCATTGAGCCAACCGCAAAAGCACCGGAAATATTTGAAATATCATAGGCCTCAATTCTCGCCGGGATATCTTCTGGATGCCGCAGATCTTCTTCTTGAATTAAAGCCACATCCTGAATATGCTTTAGAGCAAAAATTCTATCGCGGATTTTGGCGGCTTTTTCAAAATCCGTATTTTTAGCGGCGAGTTTCATCTCTTTTTCAAGTTCTTTAATGATATTCTTTTTCTTCCCTCGAAGAAACAATTTGATTTGCCTGATGGTTTTTTGATAATCTTTTTTTTCGACTTTCCCGGCACAAACTCCTGGGCATTGGCCAAGGTGATATTCAAAACAGGCCTTACCGGAAAGCGGCGTGCAAGAGACCCGAAAAGGAAATATTTTACGGATTATTTGGAGTGCTTCGCGGACTTGGCCGGCTGACGGAAACGGCCCATAAAATTCCCCTTTGGGTAATTTTTGGGTTAATCTCGCCGGAAAAATTCGCGGCCAGTCTTCTTTGGTGATAAATATTCCTAAAAATGTTTTATCATCTTTGAGTTTAACATTATATTTTGGTTTGTATTTCTTGATTAAACCGTTTTCCAAAAATAACGCCTCGATGACCGAATCGGTTTTTTTGGTTTCGATGCTCGATATTTGTGTTAGCATTTTTTCTAAGCGAGTTTCCTGCGGTCTTTGGAAGTACGATAAGACCCGCCTCTTTAATGACGAGGCCTTACCAATATACAACGGCCGACGGTTTTTCTCACACATAATGTAGACGCCGGGAGAATCAGGAAAACGTTTAATTTTAGTTAAAAGTTTTTCGTTCATACATTTTTCAGCAAAACCTGCCTGCCGGCAGGCAGGTTTTGATTTTAGAAACAAGCTTTTCATTCATGGCTTTTTATTTTAACACATCCTTTTAACAAAACAATCTTTTTAAAACAATTTAACCCTTAACCCGTTCCTGGAACGGGTTGAATAAGGTTAAATTAATCTACCACTAAATTCTTAATCTTAGCCAGACTCCTTTGGTAAGAAACCTGATCGTTGACAAATTTGCGATATAAGGACGGTTTGATATCCAGGACATCATTGAATTGGCAAATCGTCTGGCTAGGGTTGACCTCCCCAAGATATTCGCGATATGAAGAGTATAACCAATCCTCAGGACTATTAACCAAACTAGCTGTTGTTGGATTTAAATGAGTATATCTTACTAAATGATTCAATTGCTCATCGCTCTCAATCAAAACACTTTTAAACCGGCTTTCCCACAAAGGCCCTTTTCTTTTGTGAGCGATATTAAAATATGTTGAATAACTATTTAAAGTCTTCTGCATAAAATCAGAAATTCCATTATCTGTTAGTTGTTTAAGTGCAAGATGAATGTGTGTCGGCATCAAGCAATAAGCGATTATCTGTATTAATTTGTCTTTATCTTTCGTGATGATATTCAAAATGTTATTAAAACCTACTTGTTGGACGCTTTTCAACTCAATGAAATTTGAAAACTTAAGCCCATTATTTACTATGTAATACTTAAATAATTGCCTCATTCTTTCATATTCATTTTCATCATTAAAGATAACAAAATTAGCGATACTTCGATTAAAAATATGATAAACCTCTCCGTTAACTAAGGGCTTTTTTCTTATCATGATTGTATAATAACACACTTCTAACCATTTTAAGCCCGTTCCAGGAACGGGTAAAAAAGGTTTAAAAGTCTTATCTTTTGAGGACTTGTTTCAAAAACTGCCCCGTATATGATTTCTCGATATTAGAAATATCTTCGGGCGTACCAGTGGCGATGACGCTCCCGCCCTCGTCGCCGCCTTCGGGACCAAGATCAATGATATAGTCAACGGTTTTTATAACATCCAAATTATGCTCAATAATGACAACCGTGTTTCCTGCGTCAACCAAGCGCTGCAATACCGTCAATAGTTTTTTAATATCGTCAAAGTGAAGGCCGGTGGTCGGTTCGTCTAAAATATATAATGTTTTTCCGGTCGCGCGATGAGCCAGTTCTGCTGCCAATTTTACACGTTGCGCTTCTCCGCCGGACAAAGTCGTTGCCGGTTGACCCAAATGAATATAGCCTAGACCAACGTCGTTTAGAACTTCTAAAATATCGGCAATTTTCGGAATATCTCTGAAAAATTCTAAAGCTTCCTCAACAGTCATCTCTAAAATCTCAGCAATGTTTTTGTCTTTATACTTCACTTCTAATGTCTCGCGATTAAAACGTTTGCCGTCACAGACATCGCAGGGAATATAAACATCGGGCATAAAATGCATTTCAATTTTTATGACGCCGTCGCCATCGCAGTTATCGCAACGGCCGCCGGGAACGTTAAAAGAAAACCGGCCGGGCAGGTAACCGCGGACGCGAGCGTCTTTAGTTTTGGCAAACAATTCGCGAATGGGTGTAAATAGATTCGTATAGGTTGCTGGATTTGACCGCGGTGTCCGGCCAATTGGCGACTGGTCAATAATAATCGCTTTATCTAATAATCTTTCACCTTCAATCCGGGCGTGTTTTCCCGGCCGCTCCAAAGCGCCCATTAAATTTCTTGCCAGCGCTTTATACAAAATCTCATTCACTAAAGTTGATTTTCCAGAACCGGAAACGCCGGTCACACCAACAAAAACACCCAGCGGAAAATGAACTGTCAAATTTTTCAAATTGTTTTCGTTAGCGCCAATAATCGTGATGAATTTCTCTTTGATTCGGCGGCGCTCGGCGGGAATCCCAATTTGTTTTTGACCGGTTAAATATTGACCGGTGATTGACTGTGGATTCTTCATAATTTCTTCCGCGGTTCCTTGGCCGACAATTTTGCCGCCTTCTTTGCCAGCGCCCGGACCAATGTCGACAATTTGGTCGGCCTCGCGCATCGTTTCTTCATCATGTTCGATAACTAAAACCGTATTGCCTAAATCTCGTAAGTGTTTAAGAGTTTCTAAAAGTCGCATGTTATCCCGCGCGTGTAAACCGATTGATGGTTCATCCAAAATATATAAAACACCCACCAGCCCAGAACCAATTTGTGAAGCGAGCCTGATTCTTTGGGCTTCCCCACCAGCCAAAGTAAAAGCGGCGCGATCCAAAGTTAAATAATCTAACCCCACATCAACAAGAAATTTCAAACGGCTTTTAATTTCTTTAATTATTTTTTCGGCAATAAGGATTTCTTTTTTGTTCAAATTAAGTTTCTCAAAAAACTCCCAAGCTTTATCAACTGACTTCGTCGTAATTTCCGCAATATTTTTTTCGTTTATCTTGATTAATAAACTTTCTTTTTTTAATCGCGCGCCACCGCAAACTGGACACGGCGTTTGGCTCATATATCGTTCAATTTCCCGGCGAACATTTTCTGACTCTGTCCGGGCGTAGCGGCGTTCAAGCAAAGGAATAATGCCTTCAAAATTAATCCAAAATGTATTGGCGTGGCCATGAGTCCAGTAGCGGATCCGCAAAGTTTCCGGATAGCCCGTGCCATAAAGAATCCATCGGAGATTTTCCTCGCTCATGTTAGAAAGAGGCGTCTGTTCCGAAAAACCGAAACGCTCGCAGGCAGCTCTTAAAACAACGCCGTAATAATTGTTTGGTTTGTAGCTTAATGGCATAATCGCCCTTTGTGAGATCGATAAATTTTTATTTTGTAAAACTAAATTTGCATCAATTTCTTTTTTATTGCCTAAGCCGTCGCATTCCGGACAGGCACCGTAGGGTGAATTAAAGGAAAAAATCCGCGGTTCGATTTCGGAAATACTGGCATCATGAATTGGGCAAGTTAGTTTTTGATTAAATGTTTCTTCTTTTTTTGCATGTAAGATGAGAACTAAACCGTCGGCTAATTTTAGTGATTGTTCGATATCATCCGTGATTCGCGCAATATTTTCGGATTTCACTTCCAACTCATCAATTAGAATTTCGATATTATGTTGTTTATATCGCGCGAGCTCAATTTTCTTACTCAAGTCAATCATTTTACTGTTTACCCGGGCTTTTGAAAAACCTTGCTTAAAATAGTTTTCTAAAAGCGTGTGGTACTCCCCTTTCCTCCCACGAACAACTGGCGCAAAAATTTTGACAATTTCTGCTTCACCAATATCTAAAACTTTTTCCACCATCTGTTCGACTGATAGTTTAGTAATTGGTTCGCCGCCGATCGGACAATGAGGCACGCCGATTCTGGCAAATAAAACTCTTAAATAATCGTAAATTTCGGTGACGGTGCCGACGGTTGAACGCGGATTATGCGACGCCGCTTTTTGATCAATGGATATTGCTGGCGATAAACCTTCAATTGATTCAACATTGGGTTTCTCCATTTGGCCTAAAAATTGGCGGGCGTAACTTGACAACGATTCCAAATACCGGCGCTGACCTTCGGCGTAAATCGTGTCGAATGCCAAAGTTGACTTGCCGGATCCGGAAAGTCCGGTAAAAACAATAAATTTATTTCGCGGCAGCTCAAGATTGATGTTTTTTAAATTGTGTTCTTTGGCTCCGCGAATGATTATCTTATCGTACATATATATACCCTACTAATTACTAATGCTACGAATGTACTAATATCTACTTTATATTAGAAATTATATTATTCGTACATTAGTAATTATTCGTAATTCGTAGACAATGCAAAAAGTTTCCGCTTTTGGCGGATTTCCCTATACCAACTATTCAATGTGCGTTTAATATTGTATCACAAAAGCTTTTTTAAATCTATAAATTGAATGGCTCAATGGTGTGAGCCATTGGTCTAACCAAGCCCAACCCCGTTCCTGGAACGGGGTTTAACAGGTTAAATTATTTTAATCCAAGTTTTTTGAGCTGTGATATTTCATCTCTCAATATCGCCGCCTGTTCGAATTGCAAATTTTTGGCGGCTTTTTTCATTTCTGATTCTTTGGCACGGATTGCCGCTGGCAGATCTTCAAGGTTTTCGATATTGATAAATTCCGGAGTCACTTCCGGTTTTAGTTCGTGATCAATGATTGTTCGAATTGCTTTTTCGATTGTCTTGGGGGTGATGCCATGCTTTTTGTTAAATGAAATTTGCATTTTACGGCGACGATAGGTCTCGTCAATTGCCCGTTTCATTGAACCGGTAATATTATCCGCATACAAAATCACTTTGCCGCGAACATTTCGTGCCGCCCGGCCAATAGTTTGGATGAGCGAGACATCGGAACGCAAAAAACCTTCTTTATCAGCATCCAAAATCGCCACCAAAGATACTTCCGGCAAATCCAAACCTTCGCGCAATAAGTTGACGCCGACCAACACGTCAAACTCGCCCTTGCGCAAATTGTCCAAGATCCCGATGCGATCCAAAGTTTGAACTTCGCTGTGTAAATATTCAGCGCGGACATTATTTTCTTTAAAATGTTCGGATAAATCCTCGGCCATTCTTTTGGTTAAAGTGGTGACTAAAATTCTCTCATGCGATTTTACGCGGTCGCGGATTTCCCGCGTTAAATCATCAATTTGGCCTTCAATTTTTCTCACCTCGACTTCAGGATCCACGAGCCCGGTCGGGCGGATAATTTGCTCGACGATTTGCTTAGACTTTTCTTTTTCGTATTTAGCCGGTGTCGCTGAGGTAAATATTACTTGATTTATTTTTGCTTCAAATTCCGGAAATTTTAATGGTCGATTATCGCGCGCGCTAGGCAATCTGAAACCATATTTGATGAGTGAATCTTTGCGCGATTTATCGCCCGCGTACATGCCATGAAGTTGCGGAATCGTCACATGGGATTCATCAATAATTAATAAAAAATCTTTGGGAAAATAAGAACCCTCGTCGCTTCGCTCCTCAGAACCTTGTTTTCCTCGCTTAACGCTCGGAAAATAATCAATTAAAGTATACGGCGCCTGGCCTTGTTCTCGCCCGGTCAAATACCGCGAATAATTTTCAATTCCTGGACAATAGCCAATTTCCCGCAAAAGTTCCAAATCATAGCGGGTGCGACGCCGCAGTCTTTCGGCTTCAATAATTTTGCCTTCTTTCTCAAAATAGGCCAAACGCTCTTCTAATTCTTTTTTGATCTCTTTAATCGCATTTTCTAAGGTTTCCTCCGCTACCACAAAATGTTTGGCCGGATAGATCGTTATCTCTTTTTCTCTTGGGCGCATGGATAATTTTCTCATTGTCACCATATCGAATACTCCGATATTCTCGAGAATATTGGAATGTAGTTCTAAACGAATTATTACTTCCTGATCCGCTGGGATAATATCGATAGTTTCGCCATGGACTCGAAATTTACCCCGCTCCAAAATCTCCGAACGACTAAAATATAAATCGATAAGTTTTTTAATAATTTCGTCGCGTGATATTGGCTGGCCTTTCTTTAAACTTAAAAAACTCTCGCGATAAACTTCCGGGCTGCCTAAGCCGTAGATACAAGAAACCGAAGCAACGATGATTACGTCGCGGCGCGAAAGCAGCGCCTGTGTTGCCGCGTGTCGCAAACGATCAATTTCTTCATTAATCTCAACTTCTTTTTCGATATAGACGTCAGTTGTCGACAAATAAGCTTCTGGCTGATAATAGTCATAATAAGAGACGAAATATTCGACCGCGCTTTTGGGGAAAAAAGTACGAAACTCACTGCAAAGCTGGGCGGCAAGAGTTTTATTGTGGGCAATCACTAAAGTCGGTCGCTGGACTTTTTCTACACAATTAGCCACGGTAAAAGTTTTGCCGGACCCCGTCACACCCAAAAGCGTCTGGTGTTTCATTTTCTTTTCGATACCAGAAACTAGTTTCGATATCGCTTGCGGTTGATCGCCAGCAGGTTTGAATTTTGAGGAAATCTTAAAATCCATAGCGAAGACATTTTAGCACAAAAATGATTCTAAATATAGTGCTAAATCAATCATATTAAATCTACCTCTTTTTCGCGACCGCGATATTTGGGTAGTTTTTTGAATCTGTTATGAGATAAACCCAACGGCTCACCCCTTGAGCCGTTCAATAAAGAATCCCCTCAGTCCATTGAGGGGATTATCTTAAGAATCAGGGATGAGCCGCCCAGCCCCACGCATGGGGCTGGGCGCAGTTCGCATAGACGGGTGCGAGGGGATGTCGGAAAAGTCAGACGATACCTTTAGTCCCATTGAGTTTTATAGCGCTCATGCCCCCGAGGGTTCGCTTAAGCTCCGCCTCAAAAGACATGTTTGCCCTCAATGTGCCCAGGCCGTTGAGACTAGCCCTTTTCGGGCACCTCGCACCCAAACATAAGGTTGGCAACCCCTAGTAGCCTGCGACTTCTCCATAAGGGGTCCCCTTACGGTACCAGGCCGTATCTCGCTGGGAGATAGTACGGGGGCTCCGCGCGGAAGCCCGTTCGGAGTTGCCAACCTTTCCTCATCTCTAATTCTTAAAATACTATGTTACACACCCAATTATATCCCTGCACTTGGTTCAATGTCAATAATCCCAAAACAAAATCCCCTTCACTTGCGATCAGGGGATTTTGTTTAACCTTCGACTTCGCTCAGGTTAACACTGAGTATTGTCGAATGTGTTAATTTGAAATGATTTTACTCAGCAGCTGGTGTTTCGCCGCCTTCTTCTCCTGCGCCTTCTTCTGCGGCCTCTTCACCCTCTTCTTTCTTCTCTTCGCCTTCAACTGGGGTAGGGGTATCTGTTGGTTGATCCATTCTTACCTCCTATCGTCACGCTTTTTACGCGTGAACCTACTCGACCGCCAAATTAGCGGTGAGAATTATTGTTGCTTTGCTTTTCTATCTTAGCAATTCATCTATTAAATTGTCAACAGCTAAAATTCTCAAGTTTTTTTCAGTTCGTTTTTTTACTTCGGTTTTTCCTTCAGAAGTCTTTTCACTTACGACCAAACGATATGGGAAACCTAATAGATCGGCATCGGCAAATTTCACGCCAGCAGAGATTTCCCGATCATCATAAAAGACCTCAGCCTTCGCCTTTAATAATTCTTCATATATTTTATCGGCCTTCCCCTCTGTCAGATCCACGAGATATGCCTTGTAAGGCGCGATCGTCTCGGGCCAAATAATCCCGTTTTCATCATGATTGGCCTCGACAATGGCGGCCATCAGTCGCGGGATGCCGATGCCGTAGCAACCCATGATAAAAGGTTTTTGTCTTCCGTCTTCGTCGGTAAAGGTAGCTTTCATTTTTTTGGAATACAAATCCCCGAGATAGAAAATGTGGGCAACCTCGATCGCGTTGGCAACTTTTATTTGCCCCCCACAACCAGGACAAGTTTTGACGTCGGTGGTAACTTCTAAGGTGACGGCCCAGTCACAAGCCCCGCAGATAAAAATTTTACTTTCGCCGGTTTCCGATAAAATCATAAATTCATTGGAACGTTTGCCACCTATTGAACCGGAGTGAGCCTTAACTAACCGTGCCTCGACGCCACAGCGCTTAAAAATTTTATGATAAGTTTGGATAACTTTTTGATAATATGCGTCCAATTCTCCTTCATCGCGGTGAAAACTATAGGCGTCTTTCATTAAAAATTCTCGTGTTCTCAGCAACCCCCCGGTTGAGCGTTGTTCGTTACGAAATTTAGTTTGGATTTGATAAAGTATTTGCGGCAGTTCTTTATAGGAAGAGATTCGATCGCGGGCAAGATCAACAATCACCTCTTCGTGGGTTGAACCCAGAGCAAAATCTTTTTCGTGGCGATCTTTTAATTTGAACAAAGGCGGGTCCATCTTGTCCCAGCGGCTGGTTTCCTCCCAAAGTTCTCTCGGCTGCATTGCCGGCATTAGTATCTCTTGGCCGCCGATTTCATTCATTTCATCGCGGATAATATCAGAGATTTTATCCGCTACTCTCCAACCGAGCGGCAACAAAGTGTAAACGCCACTCATTTCTTGATCGATAAAACTACCACGCAAGAGTAAAGCGGAGGAAATGTTTTCCGCCTCACGGGGAGCTTCTTTAAAAGTTTTAATAAATGATTTTGAATATCTCATTGACTTAATTTTAGCATAAAATTAAGTAAATCCGAAATTCTAATTTCGAAATTCGAAACAAATTATAAATCATAAATTCTAATGTTTTAAACTTTTAGAATATTTGATTTTAGATGTTTTTTAGGCTTTGGGATTGCATGCCTAAAGGCGTGCTTCGGATTTCAGCGAAAGCGCAATATATCTCTGAACGTGATTGCTAAAATTAAAATTATCAAAATTATAAACCCGATGGTGTGAATAAGATTTTCCACTTCCTGCCGGACAACCTTCTTTCTAAATATTCCTTCGAGCGCCAAGAAAAAGATTTTTCCGCCGTCTAATGCTGGAAAGGGCAGAATATTAATTATCCCCAAATTGATCGAAAGAATTGCCAATAATTGCAGGATATAGATCCAGCCGGTCTTTAACGCTTCGGAAGTAAAGTTAAATATTCCCACCGGCCCAACTACCCCCTCGCCGGCTTGGCCAGTAGTGCCAGTAGTAAAAACACTTTTTAATATATCCCATAAAGCGACAAAAACTGCCCTGATACTACGGCCAACTTCTACTGTTGCCGTCACAATTGCTTGATAAAAAGGCTGTTTTACTTTGGTAATCGAAACCACACCAACACCGAGCGGCGCATCTGTCTTTGATAAGGTGACTTCACGCTTGGTCACGGTGTTATTCTTCTGAACGGAAAGAGTTACTTTTTCACCAGCATGAGTTTTAGTATACTGCTGTAGTTCGCTTGGCGAAGAAAAACCGTTTAAGATATCACCGGATTCAAGTTTAATTTTTGAAGCAGCAGAATCTGGCAGGACTTGGACAACCATTACTTGTAAGGTTTTAGTCCCGCCTAAAGTTTCTGGGTCAGAAACTAAAGGCGTCATTCCGATCGTAAAACCAATTGCCAAGACAAGAATTCCCAAAATGAAATTCATTACCACGCCAGTACCGACAATTAATATTTTCTGCCAGATCTTAGCTGAATAATATGAACCTGGCTCCTTGATGGCGTCATCCTCGCCCAGCAAGGAAACGAATCCTCCTAATGGGATAAGATTAAAAGAATAACGCGTCTCTCCTTTTTTAAAACTGAAAAGCCTTGGCGGAAAACCAAAGGCAAATTCTTTAACTTTAACCCCGCAAAGTTTAGCCACAATAAAATGGCCTAGTTCATGAATAAGGATCAGCACAATTAAAATGGCAATGAAAATCACTATCGTTAAGAACATTAGATCGTCCTAATCTCTTTTTCTTTCGCCTCGATTAATTCGTTTATTCTATGATTAAATTCTTCAATGATTTTATTCAATTCTTTTTCTGCTCTGTAACGATCGTCCTCGGTGATTTGTTTTTGATTTTCTAATTGCTTGACCTCACGCCAAGCTTCTTCGCGTAAATTACGCAAAACAATTCGCGATTCTTCGGCTGCTTTGTGGATCATTCTAACTAATTCTTCACGTCTCTCGGCCGTCATCGGCGGGAGCGATAATCTAATCGCTCGGCCGTCGGAGGAGGGATTAATGCCAATATCAGAATTTTGAATCGCCATTTCAATATCACCCAGGGAATTTACATCCCAAGGTTGAATCACAATTAAGCTGGCGTCTGGCGTGGTGATGTTCGCCATCTGTTTCAGAGGAACTTTTGTGCCATAGTAACTGACGGCGATATTTTCTACTAAGGCGCTAGAGGCCTTACCGGTTCTAATGCCACGGAAGTTATCTCTCAACTTGTCAATCACTTCTTGCATCTTGGGTTTTAGTTGGTTGACAATCTTTTGAAACATATTCCCTCACTTTTAGATTTAGAAATCGGTTAAAAGAAAACAGAAATTTGTTTAGGAAATAGAAATTGGAAATCCGTTTTTCAGTTTTCCGATTTCCATACCATTTTCTATTTTCCTTTAACTATTTTCTTACTCCTCCCCCCAGTTCAAATCTTTCAAATCTCTTAACTTGGATATTTTCGCCGGTTTTGGCGATGGTCTGTTCAATCAAATCCTTGATTTTTAATGAGTCATCACGGATGTATAAGCCGTCCATTAACTCCTCAATGTCTTTCGGATTCATCGAGGCAATTTGCATCGCTAATTCATGAGCAAGATTTTTAAATTCATCGTTTTTGGCCACAAAATCAGTTTCGCAAGCCAGTTCCAAAATCACCCCAATTTTTCCGCCGTGGCAATAACATTCGACCACACCCTGACTGGCTGAACGGTCCTGCTTTTTCTTGGCAATTGCTTGGGCATTTTGCGCTAGAATTTTTTTTGCTTTTTCGTAGTCGCCACCGGTTTCCTCGAGCGCCTTTTTGCAATCCATTACCCCCGCGCCAGTTTCGGAACGAAGCTTGGCGACTATCTCTAACGAAATCACTTTTCCTCCTTTGCCTCGAGCGGAGTCGAGAGGTTTACCTCGAGCTTCTCGTTCTCGCTCGAAGCCAACTCTGTCGAGAGGTTTACATCCTCCTTTGGCTTAGTTTCACTTTCTTTTTTGGAAATTTTCACTGGCGTACCTTTAATACCAGCTTCGATTGTTTGTAAAATTAATTTAATGGTTTTCTCTGAATCATCATTGGCTGGGATGGGATAATTAATCAAGGTTGGATCAGCATTTGTATCGCAAATCCCAACGATCGGAATATTCATTCTTTTTGCTTCACTCGTAACAACATTTTCCGCGGCTACGTCAACGACAAATAAAACATCTGGAATAAATTTTAATTCCTTTATGCCCTCGAAAAGAGCGTTGAGCCTGGCAACTTTTTTTTCAATCCGCCTGCGTTCTTTTTTGGTATATTTTGTAAATTCTTCCGATTTCATTAGCTCCTCAAGTTGGACAAGTTGTTTGAGACTCTTAGAGATTGTTTCAAAATTCGTCAATGTTCCGCCAAGCCATCTCTCAACGATGTACGGCATTGCCAAACTCTCGGCAGTTTTCTTAATCGCCTCCTTAGCTTGCCGTTTTGTCCCAACAAAAAGAACAGTCTTACCAGTATCAATCTGGCTTTTTAAATATTCAATTGCTTGCTCAAGTTTTTCGAGGGTTTGTTCAAGATCAATAACATAAACACTATCACGGATAGCATAAACAAAATCTTTCGCCCGAGGATGCGATCTCTCCTTCTTATGACCAAAATGTGCCCCAACCTCTAAGAGCTGGGAAAGCGTAGGCATCTGCAATTTGTCCTTTCAATATTAATTATACTTAAAAGTAGCAAAAACCGCTACAGAGAAATCTTATCATAAACCTTGTCCTTTGACAAGAGAGAATATAAAATCTAAATTAGTCTCAGGAGGAGGTTGACACTTTGATAAGAAAGCCAAAGACCGCGGTCACACAGGAAGTCGTTTGGTTACCAAGAGGCAATAGGATTGACCATTATCCCCCCGATTTCCCCCAGATTATTCTTACCACTAAAATCGCCGTTGTTGATGGGGTGGAGCTAAGGCTGCAAAGCCATAATCCTCCTTTCTTACTGGACAGCAAACAACCCTCACCACCCACTAAGACTCAGCTGCGACTTGGCCTACAAGTGCTTTCTGAAACAACCAATACAAATCCAGAAATTTTAAGAGGGCTAACCTATAAAGTGGGAAGGCCTTCTGAACAAAGACCTTGCCAAAAATGTCGAAGTATCCTCGTCAGCATGGAAAGTAGAGAGCATCGCTTAATCAGTCTGTGTCATATCGATTACTGCCCAACACCCCGTTGTAGACAAGTTTATGTTAAGGTTTTCAAGTTTGGCGTCTACGATTGTATAGCTCGTCGTTGGCATCTAAAAGTCTAGTTAGCTCATCCCTCCATCCCCGCCACTCTGGCGGGCTTTTTCAATGGCTCAAGGGTGTGAGCCGTTGACTTTTAACCGGTTAGACCTCGACCCTGGTTCGAGGATTGGAAGAGGATTGGAAGGTTAAAATTAATCAATAATTAGCTTTTTAATTTTAGCCAACTCGCGTTGGTAAGAAATCTGGTCATTGACGAATTTGCGATATACTTTTGGTTTAATTTCCAAAATATCATCGAATTTACATAAAGCACCTACCATATCATCCTCAGATAAATATTCATTATATGAGGACCAGACCCAATCTTCCGGCTTCTTAACCAAAAATGCCGTTACAGGGTTAAGATGAGTATACCCTGTTAAATGTAATAATTGTTCGTTATTTTCAACCAGAACATTTTTGAATTTGCTTTCCCATAACGGACCTTTTCTTTTATGTTTAGTATTAAAATAATGCGAATAACTATTTTGAACGTCTCTTAAATAACAAGAAATTCCCTGATCGGTTAATTGTTTAAGGATAAGATGGAAGTGTGTCGGCATTAAACAGTAAGCCAATATCTGGACTAATCGCTCTTTATCTTTAGCAATAAAATTGAAAAAATTATTGAAACCTTCTGCTTGTACCTTCTCTAATCCAATAAAATCAGAGAATCTAAGTTCATTTTCTATTTGATAGTATTGCATCACCTGTTGCATTCGTAAAAATTCATCGTCGTTATTAAATATTGTAAAATCGGCGATACTTCGGTTGAAAATATGATAAACTTGTCCAGTCACTAAAGATTCTTTTCTTCTCATTAATCACAGTATAACACAAATCTAACCGGTTAGCACTCGACCCTGGTTCGAGGTTTAATAGGTTAAATGTCTTTACAAAAAATAATTTTAATGGTAAGATTAGATTATGAAGAAAGATATACATCCCAAGTATTATGAGAAGGCCAAAGTTACCTGCTCTTGCGGGAATACTTTTGAAGTTGGGGCAACCGTACCAGAAATCCATGTCGAGGTTTGCTCGGCATGCCATCCTTATTATACCGGCACACAGAAATTTATCGATACGGCCGGGCGGGTTGATAAATTCCAAGAAAAAGTAAAGAAAGCGAAAGAAATGCAGAAAAATTTACAGAAGAAAGTTAACAAAAGCCAGCCTTCCGCTGAAAATAAAAAAGAACCGAAAAGCAATAAAGAAAAGTAACAATGAATGTTGAACTAAAAAGGCAGCTCCAGGAAGCGGAAGATTTATATAATAGTAGTCTCGATCCCGCCATTAAAGAGCTCGCGAAGGATGAAATTGAAAAAATTAAAAGCAGGCTGCTTTCTCTAAATTCTTCTTCAGGCCAAGATGTAATTTTAGAAATCAGGGCCGGCACGGGTGGCGATGAGGCGGAAATTTTTGCCGGAGAGCTACTGCGGATGTATCAACGCTACGCTGATCGCAAAGGCTGGCGATTCATCATTTTGGATTCCGAGCATACTCCTTTGGGAGGTATAAAAAATCTTACGGCGGAGATTGCTGGGCCTGGTTCGTACGAGGCTTTAAAATTCGAGTCCGGCGTCCATCGTGTCCAGCGGGTACCAAAAACAGAAAAGTCTGGCCGGCTGCATACCTCCGCCGCCACAGTTGCCGTTTTGCCAGTAGCAGAAGAAATCGATATTCAAATTCTACCCCAGGATATTCGGGTAGATGTGTATCGTGCCAAAGGTCACGGTGGGCAAGGTGTTAATACTACCGATTCCGCTGTCCGAATTACTCACCTCCCCTCTGGCATGGTGGTTACCTGCCAAGATGAGAGATCACAGCTAAAAAATAAAGATAAAGCAATGAAAGTACTGCGATCGCGGCTTTTAGCATTCGAGGAAGAAAAACGGCAAAAAGAACAGGGAGAGATGCGTCGTATCCAAATCGGTAGCGGGGATCGTTCAGAAAAAATACGAACTTATAATTTCCCCCAAGATCGCGTCACGGACCATCGCCTTAAAAAATCGTATCATAAAATAGAATCGATTATGGCCGGCGAGCTCGAACCGATAATTAGCTCTTTACAAAAAGAGAATTTAGAACGTTTATTAGGTGGCGTCCAAAATTAATTTATTCAACTGAGCCAAGTTTGATTTTTATCGTACTTTCTTTGCCATCGCGAAGAATTTTTACTTCAATCTCATCCGCTGGTTTATATTGAGAAATCAAAGCTCCGAGGGTATGATTTTCATCAATACGTTCGCCATTGATCTCTAAAAGGATATCGCCTGATTTGATACCGGCTTTTTGAGCCGGGCTACCCGAGACAACTGCGTCTTGGCCACGGCCAGCGCCAACCAAAGCCCCGTAGTCGACCGATAAGTTCAAACTCTGCTCGACATCTTTTGTCACAATCGTGTAGCGGACGCCAAGATAAGGCTTGATGATTTTTCCACTGCTTTTATAAGAATCAATCGCTGATTTGGCTTGATTGATGGGAATGGCAAAACCGATGTTTTGGGAGTTACTGGCAACGGCCGTGTTTATTCCAACAACTTGCCCGGCCAAATTCACCAACGGCCCCCCGGAATTTCCGGGATTGATCGCGGCGTCAGTTTGAAGAAGATTATTCAACTGTTCCTCCTGAGAAGAGCTACTACCGCCAGCGGTGATCTGACGTTCCCTGGCAGAAATGACTCCCTGGGTGACAGTATTTTGTAATTGGCCTAAAGCATTGCCGATTGCGACAACCCATTGACCGATTTGCAGATTGTTAGAATCGCCTAAATCAACCACCGGAAGACCGGAGGCATCGATTTTTAGGATAGCCAGATCGTTTGTCGGATCTATTGCCGCAACTTTTGCTTTAAAAGTTCTTTCGTCTGAAGTCAGCACCGTTAAATCAGTGCCTGCCTCAGCAACATGTTTATTGGTCAAAATGAGGCCATCATTAGTAATTATAAAGCCCGTTCCCCCGCCTTCCTGCTGGACTGTTCTACCGAAAAAATCCTGAGCTGTTGCTGTCGTGGTAATTGAAACTACTGCTGGAGTTACTTTTTTAACGGCGTCGATAATCGCTGAGGATTCTTCGAGCTTTAGTTTTTCTGTTTTTGTAGTCGTAATGTTAAGATTGCTATTTTTAATTCCTAGAATGTTCTGCAGACGGCTGTTGGATGAGAGGACCAATACGGCGGCTGTGCCGCCGATTAAGCCCATGAGAAGGCTTAAAATCAGAAACATTACGACAAGCGTTCCGCCCTTTTTTATCTTCTTGATTCCCCCTGTGTATTCATCTAAGTAATTAATTTTAGCCATTGTTCTCCTTTTAAAATTTGCTAATCTAAATTAACATATCTCCACAATATTTTCAATGACAATAGGATTAAACAATCATTCCGATTAATTATTGGGGCTATTTATTCTTGTCTTTAGATTCCCGTTGGATCATTTTACCCAAAATATAAGTCACCCAAACCGCGATTAATGTCACTAAGAGCGCATATATTAATTTGGAGATTAAACTTGAACCAGAGGCAATATAACGGTCAATAAATCCTTTGATCACTTCATTCCAAGCCAAAGCCGCCACAAGACCAAAGCCGGCAGTCGCAAGTTGGATCATGGTCTTTAAAAATTCTGTTCTAAAGCCTTTGTCATTGTTGCTCATATTAATTACCTCCCAACTTTTCCTTTAATAATTTGTTAGCAATTTGGGGGTTCGCCTGGCCTTTGGTTTCGCGCATGACTTGACCGACTAAGAATCCTAAAGCTTCTTTTTTACCTTTTCGATAGTCAGCAACCGTTCTTTCGTTGGCCGAGATTATCTTTTTAATAATGTCTTTGAGCTCGTCTTCTTTGCCGATTTGTTTTATGCCCTTTTCGGCAATAATCTTATCCGGCTTTTTGCCGGTTGAATGCATTTCGGCAAAAATGTCTTTAGCTAATTTTCCGCTAATTTCTCCCGATTCTAATTTTTCTAAGAGAATGATTAAATCTTCCGGTTTAATATCTAAAATACCATCACTTTTTAATTCATTAATCGCCCAATTAGCCGCTAGTTTTGGATTAACTTTTTCGGCAACCTTTTCAAAGTAGACAGCCATTGCCTTATCGATTGCTAAAACTGCCGCATCTTGCAACGGCAAATTCATACTATCAATATATCGGCGGCGCTTTTGGGCGGGCAATTCCGGCAGTTCTTTTTTAAGTTTTTCGATATCGAATGCTTTATGCGGCATAAATGGCGGTAAGTCTGGTTCGGGAAAATAGCGGTAGTCTTGCGCATGCTCTTTACTACGCTGTGAATATGTAATGCCTTTAGTCTCATTCCAACCGCGCGTTTCTTTTTCGATCTTGCGGCCGGCTTCGAGCTCTTCTTTTTGGCGCTTTTCTTCGTAGGCAAGTGCTCGCTCAACCATCCTAAAACTATTCATATTCTTAATCTCGACTGGCATACCTTCTTTATTATCAATACTGATACTGATGTTCGCATCGCATCTTAAGTGCCCTTTTTCCATATCAGCGTCGGAAACATCCAAATAGCGTAAGATCGATCTTAATTCCTGCATGAACATTTTCGCTTCCGCTGGTGTTGAGATATCGGGCTCCGTAACAATTTCCATCAATGGAGTTCCCGCTCGATTTAGATCTACCAAGGAATAATTTGCGCCTCCGGGGTGCAGTAATTTCCCGGCATCCTCTTCAAGATGAACGCGTCTAATTTGTATATTTCGGATTTCGTCATTCTGATTTCTGATTTCCATTTTGCCTTTTAGGCAAAATGGTTTATCATACTGCGAAATTTGATAACCCTTTGGTAAGTCAGGATAAAAATAATGTTTGCGGTCGAAGCGCGAAAAATCAGCAATTTCTGAGTTTAAAGCCAAGCCGGTTTTCAGCGTCCACTCAATCGCCTTTTCGTTTGCCGCTGGTAGAGTTCCTGGCATCCCCATGCAAACTGGGCACACCAAAGTATTCGGCTCCGCTTCTTCAGCATTGTTATCACACCGGCAAAACATTTTTGATTTAGTTTTTAGCTGGACATGAATCTCCAGCCCGATAACCGTTTTATATTCCATCGATTTCTTCATTTTCCTCTTGTTGACCAACAAATTTTCTTTCCGCGACTTCCGGCGATAAATTCTCATTGAGAGCCAATTCATTAATTTTCTTTCGTCTCTCAATAATTCTTTTTGTGGCTTCGCCTTGACTGATTTTCCCTTGTCCGATAATTCGCTCGATCCTGGCCCGATCACTTTCGGTTAAGATTGAATCTTCTCCTTCAAAATGTTCATTTTCCATTTTAACCTCCTAAATTATCTCATCTATCGCTTTTTTGTAATTTTCGATCGCGGCCTTAGCGCTATAATCCATTAATTCGTAAGTGGCGCTATGGACAACTTCATTTCTGACTTTATGGGCTTGCCAAGCCGCATTATAGCCTTCCGGACTAAATCTATTTTGCGACGCTTTGAGGCGATCGCCCATCGTCATCCCCGGCACGCGATACCCTTTTAAGATATGATCCAGTAATTTATCGGCTTCCAAAACGGCGCGCGCGTTGTTTGAAGGTTGTCCCAGCCTTATCAGATTTTCTATTTCCTGCCATTTAGCGTTGACAAAGCCTTTATCCAGAGCTTCATGATGCATCTTGCTTTTGCCAGTCTTCCCGAAGATTAACCGAAATGGCAACGAGATAAAAATCGCTAATCTGACGATTACAAACCAGATTGCTTTTAACAAACTTTCCAAAATTTGGATTCCTTTCCCCTTTTTATACTGACGGACGCGGTAAGTCACCTCGGCTCCTCTCATATAGTTTACCGAGGGTAAAAATATTATTTTCGCTCAACGCCGGGCCGATAATTTGCAATCCTACCGGCAAACCTTTTTCTAACCGATTTCCCCCCGTTCCTGGAACGGGGTTTTTTGGGTTAAACGGCTCTGATAATCCAGCGGGGATGCTAATTGCCGGAATACCGGCTAGGTTAATCGAAATCGTATAAATATCCGATAAATACATTTGCAATGGGTTATCGGTTTTTTCGCCAAATTTGAAAGCCGTCGTTGGCGAAACCGGCGTTAAAATCAAATCAACTTTTTTAAACGCTTCATCAAAATCTTTCTTCACTAATGTACGGACTTTCTGCGCTTTCGCGTAATACTGATCAATATAGCCGGCGGAAGAAGCGTAAGTGCCAAGCATGATTCGTCGTTTTGATTCATCACCAAGACCTTCGGAACGGCTTTTTAAATAAACTTCTAACAAGTTCTTTGCGCCTTTGGTGCTGTGGCCGTATTTGATCCCGTCGTATCTCGATAAGTTGGAAGCCACTTCCACCGCCATAATATTATAGTAGACCGGCAAAGCGTATTCCGCGTTGGGCATGCTGATTTCAATGATCTCGTGTCCCATTTTTTTGATCATCTCGATGCTATTTTCTATCACTGCTTTAACGCCCGCCACCATCCCCTCCCCCATATACTCTTTAACGACCCCGATTTTAAATTTTACATTGTCACTTTGAGATTTGAGATTTGCATTTTGCATTGATGTTGAATCCATCTCATCATATCCCGCAATAATATTGTAGAGTATCTCTGCATCTTCCACCGTTTTCGCAAACGGCCCGATTTGGTCAAGTGACGAAGACATCGCCATCAGACCATATCTTGAAACTGTGCCATAGGTTGGCTTAAAACCAACGACGCCACATAAACTGGCCGGCTGTCTTATCGATCCTCCAGTATCCGATCCTAACGCGGCGATACACATATCCGCCGCCACGGCAGCAGCCGAGCCACCCGATGAACCGCCCGGCACGCGTTCTTTATCCCATGGATTTTTGGTCGTCTTAAAAGCCGAATTCTCCGTTGATGACCCCATCGCAAATTCATCACAATTGGTTTTGCCGATGATAATTGCGCCGGCATTTTTAAGTTTTTTTATTACTGTCGCATCGTATGGCGGCACAAAATTTTCTAAAATTTTCGAAGCCGCAGTTGTCTTTACGCCTTTAGTACAAATGACATCTTTAATGGCAATCGGCAGACCGTCGACGGGGCTCCGCATTTCGCCTTTCGCTTTTCGCCCGTCCGATTCTGCTGCGGCTTTCTTAGCCTCATCCGATAAAACTGTCAAATACGCATTAATATCACCATCGTGTTTATCAATTTGCCCCAAACAATCATTAACAATCCCCGCCGATAAAACTTCGCCTTTTTTTAGTTTTTCCGATGATTCTTTAAGCGTTAATTTATTTAATTCTTTACTCATTTTTATTAATTCTAACCGGCCCCAATGGCTCATACCCCTGAGCCATTAAAATTTGACCCGAATCGAACCCGTGAACCTTAGAGGTTCAATCTTTGAGAGGTTCAATCTTTGAGAAGCCCCGCCTTCAATCTCGCTCATTTTTTGTTCCTTATAATTACAAATGCTTAATTTCGACCCGAATTGAAAGAGTAGACCTCGCAGGTCCAATCTTGCTATTCAAAAACTGCCTTTACTTTAATAAATCCATCTTCTTTTTCCGGCGCGTTGGCGAGTATTTCATCGCCGCTATATTTTTTGCCGGTTTCATCTTCTGTGGCAATATTTTCCATATCATTGATTTGATCAATCGGCTTTGCATCCGCAGTATCAGCCTGATCTAATTTTTCAAAATATTCTAAAATCGAACCCATCTGATTAGAAAATTTCTCTTTCACCTCTTCAGATAGTTCTAAACGCGCAAGATTGGCAACATGTTCTAAGTCGTCTTTAGAAATTTTAGCCATATTTTCCTTTTCTAAATCATAACTCGAAGACTTGATTTTTGCAATTAGAATAGGTATAATTATCCTCACCGAGAGATACACTGCTATGGAGGCGAAGATGCCCGAAGATATTCTGTTGCAGGAAGACACGGAGGTAGAACCGATACTCGACCTGGAGCAAGCGGCCGAGCAATATGCCATCTACTGGGATCTGATCTACGGTCGGCGCGTGGATCGTGGCATCGTTGGCGATTTCCACCTCGCTAGAGGACAGGTGGTACTCGAAGTAGCGCGACGCGTCAGAATCAGATTCGGTCACTGGAGCGGTCCACGTGTCTGGCTTGCCCACGCCGGCGATCTAGTGCTCAAGGCTAATCGACAACCCAATAAGTGGGAGTTGGAGTACTTCAGAAGCCTTGGCGGTGGTGGTCTCGAGTACGTCACCATCGGTCGGCTTTTCAATGGGCCCGATGCTCTGAATACCGCTCTCCGTTCAACGCTCCGCCATACCCTGCGGAGCATCGGCGGTCGCCGAGAGAAGACCCTTGAAGGATGGGTTATGATCCCTGGCAAGATCCAGCGGGTCATCGATGAACTCGAGAAAGAGGAGCTCAAGGCCCAATACCGCGGTGTGCTCCGCAAGGCGAAAGAGCTCCGCCGGATCCAAATCAAGATCGAGAGCGGCTTCAAAGCAGCCTGCAATACTCTACTCAGAGTCTACCGAGATCTTGATGAGGATCGAATCTCGGTGCTTGTCGCCACCCTCCGCCTCATAGGGCTCTGGTCCTACCTCGATCAAGTTGCCTCGGTCAACCCCTATTGGCCTTGGACCCACAAGCGCCGTTCAGTGATCGCCCTGCAGAACATCCGCGAGATCACTGACAAGGACAAGCTCCTTCGAGTGATCCTGCGCGCCCGCGCCGCGCTCGAAAAAGCCTGGCGTGGTACCGTCGTTCAGCCAGCCGAGATCGCCCGCGCGGGCCGAAGATATCGGCAACCATAACAACGCCAATTTTACGCCAGTCCTCCTCGTGAGGACTGGCGCTCGTCGTATTTAGAACATTTAATTTGAAGCCACCGTCACATCATCATAATGAACATGGGTATCTTCATCATAAAGACCTATTCTCCCAGTCAAATACGGGCTATTCGTATCGGTATAGTTAGCAACTTGCGTGCCGTTAACAGAAACCTTGATATTATTACCCTTCACGGCAATGCTATAGGAATCCCAGGTATTAAGTGTCAACTTTGGATTATCAGCGGTGACAAAGAATGTTTGACTACCATTGTTGAATTTGCCGAGCTCAATGCCATTAGTCTTTTTAATAAAGTAATAAAAATGCTGGGCATCAGCGTATCTAAATAACAACCAACCAACCTCCCACGGATTCGGTGTGCTGCCAACTCGTAATTGCTGGGTTGTATTCATTTTGACAGAGAAACTATAATCGTTCCAAGCGCTATTCCAGGAATTAGAATTTACCGCCACCAGCGGCGCATGGGTTTCTGATGGAGCCTTTGAAACCATCGGTGCCATCGAAAGTAGGCCATTTTCGATTGCGACAGTGCCATAGCCTGTGTAAACAATATCCCATTTCCCTAATGTTCCCGAAAAATCATCTGAAAAAAGATTAGTAGCTGGGCTAGGGCTGGGATTTGGGCTCGGTGATCTGGACGCCGAAATTGATGGTGATGGAGTGGGGCTTGGAATTGCCGGTGAACTTTTCCCCCTGCCACCACCTCGTTTTGCTTCTGTATAAGGCTTAATAAAATAATACTCTGCGGCTAATCCTATTGTCGAAATAATAAGTACGGCCAATAAAATTTTTAGTCTTCTTCTCTTTCTCTCGTCTTCCATTTTTCCCTCCTTTATAAATAATAACATTTTTTTATTTATAAAAGCATTTTTTTAGTAGTTCTAAAAATTCTTTTTCGTCAATTGTTTTTACGCCCAGTTCTTTGGCTTTTGTATATTTTTCTCCAGGCTCAGTGCCAACAATTACATAATCGGTTTCCTCCGAAATCGATTCGGAAACATCCGCACCTTCTTCGCGTGCTTTGTTCTTGGCCTCGTCGCGCGATAGCGTTTCTAAGCCGCCCGTGAAAACAAACTTTTTGCCCGTTAATCTTCCTTTTTTAAAACTAGTTCTTTTTATTTTTACGCCCGACTCCATTAGTCGATCTAAAAATTCGAGATTATTTTCATCTTGAAACCAATTATGAATGCTCTGGGCGACGATTCCTCCGACATCCGGAATCATATCGATTTCTTCAAGACTTGCTTTCTTTAATTTTTCAATTGAACCACAATGGCTGGCTAAATCATAGGCGGATTCTTCACCAACATTAGAGATTCCTAGGGCATAAATAAATCTCGGCAACTCGATTTCTTTGTGGAAGGCAATTGTGTCAATAATATTTTGAGCAGATTTGTCAGCAAATCGTTCAAGCGGTTTAATGTCTTCAATTTTTAATTTAAATAAATCAGCTGCATCTTTAATTAAACCCTCCTCGGCGAATTTATTTAAAATTTTGGGACCTAAACCGACCATATCAAACGCGGCGCGTGAAACAAAATGCTCCAAACTTCGTCGTTTCATAATAAAACAACCTTTATTCAAGCAGCGATAAGCGGCTTTGCCTAAGTCTCTTACGACCTTTCCGCCGCATTGAAGACAGGTTTTTGGAAAATGAAAATCTTTTTCTTTGCCGGTACGTAATTCCTTCACCACTGAAACAACTTCAGGAATCACATCGCCAGCTTTATGGATTACAACTGTATCACCTACTTTAATATCCTTTTTTCGAATTTCATCTTCGTTGTGAAGTGTAGCGCGGGAAATCGTTGAGCCGGCTACCAAAACCGGTTTTAAAACCGCTACCGGCGTGAGCGTGCCCATTCGTCCAACTTGTACTTTAATATCCTCGATAATAGTAGTTGCCTCTTCTGGTTCAAATTTGTAGGCGACCATACCGCGTGGTGCTTTGCCGACTACTCCCAAGCTTTCGCGAATTTCATTATTGTTAACGACGACGACGATGCCGTCAATTTGATACGGCAGTTTTTGGCGTTCTTTTTCCATCTCCTTTTTGAATGGCTCAATCCATCTGAGCCATTCGACAAACCTGTTATATTTGATCGTTTTAAAGCCGAGTTCTTTCAATAATTTATGCGATTCTTCGTGGGTTCGAGTTTCCACACCCAGCAAATCCCAAGCCATAAACGAGAGTTTTCGCTCGGCAGTAATTTTAGAATCCAACTGCCGAATTGACCCCGCCGCCGCATTGCGCGGATTTGCCAAGAGCGCTTTTCCCTCTTTTTTATATTTTTTATTTAATTCCTCAAACGTTTTAATCGGAAGATAAACCTCTCCTCTGACCTCTATCCTTTCCGGCCATTTTGCATTTTGATTTGTCATTTGCATGCCTAAAGGGAGATTTGAATTTTGCCCGCTACGCGTGGCATGTAATTTGAGATTCAGTGGTATTGTTTCAATGGTTTTTAAATTCTGAGTAACATCCTCCCCTACTCTGCCGTCACCGCGCGTGGCGCCGCGAACAAAAATCCCGTTTTCGTAAATTAATGACACCGCCAATCCATCAATTTTTAGTTCCGCAAAATAACTGAACCTTAGAGGTTCAATCTTGGAATTACGCGTTTCCCATTCTTTAAGCTCATCAAACGAAAAAGCATCCGTTAATGAAAGCATGGGATATTGATGCCTCACTTTTTGAAACTTCTCGAGCGGCTTACCGCCAACTCTCTGCGTCGGCGAATCGGGTGTGATAAATTCGGGAAATTGGTTTTCTAATTCTTGTAATTCATGTTTTAGACTATCGTTAACTGCATCAGATACTTCCGATTTATCGAGCACATGATAAGAGTACCGATATTTCTCAATCAGTTCTTTTAATTTTTCAGTTCTTTGTTTTGCTTCTTCTTTGGTCATAAGATTCTTTTTATAATTCTAAAATCATCCCTAGCCAAATAATTTGAAATTTTTTCTTCTATCACCGATCCTCCTTCCTCTTTCCAGCTTGCGCTGATCACTTGCCCATTACCGATATACACCGCTACATGGCCAATACCACCGGGATACTTCGGATTGTAGCGGCCCCATCCTCCTTTAATAAAAATTAAATCGCCAATCTCGAGTTTTTCGTTTTTTTCTATTTTACGACCCTTTGAAGCCTGATCCAGGGCTGTACGCGGCAAATCGACTCCTATTCTTTTATATAAATATTTTAAAAAACTTGAACAATCAAAAAACTTCGGCGCTTCGTAAGCACTCGCGCCATATTTATAGGGTTTACCTAGGTGTTTTTTTGCAAAATATACCAGTTTTTCTTTTGCCTCCTCTGGACTATATTTTGCCTCGCCTTCAGGCATTTTCTTACCTCCGTATCTTCACTTCATTTTACCATATATTTTAACACCCCAAAACCCAGATTGAACCTTAGAGGTTCAATCTTAGGATTCGAGAATTTGCTTTTTAACGATTTGAATGTTTCTTTGATAATCCGCTTGATTGGTAACAAATTTTTTATAATTATTAAGATCATTGAATTGTCCCATAACAATACTTGTCTGGCATATTCCTTTTCGCCCATTAAGATATTCCGGCAATGAAGAATAAGGATAGTTTAATAATTCTTGGATATTTTTAACAACGCCTGCCGAGAACGGATTAAGATGAATATATTGAGATAAATGAATAATTTGTTCGTCGGATTCGACCAAAACTGCCTTAAATTTACCTTGAAGAATCGGCCCTGTTCTTTTATGTTTGATGTTATAGTAGCGCGTATAACTATTGGATAAGTTGGCAACAAATTTTGAAATGCCATTTTCAATTCTTTGTTTCAAAAGAAAATGAAAATGATTCGGCATTAGGCAGTAAGCGATAATTTCAACCAAAAATTCCTTTTGATTATTAAGTTTATTAAAAAGATCACTCCTTATTTGTAAGGGCAAATTGATAATATTGGAGTAACTATTGGGTAAATTATTATTTTGGTAATACTTAATCCGATCAATAAATTGAAAATAATCTCGTTCGCAATTAAAAATTTTTTGAGAATTTACGCCTCTATTAAAAACGTGATAGTACTGATCGTTAATTAACTGAATGTCTCTCCCCGGCATACTTATATTATAGTAAAATATTTAATTATTAGCGAATTCCCAGATTGAACCTTAGAGGTTCAATCTTAAGACTTTGAGATCATGGCGCGAAGTTTTTTAATGCGATCCGCAACCGGTGGATGAGTATCGAATAATCCTGCGAGCCAGCCTCGACCGTCTTGTTCATCTTTATCTTTAAACGGACTCGCTATATATAAATGGGCAGTAGCTTTATTGGCAACCTCGAGCGGTTCGCGATCTTTGGCAATTTTTTCCAGGGCTGATGCTAAACCGTCAGGATAGCGCGTCAAAAGTGCCCCTGATGCATCCGCTAAATATTCTCTTTTGCGCGATATTGCCAGTTGAATTAAAGTCGCCGCGATTGGTGCGAGGATCGCCATTATGATTGCGATAATAAATAGAATTAGTTGTATCTGTCCCCCACCTTCTGAATCTCCTCGCCGACGCATTCCTCCAAACCACGTCCAACGCAGAAAAAAGTCTGACAACAAAGCCACAACACCGACCAAAACAACAATCACCGTCATTAAACGAATATCGTAATTGCCAACATGCGAAAGTTCGTGGGCAATTACGCCTTCGAGTTCAGTTTTGTTTAATTTCTCCAATAACCCGGATGTGACGGCAATTGAAGCATGCTTTGGATCACGACCAGTCGCAAAGGCATTCGGCGCTGAATCATTAATGATATAAATTCGCGGTTTAGGCAGCCCCGCAGTAATCACCAAATTTTCTGCTGCTCGGTGTAAATCCAAAAATGGTTCTTTTCTCGGTACCTCTTTCGCTCCGGAAACCGCTAAAGTAATGGAATCAGAATAATAATAAGAAACCAATGCTTGGCCTACCGCGATCAAAACCGCAATAATTAAAATCAATTGGTTATCAAAAATAAAACTGAGTAAATAACCCAGCCCAATAACAAAAAACAGGAATAACCCAAGCAAAAAGGCTGTCCTCCTTTTATTTGAGTCAATTTGCTTATACATCGCTTTTTAGAACTTAACTTCGGGTGTTTCTTTTTCCCCTTCAGCCAGGCCAAATAATTCAAAAGCTTTCGAACCAGTCATCCCCGCCACAAGACTATTCGGGAAAACTTGGATTTTAATGTTGAAGTCGCGGACATTGCCGTTGTAAAAGCGGCGGGCAGCTTCGATCTTATCTTCAGTATCGGTTAATTCATCCTGAAGTTTCTGGAAATTTTCCGAAGCCCGAAGTTGGGGATAATTTTCCGCGACGGCAAAAAGTGATTTCAGCGTGTCAGATAACATATTTTCCGCTTTGCCAGCTTCGTCTGGTCCTTGGGCTTTCATGGCGCTGGCGCGCGCTTCGGTCACTGTCTCAAAAAGTTCTTTTTCGTGTTTAGCATAACCTTTAACCGTTTCGATCAAATTAGGAATTAAATCGTGTCTTCTTTTTAATTGCACGTCAATGTCAGACCACGCCTCCTGGGTGCGATTTCTTAACGTTACGATGCCGTTAAAAACAGCAATGAACCAAATAATCAATATGGCAACAACGCCAACAATTATCCAAACTGCAATCATAAATCTCCTTTCTTAATAAATAATTTCTATATTATTCGTGTTTATGCATGCCTGTCTGCCGCAGGCGTGGAAAAAATTCGTGGTTTTTTATTCACCGCTTGTTTCGGTGACGGTATATACATTGATATTACCATGCAACACGCCCGAGGTGTCCGTTGTATCCTCCAAAACGCAGGTTAGCTGGAAAGTCTTGCCATCTGACTGATAGCCATAAAAATATTTTGGCGCTAACGGGTCGTCTGGCAAAGCGGAGATATAGGCCGGTACTAAAGCTTGGGCTAAGACACTTGAAAAATCCGATGTCTTGATTTCTACTTGCGCTTCGGGATATTTTGAATTATCGGCAAAATATTTCTTTAACGTTGATTGCAAAGTCGCTAAATCTCTTTTTCTTTGGGCATCAAATGATTCTGGTGTCGGGGTTGTTGTCTCAAGAATAATTGAAACGCCCGGCGTTGGCGTTGCCTTGCCGCCACCCCAGAGTTTTTCAATCCCACCCAAGCTGACCCAACCCTTCCAAGAAATAAAAACCAAGATTGCGGCAATTAAAATTACGAGTAAAATTCCGATCAAAATAAAGGTGCTAAAGGAACTCCGCGGTTTAATATCCTGCCCCGGGCCAACTGGCGCTCCTGGCACAGCGCCAGGAACCTGAGGGTTGGTATTTGCTGATGGAAATTTCAAAGGACTTTGTCCGGGCGTTGGTCTGGGAATGCCGCTAGTCATCGATTCGGGCGGTTTTAATCCGCTAAAATCTCTGCTCGGCTGAGCGCCAGGATTATTTACACCTTGCGTTGGAAACTGATCCATTTTCCCTCCATTTTTTATTCAAATGGATTTATCCATCTTGTATTATATTATATCACTTTTCCGGTTCTATTTTTACTTTTAATTTTACCTCTGAAGATCCGGCTTTGATAACAACCTCGTACTCGCCAAGATCTTCTAAGGGCGTGCTCTCAATAAAATGCTCGTCTATCTTTAATTTTTTAGCGATATCAGCCGGTTTGATGGAAAAGTAAGGCTTGCCCTTTTTATTGGCTTTAACTTTAAAAACAATTTCTTTTCCGTCCAGATCAGCGATTATTTTTCCATTCTCCCCCTCTTTAAGATGCTGCTCTTTTTTCTTTTGGGCGGTGTCATATAGGATTTGCTGAGCTTTTGGATCTTGCCGCAAAGCAGCCATCGCCTTAGGTATTAAAAAATTTCTCGCATAGCCTTCTTTTACTTCAACAATCGCACCTGAAGTGCCTAAATTTGGGACGTTTTGTAATAAAACAATTTTCATATTTTTCATCTTGTCGCTTCTTGTAAGGCTTTCTCAAGCTGGGGGTCTTTATTTTGCTCGTGATCCTGGTCAGTTAGATCAACCTCGATATCTGGTTTAATACCTTCCTTGTCGATCGTTAAGCCATTGGGAGTTAACCACTTGGCAACCGTGATTCTTAGAGCTGAACCGTTAGATAAGTTCTCAATTTCCTGGACCGATCCCTTGCCGAATGAGCGTTTACCAATAATCAGAGCGTGTCTGGTATCTCTCAAAGCACCAGCGACAATTTCTGAAGCAGAGGCCGATCCTTCGTTTATTAAAACAGTCACTTTATTTTTGAAAAATTGTTGAGCAAGCGTGGTATTTAATTCTTCCACCCGACCGTCTTTATATTTTTCTTTCACTACTACGCCACGTTCCATAAAAAGTGAGGCGACATCAATACTGGAGTCGAGATAGCCGCCTGGGTTATTGCGTAAATCAAGGATTATAGTTTTTTGATTGGCTAATTCCCCGGCTGCTTGCTTGGCAAGTCGTGAAGTATCCTCACCGAATTGTGAAATTTTAATGTAACCAATACCATCCTTTATTTCCCAATTCACTGATTTGACAACGATAACCTCTCTTTTAATCGTGAACTCTTTTGGCGCGTTAAAACCTGCTCGGTTAATAAGTAGCTTTACCTCGGTGCCGGCTTTACCACGAATTTTTTGGATCGCTTCGTCGAGAGAAAATTGGGCCGTATCTCGGCCATCGATCTCGATAATTTCGTCATTCGCTTTGAGCCCCGCTTTTTCGGCCGGGGAATCACTAAGAGGCGCGATAATAACTAATTTCCCATCCTTGAGCGATAATTCAGCCCCTATGCCTTGGATCTCGCCCGAAAGATCTTCTAAAAATAATTTATTATCGGATGGCTCCATAAAGGTTGAGTAGGGGTCGCCGAGAGAATCAACCATGCCCTTAATTGCACCATTGACCATTTCCGAGGCCGAAACATCGCCGACGAATTTCTCCGTGACTTTATTCCATGTATCCCAAAAGAGTCCAAAATCAACATTTTTAGGCTTGCCAAGTTCTAAATTGATAACCTTTGGTTTAAAATTTTGTTCAAAAATAATATTCTTGTGACCGACTAGAAATCCGGCAAAATAAAAAATCAGCGCGAATGCGATTAGGCCAAATGCTTTCAGAATTATGCGCAATTTATTCAAAACTCTCCTTGAATTAAATTTAATTTTCGATGACTGCGCCGCCCAAGACTTCTTTTCCTTGGTAAAAAACAATTGACTGCCCAGGAGTAACGGCCCTTTGCGGTTCGTCAAAAATAACCTTAATTTGCTTGTTTTTTAAAAAAGCAATTTTGCAGTTTTCGATTCCGTGACCGTAACGGATACGCCCACCGAGCGCCGAAAGTTTTATCTGTTCGATAGGAATGTCTCTAATCCAATTTAAATCAGTCGCGATGAGTTTCTGTCTATGCAGATCTTTTTCATCACCGACAACTAAAACATTTTTGCCTACATCTAATTTTACCACATAATATGCTTTTGGCCCACCGATTCCGAGCCGTTCGCGCTGACCGATCGTATAATTTAAGAGACCAAAGTGTTGCCCCAATTTGTCGCCTTTCATATTGACAACTGGCCCTGGTTTTTTAAGTTTTTTGGCATGACGAGCGAGAAATCCACAAACATCGCGGTCGGGAATAAAACAGATGCCTTGTGATTCTTTTCTTTCCGCTGTCGGCAATCCCAATTTTTGCGCCATTTTTCGAACATCTGGCTTAGTAAAATCACCAATTGGAAATAATAGTTTTGCCAGTTGATCTTGTCGCAACGTCCATAAAAAGTATGTCTGGTCCTTGTTTTCATCAACCGCCTGCAACAATTGATATTCTATTTTCGATTTCCTTTTTTCTATTTTCTTGATTCGCGCATAATGTCCGGTGGCCAAAAAATCAGCTTTCATTTCTAAAACCTTGCGCATCAAAATCTCGCCTTTGATATCTCTATTGCAGATTACGCAAGGGTTGGGCGTCCGACCAGCATCGTACTCTTCAATGTAATAATCAACAACCGCTTTTTTAAATTCTTTTTCGAGATCCACAACATAGAATGGAATGGATAATTTATTGGCCACAGCCCGAGCCGCGGTAACAGCTTCGAGAGAGCAGCAAGTATTTTCTTTTACCTCGAGCGACTTGTCCCGAGTAAAATCGAGGGAAGTCGAGAGGCCGCTTCTATTCTCGGCCCATAATTTCATAAAAATGCCAATGACTTCAAATCCCCGCCGTTTCAATATCGCCGCTGCGACTGACGAATCTACCCCACCGCTCATGGCACAAATTACCCGTTGTTTCTTAGGCATAGTAGAACTATTTTAACAGAAAACTCCTCAAATATAAAGTCTTGATGGATATAACCTTTGATGACATTCGCATATTCTATAGAATAATAGAATGTCGTCTAGATTTATTTTAACACCTCAACGGGGTGAGGTGTTAGAGAACTTCATAATATGTATACTTGCCGGTTTTGCCGACCTGTTTGATGAGTCCTTCGGATTCGAGATCATTTAAATAACGCACGATGGTAGCGTCGGAAACGCCAAGGGCTTTTTGGAGTTCGTCGTTGGTGATCTTTTCTTTGCCCCTAATGTAGGCTCTCGCCTTTGCTAAATTCTCCTCTTTTTTCTCCACCGATTCGCTGATAAATCCAACGTCTTTTTCGACAACTTTTTCGGTCGTTTTGGGTTTCAAAAACCACCCGAACCCAAAACCAACAATGAGCGCAATAATTAAATAAATCCAGTTCATATTTTTATTTTACCACACCAGACATTTACCCGCTGTCAAATCGGCTAGTTATTTTTCCACTTTAAACATCTTGCCGTGACCCGGAACAATGTAGTCGGCCAGTTCTAAAATTTTTTTGCGCGATTCTTTTAGGGTCTTAATGTCTTTTACATATTCATCTTCTTTGTTTGTCAAACTTTCATAATCCGTTTTTTGCTCTTCTTCATCCCACCACCAAAACACATCTTCGGCGACAGCGACAATACCTTTATTCGTTTTGACCAAAACTGAACAATGAAAAGGGTCATGGCCGGGGGTTTTGATGATCTCGATACTATCGCTCGGAATTATTCTACTATTATCATATTCTTTGTAACCGCCATCAAAGGTGTAAAGAGCCCCATCATCAACGAGGGTAGCATTTTCGAAAATACCGGATAAGCCGCAATGGTCGAGGTGGGTGTGAGAAATCACTACATAATTAATATCGACGGGTTTTAAATTTTCTTTGGCCAAACCATTAAGTAGGTTTGCCCTATCCATTCCTGGATCAACAATAATTTTAATGTCACCATCGACGATTAACACGCAGCTCGAAGTTGCCTTACCTGTTTTTTTGATTGCATAGCCTTCGACTAAAACTTTGACTTCAGCCATTTTTCTCCTTCTCTGCCGCCTCCACCAAATTCCTCATTAAACACGCCACGGTCACCGGGCCGACTCCCCAACTCGTAACAATAATAACGCGCTTTTTTCATATTAAAAATATTTTATCACATTCCTGCGTTACAATAAACTTAACAAACCTTTAACCTTAAAAGGACACCTACGAGGTGTCCTTTAGCCGGTGTAATCATCAATTAGGAGATTTTTAATAAGAGCAAGTTCGCGCTGATAAGCTTTTTGGTTTAAAACAAACTTTTCATATTGAGCTGGGGAAAGATCAAAAAGATCGCCGAATGAACAAAATCCTTCCTTATTATTCGGATCTATAGATTCACGGTAAGAAGAAAATGACCATTCTTGAGGATTATCTACCAAACCCGCAGAGGTTGGATTAAGATGCAAATATCTCATTAAATGCAGTAATTGCTCATCGGTTTTAACCAAAACACTCTTAAACCGTCCTGTCCACAATGGACCGGTTCTTTTGTGTCTTTCATTAAAAAACCTTGAGTAGCTGTTTAAGATCTTGCCCAGATATTTCGATATACCATGGTTAATAATTTGCTTTAGTAATAAGTGAATATGAGTCGGCATGAGACAATAAGCAACAATTTCTACCATCACTGAACTATTATTTTCTAAATCGTAAATAATTGCATTTTGAGTTTGGACTTCAAGTTCTTTAAATTTTGCATACCGATATTTAAAATCGGTAAAGCGATAAAGCCGTAAAATATCCAGCATCCGAAAGTATTCTTCAGCATCATTAAAAATTTCGTATTTTGCAATACTACGGCTAAAAACATGGTAATAACACCCATTCACCAGCGGTTCTTTTCTTAGTTCCATATCTAAATTATAGAACACTTAGAACCAAAAGGACACCTACGAGGTGTCCTTTTGGTTTTTAACTTCTTGCTGCTTCAACTAAATTTCGCATTAAACAAACAACGGTGACGGGTCCAACGCCGCCGGGCACGGGCGAGTAGGCTTTAACTTTTTCGTACACTCGCGGATCAACATCGCCTTTGATTTTTCCGCCACATTCAGCAACGCCGGCATCGATAATAATAGCATCCTCATTAACCATTTCTGGAATGATTAAACCAGGCACACCGGTAGCTGAAATGATGATATCACCAGTTAATAATTTTCCCTTCAAATCAGTTGTTTTCGAGTCACAAACCAATGGCTCAACGCCTTGAGCCATTAACATCTTCTCTAGCGGCCCACCAACTAAAGTCCCGTGTCCGACTAAAATAATTTTTTTGCCCTTATAATCGAATTTGTAGAATTTCAAAATTTCCAAAATTGCCGCGGCAGTCGGCGGCATATAGCTTCCCAGAAGACCGTCAATATCCTTTTTGGGATCAATTGTCTTAATAATCTTGTCCGTATCGAGACCCTCTGGCAATGGTAACTGAAGAATTATGCCATGAACAAATTTATTTTTGTTTAACTTTGCTATTAAATCTAAGATACTTTCTTCGCTCACAATGCCTGGAAGGTGATAGATTCTAAATTCTACCCCTAAATTAGTCGCCGCTTTTTCTTTAATTTTAATGAAAGATAAACTTGCTGGATCCTCACCGATAAGTATAGTTGTTAAAAAGGGCTGAGTTTTTCTCTCCTTCAGCTCTTTTATTTCAGGGGTTAGTTTAGCATAAATTTTTTCGGCGACTACTTTGCCATCTAATTTCATTTTAGTCTGTAAATTCCTCAACAAACATTTTACCAAAAGCTCCAGCGTCAACCGCACCGACGCCAACTTTCTTAAAATCCGCTGATAAGATGTTTTCACGATGCTTTACCGAGTTCATCAAACCAACGTTGGCTAAGTCTACTGTCGGTGCTAAAGCGATGTTCTCGCCGACAATATTAAAGATTGCGCCGACCTCAGAAAGTCTTTCAGTCGGCGATTTACCGGTTAGATCATTGTGTGACAAATACCCTTTAATTAACATGTCTCGGGCATGAACGCGGGCGACGTTTCTTAATAATATATCTTGTTTTACAGGTTCCTCTCCAGCTTTGGCGCGTGCTTCGTTAATTAAAACCAACATTTCAATTTCTGCGCCTTCATCACTTTTTAAATCCGTCGTCTGAAATCCTAATTTTTCCTGATCGCCATTCTGCGAGACTCGACCGATAAAACTTATGCCATTATTCACTTTTCCCAAGACCTGATTCATCTGAGCGCCGGTCTCGGCTGTCGAATTAATCAACCGTCCGGCAATCAACGAATGGGAAAATTGATCTTTTGTTGTTGTTTTAAGCGGTAATGTCATCAAGAGAATTAAAAATAAAGAAATAATAATTATGCCCTTAACCATGCCAGGCAAAGTGCCAAGATATTTATTTATCTTATTATTGTTGATAAAATCTGGGACATATCTAAAAATAAGGACGATCAAAAGATAAATAATTACCTGTAAAATCGCCCATAAAGTAAAGAATCCAAGCGGACGAGAAAGCGTCGAAGCGATCCCTCGATCGCTGAAATAGATAGCGGCAAACTCGTAATATTTTAGTGCCACTATAAAAGATAAAACGATCCCGCCAAGGTCGACCAGCATTTTTAAAAAACCCTGACGATAACCGTCTAAAGTGTAGATACAAATAACTAAAACAACTAAAATGTCAATCAGCATTATCATATTAGCTCTATTTTAATAATAACATATCGCCAAGGTCTGGGCTACTTTTTCCAATCGGCTAATGCTTTCTCGAGCGCCTCTTTTGCTAAAACCGAACAATGACGTTTCACTGGTGGCAAGCCGTCCAAAGCCTCGGAAACGGCTAAATTACTAATCTTGAGTGCTTCTTCAATGGTTTTACCTTTAATCATTTCTGTCATCATTGACGAACTAGCGATTGCCGCACCGCAGCCAAAAGTTTTGAACTTCGCATCGGAAATGATGTCTTCGCCTTTGATTTTTTTGATTTTGATGGAAAGCGCCATCACATCGCCACAGACAGGATTACCGACACGGCCAACGCCAGAGGGGTTTTTAATCTCGCCCATGTTGCGCGGATGAACAAAATAATCCATGACTTTTTTATTGTACAAACTCTCAATTGCCATTTATGCCTCCATAAGGACTTATTTTTCGAAGTCTTTTAACTACCTCCTTAATTTTATTGACAGCATAGTCCAGGTCTTTTTTGGTTAAGCCTTCTCCGAAGGAAAATCTAACTGAGCCGGCAGCTCGGAAAGATTCATTGAAACAACTCATCAAAACATGGGAAGGTTCTAAAGATTGCGAGGTGCAAGCAGAACCCGTGGAACAAGCTATCCCTTCTAAATCTAAAGCCAAGACAATCGACTCGCCTTCGATGAATTTAAAATACAGATTGGCGATGTGCGGCGCGCGCTCAGTTTTTGGACCATTGAGCTCAACATTAGAGATTTCTTTTAAAAGCCGGTCCGTAAAATAATCCCGCAGTTTTGAGATCTTGGATGTGTTCTGGGGCTTAATCAGCTCAATCGTTCTGGCCAAACCAACAATTCCACTTACATTTTCGGTGCCTGGGCGAAGACTTTTTTCTTGTCCCCCGCCAAAAATCAAAGGTCTAATCGGCGTGCCCTTTTTTACATACAGAACGCCAACGCCTTTTGGCCCGTAAATTTTATGTCCTGAAAGTGAAAGCAGGTCAACATGTAAAAATTTTACATCTGAATTGAGATGGCCAACTCCCTGAACCGCATCACTATGAAAATATATTCTTTTTTCTCTTTTTTCGTTTTCTTTCTCGATGAGCTTGCCGATTTCACGAATCGGCTCGACGGAGCCGATTTCGTTGTTAACATACATAATAGTCACTAAGCGAGTGTTGGACTTAATTGCCTTGCGCACCAATTCGATACCGATCAGGCCTTCTTGGGTTGGTTCAAGATAAGAAACTTCCGCCAATCCTTTTTTTTCGAGAGCCTCGCAAACTTCCTTAACTGCATGATGTTCGATTTCAGAAGTAATGATGTGAGGTTTTTTATCCGGTAAGGATTTTATAATGCCCTGGATCGCCAAATTATTGGCTTCAGTTGCGCCGGAAGAAAAAATGATTTCCGAAGTTTCGGCTCCCAAAAATTTGGCCACGATCTCGCGAGCCTCATCAACCCCCTGGCGAGCCGACCGACCCCATGAATGAATACTCGAAGGATTGCCATAGTTGTCTTTTAGATATGGCAACATCTCCTCCAAAACTTCCTTCCTTGCCGGCGTTGTGGCCGCATAATCTAGATAGACCCTCATTTCACCAGCTTTCTTAAATCTTCGATGCATTTTTTACATTCGCCCTTGAGCATTAAATAATCTTTATACGATAAAACGACCGCGATTGGATCGCTGTAACGCATTACCTCAAAGGTCTCACCTTTTTCAACTTGCCGCAGCACTTTAGAAATGTTCGCTTGTAGCTCGTTAACATTAATATTCTTACTCATAAATATATATTACATGTTATGTAACTTAATGTCAAGAAGTCGAAAATTTCGAGACTTTAGTCTGTTTTTATAATAGTATAGCTCAAAGAATACTGACTGAGACCATTTTGTTCATCCTCGTCCATAATTTCGATCGTTAGCTCGTAACTTTCTTTCGAAAGAGTCATTACTTTAATGTTTTCAGATAAAATATTCCAGTCCGATAATTCTTTTTTATAATAATCCATAATTTTGTCGGACTTTTCTTTGACAAAATAATCGATGGAAGTAAAATTACCGTCATCCGAGCGATAATATCCTGAGCGAACAGAACCAGGATATCTTTTCACGCCGGGGAGATCTTTGCCATCGACATCGGCTGTAGGCATAATTAAATCTGGGATAGCGGAGCTTGTGCTCGATGGGGTCTCTGGATTAGAACTTAAGTTTATGTTAACTGCGGAATCCGCTATTTTCGTGCCTTTTTGATAAAACCAGAAAGCCGCGCCGCCAACAAACGAAATTACAAACAAAACGATGATTAATATAATAGTCGTGAGTTGCATGCGTGGCATAGGTTTATCGTAACACATCTTTACCCCCACACCCAATTTCCAATTAAACTAAAAAATTGGCAATCCAGAAAAAATTTTAGGTGTGGGGGTTTACGAATTTGTGATTAACCGATAAGATTAAAACATGCGTATTTCATTTTCGGCTTTCGATTGCTTCAATCGATGTCCGGCTAAATATCAATTTCAATATATCAATAAAATTCCGATTCCGAAAAAAGCGGAGTTATTTTTTGGGTCACTAATTCATGAAATCGTACAGATAGCTTTAAAGAAAGATCCAATCATTCCCAGCGTAGACGAACTTATCGCCTACCTTAAAGAAAACTGGGACGCAAACGCGTTTTCCTCCGCACAAGAAGCGAAACAATACTTTGATATGGGCCAAAATATGATCCGTAATTTTCATGCTAGTCTAAAGCCGGGGTTCAGAAACATTGTTGCTACCGAAAAACGTTTCTATATACCCCTAAATGAGAAACATACGCTGAGCGGAGCGATTGATCGAATCGACAAACTCCCGTTTGGGGCTTTTGAGGTGATTGATTATAAAACATCTAAAACCATGCCCGATCAAGGTCATGTCGATTCCGATAAGCAGTTAGGAATTTACCGGTTCGCGATAATGAATCTTTGGCCGGAAGCAAAAGACGTTAGATTGACCTTATATTATTTAAAGCACGACCAGCAAATCACGACCACCAGGACCGATGAAGACGCTGAAACATTAAAAAATGAATTTATTGAAGTTGCCGAAAAGATCGAGCAAGAAAAAGAGTGGCGCCCGAAACGAAACTCCTTCTGCGACTGGTGCGACTTCCAACATCTTTGCCCTTTACAAAAACAGAAGGTCGCGCCCAAAACCGAAGGGCCGCAAGAAATTGATAATATCGTTGAGCAATATTTGGAAGCAAATAAAATAATCCAAGAACTCGAACCGCAAATCCACACCCATTTTGACACGGAAAAAATCGAGGCGTTTCATCATAAAAAAGGCGTTGTTTCTCGCTCTCAAACCGGGAAGTTTACGATTAGGAAAGCATAAAATTCCGCTCGATTTTTCGATCTCCCCTATTCTTATCATTTAGTTATACTATTTGGATTATCTCGATGGTCAATTTTCACATTTAAGCGCGGGCGGCGTATTTTTCCCTGCCCCAATGAGGTAAAACAACAAAATCCACCAGGCCGATGCCCTCATAAGAATCCAAATCGGCGATTGTTGGATCGTCGAAATCTTTGACTGGCTCGATGTTCGGACCGGCAATAATTGAGCCAGCACTCGAACCAATATAAACCTTCTCGGATGGACCTCGCAGGTCTACTCTTTCAATTTGAGCCAATTCTCGCGAAACCTTATCAAAGCCGCTTTTTCTCGCTTTTTCGAGCAAGTAAAAAGTATTGCCGCCGGCAACAAAGATAATATCAACCTTTGATAATGTTTCGCGAACTTCGTTTTCGTTTTCGGTTTTGTTTTTTAAATCAAAATCTTCAACTTGAAATCCCAGCTCCACAAGCTTGGCTCGATCAGCTTCCAGCCATGGCTTTTCTTTATAAGTATCAGCCGCCGTGGGGATAAAAACGACTTTTAATTCACTCTGTTTTCTCGGAAGCTCTGTTACAATTTTATCCAATACTTTTTCCGCCAATGAAGTTAAAAATAATTTCATTTTGCCCCGGCATTAATTTTGCTCATTATATACCTCTAAATAATTTTTTAATAATCGCTGATGTAATTTAATATCGGTTCCATCTTTGTTAACTATACAATCAAAAAAACCGCCGGTTATTCTTGCGCCCAAAATAGTTAAAAAGATTTTATCAAAATTTTCAGGCAAATTCGCTTTTTCTTTATAAATTTCCAACAATTTATCCGCCAATTTCGGCTCGGCCAATTTTGTGTAAAGGCGATGGTAAATGTAGGCGATATCATAATACAACGGTTTGTTTTTTGAACCTTCATAATCAACTAACGCAAATTTGGGGTATTTAATTTCATGCATGTGCCACGGCACTAAATCGGAATGATTAAAACCGATTTTGATTAAAGACCGGTTTTTTTTAATAAAATCAATGATTTTCTTTTTGACTGATGTTTTGAATTTCCCCAATTCAATCGGCTCTTTTGTCCATTGATTTACTCGTAAAATCATCCTGTCAGGGATATCGAATTCCGCCGGCGCCGGCTTGATTTTTTGAAGCTCAATTATCATTGCCACAATTGGCTCAAGCCACCGCTCAAAATCTTTAATATTTTTTGGTTTCCACTCGGCCAAATGCTGGCCAAGTAAATATTCCCAAAGTATCCAAGATTTTTCAACTTTGAAATCGTAATCGTAAAGTTTTGGTAAAATTATAGCTCTGTCGCTAACTTCAGCCTTTTTTTGAAAAAGTATCTGGGCATAGAATCGATCTTTTTTATCATGATTGAGTTCCTTGTAAAAGTATTTCTTACCGTTTCGTTCAAGAATATAAATAATGTAACGTTCACGATAATCATGGTATATATTTTTGACGATTTTATATTCTTTTTGCCATATCTTCATATTAGGATTTAATTTTTCTAACCATATTAACCCCGTTCCAGGAATGGGTTATAACTGGTTAAATCTTAAATAATTCTTTCGCGTTTTGGGAAGTTTGCTCGGCTACCTCTTCCAAAGGAATCTTTTTTATCTCGGCGATTTTTTTGGCGACTTCGATCACATAGGCCGGTTCATTGCGCTTACCGCGCATGGGCTCCGGCTTGCCCGCCGAAGTCTCGACGAAGGCGGGGGTCATAAACGGGCAGTCGGTTTCGATCATTATCCGCTCGAGCGGCGCGTTCTTGATAACCTCAAATGTTTCATAATTTTTGGAAAAAGTAATCAATCCCGTGAAAGAAATATATAAGCCCATATCCAAAATTACTTTGGCGTATTGCCAATTGCCCTGAAAGCAATGCATTACTCCTTTTGATTCAATTTTTTCTTCGATCAGCACTGAAAGAACATCGTCGCCCGCGTCACGGGAATGCAAGATCACTGGCTTAGAAATTTTATTGGCAATGGTCAAAATTTTACGAAAAATTTCTTTTTGTTGTTCTTTGGTTCCGCGATCGTAATAATAATCAAGACCTGTCTCGCCAAGCGCTACCACTTTTTTATCAGAGGCGATTTTTTCAAATTCTTTTGAATCAAAATTTTCTTCTTTAACATGAATTGGATGCAACCCAACCGCCGCATAAATTCCCTGAGCATACATATTAGCAATTTTAATTGCCTCAAGTGAGGTTTTTAAATTTGAGCCGACATTGATAATGGCCTTGACGTCAGCTTCAAAAGCGCGTTCGATTACTTCGCGATAATCGGTTTCAAAAGCCTTAAAATTGAGATGGGCATGAGTATCGATATACATAGTAAAACTTTCCGACGAATCCTACACACGAATAGGTACTAATTTAGGATTTTTCTATATTTTATACCTTCATTTGTAAAAATTGCTAATATTCCCAATCTATATTTCTTCCATTTCAAATAACTAAGAAGCTGGTTAACATTACTTTGATAAAAGTCTTTAGCCATTTTTAGTTCCAAAACTATTTTATCTTCTACCAGAAAGTCGAAAAAATATTTACTTACGATAGCTCACTTAAATTCAATCGGGAAATAAAGTTCTTTTTTATAAGAAATTTTTCTTCGATCAAATTCTTTCGCCAAAGATCTTTGATAGACTTTTTCTGGATGTTCATAACCTAAATTATTATAAACCTCATAAATAGCGCCAACGATATTATAACTTAATTTTGGGTACAAGAGCTCTGCCATATTTGTGCTAATTAGTGTATAAAATTTGTCGGAAAGCGTTACCTTATCTCCCTAGGGCCGTAGCGTAGACGATACAGCCCAAAATTACAAGCAAGGAAATCATCATCCGTACCCTGATTTTTTCATGGAGCAAAATCGTTGAAAGAATATAAACTAAAATTGGGGAAATAATTAGCACAAGCGAAGTATAAATTACGCCAAATTTATCAAATCCGTAAAACTTAGTTACCATCTGCGCTACACCCAAAGCCGAGGTAAACATAATTAACCAAACATTCGTATTACTCACCTGCCTTAGGTGCGGACGATAATAAATATAGAAAAAAATAAATATTATCGCGGTGCGCCAAAAATACAAAGAAGCCGGGGAAAAAACTTCCAACAATATTTTCTGGAAGATTATCTCAACTGAAATAAAAAAAGAAGCAATCACTAAACCCCAAGAATATTCGCTCAACTCAAAGTGCATTTTTTTAAGATGGGCCAAAATCAGGGCGAGTGAAGCCAAAATTGAAGCAATAAAAATATGGACATTAACATTTCTTTCAACAAAAATGGCGGCCAAGAGAATCGTCATCAAGGGCTGGAACATAATAATCAGTTCAAATTCTTGAACTTTTTCTTTTTGCGCGCCATGATAATAAAAAAAGTTCCAAATAATTGTGGTTAGGACCATCGCGATAAAAAATAAAATATATTTTAGCTGGAAGAAATCACTTGAGACATGGCCCAGAAATGGTACGGTAATCCCGGTTAACAAGGCTAAAAATAAAAAAAGAATCGGGATAAAAACGCGGGTTTCGACCCTCCGACGCGTTAAGATAACCTTATCGACAATGATGCCGGCGGCTTGTGATATCGCGGCAACGAATGCGAACACTATTCCTCCTTTATTTAACCTTCCCAATCTTCGGGAAAAGAACGTAAGGCTTCATACTTTTTAACTGTTCAATCAGAGACCAAGAGGTTTCTGGCAAAAACGGGTCGATAAGGTATGCGATATGTGACAACGTATCTAACAACTGGATTATAACTTCATTTAATTTCTGGGGATTATTCTTAGCGAGAAGCCAGGGTTTTTCAATGTCGATTTTTTGGTTGGCTTCGGTGATCATCTGCCAGATCCATTCAAGCGCTTTATGAAATTCCAAATTCTCGATGGCGCGATCAATTTGATGAAATGGCTTGGCGACGATTTTATATACCCATTTTATTTGATATTTATTGGCCATGATAATTGTTCGTTGGACTAAATTGCCTAAGTCATTAGCGAGGTCAGATTTATATCTTTTTTCGAATCTTTCAATGGAAAAGTCGCCGTCTTGACCGAAAGGAATTTCACGAAATAAAAAGTAACGTAAAGCATCGACGCCATAAACTTTAGCAACTTCCATTGGATTAATGACATTGCCGCGCGTTTTGGACAACTTCTCACCGCCGACAGTCAAAAATCCATGGATAAATATTTTTCTTGGGAGTTCGATCCCGGCTGCCAAAAGGAGAGCAGGCCAAATGATACAATGGAATCGGAAGATATCTTTGCCGATAATATGCAAATATGGCGGCCAATTGCCCCGCGAGCCGGTGATGTAGTTTAGTAACGCGTCAACCCAAACATAAATTGTCTGGGATTTGTCCCAAGGTACAGGTATACCCCAGGGAACCTTACTGCGAGATATCGCCAGGTCCTGCAGCTTCTGCAAGGTAAGGAATTGTAAAATTTCATTTCTTTTGGCTTGCGGTTCAATCTTAATTTTATTGTTTTTAACAACTTCGATAATTAAATTTTGATACTTTGAAAGTCGAAAAAAATAAACATCCTCATAAACACCTTGGCATTTTGTTTTATGAGTAGGGCAGAGCTCGCCTGGCAAAAGTTCATTTGGAACTTTATATTCTTCGCAAGCAATGCAATATAAGCCTTGGTAACGATCTTTATAAATATCACCCATCTCATAAAGCTTTTGCACAAAAGCTTGGACATATTTTTCATGGTCCGGGTCGGTGGTGCGAATAAAGTTATCGTATTTGATCTCCAAGGCCGACCAAGCGGCTTGATATTTGAGCGACATCTCGTCAACAAATTTTTTTGGGGGCAGGCCATTTTTAATTGCGGCCTGGGCGATTTTTAGACCATGTTCATCGGTGCCAGTGAGAAAAAATACTTCAGCGCCACGCTTACGCCAATAGCGTGATAAAATATCAGCGGCAATTTTTTCATAGGCGTGACCAATGTGCGGCGGGTCAGTGACATAATCGATTGCCGTCGTAACATAAAAAACCTCTTTAGCTTGTGGCGCTGCGGCTGGAACTGGGGCTTGGGCGGGCACTGGGGCAGGTTGGGTTTTAGCTTGTTGGTTCAATTCATGTCCTTATTACTATTAATGATAATGACGAATTCACCTTGTGGCCTAATTTTCGCTATAACTTCTGAGATTCTCCCACGCAGAATTTCCTGAAATTTTTTTGTCAATTCACGACCGATAACCACTTCCCGATCGCCGGCGATACTTTCAATTGTTTTAAGCGTTTCGATAATTCGGTAAGGCGACTCGCAAATTACTATTGGAACGTTACTTGCGGCAATTTTTTTAATTAAAGTTAGTTTACCTTTTTTCTTTGGCAAAAATCCTAAATACAAAAATTTATCCATGTAAAAACCGGCCACCGATAAAATCGCCGCAAATGATGACGGTCCGGGGATAGGTTCAACTTCTATTCTATTCTTAATCGCCTCGGTTATCAAGACGCCGCCGGGGTCGGAAATCCCGGGTGTGCCCGCGTCGGTAACCAGCGCGATATTTTTACCGGATTTTAATTCATCGATAATCCTATCGACTTTTTGTAGTTTCGAATGCTGATGGTACGAAATAAGCGGTTTTTTGATACCATAATGTTGTAACAAGATGCTCGTCCGGCGTGTATCCTCGCAGGCAATTAAATCAACTTCTTTTAAAATCCGCACCGCCCGCAAAGTGATGTCTTCCAGATTGCCGATTGGCGTGGCCACCACATAAAGTTTGCCCATTTAGTCCTTAAAAAAGTGAAAAGATAGTAATTATCCCGGTGATAATCATAAATATTGTCACAAACCAACCAATAAATTTAGTCGCTTTACCATTTGTTTTATTGCCCATGACCGATTTTCGACCGCTTAATAAAACAATTAAGACAAGGATAACCGGGGCCACCAAGCCGTTGATGACGGCAGCATAAATCAAAGCTTTAATCGGATCAAGACCGACAAAATTTATTATTAAGCCAATGAGCATCGATAAGATGATGATCCCGTAAAAATAGAGGGCTTTGCGAAAACGCATGTTTAGCCCTTCTTTCCAACCGAGACTTTCAGAAATTGCATACGACGCCGACCCGGCCAAAACCGGCACACCCAAAAGACCAGTGCCTAAAATCCCAATCGTAAACAACAAGGAGGCGTAATTTCCCGCCAATGGCTTTAAAGCGGCCGCCGCGTCAGCGGCGGAGTTTATGTTGGTAATGCCATTTTTAAACAGAACCGCTCCACAAACGGCAACGATAAAAAACATCACTAAATTGGAAAAAAACATTCCCGTCCAAACGTCAACTCGCATTTTTCGGATTTCTTTCGGTGTGATTTCCTGACGTTCGGCAACAGTGGTTTTTCCTTCGGAAATTTTTTCTTCCACCTCTTGAGATGTTTCCCAAAAAAATAAATAGGGCGAAATTGTCGTCCCTAAAATGCCGGTGATTAAAATAAATTGATCTTTGCTAAAATTAAGCGATGGCGTCACGGCATGTCTTAAAACATCGCCCCAAGGAAACCCTTTGATCGTAAAAGTAGTAATCACATAGACCAATAAAGTCAAGGCCAGATATTTTAGATATTTGGCATACTTTGGATAGGAAATAAAAATTTGCAAGGCAAGACTGATTACGACAAAAGCGATAACTAATAACCAAAAAGGAAGTTGAGGCGCGAGAAGCTGGGTGGCTTTTGACATTCCGCCAAGATCTGCGCCGATATTAAAAGAATTGGCGATAAGAAGTAATAATGCGGTGGCAAGTAAAACCCATTTAGGAAAATATTTTTTAATGTTAGCCGCCAGCCCCCGCCCAGTGGCCAGACCGATGCGGGCGCACATTTCTTGGACAACGGCCATGAGCGGAAATGTCAGCGGCGCCAGCCATAGTAATTGAAAGCCGTATTTGGCACCTTGTTGGGAATAGGTCGCCACGCCGGAGGGATCGTCATCGGCCGCGCCGGTGGTAAGTCCCGGCCCCAAACCATGCCAAAAATCTCGGGCTTTTTTAACGGGAATTTCAGCCGCTTTTTCGGCAATTTTCAAGCCTTCTTTTTCAACTTCAACGGTCGTTTTGACCGCATTAATGGTGTCTTGGGCAACAGTATGGATAGGGTCTTTGGTAAAATTGTCTTTATTGAATTTATCCTCTGACATACATTAAGTATAGCAGGACATTTAATATTGAGAAAGTTAAATTTTAACTCACTAACACTGTGGAAGTGTCATCCCGGCATTTTGCGACCCAGAGACCACCGCGTAGGTGGTCTCTGATAGGTTAGATCCCTAAGATCAATCCCCTCAGAGGGTTGAGGGGATTCGAGTGTTATTTTACCTCATAGTACACGGATGGGCCGCTTTTCCCTGCTTGTTTGATAAGTCCCTCTTGTTCAAGTTCGTCGAGGTAGCGGATAGTGGTGGCGTCGGAGACGCCGAGCAAATGTTCAATGGCGTTGTTGGTCACTTGATCGCGGGTTTTAATGTAGGTGCGGATTTTTTTGAGGTTCTTCTGCTTCTCCTCCATCGGTTCGCTGATGTATCCTTGCCCCGTTTGATGTTCTTGAGAACTATCTAATGGGGCTTTCGGCGTCTCCTTCGGTTTCAAAACCCAGCCCAGCGAAAACCCGATAATAAGTCCAATAATTAAATAAATAAAATTCATATTTTTATTATATCAAATATAATCTTCTTGATGATATTCGCATATTCTATAGAATGTAAGACAATCATTCCAGGGTTTTTATAAAGTCATAAATTTTTTGACCGTAGGGGGTTAGAAAATGCATCACCGATCGGCCGACATATTGTTTCTCAATCAACCCGGCTTTTTCCATCCTGGCGGTGTGCTGGGAAGCATTTTTGAGTTCAATATCTAAACCCTGACTAATTTGCCACAAGGTCGTGTTATTTTCTTTGCCGATGTATTCCAAAATCTTCGCTCGCTTATGATGTGCTACCCCCTTAAAAACTCTCTCGATCCTCTTCGCGATTCTATGTTCCATAACTCAATTATATACTCTTAGACGACATTCGCATATTCAATAGAATAAAGGAATATCGTCTAGAGAATTTATTTAAATAGATTTTATTTTATCACAAAAGTTAATAGAGTTAATGGTCTGTTAATACTTGCCTGGCAGACCGCGGGCCTTTTTTTATCCCCAATTAGATAGTCCTTCGGACATCTAACGAGGTTAGCCGTGAGGTATGATCATTAGTCTATTCTAATATATCTTGAACTCAATATTTTACCTGAATTTTACCTGATTCAAAAACTTTTATGTCCCGAATACTACGATCGTGTTATTATGGAATTGGTGTTCGATGAAACGACTCAAATTAGGTATCAATGAAAGAAAAATTATTCAAGCAATCGGGTTTGGCTTTTTGGTAGTCGTTGCCCTAAGCTCCCCGTCACCAAAACTGCCACAGATTTTGATTTCATTGATCAAAAGAAGGGGTCAGAAAGAATTTAAAAAATTACTTAAGAAGCTCGAAGAAAAACGAGTTGTTTATTTAAGCGGTGAAAAAATTAAGCTTACTAAAAAGGGTCGTAAATTATTAGATGAGATATACTTATCTGAATTTAAAATAACCAAATCCGATAAATGGGACGGTCAGTGGCGTTTGGTTTCCTATGATGTTCCGGAAATTTACAAAGGATCTCGCAATCTATTCAGGAAGGTATTGGAAAACAACGGATTCTATCACATTCATAAAAGCCTCTGGGTCTCTCCCTACGATTGTAAAGAAGAAATAGCTGTTTTTTGCAAAAATTTAAATATGACCAAAGACGTAATTGTAATGACGACAGACCACCTCCCCAATCAGCAAGATATGATTGAGCATTTTAAGTTAAAATAGAACCTATAAATACTTTAAAATAAACCTTTGTTGGTTAGTTATGCAGAATCTCATAAAAACGAAGAACTTTGACTTCCTTTTCCCAAATAAGGCGATCGTGTTATTATGGAATTATTTTATTATGTAAAGCGCTAAAAAATTGTTGTTTTGAAATCCCCCCCCCAATCGCCGCGCGTCAAATCAGCTAAATTACTACCATTTCCCCATCTTTAATCGGTTTGAGTTTATATTTAGTGCCAAATTCTTTAATTACCGCGTCTTGACGAGCAGCGTATTTTTCCCTGCCCCAATGAGGCAGAATAACGAAATCAACAAGGCCGAATCCATCGTAAGAATCCAAATTGGCGGCCGAAGGATCATCGAAGGATTTAATTGGCTCGATGTTTGGGCCGACAATAATTGAACCGGCGCTTGAACCAATATAGATTTTATCGCTTTTCGATATTTCGCGGAGAACTTTATCAAAACCGCTTTTTTTAACATGCTCGAGTAAATAGAAAGTGTTGCCGCCGGAAACAAAAATAACATCTGATTTTGATAGCGCCTCGCGGACTTCTTCCTCGCTTTTTCCTTTCAAATCAAAATCTTCAATTTGGAATCCGAGCTCAATAAATTTATCACGGTCGGCATCAAACCAGGGCCTATTATCCTTGGCGTAAGTGTCAGCTGCGGTTGGAATAAAAGCAACTTTTAGCTCTTCGGGCTTTTGTGGTAAGTCGGGCACAATTTCAGCTAATGATTGTGATGCTACGGAGGTTAAATAAAGTTTCATATTTATCCTTGTTTTAACGCCTCATCCCTTTGAGGTGTTGGACTGAAAACCAATTTTTTTTATTTCTTTTTTGGGCGCTTCGCGAAGTTCTTTTAAGATTTCAAAAACAATTCTGAATTGCCGGTCGTAACCGCGCTCCATCGCTTCAATTTTCTTTAACAAATCAGCGTGTGTGGCTAAAAGTTTTCGAAGTTTAATGAAAGTCCGAATAATTTGAATGTTGACCGCAATCGCCCGATCGCTATTTAAGACACTGGAGAGCATCGCTACGCCCTGTTCGGTAAAAGCGTAGGGACGATAGATATCAGGAATTTTCTCGGTTAAGATCGCATTTTGCGATCTTAACCTATTATTTTCTTCACGTGTTAATTGAAACATAAAATCCTTGGGAAATCTCTTTCTATTTCGTTTAACCTGCTCATTTAGCCTAAAAGTTGGTACGCCATAAAGAACCGCCAAATCGCGGTCAAGCATTACTTTTTGCCCGCGAATTAAATAAATCTTCTGCTCAATAACTTCAGAGACTACTAAATCTTTCATAATTAATTACATAAATCCAGCACCCGCAATCAAATCGACCAATCCCCTCAATACTGTGAGGGGATTAGCTACCTGTCGTACTTTCGAAAGTTTTACTTAAATTAATCCAATCTTCCAGCGTTAAATCCTCGGCGCGCTCTGTAGGATTGATGCTTGAGCGAAGGAGAATATCACGGACTTGATCTTTCGGCAATCTTAAAGTCGCCGTCAGTGAATTGTGAATCTGCTGGCGCTTGGCCGAAAAGCCGGCTTTGACGATTCTAAAAAATAACTTTGATTCAACCTGTTTGCCCTCGAACCTGGTTCGAGGTTTAAAAGGTTCAATTTTGATTATGGCGGCGTCGACTTTGGGTTGGGGACGGAAGGAGGTTTTGGGAACATCTGCGATGATTTCGGATGAGCCGTAGAATTCAACGGCAAGCGTGAGAATCCCCCGCTCTCTATTGCCCGGCTTGGCGGTGATTTTTTCAGCGACTTCCTTTTGAACCATTAAAACCATTAGTTCCGGTGGATTCGCGCTTTCCAAAAATTTGCGAATGATTGGTGAGGCAATGTTAAAAGGTAAATTGGCAACAACCTTGTATGTCATCGCGAGGCTATTATCGTGGCCGTGGCGATCTTTATTAGATTGCTTCGCTTGCGCTCGCAACGACGAGTCGGATTGCTTCGTCGCATTCGCTCCTCGCAATGACGCGAGCATGCCATCAACGTCAAAAAATAAGGCATCCTGATGGACAATTTTGAGATTCTTATTGTTACCGAACTTTTGCGTGAGTCCCGCAATCAAATCAAAATCTTTTTCAATCGCAAAAACCTTCGCCCCGGCAGAAAGCAAGGGTTCTGTGAGAACGCCATATCCCGGCCCGACCTCAATTACAACATCGCCGGGTTTTATTTCAGCCGCTTTAATAATAGTAGGCAATATTGATTCGTTAACGAGAAAATTTTGACCAAGTTGTTTTTTAGGGCGTAACATAATTTATTAAATTATTTATTGGCGCAGCTTGGCCAAGTGCCACCCCACCGGCCGCCATAACCATGGGTTAGCGCCCAAGCGGTCGTATAAATTTGGGCGGTTGCATCGGACCAATCGGCCCCGCCGTAGCCGGCGCTCGAGCTAGCCGAAGCCCAAAACCCTTCAGTGTATTGAAAAAGGCCATACCATGGACCGTCAGGATTTACGCTATCGAAATGACCGGACGACTCCTTCAACATCAAACACATCAAGGCCGTACCATTAATAAGATACTGGCGCGCCGCGGCGTTGATGATATCGACATAAGGTCCGCTTTTGGCATATTTTGGTCCGACGCCAATAATTAAAATTTCATTAACCGGATCCTTAGTTATTTCGCTTGATTTCTTTGTCCGCGAGACCTCTTCGCCGTCAACCCGCTTCACGATATAAATAACCGTTTTCTCTCCCTTAATCCCCTTTTGTTCTATTCGCGTTTGGCCTTTTTCAAGGTCAATATCTTCTTTTTGGATCGTTTTAAAATCAATAGGTTCCTTCTCCGTCACCTCAACTTCCGCCACGCGAGTGACCTTTATTTTCATATTCTGGGTGAGTTTCGTTTCCAGCGCTGGATCAACGCTATCTTGGCCCACAAGTTCAATACTATTTTCTTTAAGTAATCTATCCACCGTTTCCTGCCAGGTTCGATAAATAGTGACTTTTTTCGCATCGGTTACCTCAATTGGCAGAGCGCGATGAATGGTAATTTTACTTCCCGTCCCAAGTTCTGGCGGTGGAATAAATTCTAATTTATCTTCTTTAAATACTTCAAGGGCAAGACTTGCAAGCATTTCATCAAGGCTTTTTAAAAAGGGGTCACCGTAATAAATTTCTGTCGGGTGGTTTGGGTCGGAACCAACTTGCAAGCCCGCGACTTCAGGCTGAACTACGTTGCTAGGAGTAAAAAGACCAAACCAAAGAGCTAAAATGACCGTTAAAATAAAAACCTCCTTAAAGGACTCTACTTTTTCAGTTTAAAACAATGGCCGCGATTGTCAATTAAATTCTTTCAGTTAGTTCTTCCGGAATATCGCTTAAAAATCTTGATGGCTGGTTAGATTGAAAAGCGCCATAAATCATCCTTGATTGGGCATATGTAAGATAGAGCCTTTTTTGCGCGCGGGTCATGCCGACATAGCAAAGTCGCCGCTCTTCCTCCATTTCCATGGGCTCCATCATTGAGCGGGCGTGCGGGAATAATCCTTCCTCCAAACCCACCATAAAAACAATTGGGAATTCTAAACCTTTGGCATTATGAAGCGTCATCAGCGTCACGGCGTCTGACGATCGATCGTAATTATCAATATCGGAAACCAAAGCAACATTTTCTAAAAATGATTCTAAATTTTCCGAGCGCGAAGCAACCGATTTTAACTCTGAAACGTTTTCGTAACGCATCTCCCCTTCTTCGGTCCCATCCAAAAGAAAGTCTTTGTAGCCGGTTGTCTGGGCTATTTCGTCAATCAGTTCCGAAAGTTTGGCCGACTTGGCAAATGCTCGAAAGCCTTCCATCATTTTCAAAAATTTTTCTACCTTCGGATTATTCACATCTAATTTTTGATAGGTTTTATCGCCAATCCCCCGCGGCGGAACATTAATAATCCTCTTCAGCGCAACCTTATCCGCATGGTTTAGCATTAATTTTAAATAAGATAATATGTCTTTAATTTCTTTACGCTCGTAGAATCGCAACGCCCCGATTAGACGATATGGAAGGTTCCGCTGCATAAAACCCTCCTCAAAAATCCGCGACTGGGCGTTGGTCCGATACAAAATGACAAACTGATTTAAACTGCTGATGTGCTTTAGGGCGCTAATTTCATCCAAAATAAACTCAACCTCTTCAATCTCATTTGGCGCTTCAAAAATTGTCGCCGGAAGCCCCTCTTCATTTTTGGTCCAAAGAGATTTTTCGGAACGCAAAATATTTTTTTCAATCACTTTTTGGGCGGCATTAATGATCGATCTGGTCGAGCGATAATTTTGTTCCATTTTGATAACTTTAGCTTTGGGATAATCTTTTTCGAAATCCAGAATATTACGAAAATTAGCGCCCCGGAAGGAGTAAATTGCCTGATAATCATCGCCGATAACGAAGAGATTTTGATGTTTCTGGGCGAGTAATTTAATAAAAACATATTGAGCATGATTAGTATCCTGATATTCGTCAACTAAAATATATTTAAAAAGCGTTTGCCAGCGTTTGAGAGTCTCGGGATTTTTGCGGAATAATTCGACGGTTTTCATAATCAGATCATCAAAATCTAAAGCGTTGGCCGCTCGTAAATTCTGTTGATACTCGCGGTAAACTTTCAATACTATTTCTCCAAAATAACCCTGGGCATACTTTTGATACTGGGTTGGGCCGATGAGTTCATTTTTGGCCCCGGAAATAAAGTTTTTCACCGCCTTTGGGTTATATTGTTTTTTATCAATTTCCAATGTGTCCATGGCATGTTTAATGGCCGCCAGCGAATCGTCCTCATCGTAGATGATAAATGTGCGGCGATACCCAAGTGCATCAATTTCTTTTCTTAAAATTTTAGCGCAAATGCTATGAAAAGTCCCAGCCCAAGGAAGTAATTTCGGCACGGGTTTATTTAAAACGCGCTGCTTTTGCCCAAGCAATTTATTTATCCGCTCAATCATTTCGTTCGCGGCCTTATTGGTGAAAGTGACGACTAAAATATTATAGGGCGAGACTTTCTTTTCTTGGATTAAATAGGCAACTCGATGAGTTAGAGCTTTGGTTTTGCCCGAACCAGCGCCAGCCAAAATTAAGACTGGTCCTTCAGTCGTTTTGACGGCTTCAATCTGCTTTTCGTTGAGATCTTCAAATATTGATGATTCCATAACAAGTCATATTGTAGCAAATCCTGAGGATAAAAAAAGGCGCGATGGTTTGCGGCTTATAATTTATTTTAAATATTGACCGATCCTCGCGCCTTTGTGGCAAGGGCAAAGTAATTGGCTTTGTCCCTACCACAACGTAAAGCGTCAAAGTAAGGACCGCATAACTCCACCCTCAGAATCCTGCCGTTAATCTTAAGGTTCTCGTTCTGTTTTTGTTTTTTCTCTCGATGTTACTCGAGACAAGTTGGGTTTACGGCAGGGATAAGATTCTGAGATCAAATCCGCCAGCTGGCGGATCCTCCTTATCTTATCTCTGACGTCTTCTCTCTCGATGTTACTCGAGATGAACCCCTCCTTGTTAAAGTACTTTTAGCTTATTAAACTATTATACTCTAAAATTGGACGAATGTCAAGGCTATCTAAATAAACGAAGGGGACGGGTTACCGTCCCCTCGAGAACGACTCTCGACCCGGCCGATTTCCTACTCGACCGGGAGTTCGATATTGATGGTGTGTTGCCCTCAATCCCACGCGAGGATGCCGGGGATACGAATGCCGTCCTGATCGAAGAGAATCTCGATCCCCCACTCCTGTTTGGTTTGGGGGCACCGGTGCGGAAACTCCTCCCGCCGCTCTCCCTGGTTCGGGAGCTGCTCCACGCCACAGGTTTGGGCGATGTGCCTCATCAGATCGCTCACCGTTGGGCCGTCGTTCAGGACTACCCGGCCGTTGCCGCGGTCGTCCTCGAATCTGACTACCAGCGTGCCATCAGGTTGAGCGCCCATTCTGATGACGCGAGCGCCGCATGACTCAGCCCCTAGGTACAACTCGTCGATGTTCTGTTGCGAAAGTTGTGAGCCCATCTTCCCGACGAGGTGAAACTCGTCAATCGTCCCGGTCGCTCTGCGACCGGATCTCGTCGCTTGTCTTACCATCGTCTGACCTCCTTCATGCCAGCTCGAGCTTGATAGACTGCAGGCCGAAGATCAGCTTTAGCTTGGTCTTATCTCCCGGCGCTATGCGGTATTCGATCGTCCGGATGACACGCCTGTCGGACCAATGCCAGGTGTAGCCGATCATCTTGAGTAGGTAGCGTCCAATGCGAACCCAGTCAAGTTCGCGAAGCGTTAGCACCTCCTCGACATCGAGTTCCACCGGCGAACCGGGCGGGTAGTAGAACTACACCTCCAGGTGCCCGTAGCTCAGGACGAACCTGATTCGCTTGACCCCGCTCTCCCTGGCCTTCCAAACCAGGTTGCGGACGATCTTCGACGGATGATCCAGGTGCCGCCCGATCAGCCCGAACTTATCGGAGCTATGGCTGCAACAGGCGCACGGTCGATGCCCGACCACCTCAGCCATTTGGAACACTCCCTTTGACCTTGCTGCATTATTTCGCGCAGGCCTGGCGAACCATTTATCAAAAACGGTTTGTCAGCCCCAAACGATGTAGCCCTAAGCGATAAACGCCCCACCCCCTGGGGCGTTTAGGATGTGTTCTCGACTAACTTTTTCTCAATCGTGCCGAACTTCATGTATTCTTGTTTGAAAAACAATTGGATATCGCCGGTGGGACCATTGCGGTGTTTTCTAATTAATATTTCGGCGATATTTTTATTTTCCGACTCTTTATCGTAATAATCGTCGCGATAAATAAACATCACTACATCCGCGTCTTGCTCAATACTCCCCGATTCTCTTAGATCCGCCAGAACCGGTTTTTTGTCGGGTCGGTGTTCCACCGCTCTCGACAGCTGCGAGAGAGCAAGCACTGGGACATTTAATTCACGCGCTAATGCTTTAAGGGATCGGGAAATCTCAGAGACTTCTTGCACTCGATTATCCGCTCCCTTAGAATTAACCCCGGTCATTAATTGTAGATAGTCCAAAATGATTAAATTAAGCCCATGCTCCATCTGCAAACGCCGGGCTTTAGTTCTAAGCTCCATCACGTTTAGAAATGGCGCATCATCAATAAATATCGGTGCCTCAGAAAGCATACCCATGGCATAGTTAAGCTTACCAAAATCTTCATCTTCCAAATTACCGGTGCGCAGTTTCCAAGAGTCGACCGCCCCGCGCATGCACAAAAAGCGGTCAATAATTTGCTCTTTAGACATTTCCAAAGAAAAAATTCCGACTGGTAGTTTGGCTTCACAAGCAACGTAGTCAGCAATATTTAAAGCAAGCGAGGACTTGCCAATTGACGGCCTGGAGGCGAGAATAACTAAATCTGAAGGCTGTAATCCCGCCAAAAGACTATCTAAATCACGAAAGCCGGTCGGCACGCCGCGAATGGAACCTTTCTCTTTATGTAGCTTATCAATACGATCGAAAGACTCCTCCAAAATATCTTTAATCGGTGTGAAATATGATTTGACATAATTTTGCGAAATATTAAAAAGAGTACTCTCTGCTTTGTCTAAAATCGTATCTAAATCCATCGCTTCTTCAAAACCAAGTTCAGCGATACTGCCGGCGGCGGAAATGAGCCGGCGTAAAGTCGCCTTTTGGTGAACCATGTTGGCATAGGTCGTGACATGGGCTGCGGTCGGAACGGAATTGACCAAGGTTGTGATATATGATGCACCACCGATACTTTTCAGTTTTTTTTCTTTCTCAAGTTCGTCGGTTAAAGTGACCATGTCAATCGGTTTGCGTTTTTCAAATAATTTTAAAATGCAACGATAAATTGTCGCATGGTCTTCACGATAAAAATCTTCCGGCTTTAAAATGTCCGCCACTTTAATGATGGCATCTTTATCCATCAAAATTGAGCCCAAAACAGATTGTTCGGCTTCGGTATTTTGAGGCGGGATTTTAATATTGTCGGGCACATTCCCTCCGGAGAATTATGATCACTTTGCATATCCACAATAAGACTTGGGGATTTTTCCTGCAAGCCCTGTGGATAATGTGGATTGTGGGGATAACTATTCTTCAACCTCAAAAACCTCTTTGGCAACCGAAAGTATTGATTTAAGGTTATTTTAGGCGTATAGTTATAGTTAGAAAGTTTTAAAATGACTATAGCATTGAAGACGCTAGACAAAAACGAAAATGCTGCCCTTGGGGAATTCCAAAACCAGCTAATAAAGAAGTTTGGTTCCGATTTGGTTATGATTAAACTTTTTGGCTCCAAAGCCAGAGGAGATTTCCATCAAGAGTCGGATATTGATGTTTTGGTGGTTATTAGAAAATTAACCAAAAATGATAAAGGTTGGATTATCAGCCTCGCTTACAAATTACTGCTAAAGTATAATATTAACATCAGCCCAAGAATTTACTCTGAAAAGACATGGAGTTACTACGCAAGTTTACCTCTTTCATTTACATATATGGTTGAAAAAGAAGGAATCAGATTATGAAAGAATTTAAAGCAAATCCCATAGAATTAAAAGCTTTATTAAATTTGGCGAAGGAAAGTTTAGATGAAGCAAACAACGATTTAAGAGACGGGTTCGTGAGGGGAGCCATTTCTTCGTCATACTATTGCTTTTTACACCTAATGAGGGCGCTACTTCTGCAAAGAGGAATAATTGTCAAAAGTCATCAGGGCGTAAAAATTAAATTTAGTCAAGGATTCATCTTAACAGGCAAGATTAATAAAAAATTTGGCAAAGTCATTTCCGATTTATTCGAAGACCGTTTAGATGCCGACTACGCCCCTCTGAAAGAATTTACCAAGAAACAAGCTGAAAAAGCAATCAGGCAAGCCGAAGAATTCTATAAAGTAGCAGAAAAGATTATGCTCTTGTAATTGATATATATATAGTATCTTATTCTTAGGAGGATTTATGAATCAACCAATTCAATCGGCGCCCCAATCTCAAATGCCGCAAACTAAACCCTCAATGGCCGGGTACATCGTTTGGGTGATTATTACCCTACCTGCTCTCTACTTTATATCAACAACACTATTGTGCGAAAAATTTGGATTCCTTCGCAGCTCAGACCCTATGAGTTGTGGTAGCGATTCAGCTGGCATCCCAACAATGATGGGGCTCGCAGTTTTAGGCATCTGGACTTTTTTAAGTTTCATTATTTTCTTGGTTGCGAAAAACCGAACCCCTGCTTATATATTTGGTGGACTGTTGGCAATAGAAATTTTATGGGTGCTACTTGTAATTACTGGGATATTGCCCCAAATTAAGTCCTAACTTATCGAGTCTATCCTTACTCTTCCACCTCAAAAACTTCATCAATGATCTTAATGGCTCACACCATCGAGCCATTCGAAAAGGGGATTTTTTGAGTTTTTCAGTTCAAACAACCCCAAATAACTGATATAACCGGGATAAAAAACTTTTCGATAACTCGATTTTTTAAGGTTCAAAACATAGTAACTTTCTCGCGATCGCGATTTTCTTACTACTCTTTAAACCAGATGAAATATTAAGTACTATTTTATTTTTCTTTAATCTTAAACATTGCTCGATACTTCTCATCATTAGTCACCGCTTTAGAAACAAAATAGTCCACATTGTCAGTAAGCGTTAATAGAAGGAGTAAATCTTCTAAATCGGCTGAAATATCTCGCGGAGTTATCCACACCGATTTCTGGATTGGCAAACACCCTAAATCCCGAAGTTTTTGCCGAAATAAATCCCTAGTTTTCCTCCTTTTTTCATCAATATCAAAAGCAATAATTCGCCAGAGCCCATCCCATTTTTTAAATATTTTTTTCTTAAATAATTTCAATCGCCCTTTAGGTGTCGTTTTTAAATATCTTTCGCCTGCAATTTCGATTTCCTCAAGGTAGCCTCTTTCTAAGAGTTCTTCGATCGCCCGGTAGAAACTTCCTCGATATTTTCTAAAAGATTTTCCAAATCCCTTATACGGATACCAAATCGAGGCCTGTTCTTTAATAAAACCATCAACCACCAACAAAATTTTCTCCGTCAATGTTCTTTTTCTCATTCGTAAAATCCCTCCTTAAAATAGTGGTAGCTTTTTTGCGATCGTGAGTTTATTACTATATTTTTATTTTTCTTGGAATTATATTTTAAAATGGGGTTTAAGTCTGTAAGTTTTCTATTTTTCTACTCTTTTATTCCTCTACCTCAAAAACTTCGGTTACTCCCTCCAAAAGCTGGGCTTCATCATCTTTTGGGGCTTCTAAGGCCAGTTCTGGATCAACAACGCAAGAAAGGATATAGCGCGAGCCGCAAATTTTTTCGATTATGTCCTCAATTACTTTTGTATTGTGACGGCCTGCGACCATGTTAGCATGAAATTTAAACTTAAAAGCCAAGGTGATATTTTCTTCGTCGGCGCTCGCAATAACCGCATGTGAGAGCATGGCGGCAAGGTTATTGTTGTGGGCTTTAGCAACTTTGACCACTTCGGGCCAGAGAGTTTTTGAGAATTTTTGACCCTTGCGCTCGCCAGTATCGCTCAAAGACACTGACCTCGTCCCGCCCAGCGAGCGGGACGGGTCTAAGCGCTCGGCTCGACCTTGACCATGCGTCTCGCCTCCGCGATTTGCTTTGAGAATACTTGGCTCGCTTATTTTGGATTTTTCGTTATCAGTCGTATCTTTTTGCATCTGTCCTTCGGTCAGCTCAAAAATCAACATTTCTAAAGGCAATGTCGGGATGTTACTATGTTTAAGTTGAGCTAAACTTGCGACAAATTTGGTAATCATAGCCATTAATTCTTCTTCAGTGAAATTTTCTGCCTGGGTTTTAACTAAGGCTCGCTGTTCGTGGGTTAAATCAAAGGTTTGATCCTGGCCCATTTTAAACAGGGCAATTTTCCTTAAGACATCAATCACGCTGATAGTAAAATTTTCAAGATCGACACCTTGAAAAAAAAGCTTGCCAACTAAGTCCAAAAGGCCCTTGCAATCTTGTTGAGAGAGTTTATCGATAAAATCAAAAACACTTTTTTCCTGCGCTAAACCTAAAACTTCTTGAGCATCCTCAAGGCTAACAACATTTCTTTGTTTCAAAGATGAAATCTGATCTAATAAGGACAGGGCGTCCCGATAGGCGCCGAAGGAAAGTTGGGCTAAAAGTTTTACTACCTCGTCATCAATTTTCAGACTTTCCGCCTTGGCAACTTTCTTAATCAGAAAAGAGATTTCTTCGATTGTCGCCTTGTGAAAATCAAACCGCTGTACTCTCGATAAAATGGTCGGTAAAACTTTGTGCGGTTCAGTTGTGGCCATAATAAAAACCGCGTGTTTGGGCGGCTCTTCAAGAGTTTTCAAGAGCGCGTTGAAAGCTTCCTTGGTAAGCATATGAACTTCATCAATAATATAGATCTTATAATTAGAACTCGTTGGGACAAAACGGATTTTTTCCCTTAATTCCCTTACTTCATCAATGCCGCGGTTACTGGCAGCGTCAATCTCAATGATATCCAGAGACTTACCATTATTAATATCCAGACACGATGAGCACTTGTTGCATGGTTCAAAGGAGTCTTTTTTTAGTCTTCTCCCGGTGCAATTCAAGGCTTTGGCGAAAATTCTCGCCATCGACGTCTTGCCCGAACCTCGTGGACCAGCAAAAAGGTAGCAATGCGAAAAATTGCCAGAAATTAATGAGTTAATCAAGGTCTTTTTAATGTGTTCCTGACCAACGACTGAGGCAAATTTTTGCGGACGATATTTACGATAGAATACCATATGATTAAATCCTAAATTCGAATAGCATGTCTAAAGGCGAAATTTTAAATTCTAATGTTTTAAACTTTTGGATTTTGAGTATTAGATATTGTTTAGGATTTAGTGCTTCGGATTTCGAATTTTATTACATATTGATACTATTTTAGCCGACTATATTTTGCAAGCTGTCTATGATATGATGATACTAGTTATTAACAAGGATGAGGAGGGGCATTTGACGGCTAAAGAGCTCAAAAAAAATGTCGCGCAAAAGACCGGCATTTCTCCTGATAAAGTTGGTAACGCCATCAATAAGCTACAAGAAACTATTTACAAAGAACTAACTCGCGGCGAAAATGTTAATATTCCCGGTTTTGGTAATTTTGTAATGATTCAATATCCTTCGCGCACAGTTAGAGACGTCCGTGATCCTTCTAAAACGTACCTCAGCTTAGAAAAAAATATCCCTCGCTTTAGACCTCATCCGGACTTCAAAAAAGCCCTACATGAATCAGGGCGAGTCCAAACAGACCCCCTGAGAGAGGGTGTTAGTATCTCGTACGTTGATCTTTCAAAAACCACCGTCCCTAAAAAGATTTTAAATCTACTGCCAGAACATATCGCCCGTCACTATCAAGTCGTACCCGTCTCCCAGGAAGGCGAAAAGCTTATCGTGGCCATGATCGATCCGGAAGACCGCGAAGCAATTGAGTTTGTTAAGAAAAAAACGGGCATGGCGTTGGATATACGCATTTGTGCTCAATCAGATTTAAACCATGTGCTGGACCAATACGCAGTTCTCTCGGGCGAACTAAAAAAAATCGTCGAGTCGGCCGAAGAAGAAGCAGATTTTCAAACTAAAGAAAAGGCGCCTCAAGAAGCCAAAAGCGATGAAATTGTTGAAACTGCGCCGGCAGCAAAAATCGTTCAATCTCTCTTTAAAAGGGCTGTACGAGAAAAAGCCTCTGATATTCATGTTGAACCGTATGAGGAGCAGGTTGTCGTGCGTTTTCGAATAGATGGCGTTCTGCGTCAAGTCATCACCCTGCCAAAAGAGATCCAGCCTGCGGTTGTCTCCAGGGTAAAAATTTTATCAAACATGAAAATTGACGAAACCAGACTTCCCCAAGACGGACGTTTTCAAAGCATTATTGATGGCGCGGAAGTTGACTTTAGAATTTCCACTCTCCCAACGGTAAATGGTGAAAAAATCGTCGCCCGTATTTTAGATAAATCCGCTGGGATTTTAACCTTGGAACAACTGGGCCTTAGAGGCACGGCCTTTCAAACTTTAGACGACAACATTCATAAATCTCACGGCATGATCCTCGTGACCGGACCAACCGGCTCGGGGAAAACGACCACGCTTTATGCGGTTGTCGACAAAATTAAAAATGTCGGCATCAATATCGTCACCCTTGAAGATCCGGTAGAATATCGCATGCAAACAATCAATCAGGCTCAGGTTCATTCGCAAATCGGCTTTACTTTTGCCAATGGCCTACGTTCAATTGTCCGACAAGATCCCGACGTGATTATGATTGGTGAAATTCGTGACTATGAAACAGCCGATATGGCCGTGCACGCGGCGCTTACCGGGCACGTAGTTTTATCCACCTTGCACACCAATGATGCGGCGGGCGCTGTGCCGCGATTAATTGATATGAAAATTGAACCTTTCCTGATTAATTCATCTGTTAACTGCGTTGTTGCCCAACGACTTTGCCGAAAGGTTTGTGAGTCTTGCCGCGAACTAATTGAAATTGAAGCTGGCCAGAAAGATTTAGCCGAAAAAGAGTTAGGGATACTGCCTCCTAAGGAAAAAAAACCTGATAAAATCGAATTTTTCCATGGCAAGGGTTGTGATAACTGCTCGAATACTGGCTATAAAGGACGAATTGGCATCTTTGAAGTTTTTACCCTGACAGATGATCTTAAAGAAATGGTAGCCAAACGCTCTTCGGGCACTGAGCTGGGCGCGCAAGCAATTAAAAATGGTATGACCACCATGAAGCAGGACGGAATCCTTAAAGCAATCGAGGGATTAACCTCCCTTGAAGAAGTCTGGCGAGTAACAAAGGACTAAAAAAATGAATTTTACTTATTCAGCAAAAACAGCTGACGGCAAAATTGAACAGGGCAAGCTTGAGGCGGCAAGCGTTGATCAGGCTTCTAAGCTTTTACATGAGAAAAAACTTTTTGTCTTGGAGCTTAAAAAGGATGAGCAAGGAGTTTCCGGGGTCAAAAAGGACATGCCAATCCCTTTTATCGGAAAACGAGTTTCCCTTAAAGATAAAATTGTTTTTACCCAACAGTTGGCGATGATGGTAAAATCAGGGCTGCCCTTAATTGATGCCTTTACCTCGCTTGAAGAGCAAACGGAAAATAAATATTTTGCCTCGATTATTCACGAAATTACCGATGAGGTTGAAGGCGGTAAGCCACTTTCCGAAACTATAACAAAATATCCAAAAGTATTTTCAAAATTCTATATTTCGATTGTGAGATCCGGAGAAAAAAGCGGCAAACTCGATGAGGTTCTAGAAAGACTCTCCGATCAGCTCCAGAAAGATTACGATTTAATTACAAAAATCAAAGCAGCCGTAACATATCCAATTCTGGTGGTGGTGGCACTGGTCGGGATTATGATTGTAATGTTGATATTTGTTATCCCCCAGTTAAAACAAATTTTCGCTGATATTGGCGCTGAGTTGCCGCTTTTGACAAGAATAATTTTGGGCACCAGCGATATTTTGCGGAATTTCTGGTATATTTTTGTTTTGCTTATTATTGGGATTTATGTCGGAATCCGTTTTTGGATTAATAATCCAGCCGGCGCTTTAACTTATGACAAAATCAAACTAAGGATACCATTGGTCGGCGGAATTATTAAAAAACTATATATGGCGCGGTTTGCCCGAACAATGGGAACTCTGGTAGCTTCCGGCCTACCGATGCTGGACATTATCGATACAGTCAAAGATGTTTTAACCAACAAAGTATACCAACGTGGTTTTGAAAATATCTCTAAGGATGTCGAAAGCGGCATTACCTTGTCTGTCACGTTAAAAAAACAAGGAATTTTCCCGCCAATGATTTATAACTTAATTTCGACTGGTGAAAAAAGCGGTAAACTCGATTATGTGCTTTTATCAATGGCCGATTTTTTTGATAAAGAAGTTGAAGCCTCGACCAGCAATTTAGCTACCCTTATAGAACCAATTTTGATCATTATTATCGGCGCTGGTGTTGGTTTGGTCGTTGCTTCCGTCCTTATGCCTATCTATTCACTCGTAAACGTCATATAACATAAAAATGCAAAAACTTTTGACAGTACATGGGTTAATGAAAAAAGTTTGTCCTGAGCGTAGTCGAAGGGCTTTTTCTTTAATGGAATTAGTTATTGTGATGGGAGTAATCACGATATTAACAGCCGTGACTATTGTTTCCGCCAGAGGTTTTTCGCCAACATTCCAGCTCAATAACTCGACCAAATTAATCTTAAACAAATTGCGTCAAGCCCAAGAAGAAGCGATCTCTATTCAAGCAAGGCATTCTTTACACTTTGATACGACTACAAACCCGATTACCTATCAATTAATCAAAATCAATGATATTGATGATTCTCAAACTGAGTTAGAAACCAAAGAACTGGCTGATAATTTAACAGTTAGCTTTGAACCAGTGAGAGCTGTCAGTGAAGTAATATTTAGTTCTGACGGCGCGCCGGACTGGTCTGGGAAGATTACCATCAATCTTTCCGGTCCAACCAAAACTATTGATATATCGCCGGCGGGAGTTATAAAAATAGAATGAGAATTTTATTAGCTAAAAAAGCTTTTACAATTATTGAGGTTATAATCGCCATCTTTATCTTGGAAGTGGGAATTTTAGGGGTTGCCAGTTTGTTTGCCTCTGGCTTCAAGATAATCAAAAACGCCCGCACTGAAACGATAGCGGCAAATTTGGGCTCAGGCCTCTTGGATGAAACGTTAGCAAATTCTTTTGATAATATTCCCGTTAGCACTGCGCGGGAAAGGTATTCCATTGAACAAAGTGATCCTTTTTATAATTATGAAAAGCAAATTGAAACTTCATATATTGACGCCGCCCTTAACAACTCGGTAACACCGACCCAAATGAAAAAAATCGTGGTCACTATTTATTGGACAGTCGGTAACCAACAAAAAACTTTTCAAATCGCCTCAATTAAAGCAAGCCATTAATCATGAAAAAAAACAAGATTTTCTATGCAGAAAAAAAAGGTTTAACATTAATCGAAATTCTTGTCGCAATTACCATCTCAACTATAATTATTGCTGCTGCTTATGAAGTTTATAATATCAGCTACAAATCTTATAAGAAAAATTATGCGATGGCAGAACTGTCCCAAAATGCCAGAATTGCTCTTGAAAGGATGTCTCGAGACATTCGCCAAACAATGGAAATTATGACTGATTTACCAGAAAATCCCGGAGTCGGCACCCCTCCGTCAGAGATCAAATTCCAAGATGGCCATAGCTATTGGGTAGACGGCCGAATTCAATATCTTACATACTATCTTTCCGGTACCAACCTTAATCGAAAAATTAGTCATTATACTTTTACAATCCCTTGCGAAACCGCTGACCCAAACACCTGGGTACTCTTCTCAGCAAGAGATGCTTTGGAGCAACCGCCGGCAGAATGCGATAGTGAAGATACACCAAGGGCAGAAAAAATTACGAATCTTCAATTTTGGGGGACGGCGGTCGTCACCATCAACTTAATTGTTTCGGACGGCACGTCCACTTATACTTATCAAACAAAGGTATTAGGAAGAAATGTTCAATAAAATATTAAAACTCAAGAAAAAACGTTCGGGCTACACCTTAATCATTGTTTTGATTTTAATGCTAGTTTTAATTATCATCACCTATTTATATAGTGATTCTTTGCTGGCTGAATTGGCGATTGCCCGCAACAATAAAGCTGCGGCAATCGCTTTTTCAATGGCCGAATCAGGAATACAGGAAGCTGTCTATCGCGTCCAGTATGATGAGACCGCCCGTAATAGCTTTAAAGGCACTGGGGAGATAACTTTTCCCAATGAAGTAATTTTTACCCAAGACCCCGGGTTAATCGATAATAGTTCTTATAGCGTCACTATTACCAATACCCAAAAAGGTGCAGCGACGATTGAATCGGTTGGAAATTATCGAATCGGCTTAAGAACTGCTCGCCGTCAGATCAGGGTCGCAATTTCTCAAGCCAGTGTTCCCCCACCGGTTGACTACGGTGCTACCTACACCGGTGGCGTCGGGGGTGGACATTCAAATGCCGACTTTGATATTTCTGAGGCTCAGGTCCGTATTTATCGAGGATCAATATGGCTAAACCGCGATTTCTGGATCTGGGGCTCTTCCAATGTGGCTATCGAGGGTGAAAATATTACCGAGGCAGAGGCAGTCAAAACAGTTAGTGGCTACACACCGAAGAAGAAAAGCGGTGTCTGGCCAGTTTTTAACTGTAATTGTCTAATCGACGATGACGACAACCCCGAAACGCCTCAATGCTCGGGTAACCCTGGCTGTGTGACTACCCCGATTACCCGCGCTGATCCGCCAACAGTTGATTTTAACGTCTACGAAAACCTGGCGAGAGCCCATGTGCCTATCCAATATTACGCTAACCAAGCGGCTTTCTACGCTGCCGCCCCGCCGGGAACGACGACTTTTAATGATGTTATTTATGTCGACGGACCATTAACCATCAATTCTTCTCGGACGATTATCATTAATGGCGTTTTGGCGATAGCTGGCAGCATTACGATTGATGGCAGTTTAACAATTAATAGAGTTGCAGACAATCCCTCCGGCGTTATCACCACTGGCAGATTTAATCTTAATTCAACGGGTAGATTTTCTGGGACTGGCTTAATCTGGTCGGGTGATTGGGTAAAATTTGATGGCAACCCAGCCCCAGTTGATCTTACTGGCGCAATTGTTTGTGATCGCATGAGCATAGCCAGCAGAACTACAAACATTTATTACGATCTAGATGTAGTCAATGCGACCTTAACCGCTGGCCCAGTAACGCCGGTAATTGAAATTAGTCACTGGGAAGAAGAATACTAACGCCGGAGGCGTTAATGACTAATTTCTAATTTCTAATGTCTAATGATATAATAAGGAAAGAATAAGGCTATGTCGCTTGGGGCGACCGCCCGATCCCCTAGGCCGACCCCTTCAGGGGTCTAGGCCGGGGATTTAGGGAGGGGCAGAATGTACGAAGGAGTCTTAGGCTTAAAAAAATCTATTTTTGGATTAGATATTGGCTACCAGACCTTAAAAGTAATGCAGCTTCAGGGCGAGGGCCCGGGCGCGAAACTTTTTGGGGTGGCGGAAATTCCGATTGAGGAAAAGATTTTAACCAAAGACGGGATTAAAAATAAAAAGGCGGCTGTCGATAAGATCTTACTGGCCATGCGTAGCGCCAAGCCACATCCAATCAACGCAAGGTTAGTTTCTTCGGCTTTACCGGAATCGCTTGTTTTTACTAAATCGATTGATCTGCCGAAAATGAGCGAAGAAGAAATTAATAAAAATATCCCCTACCAAGCGGGTGAATTTTTCCCGGTACCGGCTAATGAAATGTATATTGACTGGCAAATCGTCGGCACTTTACCCAATAATAACCAAGTTGACGTTTTAGTGGTCGGGGCGCCTAAAATCATCGTCGAATCAATCGCCGAGGTAATCAAAATGGCGAACTTGGAACTCTCAAGCCTTGAGACTAAGCCGGTGGCTGATGTTAGAGCTCTGATAGCCTCAGCCGATCCGGGGCCATATTTGCTTTTAGATATTGGCGCCAAGTCATCATCAATCATCTGTTTTGATCAAGGCACAATTAAATTAACCTCGACCGTTTCGGCGGGTGGCGATGATGTCGCAACAAATTTTCAACCAAGCATTAACACTTTATCCTCTGAGATTGTCCACCTTATCAAGTATTATCAAAACCGCATTGGTCAGGCAACAATTTTTAAGAAAATAATCCTGGCCGGCGGTGGCTCAAATATCCCACAAATTAATGAAGCGATTGAAAAGGCAACGAGAATTAAAACGGAAGTCGGTTGGCCCGTGATTAAAACCAAGACTTATAATCCGAAATTCGCGACTGTTATTGGATTGGCGATGAAAGCGATATGATAAACATTAATCTTCTTCCGTCAGAATTAAAACTTCAGAAGATCCAAACAAAGCGTTATGCGGCGTTAATTTCCGTCTGTATCGTCGTGGTGGTGTTCTTTATCATGCTGGGAATAATTGCCAGTGCTGGCAAGGGTACGATTGAAGAAAACCTTGCTGCGACTAAAGGTGCCATTGATAAAAATACCAGCCAAACCGATGAATCAAAAAGTTTACAAGAGATGGCCTTGTTAATTAATGATCGCGCGCGATCTTTTAGTGAAACTAATAAAAAGAGGGCGATTTGGTCACAGATTCTGACTGAATTATCCGCCAGCGCCCCGACTAATGTTCAGTTTGATAACGTCGTTTGCAATGCTGAAAAATCTCCCAATTTCACTCTGCAGGGTAATACCACAACCGAAAGAGACATTATTAAATTTAAAGAGAAACTGGAAACTTCGCCATTTTTCAAAAATGTCGCCTTCAAGAGTTCCAGCTTAAGCCAAGACCAAGAAAGCAAAACTGAAAAAGTCAAATTTACGCTCGAATTTGATTTGGAAAAATTATCAAGCAGCACCAGCGTAAAAGGCGTGCAAGGATATAGATGAAAAGCAAATCTTTATTAATTATCGGCCTTACCATGATCATCATTTTGGGGATATCTTTTTTTATTATTAAACCGCCAGCTACCGACATCTGGAAAGCCTGGCAAAATCTTAAACGTTCGGGAGAAGAGCTCAAACAATCAGAAGAAAGAAATAAAATTACCGCCGACTTAAAACAAAATAAAGACGAAATAACCCGAATCGCCACCATTGCAGAAAAATATATTCCCAAAGAATCTGAATCGGGTGATTTGGTTTTGGAACTAACCGCCATCGCCAATAATTATAATCTAAAAGTAGAAAAAACTTCCCTTGAAAAATCTCAAACGACTAAAGAAGCCAGCGACGAAACGACCGATACAACCAATAAAACCAAAACGGCCCAACCGCAACCGAGTGCAAGCGCTTCAGCAAGCAGCGGTAGTGTGCAGAATATTGATTTTACCATGAGCCTTTCAGGCGGTTTTATTGATTATCTTAACTTCTTAAAAAACGTTGAAACCAGTACGCGTTTAATTATTGTTAAAAGTATGACGATTCAAATGAGTAAGGAAGAAGGAGGCCCTGTCACCTTTCAATTAGTCGGGACCGCTTTCTCGAAACCAAAAGTAACCGTCGCCGACAATCTCGACAATATTAAAGTATCAAAAGATACGATTAATACATTCTTGAATCTAAAATCATACGCCCAGCCGATTAATCTGCCTCAAGAATCAGGTTTCGGCCGGACTAATCCATTTGAAGGATACTAACCCGCCATCGGCGGAATTTCTAAATCCTAATTTCTAATTTCTAAACAATATCTAAATTATAATTCTCAAATGTTTAAAACATTGGAATTTATGATTTAGGATTTGTTTCGTATTTCGTGCTTAGTGCTTAGTGCTTCGAATTTTATTTAGCACCGATTGCATTTTTTATTTTGGCAATGACTTCACCTGGCATGGTTTCGGATTTGACAATGTAATCAACCGCGCCCAGTTTTTTGCCTTCAGCTCTGTCAACATCCTGGATTAAAGCTGATAGGACTATGACCGGGATCCCTTTAGTCGCTGGGTCGGCCTTTAGGTCTTTTAGAACATCGAAGCCGTTCACTTTTGGCATCATAATATCCAAAAGGATGATTTGCGGCTTGGTTTCTTTAGCTAGTTTGATGGCTTCCTCACCATTAGCGGCCTGGGTAATAACAAAACCATCCGCTTGAAGGCGCTCTTCGTACATTTCTCGCAAAGTGACATCATCATCGACTAAGAGAATTGTTTTTCCTTCTTCCATGTTTCCCTCTTAATTTACTCTACACTCTACATTATACATTCTGCATTATTGCCGTCAACCGACAAGATAGCGAATTTAATGCTATCCGCCCGCATAGTGGATAAAAAAGAAAGCATCGCTGGCGAGGATTAAAATAACAATTAAGACAAGTAAAAATATTACGACAGGCGAGGCTTTTTTTTCTGACTCGGGATTAGTTTGCACTGGCGGTGGTACATTAGGCGCTGGCGGGACAACATTAGTAACTTCTGGAACAGCTTGTGGCGGCCTAATAGCTGGGGCCGGTTTTATTGCTTGCGTTGACGCGGCCTCTTCTTTAGGGACAGTCGATGGTTCTACCTCAATCACCGGCGTCGGATTTTCTTTTTTGGCTTGTTCTTCTAATTTGCTAATGGGCACGTCTGAAGGACCAGGTTCAGAGGTTTTTTCAAGAGGGGCGGCAGCGTTAGGGACTGGCTTATTATACTTTTTCAAAACCGCCTCAACCTTTTTAATTACATCAACCGGCATCGCTTCTGACTTGATAATGTAATCGTCCGCGCCTGATTCAACCGCTTTGGCCTTATTCACATCTCTCATTAAAGCAGAAAGGATAATGACGGGAATGTCTTTTGTTGTTGGATCGCTCTTAAGAGAGGCGAGCGCCTCATAGCCATTAACCTTAGGCATCATAATATCAAGCAAAACCACATCTGGTTTAACCTGATGGACTTTAGCCAGACCCTCCTCGCCATCGCGGGAAATTTCGACCTGATAACCGGCTAACTCAAGACGCTCTTTGTACATATCAATGAGCATCTTATCATCGTCAACCATCAAAATTTTAGTACCCTTTGGCATAGTTGCCCCTTTCGATAAGTATGCGAAATAAAATCCCTTCCTTTAGTGTGGTTTCTAGATTTATTATATACATTTTTTTCGTGTCAAGCAAACATCAATAAGTTAATATCCTTAAATGTCTTCCGCTGCTTTCGTTGGCTTCGCCAACGGCTTGAGAGATTCTTTTTTCGGCGCTTGGGCTTCCATTTTTAATAATTCTTCTTTATCGGAAATATCGGGCAGGGTGAAAGTAAAAGTTGAACCCTTTCCTGGACCTTCTGAATCGGCCCATATCCGGCCGTGATGAAGCTCGACAAGAGCGCGCGAGATATAAAGGCCCAAGCCGGTGCCTTGGGACTCGGCCGTGGTGTAATCGCCAACGCGATGGAACTTCTTGAATAATCGCGGTAATTCTTCTTTGGGAATGCCGATGCCTTGATCTTTGACCGCGATCATGAGCTGGGTAGAACCAACAAAATTGCGAAAATGCTCATCAACGGCTGAGTGAATGGCCTCCTGATCGTCAAGCGGGCGGCTCTTAATATCTTCTTCAATTTTCTGCCATTTTTCCTGAACCCAAGGTGTCGGCACCTTTTCAATATGAACACTGATAGTGCCGGGATCTTTAGAGTATTTGATGGAGTTACCGATTAAGTTAATAACCACCTCTTTGATCTTATCGGCATCACCGTAAGTTTCGAATTTCTGATTTTGGTCATTCTTATTTAATTCGGATTTCGTCATTCGGATTTCGTCATTTTCAAACACAATACGCTGCTTTTTCTCATCAGCCTTAAAATGTATTTCGTCGATAGCTTGCAGAACCAACTCTGACAAATTGATGTCCTTTTTCTCAACCAACAATCTTCCCTCCTCAATTCGGGAAATGTTTAACATGTCGGCAATGAGCCGCGCGAGGCGTTTGGCAGAGGAATAAACATTGGTCAAATATTTTACCGCCTTTGGATCTTCCACTTTCGCCATATGTTCGTCGAGAAGCATCGATAAGTAACCTTCAATCGCCGATACCGGCGTCAAAAGTTCATGAGATGCTAAGCTCACAAATTCTGTCTTCATCTGATCGAGTTCTTTAAGATGGGCATTAGCGTGTCCCAGCTGCTCCGCCATCACTTGTAGCTCTTCGCGGAATTTAATTTCGCGTATCACAGATTTAATCAGTAAATATCCTCCATAGGTCGCAATTATCCAAAGAAGGATTGATGTCCCCCATTCTAAGGGCGTCTTAGATAAAAAGATTTCCACGAATAGCGATCCAGACACCACTGCAACAGCAATCTCGGTTAAAATAACTTTAATATTAAAAAGTTGATGTTTGACAATTGCATATGCCGTGAAAGCAACAAATATTACTGCAGCATAATTCCCAAAACGATAAAATTCATCCGAACCTACAATATTTCTTATCACCACGTGCACTATTATAGTTATCAACATAAAAAGAAAGAGACCCTCAAAAAAGAGTCGAAGCTTGGTCCTTTCTTCTGGTTTCGATCTTAAATAATTGATAATAAACTTCACTAAAGAAATTATAATTGCAGCGAATGCGAAAACAGTAAAAATCATGAAATAATTACCATAAGTCAAATTTGATCCCCAATCTTCGAATTCAATCTTTGCTACAATGTATGGTGTGACTAATGCAAAAATTCCAAAAAAAACAGAAAATATCACTAAGGGCCATTTAATATAAGTGGCGAACTTACTTCTATTGGGAAAAACAAATGGCAAATACAACAATCCTCCCATAAGGAAAAATAGTGCGACAAAAACTAAACGGTTAAAAAAAAGTGAGTATTGGTCTATAGATCTTATGTCAGATAAAAATGCTCCCAAAATCCATACACCAATAGAACATGAAATTACGGCAAATACTTTTCCTGCAGAACTTTTGCTGTCGTACAGATAAACAATTAGCCCAATAGCTATACAGACTAAAGAAATCAGCGGCGCTATAATCAAGTCGTATTCGTGCAATACCCCTCCATATTTTTTATTTTAAAACAAGCCTTGGCTTAGTTCTGGTCTTGTCATTTTCGAATGGACCCTCACCATTATCATAAATTTCAATTGTGAAATCAGCATATTTAGAATCGGCTTTATAAGAAACAGCGTAATCACTACTGACTTTGATTAATCTATCCATGATCAAATCATGATACTTCCTCTTCATCTTCGCCATCTGTTTTTGGTTATAGGAAATTCCGCCTTTGAGTTCTAACAGAATATAGAACAATTGGTGTTGTTCTTTATCATAGTCAGTTGCCAGTTTAAAGCTGTGGATATCTTTAACTTTTTCATTAAACAAAGCCGGGGCGATTTGTTCGGGATAAACATTAGCGCCACCAATAATCACGGTGTCGTCGCGACGGCCGAAGCAATACACGAATGGCAGTTGCCAGACAACTTCGTCAGGGTTTAGTTTCTTCTTGCGCAAAAGTTTTTTGTAGTCGTAGCCATGTTTATTTAGAATCTCTGTCATTTCTCTGAATCTAATTACCCCTCCACGATCATGAATATTATATCTCACGAGTGGTGTCGTGCTTTTAGTCGTTATGACAACTTCGCCATTAACCTCTTCGATAAAATATGTGCCAGTGTTGTATTGGAAAAGTGAAGGCACGCAATCTGTCTTGCCAAACAAATCTTCTCTTAATTTTTCGTTCTTCTGGGCTAAATCTCTGATCAGATTAGTCAGAACTGACCCTTGGCCAGAAAGACCAGTATCAGTAACACCATACCCATCAATGATACAGGTCAAATTTTCCGGATCGCCGGTGGCTAGCTTATTAATATACTGGCGCCATTCAACAGTGTGGCCTTCACCAGCAAGAAACATCTTAAGATTAAGTTTTTTAAGATTGATACCAGCCTCTTCTAAACGATCCAGAATGGTTCGCGCAAACGTCGCATAAGAAAAAATTATAGTTTGATCATAGAATTTAGAAAGCTTAACAATTGTATAAACGATTGAATCAATATCGGCACCAGGGGTGGCTAAAGTTAATTTATATTTTTGCGTTAAAGGCCTGATTGCTGAATGAACGGAAAACCCCGCCATCCAAGGTCCCATCGCATAAGCATTAACGGCAAGAGTTGATTTTTTGTCAATTTGCCAATAGAGCCGCATAAAAAGATCAAAAACCAAAGGAAGGAACTCCTCGTATTGGTAATAGCGTGGCCAAATGGTTGGTTCATCAATTGTTCCTGAACTTAGAGAAACGCTATACAGATCTTTGCCGGCTTTAGCCGAGTTGACTTCGTTAAAGCCGTAGGCCTGAATATAGTTGTATTTATCAATAATGGGGACTTTGGCAAAATCTTCCATCGATTTAATGTCTTCAGGATTAAATTTCTGCAATTTTAAAAATTCCTGATAAGCGGGAATGGTTTTGGCAGTTTCGGCAAATACCCCTATCGCCGTTTTTACCCCCAACCCCTCCCACGCTTCAGCAGGTGTATTGGCAAAAAACTTCACGGCTTTATCATAATCGGCCATGATTTCACGAATATCTGGTGGTTTTTGACCAGCCGCGCCTGGCGGCGGACCTGATGGCTTTTTTTGATCCATAATAATAACTCCTAAAATTATCCCCTCACAGTGATTATACTAAACTTTCTGATATTTTTCACTATTTCTCTTAACAAAAAACGCGGCGATGAAGCCGGCTAAGGCGGTAAAAGTTAATACCGTAAAGGATAATCGATACCTCAAAGTTATCGCCGCGACCAGCGCGATGCCGATTAAACCGCCGAGTTGCTGTAAAGTATTTAAAATTCCTGAAGCAGACCCCGATTTTTCGGTTGGCGCTGAACCTAAAATTGCAGCGAACATTATTGTCATTAATACCCCACTACCAGCAGAAATAAGGACGATACCTGGTAAAATCAGCTTGTAATAGGAAATTGAGGGGTGGACTTGCGTCAGAAGTACAATCCCTAACAAAATAAGGCCACTACTTAAAAAGGCACCCAATTTCCAGTTCTTCATTTTCCCGCTTAAAGCGGCAACTATTCCCGTTGCCACCGGCACCGGGATAAATGCCAAACCCGCCTTGGTTGAACTCCAGCCTAAAATATCTTGTAAATAAAAAGTCAGCACAAAACTCATGCCAATAATTGTTACCATGGCAAAAAAACTGACTAAATTAGCAGCTGTGAAAGTTCGATTTTTAAACAAGGCAAAATCAACCAAAGGAAATTTGATTTTCTTTTCGTAGAGATAAAGCAGAATAAGCAACGCCAGCCCAGCGATAATATAGTATTTGCTGATTATCGATAATGACAAAACGATCAATATCAATGCACCGAAAAGTAAAAGGATACTCAAATAGTCCATTTTTTCTTGTTTGGATGGTAGTACCGGAATATATTTGGCAGCAACGATAAGACCAAAAATTATAAATGGAATGTTGAGTAAAAAGATAAAATGCCAGCCGTGAAAGTTGCCAAGATTAATACCGGTTAAAAGTCCGCCGACCAGCGGCCCGACGAGCATCCCCGCGGCAAAAAACGAGGCAGTTACGGCAAAAGCTTTTTCGCGCTCCTTCCACAAGTGGGCAATAATTGCCATTGGCATGGTGTACAAAATGGCCGTGCCTAACCCTTGCAAGCCGCGAACGATGATAAGTGGATAAGTACTATTGATAAAACCGAGTGCAATGGAAGCGCCGCCAAAAATTACCAGTCCAATAATATAAAGTTTTTTGACGCCGACAATATCTCCTAATCTACCCATGAAAATAAGCATGCAAACTAGCACCAGCGTATAGGCATTGGGAATCCATTGAGAAATAACGATCGGGATAGCTAAATCCCGGGTGATTTTCGGCAGAGCGATGTTAACACCCGTCGCATCAATGGCGCCCAAAAGATCAGCAATGGCTAGACCAATTAAGATAAGGGTTAAGTGTTTTTTGTTCATTTTTTGGGCCTTAAGATCTCATTGGGATCAAAAGAAACATAATTGGGAGCAGTAATGACGGGCTCGCCCGTGGCCACGCGCTTGGCGGCCATCACCGTCATCGCCGAAAGAATGTAAGAAGCAGAAACGGGTTGGGGATAATGAGGCCTTTTGCCTTCGGCCACTTCCATGGCAATTTTTGAGACGTATCCGGGCATTAATTTGACAAAATATTGAACAAATTTACCGAAAGCTTCTTCGTTCGAGATTTTTTCCACCGGCGTTTCGGGATCCAGGCCAATCATTTTTTCATAGGAGATGGAATCGGGGGTAAAAATTTGAACCATTGCTCCCCAGCCGACGTCAGTCGGCTGGATAATTGTTTTGTGTTCTTTCTGGGCCTCGCGATGCATGGCGATGACTGCTTGGGCCGCGTCTGGGTCGATGGAATCGATAACGATATCAGCTTTGTGCACCAGCCTCGCAGCATTCTTTAGATCAACAAATATCGGATATTTTCGGATCTTGGCGTGGGGATTAATCTGTCTTAGTCTTCGAGCAAGGGCAACTACCTTAAACTTACCAACGTCATGCGAAGTGTAACCCTGTCGATTAATGTTAGAAAGCTCGACTTTGTCGCCATCCACCAGGACAAATTTCTCAAAACCAATTCTTGAAGCGGCAATGGCAATTAAAGACCCAACGCCACAACCAGCAATCAGTAGAGTGGTATCGTCGATTTTCTTTTGTTCTTCTTCGGAAAGCAGTCCTAAATTCCGCGAGTGATGCTCTTTATGGAAAGCATCCTTTTCCCATTTTTGCATCTGGTCTCCTTTAACTAGAGTATACCATTGCTTTAATTTATATTCCATTTCCCCCAAAAAGTCAACCTTTTAGCATAAAATAAGTAATTATTCAAGGTATTATTTTACTTTTTTATTGACTTTTGTAATTAAATAATGTATAATAAAATATTCTTAAAAATGTATTTTTGCCCCGAAAATTCAAGATAAAGTTATACTTTTTATAATGCTTGCAGGATAGTTCTTTAGTAAAGAGACGGTGTGGATAAAGCTATTTTTTTCCTTTTAACAACGTTCTAAATTCATCAACTGAAAGCCCCGCCCTTCTGATTTGAGAACGAAGTAATCCGGGCGCTAGCTCTTTATGATTGGGGATCGAAAGTACTGGTCGGCCGGGTTGATGGCAATATAAAATCATATGGCTACCTTCTTGATGATCCAACAAGTAGCCAACTTTTGAGAACGCCTTGACAGCATCTTTGCCAGAAATATTAGACAAAATCCCCAATTAAACTCCTACACTGACATAATGAATTTCTTCAGAGGGAATAATTTTATGATGTTTTTTGAGCACTTTTAAATACCCTTTGATTGCTTCTTGAATATTCTTTAAGGCCTCTTTTTCTGTTTTTCCCTGACTCATACAACCAGGTAGAATTGGAACATCGGCAATAAAACCCTCATACGCTGGATCGTATTCTAAATAAACTTTGAAATTATTCATTTTCATTTTTCTCTCCAAGTTTGATTATGATGCTAATGCATCTGTATTGTAGCACAAAATCTTTAAATGGCAACATTAATATGGACAAATTCGATGTTGTAATGTGATTTTTTTAACATAACTTGAAAATTTAACAGCCCTCTTGCTTATTCAATTCTAATTATATCGCTTTTAGTGTTTTTTGGGGAACTTTGTTATCTAATATTCGCCACTATCCTCAAGTGGATTGCTAGATGGTATCTTGACCTTCATCCTCTTTATAAAGTCTTCTCTTGGGCCGGGGGCCGCTACATAAATTGACAAGATGGTTAATAAGCAGTATTGTATGAGAAGGAATGATTATCTATTTAGATACCAATATTTACTGTCGGCCGCTTGATGATAGAAGTCAACCCCGGATTAATCTTGAAGCGGAAGCGTGCGTGAGTATTCTAAGAGCTATCGAAAAAGGTAAAATAAAATCTGCCACATCAGATATCCTTAAATTGGAAATCTACCACGCCGATCCGATCAAAAAACTTTACACCATCCCCTTTCTTTCTTTTTCTTCGGAGCATATCGAAGAAAACGAAAAATTAAAAAATACCGCCCAAATTCTTCAAAGAAAATATCACTTGAAGTCAAGGGATGCCTTACATCTTGCTTCGGCCATAAAAGCTCAGGCAAAAATCTTCATTACCTGCGATGATGAAATAATTAAAAAGAACCAGATAATTAGAGAGATCAAAATATTAAGTCCGATCGAATATTTAAAGGAGATATTATGAGATCTGTAGCCAATACCAACAATTTAACCCAACCGCCTATTCAGGTTATTCAAAGAGGCTGGGAGGCCTTAAATAAAACTATCGGCTATACTGACGCTCTTCGATTTGTGATGTCTTTGACTGCCGGTCAAGGTGACTCTGTGAAATTTTTCAAACGACTTTGGGTCAACCGCGGTATCGATGAGATTCATCAAGAGATCCTAAAAGCTAAGAAAAATAAAAAGATCTAAAAATAATTTCAATTACTCTTTTCAAGTTTCACCCACGCAATAAGCGTAGGATCTTTGTCTTGGGTTTCGCTCACCGCGCGAAGCTCTCCCAAAACTCACCAAAATCTTAGCATAAATCCCCTAAAAAGTCAATGGTTTTGGCATATAATTAGTAATTATTAAAGGTATTATTTTACTTTTTTATTGACTTTCGTAAATAAATAATGTATAATAATAGTATGAATATTATAAGACAAAATTTGTTAATTTATATCGGTTATTGCCTTACAAAACCGGCACGAAGGTTTGGTTATCCACAGTGTCTCGCCTCATTAAAACGAGCTAGTATTAACACCCAAAAAGCCACTCTGTATAAAGAGTTCTCAATCTGTAAAAAAGAAGAGCTAATTAAACTCAAGACTTTTTATAACAAAGAAGTACCCGTTTTAACTCAAAAGGGATATTTGGAAATTCGCACGCGATTGCCTTTTAAGAAATTCGGTCCCTGGGATAACAAATGGCGGGTTGTTTCAATCAACACGCCCAGCATTGAAAGATCAAGCCGGCTCAAAATGATTTATATATTAAAAAAATTTGGTTTCGGGAAATTAGGCCGGAATTTGTTTATTTCTCCCTACCCTCTCAAAACAACTATTACACGTTTGGCCACTGATCTGGGTATTCAAAAATATATCACCTTCGGAGAGCTCGATATTTTAAAAGATGAAAAACAGGAAATTGGTGTGGCTTGGGAGTTGGATAGAATTAATCAATTGTATCAGAATTTTATTGAAGAGGCACAAATGGCACCCAAAGATTATTTTTGGCCACTTCGAGCAAAAAAATTAGAAAACATTTTTACCACAATTTATGAGACCGATCCCCATTTACCGAAGCAGTTTTTGCCGACTAATTGGCACGGGGCCGAGGCCTACTCTATCTTTAAAGCAATTTCGAACTCGTATTAAAATAACTTATTCATCTCAACAATCTTTTCCAACCAGGAGCCAATTTTGCCACCGGGCCGATTACCACAAGATTTATTTTGTTGAGATCGAAAATGCGTTCGGCAATTTCCTGTATTTTTTCAGTTGTAATTTTATTTCTCATCTTAACAATTTCTTCCGGCAGAACAATTTTCTTTTCATAGCCTAAATCCCCTAGCAACCAATCGAGGACATCTGAAGGATTATCGAAATTCATTTCATTGCCCTTTTTGAGGATATCGCGAAAACGTTGAATTTCCGAAGAACTAATTTTCCCATTTTTGAAATTTTCAAGCTCTTCTAATACCTTTTTCAAAATTTTCGGGAAATTTTTCGGCTGGCACGCCCAGGCAACATCAAAAATACCATAATCATGCCCAACGACAGTTTCGGTAGAAATGTCGTAAACCAAGTTATCATTCAATTTCAAAAGTCGAAACAATTTACTTGAATTTGCGCCAGCAAGCATAAAGCTGATTAAATTCACCGTCAAACGATCGATTGGAGGGTTTTTTCTGAAAAGAGCCGGGAAGGTGATCATGGCGTAAATTTGAGAATATGGCTTCGGAACTAACTTAATGGTTCGGTCCGATAACTCCTCCGCCACAGTCTTTTCGACTATTTTGCTTGAGGGCCTAATGTCTCCAAGAATTTTTTCAATTTGCTCGATCGTTTCGTTTAATCTGAAATTTCCGCAAATTCCCAAAATGATGTTATTCGGTAAATAGTGTTTTTGATAAAAACTAGCGACATCACTTTGGCTAATTTGCGCGAGCGTTTTTGGATCGCCATAAGTTGGAAAAGAAAGAGCCGATCGCTTTTTAAAACGGATTTTTTTCGCGTGCAACGAAACGACTTCGGCCAAGTTATCATCGCATTGTTCTATTTCTTCGCTGACAATTTTTTTCGCACCCGAGATCTGGGATATTGGAAAAGAACGTTTAAAAATAATATCTTTAAGCAAAGTTAATGCTTTTTCAAGCCGTAAATAGTGAAATGTGCCATCGATAACGGTAAAGGAGTCACTTGTTGAAGCAACAAAATCACCAGCTAACTGCATTTGGGCTTCAACAAATTGATTTTTATCAAGTTTCGCCGTTCTTTCAATGATCATGTATTCTAACAAATGGGCTAAACCGTTTCTACCTTTTGGATCATCAACAGATCCAACTTTTATCCAGCAACTTAAAATTGCGGAATGCAACTCCGATCTTGGCAAAAGCAAAACTTGTAAATTGTTTTTTAATGTAACCAGTTTGTATGTGTTATTCATAATTTTAGAGATTGAGGGGAGTAAGCTTACTCCCCCTCGTTCGCCTACCAGCGCTTTCCGCCACCACCTCTACCACCACCGATCTTCGGTGATTTTTGAGGCTTTGGCGGCTTGTAAGACGGTGGGGTCTTGTACTTGGGGTTGCTTCCAACTCGCTTCGGCCGGGGAGATCCCCCGTAGCCCTTCGCCTTCGCCACTGATAACACCACCCTTCGGCCCTAGTTGGATTTAACGATATTAAAACACTTTTAGAGAACAAAGTCAATCGAGGAATATATCTGGGAATAAATAAGGTTCGCAAGAAAAAAAAGGGACCCCGCCTTGACAGGCGGGGCCGCAATGATAGCACGTAGAGACAATCTCCTATTTCTGCTTGAGATACAGCGTGGGCCCGCTTCTTGTGTTAAGCGTGAATGACTTGCCGTCATCGGCAAGCTGGCCCCTTTCCTTATTCCCTTCTGGGTAAGTTATCTCGACGTCTCGGCCTGACGCTGTCCACGATATCTGGCCTGCCTGTCCAAGAATTGATATCACCCCGTGACCGTCCTTGTTGAGGACGAGGGTTATCCCGCCCAAGAGACCTTCGCCAGCTTTCCAGGTACCGACGAACGGCGAGAGGGTGATCCCGCTCACGCTTCCGAGCAGTGATTTCATCGGGTTGAACCCGGTAACGGTGGGCACCACCATAACCAGCAGAAAAATCAGCAAAATCCAACCAGCGGCATTTTTCGCCTTTTTCATCATATTTCTCCCACTTCAGAATTGGCTATATCTTACACTATACGAGAACAAAAATCAATATTTAAGCTTTTTTGGATTCAAGACGGAGAACACGACGAGAAAGTTGATCACTTTTAATTGATAAACTGTCCTGCCGCCTTATTGAAGACTCAACTGCGGTTTCGATCCGTTCTTCCGTCAAGAGTACATCCCGGACATTTTCTTGCAAAATAGTGATATCTTCTGAATTCTGAACCACTTGTCCAATGATAGTTTTATTTTGTTTTTCCAACTTCTCTAACCGAGGAGTAACCTTTTGATCAATAACTCCACCAACGATCTCCGCAATTTCCTTTTTTTCTTTTGAGTCCATTCCACCTTCTCCGGATTCTTAATTAGGCTTATAGTATACCACACGTAATATTTCGGCTGTCAAACTAAATGGAAGACGGCGCCGCAGAGCGCGGCGCCGTCGAGATGATCACTCTCGTAAGCCCCGGGCGTCAGCCCGAGTACATCACGTGGACCGTAAGTCTACCGAGCGGAATCTTGTGGTCCTGGTAGACCAAGAAGCCCTCGAAGTAGATGTCCTGGCCGGCCTGGAGGTTCGACGCCAGTCTCAGCCTCTCTTGGAAGCCATACATCGAACCTGCCATCAGGAAACTGGGTCGTCCGCTCTTGTCCTTGATGGCGCGGCTGTACGACAACCACGAGCCCTGGTTAGCCGGGTAGTACTTGCTGCCTTTCGGATATAGAACGTCCCGCTCCTGATCGTCGTAGACGGTCAGGCCCTCGGTGTCAAGAAGCCTGAACGCTTCGGCCTCAAGCTTTGCTCGCCACTGGAAACTGCTGTCAGTCAGCTTCTCCAGCCGCAGGTACTTCTTCGGCGTGATGAGGACCTTGAGCTCTGAGATCGGCTCAGAGCTGCGGTTCTCGACCTTGAGACAGAACATGATGCTTTCGCCTGGCCGCAGGCTTTCCTCGGTGATCAGCTCAGACATGTTGCGCCAGCCGAAACCGAATTGCCACCCGAACTGATTGGCAAGTCGTTCCGCCTCTCGCCGCGCCTGATTCTCGCGCTCCATAGTCGCTTTCTGCTCGGCATCCTTGGCCTCGGCCGCCCGACAGGCGGGACAGACTTCAACGATGCTCTCCGCGCTCTCCAACGCCACCTGACCTCGTTTGATCACAAGCGGTTTCTTCGCCGTCTTCCACTTCCAGACGCGGTTGGCGCTGTCGTGAAACTTCGAGTTGCACTCGTAAGTGATGGCCTTGTCAACGTTGACGAGCTCGTTGTCGTGCTTCACCTTGAGCCCGAAGGCGACCATAAGCGCAAGGATCACGACTACTGGAAGGTAATACCCTTTCATCTCCGCTCCCTCACATCAGAATTGGCTATAGCTTACACCCAAAGCCACAAATAATCAAGTATTCCCTTGTGAGATAAGGAAATTTTATGTATGATTTATAAAGAAAGGCATTATGGAAAGAATTTTAATCAAAGATATTGAAAAACAAGTCGGTGAAAAAGTGACGATTTTTGGTCGGATCATTAATCTCCGCGAAATGGGCGGGATTACTTTTGCCCTTGTTCAAGATTACAGCGGCCAAATTCAGACTGTTTGGGAAAAAGATTTTCCGGCGAAAATGGGCGAGGTAATAGAGATCACCGGCACCCCACGCGAGGACACTCGGGCTAAAGGCGGTTTTGAACTGGCCGGCGAAAAAGTGACAATTATCGCCAAATTGACTGAGGATTTACCGCTGGATCTGGCAAAAACGAGGTTCGAGCTGCAGCTTTCGACACTCCTCGATCAAAGACCAGTCTCTCTTCGCCATCCAAAAATCCAAGCAATTTTTAAGATCAATGACCTATTACTCGAAGCCTATGAAACTATAATGCGCGAAGAAGGTTTTACGGAAATCAAAACCCCCAAGATTTTGGAAGCGGCTTCCGAAGGCGGCGCCAATTTCTTCAAAATCAAATACTTTGAAAAAGACGCATATTTGGCCCAAAGCCCGCAGCTTTACAAACAAATTATGGTCGGGGTTTTTGAGCGGGTTTTTGAGATCGGTCCGGTTTTTCGGGCCGAACCGCATTTTACGACCCGGCACGTTAATGAATACATAAGCCTTGACGCGGAAATGGGCTTTATTGAGAGCTATCAAGATGTTACAAGGATGTTAAATAATGTATTTCTGGAAATGTTTTCTCATCTCAAAGAAAAAGGGCAAAAATATTTTGATGTCTATGGTCTCCAAGTGCCCGATGTGCCAGTGGAAATTCCCTCAATTAAACTTTCCGAGCTAAAAAAGATCGTCAAAGAAAAATATAACTACGAGATTCCGGCGAACACCGATATCGATCCTGAAGCCGAACGGCTTGCCTGCCGTTATGCTAAAGAGGAATTCAAGAGTGAACTTATTTTTGTCACCCATTACCCCTGGGCGCATCGGCCGTTTTATACGATGCCGGATCCTGAGGATAAAGAAGCAACTTTTGGTTTTGATTTGCTTTTTCGCGGGGTGGAAATTGTCACCGGTTCGCAAAGAATCCATGAATATAAAATGCTCATCGAGAATATGAAAAAGAAAGGCGTCAAAGAAAAAGGCTTGGAATTTTATTTAAATACATTTAAATATGCCATGCCCCCTCATGGCGGCTGGGCCATTGGCTCGGAAAGATTAATCCAATTATTATTAGGACTAAATAGTGTTAAAGAAGCGGTTTTGTTCCCGCGCGATGTGAAAAGATTAAGCCCTTAATATACGGATGGCCACCGCCTGTTGGCGGTGGCCAGATGACTCCCGCACTTCCAATGTGCGAGAGTATGGGTGAACTCAACGCGTCCTTTGCGAGGGAGCGTTTACCCAGTCTTCGACCACGGCTCTAATCCTCCATTCATTATCCTGGAGGATCATAAACCAGGTGCTACAGTGCCGTTTGCCCGAGGTCTCGACGTAACCGAAATGGACATCGGACATTCTCACGTCCGTTTCCCCGTAGACTCGACTGCAGACATCGCAGGTAGATCGGCATTCAAGCCTCTTCAGCCCCTCGGCGATTTTCTGAACATCAGAAGCTCGAGTGAAACTCGCCGGAGCCAAAGACGGGAAACGCTGCGGATCAGCGAGTAACCCCTTGATTTTTGGTGATTGACTCGCGAAGTATTCGCGAATGACATCCGCCGGGTTATGACCGTTACGATCACGGTCTTCCCAACCGTCTAGCCGTCCGAGGCTGCGATCAAACGGCGGTACCTCGAGAATGATCGGCGAGGTGACAAGGCAGTTTTCAACCTCAAGCACATATCGGGCGGTTGTTCCCCAAACACCGCCATCCACCCAGAAGTAGTAGAATGTGCCAGCTTTGGCCTGATAGCCAAAAGCAGTGCCGACACGAGCACCATCTCGGTAAACTGCTACTGTAGGCGGTTGCTTGACGTCTGGCACTACCAGCGCAAAATGTAGCTCTGGTCGAGCAGGCGCGGGTTGGGGCTCAAAGCCTGGCCGATAGTTGATTTCAACGATCTTGACACCGGCTCTTGCCGCGTAGGTGCGTCCTTGGCGGAGGGCCTCGAGCAGGCTCTCTTTAGTCAACGGCCCATCGATCCAGACCCAAGTGATCCGCTGCCAACGATCATCGAGCGCGGGATTGACCGTGCCGTGCTGATCACAGCCAGCGGTGACAAAGACTGGATTGTTGCTGGAGTAGTTCAAGTAGCGCTTGAGGGTCAAGTCGTAGCCCTTATCTGTACCATCGTTGAGCAACTCGAAACCGTCGATTCCCCGCGTTTGGCTCATGTCAAATGAGTAGTCGGTCATATCGCCACGCCAAGTCTCTGTCCCTATCGGGAGAATTAGACTCGGATGAGCAGCGACAGTTAGAAATCCTAGTGCCTTTACCTTTAGCCGATCAAGAACTGCCTGCTGGGCATTCTCCTGGCCATAGAGCCGAAGTAGTTCTTCATCATAGACAATGTCTCCCAGCGCCAGGATGTGAGCGGTGGCGGTGTTAACCTCCGCTCCCGGGATCACAATTATCCCGTCTTGAGAAGAAAAGGCCTGGCGATACTTGACGAAAGCCTGGGGTGTCTGTCCACCCTTCTTGAAGATGCTCTTGTAATGATCGGTCTCGATCAAAGCAGCGTAGCCCATCTTCTTCGCCGTCTTGATTACCTGGCTAGCTGTCAGCGCGCCGTCCGAGAAATCACGACAGTGGCTGTGGATTAGAACCGGATACCACTCGGCCCAGGCGAGAGTCGATATGCTCGCAAAGAGTGCAAGAGTGAAGATCACGACCAGGCGTCGTCTCATTGACTCATCTCCTCCCATAGAATGTGCTCCCCCACCGGATCTATTTTATACCCACCTTTCTAAAAATGAAAACTAAAAGTATAATAAGAATATGCGCAACCACTATGAAAAAATTGTTGAAATTGCTACCTGGGTTGTAATTATCATTGTCATTTTTGGCGTTCGTTTCTTACCAGTAAAATTACTTGATAATGATTCTGTTTATATTTTGATTGGCGGCATTGTCTCATTTGCACTCCTCTATTATCTCGTTATTTATAAATATTTCGCTCGCTCAAAACGGATTTATTTAAAAATCATCGCCGATGTGGTTTTAATCGGTGTTTTAATTCACCTCTTGAAAGATTACGGCCAATTCTTCTTTGCTCTTTATTTTTTGCCGATTGCCGCCGCCGCACTTGAATTAGAATTTATTAGCGCTTTGCTAATTGCGACTGTAGCTTCCCTATTTGTTGTCTTTGAAATATTTTTAAGCTCGCAGGATCTTTTACCCAAAGGCGGCCAGGTCTATCAGGGTGTTTGGCAAATCGCGATTATTCTTTTTATTACAATTTTTTGTCGGATGTTAGCCATCCAAATCAGGCAGGAACGCACCGCCAAAGAAGAATCAATTTCAAAACAAAAATCCCTTGAGCTTGAAGCCGAACGGCAAAAAGAATTTTTATCTATGACTTCACATCAGCTTTATACCCCACTTTCAATTATTAGAGGTTTTGTTTCAATGTTAAACGACGGCACTTTGGGTAAACTTTTGCCGAAACAAAAGGATGCCGTCTGGGAGATTCATACAAATTCAGTTAGAATGGTTGATTTGATCAACGAATTGCTCTCGATCTCTAGAATTCAAGCTGGCATCTTTACTTTGGAAAAAAAGTTCAGTCGGCTAGATGATATTGTGGAAAGTTGCGTTGACTCGCTTTGTAAATCAAAACAAAATAATAATGTTAAAATCAAAATTGAAAAAGGAGAGCTTCCGCCAATCAACCTTGACGCGGATAAAATTCGCCAAGTGATTTTGAATTTATTAGATAATGCCATAAAATATACTAAAGGCGAGATAACGATTAGAATGTCCATTATAAAAGAAGGTCAAATGGTCGAGATCATCGACCGAGGCGTCGGAATCACCGACGGCGATTTTGAAAAGCTTTTTCGGCCATTCTTCAGAGGAAAGAATATTCTCGAGCTTGACAACAAAGGAACGGGCTTGGGTCTTTACATTTCACGAATTATAATAGAAAAGCATGGTGGCCAAATTTGGGCGAAAAATAACCTGCCTGACGGCCAAGGAGCAACATTCGCCTTTAGGCTACCGCCGATGTAAAAACTAGAAAGGATAAGATGAAAGTTTTAATCATTGATGATGAGAAGGGGATCTTGAAAATGTATTGCGAATATTTACAAACTGGTAGAATTGAGACCCTCGAAGCAACAGACGGCCAGACCGGGATTAAAATTGCCAGAGAACAAAAACCTGATGTCATTTTCCTCGATATCATTATGCCGCGTTATAACGGCTTGGATGTCTTAAAAGATATTAAGGCTGATCCTGAAATAAAACAAATTCCTGTCTTTTTGCTGACTAATCTTCCGGCGGAAAGTTCCGGCGATAAAGCTAAAAGTTTGGGCGCGGCCGGTTATTTAGTCAAAGCCCAATACGAACCAAAAATGATTGTGGATATTGTCAAATCAGCCGCGACCTATAAAGAAAATCCGAAATCTGAAACGGAAGCTGGAAAATAGTTAGAGGAAATTAGAAAATAGTATAGAAATCCGAAAAAGGAAAGTGGTTTAACCAATCTCTAATTTCAAATTTCTATACCAATTGCCGTTTTCTTTTAACTAATTTCTATTTCTTGGTGCTAAAGTAGTTCCAAGCGCTCAAAGCCGCTTTGGCGCCTTCCCCAGCAGCAATAACGAGTTGCTTTTGAGCAACATCCGTCACATCGCCAGCGGCAAAAACGCCGGAAATATTGGTCGTATTTTTTTTATCGGTTATTACTTCTCTAGTGGGCGAAAGCTCGATAAAGCCTGCTAGATAACCGGTTGATGGTTCCCAACCTATTTCGCGGAAAATGCCTTGGACAACAATTTCTTTTTCTTGAGAAGTGGCAAGATCTTTATATCTTAATTTTTCCACGAATTGACTGCCCAAAACCGCGGTTGTTTTGGCTTGGGGAATAATTTCGACTTTAGCCGATTTTTTAAGCTGCTCGATTCTCACTTCTTCGCCGATTAGTTCAGCACCTAAATTTAAGACGTAAACTTTTTGGGCATATTTTTCCAATTCTAAAGCGGCTGAAATCGCGGAGTTACCGCCGCCAATAACCGCCACCGTTTTACCGGTAAACAAAGGCCCGTCGCAGGTCACGCAGACACTAATCCCTTTACCCTCAAATTCTTTTTCGCCCGCCACATTGAGTCTGCGCGGAGTTTTGCCGGAAGCGATGATAATTGATTTTGCCTGATACTTTTTATTCGATTCCGTCTCAACTTCAAAACCGCCGGAGACCTGATTTATCTTTTTGACTTTTTCGTTCGTTTTCAGTTCAACGCCCAGCTTTTCGGCCTGTTCTTGGGTCTTTGTCGCCCAATCCGAACCGGTGATTTTTTCAATCGCGGGGTAGTTTTCAATTAATGGGCCGTCCTTAATTTGACCGCCGACATCTTCGGTTAAAACAATAATTTTTGCTTTTTTACGGACTAAATATATGGCGGCCGTTAAGCCCGCGGGGCCAGCGCCGATGATTATGCAGTCGAACATAATTTTCCTCCGGAAAATTAGAAATTGGTTAAAAGAAAATAGAAATTGGTATGGAAATCAGAAATCGGAAATCAGTTTTCTACTTTCCACGAAATGGCTTTGGCTGGACAGTGATCAAGTGCCTCTTGGCAATTACACTTGGCGCAAGCGGCAGCGTCTTTGACGCGTGACTTGCCATTTTCATCAAACTCAAAAACTTCACCGCAACTCGAGATACAAAGACCACAGCCGATACATTTGGCAGCGTCAACAGTAATTACTTTTTTTGTTGGTTCTTGCTTTTGCGGTTGTTTATCCATCACTCCTCCGTTTTAATTTCTAAATCCTAATTTCTAATTTCTAAATAATATCTAATGTTCAAATGACCAGATGTTTTTTTGAATTTTAATATTTAGAATTTGTTTAGGATTTATGATTTAGAATTTAGGATTTGCAGTTTAATTGTATCATCTCGCTAGATAAAAAACCAACACTAAACCCATCGATAAAACAACAATGGCAATTATTAATCTAAAAAGTGGCCCATTCTTTTCGTTGAAATTAATTATTTTTTCAATCACAAAACGGTTTGAGGCACCGATGAAAATTACGATTAAGGGCATGACAAACATCAGATTGTAAATTAATAAATAAAATATTCCTTTAAGATATGTCTCTTTAGCGTGTAAGAGCGCCAGCGTTGCCAAATAAATTCCGCCAGTGCAAGGAAAACCAAAAATCGAAACAAAAAAACCCATGACTAAAGTGGCGGGGATGGTAAACTTTTCCGCCCATTTGGCGATTAATTGACGCGATCTAACGCTAGTAGAGAGCCTCAAGGGAAGTTTCGGGAAAAAATAGTCTTTGAATCCCCACAGAGCCCAGATAATGAGAATCCAGCCAACTACTTGGGTAAAATATTGGGGAATATTAAATAAATTTATTGCCCTCAAGAGCCCAACGCCTATTGTCAGATATGTCAGGTAGATCGCGATAATGTAGGTCAGACCTAAAACAATAATCACCCGCCGCGATTTTTGCAAAGTAAACATCAAAGCAATAAAGATCAATAAAATCGCAATCGCACAAGGATTGAAGCTATCTAATAATCCTGCTGTCACAACTAGATAAAAAAGAGAATGATTCCCCATATACTATAGTATAGCAAATTCTCATCATTGAGAAAGGGCCCCGCCGCGGCGGGGCCCTGACGCTGGTCTGCTCGATCGCCGGATCATTGTGTGAAGTGCGGTGCAATGCCTTTCCTCTCCGGCTGCTGGTGATTGGCGGCGCAGATCTCAACTTGACGATCTCCCCCTCCCCATCCCGGTCGACTCACTCTGGTGGTGCCGATGATGGGTTCTTTGCAGCCCGGGACAGCCTGGCAGGTCCGCTGGCTCGTTGGATCAACGGTTTGCCTGTTCATCGCTTCTTCCCTTTCTTTCCGTTACGCAACGGCTTGAGTTTGTTCGGTAGCTTCGACTTCTTCGCCATCGCTATTTCTCTCCTTACCCCTTCATATACAAAAAAACCTCCCAACGGGAGGCAGCAATTTAGCGGCTAGAGACTAGTTGCTAGTGACTAGGATCTCAACTCAAACTTGCCTCCCGTGAAAGGAAGGTGTCCACCAAAGCATGCTCTGCAAATTTGAGCTAATATTTTTCATCGCAAATATAGAATATCACAAGCATTGTCTTCTTGTCAATATCCCCACAAACCAATATACCACCCAGGGGGTGGTATATAACAGGTAAAATAATCCCCTCAGAGCTGTGAGGGGATTAAAACTCTAAGGGGCGCCGGCTTCCCGGCGCCCCTGCGATCGCTCACTATTGCGGCTAGCCCCTACTGAACAGCCCGCGGACCATGGTACCTGCACTCGTGAGAGCAAGACGGATGCTCGAACTGTTCTTCTCGAGAACCTTACGCACGGCTTCAACGCAGCGTTCCGCATCCTGATCGGAGATAACCAGCGGTGGTTCGATCCTGACGGTCGCCGGGTTGTTGAGCGTGTAGGCGGTGATGACCCGGTACTCGTTGAGCAAAGCGCCAGCGACCATCGAACCCACAAACTCATACGCCTGCTTGCCGATCCAGCCCTTCGGGACGTTGAACTCAATCCCGATGAGCAATCCGGCCCCCCTCACTTCCTTGATAAAGTCGTACTTCTCTGCGAGATCTCGGAATTCGCGGAGGAGGAAGTTGCCTACGACCTCGGCACGCTCCGAAAGCCCACCCTCCACGATGGCTTTGAGTGCGGCAATCCCGGCCGCGCAGGCAATGGTGTTACCTCCAAATGTGCTAGTGTGACGAAGACATTTGTTTATCCCGCCAAACGTCTTTTGCCACACCTCATCGGTGGTCACTGTCGCCCCGATGGAAATACAGCCGCCACCGAGCGACTTGGCCAGACAGATGATGTCTGGCTCGATCCCTTCGTGCTCGGCGGCGAAAAGACGTCCTGTGCGTCCGAGCCCAGTCTGGATCTCATCAAGGATGAGTAAGGTCCCGTACTCTCGACAGAGCTTAGCGACATTGGGTAGATAGCCGGGCGAATGAAGTAGCACTCCGCCTTCCCCGAGAATGGGCTCGACGATGAACGCGGCGACATCCCTCCTTCTTAGACGATCATACAGAGCTGGTATCCCCACATCGCCGTACGGTACCGTTTCGAACCCCGGGACCATGGGGACAAACGGCTCCTGATACTTCGGTTGGCCCGTGGCCGAGAGTGCCCCGAAGGTCTTGCCGTGGAACGAACCTTCAAGCGAGATGATGACTCGGCGACCAGTAGCCGCCCTGGCCATCTTCAGCGCACACTCCACGGCTTCGGCGCCAGAGTTGGAAAAGAAGGTCCTTTGCAACTTGCCAGGGGTTACCTGCGCCAAGTTGTGGGCCAAAATCGCCGGCATCCGACCCAAACTGGCCTGAAGGATGTTCGGCATCTGCGACACTCGCTGGATGGCTTCCCAAACCACCTTGGGGTTATGGCCCAAATTCAGGGCACCATACCCACCAAGGCAATCCAGATAGTCATCGCCGCGTTCGTCCCAGACATGACAGCCATCAGCTCGGACAAACACTCGGTCGAAGTGCAGCAATCTCATCAGCTGCACGAGTCCGGAGTTGAGATACTCCTTGTGAAGGTCTCTTACTTCATCCGCGGTTACGGCATCGTCAAGACCAAGCAGCTTCAGCATGATGAGTACCTTTCTTGATGGGATAGCGGAATAAGACAAGCTGAACCTAAGAGAACTTTATAATATTTTTTCAAGAAAAACAACTAATGCCAAACCAAACCCCACCCCAGGGGTGGGTTCAAACGGGTTAGATTCAATGGCTCAAGGCCTTGAGCCATTCCACCAAGCCTCACTTACGAAGTGAGTCTTAACAGGTTAAATAATCCCCTCAATGGGGTGAGGGGTTTATTGGTAAACGCCTCATAGTATTGAGCCGTTAGTTTACACTAAGCTGTAAATTAGTGATATTATTAACTTATGAACCATCAGGCCCAAAACAATCAACAATTTGATGTAATCGGCGTAGGCGCCTGCGGAGTGGATTTAAATATTGAAGTTCCCATGTTACCAAAAGCTAATGACAAAGTTACTGCTAATAAGATTTCCATCTCATCCGGTGGGGTAACGGCAAACAACATTGTTCAATGTGCCAAGCTGGGCTTGCATTCAGCTTGGGCAGGTTCTATGGGAAATGATGGTTATCGAGAAAAAATTCTTGAAGAATTCGAAGAAAACGAGGTTACCTCTTTCCCAATATCGAGTTCTTTGCCCACGCAACAATTTTACATTTTTACAAGCCGCGTGGAAACAGCCATGGTTGGTCTGCCTGGAGCAACCAGGGAATTAAATGCATCACAAGTTGAGAAAATTTTATCGCCCATAATTTCTCGAGCTGGGCATCTTCACACCGAGGTTGCGGTTATTCCGCTGGTTGCCGCATTGACCAGCGCTTTGGTTGCTCGCAAAAACAATGTTAAAGTCTTATTAGATATTGATGGTGATCCTAACTATCTAATAGAAAAAGAGCAAATTGGCAACGATAAAGAATTTGAAGAGTTACTTAAAAATACAGACGTGGTTAAACTTTCTCGCAGCAGTGCGTCAGGATTACTGAAAGAGAGCATCAACGAGGAAAATATCCAAAAATTATTGGAATTTGGTCCGCAATTGGCAGTGGTGACTTTGGCCGAAAAGGGATGTTTGTTGGCAAGTCAAAAAGAAGTTGTCCATGCTAAAGGATTCTCTGTCAAACCAGTCGATACGACCGGTGCTGGCGATGCTTTCATGGGTGGTTTATCTTTTGGAATTTTACAACAATGGAATTTAGAAAAAATCGGTCGCTTTGCCAATGCCTGCGGGGCATTCAAAGCTACAAAACCAGGCACTCGTTCCTCAGGAACTTTAGAAGAGATCCAAAAATTTATGGCAGCAAATAATTAATTTTATATCCGTTCTGGCCCTCTGGCGCCGGGTTTTCCTTCACGGTATATTTCATTAATCGAGTCGAGCTCTCTTAAAACTTCGGGAGTATATATTGGGATAATTTTGTCTGCTCCAGCAGCTTTTAATTCTGCGGCCGTGACTAAACCCTCGACAGTTACACCAAAGGCAATCCCATATTTTCCCTCCGGATATTTCGCCCTTCTAACTGCCTCCATTTCCGAGGGGGCATCGCCAAAAAAATTGATTGATTCTGTTCCCGGTTTCTGTGATACTCTTTCTATTACCTCCGTTTTATTCTTAAAATCTCCTAAAAAATATGATTGATCGATATCAAAGCGGCCTATTAGACCTGTCTTCTCGAGCACTGATAACTGCAATTCCCGCGGACCTGATGTTACTACAATATTCTTCCCTCTCTCGCTGGTGCCTTCTAATACTTCTCCGACACCAGGATAAACATAGACTCCTTCTCTTTCTACATACTCACGAGCAGCTTCTGCTAAAACCCTGAAAAATTCTTTCGGGTCAACTTGGGCTGGCTCTAAACCAAGCTCCTTAAGCCTTCTGTCCAGAATTTCAAGAGTGGTTAATTTAGAAAATTCTGTTTCCGGAGAACCGTCTGGCCGCCGAGTCATAATAAATTCATAATTCGGCCCTAAAATTTTTCTACTTGTTTGACGATAACCTTCATCGTAGTAGTCGTGAGACCTAACCAAAGTGTTATCAATATCCCAGCAAGAAATTTGCATCGAGCTCCTTTGTTATCAATATTGTCGAATACTGTATCGCTTTTGGTAGCCTTAACGGGAGTCGAACCCGTGTCTTCGCCCTGAGAAGGCGATATCCTAGGCCGCTAGACGATAAGGCCATATTTAATTTTTATTCAACTATTGCTCTCGAAACTGCCTCGGCGAAATCTGAGACGGCTTCGGGACCGGTGGCAGTGATAATTTTGCCGTCGATCTCAACCGGATTGCCAGTAAAAGTGGCCCCATTTTTTTCTAAATTTTCTTTTTCTCCGCTGAAAGAAGTTACTCGTTTGCCTTCTAACAATCCGGCGTTGGCAAGAATCGATGGCGCCATGCAAATTGCCGCGACAACTTTATCATATTGATATGCCTCTTTAGCTAATAATAAAACCTCGTGATCATGGAGAAGCTGAGCACAACCCGGGCCGCCGACAAAGACAATCGCGTTATAATCGTGAGGATTAACCTCGTGAATCGCGGTATCCGCCCAGGCATGTCCGCCCAATTTACCAATACACTCTCCTTTGCTCTGCGAGGCGGTCGTCACTTTAAACCCGTGCCCCTCAAAGACAATTTTCGGATCCTCGTATTCTTCATCGCGATATCCTTGTTTGGCAATAACCATTAAAATTCGTGGCGTCATGTTTTCTCCTTTTTGGCTCCGGGATTAATTGTAATATCTAAGCAGCAAAATACAATTTTTTATCAGTACCAACATAAATAAACTTACCAGTATTTATCGCACCTTGCTCTCTTACTACTTTGAGAGAAGATTGCAAAAGATTATGATGGATCTGTTTGGCTTCTGCTCCATCTTTCGTTCGATCTATTATGGACTTATCGAATTTTAATCTATCCAGCGTACCGCGAAGATCATTCCAACCTCTTGCTCCAGATGATTCTAAGATATTAGTCATACGGTCTAAATTCCAAAGCATTGCGTTCATTGCAGAAAAATCCCTCTGTGCGTGAGCCATATAAAGACGATTTAGGCAATACTGAAGTAAACTACTTATATAACCAATCGCTGGATGTTCATATCCATACTTAACTGGAAGGTCGCGCACGCCTCTCTCTATATCTTGGGTAATCTCGGCTAAAGTTCGAAGCCCTTCTTTCAATTGCGTCAGCTCTTCTTCAGCAGTCGGGCTTTGTTCTTGTGGTTCATTTCTCGCTCCAGAACTATCCAAATTGCCTTCATTTCTCTCAGACATAAATCTCCTCCATATGGCTCCGGGACTAGGATTCGAACCTAGGTTTTCGGATCCAGAGTCCGACGATCTACCACTAATCTATCCCGGAATGTTCTTTCTAAAATTGATTAAATCTTTAAATAACAAGACTTCTTTCTTTTTACGAAGCCTGATCGAGGTTGGTCTCTCTTCGGGATTAAAACCAAGCTTCAATAAGTTATTTTTAACGAAATCAAGTAAACATTTATTTGTATTTGTGAACTGGAAATTATAGGTATAAGTCGGTAAATGAATACTCAATGATCCCTCGGCTTCAAACAGTCCCTTCAAACAAGCTATAACAAATTTTTTATCTGTCGTGATCCAAACGGGTATTAGATTGTTCAGTTTTTGTCTACTTCCAACTGGTATAAGCAACCTTTTGCTAATTTCTTTCTGGTAAAGACTAATCCTTACACAATTTTCTTTAGTTTTGAGAATCGAGGGAGCTTTAACAAAAAGATTTTCTACTAAATTACTATATCGTTCGATAAATGTTTTATTTTCAGAATGCGAGGAGATTATCAGCCTCTCGCAACGCGGAAATATCTGGATATTACCATCACCGAGAATTACCCCTACCAGTTCTGCTAATTGAACAGATTTCTCAATTTCTGCGATTTTCCAAACCCCCTCCTGTCGCTTCTTTTCACGCCAACTTTTAAAATTATCGATTTTTTTCTGACGCATCGTTTCTGACATTTTCAACACAGACGGATGCGTAGTTTTTGTTTTACCTTTATTCCAGGGTTGCCTTTCCATGATTTTATAATAGCACAACCTAAAAATTTATCCTACCATTAGACGACCCCGGAATATTTTATTATTTTACCCCTTCTTCCTTAAATTTACAATGTTTGCGGTAATTAAGCTACTGATATCCACGGCTGCGCCGCTTTGGTCAATTGAATTTGTATAGTAGAGCTTATTAAATTTAGCTCGGATTTTTTCAATTCCCTCTTTTAAAACCGCGTGGGTTACAATTGCAACAATTTTCTTCGCGCCACAAGCCTTGAGATGATCATATATCTTAAGCAAAGTACCACCAGTTTCTAAAATATCGTCAACAATGGCGATATTTTTACCCTCAATTGTTCCTTTGATTTTTTCATCAATTTCATAGTCAACACGATAGGAATCGAACCTTTGCTTTTTTAGACTCGGCAGCCCTGTCCGTATGGCGCTTCCATGATCTGGCGCCAGAAAAATAATATCTTGAAAATCTTTTTTAGCCGTTTGAATTAATAAATCAGTGGCGGATATCCCTACCACCGATGAGAGATTTTTCGGTACTACAAAGTGCGGGTCGATGATATAGATTTTTTTAGCGTGGTAGAAATTAAGAAATTTCTCGATCGAATTAAAAGCAAAGTCTGTTTCGCCATATTGAAAAATCTTATCCTGCATCGCGTAAGGAAAATAGCTGAAGACTATTTCTGGAGAAATCTTAGCCTGTTTTAAAATCGCCAATATTATTTCTAGTTCGATGAGGCCTTCATTGGGTTTTGGCGCACCGGAATGTAAAATCACAACCCGGCCGGAAAGTTTTTCTAGGGCTAACCGAACATAGACTTCGCCGTCGGGAAAGAAACGACTTTCTTCACGATTTTTACCCGGAAACAGAACATTAAATTGGGGATGCCTGGCGATTTTTTTCCCCAAGTGCGCCGCAAAATCAGTAACAATTAGATTAACCCCCGCTTTAACTTTTTTCATATAGTTCTTTGTATAAATTAAATGGCGCGGCAAAAAATCCTTCGGCGTAGCCGCGAATATTATTTACTTCAGCGCGATATTGAGCAAGGCCAAGGGCTGCTTTGTCGTATCGGCGAGAGGCAAATTGTGAGTAATGTGTCTCGATCGCTTCCTCCTTCGTCTTAATGTACAAAGTGATATCAACGAGACGATTGATAAAAATCGGCGCCCAAACTTCATAGGCCCAGATTTCAAACTCTTGTTTTCCAAGGCTATTGGCTGCGTTTATAAAAATTTCATTAGTCGCCCTATGGTCCGGATGATTATCTAAAAAAGAGGGCAAGAAAATGATCTCGGGTTGAACTCTTTCAATTAAATCTTTTAATGCTTTAACAGCTGACTGGCCCGCCGCTAATTTTCCATCTTTATAGCCCCAAAAAATCGTTTCTTTAATACCCAATATTTTGGCGGCATTGGCAGTTTCGATTTTTCTTTTTTCGATTAGATCTTTATCGTTTTTAAGGTTGCTTTCTTGGACGACGCCGCCTGAACCATCGGTGAAATAAACCACGGTTACTTCTGAACCGGCCGTAGTCATTTTTTTTATTGTGCCGCCTAGCCCAAAACAGTCGTCATCCGGGTGCGGCGCAAGTACGAGCGCTTTTTTGAAATTGACTTTAGTATTAATATCCACCGATAGGTCGAATTTGATGGCCGAAAAGACACTACCATAACCTAAAGTCTTTTTTAACTGATTAAGACTTAGAGCGCGTTTCAGCCATATTGACATAGACAGTCTCCAAATCTATGATCATATCCTCAAGATTAAATTTAATTTTTGCATCTTCAGCGCCAAGAGTACCCATCTTTTGCGCTTTTTTAGGATCTCTAAGAAAATCTATGAGCCCATCGGCTAAAGATTCCGGGTCTTTGGATTCAACTAAAATACCCGTTTTGTCAGAGGTAACAACTTCAGGAATTCCGCCTGTATTAGTCGCTACAACTGGTAAACCCATGCTCATAGCCTGCAAAATTGCTAGCCCAAAACTTTCCGAAATTGATGGCTGGACATAAATATCAACCTTTTCCAACTCATCGTAAACATCTTTAACAAAACCTGTCAACTTAACTTTGGAAGCAAGTTTCATGTTTTTAATTAATTTTTCCAATTCAGTCTTGTATGGCCCCTGGCCAATAATAACTAATTCTGAATCTGGAAATTCTCTTAATACTTTGGGCATGGCTTGAATCAAATATTGCATCCCTTTTTGTTCGTTTAAGGTTCCGATTGAGGCAATAAGAGTATTTTTGCCTTCAAAGGGCTTCGCTTTTTTCTTCGGCGGTTCCGTACCATTATAAATAACTAAAACTTTTTCTGGTCGAGTAATCTGGCTCTCAATTAAAAAATCTTTAACAGCCTGTGAAACCGCGATGGTCAGTGTCGTGAACATGTCCAAAAACCAAAGCCCAATAAGTTGGAGGTGGTGGGAAAATCGACTACGCAATTGATAATCTTTAGTCCAAAGATGTTCAGTATATATTACTGGATATTTCAAACCAATAACCGAGAGCCTCGCTAAAATTCCTGCCCGGGTACCATGAATATGAATCACATCTGGCTTGATATGTTTAATATTCGATCTAATTTCTTTAATTGCCCCCAAATCAATCTTCGAGCGCATTGGCACGATCTCAATGTCAATTGTTCTTTTAAGATTTCTTACCTCACCAGCTAACGGCCCCGGCGGACAAATTAAAAACAGGGAGAATTTTTTAAGCTCAATATTTTCCAGCAAACTTAAAAGATGCCTTGGCGCTCCCGCCAATGTCGCATCACCGATGATTTGTAAAACTTTCAGTTTCATAAACCCTACTAATTACTAATACTACGAATGTACTAATAGATAATTTTATTCGTACATTAGTATCTATTCGTAATTCGTAGACAACTTTATTCTATCATACTGATGGCTTTTTTGATACGCTTCAAAGATTCTTCTTTGCCAAGCGCCTCTAAAACTTCGAAAGTGCCAGGCGAAGCATCTCTGCCGGTCAGCGCCACGCGAATCGGCCACAAAACCTCGCCGGCATTAAGGCCGTACTTTCGGGCGACCGCGCGCAGGAGATGTTCCAAGGAATCGCGGCCAAAATCATTCTCTTCTTCGAGATGTTCTAAGGCTTTTTCTAAAGCTAATTTTGTTTTTTCCAAATTTGAGCCTTTTACGATCAAAATATCTTTATATCCTTGCGGCGGTTTAAAGAAAAAGTCGATTAAATCGGGGACTTCAGAAATAACTTTTATCCTTTCTTGGACTAACGATAGAACGACGAGCAACTTTTCTTTGCCATTTTCTAGGCCGCTCCCTTGTAAAAATGGCAGAGCAAGGCTTGCCAGCTCGCCGATCGGCAGTTTTCGAATATAATATCCGTTAAACCAATCTAATTTTTGTTGATCAAAAATCGAAGGGCTTTTGCCAACTGCATCAAAGTCAAATTCATTAATTAAATCTGTAAGCGTCCAAATTTCCTCACCTGTTTTTGAAGCCCAACCCATTAAGACAATAAAATTAACCAACGCTTCGGGAAGATAACCTTTGCTTTCAAAGTCGGCGGAAATTGAGGTGGGATTTTTGCGTTTGGAAAGTTTGGTCCGATCAGGATTTAAAATTAAAGGTAAATGGCCATATTCCGGCGTAGCAAAATCTAAAGCGTCCAAAAGTAATATTTGCCGAGGAGTGTTGGAAAGGTGATCTTCGCCACGAATCACATGGGTGATTTTCATCAAAGAATCGTCAATCGCGCCGGCAAACATAAAGGTTGGCACACCATCGGATTTTAGAATAACGAAATCACCAAAAAGATTCGTGTCAAATTCTACATCCCCTTTAACCAAATCTTTAAATTTAACAATTTTTCCCTCAACAATAAAGCGAACGCAAGGCTTGCGGCCATCGGCCTTGAACTTGGCGATTTCGGCCTCACTTAGATTACGACAACGACCAGAATATTTTGGCGGCTGCTTTTTTGATTCTTGATCGTGGCGTTCTTTTTGGAGCTCTTCGCTGGTACAAAAACAATGATAGGCCTTTTTCCCATTCAAAAGTTCTTGAGCATATTTTTGATAAATTTCCTGACGTTTACTCTGCTTGTATGGCCCGTAAGGGTCATCTCGTTCCGGTCCTTCATCCCAATCGATCCCTAGCCACGAAAGTCCGTCGGTGATATCAGAAATATACTCTTCTTTAGAGCGTTCTTTATCGGTGTCCTCAATTCGCAAAATAAATTTGCCGCCTTTTTGCCGGGCAAAAAGCCAGTTAAACAAAGCGGTGTGAACCGTACCAATGTGCAACGGTCCGGTCGGACTGGGTGCAATTCTTACACGAATGTCCTCATCCATAATGTCATTTTACCTTTCTTCAACAGCACTTACCAGATGTTCGATTTTTTCATTGTCAATCGCAACAACATCGATGCGAATGGATTTGTCGGGATATTTTTGGTTTAAAGTATGAGCTAGTTGCAATAGTTTTTTCTTTTTTTTATTGGTTATCATATCATGCGCCTGTCCGAAACTATCATCACTTTTGGCTTTAACCTCAACAATCACAAGGACGTCTTTATCTTGCATCAAGAGATCGATTTCGCCACAAAAAAATTTAATATTTTGACCAACTAGCCTATAGCCTTTATTTTTGAGATGCTGATACGCTAGGCTCTCCCCCTTCTTCCCCAGCATCTTGTTTTTTAGAGTCATCTTTTTCTAATTGCTCTTCCACTTGATGATGAGCGGCGGCAGCCGCTTCAAATTTCTTTTCGAGTTCTTCTTTTTCCTTGGCTTTCTTTTGCGCTTTGGCAACGGCGGCGGCCTTTTTCTGCTCTTCAATTTCGGCAATTTCTTCTTCGGACAAGGCCTCTTCCCACATTTTGTAATCTTTAGTTTCGCGGACCTTTTTCGCTTTTTTACCAACTAAATCACGCAAATGATAAAGTTTGGCGCGTCTCACTTGGCGTGATTTTACCTTTTCGATTTTGGTAATTAAAGGCGAGTGAATCGGAAAAGTTCTTTCCACGCCAATACCGCTGGAGATTTTACGCAATGTAAAACTACCATCTAACGAGTTGCCGTGTTTTTTGGCAATGCAAATGCCCTCAAAAACCTGGATACGAGTTTTGCCTCCTTCAGTAATCTTAAAATGAACCTTGAGAGTATCGCCAGGCTTAATTTCGGGAATGTTCTTTTTGCCGAATTGTTTAGTTAGATCTTGTAGCAACATTTTGACCACTAATTTTTTTACATTAATAATCACTAATAAATCATGAATCACTTTACTTTCAATACTTTATCACATCTTAAAAAACTTGTCTATGTCTTACTATTATTATATACGCGAAGTGGCAGGTGACACGTCCCCACGAATGGGTTCGTCACCTGCCACGGGTTGCGGCCAGCTTTCGCCGGCCAGGTCGTTTACGTGCGCGCCGAGGCCGGCGCGATGATCCGTTCCTCGGCTTGTCAAGCCGATAGTCCACCATGCCGCGGATGGCAGCATGGATATTGATCCTCCTCTCGTCGAGGATGATGTCGTTGAGATAGCCGGTCGTCAGATTCTCAGCCCCGGCAACCGAGAACCGCAAGGGTTTCTCGTAGAAGACCCAGATCCGATAGACGACGCGGGTGTCAGTATCTTTGGCCTCCGCTTCATCCCTCGGCTCGGACATATCACCGATCTCAACGAAGCCGGAACCCACCCCCATCGAGATGCTGTCAATGATCCGGCGGATGGTCTCGGCAAAAGCGTGGCCGAGGTTCGTGCCCTTGACGAGCGCCTCAGCGAAGTTGCCTTCCGAACATCCCCCAACGAACTTGCCCCAATCCTCCAGCCACCATTTCACCAATGATGGGTGGTGCTCGCTGGACTGTAGGGCCGGGGGAAGGTTGACAGCGACATCGCAACGGTGGTAGTGTTTCAGCCCTCCGCTTCCATTAGGAGGGCGCCGGGGAGTGTCCTTGACCTCGGTTAGACCAGAGAGGATCTCGAACGGCAGGACTCTCAAGCCGTTTCCATTCATCCGTGCCTCCTTTTGGAGCAAGAGTTCGGGGGGGGCAGCCGCCAGACGGCGGCTGCCCCCTGACCGAATCGGTCAGATGACCTGCAAGCTGGGATCGTAGCCGTAGGCCTCGCGCAGAGTGACAAACGTGTTCATCACCCGCTTGGGGCACTGGCTACTGCCGAGGAAAGCGCTGACCGCCTCAAGAGAATCCCCGACGACTTCCTTGCCGAAGATCCGCATCAGTCCTTCGCGGGCGTAGGCGATGGATGGCCCGTTTCCGCCGTGGTACTCCACATGCAGAGCGGCCATCACTTCCCTCGACAACCCAGCTTGCTTGACCAGTCGTTCCGCCCTACGGGCGGCCTGTTCTTCCTTTGTCAGTCGTTGCGGAGTCGTACGCATGGAACGTCCTTCCCGTGGTTTGATGTTAGCTGTAACACTCCAGTCATACGGCATTTGCTGCATAGGGGAAGAAAACTGATACTTCCCCCCGCCCGGAAGACAACCTAAGCCATAGGCCTCGCCTCCTTTCTAACCTATTCAATTGTGGAGGAACACTGTTACAGCATAGAGAAAATCTCAAAAGAAACTTTCTTCAAGCGGCAACCACACTCACGACTGTTTTATCTTTGTATTTACCGCTAAAATGTCTAATTTTTTTGCTTTGGAAGGCAACATTTCCTTCAACTTTGGCATAGATCGTATCGTCGTTACCGACTTTAACATTCTCGCCGGCAAAATATTTAGCCCCGCGTTGGCGAACAATGATCTGCCCCGGGAGAACTTTCTGACCACCAAAAATTTTCACGCCTAAGCGCTTTGAGCGACTGTCTCTACCTAATTTCGATGTGCCCTTGGCTTTTGTATGAGCCATCTAAACCTCGTTTCGCTCGGTAAATCCGAAATCCTAAATACTAAATTCGAAACTATATGAATGTTACTACAAAAATCTGATTAAATCTTATCAGATACCAAGCAATTTTACCAAATTATATCTTAAATGTCAATAGGTTGAGGGGCGGGACACTATGCCTATTTTAAAAATAGAACAAAATATCAAAAAAATCAATCCCATCAAAAATTTGCCTCTTGTCAACTGCCAAATTCAACAGCTGAATGAAACCGTATCATAATCTCGCTCCAGCGAGATTATGATACGGTTTTTGCCGATAGTGTACATGGTATATGTTTTACCACCCCAACACCTCAACCATATGAGGTGTTAAAAAAGCCCAAAAAAATTGTTTGAAATTAGACATGCAATTTGTCAAAATTATGTTATCATGATGCTAATGTAGCAGGCATTCTAATTTTTAGATAAATATGTCCAATTTTGTCCATCTGCACACCCACTCTCATTATTCTCTTTTAGACGGACTCGGGAAAATTCCGGAGATTGTTTCACGCGTCAAAGAGCTGGGCATGGACGCTATGGCAATTACGGACCACGGGGCCATGTATGGGGTAATTGAATTCTATAAGAAATGCCAAGAGGCGGGAATCAAACCGATCATCGGTGTCGAAATTTATATCGCCCCGCGCAGAATGTTCGACAAACAGCCGAAAATCGATACTAATCCATATCACTTAATTCTTTTGGCTAAAAACGAGATAGGTTATAAAAATTTACTTTATTTGGTGACAAAATCCTATCTCGAAGGTCACTATTATAAACCAAGGATTGATAAAGAACTCTTGAAAGATCATGCCGAGGGTCTGATCGGCTCAACTGCCTGCATAATGGGCGAGATTCCACGAGCAATTCTAAATTCTTCATGGGAAAAGGTAATTGAAACCACCAAAATTTACCTCGATATTTTCGGCGAAGAAAATTTCTATTTAGAACTGCAAGATCATCCGGAAGTCCCAGAACAAATTAAAGTCAATGAAGGCTTAAAAAAATTAGCCAAGGAATTAAAAATCCCGCTAATCGCTACCTGCGACATTCACTATATAAAACCCGAAGACCGCGAGCCACACGAAGTCCTTTTAGCCGTTCAAACCGGCAAGGATTATGATGATGAGTCGCGCATGACACTGAAAGAAGTCAATTTATCAATTCGTAGTCCCGAAGAAATGGAAAAAATTTTTGGCAAAGAAATTTGCCAAAATACCGTCGAAATAGCAGAAAAATGCAATTTGGAATTTGAATTTGGAAAACCAATTTTTCCGTATTTCGAATTACCAAAAAGCGAGACCTCAAAAAGCTATTTAGAAAAACTTGCCTGGAAAGGGTTGGAAGATCGATATGACAAAGCAACTCCCGAGCTCAAAGAACGACTGCGTTACGAGCTCGATACAATCGAAAAAACACATTTTGAAGACTATCTTTTGATTGTCGCTGATTACGTCAAATTTGCAAAAGATAACCGAATCCTAGTTGGCCCGGGCAGAGGTTCAGCCGCTGGCTCTTTGGTCTGCCATAGTCTTGGCATTACGGACCTTGATCCAATTAAATATAATCTGCTTTTTGAACGGTTCTTAAACCCTGAAAGAATCGCCCCGCCCGATATTGACTTAGACTTTGCCGATGCCCGACGGGATGAAGTGATCAAATATATTGCCGATAAGTATGGTCACGATAAGGTTGCTCAGATCATCACTTTCGGTACAATGGCTTCTCGCGGTTCGGTGCGCGATACTGGCCGCGCTTTGGGCATGGCTTATTCGGATGTTGATAAAATTGCCAAACTAATTCCTTTCGGTCTAACCCTCGACCAATCTTTTGAAGCGGTTGACGAGTTAAAAGATCTCTACAGCCAAGATGAACAAGTCAAAAAACTTTTAGATATGGCGCGGCGTTTGGAAGGAGTCGCCCGTCATGCCTCGACTCATGCAGCCGGCATTGTTATCTCCCGCGAGCCTTTACTAAATTATGTGCCGCTACAATACTCCACCCGTGGCGACGAAGAAATTATTACCCAATATTCCATGAATGATATCGAAGCGATTGGTTTAATCAAAATGGATATTTTGGGGCTAGCCAATCTCACCATCATGGGTAATTGCCTTAGAATTGTCCGCAAAACACGAAAACTTGAAATTGATATTGATAATTTGCCACTTAAAGATGAAAAAACTTTTGATCTTTTAGCCCGCGCTCAAACCGTGGGCGTGTTCCAGCTGGAATCTGACGGCATGAGACGGTATCTTAAAGAACTTAAGCCAACAGTTTTTGATGATATTATCGCCATGGTGGCTCTCTATCGGCCAGGGCCAATGGAATATATTCCCGACTACATTGGGGGAAAACACGGCAAGAAAGAAGTTAACTATCTTCATCCAAAACTGAAGGATATTTTGGGCGATACTTATGGCATCGCGGTTTATCAAGAACAAGTCCTGCAAATCGCTCGCCATATCGCTGGATTTTCTTTAGGTGAGGCGGATATTTTGAGAAAAGCAGTTGGTAAAAAAATAAAAAAACTTTTGATGGAACAGCAGGTCAAATTTGTCTCTGGCGCGACTAAAAATGGTGTTTCTAGGCAGGTAGCAGAAAAGCTTTTTCACTTTATTGAGCCTTTTGCCCAATATGGGTTTAACAAAGCCCATGCCACCTGCTATGCCAAAATTGCCTACCAAACCGCCTACTTAAAAGCCCACTTTCCGCAAGAATATATGGCGGCATTGCTCACTTCCGAACAGAATAATTTGGATAAACTCTCGATCGCCATCTCAGAATGTGAACGGATGAAAATTAAAGTGCTCGCGCCAGATATTAATGAATCCTTTGTCGAGTTCGGCGTTGTTCCGGCGACCGGTAACATTCGTTTTGGTCTAGCCGCAATTAAAAATGTTGGCGTGGGCGCCTCTCTCGCGATTGTCGAAGAACGAAAAATTAATGGACCATATAGAAACTTTGAAGAATTCTTACAAAGACTTGGTAGCAGCGTTTTAAATAAAAAGGTGATTGAATCTTTGGCTAAGGCGGGCGCGCTGGACTCATTTTCCGATCGCAGCGAGATTTTGTCCGGCATTGATTTGGTGATTAAGTTTTTAAGTGATTTAAGTAAAAAAAATAACCAGAAGGGTGCGGACCAGCCCGATCTTTTTGCGAACATTGCTTCAAAGCCGGAGAAAGGCAAGCTCGTCTTGCCTGAGGTTACGCCAATTTCCAAAAAACAAAAATTAGCCTGGGAAAAAGAGCTTTTGGGCATGTATGTGAGTGAGCATCCACTCAAAGATTTTAGCGATCTTATTCGGGAACAAGGCACACCGATTAGCCAAATCTCTGAAGCAAATGTCGAAAAAAAAGTTAAGATCGCGGGCATTATTAGTTCGATTAAAAAAATTATTACTAAATCAAACGAACCAATGGCTTTTGTTTTGATCGAAGACGAAACCGCTAAAATCGAAATCCTAGTTTTCCCTAAAGTTCTTAAAAATAATATTCTCGTTTGGCAGGTTAATAATATTATTACTGTCACGGGTCGGGTTAATAATAAAGACGGAGTCTTAAAAATAATCGCTGAGGCCTCTCATCCTTTAGATGGCCCGAAAGCAAAGACACCTGAAAATCCGTCGAATTTTATCATTGAATTATCGGGTGGGCTTAAAAAGGAGGAGTTACTAAAAATAAAAAAAATTTTGGAGGAATTCCCCGGCGATTTGAAAGTCATTTTAAAACTTACCCGTTCCTCGGGCACTCAAGAGCTCAAGACGAAAACGCAAGTGGCAGCGAGCCCAAAGTTACAGCAAAAACTAAAAGAGCTTCTGCCCGGTATAAAGATAGTTCTGCATTGAAAATGTTGACAGTCTTTCTTTGATGCGCTACGATAAATTTAGAAAATATTAAAAAACCCTAAACTAGGCACAAGCTTAAGTTCAGGGCAAAGGAGGTTACATGGCGGAAGAAAGTCCAACGCCCTCATCATCGTCGGGAGGGATTGACCCCAAATTAGCATCGCTCTTAGCCTATTTGCTTTCGATTGTCGGTGGAATCGTTTTCTACTTAATCTCGAAAGACAAGTATGTCAGATTTCACGCAATGCAGGCGATTTTGCTCGGCGCGGCTTATATTATCGTCTTCGTCATCTTCATTATCGTCCCGTTCCTGTACTGGATTAGCTGGCTAGCCTGGCTGGGTTATGTTGTTCTTTCCATTGTGATGATGATCAAGGCCTATCAGGGTGAAAAGTACAAACTGCCAGTTATTGGCGATATTGCCGAGAAGAATAGTTAAGCAGAAAAATTCTAAGCACGAAACTCTAAATCCTAAACAATATTTAAATTCCAAATCATAAATTCTAAACTTTGCAACGCATGCAATTTGTGATTTATAATTTGTTTCAAATTTCGTCAGAAATTTAAGCGAAGCGCATAATTTAGAAATTAGAATTTAAAGTTTAATATGGATATTACTATTTATACCACCCCAACTTGTCCCTATTGTGTGATGGTTAAGAATTATTTGCGAGGAAAAAAGATTGAATTCGAAGACATCGATGTTTCGCAAGATAGGAACAAAGCTGAAGAAATGATAAAAATCTCCGGTCAGATGAGCGTGCCGGTAATTGTAATTGACAAAAAAAACCTGCCGGCCGACAGGCAGATCATTACTGGTTTTGACCAAGCGCAAATTGAGAGCGCGCTCAAACTTAACGAATAATGGGCCCACTGATGGTTTTTAAGCTCTCTTTTTTAGTAAATTTAATAATCTTTTGTTGGACTTCGTAAGGATTCTCCACATCTTTTAAAACGATTGTTGGATCAACGCCGGCCGTTCTAATTTGCACATGACCGAAACCAAATAAGGTTTTCGTAATGCCTTTAATTTCAACGGAAATATTTTGGATTTTTTCTAATTCTGCTTCAGTTACTCGTCTTGAAAAAAATCCTGCCTGTTCAATGGTGATAATGCGCTCGTTAGTCAAAATATAGAGAAAATTATTATAGAGAAAGAAAATGTACCCGCCATAGAGTAGGACAAATATTACAAACGCAACAATCAAAATGCTCGTAATTTTTGAGAGGCCAAAAATTAAGATAAAAATTAATAAAATAACCATAACGCCAATAAAAATAAAGCCCGCTCTTGAGAGAACCCAAGGGTGACGCTTCAAAACAAAAACTACCTCTTCATTTCGTCGCTGGCCATCAAATGTAAATTCCGTCATAATCCCTCCTTTATCGCCACAAACGAGTCATAAAGGGGATAATCATTCCCAAAGCCACTACTACTATAATAAAGATAAAAAGCGCTTTTTTACAAGATTCTTTCATCTTGCTCCCTCCTTCTCTTACGGTATTCCAAAATTACTAAAGCGATGGCGAAGACTACCATTAAGCCCAACAAAACTAAGGTCGCCTGAATTTTTTCTTTTGTGCCAGCTAAAACCGCGACCACTCCGAAAGCGGCGGCAATAAAATACAAGATAATGACGGCTTGCCGCTGGGAAAGTCCGGCCGTTAACAATCGATGATGCAGATGTTTGGTATCAGCTTGAAAAGGTGAACGGCGGGAAAATAATCTTCTTAAAATCACCCAGCCAACATCAAGTAAAGGAATACCTAAAACCAAAAAGGCGGTTGCCAGTTTGCCGCCGGAAATAATCGATAAAACCCCCAGTAGAAAACCTAAAGTCATACTGCCGGTATCACCCATAAAAATTTTCGCTGGATTGAAGTTCCAGGGCAAAAATCCCAGCGCCACCCCACCAATTAAAATTGCCAGTAAAGCATTCGAATCTTGAGAAAGTGATAAAGCCAAGAAGAAAATCACGGCGCTAGTGATCACCGAAACGCCGCTGGCCAAACCGTCTAATCCATCTAGAAAATTTAAAGTATTGATTAACAAAACTATCCAAAAAATCGCGACCAAATCCCCCCACAAAACCAGATGGAAGGTACTGCCGAATATGGTAAATGGTAAGGAGATATTTGTTAGATCGACATGCAGCCCGAAAGGCAGCCGGAGAAAACTTATCGTTACCCCGAAAGCAATAACACAGCCGGCGGCAATAATATGCCAGAAGAGTTTTTTCCAAGCTTTCACGCCTCTAATATCATCTAGAACTCCGACAACCATCAAAATAATTAAACCTAAAATTACCCCGACAAGCCTTTTATCTAAAAAAAGAATTTTAAAACCAGAGAATTCCAAACGATGCGAGGCCAAAGTATAGCCAATAAGCAATAACAAAAAGGCAATGACAATCGCCAAACCGCCAAGCCTCGGAATTGGCTTGGTGTGAATTTTCCTGGGAGCGGGTTGGTCAACTAACTTAAATTTCAGGGCTATTGTCTTGATGTAATAAGTCAACCCGCCGGAGATTAGGGCGGCGATAATAAAGGGTGGAAGATAGGCTCTTAACATAAATTTTTAAATCCTAATTTCTAATTTCTAAAAAATGCAACAAATCCCAATGTTCAAAATATTAAGAAAGCGAGCCATGTACCCTCAAAGCAAATCGCGCAGGTGAGTTGCATGGTCAAAAGCGAGCCGAGCGCTTAGGACCGATTTCCTCGCTGGGAAAATCGAGTCCGGTGTCTTTGATGGGTGCTGGCGAGCGGTATTTTATTTTTTCTTCTTGACTTTGCCCCAGTCTTTCGTATAAAAAACGCTTTCATTAATTAATTCATAATCAAGAATTTCGTCTTTCGTAAACCAAAGTTTAATTTCGCGTTCTGCTTCTTCGGCCGATCCCGAAGCGTGGACTAGCGTTAATAAAGCCCGTTCGATCGAATCTGATAGTTCATAAGAATCGAGGCTGTAATCGCCCCTGATTGAGCCGATGTCGGCGGTTAAAGGATTGGTTGAACCAGCGGTTTTCCTGCCTAAAGCAACCGCATGAGCACCTTCCCAGATCATTAATAATAAGGGGCGATCGGTAAGGTGTTCGATTAAAAGCTTTCTTGTCCTTTTAGCCAATTCAATCGGCGTCATGCCAGGATCAATTCCCTTTTCCTTGTAATTGTTGTAGGTATTCGTGCCTGAAGAAATATACCACGCCTCGTCATCTGGGTAGTGTTCTTCAATTTGTTCTTTAGTCGGCACCATCAGTTTGGCCGCAATAAGCTTTAGTCCCCTTTTCTCAAATTTGGTGATAAATTCACCCATTAAGCCCATTTGAATTGCTTCTGGCTTAATAGCAATCAAGGTTTTTTCGATTTTGGGCATAGTTAAAATCCTTTCTTGTCCTTCGTAGCTTTACGCGAAGGAGGATAGTATTTTTTGATATTTTTCTTGCTTTTTAAACGGACCAATAATTGCCAAGTTCAAATTTTTCGCCACGAAAAATTCATTGGCGAATTTCTGTAAATCTTGGGCCGTGACCTTTTCGTATTTTTTGATTAAGACATCCGGATCATCAATCTTTCCTAAAAGAAGTTCTTCATTGGCTAAATATTCAGCGACATTAAAAGATTCCTCCAAAGATAAGTATAAGCGACCTTTTAGATTTTCTTGAGTTCGTTTGAGTTCATCAAGACCGACAAGTTTGGTTTTAAGACGACTAATCTCTTCTAAAATTACTTTGATCGCCTCCTCTATCTTGGAGATATTAACGCCGGCGGCCACAACCGAGATGCCATTATCACTAAATTCTCCCATTGCCGTATGAATATAATACGCTAGGCCTCGTTTTTCTCTTATTTCAGTGAAGAGCCGAGAGGACATTGATTCCCCCAAAAGATTGCTCATCACCTTCCAAGTATGCCATCGGCGATCTCTGACCGGGATTGTCCGAAAAGCCATCATCAAGTGGGCTTGATCGGTTTTGCGGGCGTGGAGGCTCGCTTGGGGATTTTTTTGGGAAGTACGAAATTTTTCAAAATCCGGACTTTCTTTCTTTGGTAAACCCTCGAGTTTTTCTTTAATTTTTGCTAACCATTCCGCTTCCTCGCCGCCACCGGCAACGGCGACAATAATCTTTGAAGGTTGATAATATTTTCCTTTATAATTTAGGAGATCATCTCTGGTAAACTGCTTAATAGTTTCTTTCTGCCCGGTAATTTCTCTGGCTAAAGGATGCTCGTTGTAGACCAATTGTTTTAATCTTTCAGCGACCTGTTCTTGGGGTACATCCTGACGCATATTTATTTCTTCAGCAATAACGGCTTTTTCTTTTTCGAGTTCTTTTTGGTCAAATTTAGAATGATAGAGAATATCGTAAAGAATATCCAAAGCCAAATCAAAATGCTCGGAGGCACATCGAATATAAAAACCGGTCTGCTCTTCGGAAGTGAAGGCATTATAATCAGCCCCGACTGAATCGAGGGCTTTGGAAATATCGAGAGCGGTTGGTCTTCTAGAAGTGCCTTTATAAAACATATGCTCTAAGAAATGGGAAATTCCACTCAAACGCCCTTCTTCGTAACGCGAGCCGACGCCGACCAAAAACAAAACAGTCACCGCTTTTGTCTGTTTTAAGGAAGCAGTAATCACTCTTAGACCATTTGAAAAATTTGTTAGTTTGTAATCTAACATGGCACGATTATATCAGATATAATCGTGAATGTCTAATTTCTAATTATTCTAATTTCTAATGAATTCCCAATGCCAAAAATCCCCAATTTCTAAATTAGAAATTTGAATCATTGGGATTTCTTTAGAATAATTAGGTCAATTAGGTTAATTAAAAATTCTATTTTGCGGCGTCGCGAGCCACTTCGGGGTTATCAAAATATTGGTTGATTTTGACAATACTGCCGTCAAGAGCAATAGCGTAATCTTTTTCCATTTCGTCAACAGCTTCTTTGGTTCCGGCGTCAACTTGTTCTAAAACTTCAATTTTTTCCATATTTAATTATTATACCATATTTTAAGGCAAAAATCAACCCCCACACCCAAGGGAACGAACAAATACTGTTTAACGATTTTAGGATGGTCATCTGAGACTTTATTGAATATTTAAATTACGATAGCTTAGGTGTGGGGGTCAAGGGTTTCGGGGTATTTGAAGAGGGCGGTTGACTAACATCGTCAACCGCCCTCGTTGTTCGGAGAGGCTGCTCCTCCTTGAAACAGCCGCAGCCTCTCCGCGTGTCGGGTGGGGATCCGGGTCCAGGAAGTGCCGGGTAAAATTCAGTCCAGCAACCGTAGGCGTCTTCGCCTTGCCCCATACTTCCGATAGAGCAATCGCTCAACTCCCCAGAAGAGCAGCAGGACAGCAAGAAGCTGTACGAGCCGCCCTGCGACAGCCATCCACGGGCAAGGAGGATTGTAGAACATGTTGCCATGTCCCAGACCCAGATCCTCCCAACCGCCTTGCGACAGTCCGATGAGGAGCCAACCGGCAAAGATGCCGGCCACTCCCCAGACGAGCCAGCGGTGCTTCGCGCACCAGACCTTCAACTCGTCCCAGCCGAACACCTCTTCGCCCGGTTCTGCGTACCCTATTAGCACGAGACTGCCTCCGTTGCTGCGATTTCCCTACCAGATGCCATCCAAAGGAGGCACTGGCAGTGGACTTACGGCCAGCACAGGCGAGATCCGCCTGTCAAGATGAGCTTCACCAGCTCGTACAGCCAACGCCACCACATCACAACCCTACCCTTCTTGTCGCCTACTTGTAGATGTACGTCTAGCCCGAGACTACCACATTTAGTCAGTAATCTCCAGCTATTGTCTATGAATTATACCACAAAATCGGGCCTTTGTCAAGGCCCCTAACAGGTTCAATCTCTAGCTCTCTAATATCTATTCTTCTATTTCGCTATTGCGCCGTAGCACTATATTGCCATATTTCCTGTTTTTGTATATGATTAAAATGACCAGTTAAAAGGCTATATTTAATAGAAAGGCTCAAATGAACAATGATCTCAAGGTCAGCTTAGAAAACATTATTCCATTAACTTATGCCCGCGATCACTTCTCTTCGATAGTCGCTGAGGTCCAGCGCAACAAGCTCTATATTCTAACCAAAGGCGGTAAGCCGGCGATTGCTTTAATTGATGTGCGTTATTTAGAACAAATTACCGCCGGCGTTTTTAATAAGGCGGAAATCGAAAAAGATATTGAAAAAATCCCCGAACAAGTCGGCAAACCAAAGATGCTAGAACACGAGCAAGAAATAAAAGATGAGAAATTAGAAGTAAAAGATGCAAAAATAGAACCCAAACCGACACCGCCGCCGGCTGGGTTTGCGGCGCCACAACCCAAGCCCGCACCTACACCCAAAAAAGAGGTTTTCGATATTAATAGCGATCTGCCCAAGGATAATCCACCTGATCTTAGCAAGGCAACCATCCCGATCACTGAGCAACCCACACCTACCCCAAAAGTTGCCTCATCAGCTGGTACCATCTCCAATTTTTCAAAAGATGATTCGTCAGCGAAACCCTTAACCCTTCCTCAAAATGAGATAAAAACTCCTCCTGCTCCTACGCCAATCCCAAAACCCGAAACCGGACCAACAATTGACGTTAGTTTTAACCAAGATGTGAACACCGACCAACAAGAAAAGGCCTCGGATAAAGATCAACTTTCGCCAGATGATAAGGTTCAACCCGCCCAATACGCCGGGGAAACGCCGGTTGACGATCAAGAAGAACCAGAAGAAATGGCGATAGACTAGGCCGAAGGCCTAGAAATCCCAAGCACTAAATACTAAATTCTAATGTTTAAAACATTCGCCTTTAGGCATTCAATTTAAAATTTGTGATTTGTTTCGGATTGCATGCCACGCGCAGCGGGCGGATTTCGGGTTTCGGATTTTTTGCTACGCAGATGTCTCCAAACCCACCAAATGATACCGATGATTATTAGTCCTAAAATAATATAGTCAAATTTTTGGAAATAAACCTTGAGATTTTCCCAATTCTCGCCCATCTTTAAGCCAATGTAGGTTAAGGCCAAAGTCCAAGGAATTGAGCCTAAAAATGAATAGATCACGAATCTGGCGAAATTCATCCGTGCCACGCCGGCGGGGAAAGAAATAAAAGTTCTGACAACAGGTAAAATCCGACCAAAAAATACGGCCCATTCGCCTTTTTTTTGAAACCAGGAATCAGCAATATTTAAATCGTGGGGGGAAATCAAGATATATTTACCGTATTTTTCGATTAAAGGCCGACCACCGACCATGCCCAACCAGTAAGAAAGAACTGAACCGAGTAAAGAACCAAAAGCGCCAGAGAGAGTAACAAGCCATAAGTTCATTTCCCCTCTGGCGACTAAAAAGCCGGAGAAAGGCATGATCACTTCAGAGGGTAAAGGAATATTGGCTGATTGGATTGCCATTAATAAAATTATCCCCCAATAGCCGAGAGCCGCGATAGTGGTAATAATAAATCCGCCAATTGAACCTAAAATTTGCGATGCCATATTTGACAAATTCGAAGCACGAAACTCTAAATTCTAAACAATATTTAATTTTTTAAATTCTAATGTTTCAAACATTATAATTTATGATTTGGAATTTGTTTAGGATTTCGGATTTAGAATTTCGGATTTTCCCATCAGATGTAGCCGAAAATCCAAAAAACCAAGGCAGTGGAAACAAAAGCGATCAACGCCCCGCCAATTGCCTGCTCTGGGGTATGGCGGTGTCGATAAATCCGCGACCAGGCCAAAGGAATTAAGAATAAATAAAGCCAGGCGAACTTTGCTCCGTAAAGAATGACCAGAACTGTGATTATAGAAGAATAAAGCGCGGTGTGGATTGAAACTTTCCAGAACAAAGTAATCAAGGAAACGATTATCGCATTAACCGCATAAGCGACCATCATCACAACAACAGGTTTAGCCGCCCCGATCATAAAGAGGACAAAAGCGCCGGCGGTTGCCGCAATCGCCGTAATCATAAAAGGTATCTTCCTCTCGGCATGCTCGGAAAGATGGATATCGGTAATCTCTTTCTTTTCGATCTTCCATAATGTATAGCCGCCAGGGATCATAATCGCAAAGAAAAAGGCAATCCCCATCCAGGGTAGAAACTGACCGAGATTTTGAGTATTGAGATAAACGATAATTATGATAAAAACCGCGGCCGTAACGTAGGGAGAAAAAAGAGCGGAAATTCCGAAGGCTAATATGTTCCAGGCCTTTTTCATAGTTTTACCTTTACCCTGAGCTTGCTTGCATCGAGTATTCTCGAGATGTCGAAGGGTCAAGCTAATTTAATCTTTTTTGCGATGTTTATTAAAAAATTATAAACGATTGCCAGCGGTCGGTCAAGCAAGTGTACGAGCCAGGAAATTATGAGGCCAATCAGCGCGCCGGCGATAATATCTGATGGGTAATGGACGCCAACTGCGATCCTCGAGGCTATTATTACAAAGGCTAAAATAAACATAAAAATGGCAAGCCTTTTGTAACCGGAAAATAGAAAAGAAAAAGCCATGGCAAAAAGCAATATCGCATGGTCTGAAGGGAAGGAATAATCCGGCCGATGAAATAAAAATTCATTGACTCCACTCGTTTCAAAAGGACGGGGCCGGTTCAACGCTGGCCCGATAATTTTGGCAATTATTAAACCTATTCCCCCAGCGAGAACCGCTCTTAAAGCAACTTTTTTGGCGGCAGCGCTGAAGAACCAAACGATAAACAATATAATTGGGACAAGATAAATTAAAGCCCCCGCTGTAAATTTAGCGACCGTCCCCCAAAAATTTGAGCGACTAATAAAACTATTCCAGGCCAGCAACCATGCTTTGTCCCAGGCTAAAATTTTATCTAACATTTCCTTCTTAGTCTACCAGGAAAAAGATTTTTTGACAAATGTTAAAATGCGTCGTAAAATAAGATGAGAAAGAAGTTAAAGGAGGGTTATGACGATTTCTACTCTTATTCTTGATTTTCTCGAATATATGGAAATTGAGCACGGCAGCGCCCTTGCCTCGGTAGAAAACTATGACCGCTATTTAAGACGTTTCGCCGGTTTCGCCAAGCAAAATGGCGTCGAAGAACCAGAAAAGATTGATGATGAACTTATGCGTAAATATCACTTATGGTTGCACAGGTTACCCGACGCATCCAAGAAAGAACCAATCTCTAAAGCAACGGCCAACTATCACCTGATAGCGCTACGATCTTTCTTAAAATATTTAAATAAAAGAGATATCACCGCTCCCTCACCTGAAGAAATCGAGCTGGCAAAAACCGACGAAAGGCAGATTAGTTTTCTCGATGACGATGAACTGGATTTACTTTTAAGCAAACCTGATTTGAGCACGATCCAGGGCGTGCGCGATAAAGCCATTTTAGATCTCTTATTTTCCACGGGCCTAAGAATTTCCGAACTTTGCAACCTTCAAAAAGAAGATATTAATTTAGAAAAATCAGAGTTTTCGGTAAAAGGAAAAGGCGGCAAAGTGCGGGTGGTATTTTTAGACCAGGAGGCAAAAGAGTCGTTGCGACGATATTTAGAACGGCGTAATGATAAATCAGAATTTATGTTTATTTCTTATGGGCACGTTAAAAATGTCAAAGCTCAAAGCTCAAATGTAAAAGGAGGCATAACTCCCCGTTCAGTCCAAAGGATGATCCATAAATACGCCAGAATGGCGGGTTTGACCAAAAAAGTGACGCCGCATGTTTTAAGACACTCTTTTGCCACCGATTTACTGATGTCTGGCGCTGATATTCGTTCCGTACAGGAGTTATTAGGACATTCTTCGATTACAACAACGCAAATTTATACTCATGTTACCGATCAGCACCTCGGAGAGGTGCACCAGGCGTTTCATGGAAGACGAAGAAATACTCAAGGAAAAGAGTAATTTAACCATTTTCAACTCACCCCTGGGGTGAGTTATTTTTGGTTCAATCTAATAACAATGATTTAATTTTAGCGAGTTCCCTCTGATAAGAGATCCTATTATTTACAAATTTCCGATATGATTTTGGATTAATATCTATTAGATCTTTGTGATCGCATAAAGTTAGTTCTTCACTTGTTCCTAAATACTCTTTATATGATGAATAAAGCCACTCTTCTGGTTTTTTTACCAATAAAGCCGTCGTTGGATTTGAGTGAAGGTATCTTGTCAGATGCAGCAACTGCTCATCGTTTCCGACCAGAACATTCTTAAACTTTGCTTCCCATAATGGCCCTCTTCTTTTGTGTTTGACATTAAAATAACGCGTATAGCTGTTAAGAATATTGCCTATAAACTTAGATATTCCGTCATTTTCTAGTTGCTTGAGTATCAAATGAAAATGAGTTGGCATTAAACAGTAAGCGATAATTTGCACGAGATCGTTTTTATCAGCATTATATTCAGCAAGATACGTATTAAATCCAGTCCCAACACCTTTCAATAAAAGAAAATCGGAAAATCTTATTTGAGTTTCTTTCTGGTAATATCTAAACAAATGCTGCATCCGTAAATAATCAGCCTGCGTATTGAAAATTTCATACCCAGCAATGCTTTTATTCAAAATGTGATAGATCTCGCCATTTACCAAAGGTATTTTTCGCTTCATAGCTTCATAATACAAGTAATTTTAACCATTTTCAACTCACCCCTGGGGTGAGTTATTTTTGGTTAGATTCCTTATAGTACTGAGGGTTTAGGGTTTAAAAACGAAGCCCGGGCGGAGGTAAAACCTCGTATTCCCGGGCTGGTGGCTAGGCTGCCCGATGGGCAGCCATGTACATACCGAGGGCTTTCAGGCTTTCTTCCGCCTGGACCTCCTGCGAAAAGGTCACCCAGTCTTTGGCGAGGAAGTAGCCGAGCAACCACGGCACCGTGAACGAGTAGTGCAAGCGGACGCCGAAGCGGCTCTGAATCTCCTCCTCGCCGCCGAGGCGGTAGCTCGCCAGGACTACGCCTTCTTCTACGACGAGGCCCAACTCGCGGAAAGCCAGGATGCCTTCTACCTTCGTCGCTGAAGTCGCGCAGACGTCGTCAAGGAGAAGGACTCTCATCCCCGGCTTGAAGGGATCATCGGTGGCCGGGATTATCCGGCGGCCGCTCTCGTTGACCTCTTTCTTGAGCCGGAGCAGCCCCGGGCAGGTGGGCCAGAAGTCGGCAAATGCCTCGCCAAGCGGGACGCCAGCATCAGGCAGAGGCCCCACCAGATCGAAGGGCTTGACCCGATGAAAGCAGGTATAGGCCAGATGGTGGCCGATGCTTCGGAGATCCTCGGGCGTCAGTGGCTGCCTCTCGCCGCCCCTGATGTTGATGTACATTCTCGGCACAGGGGCGTCGGGACAGAGCTCGTTGTACTTGAAGGGGTGTTCAGGACCGACCTCGACAGCGTAGCGTTCGTGCAGCAGATCGGCGATTTGCCCTCTACTCAGGGCCTCATAGAGCTGCTTCTCCCGCCGTTGTGCCACGAGCTCTTTCGCCGCTTCGCGAACTGCCCAATGGGGGTCGCTGCCGGGGTTCTCATGCCAGATCTCGAAGGCCCGCGAGCCCCATTCGGTATCCTTCCCTGTCTGGTTGCCGATGACCTGAACGGCGAACCTCAGGGTGTTGTCGCCTTCTGGTACCTCGCTCACCGGATCACCTCCTCTCTTCACCAGCAGTGATCAAGCGATAAGTCAGGGCTAGCTGCTAGGCCGGGATCGGCTCCGCTTTCGCTTCATCGGTAGCTTTCTGCAGAGCCAAAGCGTAGTTAGTCATCACGACCACCGCCACGACCATCCCTGCATGACCGCACCAGGAATCTTCTCTCATCCAGAACCGGTTCTTCATCTCCACATTGAGCGCTTTCTCCTTAACCTTGCTGCGACCCCTCTTTTCTTCTTGAGGAGTCAGGAACCAGTACTTCAGGAGTTCGTGGTCAGGATTGAGCTCTCGCAGTTCTTCTGCTGCTTCATCAACCATCTCAATGGCGCTCTCGTATTCATCAGCCCAACTTCCCACTCTCTCACCTCCTTTTTCTCAGAGCAGCGATTATAGTGAATCGACCTCGTCTACGTCAGCTGACCAGCTCGTCAATGTAGTCGAGGGCATCGCCGGGCGTCAAGTCGATCTTGCGCGACAGCTCCTCGCACTGTTCCTGAAGCCTCTCCGGGGTCCGATCACCACACTTGGCAGCGACTGTCACCAACCGTTCGGTCTCCGGCCATGGGGCGATTCGATGTCCCTCGATGTCACGGGTGGACCCCATGGCCACCAGGGTCTCCCGGAGTTTGTCGCGCAACGCCCACAATTCCTTGTGCGCCCTCGACGCCGGACAGACGACTGCTTCCCCGCCAGGCCCGATCTTACAGACCTGCGAATAATCGCTGATCTCGTTGACTATTCGCATGAGCTCATCGTAAGCCTGCGTTAAGGTCAGCACCGCTTCCCTTCCTCCTCCTCGCCCTGTGGGCGGTAGATTAGATTCTACACCAAAACTGAAGGTGCTTCCTCCCTGAGCGCATACTATCTAATATAGATTATGCCGTCAATATGTCTTGACGAATTCATAACTTCTCCTTATGCTCTAAAAGAAATGAATGACTTAGTAATTTGCGGGACAATTGGGCTCGACGATATTGAGACGCCTTTTGGCAAGGTTAAATCGACTTTGGGCGGCAGCGGCATTTATGCTTCTTTGGCTGCCTCTTTTTTTATTAAACCGGGGCTTGTCAGCATTGTTGGCAAAGATTTTCCCGATGAACATTTGCAAACCCTCAAATCCAGAAAAATCAACCTCGACGGTGTCTCTAAAGGCCAAAAAACCTTTCGTTGGTCGGGTTTTTATGAGTTTGATATGAATGAGGCCAAAACCAAAAAAACCGAGCTCAATTCTTTAAAAAACTTTAAACCGATCCTACCGGCGCATTATAAAACCGCCAAATATCTCTTTTTAGCCAATATTGATCCTGAATTGCAATTATCGATCATCGAGCAAGCGTCAAAAAAAGCTTTGATTCTCATCGACACGATGAATTACTGGATCGAAAACAAAAAGCCGCAATTACTAAAAGTGATTAAGCAAGCGGATATTGTTTTATTAAACGATGCCGAAGCCCGCGAGCTTTTTAAAACCCCGAGCTTAATTTTAGCGGCTCAAAAAACTTTACAACTCGGCGCCAAATATGTCATTATCAAAAAAGGAGAGCATGGCGCCCTTCTTTTTAGTCAGAAATCCCATTTCTCGGCGCCCGGGTACCCGTGTGAAAATCTCAAGGACCCGACCGGCGCGGGCGATTCGTTTGCCGGCGGATTGATTGGTTATCTAAGTAAAAGAGGACAAATCGATGAGCCGACCATCCGCAAAGGCGTGATTTTCGGCTCGGCGATCGCCTCATATTGCGCCGAGGATTTTGGCACTTTATATCGCGATAAAATTAATTTTAAAGATATTAAGGAGCGTTATGGCATCTTCCGCGAAATCAGGCGATTTTAAAGTCAAAGATTTAAAGCTTGCCTTACAGGGCGAAAAAAATATCGCTTGGGCGTCTTCCCAAATGGGCGCATTATTAAAAATTAAAGAAAGGTTTACCAAAGAAAAACCCTTTAGAAATACGACGGTCGGCCTGGCTTTGCATGTCACCAAAGAAACTGCCGTTTTAATCGATACTTTAAAAGCTGGCGGCGCCGAGGTGGCAATTACCGGTTGTAATCCCCTTTCAACTCAGGACGATGTCGCCGCTGCTTTAGCCAAAAGAGGGATTAAAGTCTTTGCCTGGAAGGGCGAAACAAGTCAAGAATATTATGCCAATTTGGGCCGCGTTATTGATGTTTTAAAAGATGCGGTAAAAAGGGGTAGAAAAATCGCCACCATTGACGATGGCTGCGATTTGGTCAGTTCAATTCATCAGCAATATTTAGAACTTATCCCTCACCTGGTTATTGGCACCGAGGAAACAACCACCGGCGTAATCCGGCTTCGCTCGATGGAAAAGCATGAGGCTCTTAAATATCCGGTTATCGCCGTCAACGACAATAAAACCAAGCACTTATTCGATAATTATTATGGCACGGGTCAGTCAACAATCGATGGGATTTTAAGAGCCTCTTCAGTGATGATCGCGGGTAGTCACTTTGTGGTTGCCGGCTATGGCGATTGCGGTCGCGGGGTGGCAAAAGTTGCCTCTGGTTTAGGCGCACTTGTAACCGTGACTGAAGTTGATGCCGTCAAAGCCCTGCAGGCGCGGATGGATGGGTTTAAGATGATGCCGATGAGGGAGGCCGTGCGTTTTGGCAATATTTTTGTCACCGTAACCGGCGATATCAATGTGATCACCATGAAAGAAATTGCCTTAATGAAAGACGGCGCGATCTTAGCCAATTCCGGCCATTTTGATGTCGAAATTGATGTGAAAAGTTTGCGCTCCCAGGCTAAAAAAGTCGAGCAAATCCGACCTGGGTTAGAAAAATTTAGTCTGAAAACCGGCAAATCAGTCTACCTTTGCGGCGAGGGCCGTTTAGTCAATTTGGCCTGCGCCGAAGGCCACCCGTCAGTCGTCATGAGCCTTTCCTTTTCTGGCCAGTCCCTAGCACTCGAATATGGCCTTAAAAATCAGGGGCGATTAGAGCCAAAAGTCTATATTTTACCGGAGAAAATAGATCAGGAAATTGCCAAATTACAAATGGAAGCGATTGGCATTACCAAAGATGAGCTGACAGCTGAACAAAAAGAGTATTTAGCCAGTTGGGAAAGCGGGACATAGTTTTTTTCTTGACAAAGAAATAAGAAAATAATAAAATCAAAATAATGACACACAAGATTAACTCAATTATTATCGCGATTATTACTTCTCGGCGGCGGCGGTGATTTTGAGTTAAAAGCTAGATTGTAGAAAAATTACCGCCCAACAGGCGGATTTTTGTTTTAGAGACCTTCGAGATTTGCTGGGTGGGTAGGAATCCCACTTGCCCACACAAACCTCGAGGAGAAACCAGTATGTCCCAGGACACCAAGCAACCCGTCACACTCGTTGACTTCCAGATCCAGGGTGATGTTTCCGTCTCGCCTGCCACCCACGAGCAGAATACCCGATTTCGGCTCGTTGTGCACCATGGCGAGCAAGATCATACGATTGAAGGAGCGGCCACGGGAACAGAGTGTCTCAAGCTCAAGCTGTTCGAGGCACTCTACGGCTTCTTTGTCGAACGCGTCTTGCGAAACTTGCTCAGCTTCCAGCTCGGCAACGTTTCGATAAGCTTTCCGACCTTCGAACGCCCGCTCAATGGCGTGACCTGCACAGTTCAACTCTATCATCGGACGCAGAGCAAGAGGCCCGGACAGGCTTCCGGCGCTAGCGAGCTCGAGGCTTTTCTTCGCGCCCTCATCGAGGCGCTCAACAACGCCGTCCCGAACGGCGTGCACTAGCTTCGAGCGTAGCTCGCAAGAACCAGCCATCATCGGCCCCACACCTGAACCAGGTGTGGGGGCTGGTCGTATCTTTACCCCGCAAGGATAGCTTGCTTATTTTGCTGGGGTTGACAAGGAACTTGTAGTATGCTATATTATCTGGAGCTCGTCACTCGGTGGCGAACTACACCCAAGATGGAGGAAAGATCAGAAATGGACGGAACGGTTGTAAGGTTGTTAGACGAAAAGACTCTCTCTACTTCTGAAGGCAGGGTCAGACGTCTTCGACTCTGCTATGATGGCAGCCACTTCCTGGCCACTGTTCCCCTGGAAGGAAGTGCCATCCCCGGTTTTGTCCGAGAAGGTCCGTGCCACGGTCACTCCTCGGCCGAGCAAGACACCGAGATGAATCCGAACGATCTTCCTTGGAATATCCAAGCAGAGCTTCGAGTCGGAACCATCACGGTGCCAGCGGGTATCGTCGTTGTCTCAGAGCGGAGAGATCGCAGCGGAAACCCCTTCTATATCATCTTCATGCAGGGAAAGCAGATTTCCACCCAGATGCTCTTCGCAGAAGGGGCAACGGTGCTGCGGGATGGCCAATCCGTCGAAGTCCGAACTTCTCAAGACGCCAAGACTCGCACCAAGCTTGGCGGTATCCGTACCGATATCGTCTCCAACCACCATGGCAACTTCAATGTCATGGAGATCGACTTCGAGTAAGCAGGGCGACGCCGAAAGTGAGCTGACACACCCATCATAAAAGCCGTACCTAAGAAAACAAAAAGACGAACTTATTAAATTATTATGCAACGATGCACCTGTCTGTCTAACCCTAGCCCTAATGCCATTCGCATGGGGCTAGACCCAGATACTATCTCCAAGAGATGCTATGCGGGTCTAGACTCATCAAGCCCTGGAAGCTCTAAAATATCAACATCGTTGATGTACATATTCGCTCCATCGGGCAAGGGAATAGTGATCCCATTTTTCCCGAAGATACCGGCTTCAACTTCGTAGGGATACTTGATGAGCTGAAAAGTCCCTCGCCGATAAACCATTGATCCCGGTTTAAGAATCACTTTTGCTCCTGCTTTGACTTTTTCTTCTATTTCACCCCCGCCTTGCCGATAACCGGCTTCTTTCTCAAAATAAATTCTCTCGGCCTGCCCTTGATCTTCGGGGGTTTCAAAAACTTGAGTTTCGATTTGGCAAAATTCCTCAAAAGTCCTCGCTCTCAAAGGTTGTGCTTCTTGCTCTTCGCCTTTTAGTTCTTCGGGCATTTTATCTCCTATCGAATTGTCGTCATCTTAAATGATAATCAATTTATTTAATTTTTAACAGCCCTCTCATTTGCTTCATCCTCCGCCACCTTCTCTTTTCTCTGGCGCTCTCTTAATCCCCTCAACCCATTGAGGGGATTGGATAAGGAATACTTTTCAACGGCTCACCCTTCGATTTCCTCAGGGCAAGCCCCTGAGCCGTTGGATTTTATGGAGTTTGCCAGATATAATTGAGGTATGCAAGCTGCATTTATCTTAATTAGTTCCATTTTAGTCTTCTTATCATATCTTATTTATGAATGGTCAATTGTGGTGGGAAAAACCAGACCGCATCGGACCACGAGATTTGTGATTATGATAATTGCCGCCTTGGGCACTGCTTCCTTGTTTGCCGCCCACGATAAAGTGGCTATTTGGCTTCTGGGGATTTGTGCTCTACAATCAGTAGTCGTCTTCGGTCTTTCGCTTAAATGGGGTATGGGCGGCTGGGCAAGAACTGATTTGTTTTGTTTATTTATCGCGGCAATAGGAATCGCATTTTGGAAGATCACTGATAACCCCGCTCTTGGGCTTTACGCCGCGATTGCCGCCGATTTTGCCGGCATGGTTCCAGCGCTCATTAAAACCTACCGACTCCCCCATACCGAATATTGGCTGTCTTATGTTTTTGATGTCTTGGCTGCTGGCTTTACCCTTTTGGCAATTCAGAATTGGGAAATTCAAGGATATTCCTTCCCGCTCTATATTCTTCTTTTAAATCTGGCAATGTTAGCACTAATATTAAAACCAAAATTATCGTTCTCAAAAACCTAATTTTTCTCTGGCGCTCTCTTTTAATCCCCTCAATACTGTGAGGGGATTACTAACCCCTACACCCTAACCCCTTGCCACTAATTTTAGGGGGCGTATGATTTGGGCTTAAATGAGAATGCGCCCGCCGGAAACCCGGCGGGCGCATCAGTTACTCCTTCCTCCACGATTCGATCGCCACCACCGTCTCGTCGACGGCGGGAGTGTGTTCGCGAACTCCGATGACGAAAGTACAACTGCCATCGGGATTCGTTTGAGCAATCGTCGTGGTCTTGTCGATACCGCGACGATCGAACTCTGCAAGGACTTTGGCCAGAAGGCCGACGTGGTTCTCTTCCGCCGGGAAGTTCAGTACCACGTTGTGGCGCTGAAGATCAGCTTCCAAGCGAATGAGTTGGAGGGTGCGAGTCTCCAAGGCCTTGAGCATATCGGGAGGGATGAGCGTGCGTGCAATGGAGAGTTCCGCCTCGATTCCCTCGATATCTCCTGTCCTCACACGGTCTCCCAGGTCTCTGACAGCCTGCCGGATCACCGTGAGAACATCCAATGTCTGTGGATGCCCCTCCAAGATCTCGGCTGCCACCTTCGCTCCACCGGCCGTTCGTATTACTGACCTCGCCAGGAAACGGCCGGGCGGTCCAGCGATAGTGATGCCCCTTTCGAGCTCGTTTCCTGCGGTTTGCTGCCAGACCCGACTGCTAAAGTAGGCCAGCGCCATGTGAAGTACCTGGCTAACCGTCGTCGTGCAATCATGCTCATCATCCTCCAGTTCGTGGATGAATGGCTGGTAGGGTACAAGTCGGCTCTTCAGCCACTGTTCCCAATGCTCACTTTTCTCACCCTCAATCTTCAAGGTGATGTGCTGACCACGCAGCGTCTCGCGAAGCGGCGATTCTGGTCGGAAGTGGAAGTGGAGATGGGCCAGTGTCACCCCTTTTTCGAGAATCTGCTCGCGGCCAGTTCGCTTGCCATGCGGGGCCTCAACCGAAGTTCCATGCACCAGGAGCGTCCCCGGCCTCATGTTCTCGGCAGCGAGCTTGAGTAGTTCGTTGACCTCTCCGATCGGACTGGTTACGACGAAGACGACATCCGCCTTTCCCGCCGCTTCAGGAAGCGTGAGACTGGAGTTTCGTTCGATGAAAAGCACTTCGTATCCCAGATGGGTGAAGTGCTCCACCAAAGTCCGTCCGACGATACCGATACCGACAACGGCGATGACCATGGTGTCACCTCCCCATGTAGGGTAAGCCAAGCATCAAACTCGGCCTTCGATTATACTCTTCGACTATCAAAATAGCAAGATAAGTTGTCCTATCTAGAACAGAGGTGTATGATTTGGGCAGGATGTGATATAATAGAAATGGATTTTCAATCCATTTGAATAAATCTGGTGAAAATATGAAAACAATACAAACTCAAGATCTCTCAAAAATCTTAAAACCATATTCGAATGAATGGGTAGCCCTCTCTGAAAAAGCTAATAAAGTGATAAGTAGTGGTCAAGATTTATCGCAAGTAATAAAAGAGGCTCATAAAAAGGGTGAAAAGCATCCAGTTGTCACTAGAGTTCCAAAAGATTATGGTAATTATGTATTAGGCTTGTAATGGCCTTCAAATTTGCTTATAAAAAATTTCCACAAAACCCAAATGATGCCTTTCCGGACCACAAACAAGCTCAACGCCCGGTAATTCCTATTACAGTAAAATATGAAGATAAAGAGATAAATTATCTCGCTCTCATTGATTCCGGAGCGGATTTTTGTATCTTTCACGGTGAAATCGGACAAGTCCTTGGCCTTGAGATCAAAAACGGTAAAAAACTTGAATTTTTTGGCGTCACTGGTGAAAAAGAGTCAGCTTATTTTCATGAAATTACGATCAATGTCGGCGGACACGACAAACATTGCTATTGCGGTTTTTCTGAATTTGATAACAGTAAACTGCCTTATGGGATTTTAGGCCAAAGAGGATTTTTTGATATGTTCAAAATAACAATGGATTATAGAAAAAATCGAATTGAACTAACAGCAAATTAAGATATCCCAATAAAAGGATTATATGAGCTTAAGTATTGGAATCGTCGGCCTTCCCAACGTTGGCAAATCCACATTATTTAATGCCTTAGTCAAAGGCCACCAGGCTAAAGTGGCGGATTATCCTTTTACCACGATTGAACCGAATGTGGGCATGGTTGAAGTCCCGGATGAGCGGCTCGCAAAGCTCGGCGTAAACTTAAATATAAAAAAAGTTATCCCGGCGACAATTAAATTTATTGATATTGCCGGTCTTGTCAAAAACGCCCATAAAGGCGAGGGTTTGGGCAATCAATTTTTAGGCCATATCCGGGAGGTTGATGCGATTATTCACGTTTTGGATGGATTTTCTAAAGATTCCAATCCCCTCCTTCGCCAAGGCTTCGGAGGGCAAGCCGATGAGGCCAAAGAAATTGTCAATATCGAGCTTGAATTGGCCGATATCAAAAAGCCGACTTTATATGTTTTAAATGTTCCCGAAGATAAAATTAATCAGCCCGCGCCGAAAGATACTATTATTATTTGCGCTAAAATCGAAGAGGAACTCACCGATCTCTCCGACAATGAAGCCAAGCAATATTTAGAATCTTTCGGTCTCGGCCAATCGGGGTTAGTTCGATTAATCAAGGAGTCCTATAAACTTTTAGATCTCATTACTTTCTATACTTTAATCCTCCATAAACAAATCCAGGCCTGGCCGATTTTAGCCGATACAAAGGCCCCCCAAGCCGCCGGCAAGGTTCATACTGATATGGAGCGCGGCTTTATCGCCGCTGATGTTTGTCACTATATTGATTTAATCGATGCTGGGGGCTGGCAAGAAGCCCAACATAAAGGCAGGCTCCTTACCCAGGGCAAAGACTATATTATGCAAGACGGCGATATTATCCATTTTAAATTTAATGTTTAGGATACTTTCATCCCGCCAACGTCCCGTTTCGCCTGCTCGATTTGCTCTGCGGTCATTTGACGAGTAACCTTTTTCCACTCCCCATAAAGCCCGGGATTTTCTTCTTCAAAAGCCTTTAAAACACTTGCATCATCGCCGGGATGATCTGCAAAAAAATCTTCCGCCCGAGCTTGAATGCGATACTCATATCTCTCTTGCGCGGTTCTTTTGGAGTTTGCCGCTTCTCTGCGATAATGTTCTGCGCGCCGAGCAGCATGTTGGGCCTCTACACGATGGATGGATTCCCTGTCAATCGAACCAACAAATCGTTTTGTCTTCTCCGGTAATCTGTCAGACTCACTGCGCACATCCTCTCGCAGATCTCTTTGAGGCTGGCCCATTTCCGGCGCTCTAAAATTTTTATCAGCCTCACTCGGCCCAGCTTCCGGATTATCAATTCCCATTTTTATCCTTTCTGGTCTCCATACTACACTATTTGACAATAAAAATGAACCAAACTATATTGAATTTATGCCGAAGAAAAATATTACAATCGATGATCTGGCCGCCATGACCCAAAGAGGTTTTACGGAAATTAATAAAACAGTCAAAGAGGGGTTCGAAAAGGTCAATAAAGATACTAAAAGTCTCCAGGATGGTCAAGAACAAATTAGACTTCGATTAGATAATGTTCCCTATCGATTTGAATTTATAGAACTCCAAAAACGTGTTCAATTTATTGAAAAGAAAATGGGCATCCGGCCCTGAAAAGGTCTCGTCAAAACCCAAGGTAAAGATTACATCATCCAAGACGGCGATGTTGTTCATTTTAAGTTTAATGTTTAGAACGAAGGGCTCGCCCGGTGGGGCGAGCCGATCCTACAAAGTCCTGGTAGCGGTTGCTACCATGGGCGGTGCGCCCAAGAAGATAGTAGTCCTTGGCGATAGCCACTGGTTACCATTCCGCGGCTCTTTGCGCCCAGTCGGTCAAAAGCCTTTTCCAGGTAGGAGTTGACCGACCATCGGAAGGTGACTTGGCTAATCTGGGCGAGCAGAAATCGCAGGCAGGTTATGCCATCGATTCTAACGAGCAAGATCATCCTTCTCACGGCGACCTCCTCTACCACAAGGGTCTCAGCCATCGCTAACTATATTATGACATAGTTAGGCATAAAAACATAGTTGAGATATACCGCCGTTTCATACTTGCATATTTTCTTCTTATCTGTTATATTGATTAGGCAATGAATCAATACGAAATTACGATTATTACCAAAGAATCCTTCGACACAGCTCAGGGTAAAAATCTCAAAGGCGAGCCGGCCAAAAAAGAAATTGAGAACTTGGGCGGTAAAGTTTTGAATATCACCGAGCCAGATCAGCGACAATTCGCCTATCAGGTAAAGAAAGAGGGTTCTGGCTATTACACCACGATAGTTTGCGAAGTGGCGCCGGAAAAGGTCCTTGAACTTAATAAAAGATTAGGCCTTAATGCTGATGTTTTACGCCATTTAATTATTACCTATAAAGCAGCAACGACCGTCGCCCCAAAACCCCGGGGGGAGGAGATCGCAAAACCTGTTAAAACCGAAATTACAGCTCCATCACCAGAAGAAATCGTGGTCGCAAAACCTGCTGAAACTGAGATCATCTTAACCCAAGAAGCTAAGCTCGCCAAAGAAATCGTCCCCACTCCAGCTGCTTCGGAAAAAGAAAAGAAGGCAAAACCTGTTCAAAAAGCGGCGGAGAAAGAAGAGGAACCAAAGCCTAAAGTTATTGAAAAACCAGCCAAAAGAAGTAGAGAAGCCGAAGAAGTCATCCAAAAAGATTTGTCAGCCGAGGATCGCTTAAAAGCATTAGATAAGAAGCTCGATGAGCTTCTAAAGGAGTAAAGTGTTTAGTCTTAATCGAGCCCAAATTGTCGGTAATGTTACCAGAGATCCAGAATTGCGTTATACCCCTAACGGCCAGGCTGTTTGTTCATTTGGCGTGGCCACCAACCGGCGCTGGCGCGATAAAGACGGCAACAACCAGGAACAAGCAGAATTCCATAACATTGTTTCTTGGGGCAAGCTCGCCGAATTGATGGGACAATTAGTCCACAAAGGCACGAAAATCTATCTCGAAGGCCGTTTACAAACACGTTCTTGGGAAGGCCAAGACGGCGGCAAACGCAACCGCACCGAAATTGTGATGGATGATTTCATTGTCTTTACCCCTAAAGGGGCGATACCTTCTGAACCGAGTGCGGATATCGAAGAATTTCCTGCCTCCGCCTCCTCCGACACTAACCTGCCTGCCGGCAAGGCAGGAGCTACGGAGGACAAGAAGGCTACGACGGGTATGCCAACTGAAGAAAAAGAAAAGCCAGAAAAGATTGCTAAGGACGAAGAAAAACCCACGAAGAAAGCAAAAGAAGAAACCGAAGAGGACGAAATAAATTTAGACGACATACCATTCTAATCCGACGAATCTTTTATCACCAATAATCACGAATAAAGATACATTGGAGACATATGCCAAGACCACCAATGAACAATCGAAGACGACCATACAGTTATACACCAAAAAAATGTAACTTTTGTCGCAAAAAAGTTGATATTTTAGACTATAAAGATGTTAATACTATGCAAAAATACCTCACACCTTGGGGCAAGATGAAGGCTGGCCGCGACACCGGCACTTGCACTCGTCATCAGCGGATGCTCAGAGACGCGATCAAACGGGCAAGATTTATGGCGTTGCTTCCTTACGTCAAAAGATAGAAATTAGTTAAAAGAAAGTGGAAATTGGTATGGAGATTTGAAATCAGAAATAGGTTACCATTTTCCAATTTCTGTTTTCTATACTAATCTCCTTTTTGCTCTAACCTTTTTCTTATTCATATGCTTACCATCAACGATCTCAAAATTGGCACGAAAGTTAATTTCAATGGCCAGCCAATGGTCGTTATTTTTGCCCAACACTCAAAACTTGGCCGCGGCGGGGGGATTATGAGAACGAAACTTAGAAACCTTATTAACGGGACAATTATCGAAAAAACCTTCGCCGGGGCGGAAAAACTCGAAGAGGCCGAACTTGAGACTAAAAAGGCCCAATATTTATATCACGATCAAAATAGCTACTATTTTATGGATTCGAGCTCATTCGAACAATTCTCGCTGGATAAAAATCAATTGGGCGATACTACTCGCTTTCTGAAAGAAAGTGCGGATGTTGATATTATTTACTTCGATAGTAAGCCAATCAATGTCAATTTACCCATCAAAATCGCGCTCGAAATAACCTATACTGAACCCGGTTTTCGCGGCAATACGACTTCAAATGTTTTAAAACCAGCGACCCTCGAAACCGGCGCCCAAATCCAAGTGCCTATTTTTATTAAAACCGGCGATAAAATTGTGATTGATACGAGAACCGGAGAATATGTCAGTCGGGCATAGCCCTCCCAAATTCCAAGCACTAAATCCTAATTTCTAAACAATATCTAATTTTCTAAATTCCAATGTTTAAAACAGTTGTGATTTATGATTTGGAATTTATTTCGGATTTAGGATTTAGAATTTAGGATTTGCTGGCTTTATGTTATCATAAAGCCAGTTATGTTTATCGAAGCCAAAAAACTTATTGGGTTGCCGGTGGCAGCAACCGATACTCAATCGAAAGTCGGTGAAATCCGACAAGTTTTAATTGACCCAGAAAACGGCCGTTTGCTCGGGTTTTTGGTGGCGACTGGCGAGCTTTTTGGGCCGAGAAAAGTGCTTTCTGTCATTGACATCAAAGAGTGGGATCCGAATGGCATTGTGGTTACCTCGATTGAAAATCTCATTGGCAAATCAGAAATTGTTAGAATCAAAGAAATTCTTAAACAAAAAGTCTTTATTTTGGGTATGAAAGCAGTCACTGAATCAGGAAAAAGTTTGGGCAAAGTGGAAGATATCCTGCTTGATACGGACACAGAATGCGTGGTTAAATATTATTTAAAAGATCTCATGCAATCCCGCGTTTTTCCGGCGGAGAAAGTCGTCAAAATTGAAAAACAGATTGTTTTTTCCGATGACACCGCCGAAATTCCCACCGATGCGGCTGGGGCGATAAACACGGCATAACGAATTAATTGACAAGCGATTTACTTAGGTAGATATTGAAATCGCTATGCTCAAGAAGGACTTTAGCCGCAAAGTCTTACAGATCGTCTCAAAAATCCCGGTAGGGAAATTGATGACCTATTCTCAAGTGGCCAAACTCGCCGGTTCGCCACGCGGTTATCGAGCCGTCGGCAATATTCTAAGTCAAAACTATCGTGCCAAAGATTGGCAACTACCTTTAAAAGAGTTTGAGCCCGTCCCCTGCCACCGGGTGATTCGCTCGGATGGCAATGTCGGCGGCTATGCCAGGGGGACACGCGCCAAAGAAAGAATCCTCGAAGCCGAAGGTCATGTGGTTGATAAAGGTAAAATCAAGTTACCGAACTTGGCTTAAAAATTTCAAATACTTGACAAATTTTTGGACTCATTGGATGATAGTCTTAGAACACATAACTTAATTTTTAAGTTATGTTCGAAGGAGGGTTTTGCAATGATTAAAATCAAAGACACGGGCCAATTTGAGTTTCTTTTCGGCAAAAAGAAAGCCCAGTTTTTACGTTACGCCGATGAGCAAAAAAGTTTTTATCAAGCCCAAGCCGCTTCTGATTTGGGCTGGACTATCGGCGCGGTTCAATACTACTGCCGCGGTTTTACGAAACACCATTTTCTAAAAAACAAACCTACGTCCTATAAAACCTACTATCGTTTTAACGAAGACGCGCTCTCACATCTTTTTTAAACTTTTTCAATATTTTTTAAACGGTCTCTCTCAAACTACGATTAATTTTTAAGTTATAGCCGTCAGGATAAAACATGCTTTAGCGTGTTATATTTGTTGAGGTTTACCTCTATATTAATCCCCTCAATAGTGTGAGGGGATTATTAATATCAAAGAAAACCGCCCACTTCACTTTGCTCAGTGCAAGCTAGGGCGGTCTTCTTTTATCTTTTAAGATAGGACACTTTTAATTAAATCCGGTTTATAACCTTCAATAATGATTTTGAAAGTTATATATGCAATCGGCATCTTCTTAGGAAATTCTTTTTTTAATAAGAGGCTGACAACCTCTAAAGTATGGATACCTTCGGGTACTTCTTTTTCAAGAGATATTTTTCGCCGATTTCTATGATCTTTCTTCGCCAGCTCAATACCAAATAAACGATTTTTTGATTGGTCGCTTAAGCATGTTCCGTAAAGATCGGTCGCTAAAACGGGGTGGTCGAAAAATGTTTTTTCGCTGACTTTCCGGCCATATATTAACGAAAATTTTATTATTTCTTCCAGCCCCTTCGTGGCAATAGCAGATTGGGTCATAAAATCACAACCAATGCCGGCCGATAAACCCGCCCCAAGGGCATAAATATTTTTTAAGGCTGCGGAAATTTGACCGGCATCAACATCGCTGCTAAAACTAGCGTTAATAGCTGTCATTTCAAATAACTTGGCTATTTTTCGTGCCGATTTTAAATCCCGGCTAAAAGCAGTGCCAAAAGTCGGCGATTCTTCTAGAATACCTTTAGGGAAAGCCGCGCTGACAAACTGAACAAAAGGATTTGATTTATTTTTCATTATGTGGCTTGGCAAAAGAAGTTTGTTATCTTTTGTCGTTTCGATAGTTTTGGAAACATTGACAATAACAGTTCCGACAGGGATGTAAGCCTTCCACGCGTTCCACGATTCAATTAGCGAACTTCCGGGAATTACCCAAAACAGAATTTCATTATCTTTGGCTTCATCCTTATTATCAGTAATCTTGATATTTTTAGGGATTTTGTAATCCAAAAGTTGAGGGCTTGTTCTACTTGATAATAATTCTTTTAATTGCTCGGATAAACAGAATATTTTAATTTTTCTTTCGGGGGAATTGAGAGCTAAAGCTAAAGTAACGCCGAAACGCCCGGCGCCGATAAAACCAATGGTTTGTTTTGCCATAATTTTACTTTATCACATTAATTTTATATACAAGAAAACCGCCCTTCCCACTTCGGAAGTGTCATTAGAGAATGCATTGGGTTATGTTCTCCATATATCTTCGCGATACACTATTATAAGAGAGGGATAATTGAATTTTGCATTAAATTTGATAGTATGTTAGTGGCTGGTTTGACAATCGGAGAACTTCTCAAAGGAGGTTCAGCCTTGTCAACCCGACTGATGATCGCAGTTTGCGGTGGCAGAGAGATTAAAACCGAACCTGAATACGCTAACGCAGGACGGTTGGCCTAGACCATTGGCCGTGATCTTGCTCAAACCGGACGATTCGACATCGTCTTCGGCGCTTGTCCCGGTTATGCCGATTGCGTGGCCAGATCCTTTCTCGCCGTGCAGGCTAAAGGAACACGAATCATCGGCCTTTCTCCATGGAACGATGAGAAGGAACACAGGTCATCGGGCTACCCGCATCATCAAGGAATAGAATATCGATTCACCGGAACATGGAGTCGTAGCTCGGACATCATCGGTGGGTCTGATGCCGCCGTCTTCTTTCCCGGCGGGGCAGGAATAGGAAACGAGTTCTATCTAGCAACGTTTTCCTTTCACCGACCAGCGCTCATCGCCGGGAGACCCTTCGAAAAGGTTCTGAGAGCATGGATGGAACGGGGGCTGACCCCTGACCAACGAAAGAAAACCCAAGTCGAGGTTTTCGAAGATGCCGCTGGGCTTCTTGAACTCCTCGACAGACTTTCGCCAGTCAGCAAACCTCACTGGTGGCAGCTTTGACCAGCGACGCACTTCTTCGGCCGCCCACTCGGGGGCGGCCGTTTCATATTATCAAAGAAAACCGCCCTTTTTCTCGGACGGTCTTCTTTATTTTTTATAAAAATATGTTTTCTGCTGAAAAGAGTGTTTTCTTCCTAAATTTTGATTTTTGAGATTTAAGCTTTAAGTTTGTAAACCTTCGGCTTACATCCCCATCGGCATTCCGCCGCCCATGCCCGACATATCAGGGGCCGGTGATTTTGGCTCTGGCAATTCAGTAACAACCGCTTCCGTCGTTAAAATCGAAGCGGCAACCGAGGCGGCGTTTTGTAAAGCAAGTCTGACAACTTTGACCGGATCAATAATACCGGCTTTGATCATCTCGACATATTCATCAGCGGCGGCATCGTAACCGATACCTTTACTCTGACGCTTGACTTCTTCAATCACAACCGAACCGTCTTTACCAGCATTAATGGCAATCTGTCGCATTGGTTCTTCCAGCGCGCGGCGTAAAATATTAACACCGATTTTTTCATCGCCTGTGACGGCGACATTATCTAGAGCTTTGATGCAGTCAGCCAAGGCCACGCCGCCGCCAGAGACAATTCCTTCTTCAACCGCCGCTTTGGTTGCGTGCACCGCATCATCAATTTTATCTTTTTTCTCTTTGAGCTCAACTTCGGTAGCGGCGCCAACTTTGATCACGCCAACGCCACCAGCAAGTTTAGCTAAGCGCTCTTCGAGCTTCTCACGGTCGTATTCTGAAGAAGATTTTTCAATCTCTGATCGAATTTGCTTGACACGATCCTTAATCTTATTTTGTGATCCCTTACCCTCAATAATCGTGGTTTTATCTTTATCAGCAACAACTTTTCTCGCCTGACCTAATTTATCGATCGTCGTATCTTCGAGCTTGGCGCCCTTTTCTTCGGAAATAACTTCACCACCGGTTAAAATGGCAATATCTTCGAGCATGGCTTTTCTGGTATCGCCAAAACCTGGCGCTTTGACAGCTAGAACAGAGAGCACGCCGCGAAGCTTATTGACGATCAAGGTGGCTAAGGCCTCACCGTCAACTTCTTCAGCGATAACGACCAATTCTTTTTTACCAGCATTAGCCAAGACCTCTAACAATGGCATAATTTCTGAAATAGCGGAAATCTTTTTGTCGGTAAGTAAAATATTAGGATCTTCTAAAACTGCTTCCATTCTGCCCGTGTCGGTCATCAAGTAAGGCGAGACGAAACCTTGATCGAATTGCATCCCTTCCACCACCTCTTTATCTAAACCAACAGTTTGAGATTCTTCAACGGTGATGACGCCATCACGGCCAACCATGTCCATGACCTCCGCGATCAGACTGCCGACTTCAGCATCGGCCGCCGAAATAGCGGCAACTTGGGCAATCTCATCTTTACCGGTTAATTCTTTAGCCTGATCTTTTAATTGCTTGGTTACTGCCTCAACGCCTTTTTCGATGCCGCGACGAACCGCCATCGGGTCAGCACCGGCAGTAACATTTTTTAAACCTTCGTTAACCATAATCTGGGCTAACAAGGTGGCTGTGGTTGTGCCATCGCCGGCGACATCATTTGTCTTGGTGGCAACTTCTTTAACTAACTGGGCGCCCATATTTTCAAACGGGTCTTTGAGCTCGATTTCTTTGGCGATAGTAACACCATCATTTGTTAGATGAGGTGCGCCAAAGCCTTTGTCAAGAAGAACGTTGCGGCCCTTTGGCCCGAGAGTCACCTTGACTGAATCGGCTAAAATATTTACTCCTTTTTTGATTCCCTCTCTTGCTTGGTCGGAAAATTTAATCTGTTTAGCCATTATTGCGCTCCTTTTAGTCGCTTCAAATTCGAAGCACTAAATTCAAAATTATTTGTAATTTATTATTTGTTATTTGTTTAGGATTTAGATATTAGGATTTCGGATTTCTTGCAATTTTACTCTAAAATTGCAAGCACATCTTCTTCTTTTAAAATCATGACTGTCTCATTATCAAGCTTTAATTCTTCGCCGCCGTATTCACGATATAAAACCATATCACCTATTTTGACTTGCGGCGGCACCAAATTGCCATCTTCATATTTACCTTTACCCACGGCAACAACTTTTCCCTTTTGTGATTTTTCTTTGGCCGTATCGGGAATAATAATGCCTGATTTAGTTTTTGATTCTTGCTGGGTTGGTTTGACGACCACTCTGTCAGCCAATGGTTGGATTTTCATAATTTTCCTCCGGAAAATTTCCTACTAATTTACGAATCTTGTTACGAATATACGAATTGCAAATATTTATAATTTGTATATTTGTATGCTGATTTGTATATTCGTATTTGGCTTTTGATTTTATCATAGGTGCAAAAAAACTTCAAGAGTCTTCTTAAAGTTTTTTGCGACGGAAGTCGGAAGGGGGATAACCGACTTCCATCACACACAATTTTATCGTAACAATTCTTTTTGTCAAGACCTCAAAAATTATCTTTTGGCGGATGGAAACGAAGCTCTTGGCCAGAGATATAAATCTGGCCTTGCGAAGACATCTGGGTCCGTGGATCCCGTAAAATTCTTCTGATTTGATAGGTGCACAAACGCTTTTCTCCCCAATCATTGAAAATCAGTTCATATAAAGCCTCAAATAACCATCTAAATACAAATGCTACAATAGTAATGATTCTCTGCCTTACGTTAGTATCAATATTTTGAAATTGGTATCCCCTATCTACGATCCACTTATTGGCTTCGATGAATTTTTTAGCCAGCCCACGGGATTGATATAAAATTTTCATATTTGAATAATCTTTAGCATTCTTAATATTCTTTGGCCCAACCGCTAAATGATCCTCAGTTTGATAGCAGTTTAAACAGATCCTACCGGCGATTTTCCCATCATATCGGCGATAGCCAGCAAGATGAGTCAAAATACTGACAAAAGCCCGGCCAGTCCAGAGTCGGCCGGATTTTAAAACGATAAAAAAATCAACATCCGATTTTTCTTTAGCTTCCCCCCTTGCCAAAGAACCGGTCAGGCCGATCATCCGAACGAAAGGAGTAAATGATAATATCGCAGCGATAATTTTGGCACGCCGGAAATATTTTTGTTGGATAACTCTGTTATTCATAATAACTAATTTCTAATTGATCTAATTGATCTAATCAATCCTCAATTTCCCAATACCCAATGTCTAAATTTTAGTCATTGAGCCATTGGGGTTTACTTAGATTAATTAGAATAATTAGGTTAATTAGACATTCTCAAACCGCTTGTATCATACTACTAATATTGCTAAAATATGACCAGGAGTAAAGTATGCGCATTTTTTCCGGCATTCAGCCTTCCGGCGAGTTTCATCTTGGTAATTATTTAGGGGCAATGAAAAATTGGGTTGAACTGCAAAATCCGCCAGCTGGCGGAAATGCGTGCATTTTTTGTATTGTTGACTACCATGCTATTACCGTGGATTATCCCCCTAAAGAGCTACCAGAAAGGATAATTAATGCGACCAAAGATCTTCTGGCCGTCGGCATTGATCCAAAAACATCAATAATATTTTTACAATCCGACCGGCCAGAGCACACGGAACTGGCCTGGCTTTTAAATACGATCACGCCGATGGGCGAGCTTAACCGCATGACGCAATTCAAAGAAAAAAGCGAAAAACATGAGCGATTAGTTGGTTTGTTTGATTATCCGGTGCTTATGGCCGCCGACATTTTGATGTATAAGGCTGAAGGTGTGCCGGTGGGCGAAGATCAGGTCCAGCATGTGGAACTCGCCCGCGACATCGCCCGGCGGTTTAACTCTAAATTCGGCCAAACGTTCGTCGAACCAAAAGTTTTGCTCAATGAAACAAAAAGAGTGATGGGTCTGGATGGCAAAGGGAAAATGTCGAAATCCAATGCGCCTTCGACCTATATTGCCTTAAACGATAGTCCAGATGTTATCCGCCAAAAAATCGCTTTAGCCACGACTGATACTGGTAACGACGCCGAAATATCGGCTGGGACAAAAAATCTTATCGGTTTAATGGGTATTTTTGCCGGAAAAGTTGCCGAAGAAAAATATCAAAAAGAACGTGAGGCGGGTACGATTAAATATTCCGAGTTTAAGCCGGAACTGGCTGAAGCCATAATTAAAGTGCTCGAGCCAATTCAAAAGAAGCGCCAAGAAATTACTGATGATGAAGTAAAAACGATACTATCCGATGGCGCTCTGAAACTATCCGCTCCGGCGCAAAAAACAATCCAAGAAGTAAAACAAAAAATGGGGTTAATGATACCATAGGAAGAAAAGAGGGACAGATGAATTATTTACTTTGGGGTTTTCCTTGGTATGCCTGGTTAATTTTCCTAGTTGGTTTTGCTTATATTGGATTTGTTTTGTGGTTTTGCGTCTTTGGTTCAACTCAAAATTTTAATAAAAAAACTCATAAATATTGTTTTTTAATCATTATTTTTACAATCGTCCTAATTCTCGCCAATATCTTGACTATTGCTCTAGTTCTATAAATCTTTCTAATTAAAATTAATGTTCTAATGTGCTATTATCTAGTTAGCATCAACGACCAGTCGCAAAGGAGGTCATCTGATGCCCGACTACATGTTGTTGATGACTGGACCTGATCTGCACCTTCAGACGAACATCTGCCTCGATGGAAGGCGGAAAAGCTGGGCTATCTCTGCTACTCTCGAGCCGTTGCCAGGTTTCATCGCCGAGCCTATCGAGGCTGAGGTGAGGCTCTCTGCAGCCTGCCGGGGTGCACCGCCGCAACACGGCGATGTGACGATCCTGGCCCTGGCAATAAAGGCGACCTACGTCCTCACCGAGTCGCCAGAAGGCTCGGGCATCCTCGCGAACGAGGGTGCCGAGACCAAGTTCCATCTCTTCTCTCTCTCTGGCTAGGCCTTTTGGCCGGTCCACGCCCAGCCGCTGATCGCGGCTGGGCGGTTCGTTTCTAATTGATTTTTAAATTTTAGAGTACTATAGTAATAATTAGCCAGGACCTGCACCTTGGCAATCCTTTATTCGAGGGAGGCTGGGATGGAAAGTAACTGGCATATCAGTTTGGCCGCATTCCTATTCGACCTCTGCAACTGGCTTGATTCGACTTGGAGGGATTTCATCAGTGACATGATGGAGCATCAAACCTTCGTCATGGCACTCGCCTGGGCCCTCTTCGTCAGTCTACTTCTGGCACCGAGCTACCCGGCCGCGGGTTTCCTTGTGCCCGTCACGGGTTTCATGTTCTTGCTCGGCTATGTCTTCTCGGACATCCGCAGGCGACTCAGAAAGGAGGAATGTGATGCTTCGTGACCAGGACGATCGCGCGCGTGAGTCACCCCAGGTTCCTTCTAAGGAGGAGCCCTTCCCGACTGATCCGGCGAGGACTCCAGAAGGGCCTGTGCTAACGACCGAAGCCTGGCTCATCGCCCACCGCCGTCGCGAGGAGCAGCGCCGGTACGGCCACTGGAGTGAGTGATGTCTTCCGACTGTTCCAAAGCTGACGGCCAACGCCGTCATCCACGCCAGCCGCTACGCGCGGCTGGCGTTTCGCTTTAATTAGAACTTTTTATTTCCCAAAATACTCTTTGGCGTAACCAATCAGGACTTCTGCCTCTTTTTTTGTTTTAGCTTCTGCCATCAAGCGCAAATTTGGCTCAGTCCCGGAAAAACGGATCAAAAGCCATGAGCCATCAGTAAAAAACAGTTTCAAACCATCGTCTGTTCTTGTTCTGACGACTTTCCGACCCAAGACTTCTTTCGGCGGATTTTTGACGAGTTCTCCGCCTTTGACATTTTTAATTTTTTCAAAACCCTGGTACTCAAAATGGACATCTTCACGAAGATAGATAAATTCGCCACCAGCTTCGGCTTTAGCCATTTTGATGATTTCCGAAATCGGTTTAGCGATGTCGATCATCAAACTTAAAATCAAAAGGTGAACTAATTGTGAATCACGAACTAAAATAAAACTCGGAATCGCCGAACCGCCGGACTCTTCGCTCCCCAAAATCGCCCCGGTCTCTTTCATTTTTTCACCAATCCATTTGAAACCAACTTTGGTTTCGAAGTAAGGAAGGTGATATTTTTTGCATAAATTCGGCACCATCACGGTGTGTGTAATCGAACCAACGATCGGTCCCCGCTGACCTTTAATTTTGACTAAGTAATAAGCTAAAAGCAAAAAAACTTCATGAGAAGTAATCATTTCGCCGTGTTCATCAACCGCCCCCACCCGATCAGCATCGCCGTCAGCAATCAAGCAAACATCATAGTCACTTTGTTTCATTTTTTCAATCGCATCAACAATATTTTTTTCTTTAACCGGCTCGGGCGGCACGCCACCGAAATTGGGATCAATCTTTTCATTAATCGGATCAATCTGAATTTTGCCCCCGGCCAAAATCTCACCTAAATACCCTGCGCCCGAACCGTGCATGGTATTATATAAAACTTTTAGGTCGGCTTTTTTGATTTTTTCGACATCGACTACCTTTTTTAAGGCTGCGAAATATGAAGGTTTCGGATTAAAAATTCCAATTAATGCTTCTTTTTTTGCTTTTTCGAAAGGCTTAGTTTTAATTTGGTCAGTTTTTAAACTCTCCAAACTTTTAATGAATTGATCCGTAACCGTATCTGGCGCTCCAGAAGAGTCTTCAATCATATATTTCAGCCCCAGAAATTCCGGCGGGTTGTGAGAGGCGGTAAACATTATCCCACCGTTGGCATTTTTCGCCAAAATTGAAAAAGCCGCTGTTGGCGTCGGGCAAGGCTTATCAATCAAATACACTTTAATATCATTTCCGGCCATCACTTCAGAAGCCAATTTGGCGAAAACATCGGCTTTTCGCCGACCGTCATAGCCGATAACAATCGTTTTTAGGTTTTTATCTTGATAATACTTGGCGATAGCTCCAGCGACCAGCTTGACATTTTCTTCACTAAAATCTTGATCAATAATCGCCCGCCAGCCATCGGTTCCAAATTTAATTGACATTTAAAACCTCCAAAACATATAATTTTTTAAACCATACCAATATTTTATGCATTTTGGCGGTATTTGACAAGCATCTTCCTTTCTTGATATCTTAAAGAGGGCTAGATGAGGGAAATTTCTAAATCCTAATTTCTAATTTCTAAACAATATCTAATGTTCTAAATTCTAAATGTTTAAAAATTGGAATTTTGAATTTATTATTTGTTTGGTATTTAGAGTTTAGGATTTAGGATTTATCTCTCAAGGAGATTATTTTGATTAAATATATTTTCGTTGCTGGCGGGGTCATCTCTGGAGTGGGAAAAGGAATTGCGGCGGCCTCTATTGGCAAGATTTTAGAATCCCGTGGCCTTGAAGTGACAGCGATGAAAATTGACCCTTATGTCAATGTTGACGCCGGTACCATGAACCCCACCGAGCACGGTGAGGTTTTTGTTTTGGATGACGGTACCGAGTGCGACCAAGATATGGGCAATTATGAACGATTTTTAGACCGCAATTTATCCCGCGCTAACTATATGACTACCGGGAGTATCTATCTAGAAGTTATCCAAAAAGAGCGGCACATGGAATATAAGGGCAAGTGTGTCGAAGTGGTACCGCAAGTTCCTTTTGCTATCATTGACAAAATAGACGAGGCGGCAAAAAAGGCGAAAGCTGATGTGATTATTGTTGAAATTGGCGGCACGGTTGGTGAATACCAAAACATTCTTTTTTTAGAGGCGGTGCGAATGTTGAAATTTAAAAAGTTAGACGATGTGATGTTGGTCCTGGTCAGTTTGCTGCCAACTCTAGAAGCTGGCGGCACCGAAATTAAATCCAAACCAACGCAGTATGCGGTGCGGACTTTGAATGCGGCCGGTCTTCAGCCCGACATTATTATTGGCCGCGCCCGGATTCCTTTGGACGATAAAAGAAAACAGACCATTGCCTTAAACTGCAGTATGGATATTAAAGATATTATTTCTGCCCCCAATGTGGAGAGTATCTATGAAATACCTTTGAATTTTGAAAAAGGAAATTTAAGCGAGAGGATTTTAGAAAAACTTAAAGTCAAACCCGAGCAGCGTGATCTGGCCGAGTGGCAAAGCATGGTGGACCGCGTCCACGCGGCTAAAAAACCAGTAAAAATCGGCATTGTCGGCAAATATTTTGGCAGCGGCAACTTCGTTCTCACTGATTCTTATCTTTCCGTTTTGGAAGCCGTAAAACACGGAGCCGCAATCAATGAGGCTAAGGCGGATATCGAATGGATCGATTCGGAAGAATTTGAAAAAAATCCTGAAGCTATCAAAAATCTTTCTAATTTAAATGGAATTATTGTCCCAGGAGGCTTTGGAAGCCGCGGAATTGAGGGGAAAATTGCGGCTATCCGTTTTGCCCGAGAAAATAAAATTCCTTTCCTAGGGCTTTGCTACGGCTTGCAGCTAGCCACAATCGAGTTTGCCCGTAATGTTTGCGGCCTAAAAAACGCTCATACAACCGAAATTAATCCTAAAACTCCCTATCCGGTGGTTTATATTATGCCGGAACAAGAAAAATTATTGGAGGGCTCGCAGTATGGCGGGACGATGCGTTTGGGAGCATATCCATGTTTATTAAAAAAGAATACTTTGGCATGGAAATCATATTCCTCCGTCTTCCGTCATCCGTCATCTGTCTTCCGGATTTCCGAGCGCCACCGCCACCGCTATGAAGTCAATAATAAATATATTAAAGAACTTCAAGAAAAAGGATTGGTTATTTCTGGCACTTCGCCAAACGGAAAATTGGTAGAAATAATTGAGTTGGCTGATCACCCATTTTTTGTCGCCACCCAATTCCACCCCGAGTTGAAATCCAGACCTTTATCGCCTCATCCACTATTCTTGGAATTTATCAAAGCAGCCAAAATATAACCACCGAACTCCCAGCCCGAGGCTGGTGACCCTTGGGGTCAAAATCTCGGCCTTTAAATCCCCGTCCTTTGTTTATTGAATTCATCAAAGCGGCGATTAAATGAAAAGAGTCGTGCGGAGATGACTTTCTCCTGTTCTCGTTCTCGTTCTTTTTTTTGCTATTTATCAAGAAATCAGGTATAATAACAGTATGATTAATTGGTCTGTCGATACGCAACAACTTAAAAAAAATCCAACCGTCTTTAGAATTTGGCAAATTGAACAAATGATTAATTTTGGCTTGGACAATGAAAAATTAGACCAGCAAGAATTAAAAAAACTCTGGCCTGATATCAAAGATCAACTCGATCCTTATAAAAAAAGATTTTTGGAATATATCTTATGGAAAAAAGTATACTCTCTCCCCGACAACTTGACTTTTTGGAACTTATCAACCAAAACAAAGAAATAGCCAAAAAGTTTTATTGGACTGGCGGCACGGTTCTGTCTGAATTTTATTTGCATCATCGTTTATCAGAAGATATTGATTTATTTTGCGAAAACGAGGAAGTAAATCAAGAAGTTGTTGAAGCGTTTCTAAAAAAATCTCAATCGCCTCTTGGTTTTCAATCAATCAAAAGAGCTCAATTTTTAGGCTTATTTTCTTATCATTTAATTTACAATCAAAAAGAGTCCTTAAAAGTAGATTTTAGCTACTACCCTTTCCCGAGAATCGAAAGAGATTCAAAATACAAAAATATTGAGATTGACAGTTTACATGATATTGCGGCCAATAAAATTCATACTATCGCCGTAAAGCCGCGAGCTCGCGATTTTATCGATATCTATTTTATTATTAAAGAAAATAATTATGAGTTTCATAAATTATTGATGGACGCTAAAGTAAAATTCGATTGGCATATTGACCCGATTGAACTCGGTAGCCAGCTTCTAAGAGCCCAAGATCTCAAAGATTATCCAAAAATGATTAAAAAAATTGATCATCGAGATTGGCAACAATTCTTCTTGAAAGAAGCGGAAAAATTAAAAAAAGAAATATTAAAATAACTCAAATCAAGATCTTTAGATCCTCATCCTTTGTTTGTTGAATCCATCAAAGCGGCGATTAATACTAATAAATAACGATATGCTCTCTATTTTAACGGCTCAAGGGGGGAGCTGTTAGTTTTTTTTAACACCTCACCCCGTTGAGGTGTTAAAACCAAGAAGGGAGGGCGCCGTAGACCGGCGCCCTCCCTGTGTTCTTCCCTCCTTGTTGTTGTCGTGGGCCTACGCCCAGGTCATCGGGCCTTTCGGCTCGGCGATCATGCAGCCCTTGAGAAGCTGGATCGCCTTGGCGAGCCCTTCGCCGGCGGACATGACGCTGTCCTCGTGCTCGATGCTCAACACGTCATCGTAGCCCACCAGCCGCAGCATCGAGATGATGTCGTTCCACTCCGATACCCCGTGGCCGTAGCCGATGGTGCGAAAGACCCAGCTCCGGTTGATCTCGTCCCCGTAGTGCTTGGTGTCCAGGACACCGTTGACCGCGCAGTTGCGCGGATCTAGACGCACATCCTTAGCATGGACGTGCTTGATGACCCCGCCAAGGGAGCGGATCACCTCTACCGGATCCATCCCCTGCCACCAGAGATGGGAGGGATCGAAGTTGCAGCAGATCTGGGGCCCGCATGCCCTGCGCAGCTTCATCAGCGTCTCGGGATTGTAGACCACGAAGTTGGGGTGCATCTCGAAGCAGATGTCCACACCCTCGTCCGCCGCACGGCCTGCCTCCCTCTTCCAGTAGGGAATGACCTTCTCCGTCCACTGCCAGGCGAGGAGATCCGCGTGCTCCGACGGCCACGGGGCGGTGATCCAGTTGGGCACCCTGGCGTCGTCCGAGTCCCCCGGGCAACCCGAGAAGGTGATGATACGGTTGATGCCCAGCCCTGCTGCCAGGAGGAGCGTCTTCTCCCACACCTCGTGGTGCGCCATGGCGATCTTCGGATTCGGATGGAGCGGGTTGCCGTGGCAACTCAGCGCCGAGAGGACCATGCCCGAGCCCTCGATGATGCGCAGGAACTCCCGCCGCTTATCCTCGCTGCCCAGCATCACGTTCGGATCGCAGTGGCCGTTCCCCGGGTAGTTCCCGGTCCCGATCTCGACCGCCTGCACTCCCAGTTCCTTCAGATAGCCCAACACCTTCTCCAGCGGTTGGTCAGCCCATGGAGCTGTCAGAACGCCGATCTTCATAATCGCTTCCTCCTCATTCATCGTAGTGGGACTCCCACGAAACTTTCTGTGGTATCCTAGTTAGTTCCGAAGACTAGAAAATCGAAAATAGAAATTAGAAAAACCCTTCAGAGCCAATTAGGATACCACCAGTTTTTTAAGATGCTAAACACATTATTTAATCAAAAAAAGATCTCCAAGTCAAGAGGAAATCACTTTTTTCATTTTTGGACTATTTTGTTGGTACTTTTTTAAACGGCGTTGGTGACGGCGAGGGCGGAGGCGTTGGCGAAGGTTCGGTTGTCGCCCCCTCTACTCCCGGAATGCCTTCGGTCCCTGGACCATAGAGATAGGTATTGGGAATCGGCACGTACTTACTGACATAAGTCTCTTTTTCTAAAACTCCGCCGTCAGCAGCAATGACGCGATAAGTCAAAGAGGCCGTGCAACCAGCAGTGGCTCTTTCAATTTGCCGAATGGCACCGGTGGCCATGGTTGCCGATTCAGTATAGATTGGTTCTCCAGGAGAAACATAATTATAAGTAACAGGGTCAGAAATTTCAATTTTCCGACCATCTTTAGTTCCATAAATTTGAAAAACCAAACTATTGTTACCTGCAATTCCCCAGATTAAAATCGGGGTATCCATTGTATTAATAAATCTAAAATCAGGCGCCGGGTCAAAAACCGTTGCATCCATCCCCACTGGCGGTTCGTAATAACTGACACGGAAAGAGTGCGGTGTCCGCGCTGTTACTTTTAATCCTGAATAGATCACCGCCCGAAAGAGAGTCGTGGAAACTTGACAAAGCCCGCCGCCAATATCTGGTTCAACTTGGGTACTATTTTTAATCACTAATTCGGGCAAAAAGCCATTGGCGGCAGTGATCGGACTCAAAGCATGCACAGTGGAGAACTCCTCGCCAGGTTTAACAATCGTCCCGCTAATTTTATTGGCGCCCAAGGTTAGATTATGAATGCGGTTTGCGGGTGAGCCTCTCCAAGAAGTTCTTCCCTCTCCGATTGATTCCTTAATCCCTTCATCGGCCGGGTTAGCAGAACCAATTTCCGGTTTTGTCTCTTTGATTGGTAAATCGATTGATTCCTTGTTGGTATTTAAGGCCTCAATAATCTGTTCTGTCGCTTTGTCTTTCTCCAGTTCATAACCTGTCTGAGCTAAACCAAAAGCGATGACTTTGCCGCCCGAGACTTTATATTGAGCATCTTTGGCTTCTTGATTGATCTCGGGAGATATTTTATCCAAATATTCGCCAATTTTTTTAGGCGAAAAATCTGGCAATAAAGAATACTTTTCCAAATCTTCGGGCGCAAAAGAAACATTGGTCTTAATGGCTAAATCGCGGTTTTGAATTGCCGTAAAATCGATAATTCCTTCTAAATCCTTTTTATCGAGGACTAAAGTTTTTCCTCTTGCCGTCATCGCCAACTTATGGTTTAGGAGTTCTTTTGTTTTCTCTAAAGCTTTCTCGGCAATAGGCACGGTGATTTTTGGATAAAGATTTATTACCAAAAAGGGTGTTTTATCGGAGAAGTTAAATTCGCCAATTGTTTTTTGGGCAATTGTTTTATTTTCAAGCAACGGAAACCTCTGGCCAATCTCTTCAGCCGTAACATAAGGTTCGTCATCACGAAAAGCAATGCTCGCATCTTTTTCTGGCTTATCAATATCTTTGGCAATACCAGCAATAAATTCGTCGAGCTTATTCTCATCGAGACCAAAGGCTGCCTGAACGTTATTTTCGCCGAAAATGGATTTTACCTTTTCTCGGAAAATCTTCCCTATCCCTCCCCCACGACCAATCAAGTAGAGATTATCAATCGTTTGAGCGACATTGCTTGAGTAATCTACTTTTAGATCAATAGGCGAAATTTGATATTCTTTTCCACTGAAGACGTAATTTAGGCTTCCATTATTCGAGCCTTCAATCATTTGTCTCAGCGTCTCTTCGGCTTGGGCTTTTGTTTTACCGCCGAAATTAACTTCACCAATATAGGTTTTAGAATAAATTTTGCCGCGATAAGCGAAGCTAAAGCCAAAAAACAAAACCGCCAGAAGCAAAATCGCCAAACCAAGCCCTAAATAGACCTTTTTCATGATCTTGTTTTTGGTAAGAAAACTACCCGCTTTTTTGAAAAAGCGATTGATTTTCGTAATGGGTAATTTGATTTTAATCTTTATTTTCATTTATTTATTCGTGTCTATTTGTGTTAAAGATTCGTCGGATTATTTGCCATTTAAAATCTCATTTAAAATATGTTTAGCGATTTTTTTCTCTTCGAGCTGGCCATCGGAAGCGGCAAAAAAATATAATCGGACGGTCTCTCCATCTTTAGCCGAGGTCGGTAAAAATTCGCTCGAAATAGAAACTTTCTGGCCTTCAATTTCTACTTCCGCATATTTGCCCTCTTTTTTTATAATTTTACAATCGATACCGTTAAAATACATAAATTTCTAAATCCTAATTTCTAATTTCTAAATAATATCCAATTTTCCAATGATCAAATTAGGCGAGTCATGTATCCTCAAAAGTGGCTCTCGCAGGCCCAATTTTCGCGCTGGAGAAAATTTAGGGCCGGTATCTTTTGACGGGTACTGGCGAGCCGATCTATCTCAAAAACTTGACTATCAACAGCGCCACGATATTAAGAATCTTAATCATCGGATTGATCGCCGGACCGGCAGTGTCTTTGTAGGGATCACCAACCGTATCGCCGGTGACCGCCGCTTGGTGAGCAAAACTTCCTTTACCGCCTAAATTTCCTTCTTCAATATACTTCTTCGCATTATCCCAAGCCGCGCCGCCGGTGGTCATAGAAATGGCGACAAATAAGCCGGTAACAATTGAGCCGACTAGTAGCCCACCCAAGGCCACCGGCCCGAGCAAAAGGCCAACGGCGATAGGTACGACGACTGGGATTAAAGCAGGGATAATCATTTGTTTGATCGCCGAGCGCGTTACAATATCAACCGCCCGCGAATAGTCCGGTTTTGCTTTACCTTCCATTAATCCCTTAATTTCTCTAAATTGCCGCCGCACTTCAGTAACCACCGCGCCCGCCGCTTTGCCAACCGCTTCCATACTAAGCGAAGCAAATAAATATGGCAAAAGCCCCCCAATAAATAAACCAATAATTAATTTTGGATCAGAAAGTTCGAAAGCCAAAGCACCATGAGTTTGGGTTAAATCTTGGATATAAGCGGAAAATAAAACTAAAGCGGCCAGCCCAGCAGAGGCAATCGCATAGCCTTTAGTCACGGCTTTGGTGGTGTTGCCAACCGCGTCTAAAGGATCGGTCACCGCTCTAACCGAATCAGGTAAATCGGCCATTTCGGCAATCCCGCCGGCGTTATCAGTGATTGGGCCGTAGGAATCAATGGCGACAATAATGCCGGTCATCGAGAGCATAGAAAAAGCGGCCACGGCAATTCCATAAAGCCCAGCAAAATGATAAGCCACGAGAATCGCCGCGGAAATTAAAAGAATTGGCCAGGCCGTCGCTTTCATCGAAGTCGCCAACCCGGCAATGATATTGGTGCCATGACCAGTTGTCGAGGCCTGGGCGATATTTTTGACTGGCCTATATTTAGTTGAAGTGTAGTACTCAGTGATAAGGACCATCAGCATCGTCACTCCTAAACCAACTAAACTTGAATAATAAAGATTATTTGCATCCGCGATATTGCTCATAAAGTATCTAGTCACAAAATAGAATCCGATAGCCGCAAAAATCGCCGAAGATACTAATCCTTTGTATAGCGCATTCATAATCTTTTCGCCCGAAAGCCGGACAAAAAAGGTGCCTAAAATTGAAGATGAAATAGAAATTCCGCCAAGAGCTAACGGGTAAAAAACTGCATTGAGCGAAGAAAACGTCAAGGAGCCTAAGAGCATAGCGGCAATGGCGGTAACCGCGTAGGTTTCAAACAAATCCGCCGCCATCCCCGCACAATCACCGACGTTATCGCCGACGTTGTCGGCAATAACCGCTGGGTTGCGGGGATCATCTTCGGGGATACCGGCTTCGACTTTGCCGACTAAATCCGCACCCACATCAGCTGCTTTAGTATAAATTCCACCGCCCAAACGGGCAAAAATGGAAATCAATGAACCACCAAAACCTAGACCGATAAGCGCAGAGATATCTTTTGTAATCATGTAATAGCCAGCGATACCAATTAATCCTAACCCAACGACCAACAACCCCGTAACCGCCCCGCCGCGAAAAGCCAGAAGAAACGCTGGTTTTAATCCTTTCGAAGCCGCCTGAGCAGTCCGCACATTTGCCCGCACGGCCACATTCATCCCAATGTAGCCTGCTAAAGCAGAAAAGATAGCGCCGATGAGAAAGCCGATCGCTGTTTTTGGCCCCAGGGCAAACCACAAAATAATTGCCAGTAAAACTGCGATCATGGCGACTGTTTTGTACTGACGATTTAAATAAGCCTTGGCACCAGTCTGTATGGCTAAAGCGATTTCTTGCATTTTCTCGCTTCCCGCATCAGCACGTAAAATTTGCCAAATAAGAATAATACCATAGATTATTGCCAGCCCGGCTGACCCGAGGGCGATAAGATAAGATAATGATTCGATGGACATAAGACCTCCTGCAAAAATTTCTAAATCCTAATTTCTAATTTCTAATCCCTCGACTTCGCTCGGGATTACCCTGAGCCTGTCGAAGGGTAAACAAATCACAATGTTTTAAATCCCAATTCTCAAATTAAGATATTTTTGGAATTTAGAATTTGGGATTTGTTTCGGATTTAGGATTTCGTGCTTAGGATTTCTCAATTTGCTTAAGCAAATTGAGTGTTTGCTCTGCTGTTTTTTGCCAAGAATAAGATGAAGCGACGATTCTGCCTTTTTTTATTAATTCTTGCCGTAGCTTTTTATCATTTAAAACTAATTTTATTCTATCAGCAATTTCACTAATATTGGAAGGGTCAAAATAAATTGCGGCGTCTTTATAAACCTCTGGCAGAGAGGTGCGATTGGAAGAAATAACAGGCACGCCGGCCTTCATTGCCTCAAGCCCTGGCAGACCAAAACCTTCATAAAACGAGGGAAAAACGAAGATATCAGCAAGGTTGTACCAACTAGCCAGTTCCTCGTTCGTGACAAAGCCCGGCATTAAAATATCTTTTTTTAGACCTAAAATGTCAAGTGTGGCCCAAAAATCCTGATAGGCTGGGTCTGGCTTGCCTAAAATTGCTAATTTTGCCTCTTTGAAATCTTGCTTCACTAAACCAAAGGCTTTCAAAAGCCCGGGGATATTTTTATGCGGTCGAAATTGACCAACATATAAAATTAGAGGCCCTAAAATTTTGTATTTTTCTTTGATTTGTCTCTGGATTGAATCGGAATAACCTGCCTTGCCGTCAGGCAGGTTAAGCGCCCGGTCATCGGCAGCCTCTGGAATTACGACTACTTTATCTTTATCGATATGGAAATGATTAATAATGTCCTTTTTAGTATGAGCTGAAACCGCTATCACCCGGCTGGAATTCTGACAGGCTTTTTGGATAACAAATTTAAAAGCAGCCCGCTTAATAAAGTTTGTTTGCCGCGCGGTTTCTGGGTAGAAAAGAAGCGTTAAATCATGGACTACAGGGACAAACTTGCCTCGATAAAGAATCGGATAATTGAAATTCAAAAAAAGCATCAAGTCTAGCTTTTCTTTGTTGATAATTCCGGGCAGTTTGAGTTGTTCGGCAATCGAATAATGTTTGATATTAACGATGAGGATCTTACAATTTCTACATTCTGTATTCTCTCTTCTAAATTCTTTTTCATCTTCTTTCGTCATGAACAAAATGTATTGATTATCATGATCAACACTCAGAAGATTTTTGATTAAATTTTGGCTGTAGCGCCCGATTCCGGCAGTTGAAGTCCGATACATGCGGGCGTCAATACCAATACGCATATTAAATCCTAAACTCTAAGCACTAAATCCGAAACAATATCTAAATTCTAATGTTTTAAATTCTAAACTTTTGAATTTGGGATTTCGATCATTATAATTTGTTTAGAATTTCGAATTTAGGATTTCGGATTTAATGGCTGAAATGCCATATCTTTATTGGCTTTCCTTCTTTATCATTTCCTAAATTGATCGGGTGAACTTGCTTTCTTGCCGCCAGATCCTTTGAATCCTGTGAATAAGTAAAATCATAATACCAACAGGCGGGAGATTCAATTAGTATGGCCGCAATTTTATCCGGAAGATCAGTTGCTTTTAGGACCGCTAAGTTCCCAGTTTTGTAATCGCCATAGTAGTCAAATATAGCGGGTTTATCAGCCTCTTGCGGCCAATAATAATCCAAAACAAAAGTTTCCCCCCCACCATAAGCGCCTCTGACTAAAACGACCTCGTCTTTTTGCACATTTTGGGCTAAATACTCAGCCACCTTGTTTTCGCCAGGCGCTTTGATGGTAAAAGAATAATAATTTACTAGCGCCCAAATAAAAATCGTTAAAGTCCCTAGGGCTAAAAGCTTGCCCCAAAGATTTTTTCCCCATAGATAGGCAATCCCGGTCGCTAAATAGCCATAATATAAAGGCGCTAAAAAGATCAAATAGCGGCTAGCCCGAAAGCCAATTTCCGAAACAAAGAAAGCGATCATTATGCCGAAAATAATCAATCCCAAAGCGACCATCGACTTTTTATACTTTCTAAATCCATAGACTAAACCGACTATGAAAATGGCGGCCGGAATAATGAGCGTGGCTAAAAATAGGATAAATTCTAAAGGATTATTTTTGAACCAATCGATATTGGCGCTGATTGAGGGGTTGAGCTCTAAATAAATCCGACCAGCGGAAAAACGATAAAAGGCATTAATGATACCGATAAGATTTGTCTTAAACGAGGCCAGCAACGGTTGTTCCGATATTCTACCTTGAAACTGAATAATCGTAATCGGCAATTGGGGCAAATATAATAATAAGATAGCAGCCAATGAGACGAGGAGTTTGCCAATATTTTTTCGGAAATTTTTCCACAAAATCAAGATCGCTAAAAATAAAAGTAAAAACCAACCAAGATGTTGGCTATAAACTAAACCGAGAGCGAAGATTGTAACGCCGAGCCAATTTTTAAAATCATTTTTTTCGACAATTTTTAAAGCAAAATAGAAAGCGCCAAAGAAAAAGAAAGTTAGCAAGGAATAAAAACGAACTTCTTGAGAGCTATAAATTAGAGCCGACGAAATGGCGGTAAGAAACCCACCAAGCAGAGCGATTCTTTCATCGAAAAGCTTCTTGAAAATCAAATAGACCAAATAAATAGTCCCGATGCCCGCGATAGCGGGTAAAAAACGGGCCGAAAATTCAGTCAAACCAAAAATGTGGCGGGAGATATAGGTTAAAAAATGAACCAAAGGCGGATGCACATCAGCGGCGGCTGCCTTAAAAACAGCTTTCAGGTTAGCTTGGCTGGCGATTTTCAAGACTACACCCTCATCGCCATCAAAAGGCCTTGTACCTAAATTCCAAAGTCTCAAAAAAGCGGCAAGCGCAAGAATCGGCCAAATTAGCAAAGATGCTTTTTTCATGTATTTTTAAAAACCCAAATTTTATTAGCCGTAAAATTCCAAAACATTACAATCAAAGTCGCGATTACTAATCCGGCGATATCCGGCCAGCCAAAAATTCCCGTGACGAGATAAAAAATTAAATTATTCAAACCCAAGCCTACTAGCGCCACCACAAAAAATAAACTGGCCTGCTTTGCCACTGCTTGCTCGGTTGAGCGGAATGTCCAAGTGCGATTAAGAATATACGAGAAAGTGGCGGAAACAATAAATGAAATTCCTTTGATTATTTGCTTTAAAGATTGTATTTCCCAGCCGGTTAAAAACTTGATGCCGAAAAAAACCGCCCAATCGATTAAGCTGCAGATTGTTCCAACTAAACCGAACTTAATAAATTGTCTGACTATCCGGCGGCGGAAAGCTAACCTTAAAACGATCCATGAAGACCGCTTTAGTTCCCCGCCGACCTTAGAAATACCATCTTTACGATCCATAAAGGTGATGGGAAATTCTTTAACTTTAAAACCTCTTTCTTTGGCTAAGAAAAGCATTTCCACTTGGAAGGCATAGCCGGAAGCAACCAAGGCGCGTAAATTAATCTTTTTAATGAACTCTTTTGGATAACATTTAAAACCAGCAGTAGAATCCTTTGCCCGCGTTCCCAAAAGTATCCTCGTGACCCAGTTGGCGACGTGGCTGTTGAAGTATCTTTTAAAATCCCAATTTAAAATTTTTCCCCCTTTAACATAGCGCGAGCCAAGAATAATCATTGAAGGATTTTCTTCGGAAAGCCGAATCATTTCGCCTAAAGCCGCCGGTGAATGGGAGAAATCAGCATCCATAGAAATAAAATAATCGTAATTTTTTTTAAGACCACGGATAAAGCCATCCCGATAGGCGGTGCCCAGACCCAGCTTTCCTGATCTTTCGATGATGTTTAGCCGTTTTGCAGACTTTCCGCGCTTCATCAACTTTTTGACGATCCGAGCCGTACCATCGGGCGAATTGTCATCAACTACTAAAATATCGATCCGACGATCCTTTTTTAAGATTTCAGGAATAATCCGGCCGATATTTTGTTTCTCATTGTAAGTTGGAATAATAACTAAATATTTCATTGATTTACATAATGATCAAAATAGCTGTCAGCTGTTCACTGTAAGCCATACGCTAATATATAGGTTGAATATACCAGATAGAAAGGTTTGTTTCAAGGGTTTAAAACGAAGAAGCGGCCCCGCACGGGGCCGCCACTTGTTCGACTTCACTCGGGCCAGGGGCCCGAGATCAAGACTTCGAGCTTGCCGGTCTCCAGGGCATAGGTGAGGATCGCTCCTCGCCAGCATGTTCTGAATTGGACATTTGAGGCTTTGATCGTCCAGACCCTCTGCCTGTTGCCCTTTCGGACCTGGTTTGGGCCAAGATCCAGGCCAAAAGACAAGCCCGGATGGTCCTCATCTCGGCCTGGTTGACGGATCGAGAATCTCCAGACGACAGCAGTCTGCCGAAGGGCTTCAAAGCTCAGGCTCTCCGCCTGCGGGAAGACCCCATGGCGATCAGTTGAAAGAGTAGTGAGCACGAGCGTCTGCTCCCAAGTCCGCGTCGCCTCTTTAGCCAGTTCTTCCGCCTCTTTTCTCCAGCGTCGCTGCGGCTTGAGGTACGGCAACCGCTTTATCAACCATGGATAGAGGCAGATGGCGGCAGGAATAGCGAGAAGCGGGAAGATCCCCGCGCCAGGCGAGGGCTCACTTGCCAGCGACCACAGCATCAAGATGATGAAAGCGATGATGGCAAGAAGCACCAGCCCCTTCCAATGCAATTCAAACCGCAGATAGGACAACTCTCCTGCCTTTACAAACCGTTCCAGGTCTGCCACTGATTTCTCCTTCCGTTTTCAGTCCGGCTTGGCAGCGAGTTTCTCTCGGTCGTGGTTGACTCGATACGGCCGTCAATAATACCATAGCAAAAAATCCTCGTCAATAAAAATATATTCAACCGACTATAACCCACCCCAGGGGTGGGTTCTTAAAGGTTAGATGTCAATGGCTCAAGGCCTTGAGCCATTAAGCTTGTCTGACCATTTTACACTCACCTCGTAGGTGAGTTATTTTTGGTTAAAATAAAAAGTAATCTAAAGTAATCTTTCGAACATAACTTAAATTCTAATCGATGTTTCTACGAGTACTTTCCCCTTATTAAGTTCCACACTTATAATAATTCTTCTCATTTCCACAATTCTACACCAACCTTCCCTTCGGTAATCGATCATGTTAAAAACGCTTACAAGCAATGGCTTTTAATTCAGCGAAATTTACCGCAATGCGAGCGCTTCGGTTTGGGCCAAAAAATTGACCATTCGTTTATTGACCTTTTAGATACCTTGCGCAAAGCTTCATTTACACCGATTCACTCTAAAATGCCATTATTGGAAAAGTCATTGTCCCTTATTGATTCTTTGCGGTTTTTCATCCAGTTGTGCTGGGAGACCAAATTAATTTCAGCCAAACACTTCTCTTTAATCGGCCAAGAGATAGAAACCATTGGGAGAAATGTTGGCGGATGGCGAAAAGACCTACTCAAAAAAACTTCCGGCGTACCGGAAGAAAAGAAGTGAATCGCGGGAAACGATCTGGTTGCCATCGTTCCACCTGTTCGGATTCGTAATCGGATTGGCTTCGACATTCCAGTCGCCGTAGTTCGAGTTCCAGTTGCAGTTCGTCGCCCAGATTTGTATTGCCTGTCCTCCGTTACCACTGCGAGCAAAAATTAATTATCGCTTCGCTGTATTTTATGTGAGACCTTAAAGTCTCTTAATAGGCAATACCGATTCTCTTCATTTTTTTTAAGGTCTCTGTTGCCTTTCAGCGAACAAGACCTGAAAGCGTGGGTAAAAGCCGCCTGGCCCGAGTATGACCGAGGGCTAGCCGCTACCTTCACCCTTTCGGTTATATTTTAGCACAAAAAGTGGCCCTCCTACTTCCCTGCTTGCGCAGAGTTTCAGAGAGCCACATGGTCGGGCCCCGCCCTGGGCGGGGCGCAGAGAGTCACAGGGTCAGAGAATCAGCGGGAAACGATCAGGTAGCCAACGTTCCACCAGTACGGAAACGTAATCGGATAGGCCCCGACATCCCAGTCGCCGCAGACCGAGAGCCAGTGGCAGCCGACCGCCCAGACCGCGCCGTCGGAGCATCTGATGTAGAAGATGTTGGCGTAGCCGTTAGTCAACAGGGTACCCTGCTGACCACGGCCCTGCCGCCACATCATCTTATGCATCTGCCCCCAGGTCGTCGTGATAACCTCCTCACCGCCGAGTTCGGCGATGATCGGGCCGTCCACCGACGCCTTCGTGAGCGTGTGGACCCGGAGTGTGGCTTCCGCCACCTCAGGCTCCACGAAGCCCTTGACGAGCCGCTTGGCGTTGTCACCGATCCATCCGATCACCAGCTCGGCTTTCTTCCGCGCTTTGTCCGGGGTGACCACGAAGTGGGCCCCAGCATCGAACGACGGAATCGCCGGGAGAGTGACGGTGGTAATGGCCTTGAGCAGTGTGGGCGCCGGCTGTTCTCGACGTCCCAACGAAACAACAGGCACTTCGTCATCTGGCAACGGCACCTTCAGACCCCTTCGAAGCACGACAGAGATGGTCGCATTCAGCTCAGCCGGATTAGCCGTCCAGTACGAGTAGTCCTCGACAGAGAGATCAATCGGTATACCGTGGACCACCTGTGAAGTCAACTCCCTGAACTGCTCTTTGGAAAGGGCATTTCCCACTGGACATTCCCTCTTAAACACCGCCTCGCTTCCGCTAAGGTCTTATGTGCTTTCCTTGAAGCCACGCTAATGACCCTTACCAGACTTGCCCTGAGCATGTCGAAGGGTAATTACTGGGGTTCCAAGGAGTTTTTCAACGTACTTCAAGAATAACAACAGATTATACCATATTTAACCTGTTTTGTCAATACCGTTGTAGAGCCCGCGAACCAAATTCCACTTAATAATTATGAGTTCTTTTAGAGTTTTAAAGGCGGCGGATTTACGGACAGTCGAGCCTTTAGCATCATACCAATCCACCGCCACTTCTTTAATTTTGTAGCCGTACTTTCTCGCAATCGCCCAAACTTCCATTTCCGCACCCCAACGCTCCATGGTTTGCAACGGAAAAATTTCCTTGGTCGCTTTGGCACTAAACATTTTAAAGCCGCATTGCGTGTCAACCGAGTGAATGCCTAATAATATTCTGATTAAAATATTACCCATCCTCGATACTATTCTTCGAATCAAAGGCTGTTTAATTTTAATCGAATCTTTTTTTAGATATCTAGAGCCGGCAATGATTTCATATTCTTTAATATATGGCCATAATTTCTCAATTTCCGATAAATCCGTCGAATTATCCGCATCCATATACAATCGCCAATCCCCTTTGGCTTCAAGCATCCCCTGCTTGACCACTGCCCCTTTGCCGTGATTTTCCTTGTTGTCGATTAAGCGAAAAGTCCCATTAGGTTCAGAGGCGAGCCCATGTGCCCTCAAAGCAACTCGCGCAGGCCGAGATGCAAGGTTCCGCGAAGCGGAATCGAGGCCGAGCGCGTAGGCTGCTCTGACACGCTGGGTCGGAGACAGCCGGTGTCTTTGAGCGACACTGGGCGAGCGATTAAAATGTTCTATTAACTCTCCGGTTCGATCTTTCGATCCATCATTAACAACCAAAACCTCCCAATCGTAGGATTGCTTTTCTAGATAGGTCTTAATTTTTTTCAGTGTCCCCGGCAAACGCTTCTCTTCGTTGTAGGCTGGGATAACTACCGATAAATGCATTTTTATTCCTGAAGATACGTCTTCATCTCTTCGGAAAGGGCGACGTTTTGATTTAAACCCTTCTCCAATAAAATTATATCACCAGAGGAGTATCTGATGCCATAACTAGAATCTTCTAAAAGCTCGCGGATTTTTGCTTTGTGGGCGTCGATTGATAAGGGAAAAGTGGCATAATTCGAGGATAGTAAAAAGTAATCACTCCCTCCGCCTTCTTTCGGCCACCAATAAAGTCCGTCACGATGGGCTAAAGCAGTTCCTAAAGTCATCTGGGCGGCCAGCGATTTATCGGACTCAATAAGACCAATCGCTTCGCGGTAGTTCGCCGGAAATTGAAACTGCCAGGCAGAAGCATGAGTCAGTCTTAAGAGCGGACCACCTGGTTTAATTATAAAAGCGATGGTCAAAATAATAATCACAAACGAAAAGTAATTGATAATTTGATCTTTGCTAATCGCAAGTCGTTGGATAATTTTAGATTCGATAAAGCCAGAAACCGCCAAGATACTCCCAACCACCAAAAAAGTGATGGCATTAGCCCCATAATGATAACCCATCACCCATAACTTAGGATCGCTCGATAAGAATTTCTCTCCTAAAACCGGCAAAAGAACAAGCAAAAAACTGGAAAATAAGGGTAAAAAAGCAAAAGGAGTCAGATATCCGAGCCAGCCAGCAGCCTTACTGGCACTTAAAAGAATTTTCAAAGTGTAGATCGGTTTTAACACAATCGTCTTTAATACCGCCAAAGGTGTGACCCCGAAATCGGCATAGCGAAAATAAATATAACCGTTGTCTAATTGAGGAATTAGCCATAAGGCAAATTTAAAATATAAAACTCCGATAATAAATGTTATTAAGCCAATCCATTTTTTCTTCTCAAAAATTAAGACCCAAAGTCCGAAGAAAACAATATAAAGAGAGATATTTTCTTTGCAGAGCAGACTTAATAATAAAAATACACAATATAACCAGAACCGTCGTTTAAAGAAAAAATAGATCATAAAGGCCAAGAAAGTAATTGAGAGCGTTTCAGGATAAAAGCCGAAGTTGATGGCATGCTGAACCCCAATAAAGAAAAGAAAGCTAAAACCAAAAGCCCATCCGGCGAGGTCAGACTTTAATTTTTCTTTGGCGATACCATAGATCGGAAAAACGCCAAGCGAAATGATTAAAGCTTGCAAAATAAATAGCCAGCGGACATCACTTTTAAGCCAATAAAAGGGCACGATTAAAGCAATAATCGGATTAAAATGGTCGCCCCAAAGATTGCTGATTGAGCGCACGGAACTAGCGGGTAATTGAGAATGGCTTAAATGCCAGATCGCCTGATCAAAAATACTAATATCTCTCATCGGCGCCCCTAGAGTATAATAAAGAGAAATTTGCAAGTTTAAATAGATAAAAAAACCACTTAAAAATAATAGAACTAGGATTAACCGAGCTAGTTTCGAATTGATCGAAAAGTTGGATAAGGAAGAAAAGAGGTAGGCACCCAAAATGGCGATAGCTAAAATCTGAAAATAACCTGTCCCCCACCAAGAAAGAGGATGAATAAGGGTTACGAGTAAAAACAAAAAAACCAAGGGAATAAAGATTAGCTTAAATATTGTCTTGCTTTTTTCAAACATAACTATTAAGATAGATTGTTTGTTTCGCGGTAATATAATACTATAATTTTATTCGGCTATTTATTGTATCCTTTAACCACTATGATGTCAAAGCTTAAGAAAATTAAGTTCTTCAAAACAGTTGATCGAAATTATTATTCCATTATCGGTTTCTGGTTCGGTTGGAAAATTGTCGCCTTATTTGTCGCTTTTTTGGGTATAGTTTTCTTTAATGGTCATCTCATAGATCATACTTTCGGCGAAAATATTTATCGTATGTGGAATTGGTGGGATGGCGGTTACTTTAAAGGAATTGCGGAATCCGGCTATGGCGAGCCGGGCCCCGGTCCTCATCCTATTTTAGTAAGATCAGCTTTTTTCCCGCTCTTCCCTCTCTTAATAAAACTCTTCAGTTACTTAGTCTCGGGCAATCTGGTGCTGGCGCAACACCTGGTCGCCAATATTTCGTATCTCGTTTGGATCATCCTTTTTTATTATTTTCTCAAGACTTTTATTTACCAGAGCAAGCCAAAAATTGCCCTCGGTGCGTGTATCTTGGCCATTGTTTTCCCCTATAGCCTTTTCTTTATGAACGGTTATTCAGAAAGTCTATTTATGGTTTTTGTGATGTTATTTTTCATCATGCTCTACAGGAAAAAATACCTTCTGGCCGCTTTGTTTATTGCTTTGGCCTCAATTACCAGATTCGTCGGTCTTGGTTTATTACTTCTACTTCTAGTGGATATCATTATCTCAAATAAAAAAATCCTTACTAAGCTAATTTATTCTTTCTCATCCGCCATAATATCTCTATCGCTGGTCTCTATCTATTCTATATATCTTCAGGTTGTATTTGGTAAGTGGAACTGGTTCTTTTTAGCCGAAGAAGGGTGGGGTCGTAAATTCACCTTTAATTTGTTAGCTAGATATTATCAACTGATAAAAACTAATTTAATTTATACGGATCATTATTCAATATTATTTGTTAATGATCTATTTAATTTATTCTTATTACTTTTGGCATTAGCTGTATGTATATATTGTTTTTTACAATATCGAAAATTTCTATACTTTGGTTTATTCATTTTATTAATGTTAGCCCCCGCAATTTTGGGTGGATTATTATTAAGTATGGCTCGATTTACGATCGTCTGCTTTCCAGTGTATTTCATAATTGCCGAGTTGATGGAGAATAAGTCCATCCCTTTAGCTTTTTTAGCATCACCGGCATCATCAATCCAAGCAGTTTTAATACTTGCGTTTACTTCAGCCAATAAATTTATTGGTTGAGTCGTCCAACATCTGGAGTTCGATACAAAACATAGATCTCATTTCGAGTATTTTTTAATAATTTCCGCGTAAGTGTCGAATGCCTGTCTCATGTCTCCGAACTTATTAATGCTTTTAAATTTTATTAGGGCACAACAATCGTTTGGATTGTCTTTGGTCGGTTTGTAATCAACCAACTTGAAAACAAAAAAACCTTTAATGTAACCTGAATTGTAGGCCCATTCAGCTATTCCTTTAATAAAGTCCGATTGAGCTTGTTGGCCAGTGCCTGTTTTGACATCGGGGGTGAAATTGACCTCGGCTAGGATTATCGGTTTATTAAAACTTTTCAATTTGTCCACCAACAAGGTTCCATCGGCCAACTTTCTTTCACCCATCGGGCCCATTCCGCTATACCAATCCCAACCAATGATATCGTAGTCAACTTTGTCGCGAGCAAGCATATCGAGATAAGCGGTATGTGTCCATTGATCAGTGATGACAAGTTTGGCATTGGAATCGGCTTTTCTTATTGCGTCTGAAGCTCCCTTCATCCACTGGCGCACTTTCTCATATTTTGCCTTGTCATAATCACTTTCGTTTTCCCCGTTATAACTGGGGCCTTTCAAAGCCGTACTCCCCTGTTCGCTCATAAGCTGATAATACTTGATTTTACCCTTGTAGTGGGTGGCAATTTCTTTACCGACGGTGTTACCATCCTTATATGTATCCTTAATATCAAGAATTGGTTTGGTCGAACCGATTCCTAAGAAAACATCGATGCCCTTGGCATTGGCGGCCTCAATCATTTCATCAAAAATGGTAAATTTATTAGCGGGGTCATTATCAAAAGCCAATCTTATCCATTTAGTTTTCAACAGAGTAACGTAATACAGCTGTTGATTCCAGGTTTCGAGATTGTAGTTTCCTATTGACGACGGATTAACATCAACCCCCCACATAAATTCGCCATTATCGGTGGTTTTATCAGCCGAACCACTGGTGCTTTGCGAGGGCGATGAAGCCGACCCATCTTTCCCGCTGAAGTATTTCCAGACATAATATCCGCCGCCGCCGCCCAAAATTAAACAGGCCAAAACTATAAGATAGATTCTTTTCATCTAATTCCTCCTAATTTAAAAAAGCTTTTGAATTAATAGCTTGCTTTTTTTATTGTACATTTTTTTTGTCAAATCGCCAAACGTAGACGCCATTAGAAATTATATCATCAGGAGGCCAATGCTTTTCAACCCAGGAAAAATCGTAATCATACTTAATCCAATATTGATGAGCACAAATCGCGACAACCCCATTAATTGGCGTAGTCGGTAATAATTGATTTTCGATACCGTAATAAGCGAAAGAGCTACCATCCCAACAGTACTGATAGATATATCTAATGTTGTTTTCTTTAGCATATTTTGCAAACCGTTTGATGTTTTGATTCCAGTCTAAATTTGAATCGATTAAATGCTTGTATCCCCCCTTAGCCCCGCCGGCGATCTGATTAAAATAAGCAATATAATTTGGCGCCGCTAAAATCCCAATAATAATAGTAGCCAAAAGCAAAATCGAGATGACAGGTTTTAAATAGATATTTTTACTCTGCCATAATCCCGCGACATAAATATAGAAAAAGGGCAAGATAACTAAAATGTGCCGAATACCGATATCAATTCTGGAAGTCATGGCCACGCCTAAGAATAATAACGCTGGCAAAAGAAGAAAAAACAATTCACGAATTTTCGGCCGGTTGAAGATGACGGCGAGCGCCAAAAGAATTAAAGTTGGGATCGGCAATTTATAAAGCAGTGCCAAAGGAAAATAATACCACCAACCATCAAATTTAATCTGGCCATTAAGAAAGTTCCAATGACCGACAGCATTATGATCTGCCACCAAATTATAGCCAATAAAATATTTATCAAAAGGGACGAGCAGGGTTTTCGCGATATTGCTGGTTATTCCATAAGAACCCAAAGATGAAGATAGTTGATATTTCTTTGGCAGCAAGGCCAAATCGCTTCTCATCGAAAAAGCATAAACCAACCAAACCATGGCAATTGGTAAAATCACAATTATCGCCAATTGGCCGAGCGCTGATAATATTTTCGGCCTTCTAAAAATCCAGAGCCAGATAAGACCAATGATAACGATCGGGATGATAATTATCCCGGAAAATTTCGCTAAAATCACCAGACCGATCAATAAACCGAGAAGAATTGCTCGCTCAAATGAAGCTTTTAGTAAATAATTTCGTAACAGCCAACAAGCAAGCAGTAAGAAAAAAACTAAGCCAATATCCGTTGTCGCCAAGTGCCCATGGGCCAAAATATTCGGACAAAAACCGACTAAAGCCGCGGCAACTATTCCTGCCTTGGGATTAAAAATAGTTTTCGCCCAAAGATATGATAGATAAATAATACCTAAGGTAAGAAGAATAAAAGGAAAACGAGCCCAAAAGAGAAGGCTATCGACATTATTATTGGACTCATAAAAGAGCTTGCCGCCATATTGCCACTGATCATCGCCTTTAAATAAAGACAAATCTACATTTGGAAGATTTGGCTTGGCGATTTTAGCAAATAAACCAGCTAAATCGTTTAAGAGCGGGGGGTGTTCGGGATTAAAAGTATAATTCCCTTTCCAAACGTGTAAATATCCGGCGGAAATATGGACTTTTTCATCCACCACCATCGAATCGCTCAAGCTCGAAAAAACCATCAGGCCTAAAGAGGAGAGCATAATCAAAATGAGAAGAACTTTTATCCAATGCTTCTTTAGATAAGCCACGCCACCCCCCAGAAAAAGAAGAAAATGACCGATAAATCGTTTTTCCAAATTGAGGCCTCAACTAAACCGTAAATCGCCATCGCCGCCATTACCGCTAAGATGATGGGGGTGAATTCTGCTGATAAGTTCTTTAGCACCTGACGAAAGAAAAGGACTAAAAGAGAAAGAAAGGGAAAAAGGCCTAAAATGCCCGTCGATAGCCAGAACATCAGATAAATATTATGGGGTGTTAACGCCATCGGCGTAATATATTCGGAGAAATTAGCCCGATCTTTTGTTAATTCACCGAAGGCATTTTGAAAGTTGCCTAAGCCCACTCCTAAAAGACTATTTTTAATATTTTTTGTTCCCAATTCCCAGCTCGCCTGCCAAATCTGCCAGCGGACATTATTGGAGGAGGCAGTGCGACCGCTCGCAGGCGAGACAGAAAAATCAGGCCTAATAAAAGTCCAAGCGGTGTAAATTGCGGCTAAAATCAGGGTGGCGACGATAATTTTTGAAGAAAACCGTTGACCAATAAAACGCCAATATTTGGCGAGAAAGAAAATGCCTATGCCAAAGGCAAGTGACATGATGCCGCCGCGGGAACCAGAAAAATAAATCGCCAAACCGATCAAAATAAAAGTAAAATCAGCACCAAGAGACCACAAAACTTTCTTTCTCCCAATCAGATACCGACCCAGACCGAAAACCATAACAGCAATCGGCATCAAAAATAAGGCTAAATAATTGGGTGAATAGCCGAAAATTCCAATCACTCGGCCATCCGCTGTCGTAGACCCAAGGAATTTTAATATTATAGTATGAATTGCGACAAATAGACCCGATAGAGATAGACTCCCAAATAACAGGATGAATTTCTCTTTTTTGACAAATTGCCAGATTAGCCAGAGAAAAATTAGAGGGTCAATAAAAAAGCCCTTTAGCTCGCCTAAAGCGACTCGTTTATCGGGGGAAATAAGAGTGGAGATAATTAAAGCGATGACTAATAAGGCTGGCACCAGCCAGATTTTGATGGGAATCGGCCGAAAACCTTGCTTTTTGGCCTGCCAAAGCCCGTAGAGAAAAACTAAATAGATGAGAACTTCCAAAACCGTGCTGGGAATCCCAAAAACTGAAAAACGGATAAGGTAAGCAGGCAAAAGTAATAAAATTAAAGAAATTAAATAAATCATGTATTTTTAGCTTTCAGAATTATACTCTGTACCGCAATCAATAAGCCGATCAAAATCCATATATGAATAATATATAAAGTAGACATAAAATTATACTGGACTAAAATCCCTACCAAGGCGGCAAAAGCGCCGATTGAAACCGAGCGTAAAAATAGATCGCGGGCGTATTTTAGGGCGATAAAAGTTCGCATTGTTAAAACTAGAATCAAAAATCCGAAAGCGACTGTCCCAACTAAACCAGTTTCGGCGAGCAGCTCAATGTATTGATTATTAACAATATCCCAGCCTTTAGGCGGCGTCTCGGAAGGATAAAACTTGGCGAAGGGACCGTAGTTACCAATGCCAATCCCGAAAACCGGATACCATTTGTAAGCGTTATAGGCGCGCCGATAGGTTAAGAGTCTTCCCTGGACAGACTCACTATTTTTAAAATCAGTCACCATCACATGACCGATAAACTCGTTTGTCGCCTGATAATTCCCTTTTGAGAGAGCAAAAGCCACTCCGTAGCCAACGATCCCGATTGTTAAAACGCCGATTAGGACATTTCTCCAGGTAAAGATTTTTCTAAAACTAAAAATTCCCAAAATCACCAACGAACCAACCAAACCGAGATATCCACCGCGCGAAACGGTCAAAATAAAATTGATGAGCAACAATAAGACGATGCTGATAAAAAACCACCTTTTAAAAGGCTCTGCCTTGTTAAATATTAAGGCGATACCGATACAAATCGGAATTAAGAGATAATTGGCAAAATATAAAGGCTCCATTGAAAAAGCCTGAATTCGCGGGAAACCGAAAATCGCTTTTGTATAACCTTCTTTTAGGAGGGTAAGACTTCGCGGCAGACCAACAACATCGCCGCCAAACTGAAAAAGGCCGAAGGCGCCGGCCACCAACGCTGAGGCAAACAACACTATCAGCGTCTTTCGCAAAGCCTCCTTAGAATTAACCATATTGACGGCTAAAACCGCTAAGGCCATCGTAAAAAGAATAAAAATTAAGACGGTAATCGCCCGGGGTAAATTAACCGCTCCCATTAAAGAAGCAATTAAAGTGGCGGCAAATAAACTTAGGGGAATGGCGAGGGCATTGGGCTCGATTTTCCATTTTTTAGGGTTGGCCATCAGGGCCAAGATCCAAGCAAAGAGCGTAATTAGGCCTAAAACCGTATTTATTTTAAGATCAGTCCCGCCGATGTTGATGGTGGGCACCCGTTCAAAGGGGAGAAAAAAGACGATTAAGAACCACCCAAGCGTTGGCTCGCGAAAAATAAAATAGGCCAAAACCAGGCCGATAAGAAGAACCGGGCCAAGGAGTATTGATAAAGTCCCGAACATGACAATTAGCTTGGCGAAAAATAAAGCCGCGAAAAGCATGCATAAGATTAAACTAGCAACAATAATTAGCTTTGTTTTAAACGAAAGCTTGTTCATGGGTTGATTGTACTACACCTGTTGAATTTGATCAAATGTTTGATTTATTTTCTCTTCAATATAAGATTGAATAAAGGAGTAAAAATGATTGGTGAAATGCCGCCCAAAGATCCTGCCGTCGAATATCAAGCCTTAAAAGAAGGGTATCTTGATCCGGAAACCCTAAGTGATGACGAGATAGAAAGAGTGCTTAAAGAGGGCCAAATTGCTAATCTTCATTTAATTGAAGAGCTGGGACAACCGGTATCCCCACACAGAGATCAAGTTTTTACCGGTGAACTTGGTGAGAAACACAGAGATGTTGTTTATGAAGCTGAAGTAACCTCCCCTGAAGGGAAAAAAATTCTGGTTGTTTATAAACCGGACAAGGGTGTCGGCTTGGGCTCCCTTAAAGATGAGGAATTGAATCTTCCCCCGGACAGCAGTTCCCACTCAAACAAAGAAGGCGCCGCCTGGATAGTTGCCAAGGCATTGGGGCTAACTCATTTGACTATGCCGACAATCAAACGAGATGATTTACCCGAAGGCGCGGGTTCAATTAGACCTTACATCTGGGGTAAGTCTTTAGCATTGCTTCCTCGAGAGAGGACCGCTCTGGCCCTCCAAGACCGCAAACGATTTCAAGAAATCGCCTTTTTTGATTACGTGGTAATGGACCTTGATCGACGAAACGAAAACTTAATTTATTCGGATTCCGATAAACTCCTCTTGATTGACAACTCTTTGACTTTCTTTGATGATTCCTTCGCTAATAATTTCCATGTCAAAGGCCCGCGGGTGAGCGTTGCTTTTGACCATACTACTAATCCTCCTCAACTCAAAAATGAACCCCTGCCTCAAGAATTAGTCCAGAGTTTGCAAGGGTTATTAGAGCACGAAGACAATATTACTCAAGAGCTCTCTTCACTTCTTAGCCCAAAAGAAATATCCGATCTCTTTAAAAGAGCAAGAAGGGCACTCGAGACCGGAACTTTTCTGTAATTTTTAATAGCACACCTAGCCCACATCGATTAAAATTTAATCTATGTTTGTCAAAACAAAACGACCGTCTGGGAGTTATGTCCGTCAGGACAAAACGAGCGTTAGCGAGTTATGTTCAAATAATTGATTAATTTATACGAGTTCTAAAAGAAGCTTTTCTACCCGCTCGATCGTCTTTTGGGCATCAAAGTTAGCGAAAATATACTTTATTAATTTATCTATAAATAGAGAGCCCTAAGACCGGCTAAGTAAGACTTTAGGGCGGCGGCAATTGCCGCTTGGAAGTCTTTTTTTGTTTGAATTATTTTTTGGTTATAATCTCGCGCGATATTGACTCTCTCGGTTCTGGTTTTAGGTGATTTTAGGCTACTTAAATACTCATTCGTTGCTTTCTGATTGTTGTCTCGGTATTGGGTGGCCGCTGATTTTAAAGTTTGTTTGTAAATAGCCATTAAGGATTGGTGCTCTCTTGCCAAATTGGCTAAATTAGCGAGGTATGCCTTTATGGCTGCTTGTCTTCGCGCGGCCATCTTTAGATAGGCCTCATGAATTACCCGATTGTAGGCCCCGATAGCGTCTCTTCTTTCCTTAGCGGTTTTCGCCGCTTTGATGGCCGCCAGAAATTCTTTTGAAGCTTTATTAACCGCCTCTTTGTACTCGATATCAGCTGCCTTCAGAGACTTCTGTAACTCTGTAGTTAAGTGAGTGGGTGGCGGCGCGAGAGACGAATTGGCGAAAGTGTATTTCGAGGTGCTACCGGACAAAGCCGTTTCCACATGATCGCCATTTCTGGCTTTGGCTTTGTAAGTATGCTGGGTGTTGGCTGATAAACCGGTATCGATGAAGCCGCCAGCCCCTCCCCAATTAGCATATGTTCGCCAGTGATTGGCGTCATCGGCAATCGCTTCGCAGGCGTTGGTAGAATAGTTCAAAAAAGTCGTATCTCCATCACACGAAATGGCATATTCGGTGGTATCTGGATTGCCGTTGATATTGATAATCACAGTGAGAGAAGTAGTAGAAGTGGCATTGACCGTCGGCGCCGAAGGCACCGCCGCCAAAGGATTGATATATTCGTAGGCGCCGATGTCATACCAAGGATTAGCCCCTCCGCCGGTGTTGGCCACCAAAAAATCATCCCGCCGCGTATTACCGACATAATCGGTGGTTATTCCTGTATCATATCCGGCATCAATGGCTGGAGAGGTGGATTGCAAAGAAAAATCTCCACCTGCAGCGTTGGTAAATAGCGGATTGGCATTGACTGCGTGAGCTTCGGCATTGCCGACGAAAGCATCGTAATCAAAAGAGCCAGCGCCAGTAGTATAGGTTGTCTGATTGGTCAACGCATTGTTTTTAACTGTCGATCCCGCCGCCGCATTAATGCCAGTCGTATTTTGATTTAAACTATTGTTGTAAGCATTAGCATTGCCGGTTAGAGTCATACCAGTAGTGGCATAATTTACAATATTATTAGCCGCATTAACCGCGCCATCAACCGTAATCCCCGTCCAATCACCCTTGGCGGGAGAATGGTCAGAATACGCTTCCTCCACGCCGACCGTATCGTCATCCTGAGACGTGAAGTGAGTTCGCGCAGGGGCAACGCCGGAAAACGTCAGGGCGATTCCTGCACCCGCCTGCGACTTAACCACCGTCTCGTAACCACTGAATGGTATCAAATCGGTGGCATTGTCTATGGTTGCGCTCTGGGCAAAGTAGAGGGTCTTGCCTCCACCCCAGTCAACGTCGGTTGGCGCTTCGTGAGTCAGAATGAACGTCGCCACACCCCCGCTGATCGTCTCGCCAATGTTGTATGCCCTTTCCAGGCCAGCCACCCGCAGATATCCTTTCTGTTTGTTCGTATCCGTCTCTATGAAGTTCTCGGTCACTGTAGCAGTTGTTGAGAGGGCAAGCCGCAGACTGTTTGCTCCGCCATAGTAGGCTTGCGTTGGGAAAGGAACAGCAAGGCTCGTACTGCCGCCAGTTATACCGGCCCCGGCATTGGACAGCCGAACAACGAAGTCATTACCCAGTTCGGCGTAGCGAAACTGGACTCCAGTATCAGGTGCGGCCGGCCACATAGTGGCGTACGCGGTGATGACCGTGAACGCCTTAGTGAGTGCCACCCGCCATGCTTGTGTGTGTACGTTACCCTGCCAAGTGAAGGTCCTCGTCAGCGTGCCGAAGTCGTCCGCGGGCGTCGCATTCCCATATGGAGTCGAAGTCTCGACTATCGAGAGTACATCGCCACTGACCACACCGTTTAAGGGAAGCGATCCACCGAGCGTCACCGGAATTCCATCCATCGTGAGATTAAGCGCCGCAGTATGTTCATGGTTTGGATGGGCAACACCCCACATGAAGCTCGGCGCCTGGGCTAGCAGATTCCCTGCAATCGCCACAACCTGAGAACTATTTGTCCGCTCAATAACCCTGGGAACAAGGTAACTCCAACCGGCATCTCCAGGAACGGTCGAGATAGGATCATTATAGAAACGCAGACCCTGAATCGTGTGCCGCACCCTTACGAGGTCATCCGAACATTCTACGGTGATTACGTCCCCTACTTCTATGTTGTCCGCAATATGGATCCAAGCGGGATTTACGTTGTCAGCGCCATGGGCAGCCAAGTCATATAGGCCACCAGCGCTCAGGTTTTCGCCTGTTGCTGCAACCCCATTTATTCGCACACGGATCGTGCCATTTACCCCGGAGTTGTGATGAACACCAAGAAAGGCATAATCATAGTCAGCCCCCACCGTATATGTCGCATAAGCACTCCAGATCACGTAACCGGCAGCTGTGTCGCGCCTCTTTGCCACTATGTTTCCGATGCTGTAGTTGACCCAGCTTCCGCCGTCTCCCGCGCCATTTGTGTAGACAAAATCATCACGGCCAGTCTCAAAGACGGGAGCTGCAATCCAACCACAACTAACAAAGTTGGGTTCCCAAGCACCTGCGCCCCCCACATATTGCATAAACCTCCACCGACACCATCGTTCCTTGACGCCTATAGATCCTCCCATTTCTTGATAAACATCTGCAATTTGAGCGCCGGCAGTATTATCAGCATAGTGAATGTAAACTGTATCAGCATTGGCCTGGGCCTTTTTGGCCGGTGGGACAAAAGCGAAAGTACTAAAAAAGGCGCCAAAAATTAGGAGCACTGAAATTACAAAAATTACAGGTTTACGAGAAAGAGAGAGTAACTTCTCGACTATGCTCGAAGTAAACCCCGCCTTGAATTTCATATTTTTCCTCAATATTCTATATCAATCTAATAGTAGCATCTTTTAATTAAAGTAAATAGAACTTTGTCAACTCTTTAGTTCATCCTTAATCCAATTTCCCCAATGTCAACCTGTAAATTATTGGTGCGATCGCATTACTTTTTAATAGATGATAAAATAAAAATATGAAGCCAAGAAAACCAATAATCGGGGAAAATGAAAAAGACATTATCAAGATTGTCGGCTTGGGAATATTTTCCCTCGTCTCTTTGGCTTTACCGACACTTCCGGT